>PPYF01458047.1_pt1 | contig 236720 bp, 216 predicted proteins | sample 1559871 | NCBI WGS metagenome assembly PPYF01 (sample SAMN08240021, study PRJNA423297) | Human gut metagenome, whole genome shotgun sequencing project. | reverse complement strand
CCAGCCACCAAGACCCCGAACCGTTCCCCGGCTTAACAACAAACCCGGCTTAATCCGAGTTAAACCGACATCGGCTTAATTCCGACAGGGGTTGCCATTACCGGTGGCCGGAATGGATCCGCATCTGCACCGAGCACGGGCTGACCCGGTCGATGAGCGCGAAGGGCTGTTCGCCGGACAATGCGGCCGCGGAGGGGTTCTTCGGCCGTCTCAAGCAGGAGTTCTTCCACAAGAGGAGCTTCCGGGGCGTGACGATCGACGAGTTCACCGCGATGCTCGACGAGTACATGGTCTGGTACCGCGACAAGCGCATCAAGACCGAATACGGCATGAGCATCATGGACAAACGCATCCAGCTCGGGCTCGTCGTCTGAAACCATCCGGTACACTGACCAACGACCATACAGACAACGAAGTCCAACAAAACGTCACCACCCCCGGGTATTCCCTTGACCTATCCGTGTTTTCGCTCTGCAAAGTAGTTCTGAGCGGCGGATCGATACTCACACAGATGTGTACGGTGTGCTGTCAGCGTCTTTGTAGTTTCGCCGGTCAGTTGCCTGGTAATCCAGGATAAATCAGTCATGGTTCCTCACTTCCATGTGAGGCAGTACACTTGGGTACTGCCTCTATTGAGTGCATTGATAAAGGTCAGCCCCACAAGCGCTACCAACATTTGCGGGGCATTTAAGTTTTGATACAACCGAGAGGAAACCGGGGCTGAAACCCCGGCGCGATAGCGTGTTATCCGACGTTCAGCGTCAGCACTTCCACGCCATCAATCAGGACAATCACCCTAGGGTAATCGTCTATGATTAGCAGATATGGTATTCGCCGCAGCAATCGCAGCGCCATACGGTGCCGAGACCATATATCATGGTTAATATCCTCTCGGTTGTAGGATGACCCGCACGTTTGTGTGGGCCAAGTTCCGCAAGGGACGCGAAAGCCGCAAGCGTTACAGCACTTGCGGCTTTCGTTTTTTTCATGTTCCGAGCGGAACAACCGAGGGGCCAAACGGCCCAGTGCCTAGACTATGGGGTAAACCCAGTGAGTTTAGGCTTGACTGTGATTCTTGTTAGCCGCTCACAGTCAGGCGACGGCGGGCCCATTGTCCCGCACATTACATTTGAGTAGAGCGCACACCTAGCTTTCACTAGTGTTTTCTTTCGGCTTCTCAGCCTCCAACAGTCTGCGAGGATTACTGACCTTGAGCGCGTCGCAAAGTTGATTTTACTGCGTCCGAAGGGCTTGATGAGCTCAATAAACTGCGCATAGACAAAGCGGCTTTTGCTGAACTTAAAACCATGGGAAACATAGCTTCGTCTTTGCTGGAAGGCGGTGTGACCGGGGCAGCCAGCGGTGCATTGGCTGCGTTTGGTGCATATAGTGCCGCGTCGGCACTTGCCACGGCTTCCACAGGAACTGCGATCAGTGCATTAAGTGGTGTGGCTGCTTCCAACGCCACGTTGGCGTTCTTCGGGGGAGGGTCCTTGGCTGCAGGTGGCTTGGGAATGGCCGGTGGCGCCGCTGTACTTGGAGGTTTAGTCGCAGGTCCTGCATTGCTGGTCATGGGCGTTATCATCGGTGCCAAGGGTGGCAAAAACCTTGAGGAAGCGAAGACCCAGTCTGCTGAGGCAAGCAAATATTGTGAGCGGATGATGGCCGGTGCGGACCAGTGCGTTGCCATTCGTCGGCGTAGTTATATGTTCCACGCTTTGCTTGCCCGTCTTGATGCTAAATTCCTGCCTTCAATTCTTGAAATGGAAAATATCATAAAGACCGAGGGAACGGATTATTCGCAATTCCGTCAGGAAAGTAAGAAGACTATTGCCGCAGCTGCGTCCACTGCAGCATCAATCAAGGCCGTGCTAGATACTCCTCTGCTGGCCGAGGATGGGTCACTTACTTTGGAGTCGGAGAAGCTGATGAAGAACAGTGGCATTTGATGGGATGAGGATTCCGGAGCTGGACTGATGGTTCTGTGTCTTCTTCCGTTGATTTTGGGATATGGCGAGAATCCGTTGCCCGAGATGACGAGTCTTGCGGAAGCTCATGGCATTCGACTATTTAGTCTGCCGACTGTCGGACGAGAAGTGGATGCTTTCAGTTTTATGTTCGATGGTGTGCCGTATATCGCGGTAGATACCAGCAAGACCGCAGAACGTGTCCGTTTTGATATCGCACATGGAATGGGCATCTGATGATGCGTGAAATGGTATCCGAGGATGTAGCTGCCGCAGTAACGCGCGATATCGAAGGTGAAGCTCATTCGTTCGCCGCGAATCTTTTGATGCCGAAGCGCCGTGTTCTGGGCATGGTGCCGACTCACGCTTCAGTGTCGCAGATTTTGGCTGCGAAACATTATTTCAAGGTTTCCGCAATGGCTATGGCTCGCCGGGCCTATGAGCTGGGCCGATTGTCTGAATGGGAATATCGGCAGGTTTGCTCAGAACTGACGGTTCAAGGATACAAGAGTGGCGAGCCACGTGATCTGCGCCCAGAACAGTCGAAGGTATTCCGATTCGTGGCTGATACCAATAGGCAGAAGGGCATATCGGTTTCTACGGTGAGTGAGGAGACCGGGCTTGTGCCCAAAGAATTGCATGGATTGTCGTTTGGAAATATTTGGGCGGTTACGGGTGGGAGTAGCCTGAGTCAGAGAGCCATCTTGGGTCGAAATGAATCTGTTTGAGCTGACATCGCAATCTGGGTTGTGCAATGACTGAGTAACCCCTTGTTCTTTTGAGAGGTCGCTTCGCTGGTTTCCGTTGGTTTCGTTAATCGCATTTTTCGTTGCAATGACGCCGTTCTGGTGACGTTCGCGAGATTCGTTGATTGCTGCTGATTTCGCTGTTCTCTGCGGTCATTGTGTCCCGGTTGTGTCCACAGCGGCGCGGGTGTTCCCCAGTCAAATGAACTGGAATGACTGAGGAACAGCGTTGGACACCAATCAACTTGTCCGATTCTCTCCTATGAACTCTTGGAGCTGAGCATGTTGGTTTACTTACCATCCCTATGGTCACTTTCGTCGAGCGGGATTAGAGTAATGTGCGAGAAATCTATTACATCGCCGAAGAATACTTGTGATTCGTATTTCCGGACCTTGGCAGTGGCTGTGACAATTTTCTTAGCCACCACGCCATTGACTCCATCCATCGGCAGCAACCTGTATTCTCCGGTTTTCTCGGAAATCGTTTTGCATCCAGAGACGTTTGCGTACCACTGATAGTATCCAAGGAAGACTTTCCGCCTTCCCACATAGGCATTCAAACGGCTGACTCCATGAATGCAAGAAGGGAAACTCACCTTGCGTATCGACATGCCTGGATTAAGAGTGAAGGATAGTCCGTCCCACTTGTGGAAGATATAAGCATTCTTATGTTCCAGTAGAGCCAGAGCGATAATGTCGTTCTGGATGTCGAAGTCTCTGATTTCTTTGAACTCCGGGAACAAGATCTCTGACGAGGAACGCCGCTGAAGATCACTGTACAGCTGGGCAATTTCTTGCAGCTGCGCAAAATCAGGAAGATTATTAGTCGGCAAGTTGTCAATAGACAGGAAGGCTTCACCGTCAGGCGAGTGAAGGTTGAACTCCGATCCCTGCGAGAGCTCCTGACAAACGGTTATGGCGTCTTTGACCTTATCAACCGGCTTGCCCACTATATTTTTGATGGTGAAATTCATCTTGACCGTCGTGGTCGCATCACCATCAAAAATAAGTTGGACCCGAAGGCACTCGCTTTCATCCTCACCAGTCCATTGAGCACCGCCTTCAATCCCGTGAGTGCGCTCAACCTGTTTAAGCGACACGGAAGCAGAAGGCGAGGCCAAGATAAGCTCTAAATCATTCCCTTCATTCTGCGGGAGAATGAACGCCCGGCAGGACTGTATCTGCGCATCGGGCAGCGTGTCCTTCAGAAACGGGATATTGCCAGTATCCGCAAGACGAACAGGGAAATCAGCAAGTGAGGTGCCATATTTTTGAACGACTCAAGCTGCTCACGTTGCTCTTGGTTCTGTGGCACAAACTGCACGGGGAAGGTTATCTTCGCGAATGACGTCGCTTCCTTGTACTTGGCGATCACATCAACGGTGATTGACGACCCGTCCGGCCTCTTTTCCAAAAAAGAGAAAACGAGGTTCGGTCTCGTAATGAAATATGAATGCTCGTCGAACTTACTGGCGATGTTCACGGTATAGGCATAGTTGGGATCACGATTTTCCAGCATGTCACAAATCGAGTGAAGTTTCGACAGCAGCGCTTTATCATCATGCAGATCGTCCACACGAGCGGCTTCGATAAATGTATGGACCAATCGCTCCACTTCGCGTATACCGTTACCGAGGAAATAGTCATAGACCTCGGGCATATCGGTAGCCCAAGCTTGGATGTTGGGTAGCCCGACCCAATCACAATTATATGGCAGTTCCTTCGTTATTTCCTTGAACCATTTCAGATTCTGCGGAGTTGGATCCAAGGGCAAGACCAGATACCAGTTCGCCACCTTATAGCCGGTTTCCCGGATATAGTCGTTCAGCGACTTCAGCGACTTCTTAATCTGACTCTTCTGGCTGGTTTTAAGAGTATGGGCAAACTTCTTCACCTGATAAACGTCATAGGTGCCATCACCGTTCTTCACCTGAAGATCTATCCCATTGTCACCGGATGAAGGGCGAACACGGTTTGCCTCAGGACGCTGCTTGCAAATAAATACGGCAAGCAGCGTCTCCATATCCTCGCCGGACAGATTCCCCCATGGAATAGGATCAACCACGAAAACCTCGCTTCTTGCCAAGTCGGCAACTACCCATTATCATCAGCTCTAGCTTGGTTGATTCGTCTTTGGCGCGCCGCTTGTGCCGCAAGTAACCCGCTTTGTCACGTATCTAACGAGCCGGAACCCTTAGAACATATGTTCTAACATGTGGCCTTGACGCAAGCCTACGGCGGCGGCAATCGCTGACTTCGGACGGTTGATGACAAACAGACGTACCTCGACTTGGCTAAACACTAGTATTAGCTGAGTCCAGACTCTAGACGGATTGGAGATTCGCAAGTGAGCAAGAGCCCGGTAGCTCATCCCACCAAGTATGACCCCCGGCCCACGCCCCGTTGCCGGAGACTGACCGAGCCGGATCGTGAGTCGGCTCATGCTCCCGCCAGCGAGGGCGTGAACCGACGAACCATTCCTCTAGGCGAATGGTCGGGACAGCATAGCCGAAGTACGCTGTCCCAGCTGACTCCATCCCTCACTCGTAGCTGATGACCAGACGGCCGACCACGTCGCCGCGCTCCAGTCGTTCGATCGCCTCCGGCACCTCGTCGAACGAGACGGTCGTGGTGACCGGCGTGAGCTTGCCGGTGCGCATCAGCTCGTAGACGCCTCGGATGTCGTCGGGCGTGCCGCCGTTGGATCCGCGCAGATCGCACTGGTTGACGATGAGCGACTTGGCATCGATGGTGGTTTCCAACCGGCCCATGCCGACGAGCACCACCACGCCGCCCAGCCTGATCACGTCCACCGCGTCGGCGGTGGTGTCGCCGAATCCGGCGAAGTCGACGATCACATCGAAGAATCCCTTCGGATAGTCCGTGATGGACTGGCGCGCGTCCACCGCACCCAGTTCCTTGGCCAGCGGCCAGATATCCTCCTTGATCTCCGCCACATGCACCTCGGCGCCGTTGACGAAATCCACCTCGTCGGGAATGCGCACCAGCGCCTGCGTGCCCACCACGATCTTCGGGCCGAATCCGCCGTCGAAGGAGGACCCGGGGCAGCCGGCCGGCGTGGTCGGGCATATCGCCACGCGGTCGCCCACCTGAAAATCGTCCACGCCCTCGCCGACTTGGCTGATCACGCCGGCATCCTCGTGGCCGAGCGTGACCGGCACCTGCGCCAGCATCGTCATCCAGCCCGGATCGGTGAGAATGCCCACATCGGTGTGGCAGATGCCGGCCGCCTTCACGTCGACGACGACCTGCCCCGGTCCGGCGGTCGGCTCGGGCAGCTCGGCGAGCTGCAATGGTTCATTGGTGCCGGTGAATCTCCATGACTTCATCATGACTCCTTAACTTCAAGGCGCATCGTCGCGCCATTCGGCCGAGCCCCTCGTCCCGGGCACGGACTGCGCCGTTGGGAATACGGCGACACCCTCTATCGTAGGGCAGCCGGGCGAACGACCCACGCGGCCCGTTGTCTACTTAGAAGTGCAACATCCTTTTTAAAGGGTGTTGCACTTCTAAGTAGACAACGGGATGTTTGGGTCGCACTATCTGCCCAAAAGCATGATGTGTTCAGCTCCGCTCACGAATGAAATCGAAGATCACGTCGAAGACCTGCTGGCTCCAGAAATCGTACTCATGTTCGGCGCCGTCGACTAGCACCAGCTGCGCGTCCACGCCGTGCTCGACCAGTTGGTCGCGCATCTTGACGGATTGATGATAGGGGACCACGGTGTCGGCGGTCCCGTGCAACAGGAGCATCGGCGGATACTGCTGGTCATCCCGCACCTGCAGGTAGGGACTCATATCAGCCGCACGCTGACGGACCTCGGCATTGATGCCGGTCTCATGGGTCGCACCCACCACGGCCGCGAACGGGCCGAAATAATACAGCCGGAATGGATTGGTCTCATCGTCGAATGCGTCGACAGCTTCAAGCATGTCAGTGGGCGGGAAGCAGCTGACCACGTACTTCACCGCATCGCTTTCATCGGCATTGGTGCCATCCTCATACCTCGGATCGTCGGCGGTCAACCCCACCAGCAGCGACGTGTTGCCGCCGGACGACGTGCCCCAGATACCGAGACGGTCGGGGTCCACGTGCCATTGACGTGCGTTTGCCCTGAGATAGCGGATGGCTGCTTTGACGTCCTCGAGATATGCGGGGAACATGTCGTGGGGGTCGCTCGAGGCATCGCGATGATTCACCGTAGCCACCACAAAGCCTTCGCGGGCCAAAGCCGAGAGCTGCGGGATCTCGTAGTCGCGATGCGGCGTGGTCCAGGCGCTGCCTTGCACGAATACCACGGTGGGGTAGCGGCGGTCATCGTCATCGCCGGTGGATTGTGGTGAGATGATATCCATCACCAGGTTATCGGCCCCGGTCTTGTACGCCACGTTGCGGGTCAGCGTGGCCAATCCGGCAAGCGTGGGATTGTGCGGGATATGGATGACATTGTTTGCGCCGGCGTTGGCATCACTGACTTTGGATGAATCGGTAGTGTTCATGGAATCCCCCTAGCTCTGTTGCTATAGAGGTCATCATACAAGAAATAGGCATGATCACGGCACAACGATGTCTCGATCACAGCGAAGACATGAAGACGCGAAGACGCGCCCGGCAGCGCGCGCTGCCTGCCTGCGAGTTGCCTTCAAGTGCACTTCAAGCGATAAGGTGACATAAGCCGCGGCAATGGAGATTGCTGCCCGGCAACGAGGCGGACAGTGCCCGTTCGCCGATTCACGATAACAGAAATGAGACACTATGAAGACTCAGGAAACCGGACAATCCGGCATGATTGCGTCACGAGTGGCGCTGGGTGTGATGCGCATGGACGCGCTGGATGCCGCCGATGCGGCACGTACCGTGGCCGTGGCCCATGATTCTGGCATCGACTATTTCGACACGGCGGACATCTATGGATTCCATGATCATGCCGCGCACGCCAGTTCGAAGCGTTTCGGCCAAGCGTGGAAGGACGCAGGACTCGACCGCAGCACCATCTTCATCCAAACCAAGTTCGGCATCGACTACAGTTTCGGCGAAAACGATGGCGGCGCCAACGGATATGACTTCAGCGCCAAGCATCTGATTGACGCACTCGATCACGAGCTTGAGGCTTTGCAGACGGATTACGTCGACGCCGTGCTGCTGCACCGTATTGACACGCTGTTTGAGTTGAACGAGGTCGCCGAAGCATTCGACGCGTTGGAATCAAGCGGTAAAGTGCGTCATTTCGGAGTCAGCAATATGGGCCCGTGGCAGATCGAACTATTGCAAAGCGGCCTTCGTCAGAAATTGGAAATCAACCAACTGCAGTTCGGCCTGATGCATACACAGATGCTCGACGCTGAAATCCAATTCAATATGGCGAGCGATCCCGCAGCCGATCGCACCGGCGGCATCCTGCCTTATTCACGGCTGAAGCATATGACCATTCAGGCATGGTGCCCATTCCAATCCGGCACGGAATACGGTCCGTTCGTCGGCAACGAGCATTTCCCCGAGCTGAACGCCGAATTGACCCGTCTTGCCGGCAAATACGGTTCCACGCCCAACGGCATTGCCGTCGCTTGGATTCTGCGTCATCCCGCCGGTATCCAGCCGTTGCTCGGCTCAATGACACCGGAGCGCATCCGCCAGATGGCGGCCGGTGCCGATATCGAACTCGAACGCCGTGACTGGTGGTCGCTGTATCAGGCAGCCGGCAATCCGTTGGTGTGAGCGAGAGATGACGAGACCACTGCCGTTGAGGCGCGTGTTCAGCGTGCATACATCTCAACGGCAGTCAATGCTGTGTCAATCCACCCACGACGAGAACAACGACACGAACATTCCGCGAATCACATCAGAACGACGGCATATCGAGCGAGGGAACTGAATCATCGGCCTTACTGGTCCCGTTCGCGGGCGAGCCGACATCGTGATTGTGGAACCACTCGACAACCCGTGTTTCACTCATCGGCATCAAATCCCAAGCATCCAAGCCAACATTCAGTGCCTCCGGGCGTGCACCACCGAGTCCCTCAATCTCAACCGTATCGTGCGGCTCCAAACTTTCGAACAGGTTAAGTGCGGGGCGGTCTTCCAACCACCAGTCGTGAAATACCTCATGACAGTCGCCTTCCCTTTTCGGCGTGCAGCAATCGTTTCCCATCCTAGGCGCAGCCGGCACCTGTCGGTTCGTGTTGCCATAATGAGGCGCATTGCAGGGGAACCAGTGAACGCAAGCTGCCAGCCATCGTGACGGCGAACGGGTTGAGAAAGGCGCTGTGCCTGACCCTTGGAACCTGTTGGCCAACACCATCGAAGGGAGCAAACGATGTCTTTTGACGCCGCCGCATTCGGCCCGATCACCTTGAACCACCTGCCGCCGTTCGCCCAGCGCCTACGACATGCAGTACACGTGGAAACCCGAATGGGACGTGTGAGGCGCACGATGGATGAGCGGTGGGCGCGTGCTTTGCGTGCCAAGGGCATTGATATTGACGAGGCTGACGGTGCTGGTGGGAAACAGGCACACGACGGCAAACGGCATACCGACATCACGGGTACTGGTCGACGCCCCGAGTCCCAGCCGGCTGCCGGGCTCCGCGGTCGATCCAATACCAGTACGAATCTGCCGGGGCCGAAGGTGACGGCACGCGCCACGCCATTCAAGGCCACCGGTCATAAGGGCGGCATCAGCCGGCAGGGGAATTGAGCTGATCGCAGAACCATCGCGCGATGAATGGGCGCGGCCAACGCCATTCCGCCATTGTTGAGCCGCTTCTACTTGGACCGGTACCTCTTTGAACGGAGATATCATTCCGCAAAAGGTCGAATGTACCTCTTTGAACGGAGATATTCCATATTGAAGCTATTCCGGCATCATATGGCACGTAGGAAATCCCGGATATCGGCGATTTCCTCATCACAGATGGCATGGGCCATGCCGGAATACTCGCGATAGGTCAGATGCCCGGCCCGTTCAAGGACCTGATGGGCCGTTTGCTGGTCGGGCAGCGGAATCGTGCGGTCCTGCGCGCCATACGCCAGGAAGAATCGGGTAGGGGAGTCAAACGCCGCCTGTTCCTCGCCCATGAACGAAGGACTGAGCAGGATCGCGGCATCGAACAACGTCGGATGTGCCTTGACCAGACGATACGACAGATAACCGCCTTGGGAGAAACCGATCAATATCTTCCTGCGATGGGCGAATGCCGAGGCGTCCAGCAGTGAAGCCACCGCATCCCCGACCGCCGCGCATTCGCGTTGGCGCTCGTCCACGCCGCAGCCGTCGGGATGCCAGTAATTGCCGCCCATATAGGGCCTCGCGTAGGTGGCGCGGAACGAGATATAGCTGGGTACGGCGGCAATTGCGGCCGGGGCCGCATCGGCTCGCGTCGGCGCATATACGGCGTCGAGAATCCGCACCATCTCGCTTTCGTCGTTGCCGTAACCGTGGAACATCAGGAAAATGGGGTCATTGCCGCCGGCATCGATCTGGCTTGTCATCTGCATTCGCATCGTCATCACCTCACCAGCGAGCTTACATGCATTAGACTTGTAGCGATTGACCCACCGAGCACGCAAGGAGCAAGTTATGGAGCCGAGGCGCGGGCCTCTCACCGCAGGCGAGAAAGTGCAGTTCACCGACCGCAAGGGCAAGAAGATCACCGGTCAGCTTGTGGCCGGCGGCTCCACGCAGACCGAGCATGGCCTGATTCTGCATGACGATGTGATCGGCAAGACCGAAGGCACCGTGATCCTCACCGTGCATGCCAAGCGCGAGGCACAGGTCAATCAGGTCTACCCCGAGAAAGACAAGAACAAGCCGTGGAAATCGTCGCGCGCCATCGGCGGCTGGGAGTATGCGGTGATGCGCCCGCGACTGGCCGATTATGTGCTTTCGATGCCGCGCGGCGCGCAGATCATGTATCCGAAGGACATCGCCCAAGTTATTCAGCTCGGCGACATCCGCTCCGGCATGCGCGTGCTTGAGTCCGGTGCCGGCTCGGGCGCGATGAGCGTGAACCTGCTGGACGCCGTGGGCGAGCGCGGCCACCTGACCACGATCGAGCTGCGCCCCGAATTCGCCAAGGTCGCCCAAGCCAATGCCACGCTGTACTATGGCGAGGCCCCCAGCTGGTGGGATCTCAAAACCGGCGACTTCGATTCCGTTGCCGCCGAACTGCCCGAACACTGGTTCGACCGCATCATGCTCGACATGCTCGACCCGTGGAACAGGCTCGAGCAGGCATACCGCGTGATTGCCCCCGGCGGCGTGTTGGTCAGTTACGTAACTACCACCACGCAGATGAGCCGCATGGCCGAAGCCCTGCGCGCGGCCGGCTGCTGGACCGAGCCGCAGATCCAGGAATCGTTCGAACGCACATGGAAGGCCCAGGGCCTCGCCGTACGCCCCGACCACCAGATGATCGGTCATACCGGTTTCCTTGTTATCTCGCGCGCCATGGCCTCCGGGTTCGAGGCGCTCAGAAAGCGCGATCGCGTGACCAAGGACACACAGACCGACATCGACTCGCTCACCGACGAACAGCGTGAAGCGCAGATCGAGGAACTGGAACTGCGCGACATCTCCGACCACAAACTACGTAAGGTGTTGCGCGACCTCGACCGTCAGGTGGGAGAACTTGGCAATACGCACGAATAACCGCCAAACGATGAGTTTGTGAACGCTCACACACCTCTATACTGGAAGCAATACCACACCGCCACACCGCCACACCGGGCAGACGGTTCGTGAAGGGAGCCACGGATGGGCATCAAGCTGAGTAAAGTCGCCAAAGCGGCGAAGAAATACGACCATATTCTCATCATCATGAGGCATGCCAAGGCTGAGCCGTTCGGCGACAAGGGTGACTCGGAGCGCGAGCTCACCGACAAAGGTCTGAAACAGGCGAAGGCCGTGGGCAAGGGCATCGAGTCGTTGGGACTGGTGCCCGACCAAATCTCCTGCTCGTCCGTTACCCGCACGCGCCAGACGTTGGACCGCATGCTCAAGACCTTTGGCGACAAGCCAATCGTCGACTACCGCATCAGCCTGTATGACGGGGGAGTGCAGGCGGTGTTCGACGAGCTCGCCCACGTCAAGGCCAAGAATCGCGTGTTCATGATCGTGGGCCACGAGCCGACTGTGTCGATCAGCGCCCAATGGCTCGCCTCCGCCGACTCCGACGGCGAACGACTCGACCTGCTGAATTTGGGACTTTCGCCCGCATCCATCGTGATCATGGGATCGAACAAACCGTTCGACGAATGGCAGGTGCACAGCGGCGAACTGCTCGCGGTCATCAATGTGAAAGACTTCGACTAAAGCGGATATAAATTCCATCTATAACGACACTCTGCGGCCATTTATAAGGGCCGGAATCCGGATGTTTTGCTACCCTAAGTCGGGTTACGAACGCATACATTGGAGGATTCATGTCCACTCTGACTTCCGTCTCCGGCTTCCCCCGCATCGGGCAGAACCGCGAACTGAAGAAGATCATCGAAGGCTACTGGAAGGGTGCCAACGACCTCGCCGCCGTCAAGGCCACCGCCGCCGAACTGCGCGCCAAGCACTGGAAGCTGCAGCAGGCCGCCGGCATCGACCTCATTCCCAGCAACGACTTCAGCTACTACGATCAGATGCTGGACACCGCCATCCTTCTCAACGTGATTCCGCAGCGTTACGCACGTCTCTCCTTCGACAACCAGGAGGACACGCTCTTCGCCATGGCCCGCGGCTACCAGGGCGACAAGGGCGACGTGACCGCCCTGCCGATGAAGAAGTGGTTCACCACCAACTACCACTATCTGGTGCCCGAAGTCGAGTCGGCCGCGGAGATCAAGCTCAACTCCACCAAGCCGTTCGACGAGTTCAACGAGGCCAAGGCGCTGGGCATCGACACCAAGCCCGTGTTCATCGGCCCGTACACGTTCCTGAAGCTCGCCCGCACCCCGGAAGCCACCGAACTCGAGCTCGACAAGGGCCTGGTCAACGCCGTGGCCGCCGTCTACGCCGAAGTGCTCGCCAAGTTCAACGAGCTCGGCGCCGCATGGGTCCAGCTTGATGAGCCGTACCTCGTGCTCGACAAGGAGCCGGGCGACGTTGAACTCTTCAAGACCCTCTACACCAAGATCCTGTCCGCCAAGGGCAACGTCAAGGTGCTGCTCAACACCTACTTCGGCCACATCGCCGACGTGTACGAGACCGTCAACCTGCTCGGCTTCGACGGCATCGGCCTGGACCTCAACGAAGGCCGCGAGGAGAACCTCGAAGCCGTCGCCAAGTACGGCGTGGCTTCCAACACCACCATCTTCGCCGGCGTGATCAACGGCCGCAACATCTGGCGCAACAACTACGCCACCTCCCTCGGCCTGGTCGACGCCCTGAAGCAGGTCACCAACGTGACCGTCTCCACCGCATCCTCCCTGCTGCACGTGCCGTTCAGCACCGAAGGCGAGACCGGCATCCCGGCCGAAGACCTCAAGCACTTCGCGTTCGCCGTCCAGAAGCTCGACGAGCTCAAGGAAGTCGCCGCCCTGGCCGACGCCACCGAGGACGAGAAGAAGGCATCCGCCGCCCTCGCCGCCAACCAGGCTCTGTTCGACGGCACCCGCGTGGCCGCCGACCCGGCCGTCGCCGAGCGCATCGGCAAGCTGTCCGACGCCGACTACGTGCGTCAGCCTGCCCGCGAGGAGCGTCAGGCCCTGCAGCGCGAGGCCCTCGGCCTGCCGCTGCTGCCGACCACCACCATCGGCTCCTTCCCCCAGACCAAGGAGATTCGCGCCGAGCGTGCCAAGCTGCGCAAGGGCGAGGTCACCAAGGAAGCCTACGACGAGTTCATCAAAGCCCAGATTGACGCCGTCATCAAGAAGCAGGAGGAGATCGGCCTCGACGTGCTGGTCCACGGCGAGTTCGAGCGTAACGACATGGTCGAATATTTCGGCCAGAACCTCAACGGCTTCCTGTTCACCAAGAACGCTTGGGTCCAGTCCTACGGCACCCGTTGCGTCAAGCCCCCGATCGTCTGGGGCGACGTTTCCCGCGCCAACCCGATTACCGTGGAATGGTCCGCGTACGCCCAGTCCAAGACCGACCATGTGATGAAGGGCATGCTCACCGGCCCGGTGACCATCCTCAACTGGTCCTGGCCGCGCGAGGACATCACCCACGAGGAGCAGACCAAGCAGCTCGCCCTCGCCATCCGCGACGAAGTGCTCGATCTCGAGGCCGCCGGTATCAAGGTCATCCAGATCGATGAGGCCGCCCTGCGTGAGAAGCTGCCGCTGCGCAAGTCCGACTGGCACGTCAAGTACCTCGACTGGGCCGTTCCGACCTTCCGTCTGGTGCACTCCGCCGTCAAGCCGACCACCCAGATCCACACCCACATGTGCTACTCCGAGTTCAACGACATCATCCGCGACATCGACGCGATGGATGCCGACGTGATCTCCTTCGAAGCCTCCCGTGGCGATCTGGTGGTGCTCGACGCCATTCATGACGCGCACTTCGAGACCGAGGCCGGCCCGGGCGTCTACGACATTCACTCCCCGCGTATTCCTTCCGAGAAGGAGATCGAGGATCGTATCTACGAGATCCTTGACAAGATGGACGTCAAGAAGGTGTGGATCAACCCTGACTGCGGTCTGAAGACCCGCGGTAACGCCGAGACCTGGCCGAGCCTGGAGAACCTGGTCGCCGCCGCCAAGGCCGTGCGCGCCAAGCTCGACAAGTAGCGGAAATCACCGAGCTCCCTCTGGATGAGGGAGCTCGGGTTTATGTAAGGAAATCAGCATGCATTCCCCGATGTTCACCCTTGAGGTCTTTCCCCCGAAGCGCAACGCGCCTGTCGGCACCATCTACGACACCCTCGACGGACTCGAAGGGCTGAACCCCGACTTCATCTCCGTGACCTACGGTCACGGCACCCATTCCGACCGCACCGCCACCGCGCGCATCGCCCACACGATCAGCAAGGAATACGGCATCCCTGCAGTCGCCCACCTGACCGCGCTCTACTCCGACAAGGCCAAGATCGATGAGGCTCTCGACATGTTCGAGGAAGCCGGCGTGAGCGCCGTGCTCGCGCTGCGCGGCGACTACATCGACGGCGAGCAGCTGGTCGGCGAGTTCAACCACGCCAGCGACCTCGTGTCATACATCCGCTCCGTGAAGCCGGACTTCAAGGTGTTTGGTGCTTGCTACCCGGAAGGCCACTATCAGGCTGACTCGCTGGACCAGGACATCGAAAACCTCAAAATCAAGGTTGATGCCGGCGTCACTCACCTGATTTCCCAGCTCTTCTACGACAATGAGGACTTCTACCGCTTCCTCGACAAGGCGCGCGCCGCCGGCATCACCGTGCCGATCGAGGCGGGCATCATGCCGGTGCGTGGAGCCAAGTCCGTGCGTCGCATGGCCGAGCGCAACGCCTCGCGCATCCCGGACAGGCTCAACACCCTGCTGAACAAGTGGGGGGACGACATCCAGTCCCTGCGTGCCGCCGGCATCCTCTACGCTTCCGAGCAGATCGCCGACCTCGTGGCCCACGACGTGGACGGCGTCCACCTGTATTCGATGAACCACCCCGCCACCACGCGCCGTATCTGGCGCAATGCGGAACCGTTGTTCCGCGGTACGCAAGGTTGACGCATATCGCGGCGCGGCGCATCTCAATGCGTCGCGCCGCACGTTAATCTGCTGGCGAAACCCAGAGTTCTCCCAGCGGCCGATGGGTATCATGAACGTGCAAGCCAACCAAAGCGATGGAAGGGAGTCCGTTATGTGCACTGGTGTCCGTTTCTCCGATGATGAGGGCAACACCTATTTCGGCCGTAATCTCGACTGGAGTTTCTCATATGGGGAGACCATCCTGGTTACTCCGCGCGGCTACCACTATGACACGGTGTTTGGTGCGGGCGGCAAGGCGAAGCCGAACGCGGTGATCGGCGTGGGTGTGGTCATGGCCGATAGGCCGATGTATTTCGACTGCGCCAATGAACATGGTCTGGCCATCGCCGGCTTGAATTTCCCCGGCTACGCCTCGTTCGTCCACGAACCGGTCGAAGGCACGGAAAACGTCGCCACGTTCGAATTTCCGCTGTGGGTGGCGCGTAATTTCGACTCCGTCGACGAGGTCGAGGAGGCGCTCAGGAACGTGACGCTCGTCTCCCAGATCGTGCCGGGACAGCAGGAGTCTCTGCTGCACTGGTTCATCGGCGACGGCAAGCGCAGCATCGTCGTCGAGCAGATGGCCGATGGCATGCACGTGCATCATGATGACGTCGATGTGCTGACCAATCAGCCGACGTTCGACTTCCATATGGAAAACCTGCGCAACTACATGTGCGTCAGCAACGAGATGGCCGAACCGACTTCATGGGGCAAGGCCTCCTTGACCGCCTGGGGTGCGGGTGTGGGCATGCATGGCATCCCAGGCGACGTGAGTTCCCCGTCGCGCTTCGTTCGTGTGGCCTACACCAACGCGCATTACCCGCAGCAGAACGATGAAGCCGCCAATGTGTCGCGCCTGTTCCACACCCTCGGCTCCGTGCAGATGGTGGACGGCATGGCGAAGATGGGCGACGGCCAGTTCGAACGCACGCTGTTCACCAGCGGATATTCGTCCAAGACCAACACCTATTACATGAACACCTATGATGACCCCGCCATCCGTTCCTACGCCATGGCCGATTACGATATGGATTCCTCGGAGCTCATCAGCGTCGCCCGATGACTCCTTCCCGGCTCATGCCCCATTCGGAGGGCATGAGCGTATATAGTGGAATCTTATGGAATCGTCGATCTTCAAACCCAGCTCCATGGACCTCATCAGGGCAGGTCTGCAAGACCTCGACAAGGCCCGCGCCTTGTTCGACCAGCTCAAGGCGGACGACATTCCCGATGAGCGATGCGCCGAACTGCTGAGCGCGCTGGCCCACGCCTGCGACCCCGATATGGCATTGAGCAATTTCGTGGATATCGTCAACGCGATGCAATCCAGCCAGCGCGATCTGGAACATGTCATCCCCGACAACGACGCCCTGAAGCGTCTGGTCACGGTGCTCGGCGTCTCCGACGCGATGGGCAAGTTCATGCGCTTCAAGCCGCAGCTTGTGGAGGCGGCAGCAGTCGACAACTGCAACAGCCATCTGTTCAATCACGCGCAACGCCGTGCACGTCTGCTCAAGGCGGTCGGCGCGGACCCGGACGAACCGGCCATGCCCGTCGCCTCCAAGGATCTGGCCGAAGCGGCCACGGCCCTGCGTTCCAGCTACCGGAACCAACTGGCCGCCATCATCGCCCAGGATGCCGTGGCGGACGACCCGACCTCCATCCAACCGACCATCAGCCGCGAACTGTCCGACCTCGCGGACGCGGCGCTCGAAGGCGCGCTGGCCATCGCCCGCCACGAAACCGAGGGCAGCGAGCACGTGCGCTTCACCATCATCGGCATGGGCAAACTCGGCGCACAGGAACTGAACTACGTCTCCGACGTGGACCTCATCTACGTGGTCGAACCGGCCGACAAGGATGTGGACCATCAGACGCTGATTCGCGTGGGCACCAAGATGGGCACCATGTTACAGCGCGTCTGCCAGTCCGCCATCATGGGCGTGGCCGAGCAGCCGCTGTGGCAGATCGACGGCGGCCTGCGCCCGGAAGGCAAGGACGGCGCGCTGGTGCGCGTGCTCTCCTCGCACAAGAACTATTACGAGCAGTGGGCCGAGAATTGGGAGTTCCAAGCGCTGCTCAAGGCCCGCCCGGTGGCCGGCGACCCCGACCTCGGTCAGGCCTACATGGACATGACCCGGCCGTTCGTGTGGAGCGCATCCAAGCGCAAGAACTTCGTCTACGACTGCCAGAAAATGCGCAAGCGCGTGGAGGATTTGATTCCCGCGCCCCTGAAGGACCGCGAGATTAAGCTCGGCCGCGGCGGTCTGCGCGATGTGGAATTCACCGTGCAGATGCTCCAGCTCGTACACGGCCGCACCGACGAATCGCTGCGCACCAGCAACACGCTCGACTCGCTGCAGCGCCTGTCCGAAGGCGGCTATGTCTCGCGCAAGCAGGCCGTGCGCATGTCCCAGGACTACCGCTTCGAGCGCGTGATGGAACATCGCCAGCAGATCTGGTCCCTGAAGCGCACGCACCTGTTCCCGGACCTCGGCCGGGCCTCGGTCGGAGGCCTCGAAAAGAAGCGCGACATCGACGTGGACGAGCTCAACCAGAACCAGGAGCTGCGCCGACTCGCCCGCGCATTCGGCCTGCACCCGGAAGAACTCGTCGACAAGTACGACGACACCCGCCGCGAAGTACGCCACCTGCACCTCGACATCTACTATCGCCCGATGCTGCCGGTCAACGCCCAGATGGAGAACGACCAGATCGTCCTGAGCGTCGAGGCAGCACAGGAACGATTCGAATCCATCGGTTTCGGCGACCCGGACGCCGCCATCCGCCACGTGCAGGCGCTCACCGCCGGCGTGGGGCGCGCGGCCAAAATCAACCGCATCATTCTGCCCGCCGTCTTGCAGTGGCTGGGCGAGGGCCAGAACCCGGACATGGGCCTGCTCAACTGGCGCAAACTGGAGGAGAACTTCGGCACCGAATCCGGCTACCTCGGCTTCCTGCGCGACTCCACCTCCGCCGCCCAGCGCCTGTGCCACATCCTGTCCAACTCACGATTCCTGGGCGACGCGCTCAACAAGTCGGTCGAATCGATCAGCTGGCTTGGCGACGACGACAATCTGCAGGCCCGCACGCGCGAGGCCTTGGACGTGCAGACCGGCTCGGCGCTGGAACGTTTCGGCTCGAACATCAACGAGTTCGCCACCTCCATGCGCGCCATGCGCCGCCACGAAATCGAACGCATCGGCCTGTCTTGGATGAGCGGTGTGATCAGCGACTCCGACAGTCTCAAGGCCATGACCGACGTGTATGACGCGATCATCGATGCCTCCCTGACCTGGGCCGTGCGCCACCAGATCGCCGAGTTCGGCGTCGAAACCGCGCCGGCCGGCATCACCGTCATCGCCATGGGCCGTTACGGCGGGCGCGAAGTGAACTTCAGCTCCGATGCGGATGCCATTCTCATCTACCGTCCGGCCGACGATGCCGACGACGGCCAAGCCAACGCCTTCGCCAAGAAGGTCGTGGAAGACCTGCGCAACATCCTGCAAGGACCGACGACGCTGGAACCCAAGATCGAACTCGACCTGGACCTGCGCCCGGAAGGCAAGAACGGCCCGCTCGTGCGCTCCTATGCCTCCTGCGAGGAATACTACGAATCCTGGGCTTCGACCTGGGAGCGCCAGGCGCTGCTGCGCGCCCGGTACGCGGCCGGCGACGCTGAACTGGCGCGGGACTTCCTGATCAACATCGCCGACCCGCTGCGCTACCCGACCACGGAACTGACTGAAGCAGAATTGCAGAACATCCGCAAGCTCAAGGCCCGCATGGAAGCCGAGCGTCTGCCGCGCGGCGTGCGCCGTGAACGGCATCTGAAGCTCGGCAAGGGCGGCTTGTCTGACGTGGAATGGACCGTGCAACTCATGCAGCTCCAGCACGCCGGCGATATCAAAGATCTGCGCGTCAACGGCACGCTGGAGGCATTGGACGTGCTGGAAGCCAAGAAGCTCATCAGCGCTATCGACGCGATTCAGCTGCGCAAGGCATGGACGTTGTGCACCGCGGCCCGCAACGGCAGCTATCTGTGGAGCGGGCGCGCCAACCAGGCCGATATTCTGCCTGATGACATCTATTCGCTGGGCGGCATCGCCGTCTACCTCGGCTACGGCGCCCACCGCGGCCAGCATTTCGAGAACGACCTGCTGGCCGTGATGCGCAAATGCCGTGACGTATGCCAGCGCTTGTTCTATGGGAAGACCGAAGGCGAGGCGGCTGCGGCAACCACCGCCACGGCCTCCGCCGCAACGCAGCAGCCGCAAACCGCCCCTCGCCCGCGTATGCACGTGATCGCACCGCGACTGGAACGAAATCGACGCCGCGCGCAGCGATAAGGCAGCATATTCGTTGGATTTTCAGGTGGACACTCGGTGAATGCGGCTGTCCGAAAAATGGCGTAAGTTAGATTAGGTCACGCAAGGGTGGCCACCTGAAAACCACGAGCGAAAAGGTGAGCCTTGTCTGAAGAAACGCCAATGGTCGGCAAAAGCGTCGTAACGCTGGACGGCCTGTCTACAAACCAGATTCTCGACCTGCTGCATAAGGCCGAATACATCGATTCCCACCGCAAAGAGATTGCCCATACCTGCGATGGGCGAGTGCTGGCCACGCTGTTCTACGAGCCCTCCACCCGTACGCGCCTGAGCTTTGAGACCGCAATGCTACGTCTCGGCGGCAAGGTCATCGGATTCGCCGGCGCGCAGCTGGCCTCCGTGACCAAGGGCGAATCCATCGCCGACACGTTGAAGACCGTGTCCAACTACGTGGACGTGGTCGCCATCCGTCACCCGAAGGAGGGTGCCGCGCTGGTGGCCTCCCGCGCCGCATCCGTGCCGGTAATCAACGCCGGCGACGGCGGCCACATGCACCCCACGCAGACGCTGGCCGACCTGGCCACGCTGCAGTCGCGCTTCGGCCGCATCACCGACCTGACCGTGGGACTGTGCGGCGATTTGACCTTCGGCCGCACCGTGCACTCCCTGATCGAGACCCTGTGCCGCTTCGGCAACGTGCGCTTCGTGCTCATCAGCCCGGACGAGCTCAAGACCCCGCAGTACGTGATCGACCGCATCAACGCCACCGACAACTGCTCTTACGTGGAAGTGCGTGACCTGGCCTCCGTGATCGGCGACCTCGACGTGCTGTACATGACCCGCGTACAGAAGGAACGCTTCTTCAACGAAGACGACTACCTGCGCCTGCGCGACACCTACATTCTCGACGAAGAGAAGCTGCAGCTCGCCAAGCCGTCCATGGCCGTGCTTCACCCGCTGCCGCGCGTCAACGAAATCGCCGTGGACGTGGACGACGACCCGCGTGCCGCCTACTTCGAACAGGTCAAGAACGGCATGCTCGTGCGCATGGCCCTCGAAAGCACCGTGGTGGGCGACGAACTGCCCGGATACGAACCGCTCAACCCCAAGGAGGTTCAGGCCTGATGGAAGTCACCAGCATTCAGAACGGCATCATTATCGACCATGTGCCGGCCGGAACCTCGCTGAAGGTTCTCGAATACCTGAAAATCGACCCGGCCAAAACCAAGCTTGCGCTCATCATGAACGCCGACTCCAAGCGTTACGGCTCCAAGGACATCATCAAAATCGAAGATGACAAGGACATCGACCTCGACGTGCTCGGCTTCGTGGCCCGCCAAGCCACCGTGGACGTGGTGCGCGGCGGCAAGATCGTCGAAAAGAAGCAGCCGAACCTGCCCGAGCACATCGTCGGCGTGATCTCCTGCGTGAACCCGCGCTGCGTGACCACCACCGAGCCCGGCATCAAGCAGATGCTCCACCTCGTGCACTCCGAGCGGCTCGAATACCGCTGCGACTACTGCGACGAGGAAGCCAAACTGTGAGCATCACCCTACGCAACATCAAGGTCTGGAACACCGGCGAGGTCATCGACCTCGTGGTGCCCGGGACCGCTGCCGCCTACTTCGCCGACACCTCCGCCGTGGCTGACGGCGCCGACATCGACGCCACCGGCCTGACCGTGGCCCCCGGTTTCGAAGACCCACACGTCCACTTCCGCGATCCCGGCCAGACCTACAAGGAATCTATGGTCTCCGGCTGCCGTGCGTCCGCATCCGGCGGATACACGAATGTGCTCATCATGCCGAACACGTTGCCGGCACTGGATGGGCAGACCGTGTCTGGCCCGGAAGCGACCGGTGCAAAAGAGGTTCTGGATGCCGGCTTCGACAACGTCATCGACTTCCTGCAGCAGTACGATACTGCGCATGACGTTCAATTGCCGGTTCGTTACGATCTGTGCGTGTGCGCGTCCAAGGATCGCGCCGGTCATGAGGCAAGCGACGTTGCCGATTGGCTCAAGTACGTGTCCGGATTCGAGGACGACGCCAAGACGCCGGCCATGCTCACGCACCCCATCACCGCAATCAGCGACGACGGTTCCGCTGTGACGCCGGAGATCCTGGACCAGGTGCTGGAGAACGTCAAGGCCTCCGACCTGTACCTGATCGAGCATTGCGAGCATCACGATACAGGTGCCGTGAACGAAGGCCCCGTTTCCCGCGAGCTTGGCGTGCCCGGCATTCCGGAAGACACCGAGCTCAAGATCGTGGCCCGCGATATCGAAGCGGCCCGCCGCACTGGTGTCCACGTACACTTCCAGCATGTGAGCACTGCCATCTCGTTCGAGGCGATTCGCAAGGCCAAGGCCGAAGGACTGCCGATTACCTGCGAGACCGCGCCGCACTATCTGGCGTTGAGCGACGAGGCGCTGCTCAAGTACGGCACGCTCGCCAAGATGAATCCGCCACTGCGCTCCGAAGCGGACCGCAAAGCCACCATCGCGGCCATCGCCGACGGCACCGTGGATCTGCTGGCCACCGACCATGCGCCGCACACGTTGGCAGAGAAGGAACTCGGCTTCCTTGAGGCGCCCAACGGCATCATCGGACTGGAATGCGCGTACGGCGTGTGCCACAAGGTGCTCGTCGACGGCGGCTTCATTTCCGATGAGCGTCTGATCGAGCTCATGTCCGTTGGACCTGCCGAACTCATGGGGCATGTGCCAACCGACGTGGCCGCGCTGGTCGAGGACTACGCCGAACCCGCGCCCACCGGGGATGATCCGGATGGCGTGATTGCGGGGGAGAGCGACGCTCAGCCGCAGCGTGAAGGCGTCAACCGACTGCTCGACTTGAGCCGCGTGGATGACGCCGACAATGTCGACCTCGTGGTGCTCAACACCGCCGAGGAATGGACCGTGGACCCCGAACAGTTCCACTCCAAGGCTCGTAACACCCCGTTCGGCGGCTGGCAGGTCACCGGACGCCCCCTCGCCACAATCATCGGCTCCCAGCTGATGTTCAGCCGTCTGTAGATAACACAAGGAGCAGCATGGATCGCCTGATCGAAGCGATTGACAACACTCAGAACCCCAGCGTCGTGGGCCTTGACCCCACTGAGGCGCTGGTGCCGCCGCAGGTCGTGGCGAGCTTTGCCGACGAGGTGCGTGACTCGGTCGAATCCCCGGAGGAAGTCGAATCCGCGCAGCTGGCCGTCGCCTACTTCGAATACAACCGCACGATCATCGACGCCATCGCCGACATCGTGCCCGCCGTCAAACCGCAGATCGCCATGTACGAGGCGCTCGGCCCCGCCGGCGTGGACATCTACACGATGACCTGCGAATACGCTGCCCAGCAAGGCCTCTACGTGCTCGGCGACATCAAGCGTGGCGACATCGGCTCCACCGCAGCCGCCTACGCCCACCACCTGAACGGCGTGGGCGACTTCGACCCGTGGCATGAGGATGCGGTGACCGTCAACCCGTATCTCGGCACCGACGGCATCACCCCGTTCGTCGAGGCCGCCGCCGAAGCCGACAAGGACATCTTCGTGCTCGTGCGCACCTCCAACCCGTCCTCCAGCGAACTGCAGATGCTCGACCTGGCCGACGGCACGAAGGTCTACGAGCACGTGGCCGATCTTGTGGAAGGATGGGGCGCCGAGACCATCGGCAGCCACGGCTACTCCCGCGTGGGCGCGGTGGTCGGCGCCACCCACCCCGAGGAAGGCAAGGCGTTGCGTGAACGTATGCCGCACACGTTCTTCCTCGTGCCGGGCTACGGTGCGCAGGGCGGCACGGCCGCGGACGTGGCAGGCATGTTCGACAAGCAGGGCAGCGGCGCCATCGTCAACTCGTCGCGCGGCATTATCGGCGCATGGAAGAAGAGCGGCAAGTACTCCGAATCCATGACCGCCGACGAGGCGCTGGACCTTGTGGCGAGCAGCGCGCGCCAGGCGGCGCTCGACATGCGCGATAATCTGCGGGTTGCCGTATATAGGTAGGTAGATTGTCCGGCTGTGGGCTATACGTGAGTGTGGGCTGGAAACCGGAGCCGAGTGTGTTTAACTACCTCTCAGTCAACCTGCGGTTGACCGCTCCCCTGATAGGGGGAGCTTGATGTGCTGAATAGGAATGAAATGACAACTTTCACCCCCACCCATGATGTGGTTACGGAAGCGACTGCGGCCGGATTCTTCCCGCCGCGCCACAACGTCGAAATCACGCAGGTTACGGAACTGACCGACCGCGTGATGCGACTGACGTTCCGCGACCCGTTCATCGCCTCCCATGCCAAGCCCGCCCAGTTCGTCAACCTGTTCACGCACGACGACTTCATGCTCATGCCGCGTCCGTTCGGCGTCAGCGAAGTCGACGGCGACGAAGTCAGCGTGATCTTCGCCGTCGTGGGACACGGCACCGAACAGTTGGCAGGACTGCAGGCCGGCGACACCGTCGACGTGCTCGGCCCGCTCGGCCGCGGCTTCAACCTCAAGGAAGACGCCAACTACATTCTTGTCGGCGGCGGACTCGGCGTGCCCCCGCTAATCTACGCCGCGCAAAAGCTCGCCGAACACGACGCCTCCTTTGCCACCGCCGTATTCGGTTACCGCAACGACCACTTCGCCGAGGAATACGTCTCCCGGTACGCGGACTGGTCGTGGAGCATCGACGACGCCGAAGGCAACGTGGTCGACCTGCTCAACAAACTGGAACAAGGCGACGACCTGAAGGCCTACGATCGCAAGCCGATCATTCTGTCCTGCGGACCGCTGCCTATGATGAAGGCCGTGGCCGACTGGGCCGCCGAACGCGGCATCCCCGCGCAGCTGAGCATGGAACAGCGCATGGGCTGCGGCTATGGCACCTGCGTGCTGTGCACCATCGACACCGTGGACGGCCGCCTCAAGGTCTGCTCCGACGGACCCGTGTTCACCCGCGAACAGCTCGGATGGGGGAAGTGACGATGAGCACAAACAACCAGTCCGCGCAGGGCGGCGACAACCACATCAACCTGTACGAGCCCCACGTGTGGAAGCACCACACCAAGGTGGCCGGTCTGGAATGGAAGAATCCGGTCGGCACCGCCTCCGGCACCTTCCAGTACGCCGCCGTCCGCTGGTTCTACGACGTCAGCCAGCTCGGCGCCGTATGCACCAAGGGCGCCTCGCCCGTACCGTGGGAAGGCAATCCCTCGCCGCGCACCGCCGAATCGCCGGCCGCGAACATCAACGCCGTGGGCCTGCAGAATCCCGGCATCGACCATTACTTGGCCGAGGACCTGCCCAAGCTCAAGGCCGCGGGCGCGTTCGTCATCTCCAATGTCGCCGGACATTGCGATGACGATTACGCGGCGGTCGTGGAAAAGCTCGCCGACTCCGACGCGGACATGCTGGAAATCAACGTCAGCTGCCCGAACGTTTCCGCCGGCGGCATGAGCGTGGGCACCGACCCGGTGGCCCTCGCCAATCTTATGGACCGGCTGCGCCCGATGACCGACAAGCCGATGATCGTCAAACTCACGCCGAACGTCACCGACATCACCGTGCCGGCGCGCGCGGCCGTGGAACATGGCGCCGACGCGTTGAGCATGATCAACACGCTCAAAGGCATGCGCATTAACATTCGCACCGGCAAGCCGATCATCGCCAACGTCACCGGCGGCGTATCCGGCCCGGCCGTGCTGCCGGTCGGCCTGGCAGCCGTCTATCGGGTGCGCACCGCACTGCCGGAGATTCCGATCATCGGCCTCGGCGGCATCGACAGCGGCGAGAAGGCGCTCGAATACCTGTACGCCGGCGCGAACGCCGTCGAAGTGGGTGCGGCCGCGCTCTTCGACCCGGTGGCCCCGCTGCGCGTCGCCCGCGAACTCGACGACCTGTTGGACAGCCGTCCCGAACTCGCTGCTAAACTGGCCGCAGGACAGACTTGGAGGTAAGGAACATCATGGCAGAAACACTCGCACATCGCTTCACTGAATTCCTGTTGGAATCCAACGCGCTGAAGTTCGGCGACTTCACGCTGAAGTCCGGCCGCAAGAGCCCGTACTTCATCAACGCCGGCGCCTTCGACGACGGCAAGAAGATCGCCGCGCTCGGCGCGTTCTACGCCGAAAAGATTAGCCAGGCCATCGTGCACAACACGATTCCCCGCAACATCGACACCGTGTTCGGCCCCGCCTACAAGGGCATTCCGCTGGCCGTGTCCACCGCGATCGCGCTGACCGCCGGCCACAACATGACCGTCGGATACACCTTCGACCGCAAGGAGAAGAAGGACCACGGCGACGGCGGCTGGATGGTTGGCACCCCGCTGACCGACGGCATGAAGGTGCTGCTCGTGGACGACGTGATGACCGCCGGCACCGCCGTGCGCGAAGTCATCCCCAAACTCAAGGCCGAGGCGAACGTCGAGGTCGTGGGTCTCGTGCTCTCCGTGGACCGCATGGAGAAGACCAAGGACTCCGACATGTCCGCCGTGAAGGCCGTGGAAGCCGAATTCGGCTTCCCGGTGCTCTCCATCGCCAACGTGCGCGAGATCTTCGACGCCGCCGCCAAGATGAAGAACCCCGACGGCACCCCGCTGCTCAGCCACGACATCCAGCAGCGCGCCGCCGCCTACCTTGAGGAATACGGCGCCTGATCGTCTTCAATCTAAAAACCAAAAGCGGGCTTGCGAGCCCGCTTTTTTTATTACGTTCCATGAACAGCAGCACCATATTAAGGCAAAAGCTTTGGCAAGGAGCGTGCTATGAACTGGTTAGTTGATATAGGGCTGTTTGCGCTCGTGGGGATATGCAGTTACTTCGGCATCGAGCATCATCTGGACAGCAAAGCGAACAAGTTGTCGCAAGGTAATGAAGAAGACCGCCGAGATGCTGATGCCCAAGTAGAAGCAGCATGAAAATGGCGGAATGACGTTGGGGTGACGCCGCTCATACTCGGGATATGACGGATGAACAGCCTCTTGAAACGGAGATAAATGTCTCCAGAAGGCCAAATCAGCTCCCTTGAAAGCGAGATAGGGTTCTAAACTCTGGGACCGACTCGCCTGTGATGAAAACCCGCTCGGCGTAGAATTACCGTAGGTTCGTTGCATTCGAACAAGGAAGGCCGCTATGGGGAACATCACCGACGATATTCGGCAACATTTCGACACTTTCGCCGAACTGCCGTTCACCGAGGCGGATAGCCTCGCTTTGTCCCAGTTGGCCTATGCTCGCATGCCGGATAACGTGCCGCGCTATCACGAGAATGCAGAGACCGCCGACGGCATGATCGCCACGGTTCCGATTCACGATTTGCTGCGTGCCGAATGCTATGACGACATGTTCGGCAAGGTGTGGTCGCCTTCGATGAATGTCGATCTGTTACGTGCGATGAGCGAGAGCCCACGTTGGAGGAACCTACGCGTGGGCGCATACGTGGACGAATTCGATGCCGAAACCACCAAGCAGTTCTCGGCCTGCGTGTTCGAACTGGGTAACGGCACGCTCTATGTGGCTTTTCGCGGTACCGACAGCTCAATCGTCGGGTGGAAAGAGGACTTCATGATGGCGTTCCGCCGCCCGGTCGCCTCGCAGGAGGCCGCCGCGCGTTATCTGACCGAGCTGGCTGGCCATTGGGCCGGGCCGATTATGGTCGGCGGCCATTCCAAAGGCGGCAATCTGGCGGTGTATGCGGCGGCCAATGTGCCTAGCGAGATTCAGGAACGTATCACGGTCGTATATTCGCACGATGGGCCTGGATTCGATGAGGCGTTCTTCGATGAGGACGGGTACGTACGCATTGCGTCGAAGATTCATAAATCGGTACCGGGCTCGTCGATCATCGGCATGCTGTTTGAGACTCGTGAGCATGTGGAAGACGGCTATACGGTGGTCAGCAGCGACGGTGCCAGCATCATGCAGCATTTCGCATTGCACTGGCAAGTCGATCATGGCCAATTCGTACAGGCTGATGGACTGACAAGTAGCGCGCAATACCTGGCACGCACGATCAACGGATGGATGGCAAAATACGACGACGAGCATCGCCGCAAGTTCATCGAAAACCTGTTTGCCATCTTCGAGGCTGGCGGATACGACACATTCGGCGACCTCACTTCGCATTTGACACAGTCACTGCCGATTATGCTCGCCGCGGCTCGCAACATTGATGTCGAAGATCGCGACGTGATGATTGAAGTGCTCAAAGGCTTCGCCGCGACAGCCGCCGCGTCGGTAATCTTGGCCAAGTAGTCGGAGGCCATCAAACTGGTTTTGCCAGTCAGTCTCAATAGCGCAAAAGCCGGCCCCTGAGATACTCAGGAGCCGGCCCTTACTTCCATTTCCCCAGCGGGGTTGGCTTAATCGCAGTATATCTCACTGCTGACCATGCCTGTTTTACTTACTCCTAATCAATGAGCTTGTAGCCGTGGTCGGAGACTACGGACTTGAGCTTGTCGAGATAGGTTTCGGCGGCCTTGGAGAGCTTGGAACGCTCGTTCGTGATCCAGCCGACCAACATCGTTTCGTCGGTGTCGAGCGGCACGGTGACGATCTTCTCGTTGTTGAGGTCGCCGTTGTCGATGCCGGTGCACACCGTGTAGCCGTTGAGGCCGATGATGAAGTTCAGGATCGTGGCGCGGTCGGTCACGTTGATCTGCTTGGGGGAGTACTCCGGCCAGACCGCTTCCTCATAGAAGTAGAACGAGCCTTCCTCGCCCTGCTCGTACTGGATGAACGGATAAGGTTTCAGGTCCTCCATGGTGATGACCTTCTTGGCGGCCAGCGGGTTGTTGCGCGAGATGAACACGTGCAGCGGCGCGCGGAAGAGCGGGTGGAATTCGAGGTGCTTCTCGCGCAGGAGCTTGCCGATCACGTCCTTGTTAAAATCGGACAGGTAGATGATGCCGATTTCGGACTGCATGTTGGCGACCTGGTTGATGATGTCGCGCGTGCGGGTCTCGCGGATGGTGAACTCGTATTCGTCGGACTTGATGGAGTTGATCATCTCCACGAACGCCTCGACGGCGAACATGTAGTGCTGGGTGGAGACCTGGCACAGCTGCTTGCGCGGTTTGGCATGCTTATAGCGCTCTTCGAGCAGGTCGGCCTGGTCGAGCACTTGGCGGGCGTAGGTCAGGAATTCCGCGCCGTCCACGGTCAGGGCGATGCCCTGCGAGGAGCGGGTGAAGATCTCGATGCCCAGCTCGTTCTCCAATTCCTTGACCGACGAGCTCAGGGCCGGCTGGGAGACGTACAGGGCATGGGAGGCCTCGTTCATCGAGCCGCACTCGACGATTTTGACGATGTATTTCAGCTGCAGCAGTGTCATAAAGTCTATTTATATCGCTAGGGATAGTCGCCACACGGCCGGTCACCGTCGTCAAGGACGGGTCCATAGACTTCAACTGCCGCGATGCAACGTTTGGCGACTTACAGACGTACGCCGAGTTCTGCGAGCGATTCGCGTGCCTGCAACGCGTTCTCGAAGAGGATGCCGTGGATGCCGACCTCGTTGGCGCCGACGATGTTCTTGGCGGTGTCGTCGAAGAACACGCAGCGCTCGGCCGTGAGGCCGAAACGGGTCAGGGCCAGCTCGTAGATGTCGGCGTTCGGCTTATGCATCTTCTCCACGCCGGAGACCACGGTGCCCTGCAACAGCTGTTCAAGGCGCGGGTACTTCTCGAAGGCCAGGTGGAAGGTCTCATGCGACCAGTTGGTCAGACCCCATACGCCGTAGCCGTGGGCCTTCAAATCCGCCAGCAGCTCGACCATGCCCGGAAGCGTGCGGGGCAGCGCGTCCGCGTAGTGGCCGATGTAGAACTTGAAGATGTCGGCGAGTTCCTGGCCTTGTTCGCGTACCACATCCGGGTAGATGTCCGCGAAATCCTCGCCGGTGTCCATGCGGTCCTCGTAGCGGAAGAAGCCGCAGGGGTCGTCGTCGGCGCAGATGCGTTCCACGATCTCATCGGGGAATCGGCCTTCCAGGCATGCGCGGGTGTTCCAGTCCAGCAGCACGCCGCAGAAGTCGAAAATCACGTCGGTGATGGGGGAGTTGGCCATGATGCTCCTTGTGTTGTTGGGGCCGTTGAGTGGGGTCTGCGATTTAGTATAGGGGGTTTCATACGTTGGCTCCCCTCTCTGAGGGGAGCCAACGTACGGAATCATGCGATGACGTCGGCGATGGCTTCGGGGATGGCGTGGGCCACGTCGCCGGCCACAATCGGGTGGCCGAGCGTCATGAAGCGCTGGCGATGCTCGCGGCCGATCAGTTCCGGCTCCTGCCAGCCTTGTTGCTCGGATTCGGAGGCGATCGCCGCCGCCAGGCCATGCAGGTAGGCGGCCGAGGCCACGGTCTCGCCCGTGGTGGCCACGTCATCCTGCTGGGCGAGCAGGGCGCCGGTCAGACCGGCCAGCACGTCGCCCGCGCCGGCGGTGCCCAGCCAGGCCGGTGCGCTACCCGACGCATAGACGTGGTCCTCATCCACCACGATGGTCACCGCGCCCTTCAACAATACGGTGGCGCCGGTGAGCTCGTGGGCACGCTTCGCGCTGGCCAACGGGTTCAACCGCACGTCGTCGGCGGTGTACGGCTCGTGCGAATCGGCATGCTCCGCGGTGCTGGCGGCGGTTTCGAACCGGTTGAGCAGTTTCGCCATCTCGCCGGCATGTGGCGTGATCACCACCTGGCCGGGCACACGCTCCGGCAGCAGGTCGAGTGCGCCGGCATCCACCACGATTGGCGGCATGTCGTAGGCGTCCTTGTTCTCATCCTCGCTGCCGAGCGCGTAATGCTTGAGCAATGCGGCGATGGTGTCCCGCTGCATATCGCCGTCGGTGCCCTCGACGCTAGCCTCGGGCACGCCGGACCCCACGACCCAGGACTGCACATGTCCCTTGCCGATCACGGCTTCCGGCAGTGCGGCGAGCACCATGTTCTGCGCGCGCTCCGGGCCCAGATACCGGACCATGCCGGTGTTCGCGCGGGCGGCGGCGCTGGCGGTGAGCACGGCGGCACCGGGGTAGCGCTGCGAGCCGGTCACCAGACCAACCACGCCCCGGGAGTATTTGGAATCCTCGAACCTGGGGAGACGGACCGCGTCGGACGCGAACGAATTATCCACCACCTCGACGTCCGGATCCTTGTCGTCGATATCGAATCCGAAATCGAGCAACTCGATACGGCCGCAGGCGAACGTGGCGGGCGGCAGCACCGCGCACGGCTTCATCGCGCCGAACGTGACCGTGACCGTGGCCGGAATGTACGGGCCGGGCAGAGAACCATCGTTCACACCGACGCCGGATGGCGTATCCACGGCAAGTACCAGCGGAAAATCGCCTGACGACTCACGGTTTGGCAGGGCGGGCTCATCGGGAGCCTCGCCGTCGAGACCAAGGGCGGAGGCGAGTGCGGCGGGGATGCCGCGTAGCGAGCCTTGGATGCCGATGCCGGTCATCGCGTCGATGATCAGATGCGATTTCCTGGCCACGGCGATGGCGGTCTGCAATCGCTCGCCGGCCTCACCGGCGGAAAACCCGGACGCGCAACCGGGAATATCAGCCGCGGGATCAAGCACCAGCACCTTGCCTCCGGCGCGCACGAATGAGGCGAATCCGGCCTCATGCAACGACCGGCCCACGGCGATGGCGGTGACGTTCGCGCCCTCCTGGGCCAGCGCGGCGGCCGCGAACAGACCATCGCCACCATTGTCTCCGGCCCCGGCCAGCAGCACGATCGACGTGTCCTCCAGCGCCAGATCCTCGTCGTCCAGCATACCGGCCGCCATGTGGGCCGCGGCCTGGGCGGCCATGCGCATCAGCGGCACGCCTTTGTCCAGCAGGGGTCGCTCCATGGCCCGGACCGTATCGGAGTCATAGGCGCTGTGCAGCAGCAGTTCGCGACGATCGGCGTCTTCGGTGTATTCCATGGCAACCCCTTTCTTGTGTTTGTTACTTGCGGTCCGTGTTTACAGGCCGTACACCTCGTGGGCGAACTTTTCGAACACGGGGATCGAGCGCTTGACCTTCTCCGTGTCGATGCAGTAGGCCATGCGGAAGTATCCGGGCACGCCGAAGCTGTCGGACGGCACAAGAATCAGGTCGTATTCCTTGGCCTTCATGCAGAACGCCACGGCGTCGTCCTCCAGCGCCTTGGGGAAGATGTAGAACGTGCCGCCGGGGCGTACCACGTCGAAGCCGATGCCGGTCAGCGCATCGTAGAGCAGGTTCATGTTCGTCTCGTAGACGTTGAGATCGGCGGTCTGGTCGATGACCTTGGCCACGCCCAGCTGAATCGAGCTCGGCGGGCAGTTGTGGCCGGTGCCGCGCGAGATCTGGCCCATCATGGGCACGAGCAGGTCGGCGTCGGTGGCTGTGGGATTCACCGCGACATAGCCGATGCGTTCGCCAGGCAGGCTCAGCGACTTCGACCACGAGTAGCAGGTCAGCGAGTTCGCGTAGAAGCTGGCCGGGTAGGGCTGGGTGGCGCCGTCGAACACGATTTCGCGGTACGGTTCGTCGCTGATCAGGAAGATATCGTGGCCGTATTCGACCTGCTTGGCGGTCAGGATCGCGGCCAGACGCTTGAGCGTGTCCGCTGAATACACCGCGCCGGACGGGTTGTTCGGGGTGTTGATAAGCACGACCTGCACGTTCGGGTTAAGTGCAGCCTCGAATGCGTCGAAGTTGATTTGGAAGTTCTCGGTGTCGGCCGGCACGATGGTCAGCTTGGCGCCGGCGCCCTTGACGTACGGCTGGTATTCGGGGAAGTAGGGGGCGAAGGTGATGATCTCATCGCCCGGCTTGGTCACCGCACGCATCGCGTGGGACAGCGCGCCCGCCGCGCCCGTGGTCGGGAAGATGTGGTTGCCGGTGTATGCCATGCCGAAACGTTCGTTGAGGTTTTCGGCGATCGCGTCCTTGACGGATGGGATACCGAGCGAGGGGGAGTAGCCGTGGATGGCCACCGGATCGCCGTTTTCGTAGAGGTCGACCATGGCGTCGGTGAAGGATTTCGGAGCCGGCACCGAGGGATTGCCAAGGCTGTAATCGAACACGTTCTGGTAGCCGATTTCGGCACCGCGGCTCGTGGCGTACTCGCTCAGCTCGCGAATCACGGACTTGCCGCCAAGCATGGCCTTGTATTCCTCATTGATCATGGCTGTTCTCCTCGCATGGTTGTACTGGTATGCACCACGCTACTACTATCGCGGCCGGTTTGCGCCATTTGCCGCGCCGTGCCTAAGCTGGCTGTTCTATTTGTTCTATTTGTTCTATTAACTGTCGAAACCGCGGAATAACGCCGATTTCCGCTACAGCTCCATGATTATCCACAACCGTTCATAGCGAGCGCTGTGGGACGGCGGGCGGAAAACGGCCGAATCCGCGTGCCGTCCCACACCTCGTGCAATCCACGTTTCGGGAAAGCACCACCGTAAGACCGGCGCGCATCCGCATCCACGACAGGAGCCTTACCGGCCGTAATCCCGCACTCGATTATTTTTTCTGACAGGGAATCGAACCCGAAACACTAACCCATGCACGCCCCACCGCAAACAGCGAATAACCAAATGTATGCATTTTCGGCACCATGAGCGAAGGAGTTCGCAAACACAACAGTGATTGGCATATACGGCATCGACCGGATGAACAGCATCGCGTCCTCATAGGTCAAGACCCACTGGGACTCGTCGCCCTTGGGTATAGGGACATTGCCTGTGTCATAGTCGTTAAGCAGCACAAGACTCGGCAAATATCGTTCCAAGATCTCGGCGGTGCCAGCAATTTCCGGTTCGGTGGACCTCGATAGCACCTTGATGACGGCGTGAAGTGCGTCAAGCCGCTTGCGATTGATGGTATAACCATCAACGAGATGCTGCTTCAGAACTGAGTTGGCCCATCGCCGGAAATAGATGCCTTCCTTGGATTTGACGCGGTATCCGACCGACAGGATCATATCCAGGTTGTAATGCTCGACTTGGTATGTCTTACCGTCAGATGCAGTTGTCGCAAATTTTGCGACAACTGAAAATCCATTGAGCTCTTCCCTTAATGCATTGCCGACATGCTTGCCGATTGTTTTGATATCGCGGCCAAACAGCAAGGCCAATTGCTGTCTGTTAAGCCACACCGTGTCCTCGTCTACCTTCACATCGAGGTGCACGGTGTGGTCCGCGCTCTCATACAAAGCAATCTGCTGCTTCAGTTCCTCGCCAGTCATGAGATCGCCTTTCTTTTTTCGGGCGTCTGTAAATCATGTCGTTGTCGTCGCTAAATTATGCATCCAGTTTATCAGGGCAGTCGAACGTTTGTTCGATTACTGTATCTCTCATATTTGTATGACTTTCCCGGCTCCCGCCATCAATCACCAGTCGCAGGTAATCGCGGTCGGCGGACTTGCGGCGTGGCACGAAACGACTGATGATGGAGTCCTTCTTGCCGCGGTTCTTCACGTACAGGAAACCGAACACGGAGAACACGACCGCGCCGATGAAGTTGACGACCAGATCCTCCATCGTGTCGATCAGACCGATGTCGAGGTAGCCGCCGAGGCCCAGGTCTTGGCCATTGACCGTGACCTGGGTAATGTCGTTGATGCGAATCGCATGGTTGGTGTGCGTGGGGTCGAGCATCACCGAGCTGATGGAATGCACGATGGCGTCCTTCTGCATGTCGAACCCGAACAACTGGTCCATGCCGAATTCGAAGAACTCCCAGATCACGCCGATGGTCATGGAGAAGCAGAAGGACACGATCGCCAGATACAGGGGCGAAAGCTCGAACTTCACCCGGTCGGACCGGTTGAGCAGGTCGACCAGCGAGAAGCCGATCGCCGCAGCGAGGAAGCCGTTCATCGTATGCAACACCGTGTCCCAGAACGGGAAGATCTCATAGAACGAACTGATCTCGCCAAGAATCTCAGCCGAGAACACGAACACCAGCACGATGACTTCCAGCACCGAAGGCAGCTCGATGCGGAACTGCACCTGGATGAACGCCGGCGCCAACAGCAGCAGCAACGTCAGGATGCACAGGAACACATTTTCGTAGTCGCCGTTAAAGAACTGGAGTATTGCCATGGCGAGCACCAGCATGCGCAGCACCACATAGACCGCGAATGAGCTTTTGTGTTCGCGGATTTCCATGCCCACGGCTCGGCTCATGGTTTTCCAGCGTACGCGCCAGGACGGTTTGCGTTGTGCGTCGTGCTGTTGCGACTGTTTCCGGGTCATCCTTACCTCTTTCTCGCATTGTTCTCGCGCCAGTCTATCCGAACCTGCTCACAGGCAATCGGCAAGAACGGGCGATAGTCTGGCCGCACGAACCGAACGGAAACCGATACTGTCTCGATTGTGGGCCACGCGAATCATCCGACAATGCTCGATGAGGCCATTACGCCGGCTCCTCATGGCTACTGGTCGTAGGGCTGGCAATCATGGCCATGCCGGTAGTTTGGGCTATCGTGAGGTGTGCGAGATGGGCTTTGTGCCGGCTGGCAGCAAATCCAAGCAGCGAAACAACGGAATGAACGAAGCGAAAGGAACGGTATCTGATGACTCCGATTGAATTGTCAACCCGACGCCGGGTTACGGGACTGACTTCGGATGAGTTCGCCAGGCTGTTCGTCTCTTTGCAGCGTGAAGTGGACGGCGAAGCCGCGCATTGGAGCGCCACGGATGTCGAATCCTGGGAGCTGGTCGGCCCGCCGGTGACCGCCGAACAGCATCTCATCGACACGTTCGCCGCGGCCAACGAATTCGTGGCCACGCTTGCGGACCGCCTGTACCACACGATTATGCCAGTCACGGAAGAATCGGTCATCACCGCATACGCTGATGACCTCACATTCTGGGCATCGCATCCGGACCTTGGCGGAGTGCCGTGCGCATTATGGAACATCGCCGCACTGCAGGCGGCCGAATGGGCCCGCAAGGAAACCGGCATCGCCTGTGAACTGGACGTGCGCGAACCGCTGGTGTGACAGCTGAGCTCAAACATGCGTAGGTAACGGCATGGTTTGAGGACTATGGTGTTGCGTTATCGGTCGGAAAGGATGTGATGGTGGGGCGTCATAGCAAAAAAGCGCGTGGCCAGTCGAGGAGATATGCGCGAAAGCCCTCCGTTTGGAGCGAAATTCGCGGCTATCTGCTGACAGTGATCGCGGTGATGCTGGTCGTGTTGCTGGGACGTACCTTCGTGTTCAACGTATATGTGATTCCATCCCGCAGCATGGAAGACACGTTGCAAATCGGCGACCGCGTATTTGCCTCGCGATTGACTCCGAGACTCTTTACACTGCACCGTGGCGACATCATCGTGTTCAAAGATCCCGCAGACTGGATGGAGGGGGAGCAGCTTCCCACCAATCTGATGTCGATAATCGACAGCAATCGTTACCTAATCAAACGTGTCATCGGTCTGCCCGGCGATACCGTCGCCTGCAAGGGATCCGGGGAGCCCATCACGGTCAACGGCAAACCCATTGATGAAAGCGCTTATCTTAAGTCCGGCGTGAATCCAAGCGACAGCCCTTTTTCCGTAACCGTTACTGACGGCAACGTGTTCGTGCTTGGTGATAATCGCTCCAATTCCAGAGATTCTCGATACCATCTTGACGACGGCAACAATGGGCTAGTGCCATACGACGATATCCAAGGTGTGGCGTTGTTCCGCTTCTGGCCATTTACGAGAATCGGCATACTGAACTGAGTTTGGCGTGAATCCACGAGTTGATACGTGCCGCACGGTCCGGTGCATCCTGCAGCCGGACCGTTACCGGAACCCTCCCCCCGAAATCTGACGACCCCCCTGTCTCACAGCTATCGTACAGCTCCGATACGGGAAACGTGCGGGTGATTCCATAACGACTACGTACTTCAGGAAGTGACGTGTATCACACTATGGTCATGTGTTCAGTCGCGCGCGACCCAAAGCGTATCGAGGTCGTCGGCCTCGGTCGCCTTTTTGCGCTTGCGTACCCACTGTTGCAGGAAATACGCCCCATAGCAGGCCACGATGAACACGAGCTCGGCCACGAGCGCGAACCGTTGCTCCACGTCGAAAATCACCAATACGAACGATGCGGTGCACAGGATGAACGCCGCCCAAGACACGTACGGATAGCCGGGCGTGCGGTATTTGAGTTCGCTGGTGGAATGGCCGGACTCCAGCCAACGGCGACGGAACACGATCTGGCAGTAGGCGATGGCGATCCACACCACCACGGCGGACAGGCCGGAAAGCGCCACCAGCACCAGGTACACAGTCGAGGCGGCGATCACGGAAGACAGGAGCGCCAGCAGGCCACCGGCCATCGCGGCGCACAAGGCGAGCATCGGCACGCCGCGACGGTTCGTTTTGGCGAACCAGCGCGGAATCATGCCTTCGTTGCCCATCGACCACACCATGCGCGTGGAGGCGTACAGGCCGGAATTCGAGGCGGAGAGCACGGCCGTGAGCACCACGAAGTTCATGATGTCTCCCGCATAGGGGATGCCTATGCCGTTGAACACGAGCACGAACGGGCTTTCGCCCACGCCGGCCTTGCGCCACGGGATCAGCGCGCACATCACGGTGATTGAGCCGATGAAGAAGAGCACCAGACGCCACAGGGTGGTGTGGATGGCTTTCGGCACGGCGGTTTGCGGGTCCCTCGTCTCACCGGCGGTCACGCCGATGAGTTCGGTGCCGGAGAACGCGAAGTTGACGGTCAGAATCGTGGCGAACACCGGCATGAAGCCGTTGGGGAAGACGCCGTCCTTGATGAGATTGCCGAACATCGGGGCATGTTGGTAGCCGGCGACCGGGATGACGCCGAAGATGGCGAGCGATCCGATGACGATGAACGCGCAGATGGCGAACACCTTGATCGAGGCGAACCAGAATTCCGCTTCGGCGAAGAGCCGCACCGACAAGGCGTTCAGGGTGAAGATGAGAATGATGCACGCCGCGCTCCACACCCATGTGGGGCTGTCCGGGAACCAGCGTTGCATGAGCAGGCCGGCGGCGGTGAATTCGGAGCCGAGCGCCACCGTCCAGGTGAGCCAATACTGGATTGCGATCACGAAGCCGGTGCCAGGGCCGATGAACTTCTCGGCATACACATGGAAGGAGCCGGTCACCGGCATGGCCACGGACAGTTCGCCGAGCGTGAGCATGACCAGGTAGACGATCAGCGCGCCGATGCTGTATGCCAGGATCGTGCCGATGGGGCCCGCCTGCTGGATGGTGTATCCGGAGCTCAGGAACAGGCCGGTGCCGATCACGCCGCCTAATGAGATCATCTGCAGGTGGCGGGATTCCATGCCGCGCTTCAGGTTGGTATGTAGGGCGTGCTCGTCTTTGCCATCATGTGACGACTCGGACTGGCTGGTTTGCGCTGGTTGATTCATCTGTTCCGAATGGCTTCGACGGCCATCCGTCTGAATCTGCGGTTCCTGTTGCGAGGACGGCGACTGTGCCGCCGTGTCGGTGTCGGGCTGACTCATGTTTCTCTCTTTGCCATGCGTGCGTTCCATAGGCGTCGTCGTGACGGCCCGGAATAGTATACCCGCACCGAGGATATAGCTGCGCTGCATGATGCTGAGTCAAAATCAGCTTCAAGGGGCTGATTTGGCGTTTGCCGGAGGTCTACTTCCGTTTCAAGGGGCTGGTCAACTGGCGGAACGCAGATAGAAATGGCATTGTTCTATCGCTATTCCGCCGTTTTTAACCAGTGGCTACTTTGGCATCAGCCCCTTGAAACGGAAGTAGATGTTCCGCAAAGTCAAAATCAGCCCCTTGAAACGGAGATAGGCACTCGCAGCGGCTACTTCACCTTCTGGATACGCAGCACGAACACGGCAGCGCACACGGCCATGACGATGGAGATGGCGAACGCCGGCGTGTAGGTGCCGGTCGTGGTCTTGACCACGGAGGTGATGGTGGGACCGACTGCTTGGCCGAGCGTGGTGGCCAGGTTGAGGATGCCGAGGCCCTTACCGGCCTCTTCCTTGTTCGGCAGCACGTCGACGTTGAGCGCTTGGTCGATGGCCGAGTACACGCCGTAGCCGAAGCCGGCGATGCCCGCATACAGGTACATGCCCGTGACGCTCGGCATGATCCACGGCATCGCGGTGCCAATCGCGAACAGCAGCGAGGCGATGATGACTGGTACCTTGCGCGTGTGCATCTTGTCGGAGATCGGGCCGGAGATCAGCGAAGCGGTCAGGGAAACGACCATGGTGATGATGGACATGGTGGCGATGGTGCCGGCAGCCTCGGTCTTGGTCTGGTGCACGTAATCCTCGACGATGTAGAGTTGGTACACGGAGATCATCTGGTAGCTGAGCAACATGCACACTCGGCAGCCGAACGCCTTGTAGAAGTCACGCGAGGTGGAGAACTTCGGGAAATGGAAGGAGACAGCGAGATCCTTGAGCGTCATCTTGGTGCGTTCCATGTCCTTTGAGGATTCCTCGCGAGGTCAGATGTCAAGCGCCACGAATCCGGAAGCCCATGATCACGGCGCCGATGATGAAGCCGGCTTGCGCATTGTTGATCATGCGAGAGCCGATCATGGTGCCGATGGGCTGGCCGGTGACCATGCCGCCGCCGTAGAAGGAGTCGGTGCCGCACAGCTTAGGCATCGCGATTATGTGCCTCGTGCTCATCATCCGTATCTGTCTATTGCCTCTCTTCTTCTCCCAAATGCGCGCGACGCAGCGTATGCAGGTGCTCCAACCGCAAATCCAACGTATCCAACGCAAGTACGCCGCGCGTAAGGATCCGCGTTCCAAAGAAGCCATGCAACGTGAAATTATGGCTTTGCAGCAGCGGCATAACGCCAATCCGCTCGGTTCATACCTGCTTCGCTGATTCAGGCGCCGATTCTGTGCTCGCTGTTCTACACGCTGCAATCCCTGCCCGCAAGCGCCGCCGGGAATGCGGAACCGTTGAGCGGCATCGACCGCGTCATGGCGGGCGACATCGAATCATCGTCCATATTCGTCGTGCGCATCGCCGACTCGTTCGGCACGGTCGTCTCGCCGCAGTCGCACGTCGTCATCGGCGTGGCCGTGGCGTTGATGTGTCTGATGTTGTTCGCGATGCAGTGGCTGCTCATCCATCGCAATACGCCGAAGGACGCCATGGATTCACCGCAGTTCCGCACGCAGAAGCTGACCGCGTTTGTGTTCCCGGCCATCTACGTGGTGTCGGGCGGCACCTTGCCGTTCGGCGTGCTGCTGTACTGGCTGACCAATAACCTGTGGAACTTCGGCCAGACGCTCTGCCAACTGCGATGGTTTCCGGCGCCCGGATCCGAGGCGGGGAGCGCAAGGCCGAACGCGACCATGAGCGGGAGAACCGGCACCGCGCCGCCTCCGGATTGCCGTCTTTGGAAGAAGAGCGCGCGGCGGCCGCGCGTGAGGAGGCCCACGTGCGCCGCGAGCGTGAAAAGTCGGTCGCCAGCCGCAATCGCAGACAGCGCAAGAACGTGCAGCTCGCCAAGCGTTGATGGCACATGGGAGAGGTTACGGGGGATGCGCTGAGACCCTCGTCCCCGGAACGGTTCGAAGTGCTATACTGCTTGCACTACGCTGCGATGCCTGAGCGCAAACGGATCCAAGACCTTACGATGACAGGATGAACGATGATGGCCACGAACCGCACATTACTGGAACAGGCCCGAGAATTGCAGGCGCTGGCCCAGACCGGACTGATGTACTGCAAGGACCCCTTCGACCGGGAGCGCTACGAGCGTATCCGCGCGATGGCGGTCGACATGCTCTCCACGCAGGTTGATGCGCCGGCCGGACAGGTGAGTCGACTGCTCAGCGCCGGATATCCGACGCCGAAACTCGACACTCGTGCGGCCATCTTCGATGAAGAAGGCAGGATCCTCATGACGCATGAGAACAGCGGGGAATGGTCACTGCCCGGAGGCTGGGTCGACGAGAACCAGTCCATTCGGTCCAACGCCGTCAAGGAGGTCAAGGAGGAGACTGGGCTCGATGTGAGGGGCGAGCGACTCATCGCGGTGCAGGACTGCGCCAATCACAACGCGCTGACCTATCCGTACGGGGTGCTCAAGTTCTTCGTATTGTGCAGCCGCGCCGGCGGTTGGTTCTCGGCCAACATCGAAACGACGGAAATCCGCTACTTCGAGGAAGACCGGTTGCCGCGGCTTTCGGAAACAAGAAACACCGCGGAACAAATCGCCATGTGTTTTGCGGCCCACCGCGATCCCGACTGGATGACGCTATTTGAGTGAACCCCGTGAAGGCATCCGCACATGCGCGTTGCGCGGTGCCGCCTGGTCATCGTGCCGACGGCGAGCATCGGTTCCGAACACTGACGCCGAACCGTCGAAGCCGTTCCTGTGGAAAATCCGTGTCCAGGCCATGCAGAACCAGGTGGCCATCGTCATGTGCAACCGGGTCGGCAAGGAAGGCGATGTGACGTTCGCCGGCCAATCGGTGGTGGTGGACCCGTACGGCAACGTCGTCAGCAAGGCCGACGACCAAGAACAGTTGATTATCGCCGACATCGATCTCACACAGACCGCAGCAGCGCGCAAACAGCGGCCATTCCTGGAACTGCGACGACCCGAATGGTACGACTGAAGGGGCGAATGGGCAATAAGCAATGTCACGATTCGCCGCACCCATCAGCCGCATTCGTGCCGGCCTACAGATACATGACCATACGCAGATTGCAGCCAGCTGGTGCAAGGCGGGAATGTGAAGTCATTGTGCGTTTGCTTCGCGAAGCCGCGCAATGCCGGATTCAAAGCAGCTGCTCATCATTGCTATGGATGCGGGACTGAATGGTCACTTCTCTTGGACCGCCGGTCTCACTGGGAGCTAGCGCGTCACCGTCGTTGTTCCAGAAGCGCAATGCGCCTTGTCGGGTCTCATCGTTGACGGATAGCAAGAGATCTCCCTCAAATAGTGTGCGTGCTGTGCGATGCTCCGAACGAGCATCTTGATGTTCTGCACGAAGCATGAGGTTCCTGCCCCAACGATCCGGCATGCAGTCTTGAAAGATGCGATGCATCGCATTATGCTCGGCCGGGAACGTTCCGGGGGGAGAGGGGCATCTCTGGACAGAGGGATACTGCGTTTGAAGAGCGCATATAGGCCGTATCGTATGTGAAATGTGCCGATTCGATGCCGCGCCTGATACTGGTGAATAATTTCCCGACGGTGACGTCTGTGCCGTTGAACTGCAGGGTGACGATTGCTTCCATGATGTGTTGCGCCTCCTGCTGTACTATCGAATACGTTTTGGAGTGTCTTCGTCGGCGCGTAATTTGCCGATATCTGTGTTAAGAGGGTCCGTCGCTTGCTGTACGCCGTCCAGCAGTCCAAGCAGACGAGCAATGCGGAGGAAGTTCTCAAAGCTGCCATTACCCGTACGCAGCATTTTGGTGACCGTTGGCATGGATAATCCAGCCCGCTCGGCCAGCAAGGCTACGGGAATGCGCTGTTGTCTGCGCGCCAAATCGAGGTTGACGGATATCTGACGCATCGCCCGACTGACCGGGATTGGTGTGCGTGTCGGCATATTGGCACCTCCTATCCCAAATTTAAACATAAATTTGTATGGACTAGCCTTATGCGGAGGTTACGCCAATATACGACAAGAACGAACCAACGTCAGCCCGGAATCTTTTCGACGATGGTGTTCAAGGTGTCGAAAGTCTCATCGATTTGGTCCACTACCTGCTTGCCCTGGTTGACCATTTCGGTGATCTGTTCCGTGCGGGGTTGCGGCAGCGCATGAATCGACGTCTTGACGCGCTTCAAGACCGCACCGGCGTCGGACAGGTCCTGCTTGATGGAAGCGATTTTGGGAATGGAAAGCGTGCCGTCGGAGAAGTTCATGCCGGACAGCAGCTCTTCGATATTGAAGTCCACCAACGTGCCCTGCGCGGCACTGTCGATTTTGGGCAGGGCGTTGGTCGCGGCGTCGGCGGCCGCATCCAGCATGCCGCGCACCGCCTTCACGTCCGAACCGTAATATGGCACGTATTCGGCGGCCTGCCATGGCATGCCTTGGGTTTCATCACGCGCCGTGACGATGTGACTGCCAGCGCTGCCCATCTGCTCAAGCGCTTGCTTGAAGTCGCCCTGCTCGACGGATTACTGCGCCTCGCCGATTACCCGTTGCGCCGACTGCCAGAACAGCCAGCCGGAAATGCCCGACGCCAGCAGAGCCGCGACCAGTATCGTGAGAATTACGGTGCCGATATGTTTGCGCTTAGCCATAGGACCAATGTACCTTTTGTCCCATCTAGCGCCATTGTGTTCTGGCCTTTAGTCCATCAAAGTGTCCAACAGACTTGTCTTCTCTGAAGAAGCGCATGGAAATCAGTTATAGTCGATTCTCTCCTGTAGCTGGCGAAAAAACAGATATAACTGATTCCTTAACATCTATCGGTGTCTTTGCTTGGCTTTTGTTGAGTAACGCTCTGCCGCATCATGCAAGTGCTTGACCGCTATGCGTTTGCACTGAACATTATCGTTGGTGGTGCATAGGCTGTGCTGTCCGGGCGCATCACGTCGGCGCGCGTGGTCGGCACGTTGTTCTCCATCGACCCCGCCATGAGCGTGATCATCGCCGCGCCGATACTGCGCCAGACCATTACCGCGGTGGCCGTGCTTGGCGTCATCGTCGTCTCCCTCGCGGGTACCCTGCTGGTGTGGGCCTCCGGCGGCGATGACGCGAATGGAAAAGTCGGTCAATAAGTTCCTGGGAAAGGAACATCGAATCCTGTAAGAGCGATGATGGCGCGGTCCAGTTCTCGTCTTCTCGTCGTCCTGTTTTTGTTTTCACACGTAACGAACCCCACAATCGCACCATCAACATCGTGATCTCTTCGGGGGAGGGCGATGTCGCTTGGGCGCGGCTGTGGGGATTCGCGGCTTACAGGTCCTGAACGTTCATACGGGCCAGCTCGGCGCGACGATTGATCTTGTCACGCTGATACAAGTAGATGCCGGCCAGCACGATGGTGGATACGTTGTTGGACAGGAACGCGATGAATGCGGAAAGCACGACGTTCCACATGTTGCCATACGCACCGATGTCCGCCCTGGCGAAGACGGTAATCGCCGCCACAAGCGACAGCAGCAATGTGATGGCGGGCAATACCAGACCGGGCCACTTGCTGTCCATCTTCGAAAGCCTGATCTGCAATATGATGAAGCCGATGCAGATGGCGATGAGAAACACGAAAAACACTACGGCAAATATTGTGGCGCCAATCATGATTACTCTCCTTGCTTGAGCTGCTTGCGATATTCGCTGATGAGGATTTTGGCGGTGTCGAAGTCGAGCTTGTCATCGACCGCGAGCCGTTTGATGAGCGCGATATACGGCTCGTTCTCGATCTGCTCGCCCAACTGGATTTTCTGGATGAGCCGGTCGAGCCGAAGCCGAACGGTGGGGTAGGAGACGCCGTACTGCGCGGCGACCTCCTTCATGGAGCCTGATGCGAGCAGAAACCGTTTGATGAACGTCATATCCTCGTCATCGAGGTTCGACATCCACGGCGGGATCATCGTCATATCCATACCTGCCTCCTTCAATCCACGGCGGGTTTAATAAAATTAAGTATACCATAAATAATATTAAAATCAAATAGATATCTGTTTAAAGTTTTTCGTAGATTAGTTTGAGGTCGTGATGTAAGAATGCGTACACGGACGCGAAGGACCGGCACATGTCGGCACGCATGTAGAAGCATCGGTCAATCGGATATGCATCGACAGCACCCTGAGGCATTGACGGATAGCCGATTCCTGTCATGCGATCGCTTGACAGCATGTTGTCTGATTGACTCTTTGAGTGCCATAATTGAGATGGCATGCGTACGCGTCGGACTTTATGGAATGCGGGGACGATATGGTTGCGGACGATGAGGTGCGGGCCTCCCATGGTGGGCGTCGGAATCAAGGTCTGCTGTGGTTTTTCGGCGCTTCCGCCACATTGGGCGTGGCCGCCGTCACGGCCATCACGTGCGCCGTCATCCGGTACGGCTGGAATGACGGGGAGTTCTGGAAGCTGGTGGTGCCGGCGGCCGTGGCGTTGGTGGCGGCCATCGTGTGGGCGGCGCTCGGCTTCATGCGTCGCGCCGGGCGGACGCCTGACGTTCCGGCCGACGCGAACGATACCAGCCCGGCCGAATCCAGGTTCGATTCGGCGGCCGCCCAGATTCTGGCGATCGTCGCCATCAACGTGTGGGGCGTCATGTTCATCGTCTTCGATACGTTCCAGATTGACCCGTGGCGGTACGTGACATGGGTCGTGCCCGTGATGTTCCTGCTTTATCTGGCGGTCTTGGGCATCGGCAGGGCTTGTTTCCGCAAACGACAGAAGGATATTCGCTTCCCGGAGGAACCAAGTATGACGAGCAGCCGTCCATCATACTTGGCATAGGCGGGCAGTTGGACGATGCCGGGCAGGTCCTCGTTGTCGCTGGTCTGGTTGAGGGCATATTGGGTGCCGGTCATGGAACGCTACTGGAATCTGTCACCCTAGGGTGTCACTTTCCGTGTTTACCTCGACCTGCCATGCCCCTGGCGCGAAGGTTGAGAAAAACGGCGTCAACTTTCACGACAGGGGGCTACCTCATGCCTTGGCAAAATGCCGGCACACCGATTCAGGCGCTCGGACTGGTGAAACGGACAGGGTTCGATGCTCGAACCGCCTCCCGACCCGCAAACACGCAGACTGTTCTCAATAATGTTTCGTTGGATATCGATGGAGCGGGCTTGACGGCGATCGTCGGTCCGTCCGGCGCAGGCAAGACCTCGCTGCTGTATGTGCTGTCCGGATTGGACAGGCCCGATTCCGGGCGGGTGACCATCGGCGGTACCGACGTCTACGCACTGAATGAGGAACGGCGTTCGCGGTTCATTCGCGGGCATATCGGTTTCGTGTTCCAGCAATACAATCTCGTGCCGTATCTGACGGTCGAGGAGAACGTGATGTTGCCGCTCTCGCTCGCCCATCGCAAGGCCGACTACGTGCAGGTCACGCAGCTGCTGTCCCGGTTCGGTCTTCGCCAGAGGGCGAAGACGACGGTAAGCGCCCTGTCCGGTGGCGAACAGCAGCGCGTCGCCCTGTGCCGTGCGCTGCTCATGCGTCCGGCGGTGGTGTTCGCCGACGAGCCGACCGGCGCGCTCGACACCGCGAACAGCGAGCTTGTGCTGCAGGTTCTGCGCGAGCTGGCGGATGCGGGCTCCAGCGTGGTCATGGTCACGCATGACACGGATGCCGCCGCTTTGGCCGACCACGTAATCTTCCTGCGCGACGGTCAGGTCACCCACATCGCTGGCAGGCTCACCGCCGAGCAGATTGCCGATGGCATACGCCGCACTTTCGTACCGGCCGGGTCGCCGCCGCTGGTTGCGCCGGCGCGGTCTGTCGGCCCGATGATGGTGAACGCCCAGCCTATCCAATCCGTCCAACCGGGCCGACCGGTCCAGCGCGTGGCGTATCCGCAGCAGCGGAAGGAGGCTCATCGTGGCTAGGTATGTGCTGCGTGTGTTCCGTGACAATGTCACGGGATGGGTACCCACGATTCTGGTGGTCGCGGTGGTGACCACGCTGGTGGGCATATGCATGAACCAATTCGTGTGGACCTCGTCTCCGTTGTTCACATTGGCCGCGCGGCAGGCGGGTCTTGATCCGGCCGAGTTCGGCATGGTGTCGGTCACGATCTATGTGGTGGTGTCATTACTCGCGTTCTTCTCGTTGACGGTGGTCGGCTCGGCCACGGTCAACCGTATTCACGGCACGTTCGCGCAATGGCGGCTTATGGGCGCCAGCCCGAGTCAGGTGCTTGCCAGCATGTGGATGCTCGTGGGTGTGGCGAGCCTGTTCGGTTCCCTGATCGGCTCTCTGGCTGCAGTGCCGGCCAGCCTGCTGGCGGTTCCCGAGTTCAACGCCATGGCTGCGGAAAGCTTCGCCGATGGATTCGGCTCGTTCGCACCTCCTGCGTTCACGCCGTCGATGGCCGCGTGGCTCGGATCCCTGCTGTTGGGTGTGGCCACGTGCATGTTGGGCGCGTCCATCCCCTCGCTGCGCGCAGCGAAGATCCGTCCCATCGAGGTGATTCGCGGCACGGGAGCCATCGGGATACGGCACGGTTGGCGGTCTTGGGCGCACTGGGCACTTGGTTTGATTGTCATGGCGGCGGCGCTGGCATTGGCGTTCTCCGGCATGGGCACGCCACGGACGCTCGCGTTCGGCCAGGAGGCGGGGCAGACATTCAACAGCGCGCTGTGGGCCGGCATCATCGCCTCGTTCGGCATGTACATCCTTGTCAGCATGCTGATTCCGATTCTATTGGGCATCGGACGTGTCGTGTGTCGCCTGTGCGGGTCCGCGACCGGCGTGCTCGCCGCCCGTTCCGCCAAGGCGAAGGCCGCCAGCAACACGAACACGATTGCCCCGCTCGCCCTTGCCATGGGACTGTCGGTCACCCTGCTGACCTGCGCGCGATCCTATGGCCGGATACTCGCCTTAGGCGGCCATCCGAAGAGCCTGAACTACGCGGACTCGCTGCTGCTCATAACGATGCTGTGCATCGTGTCCCTGGCCACCAGCATGGCGGTCATTGCCCTGTCGAACCGCAGCATGGTCGCCGACCAGGCATTGCTGCGCAGCATCGGCCTGTCCCCACGTCGTGTGATCCGCATGTATCTCTGGCAGAGCCTGCAGCTGGCCGCCGGCGCGGTCATTCTCTCGCTCATCCCGGTCGCCGTCAGCGCAAGCGTTTTCGCCGCAAGATCCGCGGCGCTCGTCGGCATCCCCGTGGCCGAAATCCCATGGCCGGGCGTAATCGGCATGGGCACGGCCTGCTGGCTGGCATTGTTCCTCATCCAGTTCACGCAGATTCGCCCCGCGCTACACCGCAGCGTGGCCGACACGATACGCACATGCTGACATGCACGCAACATCATACAAAAAGAGCCACAATGGGAGCCATGAAACCGCAATCCGCGCAGGCCAATAAGGTCACGGTCCTGGCCGTGCCACTGGTCATCGCCGTGGTCGAATGTGCAGCGATGCTGTGGGAGCATGCGATCGGAGCGCCGGCCGACACCATGTATACGTTTGCCAAAGATCCGCTGGGATTGGCTCTGCTGCTGGCGATGACCATAGCCAGCAGTGCGATACTGCTTGTCCGTTACTGGCTGCCAGCCGTTGCCTTGGCGCTTGAAGCGGTATTGTTAATAGTTGCCTCGTACTGGCGGTTGGACTCAATCGTGATGATTCAGACGCTCGTCGCCTGCTATGCGTTCGCCCGGACAGCGAGGGGGCGCGGGCTGTGCGTTGGAGGCATCGGCATGATGCTGTCGATGACCGCGTCGGCCATCATGGTGCATCCGGACGTTCTCGCGACCGAATGGGTGAGTCGAGTGGTAACGCTGGCAGCCGTGGGAGGCGGCGCGCTTGCAGTACGTGGCAGGCAACAGGCCAAGGAAGCCGAACACAAAGCTGCCGAGGAATGCCGGCGGGCAGCCGAGCTGGCCTTCCAACGCGATGCCGCAATACGCCGTTCGCGCATAGCCGGTCAACTGCACGACAGTGTGGGCCAGGGTCTGACCGTAATCATCGCACTGTCTGAGGGTCTGGCCGGCAAAACCGATGACCCACGCGTGGAGGATGCGCTGCACGGCATCAACGAAATCGCACGAGAGAGTCTGGGCGACACGCGCAAAGCCGTCCGCGCACTGACCGAGTTCGATGGAGCGGCGAACGGTGACGATACGCACACCCAAGAATCCGACCAGCATTCATGGGATGACATTCGGCCGATTCTCGCGCACGCACGCCGGCTGGGCATCGTCACGGTGTTCACCGAGACTGGTACGCGCGCCGATGACGAAGCTCAGGCTGATTTGTGTTTCGATGTGACTCGCGAAGCCATCACCAACGCCATACGTCACGGACAGAACGTGGTGCATATCAGCATCGCCTGGAACCACAGCGAGAACGGCACCGTCGCCGTGATTATCCGCAATGACGGCAGTCCCGCGCGCAAGGACGCGCGCAAGGATGACGGTACTGGGCTCGTCCGTCTATTCCACCGCGTCGAATCGGCAAGCGGCATCTTCGAATACGGTCCAAACGAAGACGGCGAATGGGTCGTCGAGGCGACCATCCCGTCCAACGGAGTGAACGAAAAGGACCACACCGCATGATTCGTATAATGCTCGTAGACGACCAGCGTTTCGCGCGACTTGGCTTCCAACTCATGCTTGACGATGCTTCCGACATCGTCGTCACTGCCCAGTCCGCTGACGGCCGATCCGCCATCGAGACGCTCGAACAGCTCGCCGTTCAGCATCGTCCATTGCCGAATGTAATCCTCATGGATGTGCGGATGCCCGGTATGGACGGCATCGAAGCCACTCGCCGCATCACCAGACGCTGGCCCACCATCAGCATTCTCATCCTTACCACGTACGACGAGGACGATTACGCCTTTGGCGGTCTCGACGCCGGAGCCAGCGGCTTCCTGCTCAAGGACGTCACCAAGCACAACCTCATCGACGCGGTTCACGCCATCGCCAACGGTGACGCAATACTCACCCCACGAATCACCAGACAAGTGCTTGAACGAGGCGTTCCGCATCCCACCAGCAGCCAGCGCCAGCAAGAAATGCGCAAAGCTTTCGACGCACTCACCCCTCGCCAGCGTGAAATCTGCGCACTCATCTCCGAAGGGCTCATCAACGAGGAAATCGCCAATCAACTCACCGTCGAACCTGCCTCCGTCAAACGTGCCGTGACCCGTATCCTCGCAACTTTGGGCCTGCGCAATCGCACTCAAATCGCCATCGGCTGGTTCAAAGCAGGCATGTAGACCTGCTATTTGCTCAGCAGCTCATTCAAGCGGATTGTTGTTACGAATGCGACTACCGCACGCCCTCCCAAGACGGATTCCATGTTCGACACCCCATTCGGCAAGGTGGGCTTGGCGGATTTTAGTGATGGTTGCAACACCTGTGTGTTTTGCCGCTCTTGATGGCGGTCTTGGATTGGTGCGATCGTATCATGCTGTGTTGATGAGTTCGAGTATTTTCTCGGATGGTTTCCTGTAGCCGAGTGTTTTGCGGGGCCGGTCGTTGAGTTCCTCGGCGACCGCGTCGAGGTGGTCCTCGGGGTATGCGCTCAGGTCGGTGCCCTTGGGGAAGTATTGGCGCAGGAGCCCGTTGGTGTTCTCGTTGGTGCCGCGCTGCCAGGGTGAATGCGGGTCGCGGAAATACACCTGCATGTCCAACGTGGTCGAGATGCGTTTGTGCAGGGCGAGCTCGCTTCCCTGGTCCCAGGTCAGCGAGTTCCTCAGGAGCTTGGGCAGGTATTGCATTTTCCGGATGACGGCCTGCTGGACGTGTTTGGCGTCGTGCCCGTCGGGCAGGTGCAGGAGGATCGTGAACCGTGTCGAGCGTTCCACGAGCGTGCCGATCGCGCTTTTGTTGGCCGCGCTGCAGATCAGGTCGCCTTCCCAATGACCGGGTATCGCCCGGTCCTCGACTTCGGCGGGCCGCTCGCTGATCATGATCATGGGTTCGCGGAAACGGGGCTTGCGCGAGTCCGTCTGCCCGTGCGGCCGGCGTTGGGCGCGCCCGCTCCTCAGGGCCTTGATGACGTCCTTTTTCAGTTCGCCTTTGGCCTGGACGTAGATGGCCTGGTAGATCGTCTCCGCGCACACATGCATAGCATCATTATCCGGGAAATCGGCGCGCAGGCGCCCCGCGATCTGCTCGGGACTCCAATGCGCCCGCAATCCTGCGCGAATGTATGCGAGCAGGCCGGGCACCGTATGGATCTTCGCGGGCTTGGGTCGTCTGGGCCGTCCGCGCTCATCTGCTGGGGCCGGTACGGCTCGTACATGCCGGTCGCGGGATTCGTGTTGCGCACCAGCTCGCGGCTGGCGGTCGACGCGGGACGATTGAGCGTGCGCGCGATCCCGCGCACGCTCATGCCGGCCTTCCGCCAGTCGGCGATGCTGATGCGCTCGTCCTGGCTCAGATACCTCGAACTGATCTTTTGGGGAATGTCCACGGTGGAACGATACCAGTCCACCGACGGTTTCTCGTTCCTGCCGTTCGATCGTGTCCTTCCGTTGCGCCACACCTTGCCGGTGCGTTTGGACACGCCCACCGCCCGCGCGGCCTGCGTGAAGTTCATGCCCGCCTCGAGATGCTCGACGTACCGGCGTCGCCGCGCCGCGCACATCTCGCCACGCGTCGCGTACTCCACGCCCTCGAACACCCACCTGTCCACCTGGCCCTCCCATCAGTCAGCCAGGCGTTGCGACGATCACTGGAACCCGCCCTTCGCCATTTTTTTTGGGGGGAGAGACCGGTGGCGGCAAGTGTGCGATGGGAGTCGGATGCATCGTCCTTGCGGATGATGCGCAGGTTCATTCCTTTGGCCGATGGATAGTTTCGGCAAATCGAGGGAGCATGGAGCAACCGTCATGCGATTGCCTGACATGATGTTGCGTTTGCGGCCGCTGAAGGGTGAAATGGCGGCGACATTGCAACGCGCGGGTCTGGGCAAGGCATCCTGCCTTTGCCTTCAGGCCCGCCTTTCGTGAAGGGTGATTATGCCAGTTATATCGGCTGCGAATCTCTCGATCGGGTACAAGGGTTCCCCAATCGTCAGCAACATTAACCTGCGGTTGAGCACGGGTAGGATCATCTGTCTGCTTGGGGCAAACGGCGCGGGCAAAACCACGTTGATGAAGACGCTACTCGGACGGATAAAGCCCGTGAGCGGAGAGGTCACGTACACAGGGACGAATATCAATGAGATGTCCGCGGCGATAGACCATCCCAGTTTCTTTCCTTACCTGAGTGGTAGAGAGAACGTCGAGGTGGTCTCCGCGTTCTGGGGTCTGGATGTGGACCCGGAGGCGGCGTTGGACGGTGTGGGCATCAATCGCGCGGCGTATGGGCGGAAGGCGAAGGACTACTCGACGGGCATGAAAGAGCGTCTGGAGCTGTGCCTCGCCCTTGTGCCGCATCCGAGGTTCCTGTTCCTCGACGAGCCGCAGAACGGTCTGGACCCCGATGGCATAGCCTCCTTGTCCGAAACGCTTCGCGCCTACCGGGACAAGGGGAACTGCGTAGTCATCTCCACGCATCTGCTTCATGAGATCCAGGGCGTCCCGGACGAGTGCATCATGATTCGTCACGGCCGGGCCGTGCAGGTCACGGATCTGACCGGGGTGAACCTCGCGGATCTGTATCAGGGGAGGTAGGGTCTTGAACGCCGTTTCCCCTGTTCGCGCGTTGGTCGCCTACTACTGGAACACGTGGTATTTCCTCGCCGCGGTGTTTGGGGCCGTCTCGTCCCTTCTGCTGGGTGCGTGGATCTCAAGCGCGGCGAACGGAACCCCGATAACCGGAGGGTATTGCGTCTATTTCACCGCCACCCAGCCGTTGATCTGCCTTTCGCTGCTCTTCGCATGCGATGCCAGGGTCGCGAAGGCGCACTACGGTGGCCTGCCGCGCCACGTGTATTCCGCGTGGACGCCATGCTCGCTCAGGGCCGTGTTCCGGGCCCTGATCCTGACCTCCGTGAACCTGATTGGCGTACTGTGCTTCGACGCCATCATGGTCCTGACGGGTACCGGAATTCACCCGCATCTGGCAGCTGTCCTGTGCTTCGTCGTGCTGCAGAGCCTTGCGACCTCCCTGATCTACTCGATCGTCGAGATCGCCGCCGATCCCAGAACCGCCGGAATCGTCTCGGCCATCCTTTGCTATGCATGGATTCTCCTGCCGGGCGACCTTCCCGACTATGCGACGCCCTACGTCGCGAACGCCCTACGGACCGTCGGACTTAACCTGAACGGCACCGTGATGTCGCCGGCGGAAGCGGCGAGTCGAGCGTCCGTCGGCCCCGTGATGGTCGTCGTCCCGATCGTGGTGCTTTTGGTTGCCTATATGCTGTTGAGCCGGTTCCGTCGCGAAGGAGTGGAGAGGAAATGAAGTCCCTATTGCGTATTGAGCGTGTGGCGGTGATCCGCTGGTCGACGCTCGCCTTCGTGGCCGTGCTGCTGTTTCCGTTGTTCTTTTTGCGTTACGGGAACACGGGTGCGGTGGTGCAGTCGGCGATGGTGATGGCGCTTCCCGTAACCGCGGCCGGTCTCGTCTTCTCCAATGCAAGGGTGCCCTCCTCGTACCGTTCCTTCAGCATCCACGACCGGCTCCTGCTTCGCTTCAGCGTGAAGTCGCTGTCGCTCGGCGTCGTGATCAACGTCTGCCTGACTTTGCTGTACGGGCTTGCCGTCGGATTCGTCGTCAACGAGACGCTTTCGTCGCGTACCATTCTGATGCTTGCGTTCACCGCCGTCGTCCTTTCCCTGGCATGCTTCGTTCTGCGACTCTGGGTCAGTCCTCTCGTCGCCTGGAACGTCGTCGCCTTCTTCATCGTCGCCGGACTTACGGTGAGTTCCGGCATGTTCGAGGACGCGCCGATGCTGTACGCCGTCATACCAACCACATGGGTGTTGAACGGGGTGAAATTCGCCGGTTACGTGATTCCGGTCGGCGTCGTCATCGCCGCGATAAGCGCATGTCTGCTGTTCAAGGCGGTGAAACGTGTCTGACCGAAGCCGTATACGGGTGCACTGTTTCGGATCGTAATCGTCCGGCAGCCAGCTTTCTCACCGTATTCCGTTGCGGGAGTGAGCCTGCCGCTTTCCGCTGATCCCGCCATACAAAGTCGACTCCGCACGTCGCGAGTCTTCGCCGAACACTGTCATTGGTGACGCAGAGGTCGTGTGGGAATGGCCGTGACAGGGGAGGGGTATTGGGCAAGCTTCGGGCGCCGCGTTCGGCGCGTGGCCGTGTGATGGCGGCGGCCGGCATGGTTATGGTGGGATCGTTGGGCATCCAGACGTCGTCGTCCCTGTCGGCGTCGTTGTTTAGTGCGTTGGGGCCGATTCCGGTCAGTTCGATGCGCATGCTGGTCGCCGCGATCGTCATGCTCGCGCTCGTCCGTGTGCTTCGGCCTGTACACGCTCTTCGCCGACCGGGTCGGCAAGACGGGCACCGGGCTCGACGGGCTCGCCTTGTCGGTCACGGTCGCGGCGCTGGCCACTTCGCCGGTATCCATCAGTCACGCCCCGCACATGTCGGCCGCCCAGTGGGGCATCATCGCCGCCTCGGCGGTGCTGGGAGTCGCGATTCCCTACACGATGGACACGTTGTCCGGGCGTATCACGTCGGCGCGCGTGGTCGGCACGCTGTTCTCCATCGACCCCGCCATGAGCGTGATTATCGCCGCGCTGATATTGCGACAGACCATCACCGCGGTGGCCGTGATCGGCGTCATCGTCGTCTCCCTCGCGGGTGCCCTGCTGGTGTGGTCATCCGGCGGCGATGCCGTAAACGGATGATTCTTGTCATACGATTGCTTGACATGGCTGGTCTGCGAATGCATGTTTTACCGGCCGCCATCGATTGGAATGCCAGCCTCCAGCTGCCAGTGGGCTTGTTCGGTGTGGGTTTGGAAGGTGCCGACGTGTGTTTCGATGATGGTTTGGTAGCGGTCGAGGCCGAGTCTCGTGTCATCGGGTGTGATGGTGTCGCTGGCGGAGACGTGGATGGCGTCCGTGTCGAAGGTGACGCAGATGGCGTACCATTCGCCCGGATGGCGTGTTTGGCGATGTTCGCGTACAGTTCCGCCAGCAGGTTCGACAGCAGGCCCGCCAGCAGTCGCATGGTCTCCGGCGTGAGCGGCCGGTGTGGTTCGGCGAGCAGGTTGTCGCCGGTGAATCCCGGGGCTTCGAGCCTGGCCTCCTCCTCGTCGATCAGCGATTGCAGCCCGGCACGCTGCGCGGCGGCATCGACTTCCGTGGAATCGGCTGTGCGGGGTTGCTTGCTGCCGTGCGAGCCTTCATGCGATGGGTCGGATGGACGTTGCGGGTGGTTTTCGAGCGAGTCGATGACCTCGTGCGTGTGGCCCATGGCCCGGCTGGCGGCGTCGCGCAATTCGTCGAGCTGTTGCTGGTATTCGTGTTCGTCGGCGGGCATGCCTTCGGTTTCGGCGTGGTCGATGCGCAGGATCAGGTAGGCCAGGTCGTTGCCGATGGTGTCATGCAGGCTGCGGGCCGTCTCCCCGCGTTCGTGTTGTCGGCGCAGCAGGTACGAGTCATGGTCGCGTTGGCGCATCACATGTAACAGCAGGCCGGTCAGGAGCGGAAAGCAGTAGAACGCCAGACTCTGCACCGCGGCCACCATCACCCGGCTCCTGCTGAGATCAAGGCCGTCCATGGTGGAGGCGAGCAGGATCATGGTGGCGGATGACGCCGGCCCGCGATCTCGTCGGTGGTCAGCCGCCGCGCGTACAGGCGCAGGATCTCCTTCTCGCGCAATGACAGGGGATCCCTCATGTCAACAGACATCTTCGCCGGCACCGTGCCGGACAGTAGCCCATAGGCGGTCTGCGCGTCACGAAAACCCACAGCGGCCTGTTCGTCGGCGGGAAGGCCTTGAGCCGCCCAGCGTATCGCCACGGCGATATCGGTCCTCAGTCGTTCCTTCGCGAACAGTCCCTGAGCGCCGGACGCGATCGCCTCCCGCTGGTAGACGTCCACGGAATACGAGGTGACGCACACGATGCCTGTCCCACCGGTCCTGCGCCGGATGCGCCGGCACACGTCCGCGCCCGTGATCCCGCCCAATGCCATATCCAGCACCAACACCTCCGGCCTGGTATGCGGGTTGTGGCAATGCTCAATCGCCACCGCGGGAGAGCCCGTGCTCCACATGACGCGGAAGTCCTTGGAAGCGGCCGAGATCATCGCGCACATCGCGTCCAAGGCGAACGGATCATTATCCAATACGCCGATACGGATTGCCCGCGCCGAAACCCCAACCATATCATCATGCCTCATGCCGCTCATCGTAGCCATGCCCACAGCCGGATGAAAACCTGTTGTCATGCGATTGCTTGACACGATGTCGCGGGCACGTCGCAGCCGGACCATATTGGGTGTTGTTGATTCCGAGTAGAAGAGGGGAGCTGTGATGATAGAGATTTCCGGTTTGTCGAAAACGTACGGCGGCAAACAGGCGTTGGATGATGTGTCGTTTCGAGCCGAGCAGGGCAAGGTCACCGCGCTAATCGGTCCGAACGGTGCCGGAAAGTCGACGTTGCTGCACATCCTGCTCGGGTTGGAGCCTGCCAGTAGCGGCGCGGCCACGTTCGATGGCAGCCGATACAACGAACTGGGGCCATCTCCGTGCAATATCGTCGGCTCGTTCATCGACGGGTTGACGCCGCATCCGTCCCGGACGGGACTCAGCCATCTCCGTTGGATTGCACTGGTCGCCGGCGTTCCGTTCTCCCGATGCGACGAATGCCTGCGGCTCGTGGGATTGCACGAGGCGCGCAGACGGACGTTCAAGACCTATTCGCTTGGCATGAAACAACGTCTGGGCATCGCGGCCGCGATCCTGACCGACGCCCCGTATCTCATCTTGGACGAACCCTTGAACGGCCTCGACCCGGAAGGCATCCAATGGGTGCGCGACTTCATCAAGGATTACGTTTCGGATCACCGTACCGTCATCGTCTCCAGCCATTACATGGCCGAGCTCGAACTGGTGACCGATCACGTCGTGGGCCTGTCGAATGGCCGGAAGGTTCTCGATGGTGACATCGCTGCGTTGCTCGACCAGTACGGCAGCCTTGAACAGGCGTATTTCAACGTGGTGAAGAAGTGAGGCTGATGAAGATGACATCTTTGCCCCGCCATCTGTCCTGCCAGCTGGTGCGATACTGCGCAAACTGGCAATTCTACTGGTCCGTATGCGCCGTTCTGGCACTCACCGCGCTGTTCGCGGTGCTCGACGTGCAGACGATTTCCTCGACGGTGTCCATCACGGCAAACGGTACCGTACAATCGCACGACGCATTGGACCCGAACCTGGCGCATATCGTGTCCGACGCCATGCTCGCCTCGCCCTACCAGACCTCAATCATTCTCATCCCTATTATCGTGGCGTTGATTGTGGCGGCGGGATTCCGGTCGGGCGATGAACGCCAGCTGCGGCTGCTGTATAACCGGCCCTATCCGTTCGCGGTCAGTGACGTGCTCGCGACCGTGCTCTACTGCATAGCCGTCTCACTGCTGTCATCACTGCTGAATGCGGCGATACTCGTGGTGATGTTGAATCCCGCGCTGCGACCGATGTTCCTCACGGCTACGGTTATTACCACACCTCTGAGGGTGATGGCGTTCGCCGTGGTCATGGGACTGATCGGCTATATCGCGGCCTTGTCCACGAAGCGTGACGTGCCATCACTGGCCGTGATTCTGCTGCTACTTGTCGTTTCGCTATCCGGCGTGCTGAAAGTGGTTCACGCTGATATGGTGCTGCCGACGATCGGCGGGAAAAGCTTTGCGTTCGGACGGGACGATGAGGCAGGAGAATTTCCGGTGGCCGCATCCGCAATCGTCATGACGTGTTGGCTGGTGGCGGTGTTTACTGCGGCGGTGATGGTGCGTAGCCGGCTTTTCCTGAAATCGAAAGTATGAGAGGGGCGTGATGTGACGAGCATGGTTAAAGCCCTGATATACAAGGACGCGACAACACGAATCCTGCGGGTCGTTTGTCTGCTGGCTATGTGCTGGGTGTCTCTCGTGTACACGGTCGCTCTGATGCCGATTAGTTTGGACGCTTCCGGAACCAACCCGCTGACCGTCGAAAGCAGCACGACACTTGCCTCGCAAGCGCTCGTGATCATCGCCGCTGCTCTGGCCATTATCGAAATCAATTCGGGCGAAACGGCGATAGCGGCTCTCCTCGTCGGTTCCCGGCGGCGAATGGCGTTTTCCCTGATGACAGCGAAAGTCGTGAGTATCGTCGTTGTCGGGTTGATGCTGACCATGGTGAACGCCATTGGAAACTTCATCGCCTACGGACACGGCGTCAGCGGCCGTCTGATGATCCGGTACATGATGCTGGTAGTGATGAACGGCGTTGCGGTACTGTCGCTTTCTTTGCTTGCCGGGAATGTGCTGCTCGGACTATCCATCTACTTCCTGGTGCCCATACTGCTTAAGCCGTTCATCGTCTATTTGGTGCCGGCTGTCAGTGACTTGTTCTATTCGTCGGCGATTCGCTCGCTGGCTGATGGTGCGTTGCCTTTGCAGAATTCATTAGTGTCGCTCGTGTGGTTGCTGGTTTTCCTGCTCGCGGGATATTTATCAATAGTCGTGCGAATCCTTGAATGGTGAGAGTCGCGGACGTTGTAGATTGCGGGATGAGTGCGGGATGCAACGTGAATTTCAGCGTTTTTCGTCTATCATCCCGCAGCATTTCTTACGAGTGATTATGGCTCAACATGGAAAATGGCGTAATCCCGCGATTTTAATAATTAATGATGTGGGATGCTACGTGCGTCAAACGATTGATCTCGATGGCATCCCGCAGTACTGCGGGACGTCACGCAAAAAATGGCCAGATCTGTGTGTCATCCCGCAAATGTGAAGATATATTTGAGTACATGCATGCCGTAGGAATTTCGGGCACAAGCTGATTGACTAGAAGAAGCGAATCATATCCGTGAACAAGGGGAGAAGCTCAATTGAATTTGAAAACAGAACTGCAGACGGAACGACTTCTGTTACGCCCGTGGAAAATCGATGATGTTGCCGACGCGAAGGCGCTGTTCAAGTATGCAAGCAATCCGCACATCGGGCCGGCCGCTGCATGGCCGGTGCATGCCAGTGTCGAGGACAGTGCGCGGGTAATCCGTAATGTGCTGAGCACTCCCGAAACATATGCGGTCGTCCTGAAGGAGACGGGGGAGCCAATCGGCAGTATCGGATTGGCGCCGTTGTCGGACGCAGTCGACCCCGAGCGTCGCGAGCCGGAGTCGACGCGCGAGATCGGCTATTGGATCGGCGAACCGTATTGGGGCCAAGGACTGATTCCCGAAGCTGGGCGGGAAATACTGCATCACGGGTTCGAGGACCTGCAACTGACCGCAATCTGGGGCGTGCATGACGTCAACAACCACAAATCCTCCCGCGTGATGGACAAACTCGGACTAGCACCCGTGCGCACCGCCCGCCATGTGCATCTCAAACTGCTCGGCGACGTATATCGCGACGAACTCGTACGCCGCATCACCGCAGACGAATGGCTAACCAGATAAAGTTCGCGCCCGTTGGCCGAGCAGTAGTAGTATGGTCTGCTGTATCAACAGGAGGAGTGCGACCGATGCGGCTGATCGAGACATGGCTGGCGGATCCAGAACGTGCATTTGACTTGTTCGCGAAATTCCCGGCGGAAGAGACGGGATTCGAGAACCCGGCGGCTGGCATGGACCGTGAACAATTCGCCGCATACGTGCGAGGGTTGCGTGATGAGTCGCTTGGCGTCGGCCTGCCGGACGGCTGGGTGCCAGCCACCAAATACATTCTCGTCAACGATGAGGGCGACTATGTGGGCATCTTCAACCTGCGTCACCGGCTCACCGACTTCCTGCGCAACGGTCCGGGCCACATCGGCTACGGTATCGCCCGCGAATACCGCGGCCACGGCTACGCGACCGCCGGGCTCAAGCTCACGCTCGCCAAGGCCCGCGAGCTCGGCATCGAGGAGGCTTACCTGAGTGTCCACAAAACCAATCCGGCAAGTCTTGCAGTGCAGCAGCATTGCGGCGCACGTATCGACCATGAGGACAAGACGGAATGCTACACACGCATCGCCACCTGCATGGAGAGCGATGGCCTCTATGCGCGAGGCGATTGACGGCGCCTCTTGCGTGTAAATGGCCGATTATCAATCGGTTTTAATCGATTTCGCCTCGGTCGATAGAGTCGCCGTCGAGGAACCAATAATCGTGCGGATTTCCGCGTAACGCCATGAACGGCGTGAGTTCCACGCCCTGTGTCTCAGCTCTGCTCAGCAGATAGGCGCGGATAATCCACGGATACTCCAGCACGCCCGACTTGAGGGTGATGATTTGCTCCACTCTGCTGCCGCTGACGCCAAAATCCTTGCCGCCGTTCGGCGGTCAGACCCAGCCGGCTCATGTTCTCCTGAAATTCGCGGATAGTCGCCGCGCGTTGCTCACTGTTCAAAGACATGGCTTCATGGTAGCGCCGGACGCGTGTGGGAGGTCGGGCTGCTCACTGGAATACGCCGTCAGAGTAGTTGATCATTTCGAGTTCCGGGCCCATGTCTTCGGTTTGAGTCAGGCCGGTCTCATGGAAGCCGATGTGACGGTAGAAACCTTGGGCGTTGGTGTTGAATCCGGCGACCCACAAGGCGAGCCGATCGTTGCCGATGGCGCGTTGGCCTGCCTCAACCAAAGCACGGCCAACACCATGACGATGGCAAGATTCCAGCACATATAGCGAAGCCAGTTCCGCAGCCTCGGACCGTTTGATTGGCGAACGTGGCGTTTGCAGAAGCTCAGCAAAACCAATCACGTGGTTGTTCTCCAAAGCGACCAATACGACCTGATTGGGGTCTTTGGCGTGACTGCGCGTCAGTTTGAGCGCGAATTCGGGAGTGATCGCATCCACGATTCCCTGCGGAATATGCCCCTGATTGAGTTCGCGCCACGTGCACGACTGAACTTGGGCCTTTTCCTCAAACCATGGCGGCTCAATCGGAACAATACGAATCGTCATGCCGCCCATAGTAGGCCGGTTCGTGAGTACAGTGTCACTTGTTGTCATGTGATTGCTTGGCATCAGGTTGTATTGACCGTAATGGAGGCCACTGGATCAGCGCCGGAAACTCATGGAATTCGGGCTATTATGATGGGAGTAAGAAAAGCACAGCACAATTGAACATAAAGACGATCTGGAGCATTGCATGAGCGTCAATACGGCATTTGAAACCAGTGATTTGCCCAAAGCGGAGTTTATGTTTCCTGGGCCTGAACGCGATCGCTTGGTGAAGCTCATTCTGGACGGCGTAAAAACCGCCACCGCTGCGCTGATGATTGAATATGAGGAAGAGGTCGAACCGCTGCCGTGCGTTGGCGCGCATTCGGTGTTGGTGGATTCCGATGAACGACCCGTAGCCGTACTCGTCACCACTGCGGTTGACGTGATTCCGCTCGGAAAAGTCACTGACCGGTACGCCATCGATGAGGGTGAAGGCGACGTCACGGCGGCCCAATGGCGGAGCGCACACGAATCTTTCTGGAATTCGGCGGAATACCGCGATGAATTCGCCAACCCAAACTTTCCGTTGAACGACAACTCGCTCATAGTATTCGAGCATTTCGAAGTCGAGCAACGGTTGGAGTCGAATAACGCATTAGGTTAGGCGATAGCAAAACTTTTCTTCAGGCAACTCTCCGAGCTCCGCAACATCTGAAGGAATGCCCATGTCCACTAGAGCGACAGAAGCGGAAAGCGTATTGAAGGAGCATATGGGATATCTTCCGGTATCGGAAATGGAGCGTCGAGGAGTTTCCCGCACGGAGATTTCGCGATTCGTGCGTGAAGCCAAGCTTGAGAAAGCGGCAAAGGGCTTATATGTTTCACCGAATGCGGAGTCCGATCCGCTGTTCGAATTGCAGTATCGATATCCGAAAGCCATTTTTTCGCATGAAACTGCGTTGTTCTTGCTTGGAGAGGGGGAGCGAGCCCCCCTGACACCGACGATTACCTTACTGCAATCATCAGGTACGGCTCGTCTCAAGAATGAAGACGTAACAGTGAGAAAGGTGGCCGACAATCGCTTTACAATTGGCCTGGCGTCGGCTATCACTATGTTCGGGCATACGGTTCGCGTTTATGATTTGGAACGAACCATTTGCGATTTGTTCCGCTCCCGCAGCACAGTGGATCCGCAAGATTTGCAATCCGCCTTCCAGAATTACATGAGATCCGCGCACACTGACTTGGTCAAACTCATGAACTACGCTCGCGAATTTCGGCTCGTGAACGTGATGCGCCCTTACCTCGAAGCGGTGATGCCGGCATGGTTCACCGGCGAATTCATCTTGTAGGCAGATTCAGCATCTTGTAGGTAGCTGGCCTTGGCGAGAGGTCATTGCAATGGCGGTATTCCGATCATCGCCATTGGAATCATCTGCCTACAAGAGCACGAAACACCCTACAAGATGAGACGGGCCAGTTGGGTCAGTCCCATTCATCCTGCCGGTTCGCAGGCCGCAATTGTCAGTCACAACTGGTGCATCTTCCTCATCCATGCGAATGATACGAATCGCCTTTCATCCCAATGATTTCGCTCTCATGGCCGATACCCGCATGCCGTCATGTTCCGTACCTTGGAATCAGAAGTCGAGAGTCATGGTCCGAAACCGAACGGAGCGGGCCGAAGCAGGGAGCATTGAAGATGGGATTTCTTAAGAACTTTTCCGAACCGTTTGCGTTCGCGCTGGCATTGTGGCCGTTTGTGTCCATGCTGCTGACGGTGCCGGTGCTGGCGCTGCTGTATCACCGCGACAATCGCATCCGACTGTCGTCGGCCATAGTGGCGTATGGCACGGTGCTGTATCTGCTCGGCCTGCTGTGCTTCACACTGTATCCGATGCCGGCCGATGCGGCGGCCTATTGCGCCGCGCACCATCTGACACCGCAGATCAACCCACTGCAGTTCATCGGTGACATCCGTACCGATGGTCTCACCGCCGTACTGCAAATCGCGTTTAATATCGTGTTCTTCCTGCCGTTGGGCTTCATCATGGGCCGTATCTGGCGTTGGCCGCTGCCGGTTACCGCAGTACTGTCGTTCGCCACGTCGCTGTTTCTGGAGACGATGCAGCTGACCGGCCTCATGGGCGTGTTCCCGTGCGCCTACCGTCTGTTCGACGTGGACGATCTCCTGTGGAACACGACCGGCGCGCTGATCGGGTTCGCGCTGGCCATGTTCTCGCTGCGCCTGATTCCGGCGCGGGTCGCCGATACGACGCCGACCACCACACCCGGCTTCATGAGGCGGCTGATCACGTTCATCATCGACATGACGCTGATCGGGTTCGCCGTGATGCCGACGCATCTGTTCGTCATGATCGTCCAATCGAACCTGCCCTCGGGCTCCAACGGCTCATGGCAGTCGATGGAACCGTTCGACTGGACCGGCTCGATCCTCTTCCTGGCGGCGCTCATCCTCTTCGAGGGCGTGGTGCCATGGTTGCGCGGCGGCTGTACGCTCGGCGGCAGCTTCACGCATATGACAGTGGAAACCCGGCCGCGAGAAGGCTGGCGGCGTGCGGCGTTCTATGTGGCGCGCATGGCGACGCTGATCGCCGTGGTGTGGTGGCATAGCGGCGGATTCAATCTGCTGGTGTTCATCGGCCTCGGCATCTTCTGGATGGTCAAGCATCAGATGCCGTACGACCTGATATAAGACGTAATTCGCCGAAAAGTGGGGCTCTTGGCTTTCAAGGGGCTGATTTCGTCCGGTGGGGACATCTACTTGGCTTTCGAGGGGCTGCTCAAACGCCAAACCGCAAGTATAAACGGCTTTGTGGCAACGACATAACGCCATTTCAGAGCCTTGTCTACTTGGGCATCAGCCCCTTGAAACGCAAGTAGACCTCCGGCGAACGCCGAATCAGCCCCTCGAAACCGAGTTAGGCATTCTTTCGCGTTTGAGCTGCCGTTCGAGGGCGTAATAGACCGCATAACAGCAGGCGACGAACGGAATCATGCAATCAGGGTCGAACGTTGCGTCTCATCGAGCACCACGAGCACCAGCGCGCCGATGCACATCACGATGGCCAGCCACGGCAGCACCGGGAAACCGGGCGCACGGTAGTCGAGCTCATCGGCGCTGTGCCCGTCCCTCGCCCATTCACGCCGGAAACGGATATGGCACACGCACACGGAGAACCACACCACCAGCGTCGCCAAACCGGATACTGCGACCAACACCAAATTACACGGTCGAGGCGGCGAGCACGGAAGACAGCAGCGCCAGCAGCGAACCCGCCATGCTGAACAGCACGGCCCACACCGGCACACCACGGAAATTCGTCTTGGCGAATCGCGCGGGAATCAGCCGCTCCTTGGCCAGCGACCATACCATGCGCGAACACCACCACAATGAACACGGCCGACCACACCCAGGACGGCGAATGAGGAAACCATCGCTGCATCAGCAGCCCGGCCGCCGTGAACTCCGATGCGAGCGCCACCGCCCAGTTCAGCCAATACAGGATAGCAATGGTGAACGCGGTGCCGGGGTCGATGAACCGCTTCGCATACATGTGGAAGCTGCCGGCATACGGCATGGCCACGGACAGTTCGCCCAGCGAGACCATCACACAGTAGACGAGCAGGGAGCCGACCGCGTAAGCGAGGATCGCGCCCAACGGCCCCGCCTGATGAATCGTATAGCCGGAGCTGACGAACAGGCCGGTACCGATTACGCCGCCCAGGGAGATCATCGTCAGGTGGCGCGACTCCATTTTCCGTTCGAGGCCGGTGTCGTCCTTGGGATTGCCGGCTGACGCCATGCTCGGGTCTCCTTTGGTCGGGTGAACAGTTGTGTCTCGTGTCGGTTGTGCGGGCGGCGCTCGATGCCTCCTACCATATGATAGCGGTAACACGAACAGCGAGTGGAACACGAGGAATTTGGAATGACGGAACTGTATATCGGATCGCATCTGTCGACGGCCGGCGGATGGAATGCGCTGCTGGAACGCTCCCATGAGGAGGGCGGCACCGCGTTCGCGTTCTTCCCGCGATCTCCGTATGGCAAACGTTCCAAGGCGCTCGACCCGGCCGGTGCGGCGGCGTTCGGTGCGCGTCTGAAGGCTGAGGGCTATGGGCCGTTGGTCGTCCACGCGCCGTACGTCTACAATCTGGCCGGCAAGGATGAGGCCAAGCGCGCATTCGCGATCGAGGCGTTGGCCGAGGACATCGAGCTGCTGACCGCCATCCGCGCGGCCGGCCAGGAGGTATATATCAACATTCATCCCGGCGCGCATGTGGGCCAAGGCGCCGAGACCGGCTGCCGGCTGATTAGCGAGGGGCTGAATCAGGTGTTCGAGCGTGCGGATGGCGTCATGGTGCTTCTGGAGACCATGGCCGGCAAAGGCACGGAATGTGGCCGCAATTACGATGAGCTCGCCACGATCATGGATGGCGTGGAGAATAAGGCGAACGTCGGCGTCACGTTCGACACCTGCCATGTGTTGGATGCTGGCTACGATTTGGAGAACGACTACGACGGCGTGATGCGCCAGTTGGATGAGGTGATCGGCTTGGCCAGGGTCAAGGCGATTCATGTGAACGATTCGCAGTTCGGCCTCGGCTCGCATAAGGACCGTCACGCCAACATCGGCGAAGGGCAGCTCGGCATCCCGTTCTTCACGCGACTGGTCAACGATCCGACCATGGCCAAGCTCCCGATGATTCTCGAAACCAAGGAGCAGACGCCGACCACGCACCGCGACGAAATCGCGCTGCTGCGCGGGCTGGTGGACTGAATCACATCGGCAGTTCAGCACCACCACCGGCAGCAACGGCACCTACTGGTCCACCTACCAACGGTGACATCGTTGTCATGCGAACTTCATATACCACAATTCCACAATATGATTTCATAGTTATGACACTGTGATACATATATAGCAAACAATGATTCAGTGACGATCTCTCGTCAAAGATGTTCCGTCAAAACAGGCGCATGGGCTCGGTCGAATCCAACGGCTGAATCAGGCGTTTGCCGTCGCCCTGCAGCGGGGCGACCTCGTGAAATTGCAAGCGGCGGGATAACGCAGCGCCTGAGTTCCGCACGCCGGCGAGCAAGGATGCGCCGTCGATTGTGCGGTCCAGCCACGGCGTCCCATTCCAAGTCGAGCGCGAAACGTCTGTACATGCGTGCCAGTTTATGCCAATGTTCTGCCTAAGCCGGAATCGCCTGCGAAAGCCCAAAATGTAGGACGGGTTCGGCAATCGGGACAGGACGTGACCTAGAGTGGCGCATGACCGAACACCAACAAAGGGAGGACCATGTCGGTTTTGGACGAACTGGTGGCGGGAGCGCTGGAGGATCAGCGCACCCGTGAGCTCACCGTATCGCTTGAGGATGTGAAGAAGGCCGCGCTGGCGGCCCCGGCTCCGATTGACGCGACACGATGGCTTAAGCGCGCCGACGGCATCCCCGTGATCGCCGAGATCAAGCGCGCGTCTCCGTCCAAGGGCCACCTGTCCGACATCCCGGACCCGGCCGCGCTGGCCCGCGAGTACGAGAAGGGCGGCGCAAGCGCCATCTCCGTGCTCACCGAAGGCCGCAAATTCCTCGGCAGCCTTGACGATTTCGACAAGGTCCGCGCCGCCGTGCACATTCCAGTGCTGCGCAAGGACTTCATCGTCACCGACTACCAGATCTTCGAGGCCCGCGCCCACGGCGCCGACCTGGTGCTGCTCATCGTCGCCGCATTGGACGACGCCCAGCTCAAGCACCTGCTCGACCTGGCGCACGAGCTCGGCATGACCGTGCTGGTGGAGACGCACACCCGCGAAGAGATCGAACGCGCCCGCAAGGCCGGTGCCAAGGTGATCGGCATCAACGCGCGCAACCTGAAGAACCTCAAGGTGGACGTGAACAAATACAACGAACTCGCGGCCGATCTGCCCGATGACGTCATCAAGGTGGCGGAATCCGGCGTATTCGGCGCGGTCGAGGTCGAAGACTACGCCCGCGCGGGAGCGGACGCGGTACTGGTCGGCGAGGGCGTGGCCACCGCCGACAATCATGAACTTGCAGTGGAACGACTAGTAAAGGCAGGAGCACAAGTGAAAGCATCCGAAACGACCCCGCTCAGCGAACATCAGGGACCGTATTGGGGCCAGTTCGGTGGCCGCTATGTGCCCGAGGCCCTCATCACCGCCCTCGACGAGCTTGAGCGCGTGTACACGCAAGCCAAGGCCGACCCCGAATTCCACAAGGAATTCATGACGCTCCAGCAGCGTTACGTGGGCCGCCCGAGCCCGCTGACCGAAGCCCCGCGCTTCTCCGCACTTGTCAAAGAGAAGACCGGTCTCGACGCCCGTATCTTCCTCAAGCGTGAGGACTTGAACCACACCGGCGCGCACAAGATCAACAACGCGCTCGGCCAGGCCCTGCTCGTCAAGCGCATGGGCAAGACCCGCGTGATCGCCGAGACCGGCGCCGGCCAGCACGGCGTGGCCACCGCCACCGTGTGCGCCATGCTCGGCCTCAAGTGCCGCATCTACATGGGCCAGATCGACGCCCGCCGTCAGGCCCTCAACGTGGCCCGCATGCGTATGCTCGGCGCCGAAGTGGTCGAGGTGACCCTTGGCGACAAGATCCTGAAGGACGCCATCAACGAAGCCCTGCGCGACTGGGTCACCAACGTCAAGGACACGCACTACCTGCTCGGCACCGTCGCGGGCCCGCACCCGTTCCCGGCCATGGTGCGCGACTTCCAGAAGATCATCGGCGAGGAGGCCAAGCAGCAGCTCCAGGACTGGTACGGCATCGACCATCCGGACGCGATCTGCGCCTGCGTGGGCGGCGGCTCCAACGCCATCGGCGTGATGAACGCCTTCCTGGACGACGAGCGCGTGAACCTCTACGGCTACGAAGCCGGCGGCAACGGCCCCGAATCCGGCAAGCACGCCATCCGCTTCGCCCCCGGCACCGGCCAGCTCGGCATGTTCCAGGGCGCCAAGAGCTACCTGCTGGAAACCGACGAAGGCCAGACGCTCGACACCTACTCGATTTCCGCAGGCCTCGACTACGCTTCCGTGGGCCCCGAGCACGCATGGCTCAAGGACATCGGCCGCGTGAACTACAGCTGGGCCACCGACGAGGAGGCCATGAACGCCTTCCGCGACCTGAGCCAGACCGAGGGCATCATCCCCGCCATCGAAAGCTCGCACGCCGTGGCCGGCGCGTACAAGGCCGCCGCCGATCTGAAGGCCAAGGACTATGACAAGGCCGTGATGATCGTGAACATCTCCGGCCGAGGCGACAAGGACATGGCCACCGCCGGCAAGTGGTTCGGCTACCTGACCGACGACCAGGCCGCCGCGCTCGATGTGGCCGGCGCCCACGGCAATACTGTCGCCTGAACAAGAAGAGGAGATTTTTGATTATGACCAACGAAGCAACCACGCCGTCCGGCCAGCCGCTGGGCATCAGCCACAAGCCCAGCAAGTCGGGCGCTATGTTCACCAAGTTCAAGGCCGAGAACAAGCCCGCCTTCATCGGCTACCTGCCCTACGGCTTCCCTAACCCGGACGTCTCGCTTGACGCCTTCAGGACGATGGTCGAGCACGGCGTCGACGCCGTGGAAATCGGCCTGCCGTACTCCGACCCGGTCATGGACGGCCCGGTCATCCAGGCTGCCGCCTCCATCGCCCTGAACAACGGCGAGACCATCAAGCGCGTGTTCGAGGCCGTCGAAACCGTGGCCAACGCCGGCGGCGTGCCGCTCATCATGAGCTACTGGAACCTCGTGTACCACTACGGCGTCGAGCGCTTCGCCCGCGACTTCGAGAACGCCGGTGGCGCCGGTCTCATCACCCCGGACCTTATCCCGGACGAGGCGGGGGAGTGGATCGAAGCCTCCGACCGCCACGGACTCGACCGCATCTTTCTGGTCTCCCCGGACTCGTCCACCGAGCGCCTCGAAACCGTGGCCCGCAACGCACGTGGCTTCGTGTACGCGGCCGCCCGCATGGGCGTCACCGGCGAACGCGCCACCATCGACGCCTCGCCCGAACTCCTCGTGGAACGTACCCGTCAGGCCGGTGCCGAGAACGTGTGCGTGGGCATCGGCGTGTCCACCGCCGAACAGGGCGCCAAGGTCGGCTCCTACGCGGACGGCGTCATCGTCGGCTCCGCGCTCGTGCACACCCTGCTCGCGGACGACAACAAGACCGCACGCGACCCGAAGGAAGGCTTGAAGCTGCTCGCCGCCAAGAGCGAGGAACTGGCCGAAGGCATCCACAACGCCCGGTAAACACCCGGTGCGCCTCACGCGGGTTGTGCCGTGACACGGTAGGGTAGTCACAGAGCGTCAAGCACAACCCGCGCGTGGACACACACCATGAGCACCAGCAAGTAGAGGCACGATGAATCTGGCTTATATTCCCTCGCCGACCTTCTCCAAGTTCGAGATCGGCCCGTTCACTATCCACATGTACGCGATCTGCATCCTGATCGGCATCTGCGTGGCCGTATGGATCCTCGCCACACGTTGGAAGCGGTACGGCGGCACCTTCGACCAGATTCTCGATACCACGCTCGTCACCGTGCCCTGCGCACTGGTGGGCGCGCGCCTTTACCACTGCATCACCACGCCGGCCGACTACTTCCCGCCCACCGGCAACTTGGTCAACATCCTCAAGGTGTGGGAAGGCGGCATGGCCATCTTCGGCGGCATCTCCGTCGGCACCTTGGTGGCGTTCCTGTGGTGCCGTCACAAGCACTATCCGTTCGCGATCTTCGCCGATGCCATCGCCCCCGCGCTGCCCGTGGCCCAGGCCATCGGCCGACTCGGCAACTGGTTCAACCAAGAGCTCTACGGCTGGCCCACCACGTTGCCGTGGGGCCTGAAGCTCAACGACGCGGACGCCATCGGCAAATCCGAAATCTGCTATTCTGGCGCGCAATGCCCGGACTACAGGACCACGCTGTTCCACCCGACGTTCCTGTACGAGATGATCTGGAACCTCATTGGCGCCGCGCTCATCATCTACCTCGGCCACAAGCTTGCCGACCGGCTCAAGGCCGGCCAGCAGTTCGCCATGTACCTGATGTGGTACGGCCTGGGCCGCACCTGGATCGAGAACGTGCGCATCAACTATTCCACGGTGATCCTGGGCCTGAGGACCAACGTGTGGACCGCGATCATCGTCTTCGTGCTCGGCTGCATCCTGTTCGTCGTGCTCTACCAGTACGGGCCGGACCCCAAGGCGCAGGCGCGCGGGCTTGCGGCGGTCACCGCCGACGAGCTCGAACGCCAGAGCATCGAAGAGGAACAACTTCGCCAGAAAAAGCAAACCAATCGCACTAAGTGACACCACGATAAACAGCGCCGAAACAGCGCGAAACACGGGGCTCCAAGTCCCATTGCACAGATAAGGTAGGAAACCATGAGCAATATCGCAATCGCACCCAGCATCCTGTCCGCTGACTTCTGCAACCTCGAACGTGATCTCAAGGCCATCGCCAACGCCGACTTGGTCCACGTCGATGTCATGGATCATCATTTCGTGCCGAACCTGACCCTGGGCGAGCCGATCGTCGGCCGCATCTGTCAGGTCACCGATCTGCCGGTCGACGTGCACCTCATGATCGAGGACCCGGATCGTTGGGCTCCCGAATACGCCAAGCTCGGCGCCGCCTCCGTCTCCTTCCACATGGGTGCCACCCACGCCCCTGTGCGTCTGGCCCGCCAGCTGCGCGAGATGGGCTGCAAGGCCTGCTTCGCCGTGCGTCCGGCCGAACCGGTCGAGCCGATCTTCGATATCCTCGACGAGTTCGACATGGTCCTCATCATGACCGTTGAGCCCGGCTTCGGCGGCCAGAAGTTCCTCGACAACCAGATGTCCAAAGTCCGCCGCCTGCGCGATGAGATCACCCGCCGTGGCTTGAAGACCCGCATCCAAGTCGATGGCGGTGTGAGCCCCAAGACCGCGCACATCGTGGCCGAGGCCGGTGCCGACGTGCTCGTTGCCGGTTCCGCCGTGTACGGCGCCGAGAATCCTGCCCAAGCCATTGACGACATCCGCACCAAGGCCGAGGCCGCGTTCAAGGCCTGAGCTCCAAGCCTGAACCGCAATCCACCTTTCATCCATAACCACAAGAAAAGAATCTGAATCACATGAAGACGTTTGAATCCCTGTTCGCCGAACTGTCCGAAAAGGCCCAGACCCGCCCCGAAGGCTCCCTGACCGTCGATGAGCTCGACAAGGGTACCCACTTCATCGGCAAGAAGATCATCGAAGAGGCCGGCGAGACCTGGATGGCCGCCGAATACGAGGGTGCGGACCGCACCGCCGAGGAAATGAGCCAGCTGCTCTACCACGTCCAGGTCATGATGATCAAGCACGGCCTGACGCTTGAGGACGTCTACAAGCACCTGTGAGAGGAACGCAAATGCTGAGAATCGCAGTGCCCAACAAGGGCATGCTGTCTGAACCCGCGTGGAACATGCTGGCCGAGGCCGGCTACCGTCTGCGCACCAACCCTCGCCAGCTGGTCGTGCAAGATCCCGACAATGGCATCGAGCTGTTCTACCTGCGTCCGCTCGATATCGCCGTATACGTGGGCCGCGGCGCCATCGACGTCGGCATCACCGGCCAGGATCTGCTCAAGAACTCCGATACCGCCGCGCTCGAGCACATGCCGCTCGGCTTTGGTACCTCGACCTTCCGTTTCGCCGCACCGAACGAATCCCCGATCACCACTCTGGAGGATGTTCAGGGCAAGCGCGTGGCCACCACATTCGATAAGCTCGTACACGACTATCTGGTCGAGCACGGCATCCAGGCCGAAACCATCCATCTGGACGGTGCGGTCGAATCCTCCGTGCAGCTGGGCGTGGCCGACCTCATCGCCGACGTGGTCTCCACCGGTACCACCCTGCGCAACGCCGGCCTGCGCGTGTTTGCCGAACCGCTCATGCACTCCGAAGCCTGCCTGATTCGTTCGCCGCGTCTGAACGAGCAGGACTCACGTCTGGCCGTGCTGACCCGCCGTCTGCAAGGCGTGCTCACTGCACATCAGTATGTGCTGATGGACTATGACATTCCGATCAGCAAGGTCGCCGCCGCCGTGGCCGTGACCCCCGGCTTTGAAAGCCCGACGATCTCCCCGCTGCACGACAAACAGTGGAACGCCGTGCGAGTCATGGTTCCCAAGGCCAAGGTCAACCAGCTGATGGATGATTTGTACGAAGTCGGCGCACGCGGCATCATCGTTACCGCTCTGCAAGCCTCCCGCATGTAGACTGTTAGTCGATATGACCAACCAGAAAGTCAACGCCAGATACAGTCCGGAAGCACGTGACATCTATTTCACTGTGCCCAATTTGATCAGCGCGCTGCGAATCATCTCGATTCCTTTCATCAGCGTGCTGATCTCCAAGCACGAGATGATTGCGGCGCTAGCCCTGATCGCCATTTCCTCGGCTTCAGACGGACTTGACGGCATCATCGCGCGCAGATTCAACCAAGTGAGCAAGATCGGTCAGATTCTTGATCCGATCGCCGACCGACTGCTCATTTTCTGCTCGATTCTGGCTCTCAGCGTCGCCGGCATCATCCCATGGTGGATGCTGATTATCGTGGGACTGAGGGATCTGTGGATGGCGATTCAGGTGCTATGGCTTGCCCAGTACGGTTATGGTCCGCTGCCCGTGCATTTCGTGGGCAAGGCCGGTACCGCGCTGCTGATGATTTCCATCGTCGGTCTGATTTTCGCCGATTTGGGCACCAGTACGTTTTTCCACTTGCTCTACATCGCCGCGCTGGCCGCCGGCATCTGGGGCATCGCCATGTATTGGCTCGCCGGATATATCTATACCAAGCAGGGCGTCGGATTGCTACGCAAGGAACTGGGGGAGAAGTATGGCGCTTGAGGCCACGGCCCCGGTCTCATTCCCCGTACCCAAGGAGAATGAGCCGGTACGACGCCGCGCCGTGTTCTCCCACTCAGTCCGAGGCGCGGAATCACATCATGCGCTTTCCCCGGATGACGCCGCCGCCATCCGCACCAGACGTCGCCGTAAAACCAACGACGATTCGCTTCAGCTCATCGATGATCTTGTCAATCGTCCGATGGATCCGATGTTCTCCGACTCACGACTGGTCCATGAGCATCGTTCGACCTTCTCCATCTGGTTTAATCGCATCGTCGTATTCATCATCTGCGTCGGCGTTGGCTTTGCCTGCAGCCTATTCGTGCAACAGTTGCAATCCGATCCGCGTAAGCAGGTACGGCAGACTTTGGCCACGCAATTGGAGAATCGCAACTCGCAAATAGACGAACTCACCACGGACGTCAATAATTTGCGCTCCCAAGTTGACGAACAGTCCAAGAAAATATCCGGCAGCGTGAAAAGCGATACGCTTATCCAAGACGAAATGGTCAATGGTGCCACGGTGGTCGAAGGCGAAGGAATCACCATGACGCTGGCCGATCCAATCGCGGCAAGCCAGTCGGATCAATCCTCCTCGACGAGAGTCGGCACCTCCACGAACATCCGAGTCATCACCGATCTGGATCTGCAGCAACTGGTCTCCCTGATGTTCCAAAACGGAGCCGAAGCCATTGCCATCAACGGTAATAGGCTCGGCGCGCAAACCTCGATACGCAAGGCCGGCGGGCATATTCTCATCGGCATGACCGCGATACAAAGCCCCTATACCATTGAAGCCATAGGCGATAAGAGCGCCTTGGCCGAAGCGATGGGGAAGAAGAAACTTGCAAGTCTTTACGATTCCTTCAAGGAAGCCGGTATCTACCCGCAGGTGAGCAAATCCAATTCGATTACACTTGAGGCAGCAGTCACTGGCGAAGTGAAGTACGCGGAAAGGAATGAATAATGGCAGCCGTTCTGGGACTAATCATCGGCGTCGTCATCGGCGTGTTCGTCAAGCCGGACATTCCGATCATCGTGCAGCCTTATCTGCCGATTATGGTGGTCGCTGCTCTTGACGCCCTGCTGGGTGCCGCGCGAGCCTATTTCGAGCGCAGCTTCTCCGACCGCGTGTTTGTGATCTCCTTCCTCGCCAACGTGGTGACGGCAACACTGCTCGTGTTCCTCGGCAACCAGCTCGGCGTCGGTTCGCAGCTGCAGACAGCCGTCATCGTCGTACTCGGCATCCGCATCTTCTCCAACGTGTCCGCGATCAGACGCTTCATCTTCCGAGGCTGACAAGGGTACTGACGTATGGCACGTAAAGCACAATCAGACAACATGCTGGAGAAAATGCGCGACCAGCATGCACAAGACAAGGTCAACGACCGGATGGAAACCGGGTCGTTTCCCACGGTGCGTAAGAAGCCCCGGAAGGATCTCAACCGTGCCAGCAACAAATCACGGTTACTATCCTCGATTCTCATCGCTCTGATGTGCGCGTTGTTGGGTTTCGCCTACATGAGCCAGATCAATAACACTAAATCCACGTACGAAACGATGGACGAGAGTGAACTGGTAAGGCTGCTGAACGAGTCGAATACGCAAATCTCCAATCTCGAGCAGCGTAAAACCCAGTTGAACAGCCAGCTCAACTCGCTGAAATCGGCGGCTAACGAGCAGGAGCAGGCGCGTAAGATCGCCAAGCAAAACGAGGAGACCAGCGGCTTGATCTCCGGCAGACTCCCGGCAAAGGGTCAAGGCGTGACCATCCGAATCGGACGAGGCTTGACGACTAAAGTGGACGCCTCAATCATGTTCAACCTTATCGAGGAACTTCGCAATGCCGGTGCCGAGGTAATCGCCATCAATAACGTGCGCGTCATCACCTCCACCTACATTCAGGACGCCGAGGAAGGTTTGATCGTGGATGGCACCACCATCAAGCCCACATACACGGTGAAGGCCATTGGCAATCCGCAGGAACTGTCCAACGCAGTCGATATCGCCGGCGGTGTGGGCGCTCAGCTCCAGGTGAAATACGGGTCCAACGTCAATGTACAGCCTTCTGACAGCATCATTATCGACGAAGTACGCGAAGCTACGCAAAACCAGTATGCAAAGACGGTAGAATAGGGGATTATGACCAACCCGATTCCTAGCGCAGGCGAAACCACCATTATCGGCCTGCCCGCGATTAATGTACTGCCCATTACCACCACCGGCGATCGACCGCTGACTCAAGAGGATCTGGACACCATCACCAGATTGTCCGAGGGAACGGCATTGCTGATTTCCGCCAGGGGAGCGGTCTCAGGTTCTCGTTACTTGCTTGACGAGGATGAAATCACCGTCGGCCGTGATCCGCGAGCTGATATTCTGCTCGACGACTCCACCGTATCCCGTCAGCATGCCGTGTTCCGCAGGGTCAACGGTCAGTTCTTTGTGGTTGACGCAGGAAGTCTGAACGGCACCTACGTGAACCGTCAGCGTGTTGATCAGGCGACGCTGAAGAACGGCGACGAAATCATGATCGGTAAATTCCGCCTCGTGTTCTTCACGAAATCTGCCATTATTTCCCAATAGTCCACACCCAGCACGGGGTTAGACTGATTGCAGAAATTGCAATCATGTGATTACACCAGTGTGAGTCATATGCGAGACACGCATGAGTTAGGGGAGTGCCATGGGACAGACCGGGCTGCATCTTCATGTTTCGCTTGAGGACCGTCAGAATCTGAACGCTGACGCGATTCAGGGGGAGTTGTTCTCCAACGTCGATACTGAGGAGATCAAGCGCGGCTACCGTGGCACTGTGGCCTCCAAGGTGGCCGGCATCACGTACCGACAGCTCGATTATTGGGCACGCAAGCAGATTGTTGAGCCGTCCATCACGCCGTCTCATGGCTCCGGTTCACGACGACTATACTCGTTTAAGGATGTGGTGATTCTCGCTGTATCCAAGAAGTTGCTTGATGCCGGTGTGAATCTGCAGAACGTAACGGCGGCCATCGGATTCTTGACTCAACGCAGCACCGATCAGCTGGCCAATGTGACCATCATGTGCGATGGTCAAAACGTACATGAATGCACAACCAGCGAACAGATGCTCGAACTGTTGCAAAGCGGTAAGGCAGTGTTCGCCGTGTCGGTGGGTTCGTTGTGGCACCAGATTGAGACGGCCTTGGAACAGGAAGAATATGTTGATCTTGAGGCCAAGCCGCTGACGATTGCCACGGGCCGTCCGATTGATGAACTGACTGCCATGAGGATGCGCAAGAAGCTCGAGGCACAGCGCTTGCAACGCGCAACCGCCTGATACATGTATGGTTGTTGGCGACTTGCCGGCTTTGGTCGGCAGGTCGCTTTGTTGTATGTGTTGCTTTTGTTGCCTGCCATCTTATGTTTTTATATGTTGCGGTGATTATTATGACTGATTGGAGGACCGGGTGAACGGGATTGTTGTCGGATTGTTGCCGGGCGTTCTGTGGATGGTCGCCGTCATCTTTGCTGTGTCCATCATCACTATAACGGTCAGCCGAGGTCATCTGTTCACGCCGAAACGCCGGCGACCGCCGGTCGATCCGGTCGACTGGTCGATGGTGAAAACGCATTTCATGTCGTTTGCGGCGGCGCTGATCCCGTTTCCCGTGTTGACGTTTACAGCGGATCTGATGGATGCTCGCATGCTCGCGTTCTACGACCACGCGCAATTGCCCGGAGCAATCATCATATTCGCGCTGGTGCTGCTGGAACTCATCGCCATGTATCTGCAGGCACGCAACGCTTCGGAAACCGAAATGGACAAGCGTTTGGGCGTTGCTTCTCACCGGAATAAGGATGATATTAAATAACCGATAATGTACGTTATGTCAGATTAGTTATCCTTGACGAGGATTCAGTCGCCTGTATCAACTAGTCCTCGCATACCAGGCCGACAGCCAAAGGAGCACCGGAGCGACCACCGCAATTGCAAGAATCGCCGTGCCTTTCAGCCAATCCTTGTCATCTCGTTTCCAGTGGAATGCTCGCCAAATGAACCATATCAGCATGGGAATCTCATACAGCGACAGCAATGGCAAACCGATGAAAACCAGGTCGAAGCCCGCGGCGCAGGCTCCATCGCATCCCATCATGAAGAAGTCCTCGCCGTTGTGTTTCAGTGTGTTTGGAAATAACGGTTTACGGCTTCTTCGATCTGCTCGGGCTTCTCGATGATTTCGTAGGCACCGTGTTCTTCCATCTCACCGGCCGGAGCGTAGCCCCAGCGGCAGCCAATGGCGTCCAGATTGCAGGCGTGGGCGCCGTCGATGTCGGTGTAGCGGTCGCCGATCATCACGGCCTTGTCCCCCGCTGCAGCATCAAAACCGATTTTGTCGAAGCAGTACCGAATCACCTGATCCTTGTCCAAACGAGAGTTATCCCTGGATGCGCCATAGATGCCGTCCAACAGCTCGGTCAGATGGAAATGCTCACAGATCGGAACGCATTGGTACTCGGGCTTGCAGCTGGCCAACGCCAGATAATAGCCGTCGGCACGCAGCTTGAGCAGCTGTTCGCGGATACCGGGAAACACGACGTTCACCAAGCGGCCGGGAACTTTGTTGCCGGGCTCGTTCGGATCATCGAACACGGCGCGATCCGCATAGTAGCTGCGGTAGATGGTGACCGCCCGGTCAAGCTCATCCTCCGGCACATGGTTGCGTCGCAGCGATTCGATGATGGCCGGACCAATGAAACGATGCAGCTCGGCATCGTCGGGAACCGGGCGACCCAATTCCTCGAACGTCTTGACGACGGAGGCGATGATGCCGCCGTCGGACTTGGTAAGCGTGCCGTCGAGGTCCAACAGGACCACTTTCATCGGATGCTGTGCCATTGAGATTCCACTCCCCTTTGTTCATGTCGACTGCTTTGAATGGTCGTCAAACGATATGCGACTTGTTCCAACAATGATTATGCCCAGTCGGGATGACTGGGCATCAAGTTCACGTGTTGTTCAGTAGGAGATCACTCGTAGTCAGGAATCCAACCGTCACGGTGCATTTGCAGGCGCTTTTCGAGTAGGGTGGCCAGTTCCTCTTCGCTACGGCGTTCCAGCAGCATGTCCCAGTGGGTGCGGGTGGGTTTGCTGATCTCGTCGCCCTCACGGTCGGCGTCGCCCTCACGGTGGGCCACGGAACCACAACGGCACTCCCACTCGTCCGGGATTTCGGCACCCTCGGCAAACGGCAGGATGGTGCGGTGGCCCTTCGGGCATACATACGCCACATCGTTTCGTGCGGCGAAATCGACGTTGTCGTCGGACTCCAGCGATTTCGCTCCGATGCTCATGCCCCTGAGGCTACGTTCTGCCATATCGGCATCCTCCTTGAAAGATCTTTAACCCTACTAATTTACGCAACAGTTCGGACTTGGCCGCTATTCCAAGCTTCCGACGTCGGCTGACAAACTCCCATCAAACAGCCCCCCGTCAGTCCACGCCGGAGTAGGCCACCACGCCACGATTGACCCGGTCGGCCGCTTCGTGGGCGAGGCCTGCCAGCCGCTCTCCCCCGTCGAACGGCAGCGGCTGGGCGACAGCGATCTGCTGCAGCACGTCAGCCAGTCGTTTGGCAGTGCGCACGAAGTCGCCGCCGGTCATGTCGGTGCCGTACAGGCACGATCCCAGCGAACCGCCATCCGCCCATTCATACATGATGTCGAGAATGCCGAAGTCCGGCCGCTGCATCTCGTCCAGACCGTGATCCTCGCACAGGATATCGATGTCTTCACAGATGCCCTTGAGCTTGGACGAAGCGATTGCGATGGGCCCGGAGATGCCGCCCGGGTAGTGCCTCGGTTCGCCGTCTCCCCCGCGTCTGGCCTCGTATACCAGTGAAGAGAGCACAGCGGCCAGTCCGTTGGCGTCGAGCTTGTCGAACGTGCCGGCGAGCAGCGCCTCGCACAGTTCCAGGTCATGTTCACTGTAGATGCGGCGCAGCAGCGAGCCTTTTTCGGTCAACGTCATGTCAATGTGGCCGGCCGCATTGACATGACGTTCGAGGTAACCAAGCCCGGTGAGAATATCGCAGATGCGATCGAACTGACGGGCCACGGACCCGGTACGGGAGTCGTAGCGATCGGTGACGCGCTGCAGTTCGCGGGTCTCGCGGGCCCAGCGGTGGCCCCACTTGAGGTGTTGCTGGAGGTCCGGGCAGTTGCGGCATGGATGCTCGTGCTCCGCCTTGCGCAAATCGCGAATGCGCTGGTCAAGGTTCTGGAAGGCGCGTGAACGCTCCTGATCGGTCAGGAACACTTCGTGCTTCAGTTTGCGGCGGCCTTCCTTTTCGATGTCGCTCAGCTCCATACGCAGGGTCATGAACTGTTTGAAGTCGCCGTGTTCGCATGCGAACGCCTGTTCGTATCCGGCCAGCGCGTTCTTCAGTGTGTTGATCTGCGATTCCAGCTGCCAGGCCGATTCGTTGGCCTCCCACTGGGCAAACGACTGGTCCAGGGTAACGTGCGCGGTCTCGTAGTCGCTGGAGTTGAGCAGGTTCACGGCCATGTTGAACGTGGGTCGGAAGCTCGAGTGCAGCGGGTAGACACGCTTGGATGACAGCGCGGCGGCCGTGGCGGGCACAAAACCGTGATGGTCAACCACGATGGCGTGGCCGATGGTGTCGATGCCGCGCCGACCGGCACGACCGGTGAGCTGCGTGAATTCGCCGGGCGTCAGGCCCACATGACCGGTACCGTCGAACTTCTCGAGTTTCTCTACCACCACGCAGCGGGCCGGCATATTGATGCCCAAGGCCAGTGTTTCCGTGGCGAACACCATTTTGACCAGACCTTCTTCGAACAATCGTTCGACTATCTGGCGGAACAGGGCAATCATGCCGGCATGATGCGAAGCGAAGCCTTCTTCCAACGCAAAGCGGAACTTGGAGAACTGCAGGGCTTTCAGGTCTTCCTGAGTGAGTTGCCCCTCCACCATCTCATCCACGATGCGGCGAATCTTGGTCACTTCCTCATCGGTGGTGAGCTCCAGTCCAGCGTTGATACACTGTTCCACGGCCTGGTCACAACCGTTGCGCGAGAAGATGAAGTAGATGCCGGGCAACATTCCCAGAAAGTTAAGCTCGTCCACCACGGCCCAGCGGCGCGGGGTGTGGCGTTCCGCTTTCGGGGCATGGCCCTTGGCGCCTTTGCCGCCGCGGCCTCTGCCGAAGCCCTTGCGCTTATCGGGGCGTTCCTCGCCGCGCCGGCGTGCGGCCTTGCGGTCCAACTGGTCGAGCCGGTTGATGAGTTCGGCGTTGAGCTTGGTGGTCTGCTCGCCGTTGCCGTCGCGGCGATAGAGATCCAGCACCTCAGGCTCGGTGTGTTCGTCCGCCTGCACGATGACGTGCTGTTCCAAAGGCACGGGGCGGTGTTCGCTGATCACCAGTTTGGTGTCGCCTCGCACCGAGGCAATCCAGTTGGAGAAATCCTCCACGTTGGACACGGTGGCGGACAGGCCGACGATCTTGACCGTCTTGGGCAGGTGGATGATGACTTCCTCCCACACGGGCCCGCGGAACCGGTCGGCCAGATAGTGCACTTCGTCGAGAATCACGTAGCGCAGTGCGTTCAGCGTGGTGGAACGCTCGTAGAGCATGTTGCGCAGCACTTCGGTGGTCATGACCACGATGTCCGCCTCGGAGTTGATCGAGGTGTCGCCAGTGAGCAGGCCTACCTTGTCCGGGCCGTACACGTCGACCAGATCATGGTATTTCTGATTGCTCAGCGCCTTGATCGGTGTGGTATAGAAGGCTTTGACGTTGCGTTCCTGAGCGAGATAAATGGCAAAATCCGCCACGACGGTTTTGCCGGCACCGGTTGGGGCCGCGACCAGTACGTTGCTGCCGGCTTCGAGCGCGTCATTGGCTTCGGTCTGGAAGTCGTCCAGTTCGAAGGGCAGGGATTCGGCGAATCGCGCTGCTGCGGACGCCCGATGGCGTTGGACTTTTTGGAATGATGCGTACCGCTGCGAAGGGCTCAGCGTCTGGGAATCGGCATTGCCCTTATGGTGTTGGTGACGTGCCATTGCTGCTTTCCGTTAGTTGTTGAATCGCTTCCAGCGGGCCCATGCCTGGGTGTGGCGCTCGCGCTTGGCGGCCTTGCTGCGAATCACGTCCGCATGGGCCTCGGCATAACGATTCTGTGCCACGCTGAACGGCTGAGTGAACAGAGGCGGCTCGCTGGTGTCGGCAGAAGTGCCGGGCTCCCCCATCGCGGCCACGCGTTCACCGAGCTGGCCGCCGATGTCGGACATGTCTTTCAAGGCACGGAGTCCATGAAGGGCTGCATAGATGAGTCCGGCAACAATCATGGCCAGCATGAACAGGGCCAGAATCAGCCATATCCACCAAGGCATGAAGGGCTCCTTACTTGTTCTCGCTGATGCTCAGTTCGCGTTCGGCGCGTGCCACGATCATGGTGCGCAACGTTTCCGGGGCGACCGCCGTGATATGACGCGCGTGTGCGATGCAGAAGGCCACGAACCAGGAATCGGAGGAAACGGTCAGATGCACCTTTTCACCGGCACCGCATTGTTCGACGGTAGCGCCCGGCAATGTCTTGATGAATGCCAGATCGCGCTGATCGGTGATGAACACCGCGTCGGTACCGTTGTCGAAACTCCACTTGCGCAGTTCGCTCACCGGCATGTTCGGGATGTTGATCTGCTTGGTGGGCTTGACCAGTTCCGCCTTTTCGATACGGGCCAAGCGCAGCACCTGCCAGATGCGCGGCTTGCCGTTCGCCTTGTCGATGGTCTTGTCTTTGGAGACGTAGGCCTTCTTGTCCTTGGGGGCGGCGGAACCGACATCCGTGTAGACGGCGGCATAATACACGCCTTCGTCGATGAAAATCTTGGCGGGGGCCACCAGCTTGCGACGGGTACTACCGGTACCGTCGGAGTACTCCATGTCCAACAGCGAATCGGTGTTGATCGCGCGCTTGACGATGGAGAAGCTTCGGGGCTCCAGCTCATAGCCGGTCAGGCTCAGCCACGGGGTCTGTCCCGGGCTGACATGGCGGCGCAAACGCTCATACAGGGATTCGGCCTGCCCACGCTGCTTGTCCGGCAGTAACGGCGAATGCGCCAAGTAGCTGACCGAGGCGGTGAGCATGCTGAGGTATTGCGGCGAAATGCCGGCAAGACGTTCAAGGCCCAACGAGTTGGTGGCGGAAACAATACCCTCGGCATCCAGCAGCGGCCAGTCGATATCGAAGAACTGGCTGCCAGCCATCTCACCATCGTCGGAAACGGTGGTCAGGGTGTTGATGTCCTTATGAATGATGTTGACGAATTTCTTGAGCTCGTCGTCGTTCTTCGGTTTGCCGATAAAGCGCTCGGCCAGCTCGCTCATCGAGAATTCCTCACCCAGGTGAGCGGAGAGGAACAGCATCAGACGCAGGCGACGATCCACCTCGCTGCCCGTTTGGAAAGCGGATCCGTTCTTCTTGTTCTGGGCCTTGATCGACTCGGGATCACCCGGCTCTCGCACATCGCGACTAATCGACGGGGAAACCACCGAGGCGCTTACAGGGCTGGCGGATTCGTCAGCCAGAGTGAATCGGCTGGCGGCGTGCAGGCGGCGATGATAGGCGTCCACAGCCTCCTGCGGGCTGACAATCGTGGCACCCGGATGCTCCAGCACAAACATGGCCAAATCGTCGGAATCGGTGTAGGCCACGTTCAGGTGTTCGCCGTCCACATCAACGGTGGCGGCAAAGCGACGCGAATCGATAACCTTGACCAGTGAATCCGGAATGGGCTGCGTCCCCAAGCCAGGCGCAATCGAATCCAAACCGAGCCCGGGAATCGGGGTCTGCGGCACACGCGGCGTGGTGCGCGACACATGCTGGGCGAGCTGGGACTGATCCGGCTCGGAAGAAATCGACATCGAACGAGCCAGATAGTTGGCGGCGGCAAGCACCGGCATATCTTCCGGCTCGAACATCAGGCGGATGCGCGGTTCGTCGCCCAACTGCAGACGATAGGACGCGAAGTCCTGGCCTTCCGACTTGGACGAGTACTCAGGCTGCCGTGATTCGATGGCAATGCCCATCGCAGCGAGCTTGGCGCGATCACGCTGGAACTGCTTGGCGAACGCGGCCTTGGCGGCCTGATCTGCCAGCTCTCCATACGAGTCGGCGTAAGCCTTGACGCGCTGCGCAATTTGGCGGGATGTGAGCCATTGCGGGAACGCGGATGACAACACAGCCAGTACGTCCAGCTCGTGCTTGCCCCATTTGTCGGAAAAACGCCGACGTCCGCTTGTGCCCTCTGCCATTAGTCCTCACGTATAGTTATTGTTTCGTTATAAGTGCGTATGAGTTTCCCCACACTCACTCTATCTTAGAGGCTTTTTCCACAGTTGAGCGCCATTTCACAAAAATAATATCTTTTTTATCGTTCGACCGTGTTGTAAATCACACCCAATCGTCCGGTTCGATGCCTTGCGGGCCAACGTATTCGCCGTTCGGCACGTAGCTCGGCTCACCCTTATCTTCAAGTTTGGCGTCGGCGAACATCATGACGTCACGTCCGAATGTCCAGTCGCCCTGAATGGAAACCGAGTTGGCTGCGGCCAAAGATGGCACGGCGTAGGGGAACCGTTCGTCGAAATCGCGGATGTTCTTGTAGTATCGCGGATCAAGTTCGACGTTCGGGAAGATGTAATTGCCGTCTTCCATCTCATACGTGTCCGTCAGGTGGAAGCGATCGGAACGCATAATGAACAAATCATTGGTGGTTTTCACCGGAAGGAAGCGCATACGATCCACTTGGACGCAGATAGAACCGTTGAACAGACCGATTGCGGCACCCATGGCGGTTTCCAGCTGAATCACCTGTTCGGAGTTCGGGTCCGTGGGATTCACGGTCTTTTTGTTACGAATCACCGGCAACGGCAACACACCATCGCATTCGGCGAGCTTGTCTTTCAAAGCGTCGATGCGAATCCAGATCGAGTTGGTGTTGAAGTAAGGATGCTTGGCGATGTCTTGGGCCGCTTCCTTATCATCCGGATGGACCTGGCTCATTTCACGCAGTATCAGGCGACCAGTGGCCTTGTCTCGCACGATATGGCCTCCCTTGCGATCGGCCTTGGTGCGGATAGCCACTTCGGCCATGAACGGGGCACCTGTGTTTTCGAAGTGCTGGGCCAACGTACGCGAGGGGCGTGCACCGAGATTGTCGGAATTGGAGATGAACAGGTACTTGAAGCCGCGCTCCTCCAATACGTCAAGCAGGCCGGACTCCCAGATGGTGGAGAACAGGTCGCCGTGGCCGGGCGGGCACCATTCCAGCTCCGGGTTCATGGGGTAGCTCACCGGTTCGCCGGTGGCGGCCACGAGTTTGGGTTCCTGATGCTGGATGATTTCCATCGGCACGTCATGCTGGCTGAACTTGCGATGATGCTTGAGCGCCTTCATCGTGTCCGCCGAAGTGCGGAAAGAATTCATGAACGTCAGCGGCAGTTCGACGTTCAGGCGGGTGCGAGCGGTAAGCACCTGACCGATGATGATGTCGATGAAGCGCATCTGCTTGGCCTTGTGCCTACGCACCGGCAACAGCGACTTGGCCTTGTCCAATCCCATGGAGGTGCCCAGACCGCCATTGAGCTTGAGGAATGCGGTCTTGGCGAAGGCGTCCACGGCCTTGTCGTGGTTGATGGTCTCATAGACGTCGTGGAAGCTGGGCACGTGGCCAAGCGGCTCGATGTCGTCCTCACGAATCCAGCTGGAGGCTTCTTCATGGCGCCATACGTCATACAAATGGCGGAACTGGTTGATGGCGGTTTCGCTCATGCCGTGCTCGCGCATCTTGGCGGCCGAAAGCTCGAAAGTCTCATCCACTTCGGGGGTGTTTACGGTTTCTTCGGGGATATCCGAGGTGACGGCGTCGGTGTCGTCAGCGGCGGCGATATCCAGTTGGGCCTTATCGTTTATTTCGGTCAATTCGGGTCCCTTTCATCAAATCAATAGGAACCAGTCTAGCCCCTGTTTGGGGCAAACACATACGACGGGGGGGGAGGCGGTGAATTGTCGGTGATAATTCCAATAACACGCCAAGATGAAGTCCGTGTTTAATCCATTACGAATGGCTTACAAAGGTAAGTCCGTCGTCATGTTGTCTCATGTTGTCTGAAAACGGAAAAGCCCCGGAAGGCAACCACTCAGAAGTGGCGGAATTCCGGGGCTAATCGGTCGGGCCGGCGGGATTTGAACCCGCGACCCCTTGACCCCCAGTCAAGTGCGCTACCAAACTGCGCTACGGCCCGATGGTGCAAAAGCACCGAGTAGATAATCTACCAGATATTTGAAATCTGGCAAATTACGCGCGTGTCACTTCCGCTTCTTCTTCTCGCGGATGTTCACGGAGATCTGAATCGGCGTGCCTTCGAAGCCGAATTCCTCGCGCAGGGAACGCTCGATGTAGCGGCGGTAGCCGTGCTCGAGGAAGCCGGTGGCGAAGATCACGAAACGCGGCGGGCGCGTGGATGCCTGCGTGGCGAAGAGGATTCGCGGCTGCTTGCCACCACGCAACGGGTGCGGGTGGGCGGCCTGAATCTTGCCGAGGAAGGCGTTGAGCTTGCCTGTAGGAATACGCTGATCCCAGGATTCCAAGGCCTTATCCATGGCTCGCGTCAGACGGTTGGTGTGCCAGCCGGTCTTGGCGGACAGATTCACACGCTCGGCCCACATCACACGGTCGAATTCGGTGTTCCACAGGCGTTCGAGACGCTGCTTGTCGAACTCGTCCATCGCATCCCACTTATTGAACACGAGCACGATCGCACGGCCCGCATCCACGGCTGTGGACATGACCTTCAAATCCTGATCGGATACCGGCTGCGAAGCATCAAACAGGATCAGCGCCAATTCACAGCGCTCGATGGCGGCCTGCGTGCGCAGAGAGGAATAATATTCCGCGCCTGTGAGCTTGTGCTGGCGTCGCTTGATGCCGGCCGTGTCGATGAACAGCCAGTCCTCGCCATCGATGTTGACGATTTCGTCGACGGGGTCGCGCGTAGTGCCGGCCAAATCGTTGACCACGGCACGTTCTTCGCGCGCCAGCTGATTGAGCAGAGACGACTTGCCCACGTTCGGGCGGCCCACCAGAGCCACGCGGCGCAGGCCGGAAGGCGTGAGGTAGCCGGAAGTCTTCTCGGCCTGCTTGAGCTTGTCGAGCGCGACGTCCAGCAGGTCGCCCACTCCCCTGCCGTGCATGGCGGAAATCGAGTATGGTTCGCCGAGGCCGAGCTTCCAGAATTCGGCGGCAAGATATTCGCTGGCCTGGTCGTCGATCTTGTTGACGGCCAGCACGACCGGCTTGCCGGCGGCACGCAGCATCTTGACGATGCGCTCATCGGTGGTGGTCATGCCCACTTGACCATCGACAACGAATACCACAGCATCGGCCAAGGTCACGGCAACCTGTGCCTGTGAGGCGATGGCGGATTCAATGCCTTCCACGTCGGCTTCCCAGCCGCCCGTGTCCACCAGCTTAAAGTCGGTGCCGGCCCATTCCGCGTCATAGCTCACACGGTCTCGCGTAACGCCCGGCGTGTCTTCCACAACGGCGGCACGGCGGCCGAGGATACGGTTGACCAGGGATGATTTGCCCACGTTCGGACGGCCTACAACAGCCAGCACACCCACCGGCTTGGGGCCGGCCTTGCGCGCGCCTTCCGTGAAACCGCGGCCGGAAATCAGATCCTCATCGCCTTCGTCCAGCTCATAGCCTTCGAGATTGGCGGCATACTGCTCGTACTCCTGGTTCTCGATGGCGTCCTCGACCAGACCGATGAGCAGATCGAGCGTGTGGGCGAAGTCCAAATCGGAATTGTCGATGGTAGTAACGCCATCGGCGGCGGTCAGGAAGCTGGTGACCTTGGAATCGGCCTTGTCGCGCGCAGCCACATCCTCAGCACCCACGCCCTTGACGGCTTGGCCGGTGCGACGGGCCTGACGGACCTCCTCACGGGCGGTCAGCAGCACGCGCACCTCGGCGTCCGGGGACACCACGGTGGTGATATCGCGGCCCTCGGCCACGATGCCCAAACCCCCGGAGAAGGAGTCGGCCGACGCTTCGCGGGCGATGTAGGCGCGCTGGGCGGCGATGAGCACGTTGCGCACCGGGATGACGTTCGACACCTTGGAGACATGGCTGGAGACTTCGGAGGAACGAATGGCCTCGGAGATGTCCTCGTCGTCGGCGAATACGCGGGGGTTGTCCGGGTCCACGGAGATATCGAAATGGTCGCCGGTGAAGAACTCGCCCACCGCTTCGGTGATGACACGCTCATCCACGGTTTCGGCGTCCAGATCGATGCCCTGCTTCAGGCACCACCAAGCGCAGGCACGATACATCGCGCCCGTGTCAAGGTAGGCGTATCCGAAATACTTGGCCAGCGCCTTGGACGTGGACGACTTGCCCACGCCGGCGGGGCCGTCGATGGCAACGCGAATCACAGGCCAACCTCCTTGGACAGCGAACGGACTTCCGTCTGGGACAGCACGCGGTAGGAACCGGGCTTCAAATCACCGAGTTTGATCGGGCCGATCTGGGTGCGCACCAAGCGCTTGACCGGGAAGCCGATTGAGCCGAAGATACGGCGCACGATGCGGTTCTTGCCGGAGTGCAGCACGACCTTGACCATCGTGTGGTCGCGTGAGGAGTCGATGATCGCGCAGTGGTCGAGCTTGATCCAGCCGTCGTCGAGCTGTACGCCGGTGGTCACGAGTCGACGGCATACGGTGCCGGAGATCTTGCCTTCCAGTGTGGCGACGTAGGTCTTTTCGACCTCGTACTTGGGGTGCATGACGTGCTGCGAGAGTTCGCCGTCGTTCGTCATGAGGATAAGACCCTCGGAATCGTAGTCGAGACGGCCCATGTGGAAGATGCGCTCGTACTTGTCGCCCACGATGTCGCGCAACGTGTAGCGGCCCTTCGGGTCGTCCATGGCGGAGAGCACCTTGCGGGGCTTGTTCAGTGCCAGAGTGACGTGGTTCGGATTGACGCGTACGCGCGAACCGTCTACGCGCACCTGCTGCTTATGGGGGTCGACGCGAGTTCCGAGCTCGGTGACCAGTTCACCGTCGACCTCGACACGGCCTTCGGTAATCATGTCCTCGCACTTGCGGCGAGAACCGAATCCCGCTTGGGCAAGCAGCTTCTGGAGTCGAATGGAATTGGAATCGTCTTGCGCTTTCGCAGCGCGGGAATATGCGTTTGGCATCGTTCTCCCAACGTGGCCGGACAGACTCTGTCATCGCAGAGACTGTCGATTTGTATACATACTTCAGAGTTGGCGGACTGGAATCCCAGCCAATTCCAACCTATATATCATACCGCAACGTAGGACTGCTGCTAGACTGGCAACCGTTTGTGCGGGTTCGCCCGTTTTCCAACAGATGAAAAGGAATGAACAATCATGGAAGAAACCAAGCAACAGCCGCTGGCCCTGCGCGTGTGCGCCGAATTGGCCGGCAGCTTCCTGCTGTGCTTTGCCATTTACGCCTTCTCCACATGGGGTTCGGCCGTGTATGGCATCAATATCGTGTTCTTCGCGTTGGCTACCGGCTTGGCATATGCCGCAGTCACCGCCATCTTCTCCCGCGTGTCCGGTGGCCAGCTGAATCCGGCCATCACCGTAGCCTCCGTGCTGGTTTCCAAGACGAAAATCCTGGATGGCATCCTCTATGTGACCGCTCAGGTCATCGGTGCCATCGCCGCCGGCTTCGCCGTGGTCAAGCTGCTGCCCACATCCGAGCAGGTAGCTGCCAAAGTGTGGCTGACTCCGGCCGTTAACGGTTTCGAGAACGGCTCCGTGTCTTACTCGCTGCTGACCCAGTATGGCATTACGTTCTCGATTACGCTGGCGATTGTCGTCGAGGTCGTTGCCTCTCTGATTGTCGTTGCCACCGCCATGTCTTCTCTGGGTGATCACGGCGAGTCCTCGGACCGTCATGTCATTGCCATGGGTCTTGCCTATGGTCTGGCCACCGCCATCAGCTACCCGGTTACCGGTGCCGGTCTCAATCCCGCCCGTTCCACCGGCATCGCACTGGCCGCGATGAATGAGGGTCTTACGCAAAATCCGCTGCAGCAGCTGTGGGTATTCTGGATTAGCCCGGTCTTGGCCGCCGCTGTGGTGGCGTTGGTCATGATCATCGCGCAGATGATGACCACTCCCAAAGTGCCGGCTGCCGCCGATCTTCCGCAGACGGATGCCGATGCAAACGCGGACACGCTCGACGATGGCGAATTCTTCGATCAGGCCGCCTCGTCTGATGGCGATTCAGCGGAAAAAGATGTTGCCGAAGAGTCCAAAGAAGCTGAAGTAGGTAATCAGCAGGCCGATTCCCAAGGCGATGCCGATGAAGGAGTCGAACGCCACTGAGCGCACTTTCCATGGGCTTCTGTCCTGAAGAATCAGGCGAACAAGCCCGGTGATGATGGCCGTCACGGCAAGTATGACCGTGGCGGCCATCGTATATCCGAAAGCAACCAGCAGTGTGATGACGGCGACGACGCCGAGTACGCACCATTCAAACCATGGCTTGCCCTCATGTGCTTCGGATACATAGGGATGGTTGTGCATGTTGCGATTCCTTCTGTCGAACGGTTACGTGACCACAATAGCAGGCGAATAGCAAAGGTGGGATTCCGCTTGGACCCGTTGACGGGTCAGGCGGAATCCCACCTTTGTGCGTTTTGGCTGAGCTGCTCCCCTCAGAGAGTCCCGATCAGTGGAAGAAGTGGCGGGTGCCGGTGAGGTACATGGTCACGCCGGCCTTCTTGGCCGCTTCGATGACCTCCTCATCGCGGATGGAGCCGCCAGGCTGCACGATGGCCTTGACGCCCGCGTCGATAAGCACCTGGGCACCATCGGCGAACGGGAAGAACGCATCGGATGCCGCGACCGCACCGGTGGCGCGATCGGCACCATCGGCCAGCGTGTTGGCGCGCTCGACGGCCAAATGGCAGGAGTCCACGCGGTTGACTTGGCCCATGCCGATGCCAACCGTGGCCTGGTCGTGGGCCAGCAGGATGGCGTTGGACTTCACGCAGCGGATTGCACGCCATGCGAACACGAGGTCCTTCAGCGTGTCAGCGTCGGCGGCCTCGCCGGCCACGAGCTTCCAGGCGTCCGGATCGTCGCCGACGGCGTTGATCAGATCAGTGTCCTGCACAAGCAGGCCGCCATCGATCTGGCGGATGGCCTCGTGGCCCTTCGGCGGCTCGGCCACCTCGAGGATGCGCAGGTTCTTCTTCTTGGTCTGCAGCAGTTCGAGCGCGGCCGGCTCATAGTCGGGGGCGACGATGACTTCGGTGAAAATCGGGCGCACGCTTTCGGCCATCTCAAGGGTGACCTTGGAGTTGCAGGCGATCACACCGCCGTAGGCGCTCATCGGGTCGCAGGCGTGAGCCTTCTTGTGGGCCTCGGCCGCGGTCGCGCCGATGGCCAGACCGCACGGATTGTTGTGCTTGACTACGGCCACGGCAATGGCGGGAGCCATATCCCATACGGTGCGCCAGGCGGCGTCCGCGTCCACGTAGTTGTTGTAGCTCATCGGCTTGCCGCCGAGCTGCTCGGCGTGGGCGAAACCGGTCTGGTTGAGCGGGTCGATGTAGAGGGCGGCCTGCTGGTGGGAGTTCTCGCCGTAGCGCAGGGTGTGCGCACGATCCCAGGTGCGGGTGAACTGGGCCGGGAACTTGGCGGAATCGACTTCAGTGCCCTGATCGTCCTTGTCCACCTCGACGGCGTCCAGAGAGGCCGGCTTGGGCCAGTGCTTGGCAGTCCACTCGTTGATGGTGGCGTCATAGGCGGCGGTGTGCGCGAAGGCCTTGGCGGCAAGCCACTTGCGCTCGTCCAAGGAGAAGCCGGTGCCGTCGGCCACGCGGGAGGCGACCAGTGCATAATCGGCCGGGTCGGTGACGATGGCCACGGTGGCGTGGTTCTTGGCCGCGCCGCGCACCATGGAGGGACCGCCGATGTCGATCTTCTCGATGGTATCGGCCTCGTTGGCGCCGGAGCGCACGGTGTCGGCGAACGGGTACAGGTTGACGACCACCAGGTCGAACGGCTTGATGCCGAACTCCTCGAGCTGCTTGGCGTGCTCGGGGTTGGTCATATCAGCCAGAATGCCGGCGTGAATGTACGGGTGCAGCGTCTTGACGCGGCCGTCGAGGCATTCGGGGAATCCGGTGACATCGGACACCTCGGTTACCTTGACGCCCAGTTCGGCAAGCTTCTTGGCGGTCGAACCAGTGGAAACAACTTCGGTGCCGGCCTTCACGAACGCTTCCGCGAGTACTTCGATGCCTTCCTTATGAAAGACCGAGACCAGTGCTCGACGTATCGGTCGGTTCGTGTTTGTCATCCTGTTCCTCCTTGGATTCTTGTGGTTGTGACGCTAGGAACCGCGCCTGATGAACGGTGGCGGTCTTCGAGGTCGTGGCGGTGGTGCGGGAATCCTTGATTCTCTCAACCAACCAGACTATCGGAAAAACGAGCGCTATGCCAATCAGCGCGAGCAGCCATGCCGCGGTAAGTCCCAGTGCGGTCGAATGACCGACGACTCTGGTGGAGGCCATGACGTCGACGCCTATGTGAGCAAGACGATGATCGCCAAGCGATCCATTGGACAGAGCGAACAGCAATGTGGATGCCAGTGAGATCAGCATCGCGCTCAGGCAGAATGCCCCGGCGGAGTAGATCAGCGAAACCAGTACCGGGCCGCGGGTGGACGTATTCCGTACATTCAACGGTCTGCAGGCGAATCCTTGCGGTAGGAATACAGCCAGCAGGCCCACGAGCGCAGCGATGGCGAGAGGCGCGTTCAAGGCAACGGTACGCCATAGTTCGCTGCTGACCGGTTCGGGCAGAATACCGAATACCGGAATTGCAGGAAGCTCTTTGGATTGGCCGAGCCATAATGTGAAACTGGCCAAATCACCGATGGCGAATCCGCCGCCGAAGAGCCAGGAAACAGCCCAGAGCATGACGTTGGGTAGCCAGATCAGCATGGCGACGGTGGTGAGAATTCGTGAACCGGTTTCCATCCCGGACAATTCGAACAACGATACGACAGCGGCATGGTTGCGTACCGACCATACGATGACGGTAATCAATCCAATTGCCAGATATATGCTCAGTATCGCGACGGCCAAGGCGACGCCGATTTTCAGGCAGTGGCGTATGTCCGCCGGCACCTGCTTGCGAGTCCAGTCCCTGAATGCTCGCATTTTGGCTGATTCCGGTACGGCTGCGCATAGGAAACCGATCGAGAATACGATGGCTGCTTTCAGCAACACCAGCCACTGGTCATCGACAAGACCTAGGTGCACGGATTGCCGGAATGCCTCGTTCAACCCGAGCCAAACAATCAATCCGGCAACATACGCATGCGGCCCGTATGCTTTGATTCGCATGATGAGTGCATTGATCAGCCATATCAGCAGTATGGTCAACAGCAATGGCGTAATGGTGAGGGTGAACGAATCGGTTCTAAAGCCCGATCCCTCACTCAGAAGCACAACGGCCTGTGTCAGCGAGGTTGTGCCGACGGTGAGATTGTCGCCGCCCTCTTCCATAGAGACGACCAATAACATCAGCGCTGTATAGCAGCCTAATGCAACGGCATAGATGGCCATGGATGCGAGGGCGACTATGGCTCCCCGCACCCATTGGCGAATCACGGCTTTCATCACGATTGGTTGGAACCGATCAGTCGATGTTGGCCTTGGCGAGTACGTCACGCATGATTTCGGCGGCCTGGCCCGGGGTCTTGCCCACGGGGATGCCCGCCGCCTCGAGCGCGTTCTTCTTGTCCTGGGCGGTGCCCTTGCCTCCGGAGACGATGGCGCCGGCGTGGCCCATCTGCTTGCCTTCGGGGGCGGTGAAACCGGCGATGTAGGCGACAACCGGCTTGGTCATGTGCTCCTTGGCCCATGCGGCGGCGTCCTGTTCGGCGAAGCCGCCGATTTCGCCGATCATCATGACAGCCTTGGTGTCGGGGTCGGCTTCGAATGCCTGCAGGGCTTCCAGCAGCGTCGTGCCGACGATCGGGTCGCCGCCGGCGCCGAGACATGCGGTGAAGCCGATATCGGACAATTCGCCCATGAGCTGGTAGGTGAGGGTGCCGGATTTGGAGACCAGTCCGAGCGGGCCGCGGCCGACGATGCCGTCGGGGATGATGCCCAGATTGACGCCGGGGTTGCCGAGCGTGATGAGACCAGGGCAGTTCGGTCCGATGATGCGCACGCCCTTCTTGAGCGCCAGTTCGACGAAGTATGCGGAATCGGCCACCGGAATGCCTTCAGTGATGACCACGATGAGTTCGATGCCGGCTTCGACGGCTTCGACCACGGCGGACTTGGCGAACTTCGGCGGCACGAACACCACGCTGGCCTTGGCGCCGGTGGCTTCACGTGCTTCGCCGCAGGTGGCGAACACGGGGATGTCCGCGTCGGCACCGTTCTTGGCACCGGGGAAGGTGACGGATGTGCCGGCCTTGCGCGGGTTCACGCCGCCGACGATATTGGTGCCGGCCTTGAGCATGCGAGCCGTATGGGTCATGCCCTGATGGCCGGTCATGCCCTGGACGATAACGGGAGCGCCGTCTTCGATGAACAGCATCAGCGAACCTCCTTGGACTGGGTCGCCTCACCGGCGAGCTGCGCGGCCTTGGCTGCCGCGCCTTCCATGGTTTCGGACACATGGATATTCGGGTTATTGGCGGAGGCGAGGATATGCAGACCCTCGGCGGCGGCGTTGCCATCGAAGCGCACAACGATCGGCTTGGAACCGCCGAGCTTGGCGACCGCTTCGAGGATGCCGTTGGCGACTTCCACGCAGGAGGTGATGCCGCCATAGACATTGATGAACACGGATTCGACCTGAGGGTCGGACAGTACGATCTCCAGGCTTTCGGCCATGACGGCTGCGGAGGCGCCGCCGCCGATGTCCAGGAAGTTGGCGGGCTTGATGTTGGTGCCCTGTTCCTCGCCAGCGCCGGAGACGGCATCCAGGGAACTCATGACGAGTCCTGCACCGTTGCCGATCACACCGACCTCGCCGTGCAGGTGCACGTAGTGCAGGCCGTGTTCGCGGGCGCGCTGTTCGAAGGGGTCGGGAACGATGGGATCCACGAAACGCGCCCAGCCGTCATGGCGGAAGGAGGCGTTGTCATCCAAGGAGATCTTGGCGTCCAAGGCGCTCAGCTGCTTGGTGGATTCGTCATCCGGGTCGCCGATCTTGGCGAGCGGATTGATTTCCACGAGCGTGGCGTCGTTGTCTTTGAAGCAGCGCCACATCTTGAGCAGAATCTGTGCGGCCTGATCGACGTCCGCGTGGTAGAAGCCGATGCTCTGTGCCATTTCGGTGGCAGCGGCCAGGTCGAAGTCACCGAGCGCATCGATGTGCAGGCGCTTGACGGCCTCCGGATGTTCCTTGGCGATTTCCTCGACTTCGGTGCCGCCGTTAGCGGTGGCCAGCACGTCGAAGTCGCGCGAGGTGCGGTCCACGGAGATGGACACGTAGTATTCGTGCAGGATGTTCTTGGCTTCGGCTACAAGCACGCCGGAAACCTTGTGCCCGTGGATGGTCATCGGCAGGATGGACTCGGATTCAAGAATCGCCTCGTCGCGGTTATGGGCGATCTTGACGCCGCCGGCCTGACCACGATGACCGATCTTGACCTGCGCCTTGATTACGCAGGGATAGCCGATTTTGTCCGCCGCTTCAGCGACTTCATGGGAGTTCTGGGCAAAGATGGCGTCCGGGGTGGGAATGTCCTGTTCCTCGAGCAGCTGACGCGCCTGGTATTCGTAAAGATCCATCGATCCTTCCCTGACTATGTAATTGGTCCGGCATGTAACTGTACACAGTACATGCCGGACCTTGAAAACTGACTGTACGTTGGGTGAGACGAAATCTCAGGCCGGCATCGCGATCAGCGAGCTGCTGGGCTTGCCGTCGAGCTTATCCAGACCGTCGAGGCCATCGAGCCGCATCACGAAACTGAAGCCCACCACGGTGCCACCGGCCTTTTCGATAAGGTCGGTGGCGGCTTTGGCGGTGCCGCCCGTGGCGATGAGGTCATCGACGATGAGCACTCGCTTCCCTGCCTGTACGGCGTCGGTTTCGATTTCGACACTGGCCGTGCCGTATTCGAGGTCATAGGATTCACCGATGGTTTCAGGCGGCAACTTGCCGGCCTTACGCACGGCGATGAAACCCTTGCCCAAATGGGCGGCCATGGCCGGGCCGAACAGGAACCCGCGCGATTCGAGACCGGCAATGGAGTCGAATTCGCTCGGGGACACCGGCAGGGCCTCTTCAAGTGCTTTGAGCAGAATCTTCAAGCCCTTGGGGTCGGCGAGCACTGGCATGAAATCACGGAAGATGATGCCTTCCTTGGGAAACCCCGGTACGGAACGCACCAAGGACACCAGATATTCGGCGTCCTGTTGCCCTACCTTGCTCAATGCGTCGATGGTGATGTCCGACTGTGCCATAGTGCTCGCCCCTTTTATGCCTTTGCGATGCGATACGCGGATGGTGCTACCGAATCGAACAGCTTACTTCGTCTTGGTTTCGTTGTCGTCACCGGTCTCGTCAGCGGTGTCTTCCTCGGACACGACGGACGCCTCGATCGGAACCTGACCAGCCTCATCGTTAGCCGGAGCCTCGGTGTCTTCGTCGGGCAGCGGGTTGCCGTTCTCGTCGACCTCATCATCGGACACATAGGCCGGGCGGATGTACTCACGGGCGATGGCATTGAAGCCGAAACGCAGCTTGGAGCCTTCGGAGTCGATGACGATCTCCTCATACTGCTCGTCGACTTCGACGACCTTGCCGATCACCTGGCCGATGGTGATGACCTCGGTGCCGGGCTGCAGATTGCGACGGAAGTCCTGCTTCTCCTGCTGTTGCTGCTTGGCCTTCTTGGACTGCCACCACATCATGCCGCCGAACACGACGACGATCACGATGAGCATAATGTACTGTTCCACGAAACAACTCCTTCAAACGAGCGACATTGACGAAACGCTGCCGAGTGTGCAAACAGGAGAAAGTCTAGAAGAGCTTGCTGACATCATCTTTGGGCGTAATCCCCAAATGCTGCCATGCCTTCTCGGTAGCCACACGGCCTTTGGGCGTGCGAATCATAAAACCTTCGCGCACGAGATACGGCTCGCACACGGTTTCCACGGTTTCCGATTCCTCGCCCACCATGGCCGCCAGATTGTTCAGGCCCACGGGTCCACCGTTGAAGTTGCGCACGATGGCATTGAGCACGGCGATGTCCAGCCGGTCGAGGCCTTCGGAGTCGATCTGGTACAGGGCCAGCGCCTCCTTGACGTCGTCCGGCCGCACCACAATCAGGTCGTGGACGATGGCCCAGTCGCGTACACGGCGTAGCAATCGGTTGGCGATACGCGGCGTGCCGCGCGAACGCAACGCAAGCTCATGAGCGGAACCCGTATCAAGGTTTACGCCCAGTACGTTGGCCGAACGTTCGATGAGCTTTTCCAGCTCCTCGTGCGGATAGAAGTCGAGATGTGCGGTGAAGCCGAAGCGTGCGCGCAACGGGCTTGGCAGCATACCTTCGCGCGTGGTAGCACCGATGACGGTGAATCGCGGCAGGGTCAGCGGGATGGAGCTTGCGCCCGGGCCTTTGCCGACCATCACATCGACGCGGAAGTCCTCCATCGCGATATACAGCAGCTCTTCGGCGGCGCGCGGCAGACGATGGATCTCGTCGATGAACAGCACTTCGCCGACGTCGAGGGAGCTCAGAATCGAAGCAAGATCACCGGCATGCTGAACCGCAGGGCCGGAAGTCACGCGAATCGGCACTTCAAGCTCATTGGCAACGATCATGGCCAACGTGGTTTTGCCCAAGCCAGGAGGGCCGGCGAGCAGAATATGGTCCGGTGGCACATCGCGTTTGCGGGCCGCGTCCAGGAACAGTTGCAGCTGGGCCTTGAGCCGTGGCTGTCCGATAAAGCCTCCGAGAACATGGGGGCGCAGCTCCTCGTCGCTGACCGGCTCGTTGCCGATCGGCTGGGAGGAGACCATGCGCAGCGACTCTTCGTTGGCACCGGTGTTGGAGGCTCCGTAATCCGTTGTCTCGCTCATCAGCGGCCCCTATCCATCAGCGCCAAAGCCAGACGTAGCACACGCGGCACATCGTCGGTGGCAAGCGGCGTGGGAATGTCGTTTTCGGCGCAAGCCTCGGCAACGGCCTGCTGGGCGTCCTGCTGACGCCAGCCAAGCGAAATCAGTCCTTCGACAACCTGTTCCGTACCGGTATCCACCGGAGACTTGGATGTTGCCGCCTGAGCGGAAGCACCCTCGATCTGACTCAAATCAATAGAGCCCTTAAGCTCGAGGATGATCTTCTGTGCGCCCTTCTTGCCCAGCCCCGGAGCCTTGGCCAGCGCGGTGGCGTCGTTGTCGGCGATGGCGTGGGCCAACTGACTCGGCGTCAGTGTGGAGAGTAACGATTGGGCCACTTTAGGCCCAATGCCGGAGACCTTGATGAGTTGTAGGAAGGTTTTCTTGGCGTCCCGATCCAGGAATCCATGCAGGGTAATGGCATCCTGAGAGAGGTTCATATAGGTGAAGACGCGGGTGTCTTGCCCGGCGTGCAGACGGCTCAGGTCGGTGGCGGACATGCGCACTTCGTAGCCCACTCCCCCAACATCAATCAATGCGGTATCGGTTTCGACCGATTCAACCCGCCCGGTCAGCATGCCGATCATACAGGTACTCCTTCAGCGCTCCAGGATTCAAGACTCGAACAACTGTTCGAAAGTATACTACATGCCTCGGTCGTGGTTGATGCGGCGGCGCGTGGAGTTCTGTGCGGCCTCAGCCCACTGGCGTTGCGCGGCGGTCAGATGTTGTTCGCGTTCGCCGCCCTGCAATGCGCCTGCCGGGCGCAGCGCATGGCAAATGGCCAAAGCCAAGGCATCGGCGGCATCGGCGGGAGTCGGCATTTTGGTGAGGTTCAAAATACGTGTCACCATACGCTCCACCTGAATCTTCTGCGCCTGCCCGTTACCGGTGATAGCCAGCTTGGCTTCGGTAGGCGTATGCAACGCCACGGGAATATTGCGTTGCGCGGCGGCGAGCATGGCGAGGCCGGCGGCCTGTGCGGTACCGAGTACGGTGTTGCGGTTGGATTGGGCGAACACACGCTCGATAGATACCGCGTCCGGCGCGAATCGGTCCATTTTCTCGGACAGGCCGTTGTAGATGGCCAGTAGACGCAGATCCTGGGTGATATCCGGTGAGGACCGCACCACGTCCACGTGAATAAACGAAAGCCGGCGGTGCTCGCCGGCTTCGATCACGCCGACCCCGCAACGTGTGAGCCCGGGGTCGACGCCAAGGATAATCACGAGGATTACTCCTCGTCGAGCTGGGCCATCACCTCGTCGGAAGCGGTCCAGTTGGAGTAGATGTTCTGCACATCGTCGAGGTCATCGAGGTTGTCGATGAGCTTGGACACCTTGCGGGCATCTTCAAGGCTCAACTCGACCTCGTTCTTCGGCTGCATGACCTGGTCGGCGGAATCGTAGTCGAAGCCGGCTTCCTGCAGAGCCTTGCGCACGGTGAACAGGTCGGACGGACCGGTCACAACGGTGAACACTTCACCGTCATCGGTAACGTCCTCGGCACCGGCTTCGGCGGCGGTTTCGAACAGCTTGTCGAAGTCCACGCCCTCGGACGGCACCACAATCTGGCCCTTGCGCTCGAAGTTGAAGGACACGGAGCCGGAGGTGGCCAGAGAGCCGTTGCCCTTGGTCAGGGTGGAACGGACTTCGGCGGCCGCACGGTTGCGGTTGTCGGTCAGGCATTCGATGATGAGGCCAACGCCGGCAGGAGCGTAGCCCTCGTAGACGATGTCTTCGTAGTTGGCGGCACCATCTTCAGCACCGGCACCACGCTTGACGGCGCGAGCGATGTTGTCGGCCGGCATGGAGGCCTTCTTGGCCTTGTAGATGGCATCGTACAGGGACGGGTTGCCGTCCGGGTCGCCGCCGCCGAGGCGGGCGGCGATTTCGATGTTCTTGATGAGCTTGGCGAAGAGCTTGCCGCGCTTGGCGTCGATGGCGGCCTTCTTGTGCTTGGTGGTCGCCCACTTGGAATGACCTGACATAATGCTCCTAGCAATTATTGAAACGGATGATGTCAAACGAAACGATTGTAGGCCGTTAATCAGACATACCCGTAATGTTTCCGATGATTGTCTTATTGCGCGTACCGATAAAACCGGTTGCGCGGGTGCCGCACCCGGTCAGGCAAGCGGCAAATGATACTGCGGGGCCAGCTGTTCGAATGCCTGGGCATAGGCATCTCGCTGGTCGGACAGCAGAATCGGCATGGTACGCGTCTGGGCGACGATGGGCATGAAGTTCGCATCGCCATTCCAGCGAGGCACCACATGCTGGTGCAGGTGAGCGGCGACTCCTGCGCCTGCTACTTCGCCCTGATTAATGCCGATATTGTAACCGTGCGGACGGGAGACGGTTTCCATCACCTTCATGGCGAGGGTGGTGGCCTTCTCGAATTCGAACAGTTCGGCATCGTCGAGTTCGGTGATGAATCCGACGTGACGGTACGGGCAGATCATGAGATGCCCGACATTGTATGGGTAGAGGTTCATGATGGCGAACACGTGCGTGCCACGCCAGGCGATGAGGCCGTCTTCGTCGGATTTCTTGGGTCCGGCGCAGAACGGGCATTCCTTCGTCTTGGGCTTGGTTGGGTGATCCTCGCTGTTGCGCAGCACATAGGTCATGCGCTGCGGAGTCCACAGTCGTTCGACCGTGTCCTCCTGAGGCGGAAAGTCCGCCGGATTATCGACACGCACGTCAGTCATTTTCGCACCCTTTCTTGGCTCCCCTCTCTGAGGGGAGCTGTCCGTGAAACGGACTGAAGGGAGTGCGAGCCATGCAGGACTCCCCTCAGTCGCCTACGGCGTCAGCTCCCCTCAGAGAGGGGAGCCAGTACCATTCACATCACTCAGCCACAGCAGCGTTGAAGTCGTCGGCGGAGTTCACCTGGACGCGCTTCTTGATGACGGTGAGAATCTGCTCGCGAGCAGTGTCCACCGGCACACCGTTGAGCTGGCTGCCGTCGCGGAAGCGGAAGCTGACCGCGTTGTTGTTCATGTCTTCCTCACCGACGATGAGGATGAACGGCACCTTGGACTTGGAGGCGTTGCGAATCTTCTTGCCGAAGCGATCGTCGGAGTAGTCGATCTCGCAACGGACCATCTCATCTTCAAGGGACTTGACGAAGCCGGCCAGATGCGGGGCAAACTCGTCGGCAACCGGCACGCCGAGCACCTGCACGGGGGCCAGCCACGCCGGGAAGGCACCTGCGTAGTGCTCGAGCAGCACGGCGAAGAAGCGTTCGATGGAGCCGAACAGGGCGCGGTGAATCATCACCGGGCGCTGGTGGGTGCCGTCCTTCGCGATGTACTCGAGCTGGAAGCGCTCCGGCAGGTTGAAGTCGAGCTGGATGGTCGAGACCTGCCAGGTGCGGCCGATGGCGTCGCGGGCCTGCACGGAGATCTTCGGGCCGTAGAAGGCGGCGCCGCACGGATCGTCGACGAGCTCGAGGTTGGATTCCTTGGCGACCTCGGCGAGCGTGTTGGTGGCCTCCTCCCAGATCTCGTCGGAGCCGACGTACTTGTTCGGGTCCTTGGTGGACAGCTCGAGGTAGAAGTCGGTCAGGCCAAAGTCCTTGAGCAGGTTCAGCACGAAGGTGAGCAGGCTGGTGAGCTCGTCCTTCATCTGCTCGCGGGTGCAGTAGATGTGGGAGTCGTCCTGGGTGAGGCCGCGCACACGGGTCAGGCCGTGGACCTCGCCGGACTTCTCGTAGCGGTACACGGTGCCGAACTCGAAGAGGCGCAGCGGCAGCTCGCGGTAGGAGCGCTGGCGCGACTTGAAGATGAGGTTGTGCATCGGGCAGTTCATCGGCTTGAGGTAGTAGTCGGCGCCCGGCTTGGTGATGTTGCCGTCCGCGTCCTTCTCCTCGTCGAGGTGCATGGGCGGGTACATGCCGTCCTTGTACCAGTGCAGGTGGCCGGAGGTCTCGTACAGGCCGCCCTTGGTGATGTGCGGGGTCTGCACGAAGCTGTAGTGGTGCTTGCGGTGCATCTCACGGGAGTAGTCCTCCATAGCGTTGATCACGGCGGCACCCTTCGGGTGGAACACGGCCAGGCCGGGGCCAATTTCATCCGGGAAGGAGAACAGGTCCATCTCGGCGCCGAGCTTGCGGTGATCGCGCTTGGCGGCTTCTTCCAGGCGGGTCTGGTAGGCCTTGAGGTCTTCCTTGGTGGCCCATGCGGTGCCGTAGACGCGCTGCATGGTCGGGTTCTTCTCGGAACCACGCCAGTAGGCGGCGGCGGAACGCTCGATCTTGAAGGCCTTGATGTAGCGGGTGTTCGGCAGGTGCGGGCCGCGGCACAGGTCCTTCCAAACCACATTGCCATCACGGTCTACGTTGTCGTAGAAGCTGAGCTCCTTTTCGGAGATCTCGGTGGCGGCGGCCGGGTCGAGGTGTGCTTCCTTGTCTTCGATCAGTTCGATCTTAAAGGGCTGGTCGGCCTCTTCCTTCAGAGCCTCTTCCTCGGTCACGGAACGGCGGCGGAAGGACTGGGAGGACTTGATGATGCGCTGCATGCGCTTCTCGATGTCCTTGAGGTCGTTCGGGGTGAAGGGCTGGTCGACCTGGAAGTCGTAGTAGAAGCCGTCCTTGATGACGGGGCCGACGCCGAGCTTGGCGTTCGGGTAGACTTCCTGCACGGCCTGGGCCATGACGTGGGTGGCCGAGTGACGCATGATTGCGAGGCCGTCTTCGGAGTCGAGGGCGATGGGGTCGACGGTGTCGCCATCGTTCAGCGGCGTGTACAGGTCACGGTTCTCGCCGTTGATCTTGACCGCGATGATGTTCTTGTCTTCCGCGAACAGTTCTACGCCGGTGGTGGTTGCTTCCACCTCCTTCGCTTCGCCGTTGACGGTTATGGAGATGGTAGCTTGCGCCATGATTTGTCCTTTGCTATCGGGGCCCGCGGTACTAATGTGCAGGCCTGGACTGGTTAATCAACGTAGGACACGATAGGTTGGGCGTGCGACAAATACCACCAGCATCTGAACCAATACGAAAAAACCTCGCCGAAGCGAGGTTTCGTTGTGGAGCGGACAACGGGACTCGAACCCGCGGTCTCAACCTTGGCAAGGTTGCGCTTTGGGCGATACAAGATTCGAACTTGTGACCCCTTCCGTGTCAGGGAAGTGCGCTACCACTGCGCCAACCGCCCGGGTCATATTTCATTCCATTGAATTGCTTCGCTGGTCTGAGAGGTGGGTACGAGAGTCGAACTCGTCTATACGGCTTTGCAGGCCGCTGCCTAACCGCTTGGCTAACCCACCGTAAGGTCTGTCAACTCACGGACCTAGAGCGGACAACGGGACTCGAACCCGCGGTCTCAACCTTGGCAAGGTTGCGCTTTACCAACTAAGCTATGTCCGCGTGTGTTTCCTTGGCGAGGTCTCCCTGCCGAAGCACGAGTGTTTACTATACACACATGCGTGTAGTTCGTCCAGCTGCGGCGTGTCGCCTGTAATTGCATACTCTCGCTTATGGCTAAAGCGTGCGCTTCGGGCAATGAACTCCAGTTACTCTAGAGGTATGAGTGAAGCAGCGAAGGACACCGGCGCAGTATTGATCGCCGCATTCGAGGGATGGAATGATGCCTGTCAGGCGGCGACGAACGTGGTGCGCCATCTGGTCAAGCGATATGAGTCCCGCGAGATTCGTCATATTAAATGTGATGATTTCTATGACTATCAGGTTGCCCGTCCTATGCTGTGCCATGTTTCGGGTCGCACCAATCTTATCTGGCCACAGACCACGTTCTACGACATCACGTTGGACGCAGGCAAGCGTATCTATGCGCAGATTGCCCCCGAACCAAACTATCGGTGGAAGGAATACTGTAGCCAGAGTCTGGCCATTGCCGATGAGCTGGATGTCAATCGGATCATTACGTTAGGTTCGATGTTCTCCGATTGCCCGCATACCCGTCCGTTGCCCATCGCCGTCAGCGACGGAGACTGTCAATGCGAAGGAGACCGGTCGTATAACGGCCCGGTGGGCATTCCTACTGTTCTGGATGTAGCTGCCGCACAACAAGGATTTGCTCATTCCTCGATGTGGGTGTCCATCCCCCAATATTTGGGCAGCGACGAATGCTCTGCCGGCACTATACGATTGCTGGATGCGTTGGGCAAGTATATCGGCTTCATTTTCGATACGGCAGACCTGAAGCAGAAAGCCGAGCAGTGGAAGGCGCAGGCATCGATACTGGTTCGTTGCAATGACCAGCTTCATGATTATGTGGAGCATTTGGAGCACGACTACGACTTGCAGCAGAAAGCCGAGGCGGAGGCTTCATTGGGAGCGCCCCAGGCTGAACAACTGGTCAAAGAAGCGGAAGCGTTTCTACGCCAGATGGGCAATTAGCCCTATACACACAATACTCCCGCTGACGGGAGCTGGCTCGCGTAGCGAGACTGAGGGTGGTTCTGCTGGCATATTCCAGTGACCACCCTCAGTCAGCTTCGCTGACAGCTCCCGCCGGCGGGAGCACCATTATATTGAGTCGCCTATCGACCCGTCTTATGCCGCAGCCACCACGGAGGGATCGATGGCCGGCAGCACGCCCACAATCAGCAGCAAGGCGACGACCACAGCCAAACCGATGCGGTAGATGGCGAAGGCCTTATAGGAGAAGTTCGATACGAACTTCAGGAATCCGATGATCACGATGTAGCCGAGTACGAAGCTGATGACCATGGCTACGAGGGTCGGCCCCCAGCCGGGGAACATCGCATCGGTTTTGTAGTTCTTCACGGCCTTGATGGCTTCGAGCAAACCTGAGCCGAACACCGCGGGGATGGCCATCAGGAAGCTCAGACGTACAGCGGCCTCACGCGTGTAGCCCAGTGCGCGACCGACGGTGATGGTGCCGCCGGAGCGGGACACACCAGGAATCAGCGCCATGGACTGGCCCAAACCGAAGAGGAATGCATCACGATACGTCATATCATTCATGGTTTTGTTCTGGCGAGCCTTGGCATCCACCATCCACAGCAGAATGCCGAATACCAACAGCACGGTTACCGTAATCCACAGGTTGCGCAACGAGGTTTCGATGACGTTCTGCAGAGTGAAGCCGAGGATAATAATCGGAATCGAGCCGACGATAATGTTCCAGCCGAGTGTGGCGTAATTGTCGCCGCGGCCCATGCGGGCCTTCCAATCCTTGCCGTTCTTGCCGAACAGGCAGCTGAACCAGTGAGTAAGGATATTGATGATGTCGTGACGGAAATACAGAATCACCGCAAGTTCGGTGCCGATTTGGATGATGGCGGTAAACGCCGCACCGGGATCAGAGCCCAGCATCAAATCGCCGAAAATACGGATATGCGCGCTGGAGGATACCGGGAGATACTCGGTCAGCGCCTGAACGATGCCGAGAATGATCGCTTGGAAAAAATTCATAACCCCTCGTGATTTCTAAGTATTTGATGTGTTATGACGATGAACACCCTACCCAAGGGGGTGTAGAACAACACTAAGAATCGGTAACATCCGCGGCTTCTACAATGAAAGTGGATATAGTACGTAAGCGACGAAGGGAGCATTATGGCCACGTATCGCAAAAGCAGGGCATTCGCACCGGAAGGATTCTTCGAATGCGAGGGTCGAGGACTCGAATGGTTGGGGGCGGCTCATGCGCAGGACGGCCCGCGCGTGGTGCAGGTATACGGCTGGGGCAAGGATTATCTGGATATCGAACGTGTGGGCAGCGCGTCCCCCACGCCTCAGGCGGCACGAGCTTTTGGCGCGGCTCTGGCCCGTATGCATGATGCGGGTGCCGAATATTTCGGGTCTGCGCCTGACGGATATAACGGCACATGCTATTTCGGACCATTGCAGGACCCGGTGAAAATGGATACCGGCGAGTGGACCGACCCGATCAGCTATTTCGCTGATGGACGTCTGCGCCCGATGGTCAACTTTGGTGTGAGACGTGGCGAGCTGGATAAGCGCGATGTCGAGTTGACTGAGCGTGTGATTGAAGCGCTGCCGGATCTGATGGGCCGCGCCGCGGCCGACAAGCCGGCGCGCATCCACGGTGATCTGTGGAGCGGCAATGTGATGTGGACCGCCGATTCCGGGCAGTCCGAGGCCGTGCTCATCGACCCGGCGGCACATGGCGGTCATCGCGAGGAGGATCTGGCTATGCTGCGCCTGTTCGGTATGAGCTATCTGAGCGAAATCACCGAGGGCTACCAGTCCGTACATCCGTTGAAGGCCGGATGGCAGGAGCGCATCACGCTCTGGCAGCTCTACCCCATCGCCGGCCATTGCGTCTTCTTCGGCGGCGGCTACGTCAACGAATACCGCTCCATGTGCCGCTCCCTGCTGAAGTAACAGACTTGGCTCCCCTCAGAGGGGGAGCCAAGAACGCATCCGCTCTCAGCTCAGTGCGTCCTTCAACTTGCTGAAGAAACCTTTCTTTTGACCGGCCTGTGGACGGGATGCCTGGGAGACGTGCGTGGCGCCTGAATCGTGCGAGGCGGCGAACTGTTCGATGAGGCCACGCTCGGTTTCGTTGAGCTTGGTGGGGATAAGCACATTGACGTGGGCGATGAGGTTGCCGCGCTCGTCCTTGTTGCGGATGTTCGTGACGCCCAGTCCCTTAAGCGTCACCGTGTCCTCAGTCTGGCAGCCGGCCGGGATGGACACGGTCTTCTCACCATCGAACGTATCAATGGACAGATCGTGGCCAAGCACGGCCCAGCTCATCGGCACCTGAATCCAGCAGTGCAGGTCGTCGCCATCGCGGGTGAACTGCTTATCCGCCTTGATGCGGATGTCGATGTACAGGTCGCCGGCAGCGCCGCCGCCCTCACCCACTTCGCCCTGGTTGGCCAACCGCAGACGCGCGTTGTCGTTGATGCCGGCGGGCACGGTAACGCCCACGGTACGCGTGGTGCGCACACGGCCGTGGCCCATGCAGCTGGGGCACGGGTTCTGGATGATGGTACCGTGGCCCTCGCAACGTTCACAGGGGGCGGAGGTCATCATCTGGCCGAGCATGGTGCGCACGACCTTCTGCATGAATCCCTGTCCGTGGCAGTCGGGGCAGGTGACCGGCTGTGCGCCGCCCTGGGCACCGGAGCCACCGCACTCCTGGCACAGGGAGAACGTATTGATCTTGACATGCGCGGTGCCGCCGAACACCGCCGTCTTCAAATCGATGGACGCCGAGGCCAAGGCATCGCGGCCGGGCTGGGTACGCGGCACCGGGCCCTGTGAGCCACCGCCGAACGCGGAACCGAAGAACGTGGAGAACACGTCGCTCATATCGCCGAAGCCCGCCCCGGAGAAGCCGCCGGCACCGGCGTTCGGGTTGTTCGGGTCGACTCCCGAATCATACATACGGCGTTTGTCCGGATTGGACAGCACATCGTAGGCGTTGTTCACTTCCTTGAACTTGTCCTCGAACTCAGGGCCCGCGATGTCGGGGTGGTACTTACGGCTGAGCTTGCGGTATGCCTTCTTGATCTCGTCGTCACTGGCGCCGCGTTCCACACCCAGCGTCTCGTAATAATCTGCCACTTGATTGATCCTTTGTGTTCGTTTGGTCTGCGGGTCATTGTGCCACAGACGGCGGTCAGTCTTGAGTCCGGCCCTCGGAGAGGAAGGCGGTCAAATATCTGGCTACGGCCCTGACGGCGGCCATAGTGGCCGCGTAGTCCATGTGGGTCGGCCCTATGGAGCCAACGAAGGCGATGGGTTCCGTGTCGTTCGTCTGGCTCTCCGTCTCGGATTCGGTTTCGGGTTCGCCTACGGGATCGTTCCCCGCCGGTTCGCCCGCCGCACCGCTGCGCCCATAGCCACTGCTGACCACGGAGGCATGCAGTAGGCCGGGAGTGTGCATTTCGGAGCCGATGGCCACGCCCACGCCGGATGCATTCGTCTCCTCGCTCAGGTTGCTCATGAGCTTCATCAGCACGACCTGTTCTTCCAGCGCGTCGAAGAGCGGGGCCAGATCGGCCAGGGACCGGGAGTGGGCCAGGTGCGAGGTGCCGGACATGTACAGTTCGTTCGCGCGTTCGTCCAATGCCATCGATTCGAAGGCGTCGGCCAGCGCGTCGGCCACGCCACGCACCGACTCGTAGCCGGCGCTGGCGGCGATGGATCGCACGGTCTCCGCGGATTTCGATAGGGACAGCCCGTCGCATTGTTCGTTGACGGTGTTGGAGAGCCGGTTGGTCTCGTCCACGGCGGGCATGGATGCGATGGTCAGGCCGTGCTGGGCCACGCGGCCGGTGTCGGTAATCACCACGGCGAGCAACGTGGTCATGGCAACGGGCACCATCTCCACGTGCCGCAATGTGGCCTTGGCCAGCGATGGCGAGGCGACTACGGCCACTTGACCGGTGATTTCGGACAGCAGTCGTGCCGAACGTTGCAGCGCGTCCTTGAGACTCACCGATCCGGACAGGAAGCTGTTGATGCCGCGGCGTTGCGCCTCGCTGAGCGGCACCACGGTAGCAAGTCGGTCCACAAAGTATCGATAGCCCTTTTCGGTGGGCACGCGACCGGCCGAAGTGTGCGGCTGAATCAGATAGCCTTCGTCCTCCAGAGCGGCCATATCGTTACGGATGGTGGCCGAACTGACGCCGAGATCATGGTCGCGCGTCAGCGAAGTGGAGCCCACAGGCTCCTGAGAACGGATGTAATCCTCCACCACGGCGCGCAGCACCAGCATGCGTCTTGATTGCGTCATGCGCGCCTCCTCATATATGCATACATATTCATATCAGTCACGGTTCACTCAGGGCGTACCCCGACGGTCGGTTCGCCACGCCGCGACACGCGGGAACCCAGAAATATTGCCTCTTTCTTGGCTCCGCCACGTGCAGGTGGCGCACTTCACCTTAGAACATTGTATTAGCACTCCTTAGGCTTGAGTGCTAATGCGTTCGTTTGCAGCGTAGCAATGTTCACTGTGAACGCTAACAGAACACAAACTACCAAAACACGCCAAAATTGCACCACAACGTCGCAAACCGACGCTAGCATGGTAATCGCAATGTGAGGGCGTCAAGCGCCCGGCACAAGCCGGATACGCGGCCCGACCAATTGGAAGGAAAGTAATCCATGACCGAATTCAAGGAGACCGAGCTCGACGAGCGCGCCATCAAGATGGCGAAGGTCCTTTCGGCTGACGCGGTTGAGAAGGCAGGCTCCGGCCACCCCGGCTCCCCCATCTCCCTGGCGCCCGTCGCCTACACGCTGTACCAGCACTTCATCAAGCACGATCCGAATGATCCCAACTGGGAAGGCCGAGATCGCTTCATCCTTTCCGGTGGCCACGCCTCCCTCACCCAGTACGTCCAGCTGTACTTCTCCGGCTACGGCGTGACCCTGGACGACCTTAAGAACTTCCGTGGCGGCGCTGCCACCCGCACCCCGGGCCACCCGGAGTACGGCCTGACCCCGGGCATCGAAATGACCACCGGCCCTCTGGGCCAGGGCTTCGCCTCCGCCATCGGCTTTGCCTACGGCGAGCGTTTCCAGCGCGGTCTGCTTGACCCGGAGACCCCGAAGGAAGATTCCCCGTTCTACCACAAGATCTGGGCCATCTGCGGTGAAGGCGACATCGAGGAGGGCATCTCCGGCGAGGCCGCTTCCCTGGCCGCCAACCAGAAGCTCGGCAACCTGACCGTGATCTTCGACGCCAACCGCATCCAGATCGAAGGCGACACCAACCTGGTGCTGGCCGAGGACGTGCTCAAGCGCTTCCAGGCCTACGGCTGGTACACCGACGAGTTCAGCTTCATCCAGCCCGACGGCTCCTACAAGGAGGACATCGAGGGCTTGGCTGACGTCATCGCCAAGGCCGAGAAGGCCGCTCCGGACCAGCCGAAGCTCATCAAGGTTCACTCCCTGATCGCTTGGCCGACCCCGGGCAAGACCAACGACCCGTCCTCCCACGGTTCCAAGCTGGGTACCGAGGCTGTTGCCGGCCTCAAGGAAGCCCTCGGCTACGATCCGGAAGAGAACTTCCACGTTGACGAAGAGGCTCTGGCTCACGCTCGCAAGGTTGCCGAGCGCGGTCTCGAAGCCCACAAGGAATGGGACGAGAAGTTCGACGCTTGGCGCAAGGCCAACCCGGACAAGGCTGCCCTGTACGACCGTCTGAAGGCCGGTGAACTGCCGGAAGGCTTCGACAAGGCTCTTGACGACCTTGAGGCCACCTTCGAAGTCGGCAAGGGTGTCGCCACTCGTGGCGCCTCCGGCTCCGTGCTCAACGCCATCGCCGCTGTCATGCCGGAACTCTGGGGCGGCTCCGCCGACCTCGGTGGCTCCAACAAGACCGATCTCAAGGGCGCTGCCACCTTCGCCCCGGCCGAGTGCGCCACCAAGCAGTGGCCGAACTGCAACGAGTTCGGTCGCCAGCTGCACTTCGGCGTGCGCGAGTTCACCATGGGCTGCATCACCAACGGCATCCTGCTGGGCTCCCACACCCGTCCGTTCGGCGGCACCTTCTTCATGTTCTCCGACTACGAGCGTTCCGCCGTTCGTCTGGCCGCCCTCATGGAGATTCCGAACCTGTACATCTGGTCCCACGACTCCGTCGCCGTCGGCGAGGATGGCCCGACCCACCAGCCGGTTGAGCACCTTGCTTCCTTCCGCGCGATTCCTCAGCTTGAGGTCATTCGCCCGGCCGACGCCTTCGAGACCGCCGAGGCTTACCGTTACTTCTTCGAGAAGAAGAACACCCTGCCTGGTGCCATGGTTCTGACCCGTCAGGGTGTCCCGGTTCTTGCCGAGACCGCCGCCAAGGCCAAGGACGGTGTCAAGAAGGGCGCTTACGTTCTGGTCGACACCGAGGGCACTCCGGACGTCATCCTCATGGCTTCCGGTTCCGAGGTCCAGTGGGCTGTGGCTGCCGCCAAGACCCTGGCCGGCGAGGGCGTCAAGGCTCGCGTCGTGTCCGTGCCGTCCATGGAATGGTTCGAGGAGCAGGACGCCGAGTACAAGGAGGCCGTGCTTCCGGCCGCTGTCAAGGCTCGTGTCTCCGTCGAGGCCGGCGTTGCCATGCCGTGGTACAAGTACCTCGGCTCCTACGGCAAGCCCGTCTCCATCGAGCAGTTCGGCCTGCAGGGCGACGGCGCTCAGAACATGATCGACCTCGGCATCACCGCCGAGCACGTGGTGGAAGCCGCCAAGGCCTCCATCGCCGAAGTCGAAGCCGCCAAGTGAGTCCCCTAGCCTCCCTCTGACGAGGGAGGCTTGTACTCAAGACTCCACCTGATCGGCCCTCTCGTTAGAGGGGGTCTACTTAAAGATTTGTTCCAATACGGAATATAAGGAGAAAAAATAAATGACTGAAGCAACTCAGCGTACGTCTGACAACGGCGTTTCCATCTGGCTGGACGACCTGTCCCGCTCCCGCATCGAGTCCGGCTCCCTGCAGGACCTCATCGCCAACAAGAACGTCGTCGGTGTGACCACCAACCCGTCCATCTTCCAGAAGGCCCTGAGCCAGGTCGGCCCGTACGACGCTCAGCTCAAGGAGCTCGGCAAGGTCTGGCCCACGACACCGAGAACACCGCCAAGCAGGCTGTGGAACTCTGGGAGAAGGTCAACCGCCCGAACGCCATGATCAAGATTCCGGCAACCCTCGAAGGCCTGCCGGCCATCACCGCCACCCTGGCCAAGGGTATCTCCGTGAACGTCACCCTGATCTTCTCGCTCGAGCGCTACGAGCAGGTCATCGACGCTTACATCGAGGGCATCGCTCAGGCTGCCGCCAACGGCCACGACCTGAAGCACATCGGCTCCGTCGCTTCCTTCTTCGTGTCCCGCGTGGACACCGCTGTCGACAAGCTGCTGGAAGCCAACGGCTCCGACGAGGCCAAGGCTCTGGAGGGCAAGGCCGCTGTGGCCAACGCTCGCCTGGCTTACGAACTCTTCGAGAAGAAGTTCGCCGAGGATCCGCGTTGGGCCGACCTGGCTGCCAAGGGCGCCAAGGTTCAGCGTCCGCTGTGGGCTTCCACCGGCACCAAGAACGCCGCCTACTCCGACTGCAAGTACGTTGACGAGCTCGTTGCCAAGCACATCGTCAACACCATGCCGGAGAAGACCCTGAACGCTCTGGCCGACCACGGCAACGGCGCTCCGTCCATCGAGGGCACCTACGAAGAGTCCCACGCCATCATCAACAAGCTGGCTGAGCTCGGCATCAACCTCAAGGACGTCACCGACAAGCTGGAGGCCGACGGTGTCGCTGCCTTCATCAAGTCCTGGGATTCCGTGCTGTCTGACGTCCAGTCCGGCATCGACCGCGTGAACGCCTGAGATTTGACGACTGATGCGTGTTTAGCGCACTAGTTGATTAGCTCACAGAAGCCCCGACCCCAACGGTCGGGGCTTCTTTCGTTTGTTGCTACAGTGGTACGAGCATATGAGAGAAAGGCCGAATCGTAATGAACAAACTTGTCGCACGCCAGCGGTTGGTGATGACCTTCACCTTCTTTTCGATGTTCTTCGGAGCGGGCAATCTGATTTTTCCGCCGTTCGTCGGCGCGCAGGCCGGTTCCGCGACCATACCGGCGGCCATCGGTTTCATCGTCTCCGCAGTCGGCCTGCCGATTCTCGGCGTGCTGGCGGTCACCTTCGCCGGCGGTTTCGACAAACTCGCCAGCCGGGTCTCCCCCAAATTCGCCTTGTTCCTCGGCGTGGCGATCATGCTCACCATCGGCCCGTGCTTTGCGATTCCGCGTACGGCGACCACCTCATTCGAAATGATGGTGGCTCCTTTCGTACCGTCCTCCTATGGCTGGCTGGCCCAACTCATCTACTCGCTCGTGTTCTTCACGCTGGCGTTCCTGTTTGCCCAGCATCCCGAGAAACTCTCCAAAGTGCTCGGCCGATTCATGGGACCGTTGCTGCTGGTGCTCATTGCTGTCCTGTTCATCGCCTGCCTGATCCACGGCATCGGCACCCCGGCCAACCCGATGGGCGACTACTCCACAAACCAGATCGCACGCGGCTTCCTCGACGGCTACCAGACCATGGACCTGCTCGCCGCGCTCTACTTCGGCATCGTGATCTCTGCGAATATCCGCGCCCAACAAGTCGATGACGAATCGCAAGTGCAGAAGGAGACCGCGTATGCCGGGCTCGGCACCGGCGTACTGCTGATCGTGATTTACGGCGCGCTAAGCTACGTGGGCGTGGTGTCCGGCGCCATCGCCACCATCGACCCCACCAAAGACACGGGCGCGACCGTGCTCACCAACCTCACCTCATCCCTGTTCGGCACGTTCGGTACCGCGTTCCTTGGCATCGTGTTCGTCATCGCCTGCCTCAACGTATGCACCGGACTGATCGGCACCTGCGCCACCTACTTCCATACTCGGTTCCGGACCGTCGCCGGCCGAACGTTGAGCTACCGCACCTGGCAGGTCATCTTCACCGTGTTCAGTTTCATCGTGTCCAATGCCGGGCTAAGCGCGATCATCAAGGTTTCCGTGCCGGTGTTGTCCGCACTGTATCCGATCGCCATCGTGCTGGTACTGCTGACGCTGACCCACAAGTCGCTCGGCGCGCGATTCCCGCGCGTCTACTTCTGGACCGTGCTGCTGGTGGGCATCGCATCCTTCGCCACCTGCATCTCCAGTTTGGTCGCCGTCTTCGGCGGTTCCATCGGCTGGCTGGACGCGGCGCTGGCTATGCTGTCTTTGCAGCAATACCAGCTCGGCTGGGTGGTCCCGGCTATCCTCGGTGTTGCCATTGGTATCGCCGATGCTCCGCGACGGTAGTTCTTCCCGGTCTGTGCCGGAGTCTGGCGGTCGGTCGGTGATGGCGGCTGCCGCAGTATCCCTCCTATAAAGCGGCATACAGAATTCCTGTATGCCGCTGGTCTCCGCCCATCTGCCATAGTTATACTAGCATCATCGACGACGGCGATAACGGCATAAGGTGGGGTGAGTCATGGACACCAGTGATAGACAGATAGCGGAAACCGGCCGGAATCGCGAGCTTGGGCTGATTCCGGCCATGGTGATGGCGGTTGTTGCGACGCTCAGTGGTGCCGGTGTATCGTTCGCGCCATTATATGAGCGCATTTGGGGCGGCATGATGTTGCATCCGAATTGTCCGGCGATTGGCAGAATGACCTACTATCTCTCGGGCCAAGCAACTGACGATTATGGAGCCTGCGTCACCTCACCACTGTGGTTTATGACGGTGACTGCGCTGAGTGTTGTCGCGATTCTCTGTCTGACTGTTGCGGGAGTACAGGGCTTTTCGCGCCATCGGCTCTGTTCGGTGTTTAGTGTTCTTATTGCGGCAGTGGCTGTTGCGATCATATTGGTGTTGAGTGCGAATACCAAGATTGTAACGTTGTGGGCGATGTATGCGGTGACGTGGCTGGTGCACGCCATAGTCACCTCATATCTGAGCAACGGTTGGATACGAATCGCGCGACTGTTGTTCGTATGGCAGATTGGCGTGATGCCGGTATTCGTCACCGAATATTCAGTATCCGACGAGGTCAACTTCAGCGGCGGCGCAACCATCGCTTGCGGACTTGGACTTGCGGCATATGCGCTGGTGCAATGCGCCTCTCTTACCATCGACTCGCAAAACAACAGTAATCGAATCACGCCAGAACGCAGTGGTATACGGGCTACCTCCTTGCACGACCTGTTCCACACCATCAGCATCAACGCATCCGCCATACGCAATTGCTCTGTTCCCGTTGCCCTGTTCTGGTCAGGTATCACGTTCTTTACCTACAGCTACAACACTGGTAGACACACCGATTTCTGCCCAGCGCTATCGGCAACTGACAATGCAGGTCTTGTCGCTTATTGCATCGGCCATGAAGCTTTGGGACTGCTGACCGTCGTGTTGTGCGTGCTGCCATTGTTCTCCCTGCTTTCGGCGATTACGGCCATCACGTTGGCTGCACGCAACGCAAATAACGGCGGTAACGCTGCCAATGCCGATGGCTCTCGAAATTCAGCCGCCGTGTGCTATCTGCTCCTGGCAACCGCACTGTCCGCCACGGCCTTCGTCATCGCCTTCACCTTGGCATAGCGCGGACCACCATGCCGCGGTTCGCGCGATCGCTGGGATACAGCGCTTCCTGCGCACGACGCGACACCACCGGCATAAGATCTCCTTCATATCACGAAACAATCGAGCGTGTTCGTTTGCGCCAAGGATCAGCTCTGCCAGTAGTAGCTGAAGAAGTCGGAGATCTCCCCCATGGTTTCGCGCAGCATGCCCATGCGCGGCAGGTACACCACGCGGAAGTGGTCGGGGCGATGCCAGTTGAACGCGCCGCCGTGGCTGATGAGGATGTGCTTGTCATGCAGCAGGTCGAGCGCGAACTGCTCGTCCGAGTGGATGTTGAAGCGTTTGACGTCGATCTTCGGGAAGATGTAGAACGCGGCCTTCGGCTTGACGGCGGTGATGCCGGGAATCTGGTTGAGCATGTCGTAGACGAGGTCGCGCTGGTCGTGCACGCGGCCGCCCGGCACGATGTAGTCGTTGACGCTCTGGTGGCCGCCAAGCGCGGTCTGCACCACGGACTGGGCGGGCACGTTCGAACACATGCGCATGTTGGCGAGCATGTTGAGGCCCTCGATGTAGTCCTTGGCAATGCGCTTGTTGCCGGACAGGATCATCCAGCCGATGCGGTAGCCGGCGATCATGTGCGATTTCGACAGGCCGGAGAAGGTCACGCAGAACAGGTCCGGGGCCATCGAGGCGATGGAGATGTGCTGCAGGCCGTCCATGACGAGGCGATCGTAGATTTCGTCGGAGAAGATGATGAGCTGGTGTTCGCGCGCGATGTCGACGATCTGCTGGAGCACTTCCTTTGGGTAAAGTGCGCCGGTGGGGTTGTTCGGGTTGATGATGACAATCGCCTTGGTGTTGCTGGTGATCTTGGAGCGGATGTCGTCGATGTCCGGATACCATTCGGACTGTTCGTCGCACAGGTAGTGCACGGCGGTGCCGCCGGCCAGGTTCACGCAGGCGGTCCACAGCGGGTAGTCCGGGGAGGGCACGAGCACTTCGTCGCCGGTGTCGAGCAGCGCGGACATGGACAGGTTGATGAGCTCGCTGACGCCGTTGCCGGTGTAGATGTCGTCGATGGTGACGTTCGGGATGTTCTTCAGCTGCGCGTACTGCATGATGGCCTTGCGCGCGGAGAACAGGCCCTTGGACGGCGAGTAGCCTTCGGTGTCGGTGAGCTGGTGGGCCATGTCGTAGACGACTTCGTCCGGCGTGCGGAAGCCGAAGGGTGCCGGGTTGCCGATGTTCAATTTCAGGATGTGGGTGCCGTTGGCCTCCATGCGCATCGCCTCGTCGGCGACCGGGCCGCGCACGTCGTAGAGCACGTTGTCGAGCTTGTGCGATTTGCCGAAGGTGCGGCGGCGGCCCACGGGAATCTCGCTGTCCGTCTGGGGCTTGGCGGCACCCATGGCAAGCGGTGTGGCGGCGTGTTCGCCGTCCGTGACGCTGTTGGATGCGTCCGAGTTCAATTGCGTGGTGGATTCCTCGCCGCGCAGCCAATTCGTGTCGACGTCCAGTTCGCTGGCCAGGAATTCGAGCACGTCCTCGCGGGGCATGGTCTTGCCGGCCACATATTGGCTGATGTGGCTCTTGCCCATCTTTACGCCACGATGTTCGGCGGCGTGCACCAAATCGACCTGCTTCAATCCCCTGCTGTTCATCGCATTGCGCAGACGTTCCGCAAACACCGATACGCTCATATCCTTATGCCTCCAACCGGGAGTTCAATTTATCTTTTGAACAACGGTTCAAAGCATACCCCCGGTTCAACACAAGTTCAATTTTGGCGTGTTCTCGAGTCTCGACCGGTTCAACCCAACTGCGCTTCAATCCATTGGGCGACGCCGTCCTCGTTGTTGGACGGGCAGATCTCGTCGGCGACGGACAACACCTTGGGGTTCGCGTTGGCCACGGCCACGCCCCGGCCGGATTCGCTCATCATGTTGATATCGATGAGGTCGTCGCCGAAGGCGGCTGTCTGTTCAAGCGGCACGTCCAGTCGCTCGCACAGCAGGTGCAGCGCGTGCTCCTTGTTGGCCTGCGGGTTCATGAGCATCCACATCACGCCTTCGCTGATGGAGATGTCGAAGTCCGGCGGAATCAGCGCACGCAGCTCGTTCCACTGTTCAGGTTCGGGGAAGATGGTGATTTTGTCCGCCACGCCTTCGGGCACGTCGTGGAAGTTCGTGTATTGGAAGGCCTGAGTTTTCCAATACACGCGCACATCGAAGTTGGTGTAGCGCACGTCGTTCATCACGATGCCGAGCTTCAGGCCGGGCATGCGATCGAGCAGGAACAGACAGACTTCGCAGGCACGCCGTGAGGAGAAGCCAATCTTGATCAAATGGTTCTCATCGGCCGGCGTGGCACCTGAGGTGAGCAGGTCGAAGTCGGAGTGGGCCGGGTCGAAATCGATGAGGGCGCCGTTCAGATAGATTACGGCGTCCACCGGCAGTTTTTCGGCGAACTGGAGACCGGTACTCACCGGCCGCGCGGTGGCGATGGCGAATTGCATTCCGGCATCGTGCGCGCGGTTGATGGTGTCGATGCTGCGCTGGGTAATGAACCGGTCCTCGAATACCTCGGCGTCGTGCAGCAACGTGCCGTCGAGGTCGGCGACCAGCAGTCGGGGTTGTTTCGGCGTGATGGCGTCGAGAATCACAGCAGCCCCTCACAGTGTTCACGCACGAGTTCGGCGGAATGGTGCAGTTTGGCCCGCTCGTCCTCGCTCAGATCGAGTTCGACGATCTCGTTGGCACCATTGGCGCGCAGTTCAGTGGGGACGCCGAGGAACACGTCATGTTCGCCGTATTCGCCGTCCAGCAGGGTGGAGACGGGCACGATGCGGCGTTCGTCCCACAGGATGGTCTGTACGATGCCGGCCACGGTGGAGGCGATGCCGAAGTTGGTGCCGCCCTTGGCCGCGACGATCTCATTGCCACGGGTGCGGGTCTTCTCTTCGATTTCGGTGGTGGACACGGAGGCGAAACGGTCTTGGTTGTCGGCCAGGAAGCGGGCGAATGGCTTGCCGCCGAGCGAGACGGTGGACCATGCGGTGAACTGGGAGTCGCCGTGCTCGCCCATCACGAAGCCGCCCACGTTGCGCGGGTCAAGGCCGGTCTCTTCGCCGATGATGGTCTTGAGACGCGAGGTGTCGAGCGCGGTGCCGGTACCGAGCACCTGGGTGCGAGGCAGACCGGAACGTTTCCAGGCATACCAAGCCATCACGTCGACCGGGTTGGAGACCATGACGATCACGCCGTCAAAACCGGAGGCCATGACGTTGTCGACCACTTCGCCCACAAGACCCACGGTGAAGCCGAGTTCGGCCATGCGGTTGGAGTTGGCCGGCGGCTTGCGGCCCACGGTGATGACGACGATGTCCGCATCCTTGCAGTCGGCGTAGTCGCCGGCGCGCACCTTGACGTGGCGGTCCTGGAATTCGCTGCCATCATCGAGGTCGCGGGCCTCCCCCAGGGCCTTGGCGGCGGAACAGTCGATGAGCACAAGCTCATTGCACAGGCCGTGCGTGACGATGCCGAAGGCGGCGGTGGCACCGACCCGGCCGGTGCCGACGATAACGACTTTGTTGCGGTTCATAGTGACCATGGTGATGTCCTTTCGTAATACTCGATAGAACGCATACGACCCATGACCGACGGTAACGGTCATGGGTCGCGAGCGACAAGTCTATATGGCGTGCAAGCCGATCAGCCGAGGTTGAACTTGGTCATCATGTCGAGGCCGATGATCAAGGCCACCCACACCAGAGCGATGATAACGGTCCAACGGTTCAGGTTCTTTTCGGCGACACCGGAAGTACCGGCGTTCTGGGTCAGACCGCCGCCGAACATGTCGGACAAACCGCCGCCCTTGCCCTTGTGCATAAGGATGAGCAGGGTCAGCACGAAGCTGAGCAGCACGACGATGACTTGCAGCGTGATCTTAAGAGCGGTCACAGGGTACCTCCGGATTGATTGGACTGTTGACCAGCATAGCGCACACACGGGAAAACCGTGGTATTAGTTCCGTGATTTCGTGGATTTCAGTGCCAGTCGAGCGATTTTGGCGAGTTCCTCAACGTCCAGGGCCGCCCCTCCGATCAGGAAGCCGTCAACGTCGGGCTGGGAAATGAGTTCCGCCGCATTTTTCGAGGTGACCGATCCGCCGTACAGGATACGTACGCTATCGGATACCTTCGTGCCAAAAGTGGTCTTCAAATCGTTGCGGATGGCGTTTGCGGCATCCTGGGCGGATTGCGGAGTGGCCACCATGCCGGTGCCAATGGCCCAGACAGGTTCGTAGGCCACGATGAGTTTGGCGGCTTGTTCTTCGTTGAGATCGCGGGTGACGTCTCGTACCTGGCCCACGGCGAAATCGAGTTCAATGCCTTGACGTCGTTCCTCGAAGCTTTCGCCGACGCACAAAATCGGCTGCATGCCGGCGGCGAGCACGGCACGTACCTGATCGACGATATTGGCGTCATCTTCAGGATGGTATTTGCGGCGTTCGGAGTGGCCGACGATGACGTATGAGCAGCCAAGATGGGCGATCATGTCCGCGGACACATCGCCGGTGAAGGCACCTTGGGTGGTCACGGAAACGGATTGTGCGCCGTAGGCGACATGGAGCTTGTCGGCTTCGACCAGCACCTGCACGCTGCGCAATGACGTGAACGAGGGGAAAAGCGCGACTTCGCAGCGTTTAAAGTCGAAGTGAGCGTCACGCAACAGCCATACCAGCTTCTGCACGAAGTAAGTGGCTTCAAGATGGTCGAAATTCATCTTCCAGTTGCCGGCCACCAACGGAATGCGTTTGGACGCCATATGTTTCCCTTCTAAAAAAAACGTAGCTCCCCTCAAGGAGGGGAGCTAGAAAATGGATTACTCAAGCACCTTCAGGCCAGGGAGCTCCTTGCCTTCGAGGAACTCGAGGGAAGCGCCACCACCGGTGGAGATGTGGGAGAAGCCGTCCTCCGGGAAGCCGAGGTTGCGCACGGCGGAGGCGGAGTCGCCGCCACCGACGATGGTGAACGCACCGGCTGCGGTGGCGTCGACCAGACCCTGGGCCACGGCCTTGGTGCCGGCGGCGAACTCAGGAACCTCGAACACGCCCATCGGGCCGTTCCACACGACGGTCTTGGAGTCGACGATCTTGTCGTGGAAGAGCTTCTGGGACTCCGGGCCGATGTCCAGACCCATCTTGTCGGCCGGGATGGCGTCGGCGGCAACGACTTCCGGAGCAACCGGGGTGTCACCGGCCGGGAAGCCGGCGTTCACGACGACGTCGGTCGGCAGCACGAGCTCAACGCCGTTCTTCTCGGCGGTCTCGATGTAGCCCTTGACCTTCTCAAGCTGGTCCTCTTCAAGCAGGGAGGTGCCGACCTCGTAGCCCTTGGCCTTGAGGAAGGTGAACACCATGCCACCGCCGATGACCAGACGGTTGGCCTTGTCGAGCAGGTTCTCGATGACGCCGAGCTTGTCGGAGACCTTGGAACCGCCAAGCACCACGGTGAACGGACGCTCCGGGTTCTCGGTGGCCTTGGACAAGGCCTTGACTTCCTTCTCGACCAGCAGGCCTGCGGCGGCCGGCAGATCGGCGGCAACGTCGTAGTTGGAGCCCTGAGCGCGGTGGACCACGCCGAAGCCATCGGAAACGAAGGCCTCGCCGAGGGCGGCGATCTTCTTGGCGTAAGCGGCGCGTTCGTCGGCGTCCTTAGAGGTCTCCTCCGGGTTGAAACGAACGTTCTCAAGCAGCACAACGTCGCCATCGTTCATGGCGGCGACCTTGGCCTGAGCGTCCTCGCCGTAGGTGTCCTTGGCCAGCGGCACGTTGGCGCCGAGCAGCTCGCCGAGGCGGGCGGCAACCGGGGCCAGGCTCAGCTCAGGAACGACCTTGCCCTTCGGGCGGCCAAGGTGGGCCATGAGGATGACCTTGGCGCCTTCTTCGCGCAGGGTCTTGATGGTCGGCAGAGCAGCCTTGATTCGACCGTCATCGGTGATGGTGGTGCCGTCCAGCGGAACATTGAAATCAGCGCGAACCAGAACGCGCTTGCCCTTGAGATCTCCAAGGTCCTTGAGTGTCTTCATGAATATCCTTTCCTTGACGAATCGCACGTCAAAGTGGCCAATTTTGCCACTTTGCATATTACAGGCATTCCGGAACAAAACACCGCATTCGTCTACTGACTGAATGCGGTGTTTTGTCACATCGTTGTCGCGTTTTGCCGAATAGGCATGGCAAATCGGATTGTCGGGTTACTTGCCTTCGGCTGCGCGAGCCTTCTCCGTCTTCTCGGCAAGTTGAAGCAGTCGGCGAATTCGGCCGGCAATCGCATCCTTGGTGATTTGCGGTTCGGCGATCTTGCCGAGCTCCTCGAGGCTCTTGTCCACGTGATCGATGCGCAGCTGGCCGGCCTGACGGAGGTTGTCCGGAATGTTATCGCCGAGTACTTCGAAAGCATGCTGCACTTTTTCGCTGGCTTCGGCGGCGGCCTTGGCGGAACGGCGCATATTGGCGTCATCGAAGTTGGCCAGACGGTTGGCCTTGCCGCGGGCCTCGCCATCGGAACGCTTGCCGGTCCATTCGCGAGCCGAACGGGTGGCGCCCATGAGCTTGAGCATGCGTTCGATGGCGTCGGGATCCTTGAGTGTCACGCGCTCGGAGCTACGCAGCGTGCGATGCTTGGCCTGGATGCCTAGACGACGGGCCACGCCACACAGGGCCATGGCGGCCTCTTCCGTGGGGCAAGCGATTTCCAGGAAGCTGGCCTTACCGGGATCGGACAGGAAGCCACGGGCCATGAAGGCGCCGCGCCATGCCGCTTTGATTTGGGCGATGGATCCGTTGACCACTTCAGACGGCAGTCCACGGACCTGCTGCTTGCGGCGGTCGACCAGTCCGGTCTGCAAAGCCAAGGCCACTACGTTGCGGGTGACGAGCACCACGTAGGTCTCGACAGGGCCGTTCGGGGTCTGACGTGTGAGGTGATTGACCTCGGCTTCGTGCCCGAACGTGTTCCTCAACGTGTTCTTCAGCCATTCTGCAACGTCAAGCGAGGTGAATACGGCTTGGATAACGTATGTATTCTGTACCGGTCGAAGACCGCCGCCAAAACGGATCATGGCCGCAGCTTGGGCCTTGATCGCGGCTGGCGAATCGCCTTCAAAGGCTGCCAACTCGCTTTTGACATCGTCCAGAAGAGCCAAGATCTACCTCCTACAGTCCCGTTCTTCTCAATGCTTCAGGCGCTTCGTGCCGTCATCTGCTGTCACACGGTCGGAAGCCATCGGCTTTCTGTGATACCTAATCTGGTGGACAAGCGAACCCGTTTGATACGTATTATGGGCCCTGCTTTCTCGCAGTGTGGTCACCGAACACTTGCCCGATGACCGCTCGACGCCTGCTTACGATGAGTGACGCTTGTGCTGTTCTCTCGCGGAAACGGTTACGTTGAGCCCATGTGCGCGTAAGCGGCGAGCCAGCTCTTCGCTCATCGCCACCGACCGGTGCTGACCACCGGTGCAGCCGACGGCGATGGTTACGTAGTGCTTGTCTTCCTGGGCGTATCCTTCCAACGCAATCTCGATAGCTTTCTCATAAGCGTCGAGAAATTCCTTGGCTCCCTTGCTGGAAAGCACGTAGTCGGCGACCGGCTTGTCGTGCCCGGTAAGCTCGCGCAGGTTGGGCACCCAGAACGGGTTGGGCAGAAAACGCACGTCGGCCACGAAATCGGCGTCGATGGGCATACCGTATTTGAAGCCGAAGCTGAAGATGTGTACTGCCACGGTGGTGGGGCCGGAGCCGAGCATCGCCTCGTAGAGTTTGGTGGACAGCTGGTGGATGCTCAGGGAGCTGGTGTCGATGACCCAGTCGGCTCGTTCCTTGAGGTCTTCCAGCAGGTGACGTTCCTCAAGGATGCCGTCGATCAGTCGGTTGCCGTGCTGCAGCGGGTGCGGGCGGCGCACGGATTCATAGCGCTTGATGAGCACTTCGTTGCTGGCGTCGAGGAACAGAATACGGGTTTTGACGCCGAGATCATCCAGATGGCCGAGCACGGCGGCCAGCTCGTCGAAATAGCTGGAGCGCACGTCGATGACGGCGGCAAGCTTGTGGACGCCTGACTCCGATCCGGAACCGGAGGTGGTCATCATGTCGACAAGCGGGATAAGCAGTTTGGGAGGCAGGTTGTCGACCACATACCATCCCATGTCTTCCACGCAGTCAGCGGCATGAGAGCGGCCTGCGCCGGACATACCGGTGATGAGCAGCACTTCGAAGGCATCAAGCGGGGTCGGCTGGTTGTCCGGAGTCGATGTGGATGTCGCGGAATTCGCCGGCGCATTCGTGGCGGCCGCCTCGCCGGTATCGCGGTTCGTTGTCTGTTGATTCATTACAGCGCCTCCTCAAGAGCTTTGCGCATCGCGATCTCCAGCTGGTCGTCTTCGGTGGTGGTGTCCTGCAGACGCTGGTCGGCATCGCTGGGCGGGTCGTCATCCCAGATACCGGTCATCAGCAATACCTGTACGAGAGCTTGGTACAGCAGCATTTCTTCGCCGCCGATGGCGTGACCGCCATGAGCGCGCCAGGCTTCCATGAGCTTGGTGGGGCGTGGATCGTAGATCACGTCCAACAGCAGTCCGGAGAATGGCTCGGTTCCGGCATTGGCGAGGGCATCCGCGACGTTGTCGGCCGCGTGTCCGGGAATCGTGTTGATGACATAGGTGGCGTTGCGGGCTGCCTCAAGCAGGGCCTGATCGTCGCCTAATTCGATTTCGTTGTACGGGTTATGCACGTTGACGAACTTTTCGGCCACTGGTTTAAGCCCGGTGTTTTTTCCGGGGTGACGGGCGGCGACGACGATATGGCCGATTTCGGGCATCATGCAGCATGCGGCCAACGCCGAAGTGGCGGTGTTGCCATTGCCGATGATCAGCGCGGTGCCGCTTCTCGACGCGGTGTGGTGTTCGCCGAGTTCGCGATTGGCATGGTCGAAGGCGAGTTGGATGCCGATGACATCGGTGTTGTATAGCTTGATGCCCGGCTTGCCGTTCGGCCAAGCGGAATCATCGGCAGCCACGCTCCAGTCGAATACCGCGGTATTCGCCACCTTCAGTTCCTTGGCCCACAAATTTTCCGGAACACCGTACGGTTGGATGGTCTTCTTCAACGGCATGGTCAGGCTCAGGCCAGCCCACGTCGAGTCAAGGCCTTTGAGGAAAGCGTCGAGGTCGTCTTCCCCCACCTCGTGCTTGTCGTACAGCCAATCGTCGAGTTTCAGCGAACGGTAGGCCGCGTTGTGGAGCACGGGTGACAATGAGTGTGCGACGGGTTTGCCGAGTACAGCGCAACGATGATTGGCCATATCCCCTCCTTGATGTCTGTTCCCATGCTAGCCGACACTTTGCTTCGAATATGTCAACCACAGGCCCCGCAACCGAAAATTTACTCTGGGCTGCTGGACCGGGCCGGCTCACTGCTCGTGCAGCGCGGTGTACAGCGCTTCGGCTTTGGCGTGGCCGATGCCTTTGACCTTCTCGAAGTCCTCGACACTGGCTTCGCGCATGGCTTTGACCGAGCCGAAGTGGTTGAGCAGCCGCTTCTGGTAGCTTTCGCCGATGCCGGGAATCTCGTCGAGCGCGCTGCGCAGGGCGCCTTTGCGCCGCTGCTGGCGGTGGTAGGTGATGGCGAAGCGGTGGGATTCGTCGCGCACACGCTGCAGCAGATACATGCCTTCGGACTGGCGTTTGAGGATGATCGGATAGTCGTCGTCCGGCACCCACACCTCTTCCAAGCGTTTGGCCAGTCCGCAGACGGCCACGTCGTTCACGCCACAGTCCTCAAGCGCCTTGGCGGCGGCCATGACCTGCGGCTTGCCGCCATCGACCACCACCAGGTTCGGCTTGTAGGCAAAGTGATGCCGGTTTGTGTTCTGCTGGACGATGTCGGGCGGGGACTCCCGCGCATCGTTCTGCACTCCGACCGGCACCGCGTGCCCCTTGCCACTGATGTCGGAACCGCCCTCACCATTGTCGTTACCGTTCGCAGCGATTGTCTCCGCCGCCACGGCAGTGGTCATCTTGCCGGCGGCCGAGGCCACACGCTGTTCCGCGTCGATGCTTTCGCCGGAGTCGCCGGCGATGTTGCCGTGCTTGAAGCGGCGGGTGAGCGTCTCGTAAAGCGCGGACAGATCATCCACCGCGCCTTTGCCGTCCTTGCCTCGGATGGCGAAGCGTCGGTATTCGGATTTCTTGGCGATCGCGTCTTCGAACACCACCATGGAGGCCACCTGGAAGGCACCACCCACAGTGTTCGAAATGTCGTAGCATTCGATGCGCAGCGGGGCTTCCGCGAGTCCCAATGCCTTGGCCACATCGTTCATGGCCTGGGTGCGTGCGCCCATGTCGGAGATGCGGCTCATCTTGCTGCGTTGCAGTGCTTGGCTGGCGTTCTCGTTGGCGCGGTCCATAAGCTGCTTCTTGTCGCCTCGCGAGGCCACACGGATGGTCACCGCTCCCCCGCGCAGATTGGTCAGCCAGCCTTCGAGTTCCTCACGGCGGGCCGGTTCGACGGGCACGATGATTTCGCGCGGTACCGGTGCGATGGGTGCCAGCAGGTCCGCGCGCCCGGTGGTCTCCTGACGGGTGTTGCGTTCTCGGGTGGCCTGGGCGCGTGCCACAGCGTCCGTGGCCGTGATGGTTTGCGTGGAGCCGATGGCCTCGCGATTGGTGGAGATGGTCGCGGCCGACTGGGGGTGATTATCCCCGGCGGCGTCCGAATACACCTGCACCAGAAGGTCGGCCATCAAGTCGGCGTCATCGATGTCCTCAACTCGTTCGACGCTCCAGTTGCGTTCGCCGCGAATCGAGCCGGCGCGCACATAAAAAGCGTGCACGGAGGCTTCGAGCTCGTCGCTGGCGAAGCCGAACACGTCAGCGTCCACATCCTGGTCGAAGACGACGGCGTTCTGTTGCACCACGGTTTCCAGCATTTGGATCTGGTCGCGCAGTCGGGCGGCTTTCTCGAATTCGAGTTCGGCGCTGGCCTCTTTCATGTCGCGGGTCAACTGGGCGATGTATGGCCGTCCGAGTCGTCCGGTCATCACGCCGACCAGCTGTTCGCACAGCCGCCGGTGTTCGTCCGCTTCAATGCGGTTCACGCAGGGTGCGGAGCATTTGCCGATGGAAGCGAACAGGCATGGCCGTCCGGTCAGTTGCGCCTTATGGAACACGTTGGTGGTGCAGGTGCGTACCGGGAACGTGCGCAGCAACCGGTCAAGACTGTGCCGCAATTCCCACACTTTGGCATAGGGGCCGAAATACCGGGTATCCCGCCGTTTGCGCGACCGCGTGACCCACACGCGCGGAATTCGCTCCCCCGTGCTGACCGCGAGATACGGATAGGTCTTGTCGTCGCGGAACTGCACGTTGAACCGTGGGTCGAATTCCTTGATCCACGTGTATTCCAACGTCAGTGATTCCAGTTCGGTGGCGACGACCGTCCACTCCAGACTGCGTGCGGTCAGCACCATGGTCTGCGTGCGCGGATGCAGCAGATACAGCGGCTGGAAATAATTGGTGAGCCTGTTGCGCAGGTTCTTTGCCTTGCCCACATAAATGACGCGCCCTTCCCCGTCGCGCCATTTGTACACACCGGGTTTGGCGGGAATATCCGAGGTCTTGGGTCGGAACAGGTCGCGAGAATCCCCCAGCAAAGGTGCCCCATTCGCATTCACCTTCGCCGTCGTTTCCCCGGCACCCACAGCTACGCTTTCCGACATTAACGCCGCCGCAGTCTTCCGCCACTCATCCGGACTATGCCGCTCAATATCGTTCGTCATAATCCTCCTCGCTATTAAGCCAATCATCAGGGATTGGGTGGGTTGGGGTGTGTGTTGCTGGACCGTAAAGACTTGGCCTGAGCGGCCCGGAGCGTGTCCAGCAACACACACCCCAACCCACCCGAGGTCAGCTGCAATGGAAGGCTAAAGCATGGGTTTCAGGAACTTGCCGGTCCATGAGGCTTCGCATTCGGCAACCTGTTCGGGCGTGCCCTGCGTGACGATGGTGCCGCCTCCGTCGCCGCCCTCCGGACCGAGATCGATCAGCCAGTCGGCCTCCTTGATCACATCCAGATTATGTTCGATGACGATGACCGTATTGCCCTTGTCCACCAGGGACTGCAGCACCTTGAGCAGCTTGTTCACGTCTTCGAAGTGCAGGCCGGTGGTCGGCTCGTCGAGGATGTACACGGTTTTGCCGTCGGATCGGCGCTGCAGCTCGGTGGCAAGCTTGACGCGCTGCGATTCGCCGCCGGACAGGGTGGGTGCGGGCTGGCCAAGTCGGATGTAGCCGAGGCCGACGTCCACGAGGGTCTTCAGGTATCGGGAGATGCCGGTGTACGCCTTGAAGAAGTCGGCGGCCTCCTCGATGGGCATGTTGAGGATGTCGGCCACGGTCTTGCCGTTGTACGTGACTTCGAGGGTCTCGCGGTTGTATCGTTTGCCGTGACAGACCTCGCAGTCCACGTAGACGTCGGGCAGGAAGTTCATTTCGATCTTCAGCGTGCCGTCACCGTGGCAGGCCTCGCATCGGCCGCCTTTGACGTTGAAACTGAAGCGGCCGGGGCCGTAGCCGCGCACCTGGGCTTCGGGAGTCTTGGCGAACAGGGTGCGGATCTTGTCCCACACACCGGTGTAGGTGGCGGGGTTGGATCGCGGCGTGCGGCCGATCGGGTTCTGGTCGACGTGGATCACCTTGCGCACCTGGTCCACGCCTTCCACGCGCGTGTGGCGGCCGGGTACGATGCGTGCACCGTTGAGCTTGTCGGCGAGCACCGGGTAGAGGATCGTGTTGACCAGCGAGGATTTGCCGGAGCCGGAGACGCCGGTGACCACGGTGAGCACGCCGAGCGGGAAGCTCACGTCGATGTTCTTGAGGTTGTTCTCGCGGGCACCCACGACTTTGAGCACCTGGGTCTTGTGGATCTTGCGGCGCTTGGCGGGCACGGCGATCTCTCGCCGGTGGGCGATGTAGTCGCCGGTGATGGAGCGCTTGGCTTCTATGAGGTGCTTGGCGGGGCCGGAGTAGATGACTTCGCCGCCGTGTTCGCCGGCGCCGGGGCCGATGTCGACCACCCAGTCGGCGCGGCGTATCGTGTCCTCGTCGTGTTCGACGACGATCAGCGTGTTGCCGAGATCGCGCAGGTGGTGCAGGGTTTCGATGAGGCGTTCGTTGTCACGCTGGTGCAGGCCGATGGACGGCTCGTCGAGCACGTACATGACGCCGACCAGGCCGGAGCCGATCTGCGTGGCGAGTCGGATGCGCTGCGCTTCTCCGCCGGACAGGGTGGCGGCCGCGCGCGAGAGGGTCAGGTAGTCGAGGCCGACGTCGTTCAGGAAGCCGAGTCGGGCCTTGATCTCCTTGAGCACTTCGCCGGCGATCAGCTGTGCCGAGCCTTCGAGTTTCAGGCCGTTGATCCAGGCGAGTTCGCGTACGACGGGCATGTCACATACGTCGAAGATGGATTTTCCGTCCACGGTGACAGCGAGCACTTCGGGCTTCAGGCGGCGTCCGTGGCAGACCTGGCAGGGCACTTCGCGCATGTACGACTCGTAGTATTCGCGCATGGACTGCGAATCGGTTTCGTCGTGGCGTCGCATGAGCGTGCGGATCACGCCTTCGAAGCCGGTGGAGTATTCGCGCAGGCGTCCCCAGCGATTGCGGTAGGAGACGTTGACCTTGAAGTCGTGGCCGTAGAGGATGTCGTGCTTGACGTCGTCCGGCAGGTCCTTCCAAGGGGTCTTCATGGAGAAGCCCATTTCCTTGGCCAAGCCTTCGAGGATGTGGCCGTAGTACTGGGAGGTCATCTTGGTGCCGCTCCACGGTTCGATGACGCCGTCGGCCAGTGACTTGTCCGGGTCGGAGATGATGAGGTCCGGGTCGATTTCCAGTTTGAAGCCGAGACCGGTGCAGGCGGGGCAGGCACCGTAGGGGGCGTTGAAGGAGAAGGTGCGCGGCTCGACCTCGTCGAGTTCGAGCGTGTGCCCGTTCGGGCAGCTGCGGTGTTCGGAGAACGGCTGGCGGCGGACCGGGCTGCCTTCCTCCTCGTCCACGAAGTCGATGATGATGCTGCCGTTGGCGAGCTTGAGGGCGGTTTCCACCGAGTCGGTCAGGCGTTGGCGGATGCCGTCCTTGACCACGAGTCGGTCGACCACGACCTCGATGGTGTGCTTCTTCTGCTTGGTGAGTTTGATGTCGTCGGACAGCTGCGTCATCTCGCCGTCGATGAGCGCGCGGGCGTAGCCGTCGGAGCGCAGCAGCTCGATCATATCCACGAACTCGCCCTTGCGGCCCTTGACCACGGGCGCGAGAATCTGGAATCGCGTGCGCTCCGGGTAGCCGAGCAGCGTGTCGACGATCTGCTGCGGGGTCTGGGAGGCGACGGGCTCGCCGCATTCAGGGCAGTGAGGGATGCCGGTGCGGGCGAAGAGCAGTCGCAGGTAATCGTAGATTTCGGTGATGGTGCCGACGGTAGAACGCGGGTTGCGGTTGGTGGTCTTCTGGTTGATGGAGACGGCCGGGCTCAGGCCCTCGATGAAGTCAACGTCGGGCTTGTCCATCTGACCCAGGAACTGGCGGGCGTAGGCGGATAGGGATTCGACGTAGCGTCGCTGGCCTTCGGCGAACAGGGTGTCAAACGCGAGCGAGGATTTGCCCGAACCGGACAGGCCTGTGAACACGACCATGCGATTGCGCGGAATCGCCAGGTCGACATTCTTGAGGTTGTGTTCGCGCGCACCCTGAATCGTGATCTTGAGATCGTTCGGGATGTGCGAGATATCAGCTACCAGCGAACCATCGTGTTCGATCAGCGGCGCCTTTTTGATCTCCCGGCTCAGGAAGGAGTCGCTGGTCATCACCTTTTCGACGATGACCTCACCGTTCTTGCCCTTGCCGGTTTTCGCGCCCGTTGCGCTTGTTGCGCGCCTTGCGCCAGTCTGCATTGCCGCCACAGCCACACCCCACCTTCCATCTCACCGTTCCCGCGCGCACGGTCATGCGCGCGCCAAATCTGTCCCAAGGATACCCGAACACACGACCAAATTCGAACGCTTGTTCGATGGCGTGTCAGGCCGGAAAACTGAACCAGAGTATGCAAAAAACCCGGACCATCAGTGGACCGAAACGCAAGAGCCGGCCCCCAAGATACTCGGGGCGTCCGGCTCTCACTTCCATTTCCCCAGCGGGGTTGGCTTACCATGAAGTATACACGGTTTTAGGACATCAATCACTGTCGATGAACACTGTTCGAACATGGCCGAGGAATTCATCGTATCTTCCAGTACCGGCCTGGGCATCACCGTACGCTCCTAGCAGCTGATCAGGGAGCCATAGCCTTGCATCAGTCTCCCCTGCACAGAGTTCGACACGAATTGGCCCGATAAATCTGCGGCTTCTCAATCCATCGATGAAACGGATATCGTTCCTGTCCTGTGAAATCTCGCGCCGTTCAAGCACAAGCGTGTCCACGTTGTATTCTGTTTCCAGCAGAGGCAGAAGACGTTCCAAACATTTACGGCGAGCGCGTTCGGCGGTATTCCACTGGCTCATTGGTACCGCAGCCACAATGACATGATCAATGTCCATTGCAGCCATGGCATCAACGACTTTGCCACGCAATGATGGCCGCATGTCTCGCCAGTGCAATTTCCTTGCTCCTTTGGGCTTAAGCAACGCCAATCTTTGCCTTGTTTCGGTTTCCGTATCATCACATACGCATGCGCCCATCAAGTACATAGGCGAGGGAACTCCGGTTTTCCGCACACTCTCGTCACCCCAAGCGGTTGCCATGTTTGTCCCTTCTCGCGCAACGCAAAACAACAGTTCGATAGTATCGGATAGCAGTGCCGGACCTTGCAGCTATGCAATGCCGTTGCATTATTAATCGGAAGGCATAATGTGAGACGAGAAAAAGCTAAGCCGTTCTAGCTCTTGGCAACATCCCCAATCACTCAGCCTAAATCGGCAAATCCTGATTTTCAATGGACTCCACGGGGATGCCAAGCTTGCGTAATTCGTCAACTGCATCACGCATGGGAATGCGTTCCTGTTCGATGCGCCGATAAGCGATTGTTTTGTCAGCACACAGTCGTTCATAAAGACGTCGCTCCGCCGATTGAAGGCCGGGCGTCGGCTTAGGCTCCCGCATAGCAATCTTCGCGCTGCGTTCAGTACGATCGGTACCAAATCTGTGGTACCGATCGTATGCATCGCAATCCATCAGGATGGAGTCGCATTCGATACCTGATTCACGTAATGTCGAAAGTATTTCCAGTCCATCCGCATCCATATCACCCCAATACACGATACGCATGTCACGCAGTGCAGGAACCGCAGGTACAGCATCGCTTACAGCGCGACCAGAACCCCATATGCAGATGCCCTGCGCAATCGGCGGCATAGTCTGATACGTGTCTTTGTTCTCAACGATGACAGCATATTTAATGCCGGATAACGCTTCGCCTTCCCACGGACACCATATGATGCGTTCGAGCTCAGCATCGTCGCGGACCGGATCGAGATAACGGAACCGCAGTTCGGTCGGCCGTTTTGACAGACCCAACGTTTCGACACCGAGCAGTCGGCAAATGGCCTTACGACGATTGGTTTTTGACTCATTCAGCCATTTGCCGCTGAATCCTGTCAGTGGAATCTGTCGCGGCGTCATACCGGTCACGTCATGATGCCTGAAATATCGAACTGCGCTGACAAGCAGATCGAAGTCGTCAGGCTGTTCATGGCCTGTCATGCGAGCGGCCGATTCGATTGTTTCCGGAGCAACGTCACAAGCAGCAACCAGACATGCTATGCGGCGGCGCGCTTCGCGACATTCCGCCGCCAGCGTACGACCAACCACACGCATGGCTATTGATTCGTCAGGAACGACGACTTTGGAGATCAGCTCGACAGAGGTGCCTATGGTGCGATTCTTGGTTATGATTTCGCAACCATTCTTGCTTGCCCATTGCCGTATCTCATTGTTGTTGTCATGCACCGCAATCGCATTGGTTTCCAAAAATGCTTGGTCCGGCAATCCCACCGGCACGGGAAATGGCCATGCCGGTTCGATGTCGTACATATGTGAACGCATATGTTTCTTCACGCATGTGGTGATCGCAGCGATGTCTTTCATGCCGGCCATAGTTCCCATCACCTGCTTTCGAACATCGTCGAGTCGAACCGAATCGTCTTAATACCGGCGACGCCAGGACTGCTCATTCGGCAACCCCGTCATCCTTCAATATATCCGACGATGATTCATCGTCCATGTCATTCTGATGCAGCACGGCCTCGCGCAGGGAGGTGAGGCCGGTGTCGGGGTCCTTGTAGGTCACGTAGGCCTTGGTGGAGACCTCGAGGATTTCGCCGGTCTTGCTTTCCGGGGCGGAGACGATGACCTGGAATCCGAGGCGCGGCAGCACCGTGAGGGCGCGCTGCGTGTAACGGCCGTCGGCCTTGATGAGCGCCTCGTCGAGGAACAGCGTGGTGTACGAGGGCTCGCTGGTCAGGCCGCCGCCGAGCAGGTAGATGAGCGCCGCGCCGTATACGAATGAGGTAAGCTCCTGCAAGGCGCCGCCCGAACGGCCGCCGGTGGAGGTGATGCGTTCATCCGGGCCGTCGGCATGATGCACGATGGCGTAGAAGGACGAGCGGCAACGCGGGTCGAGGTTGCGGGCGCCGTAGCTTTTCACGCCGTTCGCGTCCTTGACCTGCGCGAGTTCGGCGCGCAGCAGCCCGACCATCGGCGCGCAGGCCGCGAAAGCCTTGCGCGAGGCGTCGGAATCGTTGACGTCGGCGGATTTCCAATCGTTCAGGGTGCCGATGACGCGGATGAGCTGCGCCCAGAAGGTGCGCTCGGGACGGCGCACGTCCGCGTGCAGGGACAGGCTGCCGTGCTTGGGACCGAACTGCTGGCCTTTGAGCATGGCGTTGATGCGGTCAAGCTGGTCGTGGATGTCGCTGGCATCCGTGTCGATGGCGCGTTTGATGGTCAGGAAGCTCCTGAGCAGCTGTTCGAGGCAGCGCCGGTATTCGGCGTCGGTGGCGGCGACCGCGGCCAGCTGGGTGAGGCTGGCGAGTTCGTCGAGATAGTACCGGTAGTCCTCCACGCTGGCGGTCAGCGAATCATCGTCGGCCGCGTAGAGCGCGATGTAGGTGCTCATTTTCGATTCGACGCCGGTGCGTGCGGCATCGGCCTGGCCGTTCAGCAGGTTGATGCGGGAGGCCATGTCCTTGCCGATGCCGGCGATGGTGCGTTCGGGGAAGCTCTCCCCCGGTGCCTGCGTTCCTGCCGCGCCCGCGCCGATGATCATGTGCGCGCGCATGGCGGCGTCCGCCAGTCCGGCGAATCGGTTGTCGTAGGATTCGGCGAGCGCCGCCGTGACTTCGTCCGGCAGCGGGCCGGACGCGGCGTCATCGTCATTGTCGGCGGTGGCACCGGCGGCGTCCGTCGTGCCGGTGTCGGCATGGTCGCGCAGCCAGATGAGCGCCGCTTCGACGGCGCTGCCGGCGCGGGCCGCGGCCTGGTCGGATTCGATGCGCTGGCGTTCCACACGGTCGAGTTCGGCGTTCAGTTCGTCGCGCTGTTTGGCGAGTTCGGCGAGCTTGGGATCGTTTTTGATGGATGCGATGGCGTCCTGCGTGTCCGTGATGGTCCGTTGCGCGCCGGCGATGTCGATGCGCTCCCAGGACGTGTAGGCGAGCTGGTTGGCCAGTTCGAGTTCGCGGTGGAGGTTATCGGACTGTGTTTTGGCGGCCGTGTAGTCGGTGTCGGCTTGGCTGAGCGCGTTGCGGGCGGCGTCGACCTGCGCTGCGAGCGCGTTGAGGTAGGTTTCGTTGACGAATCCGATGACCTGGGCGCGGTCTTTGGTGCCGTGCTGGCCGCGTGCGCCGGATTTGATCTGACCGTCGGCCTGCACCTGACGGTTGGTGCGGTCGGTGTCGTCGATGGCGGTGACGCATAGGGCGTCGAATCGTTCGTCCTGGGTCTGCGAGCGCAGCCAGTCGGCGAAGGGCGAGTCGTCGCGGTAGCGCAGTTTGCCGGACAGCCAGTCGCCGTCCTGTTCTCCGGTGAGTATGTTCGCGTGCGCGCCGGTGTCGTCGTAGTGGCGTGCGGTGTCCACGAACTGCCAGGTGCGTCGGGGCATGGTGCGCGGGTCGATGGTGCTGACTTTGGCGGCGAAGCCCTGTTCGTGGCGCTTGTCGACGAGGATGGTCTGGGCGATGGGCGCGTAGGCGACGTTCATGGCGAGACGCCAGTCTTCCTCGTGTTCGTTCACGTCCATGAGTTCGGCCACGTACGGCAGTTCGGCGGGGGTGAGTCCGGTGGCGCGGCAGAGCATGGCGCGGGTTTCGTCCATCTGCTGGGAGATGCGGGTGCGCTGGGAGCGTTGCCGGTCGAAGTCGCGTTGCAGTCGTTCGAGGTCGCCGCGTGCGCCGGCCCGCGCGTTGATGGCGGCGGTGAGGGCTTCCTCGCATTCGCCGTCTCGTTTGTTGTATTCGCGTTTGAAGTTCACGGCGTTGATGCGGCGTTCGTTCCAGGCCTGTTCGTCGCCGGGCAGCGTCTCGCCGATGGATGCGAACGTTTGTTCGATTCGTGTTCGGTTGGCTTGCACGTCTTCGAGGGTGCGGCGGGCCTGGTCGAGTTCGAGTTCGAGTCGGGTCAGGTTGCCGCCGTCCAGACCCTGCATCTGGCCGCGGATCATGTCGAGACGGGTGCGCAGGTCTTCGGTTCGGCGGCGCAGCAGCTTGGCTTCCGCCTCGCTGTTCTGTTGTTCGGCGCGGTCGGCGGGCAGTTGGACGGCGACTTCGCCGCGCATGCGGGCCAATGCCCAGTCGCGCAGCACGGCCGGTACCGTGCCGTCGACGGCCGGCTTGACCGGTTCGAAGGCGCGGGCCTTGCCGCGTGCGGCGGCGTATTCGCCGTAGGCCTGTTGGATGCCGCGCAGCGTGTCCATGCGGCGGGTCTTCTCGTCCATGGCGTGGAAGTTCTCGTCGTAACGTTCGTAGTCCTCGACCGTGGTGCGGGCCAGGTCCAGGGCTTCGGGCACGCCGAGCACGCCTTGTTTGAAGATGTCGTCGAGCCGGGAGGGCGCGTCGGCGGACTGGATCTTGTGCAGCAGTCGACAGGCGGCCTCGCTCAGGCCCATTGCGCTCCAGATGTGTGTGTGGAACGCTTCGGCGCTGGGGAATGTGAGGCAGTCGGGGTAGGTGGCTTTGAGCTGGGCCGGCGTGAACGGGGCGTCACGGTATTGGTCCATGCGCCTGGGGTCCACGGGCTTGCCCCAGACCACGTACTGTCGGCGCACGTCGCCGCGGCCGTCGCCGGGCATCAGGTAGAGGAATTTGGCGCAGGAGAGCACCTGGCCGGTGGTCTGGTTGCGATAGGTGTCCACGATGGCGCCCCACACGGGTTGCGGTGCGCCGTTCTCGTCGCGGCCGCGCAGGTAGAGCGGCTCGTCGCCGGTTTCGGTGCTGCCCACGCCGACCATGCCGCGCAGGTAGGTGTAGTCGCTGCGTTCGGAGCGGCCGGAGTTCGAGGCCTTGTTGAACGGCGTACCGGTTGGGTACAGCAGGGAGATCTGCGCGTCGACCAGCGTGGATTTGCCGGATTCGCTGGCGCCGGCGAGCAGGGTCACCGGCAGCTTGTGGTCCGTGGAGGGGCGGAATTCGTGGTAGCCCTCATAGGAGCCCCAGTTGATGAGTCGGCGGGATTCCAGCATCCACCGGTCCGCGATCATCTGCACGTCTGTCGCCTGCATCATTCGGCTCCCTTCTCGTCGTCATCGTCATCTTCCGTGTCGCCGTCGCCGTGTTCCGCGACGTCGAGCCAGGTGTCGGCCAGTTCGCGGTCGAGCACCACGGGCACGAGCGGCGTGATCTGGTACATGGCTTCGTCGTCCAGGCGCACCAAATACCCGTAGGTGATCATCGCGGAGACGATGGCGCCGATCTGCTTTGCCACGCCTTCCTCGTCGTTGCGGGCGGCCAGATAGCCGGCGCCGGTGGCGAGCGCGGCGCGGATCTCCTCAAAGCTGACGAGCCAGTCGGCGGGGTCGGCGTGCACGTTCTCGTATTCGAGGACGCGGATGCGCAGGAAGGCGAGCAGCGCGGCCTCCTCGCGTTTGAGGCTGACACGGGTTTTGAGCGAGCGCAGGGTCACGTCGTCGCCGGCCACGGGCGTGGCGTACATGATGCGGTAGCGTTCGTTGATCACCAAGTCGAGCAGGTCGTTGTTCAGGGAGCGTACGACGGCGTCGCGGTTGTCGAGCACGGTGTCGTAGGTGGGCCCGCTGATATAGCGGTCGCGTTTAAGGGCGATGGCGGCCATGCGTGCCTCGGCCGGCATGTCGCCGATGTCGCCTTCGAACAGGGCGTACGGGTTGGCGTTGTCCATATGCTCCTCGTGTTCCTCGTGTTCCTCGGCCACGGTCATCCTTCCTCCACAATGATGCTCAGCTCGTCCATGTCGGCCAGCACCGGTCTAGTGATCCAGTTCCGGGGCTCGCCGTCGATCGATACGCAATGCCAGGTCGCAGTATCGCCGCGCTGCGCCGGAGCCGGCTCGGTGGCGATGTCGCTGTCGACCCCGACGCCGACGCCGTCAGTGGACGGCTCGTCGGCGATGGCGTTGCCGCTTACGGCTCCCAGCCCGCCCAGGAAGCCGACGATCTCGCTTTCGCGGCGTTCGCTTTCGGGCAGCCGGTTGAAGCTGGCGGCGATGTCCACGAGGGTTGCGCCGGGCCTGTCATCGGACCTGTCAACGGTCACCGGGTTGCGCCGGATGAGGCTGACCATGCGCAGGAGTCGGGGGCCGCCGCTGTTGACCATGTCCCGCAGATCGGCCACCGGAGTCGACTGCGGGGCTTCGGCGGCGAGGTCGCTCAGGCCGGGTGCGGTGGCGCGGGTCATGGATTTGGCCGGGCGCATCGGCAATGGCGCGAACAGCGCGTCCGAGGTGGCCGTGTCGTACGGGCGCGAGGCGTCTCCCATATGGGTTTTCGCATCCGCGTTGAGGCGCGCGTACAGTCGGTTCAAGCGGGTGAGCATCGTACGGTAGCGAGTGTCGGTTTGCTGGCGCACGAGCCGGCTGATCGCCTCGTCGGAGACGCGCATCTGGCGGCGCACGGCTTCGATGCCGTCGTAGATGCGGGCCAGTTCGTCGCGGATCTGGCCGAGCAGCACGCCGGATTCGCCGGCCAGATACGGGGTTTTGGCGATAGCGCGCAGGGCTTCGTCGATTTGCTGGCGGCCCTCGTCGGTGATGATCACCTGGAAGGCGTCCTCGAAGCGGCGGCCGCTGTCTGATTCGCGGAACGAGCGGCGGTATTCATCGTGGTAGCGGGTCAGGTTCTCGTCCACGCTGATGTCGCCGGCCTGCATGCGCCGACGCAAGGCGTCGCCGTTGTCCCGCTCGTCGAGCACGAGTTCGCGCAGGTCGATGGGCACGCCGCGCAGCGTGTTGTGGATCACGGCGATCACGTCCTCCACCTGGGCTTCGCTCAGCGTGGCATGCTGCTTGCCCTGTTGGATGCGTTTGATCTCGTGCTTGCGTTCCTTGATTTCACGGTTGAGGAGTTTGATGCGCTCGCCGGGGTCGGCGGTCAGCTGCATGCGCGCGTGCTCGATTTCCATGATGATGCTGTTGGCCTGCGCGCCGGACAGGGCGCGTGATTCGTCTTCGAGCCTGCTCAGCGCCTCGATGGCGCGGTGGGCGCGGGCCGTCAAACGGTAGAGGAATCGGTGTGAGGCCGCATCATGCGAGTTGGCGAGCCAGGCGTAGTCGCCTTCGCCTTCACGGGTCAGGTCGGCGAGGATCTGATGAGCGGCCTCGGCGAAGGTCTGGTCCTCGCGCGGCGCATATTCGCCGGCGTCGGCCAGAGCGTTCAGACTTTGCGCGAACCGCTCCTCCACGGTCTCGCGCGGCAGCTCGCCGGTGAGCGGGTCGAACGTGGAACGCAGCAGCGACACGTACAGCATCGCGTTCTGGCGCAACAGCAACCGCAGGACGCCCGTCTCATACACCGGTCGCAGCCGTTCCAGCTCCCGCATCACATCGGCCACAGCATGCCTCCCTCTGTCGTGACCGCACCATACTAGCCGATAGCCGCGAACCACACCCCGCCCGCGCCACGTCCTTCGCCCCCCCACAGGGAGGGGCGCCAAGCCATGCTAAAAATCACAGACAGACTATTGCCTTTGCGGGAAATCATCGTTAGATTGGCGAGAGGAATATTGTCAATGCATACGAAACGGAAAACATCGTGACCGCACCGAACACGCCCGCCGAAACCTCTGACCAGCTCAACAAGCCCGCCAAATCCGGCAAACTGGAGGTCTCCGACCTCATCACCATCGGCGTGTTTGCGGCCCTGTACTTCGTGATGGTGTGCATCGCCACACTGGTGAGCACCCTGTTCACCGGCGGCTTCGGCTCCATCTTCCTGCCCGCCATCACGGCCCTCATCTCCGGCTGCGTGTACATGCTGCTGGCCGCACGCCTCGGCAAATTCGGCGGCATCACCGTCATGGGCGTGATCATCGGACTGTTCCTGTTCATCTCCGGGCATTTCGTGCTTTCGTTCATCGCCAGCATCGTGTTCCCGGTGGCGGCCGACCTCATCGCGCGCGCCGGCAAGTATAAGAGCAAGGCGCTACTGCTCGTCAGCTACGTGGTGTTCTCCTACGGCCTGACCGGCCCGATCCTGCCCCTGTGGTTCATGAAGGACGCCTACGTGGCGAGCCTGCAGGCGCGCGGCAAGGACGCAGCCTACATCGACGGCGTATTCGTCAACATCAACACCGGCACGTTCTTCATCTCGATGATCGCGATTCTGGTGTGCGCGGTTCTCGGCGGCTGGTTCGGCCAGCGCATGATGAAGAAGCACTTCATCAAGGCCGGTATCGCCTGATGAATCCTGCCCGCCGGACGCTCGATCCGCGCGCGAAACTCTACCTTCTGCTGGTGGCGAACCTCATGCTGTTCTTCCACGTAGGGCTCGCCACGCAAATCGTCATGGTCGTGCTGTTCCTGCTGCCCCTGCTGGCGGCCGCCCGATGGCGAACCGCGTTGAACTTCGGCGTGACCTATGCAGTACTCACCGCGCTGGGAATGCTCGACCCCGATGCCCTGGGACTGCCGTGGCTGCATGTGGTCTCCGCGCTGGCCGTGGGCGTCACGATGATGCTGCCCTGTTTCATCACCGGCGCGTATACGTTCACCACCACGTCCGCGAGCGCGTTCATCTGCGCGATGCGGCGTATGCGCGTGCCTGAGGCCGTGGTGATTCCCTGTGTGGTGGTCATCCGCTTCTTCCCGACCATCGCCGAGGATTACCGGCAGATTCGCAATGCGATGGCGTTGCGCGGCATCGCCTCCGGCGGCTGGGGGCTGGTTCGTCACCCGGCCCAATCGTTGGAATACATTCTGATTCCGCTGCTGATGAACGCCACCAATGTGGCACAGGACCTGTCGGTGGCGGCACTGACCAAGGGGCTCGGGCGTGAGGGCGAGCACACCTCGCGCACGCTGATCCGTATGACCGTGGTCGACTGGCTGGTCATGATTGTGGTCACTTTGCCGCTCGCGCTCGATATCGCGGGGGTGATCTGATGGGTGGCAACCAATCGCAGCCGAATGCAACTGCCATTATTGGGACCGGCAAGGGTGGCCCACTCGACACGTCTGCGGGAACCATCGCCTCCCGTGGCATCTCCTTTACCTATGACCATGCCGCAGAGCCGGCATTGCGCGACATCACGTTGACCGTGCCCGCAGGCGAGTGCATCGTGCTGTGCGGGGCGAGCGGCTGCGGCAAAACCAGCTATACGCGCGTTGCCAACGGGCTCATCCCCTCATTCTTCCATGGTGCGTTCGCCGGCAACCAGACCACGTGCGGGCTGGATGTGGAGACCGTGCCGATCGACCGGCTCACCCCGCTGGTCGGCAGCGTGTTCCAAAACCCGAAAACCCAGTATTTCAACGCGAACGTCACCGACGAGCTCGCCTTCCCGGCCGAAAACATAGGGCTGCCGGCCGAGGACATCAATCGTCGTATCACGGCCGTGGCTGAGCGCTTTGGCATTGGGCATCTGCTGCATCGCAGCATCTTCCACCTGTCGGGCGGCCAAAAGCAGCGCATCGCCGTGGCGGCGGCCACCATGCTGGGGCCCAGGGTCGTGGTATTGGATGAGCCGACCAGCAATCTCGACGCGAACGCCATCGCGGACATGCGCGCCATGATCGAGCAGATGAAGGACGAAGGGCTCACCATCGTAATCGCCGAACACCGACTCGCATGGCTCAACGGCGTGGCCGACCGGTACGTGGTATTCGACGGCGGGCATATCGTGCAGGATTACGAGGCCGATGAATTCTTGTCCCTCTCCCCCGGCTGCGTGGCCGCCATGGGATTGCGGGCGTTGGACCTGCAACCGTATCGGCACCGGATTGCGACGCTGGCTTCAAGCCCGGCCGCGGATGAGTGCACTTCGGCATTGCTCGGCACCCATAACCTCACCATCGGATACAAAGGCAAGGACGGCTTCACCCGCGCCATCCCGGACCTGCGGTTCCGTGCCGGCGAAATCACCGGGCTCATGGGCAACAACGGCTGCGGCAAGACCACGCTCGTGCGCACGTTGACCGGACTCATCAAGCCTGTTTCGGGCCGCATCGAGCTCAACGGCGTGCCCGCGAAACCGCGCGACCTGACCCGCGCCGGATTCCTGGTCATGCAAGATGTCAACTACCAACTGTTCTCCGACAGCGTGCGCGAGGAACTGCTCATCGGACTCGACGAGACGGATGCCGGCATCACCGCTCAAGCCAATCAGGTCATGGCCGATCTTGACCTTGCAGCGTTCGTCGAACGGCATCCGATGAGCCTGTCCGGCGGGCAGAAGCAGCGGGTTGCCATCGGCTCGGCATTGATGTGCGGCAAGGACCTCATCATCCTTGACGAGCCCACCAGCGGACTCGACCGCTACCACATGGAGCAGGTCGGCGAACTGCTGCGGCAACTGGCGAGCCAAGGCAAGGCGATTCTCGTGGTCACCCACGATGAGGAGCTCGCCGCCGGCTGGTGCGACCGCATTGTCAATCTTGGCGCCGACGATTCCGGGAACAACGGCTCGCATGCCAGTAACCCAGATGCCAGCAGCCCCAACCCTAATGCCTCTACCAATTTCGCCACCGCATCCACCCATGAAAGGAACGCGCAATGACCGCCAGCAACACCACGGATTCCACGGCCTTCGACATCACCGACTGGCTCGGTGAATGGGAAAGCTTCGAGCATTACATTGATTCGGATGACGCCGCCATCCAGCAGACCTGGGAAGCCGCCGAGCAGGCGGTGCTCGCCAACCCGAAGATGGCCCCGATGGCCGCGCGCGGCATCAGGACGTTCTGGTCGATGGCTTGCTCCACCACCAGCCCGGAGAACATCATCCATATCGGCTACTGGCGTGTGAACGAGCCGGCCGCCGAATCCGGCTCCACGGACGATGCCGCGCTCGCCATCGAATGGTTCGCCGAGGACGACACCAGCCTCGACACCTACGAATACACCATCGACCATGTCATCGAGCACGGTCTCGAAGGCTCCCCCACCTTCGTGTTCCACACCACCGATCCGGCCGCCGAAGACAGCCCGTTCCGCTGGCTACTTGCCATCAATCCGCTGCCTTCGCGCAAGGCGTTCGCCGAGGGCGGGCTGCTCAGCCACCTGCATTTCCAGTACGCCAACGATCTGCACACGCTCGTCGCCACGGATGAGGCCACCGGCGTCGAGACCTTGCGCAATCCGCGTTGGTACGCCACCATGTGCGCCAACGAGGGAACCGTCGAGGACCGTTGCGCCATCATCCGCGCGTTGCACCACTTGCAGTAGACCTGGCAACATACGGCAGTGACGGCTCCCCACTAGTGAAACTAGCATCGCTTCAGTAGCCGTGCGAGTGCAGATACTCGTCATCGAAGCCGAAAAAATGGCCGATCTCGTGCAACACGGTTTTGCGGATCCGTTGGCGCAGCTCGGCCTGCGTTGAGCATACGCGTTCATGCGGCCCCTTGAACAGGGTGATGACGTCCGGCATCACGCCGCTGTAGCCCGTAGTTCGCTTCGTGACGGGTATGCCCTCATACAGTCCGAGCAGCTCACCGCACGGATTGCTCATTGTAGCCAGTTCGCGCTCATTGGGTTCGTCCGCAACGACGATGCCGACATTCTCCAGCACCCGCGCAAACCGTTCAGGCAAATCATCCAACACCTGTTCAATGGCCCGTTCAAACTCATCGTCACTGATGTGCATTCGCTCTCCACACGCGAAATGCCTTGGCACCAAGTATGTACCAAGGCGCTGAAATCCCAGACTAGCAGGCTCAGCTGTTGCGGTTGATCTCGATGTCGGTGACGGTGAGGTTGGCCTCGTTGATCAGGTTGAAGAGGATGACTTCGGCCAGCGGGCCGGGCTGCATGAAGGTGTGCTGCTTGGCCTCGGAGACGTAGTCGCGACTGTCACGGTAGAAAGCGGTATCAATGCCGCCCGGATAGACGGCGACCACCTTGACACTGGTGCCCTTGTATGCGGCCTGCAGGCTCTTGGTGTAGCCTTTCTCACCCCACTTGGTGGCGCAGTACACGCTTTCGTTCGCGTTGCCGCGTGTGGCGGCGGTGCTCATAATCTGGGCGATTTTCACGTTCTGCTCGCCGCAGGCCTTGAGGGTTTCCACCGTCCACAGAATCATGCCTTTGAGTCCCTTGAGACATTTGTCGACGTCGGCGGCCTCGTAGGCGGTGGGCACCTTGAACGAAGGCTGGCCGGCGTTGTTGATGAGCAAATCGATGTGGCCGAGCGTGGCGATATCCGCCACGGATTCCTTCACGAACGCTTCGTCGGTGATGTCGCCGACGTAGGCGCGGTAGGAGTCATCGGGCCACTGCGCGGTCAGTTCGGCCTGACGTTCGGCATTGAAGTCGACACCGGCCACCAGCCAGCCGTTGGCGATGAGCTGGCTGGCGAGCTCGTAGCCCAGGCCCAGCGCGCTGCCGGTGACGATGGCGATTTTCTTACCTGTTGTGGTTGGCATGGCAGACCTCTCCTACTACTATTCTTCGGCTACGAGTTTACTACTATTCTTCAGCTACGAGTTCGAGGTACGAATCATTCCAGAGGTCTTCGTCGCCGTCGGGCATGAGGAGCACGCGCTCGGGGTTGAGCGCCTCGACGGCGCCCTCATCGTGGGTGACGAGCACGATGGCGCCCTCATACTTGGCAATGGCCTTCAGAATCTCCTCACGGGAAGCGGGGTCGAGGTTGTTGGTGGGCTCGTCGAGCAGCAGCACGTTGGCTCGCGAGGTGACCAGCGTGGCCAGAGCCAGACGGGTCTTCTCACCGCCGGAAAGCACGTGAGCCGGTTTCATCGCGTCGTCACCGGAGAACAGGAACGAGCCGAGAATCGAACGGGCCTGCGTGTTATCGAGCTCGGGCGCCACATGCTGCAGGTTCTCCAACACGGTGGCGTTCAGATCCAAGGTGTCGTGCTCCTGCGCGAAGTAGCCGATCTTGCAGCCGTGACCGTATTCCACGGAACCGGTGTCCGGCTCCTCGATGTGGGCCAGCAGGCGCAGCGTGGTGGTCTTGCCGGCACCGTTGTAGCCGAGGATCACCACACGCGAGCCCTTGTCGATGGCCAGGTTCACGCCGGCGAACACGATGTTGGAACCGTAGGCCTTGGAAATATCCTTGGCCATGATCGGCGTGCGGCCGCAGGGCGCGGGCTCGGGGAAACGGATGTCCGCCACCTTCTCGGCCTTCTGCGCCTCGGAGGTGTTTTCCAGCAGCTTTTCGGCACGGCGCATCATGTTCTGCGCCGCCACGGCCTTGGTGGCCTTGGCGTGCAGTCGAATGCCTTGCTTCATGAGACGGTCGGCCTTCTTCTCGGCCACTTCGCGTTCGCGGCGGCGGCGCTCCTCGTCCACCACGCGCTGGTGCAGGTAGGCCTTCCAGCCAAGCGAATACATGTCGATCTGGCCGAGCTGCGCGTCCAGATGCCAGACCTTGTTCACCACTTCGTCCAGCAGTTCGGTGGAGTGGGAGATGACCAGGAAGCCGCCCTCGTACTTCTTCAAGTAGCCGCGCAGCCATTCGATGGAATCGGCATCCAAGTGGTTGGTCGGCTCGTCGAGGATCAGGGTGTCGGCATTGGAGAACAGGATGCGCGCCAGCTCGATGCGGCGGCGCTGGCCACCGGAGAGCGTGCCGAGCTGCTGCTCCATGACCTCCTGCGGCAGGCCGAGCGAGGCGGCCATGGAAATCGCCTCGGACTGGGCCGCGTAGCCGCCGGCCTTGTCGAAGTCCTGCATGGCCTTGTCGTACCGGGTCATGGCCTTGCTCATCACGTCCGGATCCGGGTCGGTCATATCCTTTTCGGCCTTGCGGATGCGGTTGATGATGGTGGCGATGTCGCGCGCGCTCATCATGCGGTCGAGCGCGGTCTGTGTGGGATCGGAGGCATGCGTGTCCTGCGGCAGGTAGCCGAGCTTGCCGGAGACGCGCACCTTGCCGGCGGTGGGCAGCATGTCGCCGGTGATCACGCGGGTCAGCGTGGTCTTGCCGGCGCCGTTGCGGCCCACCAGACCGATCTTGTCTCCCTTGGCCACATGGAAGTTGGTGGGGTGAAGCAGCGTGCGCGCGCCGATCTGAATTTCAAGTCCCTGCACCTCAATAGCCATGAATAACCTACTTGCCTGTTACGAATACTGTCTCTTACCAAAGTCCGACTGTCCATCATAGCGAACACCATGCCGACCGGGCTCAGCCGACGCTCATGCGTCCATACGCAGCCGCGCAACTGATCGGCAAGGTGAAGAATGCGACGCCCGGTATGGTGATCGCGACCATGGCGCACGGTATCGAAGCTGCCATCGAAGCCGCTGTGAGCACCGAAACCGACGCCACCGACATCATGGGCGAAACCCACTAACGTACAGACAGCGATGCCCCCGCCGACAACTTCTGTCAGCGGGGGCATCGCTATGCGTTGAACGTTACAGTTCGCGCAACTGGGCGGCGATCTGGATGGATTCGACGCTGGCCTCGGCCTTGTTGCGCGTCTCCTGCCATTCGGTGGCGGGCACGGAGTCGAGCACAATGCCGGCACCGGCCTGCACGCTCGCCTCATGGTCGCGCAGGAACGCGGTGCGGATGGCGATGGCCATGTCCATGTTGCCGGAGAAATCGAAGTAGCCGACGGTGCCGCCGTAGATGCCGCGGTCGGCCGGTTCCAACTCGTCGATGATTTCGACTGCGCGCGGCTTAGGCGCGCCAGACAGCGTGCCGGCCGGGAACGCGGACTTGAACACATCGAATGCGGTCAGCGAGGGGTCGACCTTGCCGGTGACCGTCGAGCAGATGTGCATGATGTGGCTGAAACGCTTGATGTCCATGAGCTGCACGACTTCCACGGACTGCGGCACGCACACCTTACTCAGGTCGTTGCGAGACAGGTCGACGAGCATGATGTGCTCGCTGCATTCCTTCGGATCGGCAAGCAGCTCCTTGGCGAATTTCTCGTCTTCCTCAGGGGTGGCGCCGCGAGGGCGGGATCCAGCAATCGGGAAGGTCATCGCGTGGCCGTTGTCCACCTTGATGAGGGTTTCCGGGCTGGAGCCGATCACGTTGAAGTCGCGGCCCTGAGCGTCGGTCAACGCCATGAAATACATGTACGGGCTCGGGTTCAGCGTGCGCAACACACGGTACACGTCGAACGGGTCAGCAGGCGAATCGATGTCGAGGCGCTGGGAGATGACCACCTGGAACACGTCGCCGTCGACGATGTACTGCTTGGCTCGTTCGACGGCCTGCTCGTAGTGGCTCTTCTCGGTGCGGAAGCGCAGCTCGGGTTGGGCGACCGTTTCGTCCAGGATGTTGACGCGGGACTCGTCCGGAGCCGGGGTGGCGGCATCGCGCTGCATCTGGTCGAGTCGAGCGACGGCCTCGTTGTAGGCAGCGTCGGCGCGAGTGGATTTATCATCCACATTCACCGCATTGGCGATGAGCCATACCGAACCGGATACGTGGTCGACCACGGCGATATCGGTGGCCAGGGCAAGCACGGTCTCAGGCTGGCCGGTCTCGTCCGGAGCTTCGGCGCGCAGGGTCGGTTCCCAGTGGCGGATGGCATCCCAGCCGACCGTGCCGACCAGACCGCTGGTCAGGTTCGGCAGGCCTTCCACATGCGGGGCCTTCAGAGTCTTCAACGTGGCGTGAGCGACTTCGACTACGTCACCAGTGACGGGCACGCCGACCGGGACCTTGCCCAGCCAGTCGGCCTGACCGTTGTTGGAGCGCAGCTGGGCCATCGAGTTGACGCCGATAAAACTGTAACGGCTCCACGTGCCGCCGTATTCCGCCGATTCGAGGATGAAGGTGCCGGATCGGCCGCCGGCGAGACGCTCGTAGAAGCCGACCGGGGTGAGCGAGTCGGCGAGCAGACGGCGCACAATCGGAATCACACGGTATCCGGCGTCGGCCAGTTCGTGGAACTGTTCGCGACTGGGCCAGGTGGCGCCCCACTTCAGGTGTTTGACGCTGCATTCGCTCATATTCGCTCCTTTGCTTACAACTCGATGTCTTGTTTCATAGTACGCGGTCGCTCGGCTTCCCCCAGTCAGGAAAGCCCGTTCTACTGCTCGGCCGGGCGATGGCCTTCGACCACGGGCAGGGGGCCGCCTTCGAGGAAGCAGCTGCGCTTGCCGGTGTGGCAGGCGGCACCGACTTGGTCGACTTCGACGAGCAGTGCGTCGCCGTCGCAATCCAGGGACACGCCCTTGACGTATTGCACATGGCCGGAGGTATCACCCTTGCGCCAGTATTCCTGACGGGACCGGGACCAGAAGGTCACGCGGCCGGTGGTCAGCGTACGGCGTAATGCCTCGTCGTTCATGTAGCCGACCATCAGCACCTCGCGTGTGTCGTACTGCTGGATGACGGCGGCGACCAGCCCCTTGGCGTCACGCTTCAGGCGTGCGGCAATACGGGGATCGAGTTCAGTGGAATTGTCGTATGTAGTGTCTGTCATACCTATCTTCTTTTTGTGGACCACCCTCAGTCAGCTTCGCTGACAGCTCCCGGATTATGTGCGACGTGCGCATAGCGCATTGCCACGAACAATTCACTGGATTGTTCGCCCAGCGGGAGCAAGGTGTATTCGTTTAGCGAACGGTGTAGCCGTGCTTCTTGAGTTCCGCCTTGACATCGGCGATAGTCAGGATGCCGTAATGGAACACGGATGCAGCCAGCACCGCGTCGGCACCTGCTTCGATGGCGGGCGGGAAGTCCTCGACCTTGCCGGCACCGCCGGAGGCGATGATCGGAATCTTGACTTCCTTGCGCACGGCGCGAATCATCTCGAGGTCAAAGCCTTCCTTGGTGCCGTCGGCGTCCATCGAGTTAAGCAGAATCTCGCCGGCGCCAAGCTGCTCGGCGCGCTTGACCCACCAGATGGCATCAATACCGGTGGATTTGCGGCCGCCCATCGTGGTGACCTCAAAACCGGACTGCGTATGCTGCTCACCCTTTTCGCGGCGGGCATCCACGGAGAGCACCAGCACCTGGTTGCCGAAACGATCGGCCACACGGCTGATAAGCGACGGGTCGTTGATGGCCGCCGTGTTGACACCGACCTTGTCTGCACCGCAGCGCAGCAGCGAGTCGACGTCCTCGGGCGTGCGTACGCCGCCGCCCACAGTCATTGGGATGAACACCTGTTCGGCGGTGCAGGAGACCACGTCAATCATCGTGTTGCGGTGGGAGCTGGATGCGGTCACATCCAGGAAGGTGATCTCGTCGGCTCCCTGACGGTAGTATTCGGCCGCCAGCTCCACCGGGTCACCCGCGTCCTTGAGGTTCTCGAAATGCACACCCTTCACCACGCGACCGGCGTCAACGTCCAGGCACGGGATGACTCGTACCGCCAACGACATGCTTCACTCCCCTGTTCGGCTTTGCATTACAGTCCTTCAGACTACCTACCGCCCGTTACATGCGCCGCACCTGTTTCTGGAATATGAGAATCATCATATTGAGCACCGACATGGCAGCCGCTCGGCGTGAGAGAATGGCTCGTGGAAGTTGTCCGCCGAATCAAGGAGATTGGCATGGCTGTCGAAAACAGCACGGTACTGATCATCGTCAACAACTGGGGTATCGAGGAGACCGAGCTGACGCGCCCGCTGCGCGATCTCAAGGCCGCCGGCGCCAAGGTGACGCTTGCCGCCACTACCTTGGACCCGTGTGAGACGGTGCAGCACGACCGCTACGAAGGTGAAACGCTGACCCCGGACGCGCGCCTGTCCGACGTGCAGGCTGCCGACTACGACCTGCTGGTGGTGCCCGGCGGCACCTGCAATGTGGATCGTATCCGCGTCAATGAGGATGCGATCACGCTGGCGCAGGAGTTCGCGCACGAAGGTAAGCCGATCGCCGCGATCTGCCATGGCGCGTGGCTGCTGGTCAACGCGGGTCTGGTGGCTGGCAAGACCGCCGCGCCCTGCCGCTATATCGCCGCTGATATCGAGAACGCGGGCGGCCATTACGTCGACGAGCAGCTGCACGTGGACGACGCCAACGGCTTCAAGCTCATCACGTCCCGCAAGCCCGACGATCTGGACTACTTCGTGGACGCAATCAAGGATGCGCTGAAGTGACGGAATCGCCGCAGGCCGATTCCGTCACCGAAACTACCGCTCCTTGGCAGCAAGCTGGCCGCAGGCGCCGTCAATATCCTGACCGCGGGTGTCACGCAGTGTGGCGGTGATGCCCGCGCGGTGCAGGATCTCCAGGAACCGCTGTTCGTCTTCCGGCTTGGAGGCGGTCCACTTCGAGCCCTCGATGGGGTTGAGCGGAATCGGGTTGACGTGGGCCCAGTTGTCGCCGTAATGGTTAAGCCTCTTGGCCAGCAACTGCGCATGCTCGGCCTGGTCGTTGATGCCGCGCATCAGCGCGTATTCGATACTGACGCGGCGCTTGGAGGCCAGCCAATAATCGTGCGCGGCATCCAACACCTGCGCGGTGTTGAAACGCTTGTTCATCGGCACCAGCTCGTCACGCAGTTCGTCGCTGGGGGCATGCAGGGAAACGGCCAGACGCACGGGAATGCCTTCGGCAGTGAGCTTCTTGATGCCGGGGACCACGCCCACCGTGGATACGGTGATGTTGCGCGCGGAAATGCCGAAGCCTTCGGGAGGCATGGCGGAAATCTGTCGTACGGCGGACAGCACGGAGTTGTAGTTGCCCATCGGCTCGCCCATGCCCATGAACACGATGTTGCTCAGGCGGCCCTCTCCCCCGGCCACTTCGCCGTCGCGCATCATCTTGGCGGCCACACGCACCTGTTCGATTATTTCACCGGTGGACATGTTACGGGTCAGGCCAAGCTTGCCGGTGGCGCAGAACGGGCAGCCCATGCCGCAGCCGACCTGCGAGGAGATGCACAGCGTGGTGCGGGTCGGGTATCGCATAAGCACCGATTCGATGAGGGAGCCGTCGAACAGCTTCCACAAGGTCTTGATGGTGGTGCCTTCGTCCGCCACTTGGCGGGTCACCTCGGTGATGAGCTGCGGGAAAAACGCGGCGGCGGCCTCGCTGCGCTTGGCTGCCGGAAAATCAGTGAATTCGGCGGCATTCACATCGAAATGGCCAAAGTAATGGTTGGCGAGCTGCTTGACTCGGAACTTCGGCAATCCGAGTTCGGCCGCTTTCTTGACGCGCTGCTCGGGCGTCATATCCACAAAGTGCAGCGGCGGCTTACCACGGCGGGCATGGTCCTTGGATAGCACGTCACGGAAGGCACCTGATGTGCCGCCGGGAGTAATGCCGGTTTCCGGAGTGTCAGGATGCTGTGTGGTCATGATGGGTTCGCTTCGCTCTCAATATCAGAAAATAGTCAAACATGCAATAGTAATATCAGAATCCACCATACGGCGTGCCGCATACGAATCAGATGGCCCATGTCTTAGCCCATAGCGAACGCATATTGAACGATGATTTCCCCATATATGGCATGTGGCACCGTGCGATATACACACGATGCCACATTGTTCATGCACGAGACATGCGAATCACAGTCCGGTGATCCACAGCAAGGCGCAGGTGAACGGTGCACTCATCAAAATGGAATCCACACGATCCATCACACCGCCGTGCCCCTTGAGCAGATGGCCCATGTCTTTGATACCGATATCGCGCTTGAGCATGGAAGCACACAAATCACCGAACGTGCCCACGGCACCGATGAGAATACCCGCCACGATCGGCACCCACCAACGAGTGGCCCATTTCGAGGCATCATACGTGCATGCGAATACGGCAAATGCGCCAGCCATGGCGAAGAGCATCGAGCCGACAAGGCCCTCAACGGACTTCTTCGGCGAGATGCGCGGGCTGAGCTTGTGTTTGCCGAGCCAGGCACCGGCAAACAAACCGCCCGTATCGGATAGGGCGGGTAGGAACACCAGCATGATGGCGTGTGCAATCGGATGCCCATTAAAAGTCAGTGAGATGATGACGCAGCTGGCCAACAACGGAATATACAACACGGTAAGCACGGACACAGCCACATGGCTGAGCCGGGAATGATGCTGTTCCCCGCCCTCATGATTAAACGAGGATTCGAGGCGCGCGCTGGCATCCGTGTTGGACAGTTTGCCGGCAACCGCCAGAGATAGGCGGTTGCCGACGCTGATTTTTGCGCTGGCCGCGATGGCGACCAGAATAATCGACACGATGATACTCAGCGACATCGTGATGAGATGGTACGGGGAATAGTAGGTGGCAATGAGGGTGAAGGACGAGCACAGCCACAGCATAAACACCGGGAGGTGCAGGCCTACGGTGGCGAAGTCCACCCTGAGCTCCCACAGCGCCAGAATCATGAACACGACTACCAGCAGCACGAAGAGGTCGACGCTGAGCAGCAGGCACGCGACAATAAGGATGACCAGTGCCGCGCCTGTGGCGATGGCCTGCGGCATGTTGCGGCCGGTCTTCTTGTTGATCTGGTCGAGCGTCTCCTCGGCCTCTTCATGGGGTTGTTCGTTGCGTTCCATAATTCTCCGGACCTGGTCTGAATCAGACCTCCATGATCTCCTTCTGCTTGGTCTCCAGCAGAGTATCGATCTCGTCGGTAACGGACTTGGTGACCTTGTCAAGATCCTTCAGCAGGCGATCGCCTTCGTCCTCACCCATCTCGCCGTCCTTGACGGCCTTGTCGATGGTTTCCTTGGTCTTACGGCGAATGTTGCGCACGGCGACCTTGCCATCCTCGGCCTTGCCCTTGGCGAGCTTGACGTATTCCTTACGACGATCCTCGGTGAGTTCCGGCATGGTCAGACGGATGACGTTGCCATCACGGTTCGGGCTGATGCCGAGATCGGAGTTGCGCAGGGCCTTTTCGACGGCACCGGCCTGGGAAGCGTCAAACGGGGTGACGGACAGGGTGCGCGGTTCGGGAACGCCGATGGAGGCGACGGCCTTAATCGGGGTGGGGGCACCATAGTAGTCCACGGTGATGCCGTTGAGCAGGGCCGGGTTTGCGCGACCGGTGCGGATGCCGGAGAAGTTTTCCTTGGTGTTTTCCACGGTCTTGGCCATCTGTTCCTTGGCCTGGTCGATAAGAGACATATTCACTCCTTGTGTGTTGGTGTTCGTCAGTGTTGTTCGTCTATGAACGCTTGATTCGATTGTGGGCGTTTGCGGCTTACTCGGCCACGCGCGATTCGGCGGTGGAGACCAGCGTGCCGATTTCATCGCCGACGAGGGCGCGGGTCACGTTGCCCGGCTCTTCGAGGCCGAAGACGCGGATGCGCTTCTTGTTGTCGCGGGCCATGGACAGTGCGGAGGCGTCCATGACGGCCAGATTGTCCACGAGGGCGCGATTGTAGCTCAGGGTTTCAAAACGCTTGGCGTTCTCGTCCTTGCGCGGGTCGGCGGTGTAGACGCCGTCGACGCCGTTCTTACCCATAAGTACCTCGTCGCAGTGGATTTCGAGGGAACGCTGGATGGAAACCGTGTCGGTGGAGAAGTACGGCATGCCGGCACCGGCGCCGAAAATCACCACGCGACCCTTTTCAAGGTGACGGATGGCCTTGAGCGGAATATACGGCTCGGCGACCTGTCCCATGGTGATGGCGGTCTGCACGCGGGTGGCCTGCCCCTCCTGCTCCAGAAAGTCCTGTAGAGCGAGGCAGTTCATCACCGTGCCGAGCATACCCATGTAGTCGCCACGGGAACGATCGATACCGGCCTGCTGCAGTTCGGCACCGCGGAAGAAGTTGCCGCCGCCGACCACGATGGCCACCTGCACACCCTGTTGTACGGCCGGAACGATCTCCTCGGCAATGCGACGAATCACCTGGGTATCGATGCCGACCTTGCCACCACCGAATGCTTCGCCGGACAGCTTGAGCAGAACTCTGCGCGGATTGTCGCTATCAGTCATATTGTGCCTTTCTCAAAACCGAAAGTGCGAAATTATCCGTAGACAAGCGTATCGGTTTACGACGACACCCCCTAGCAACGACACCCTTGGAATAGCGAAACGCCATCCGATTATTGAATAACCGGATGGCGTTTCGTTGAAATTACGCTAAGCGCGTGGAGTAAGCCTTAGGCTCACTCCTCTTCGCCCTTGCCGACCTCGACACGAGCGAATGCGGTGGCGTTGCCACCGACTTCCTTGAACAGGTCGCCGACGGTCTTGGACGGGTCCTTGACGAACGGCTGCTCAAGCAGCACGACTTCCTTGAAGAAAGCGTTGAGACGGCCTTCGACGATCTTCGGAACGATCTTCTCCGGCTTGCCCTCGGCCAGGGACTTCTCGGTGGCCACGCGACGCTCGGACTCGACCACATCGGCCGGAACGTCCTCGCGGGTCAGCCACTTGGCGCCCATGGCGGAGATCTGCAGAGCAGCTTCGTGAGCCACGGCGGCGCCGGCCTTGTCGGTGGCGATCATGGCGACGATGCTCGGCGGCATCTCGGCGGACTTCTTGTGAGCGTAGACTTCGACGTGCTCGCCGGAGATCTTGGCGAACTGGCCGACCTTGACGTGCTCACCGAACAGGGCGGCGGCCTCTTCGACAGCCAGCTTGACGGTGGTGTCGCCAGCCTTGGCCTCGAGCAGCTCGTCAGCGGAGTTGGCGTCGGCGTCCACGGCGTAGCCGAGAACTTCCTCGGTGAACTCGACGAACTTCGGGGTCTTGGCCACGAAGTCGGTCTCGGAGTTCAGCTCGACGGCGTAGCCGGTCTCGCCATTGGCGGTCTCGACGACCTTGGAGGCGATGGTGCCTTCCTGAGCCTTGCGGCCTTCACGCTTGCCGGCTGCGGCGATACCCTTGGCGCGGATGATTTCCTTGGCGCGGGCGACGTCGCCTTCGGCTTCGGTCAGAGCCTTCTTGACGTCGAGCATGCCGGCGCCGGTGTCTTCACGAACCTGCTTGATCAGTGCGGCGGTAATTGCTGCCATTGATTATTCTCCTTGAGAAATTTTGCTTACCCATGAACGATGGGAAGCGCTCATTCAGGCACTTCCCATCGTAGAGCATCACTCGGCCTTGGGGGCCTCGGCGGTTTTGCCCTCGGCGGCAGCCGGAGCGGCGGCTTCAGCGGAAGCCTCGGCAGGAGCCTCGTTGGTCAGGAGTTCCTTCTCCCAAGCGGCCATCGGCTGCTCGGCGGCTTCACCCTCGGCCTTGTTGGCGCCGGAGCGCTCCAGCAGACCTTCGGCGACGGCGTCAGCCATCAGGCTGGTCAGCAGTTCGATGCCGCGGATGGCGTCATCGTTGGCCGGGATCGGGTACTCAACGGTGTCCGGGTCGGCGTTGGTGTCGACGATGGCGACAACCGGGATACCCAGCTTGTGAGCTTCCTCAACAGCCAGGGCTTCCTTGGTGATGTCGACGACGAACATCGCGGACGGGGTGCGGTTCATGTTGCGGATACCGCCCAGCTGCTTGTTGAGCTTGTCCTTCTCGCGCTCGAGCAGGAGGAGCTCCTTCTTGGTCAGGCCGGAACCGTGCACGTCGGTGAAGTCCATTTCCTCAAGTTCCTTGAGGCGGTTGACGCGCTTGGAGACGGTCTGGAAGTTGGTCAGCATGCCGCCGAGCCAACGCTCGGAGACGTAGGGCATGTTCACGCGGGTGGCCTGGTTGGCGATAGCTTCCTGAGCCTGCTTCTTGGTGCCGACGAAGAGCACGGTGCCGTTGTGAGCCACGGTGGTCTTGATGAAGTCGTACGCCTTGTCGATCATGTCGAGCGACTTGAACAGGTTGATGATGTGGATGCCGTTGCGCTGGGTGAGGATGAACTGCTTCATCTTCGGGTTCCAACGACGGGTCTGGTGGCCGAAGTGCAGGCCAGCCTTCAGCATATCGCTCATAGTGATCTGAGCCATGGTATTACTACCTTTCATTGTCGGTTCTTGCCTGGCCATGCGCACCTGCGTGCAGCTGCTCCCCCGGTTTCACGAGTTGTGCAGCCGACCGACACAAGCCGTCGCGAGCATGACGCGAATTTGTTGTGTGCCGGTTGACAATATTGGGTAGCTCTGGACGCCAGCGACTGCGTCCGTTGCCGGGTGGCACACGAGTTTCGAGAATAGCACGGAGCCGGTACTAAAAAAACAGGCTCCCCTCTCTGAGGGGAGCTGTCGCCGTAGGCGACTGAGGGGAGTCACGGGCGGTACCGGCAGAACCACCCTCAGTCTCACTACGTTCGACGGCTCCAGCCAGTGGGAGCCGAGTATGGACTACTTCGCCTGACGATTGCGCATGTAGCGCAGGGCTTCGCGGCGTTCTTCCTTTTCCAGGCGATCCAAATACACGTGGCCATCGAGGTGGTCGCATTCGTGCTGAAGCATACGGCCCATCAGCCCGGAGCCCTCGAGCACGACCTCGTTGCCGTCCAAGTCGATGCCACGCACGCGAGCGTAGTCGGCACGACGAGTCTTGTACCACAAGCCGGGCACGGACAGACAACCTTCATCGCCATACTGCTCGCCGGACTTCTCCTCGAGTACGGGGTTCAGAACGTAGCCGACCTTGCCGTCGATGTTGTAGGAGAAGGCCCTCAGGCTCACGCCGATCTGGTTGGCGGACAGGCCCGCTCGGCCCGGATCGTCCACGGTTTCCAACAGGTCGTCAACCAGGCGGCGCACGGCCGGGGTGATTTCCTTGATCTCATCGCAGGGGGTGCGCAGGACTGGGTCGGGCACGACCCTGATCTCACGGATGGCCACTTCTCGTTACTCCTCATTCTTCTCGTCAGCCGGCTGGTCCGGCTTGCTGCCGGTGTCAGCGGCATTGTCAGCGGAATCGCCGGTCTCGCCCTCTTTCGGGTTCGGCCTTCGACTTCTTGATCTTCTCCGACACGCTAGCAATCGAATCAGACACGCTGGTTTTCATCTGTTCCGAGGCCTGTTTGACCTGTTCGGACGCCTGCTTGACCGATTCGGAGGATTTCTTGACGGTCTCCAGCGTGCTGTCGATGATCTTGGCAGTGGCGGGCAGCGGCTTGTTGGATGGCTTGGGCGCGTACAGATCCTCCTCGATGACGGTGGCGTAGCGCTGCAATACCTTGGGACGCACCACTTTCATGCTCGGGGTGAGTGTGCCGTGCTCCTGACTGAATTCCTCATCCAGCACCGCGAATTTGCGCACGGACTCAGCGCGGGAGACATTGGCGTTGGCCTGGTCGATGTACTGCTGGATAAAGGCGCGCACCGCGTCGTTGTCGCTGGCCTCGGCGAGTGTCATGTCGGCATTGAGGCCCTGACCTTCCAGCCAGGAATGCAGCATTTCGGGGTCGAGCTCGATAAGTGCGGACACGAACGGCTTGCCGTCGCCGACTACTACTGCATGAGCCACGATCGGGCAGGTGACGATGACATCCTCCATCGGGGCGGGGCTGATGTTCTTGCCGCCGGCGGTGATGATGATGTCCTTCTTGCGTCCGGTAATGAAGGTGAAGCCGCGGTCGCCGATACGACCCAGATCGCCGGTTTTGATCCAGCCGTCGGCAGTCATCGTCTGTGCGGTGAGTTCGGGCTGCTTGTAGTAGCCAAGGAACACGTTCGGGCCGGTCAGCTCAATTTCATCATCTTCGCCAAGACGCACGCCCATGCCAGGCCCAGGCTTGCCGACCGAACCGACCTCGTTGTCGTCCTCCCAATTGACGAGCATCGGAGCAGCGGTTTCGGTCATGCCATAACCCTGGATGAAGGTGATGTCATCCATGCCGTTGAAAAAGTGGGCCAAATCCACGTTGAGCGGCGCACCACCGCAGGCCAGCCATTTGAGGTTCGGTCCGAGAGCGGAACGAATGGATTTGCCTACCGTGGCCATGTAGAACGAATGGCGCATGCGCTCGATGAACGAATGGCCGCGGCCGGCCTGCTCATCCTTGCTCCACTTGACGAAGTGCTTGACCGACTGGGCGAAGATATGCCCCTGGATGCCGGCACCAGCCTTCTGCGAGGCCGCGTTATACACCTTCTCGAACACACGTGGCACACCCAGCAGGTAGGTGGGCTTGAAGCTGCGGATATCGGCGAGCAGTCGCTTGGCGTCGAGAATGTATCCGACCACGCCGCAGCCACCGATGCACACGTACTGGATGTAGCGGGCGAAGCAGTGCGCCAGCGGCAGGAACAGCAGCAGACGGTTGTCGTCGTACAGCATGCCACGCAGAATCTCGTAGCCGTTAAGCACGATGTGCGTGTAATTGCGGTTGGAGAGCATCGCGCCCTTGGGCTTGCCGGTGGAACCGGAGGTGTAGACCACGGTGAGCAGATCATCGGCTTTGATACGAGCGATAGCCGCATCCAACGTCTCATCGGATACGCCATGCCCGAAGTCAACGACAGCGTCAAGGCCATCGGCCTTGAAATTGAACACGTATTTCATGCCCGGATGATTGACACGGATCTGCTCAAGCGTCTGTGCGCGCTGGAAGTCGCCGGCAAAGGCGATGGCGGGATCGACTTCCTCGACGATGCCCGCGGTCTGACGGGCGGAATCGGTCTCATAGACGGGCACAACCACAGCGCCGATTGCCGCGCAAGCGAAATCAGCCACACCCCACTCATAGCAGGTAGGCGAGTAAATCAGCACCATGGTGCCGGCTTTGACGCCAAGTCCCAACAGGCCCTTGGCCACCTCGCGTACGCGGGACAGCATTTCAGTAGCTGTGGCGCTGCGCCATTGGTGGGTGTTGTCATCCTGCCATTCCGCGATGATGTCATCCGGCGTGCGAGCTGCTCGTTTGGACAGCAGCGAGTAGACGGTGTCGTCATCGGTGGTGACATATCTGGGTTCTTCTACATGTTCACGCATGGTCACTACTATAGGCGAACCAGCCTATGACACGGCAGAACCGTCTTCCGCTACCAGCGTAGGAATCGGTGTGCGGGCGGGGCCGTCTGGTCAGCCCAAATCGGCATAGATGCACATCCATCGAGAACCGATGTACTTCAGTTTGAGGTTGACTCGCAGATTTTCCTGGCCGATGGTCATGAATACCGCCATTTCCAGCGTGTCCTTGCCGGTGATCATGCCGTCGATCAATGTGGGGACAGTGGGCAGATAGCAGAATTTCGCTTTGAGCTCCGGATGAGTGACCATGTGGATGCCGAGCAGGTATTGCATGGTTTGCAGCCGGTCCAGGCATGGTTTTGTCATGGCTCTGTTGAGATGTGCGACGCTGAGTTTGCCACGTATCGCGTCCGCCGATGTGCAGGCGATGCGGCATGCAGCCATGGCCATGGAATGACATTCCTTCGCATTCAGCCCGCCTATGAATGTGGGTTGGATGTGATACCGCACCGGGCGATCCGACAGCTCCACAACGATGAATCCGTCATAACTCGGCAACGGCCCGTACTGATATGTGCCGTGGAAAAATCCCGAATACTCCATGATGACCCCCTTCAAGCCCCCTTGCAACTCACCATCATCGGCGAGCGTCTGTACTACAACATCACGAAAGGCGCGCCAAGTCAAACTACTTGAGCGCGCCTTCGGGCAAGTTAAGCCTCCTGCATGGAGGGCAAACCCCCATTTTCAGGGGGCAATCGGGATTATCGTGCGGAATACGGGTTGACCACCATGCCGCAACGCTGGAAGTTCTTCACGTCGACGTAGCCGGTGGAGGCCATCGCGCGCTTGAGGGCGCCGATGAAGTTGGTCTTGCCGTCCGCCTGGTGGCTCGGTCCGAACAGCACCTGTTCGAGCGGGCCGACCGTGCCGACCGTGGTGCGGTAGCCACGCGGCAGCGTCTGGTGGCGGGCTTCAGAACCCCAGTGGGTGCCCTTGCCGGGGGCCTCGGTGGCGCGGGCCAGCGGCGCGCCGAGCATGACCGCGTCGGCGCCGAGGGCCAGGGCCTTGACGAAGCTGCCGGAGTCGCCCATGCCGCCATCGGCGATGACCTGCACGTAGCGGCCGCCGGATTCGTCCATGTAGTCGCGGCGGGCCTCGGCCACGTCGGCGATGGCGGTGGCCATCGGGGCCTGCACGCCGATGGTCTGGCGGGTGGCGGAGACCGCGCCGCCGCCGAAGCCGACGAGCACGCCGGCCGCGCCGGTGCGCATCAGGTGCAGGGCAGCGGTGTAGTTGGATGCGCCGCCGACGATGACAGGCACGTCAAGGTCGTAGATGAACTTCTTGAGGTTCAGCGGTTCCTGGCCGGAGGAGACGTGCTCGGCGGAGACCACAGTGCCGCGGATCACGAACAGGTCCACGCCCGCGTCCACCACGGTGGAGTAGAACTGCTGGGTGCGCTGCGGGGAGAGCGCGCCGGCCACGGTGACACCGGCGGCGCGAATCTCGTGCAGACGTTGCGTGATGAGCTCCGGCTTGACCGGCTCGGCATAGATCTGCTGGATACGCTCGGTGGCCTGATCGGCCGGCAGTCCGGCGATTTCGTCCAACAGCGGGGTCGGATCCTCGTAACGGGTCCACAGACCTTCCAGATCGAGCACGCCGAGCGCACCCATCTTGCCCATGGCGATGGCGGTGGCCGGGCTGGTCACCGAATCCATGGGGGCGCCGATCACCGGCACATCGAACTCATAGGCGTCGATCTGCCAAGAGGTGGAGACGTCCTCGGGGTCGCGGGTGCGACGGGAGGGGACGATTGCCACATCGTCGAGTGCGTAGCCGAGACGGCCTTTTTTGCCCAAACCGATTTCAATTTCCTGAGACATGGTTTCCAGCCTATTGCCCGGGTGGGACGCCAACAAGGCCGTTTCCCACGGACCGGACGATTGCTTCAAGTCGTTACAAACATGCGCTATGACTAAATCATCTTCACACCATCTATCAGGAGGAAGCATGGCCAAAATCAAGGTCGAAGGCACTGTCGTCGAACTCGACGGCGACGAGATGACCCGCGTGATCTGGAAGGACATCAAGGATCGTCTGATCCTGCCGTACCTCGACGTGAACCTCGACTACTACGATCTGGGCATCGAGCACCGCGACGAGACCGATGACCAGGTGACCATCGACGCCGCCCACGCCATCCAGAAGCACCATGTCGGTGTCAAGTGCGCCACCATCACCCCCGATGAGGCCCGAGTCAAGGAATTCGGTCTCAAGAAGATGTGGAAGTCCCCCAACGGCACCATCCGCAACATCCTGGGCGGCACGATCTTCCGCGAGCCGATTGTGATGAGCAACGTGCCTCGTCTGGTGCCCGGCTGGACCAAGCCGATCGTCGTAGCCCGTCACGCATTCGGCGACCAGTACAAGGCCACCGATTTCAAGGTTCCGGGAGCCGGCCAGCTGACCGTCACCTTCACTCCGGACGATGGCTCCGAGCCGATTCAGCACGTGGTCTACAACTACGGCGAAGACGGCGGCGTGGCCCAGGTGCAGTACAACGTCAACGATTCGATCCGCGGTTTCGCTCGCGCCTGCTTCAACTACGGCCTGATGCGTCATTACCCGGTGTACTTGTCCACCAAGAACACGATTTTGAAGGCCTACGACGGCCAGTTCAAGGACATCTTTGCCGAGGTGTTCGAGACCGAATACAAGGACAGGTACGCCGAGGCCGGCCTGACTTACGAGCACCGCCTGATCGACGACATGGTGGCCAGCTCCCTGAAGTGGCACGGCGGTTACATCTGGGCCTGCAAGAACTACGATGGCGATGTGCAGTCCGACTCCGTGGCCCAGGGCTTCGGTTCGCTGGGCCTCATGACCTCCGTGCTCATGACCCCGGACGGCCAGACCGTCGAGGCCGAAGCGGCGCACGGCACCGTGACCCGTCACTACCGCCGCTGGCAGAAGGGCGAGAAGACCTCCACCAACCCAATCGCATCCATCTTCGCGTGGACCGGCGGCCTTAAGCACCGCGCCGATCTGGACGGCACGCCCGAAGTCCGTCACTTCGCCAAGACGCTGGAGAAGGTCATCGTCGACACCGTTGAAGGCGGTCAGATGACCAAGGATCTGGCCATGCTCATCGGCCCGGACGAACCGTGGCTCGACACCGACGGCTTCATGAACGCGCTGGACGAGAACCTGGCCAAGGCTCTGGCCGAGTAAATCATCGAACACATCGTGCGGACCTACATGGGTCATGTCATGTCGCAAACTGTCATGATTGTCGTGCTTCATCTGGAATGTTCCTCAGCACGATAATCATGACAGTTGTTCGATGCACGCACGTAATACCTCTAATTGTTCCCGGATATGTGGCGATTTGTCCACTGGTCCGGGACTTTTTCGTATACGGCCTACTAGAATCGTGATTCAGCTTGTTTTCACGCCCGCTTGAGGAGGTTTCGCCGCTTATGGTGTTCGCACGCCGCTCAACCACCCTGCTCGCCGCCATTATCGCATCCTGCGCGATGGTGCTGTCACTGACCGCGTGCACCTCAGACAATAAGACCGTTGTAGATGGTCAAACCACGGTGACGTCCAATTCTGCCGGCGGCGTGGCCGTGTTCACACCTTCGGACGGCATTACGCTGAACCAGCAGACGCCACTGAACAAATGGGCGAAGCTGGTGCCTGACCTAGCCAAGGCTCTGGCCGACGCCGGTTTCAAGAAAGGCGATATCGATCATACGACGTCCGACTCGTTGGCCAAGCAAAGCCGCGCCATCCAAGACTTTGTGGTCGATCATCTTTCGAATAACACCACGGACGATTCCGGCATTGCCATCGCGCCCGACAACATGACATTGCTCGTGGCTCCAGTAGTCGAGGCCGACGCTTCCACTCGCCAATACGGCGATTACATCAGCCAGAACCTGAGCACCAACGATGCCACGGATGGGGAAGCTACTTCTGACGGTGAATCTTCCGAAGACGACTCGTCCAAAGACGATTCGTCCAACACTGAGAGCGACAGCACTGCATCGGACGAGCAGGCGCAGGCCGTGGACCGGCTGGTCTCATCGCTCAAGCTGGCCAAGGAATCCGGCATGCATGTGGTATTGCTCGGCAACAGTATCGAGGGATATAAGCCGGACGCCTTCGTCAAGTTCTCGGACGCCCAGACCATCGGCAAGCTACAGGCGGAAAAGATGGTGTCCAAACTCAAGTTGGATAAGGCCAGTAAAGACAACCCCAAATACATTGAGGTGCTGCTGCCATACACCGCCATGGACGAAAAAGGCAACGCCAACGATTCCACGTTCGCCCAAGAGGCGTTCCGTGGTATCTGGCAGGTACTGGGCTCCTACTATCAGAAGGGCGTTGTGGAAAGCCCTTCAGGCACCTTGGACGGCAAATCCACGGAAAACGATTGGCAAGCCGTGGCCTACGATGCCGCTAAGGAAGGCTCCACTGCGAAAGTGCTTGACAAGCGTCTGGCAAAAACCGACGGACAGTCCACACTCACCCGTATTGACGGCATCATCACGATGAACGACTACATCGCCTCCGAGGTCGTCAAGGAATTGGACGATCTGGGATACACCGGCTCTGCCGCCGATATCAATCCGCAGATCACCATCTCGGGCATTGTCGGCAATATCACCGGCAAGAAGGATCTCAGCCGCGACGCCGTGCCGGACCCGATCAAATCCCCTGAAAACGACAACGCAAACGACTCATCCAGTTCCGATGACGATGCGGACAAGGACACCTCCGCTTCCGACAAGGACCGTGACTCGCAGTGGCCTCTAGTAACCGGATACGGCGCGTATGTCTCGAACATCCCATCCATCGTCAATGGCAAGCAATGGATGACCGGCATGGAAGACAGACAGACCATCGCCACGGATATCGCTCAGGCCTGCGCCAAGCTCAACAAGGACGAAGCGCTGAATTCCATGCCTTCAATCAGGAACTCCGAGGTAGGCGGCGTGAAGAAGATCCCGACCATCAGCGAACCGTTGCTGGCTGTCAGCGCCAGCAATCTCAAGTCCGCGCTGATCGACCCCGGATATATTTCCTTGGCCGATGCCGGTCTGTGATTCATACTCGTCACGCCGCTAGCCGCCTGCGATGTCTCTTCCGTACGGCCCTGTTCCGGCCGACAATCACCGTTAAATCATGACGGTTTCAGTACGATTTTTCGACTCCCCGCATATTGCTGTGGATCAAGATAATCGGCCGTTCCTCGCTTGAGGCCCCAATGCAGGCAACGGTCTTCGCAATGGTCCGAGCTGCCTTCAACGATGCCTACGGGCTGTCTGCGGGAGATCGTATCCCCCACTGAGAGCTCGGTAACGGCCGGTTCGAATGTCGACGTGACACCTCCACGATGCCGTACACTCACCACATCTTTGCCAGCTACTTTGCCAGCAAAACTCACGGTCCCTGCCTGCGGTGACAGAATTACGGTACCTTGCTCCGCAACAAGATCCACTCCACGATGACCTGGTGCCCACGGGTTGATCGGCCGCTCGAACTGTTGTTCGACCTGTGGATCGTCGACCGGCCAGTCGAATCGGGATTCGCACTGATTGCCATTGCGCCACGCCAAATCAGACATATCGGTGAAATCCTCCACCGTGTATGCCGCATCTCCGGTCACCGCAGTATCCGCATGCGCAACATGCTGAGGCGTGGATGCCAGCCCTACTCCCAAGGCAAGCAGCAGGCCGATAACGGCGGCCAACGCGATTATGGCATCCATACGCCGTTGCCGTTCCTGAGCCCGCTGACGCGCCTGCTGACGCCGCCGGCTGGCACGTCGGGCTTCGTCGCGACGCCAATCAAACAACAGTGGTGCATTCATGAGATTCCTCCCCATAGTGTGAGTGTGATGTGATTCCGGCTTCTTTGCCGGTGATACCCACCTTGAGGGGTCCGAAACAGGATGTCCAGCCAAAACGACCTATGTGGTTCTAGCTTCCGAAGTTATCCACAATGAAATTTCGCGTGACAGTATCGCCGCATCGTCATGTTGTTCGACCTTCAGCCGTGGTCGGCCCCTGTCACAACCGCTGCCATGCAGTGACAGCGGAACATCAGAACTCTTGTGATTGTTCCCACTGGGTTCGCATGCTCAGACGGTTGTTTCGTTTCACCGATTCCAATATCTGCCAAGCAGACACCAGCTCCTCCCGGGGGCTGAGCATTTCATCAGTATTCGACGTTCCATAGCCAGCTCCTCTACCGTTAGTCGCTAGTGTATATCCGTGTTCAGTTTTTGGCTGTATGAGATAGTATTCGATGAGTCCGATTCTGCGGAATTCAGCGCGACATGCCATACACGCATGTAATTTATATTCCTGCGTAGCTCAGTTGGCAGAGCATCCGACTGTTAATCGGACGGTCACTGGTTCAAGCCCAGTCGCAGGAGCTTCCAAGGCCCTCGCTTCGACGGGGTTTTTTGTATCCCGCCTCAGCGCGAATGAGGACGGAGTCGTCCATGAGTGCGTCCGGGGTTACGCCAAGGAAATCAGCGGTGCCAATCAGGTCTGTGACTGACCAACCAGTTCGCCCCACCATTTTCTGAGACATTGAGCCTCGTGTGATTCCCAGTGCGTTTCCCAGGTCCGTCTGGCTTTTTCCGGATAGACCAAGATAAACGCGAACGTTCGATGCGATGGCGGCTTCGATGCGCTTTCCGTGCTCTTGGCTGAACGGAAAAGGGCGCGGCCAGGCAATACAAGATCGTCTCCCGGCTGTTGCGCCGCAACGACGTGGACCTGCTGGTCAACGCATGCGACCCGGACCGCGAGGGCGAGGCCATCTTCCGCCGCATCATCCACCATGCCGGCGTCAACAAGCCCACACGCCGCCTGTGGGTGGCCTCCCTTGAGGAAGAGGCCATCCGCCAGGCATTGGCCGCCATGAAACCCGAAGGCGACTACCGTGGACTCGCTGACTCGGCCATGATCCGCGCGAAGGCCGACTGGCTGATCGACATGAACGCCTCCCGCGCCTACAGCCTCGTCTACAACACCAGGTTCACCGTCGGACGCGTGCAGACGCCCACATTGGCGATGATCGTGGAACGCGACCGGCAGATCGAATCGCACAAGCCCACGCCATTCTGGAAGGTCGTCGCCCCGATGGGGAGCTGGACCCTGACCGGAACCCATCTCGAAAACCACGGGACCGCCGAAGCATTGCTCGAAATCGTGAACCAGCCGGACTTCGCCTTCGGAATCTATGCCGTGAAACGCCACCGCCAGCACGACGCGCCGCCACGCCTCTACGACCTGACCAACTTACAGAAGGACATGTCGAAACTGCACGGCCTGACCGCAGCCCACACACTGACGGCATTGCAAAGCCTCTACGAACAGCGTCTGACGACCTACCCTCGCACCGACTCGCGATTCATCACGCACGACGACCTGGACGCCCTACGCAAACTCACCAACGGGGACCGGCTGGCCTCCGGGTTCCTTGATCCCGCCGTCCGTCCCGCTCAGCCCCGACTGGAGCTGACGGTGAACGACGCGAAGGTCACGGGCCACACCGCGATCCTGCCCACGCTCCAGGCAAGCGGGGAAACACTCGGCCAACTCGGTGATGACAAACGCCTGGTGCTGACGCGCGTGGTTCGCCGCATGTGGGAGGCGGTGGCCGACGACCATGTGCATGACGTGACCCTCGTCGTCGCCAACATCGACCCCGATTACGATGAAAGCCATCCGAACCTCCTACGGATCAGCGAAGCGGATTCCCGTTTCACCAGCTGCTCCGACCAGACCATCTCCCTCGGATGGAAGGGCATCGAACCCACGAAGACCCAAGAGCATGACGGCGGGGAAGACGAGGAGGACGCCCCGGCGGGCAACCTCATTCCCGTCAACCTCGCCACCGGAGCGAACGCCATGCCGATGCCACGCAGCGGAGCCCGACTCGTGGAGGGGAAGATAAAACCTCCGAAGCCCTACACCGAGGCGACGCTGCTCGCCGCGATGGAACACGCCAGCCGCCTCCTGGACGACGCGGGTCTCAAGGCCGCGCTGGACGACGACGAATCCCATTCCGGCGGCATCGGCATGCCGGCCACCAGGGCAGACGTGATCGAGAAACTGATCCGATCCGCATACGTGGAGCGCAAGGGCAAGCAACTACGCTCAACCGAACAGGGGCGGAATCTGATCAACGTAGTGGCGCTCCGCCTGAAGGACGTGGCTCTCACCGCCGAGATGGAACAGGTCCTCTCCGACGTGGAACACGGGAACGCCGACCCAACGCAGACCGAATCCAGATTCCGGGCATTCGCCGCCGGTATCCCCGCCGACGCGCAGTCCACGGCAGAGCCCGAGCTCGTGCAAGCGAGGCGAAGCCGCGTGACGGAATCGTTCGGCCCGTGCCCGCGCTGCGGCCAGCCCGTCGTCAAGACCGGCAAGGTCTGGCAATGCTCGACCAACAAACGAGAGAAACAACCGGACGGCACATGGAAGGATGCGGGCGGCTGTGGCTGGAAACTATTCTCCACCATCGCGGGCAAGACCCTCACCGACGCGAACGCGCGCCGTTTCCTGGCCGACGGACGGATCCGCCTTAAGGGATTCATATCGAAAGCTGGCCGGAAATTCGACGCCATGCTCATCCTCGACAAGGAAGGCGGCGCTCGGTTCAAGTTCAATGACAAATAACAGAGGGACAGCCATGTCTGGTCAAGCAGAGTATGACCGGGGTCGTCTATGTGACTGATGAAATCAACATCATCGGGTGAGTTTCGTCGTATGGTTGCTGCTTCATGGAGTCAACCGGCGCGGGCAAGCATAGTGTGCCACTGGTCGGAATGGTGATCGGCGTGGCTGTCTCTATAGTGCCTAAGCATTGGGATTTCAGGTCATGCGGCTGCCTTTGGAATAGGTGATTTGCCGACCTTGAAGGTTATAATTCCCCTCATGGGTAAGAGGAGCAAAATCGCAGCTATTGATCTGTTCTGCGGAACGGGAGGCCTGTCCCTAGGCTTGAAGCAGGGCGGGATACGAGTCGTCGCGGGAATCGACAACGCTTCAGCCTGCTCATACCCGTATAGCCATAACATCAAGGCGAAGTTCATCGAGCGTTCCGTCTGCGATGTGACCGGCGAGGATCTGAAGCGCCTGTGGGGGCAAGCGGATGTTCGTCTCTTGGCCGGCTGTGCGCCCTGTCAGCCTTTTTCCTCGCAGCGACGTGGCGCGGACACATCCCATGAGAAAAGCTGGCCGCTGCTAAATGAGTTTGCGCGGCTCGTGCAGGAGACCATGCCGGATTTCGTGACGATGGAGAACGTCCCGCGCGTCCAGTATTCGCCGATCTTCGATGAATTCGTAGCACGCCTGAAACAGGCCGGCTACGATGTCACGTATCGTGTCCTGTTCGGCCCCGACTACGGGCTTCCGCAGCGCCGTCGGAGGCTGGTGCTGCTGGCCGCATTAAACGATCATATTGAGATGCCTGAGCCGACGGTGGGAGCGGACCGGTACAGAACCGTGTATGACGCCATCCACGACCTGCCGTCCTTGGAAGCAGGGCAGAAAGACGATGACGACTCCCTGCATTTCGCTCGGAATCTTTCCCCGACCAATCTGAAACGCGCTCATGCCTCCAAGCCGGGTGGAACATGGGAAGACTGGCCGGAGGAGTTGAGAGCGCCCTGCCAGACCCGTGATTCAGGCAAATCCTTCAAATCGTTCTATGGGCGAATGGAATGGAACAAGCCCTCTCCCACGATCACGACGCAATCCTATAATCCCGGAGCCGGGAGATTCACCCACCCGGCGCAGGACCGTGCGCTCACGCTTCGGGAGGCGTCCCGCCTTCAAGGCTTTCCGGATTCATTCGTGTTCACCGGACCTTCGGAGAAGATCACGTTGAGCACCGTTGGGCGTCTGATCGGTAATGCGGTGCCTCCGGTGTTTGGCAAGGCCATAGCTCGGCAGTTCATCAAGACATTGGATGATAGGAAATAGTGATAATGAGTGACGAATACACTTTGACGGTCGATATGGCGACCGTGGACTCACTGGGACGAAACCTGTATTCCAATGCGGCGGCCGTGTTGTCCGAATTCGTGGCCAACGCTTGGGACGCGGACGCGAACAACGTGAGCATTGACTACAAGCCGGATGAAGGCTCTGGCAGCATCACCATCACTGATGACGGGTGCGGGATGGACACCGATACGCTCAATTCTCGTTTCCTGACCGTCGGCTATCAAAAAAGAAAACGGGAAGGCGATGAATCGTTCCGTTTCCACAGAAAATACATGGGACGTAAGGGCATCGGCAAGCTGTCAGCCTTCTCCCTTGCCGATATCATGCAGGTTGAATCCAAAAGAGAAGGCGCGGAGGCCAGGGGATTCACGATTGACGTTGCCCGATTGGATGAAGCGATCAAAAGCTCGGATCCAAACGAACGCCAATACCACCCGGCTCCTATCAGTCGGGACGGATTGACGTTGAACGACTGTGAGCATGGCACGAAGATAGTCCTGACGAGTCTTCGACGTAAACGGATCGGCCTGACCTTGGAAGCGTTGCGGCGGCGTATCGCTCGTCGCTTCGACGTGCTTGATCTCGCTGATAAAAGCGAGGAAGAGGGGGCGTTTCGTATCGTCATCAATGGAAAACCCGTCACGTATGAGGATCGCGGAGATCTGCAGCGGCTTGAGCACATCTGGTATCTGGGCAATTTCTCCCCCTCGAAAGAGCAGCAGAACAGCATAAAAGCCGAACATCACCGTGTCGAGGATGTGTCGTTCGACGGACATCCTGGCTGGAAGTTGTCAGGATGGATTGGAACGGTCCGTAGACCGTCTGACAGAGCCTTCAGCGACGACACGGAAAGCATGAAGAACATTATCGTCATGGCGCGTAAACGTCCCATCCAGGAGGGACTGCTGGATCATCTGGACTTCAATAGAAATTTTGCCAGCTATGTCACAGGTCAGGTGCAGGCGGATTTTCTCGATGACTCCCAGCAGGATGACATCGCAACATCTGATAGGCAGCGATTGGTCGAGTCAGACGAGCGAGTCAAGGCTTTCAACGAGAAGATGAAAGACATATTCAATCGGGCCTCTGATGAATGGTCCCGTGCGAGGAGTGACGCCAACACCAAGAAGTTGATGGCTGATATCCCAGAGGTTGCCGCTTGGGTCGACTCTTTGACAGAGGGGCTGAGGAAGCCGGCACGAGATTTGATTGATCGGGTTTCGCGTATCAACGGCATTCCAGAAGCCGACCGCCGTTCACTGTATCAGTCATCAATCATGGCCTTCACCCGACTGGTTCAACGGGACGACATCGAGAAACTGTACCATGTAGGCGAGCTTTCGACAGAACAGCTGCTTGCTATATTGACGTCTTACAAAGACTACGAAAACATGGAATACGCGCAGGTCGTGCGTACGCGCCTCGAAGTGATAGACAAGTTGGAATCCATGTTGAAAGCCAATGAGCTTGAAAACGCCACGCGTGACTTCGTTTCGGACAATCCTTGGCTTCTCGATCCAGCATGGGAGCGCGCAACGCGCAACGCTGAGAAGGAAAAAGCGTTCCGGACAATAGGCGAAGAAGAATACAAACTGGACTTTTCGTCGGATTCGGAGTCGAACAGCCGCGTGGATATCAAATATCTGACGGCTCCTGACCGTGAGACCATTGTGGAATTCAAACGCTATGGTCGTGATATCAAGATAGAGGAGATACGAGAGCAGGTATGGCGTTATGCGGAGGCGATGACTCGGATTCTGGAAAAGGACGATGCCCGGACCGACCGAGCCGAGGGAAGAAAGAATGCGTCCGGCATTGACGAGAGAGTCAACGTTCTCATCATCGTCAGACGGGTGCTTGACAACCGTGGCAAGCCGATGTCTCCGGGAGCGGCGAACGCGCAAGTCGAAATGTTCCGGGCAAAATTCCTGTATTTCAGTGACATGCTCGCTCAGAGTCGTGAACGCTATCAGGAATTTGTCAAGGGCGTTTCCCAAAAAGACTATGCCGGAGAAGCGATCCAAGCCATTGAATCCTCCGGTAGCGCTGGCAACGCCGAGAATATCTAGCGATGCCGGCTCATTGGGCATAGCTGCGCTTTTCCCATAAGAAGGAAGAGCTCGTGGCATATGCCGAGAGTAGAGCGATGGCTAATCTTTCCCACGCGCAGTGAGCATAGGACAGAACTCGTATTAGTCTTGTAGATATGAGCAAGTCCATCGCGCAGATCCGTAACGAGGCTGCTGCCGCTCTTTCCCCGGAGCGGAAGCAGCAGTGGGAGCAGTTTCTGACGCCCGCCCCTGTTGCCGAGCAGGCGGCCGGACTGTTCACTCCTGCCGTTGAGCCCGTGCGTATCCTTGATCTCGGTTCGGGCACGGGGATCCTAGCTGCAATGGTCGCCGCGCATGCGCCAGCCGGCAGTGGCGTCACAGCCATCGAACAGGACACCGATCTTGCCAAGGCGTCCGAGGTTTCGATCCGACAGGTCTGTGATGATGTCGAGGTCATCGCCAAATCGGTGTTCGATGTGTTGCTCGATGACAGATTCGATCGCGTGATTCTCAACCCGCCGTATAAGAAGATCAGTCCCGTAACCATTCCCACTGCCAGCGGCGGCGTGAAGATCACCAACCTGTACACCGCTTTTTTGGTGATCGCTATCCAGGCATTGGCCGAAAGAGGGGAATGCGTGGCCATCATTCCTCGTTCATGGATGAACGGCGAGTATTTCAAGGACTTCCGCAAATGGTTGCTCGACGAATGCAGCCTTGACGTTCTGGCCGTTTACGGCTCGCGGCAGGACCACTTCAAGGACATGGACATCCTCCAGGAGATCATGCTGCTCAAGGTGTCCAAGCGAAAGCAAATCGGTTCAATCGCCGTTTATGACGGGATCTCCCCGGAGATTCCGTTGGGCCGGCAGCCGCACGAGCTTATTCCGTTGGAGGCGCTGACCATGGGTAGGGACCGCATCCTGCGCGTCGAACGTCAGGATCCTCGGCTCTCCCGATTCAAGACCTTGTCCGAGCAAGGTATGTGGGTGTCCACCGGCAAGCTCGTGTGGTTCCGCAACCGCGACCTGCTGTCGGCCACCGAGAAGCCGGGAAGCCACCCTTTGTATTGGTCCGACAACCAGCGGGGCATGACGACCGTGCATCCGGTCAAGTGCGACAGAGAACAGTGGGTCACGGGCAAGGCGGATTCACGCAACGTTGTGCTGCCCTCGGGCAGCTACTGCCTGGTCAACAGGTTCTCCGCCAAGGAACAACGGCACCGCATCTACGCCTCGTATCTGCGCAGCGATACGGAGTACGTGGCGGACAACAAGCTGAACTACGTCCACCAGGGCACCTCCCGCCGGACGGTGCCGTTGAACGACAAGGTCGCGCGAGGCCTGACCCTTTGGCTGACGTCAAGCATCGTTGATGAATGGTACCGCCAGGTGTCGGGCAGCACACAGGTCAACGCCACCGACCTACGCCAGCTGCCGTGCCCATCACCGGGGCAGCTGGCAGAACTATCCGACCTGCTGCCCGTGAACGACGCGGTGGACCAGCAAAGCATTGACCATACCTTGGAGGGAATGTTCTCATGGACAAAAGCCAGCTGATCGAGGAAGCCATCGAAGCATTGCGTGACTTCGAGGTCGGCAGGGAACAACTTAACGAGCGAAGCGCCATGACATTGCTCGCGCTCCTACAACTCAAGCCCGGCGACGACTGGGCCCGGGCCACTAATCCCATGCTGGGAACCCGTGCCATCATGGACTGGATCCGCGACCAGTACGGTGTTGAATACGCAGCGAACACGCGAGAGACCATCCGACGCTTCACACTGCACCAGTTCGTCATCGCGCAACTGGTCGAGGAGAACGCCGACCGACCGGACCGACCCATCAACTCCCCGAAATGGAACTACCGCGTGACCGACGAAGCCTTGGAAGTGCTTCGTCATTATCGCGAACCGAGATTTGAATCCGAGATCGAACGGTTCCTCTCCGACCACCTGTCCTACCGTTCCTTGGTCGAGGAGCGACGCCACATGCCCAAGACCCCGGTGCATCTTCCCTCGGGACAGGAACTTGAACTGTCTCCGAGCGGCCAGTCGGTGCTGATCAAGTCGATGGTCGAGGAAATGCTGCCACGATTCGCTCCCGGATGCCAAGTGGCATTCATTGATGACACCGACCACAAGCACGGCGTCATTGACGCAGATCTCCTCGACGACCTCGGCATCAGTCTCAAGGCAAGGGAGAAGGCCCCGGATGTCATCGCATGGGACGAGCGCAGGAGATGGCTGTTCCTCATGGAAGCCGCCAGCACGCACGGACCGGTGGACGTGACCCGCAAGAACGAGCTGCATGATCTGTTCGCGGACCAGTGGAACGATGCAGTGCTCGTCTCCTGCTTCCCAGACCGACGCACCATGCAACGCTACCTCGCCCAACTCGCATGGGAGACCGAGGCTTGGTGCGCCGACACCCCGGATCATATGATGCACTTCAACGGATCCAGGTTCATGGGCCCATACGGACGCTGATCAGGAGGGGAGCAAGGCGTGGCAATGATCATGTGTCCGGATTGCGGAACCAGTATCTCCGACAAGGCCTTAACATGCCCGTATTGCGGTTATGCGGGGAACGATCCGGCCACGCCGATAGCGGACCAATCCATCGGATACGAAGTGGTCCCGCGCATCAAGATGAGCATAGAACGCTGGGATCCCAAGTCTCGTTCTCTGACGGAGGAAACGTCGGAGATGCCAATCCAGGCAAGAAGGGCCGTGGCAAGATGGCTGGGGTCTTTGAAGGACTGGGAGTCTCTGCAAGTCGTCGCTCCCGCCCTAGTGGGCTTCGTCAAGGAATTCCTCGGCGATGACAAAGTGCGGATGGTCGCCGATCTGCCAGCGGAGATCATGAGGATGGTCAAGGAGGGCAGACTGCGCTTCCGTCCGGACTCCGAGGGACGCATCATGCCATTTGTCTACGATGACAAGGGCATATACAAGCAGGTTCGTCTCAATATGGAGACCGTGCCGCCGGACGTGACCAATGCCATGCGTCAATTGGAGACGCAGGCGGCGCTTTCCATGGTCCTTGCCGAGGTTCGAAGCTTGCGTGATCAGTTGGAGGGCATCAGGATCGGGCTGCAGAATGATCGGCTTGCTTTGGCCGAGGGCGCGTGGGACAAGCTCATGCAGGCCAGGGAGGTCGAGGATTCGCGGCTGAGGGATGCTTTGATCATGCAGGCTCTTTCCTCCGCCACCGATGCAAAGCGCACATTGATGCGTAACTTCACCCAGAACGCCAATTACCTGATTGAGCAGTCGGACATCGATCTGAATCGGAACCCGCTGGCGCTTGTGAGACGTCTGGGAGAATCTCTCAATGGCAACGAACATATACATCAGGCGGCTGCCGATGCGTTCGATGACCTCGTGCAGATCACGAATGTAGTGCGTGTGGAGGGCGAGGGATATTCGATGCTTGGCCAGGAACGTGCCGCCCGTGCCTGCCTGGATCAGTTCAGCGAATTCATCAAAGCGAACGGACTCGATGAGGATACCCTTCTCGTCATCGACGGCGGACTTCCATCCGAGAGGAAGATGCCGGAACTTGTGGACCAGTTCGCAGAGCTTTCCAAGAGAATCTCGCTCCTTGGCGGCATGTCTTTGGAGCAAGGCATTCCGTCGGGATTGCTCGAACCCTATAGGCCTCGACCGGATGGGGCCTCTGCGATCACCGATAAGGAAACGGAAGATGAACCCATTCAAGAAGAAGACTGACGTGGAATCCCGAGCCGCTTCGTCATCCGAGCAAGCTCTTTGCTCCGTGTGCAGGCACGCGATACCGGAGTCCCGCAGGGAATTGGGACTGTGCCTGGATTGCTCCACGAAAAAGGATCGAAACAAGGCGGTCCTGGCCGTTGGCCTTGCCGGCGGTGCCCTTGCCGTCGCCAAGAAATATGGTCCTAAGGTCGTCAGCAAGGTGGGGCCGTTGGTTGTCAACGCGGTGAAGAAGATATTTTGACACCAAATGAACTGTCGGTTTTCGGTATGCCGGTATTTACCTCATATCCGGCATGCCGAAAACTGCGGTGAGGGTCATCAGGATGTCTAGCCCCCGAACGTGAGGCCCTGCATGGTTTTGGCCGGCATGAACGCGGTCACGGCCTCCCTCTGTCGGCATTCCGACACGTCGGCCCTTGTCGTGGCTTCCACGGCGTCGCGCATGAGGTCGGTGTTGATCCCGATGTAGCGCATGGTCGTGCTGACGCTGGAATGGCCGAGCAGTTGGGACACCAGCAGCATGTCGCAGCCGGTGCGGTAGTAGGCGAAGGTGGCGAACCTACGCCGCAGGCTGTGGCTGGGGAACGATGTGGCCTCCTTGATGCGGGTACCGACGTAATCCCGCAGGCGTGGCCGTCGAAGCGTCCGGGGAAGATCCAGTCGCCGCCGCGCCGGCGTATCGCTCGGGCGAGTTCACCCGGCACAGGTAACACCCGCTCCTTGATGCCCTTGCCGTGGACGAGCAGGCGCATCTCCTCGGGGTTGTCCTCGATGTCGGTCGCTATGTTGATCTGCGCCATCTCCAAGCGTCGCAGGCCCATCCACGCGCCGAACATCACGGCCAGCACCGCGTCCTCGTCCTGTGACTTGAGGTCTTCGTTGATGGCATGCTCCGGGCAGATCAGCCCGCCCCTGTGTGTTTCTGCAAATTGGCGTCCACAGTATGGGCACTATTTTTCAGCAGTATAGGCGGCTGGTTTCCAGCAGAAACTGCGTCGTCGGGTCCGCCGCCTTTTTCTTGGTTATCTGGTCATGAGGGCGTGCTCGCTGCGGTAGGAGCCTCCCTCGAATCTGATGAGCCTGCCGTGGTGCACGGTGCGGTCGATCAGCGCGGCGGCCATGTTCTTGTCGCCGAGCACGCGTCCCCAGCCGGAGAACTCGATGTTCGTGGTGTAGATGACGCTCCGGGTCTCGTAGGAATCCGATATGACCTGGAACAGGAGCCTGGATCCCTCCTCGTCGATCGGCATGTAGCCGAACTCGTCGATGATCAGGAGCCTGGCCTTGGCGATCTGCCGGAGCTCCGTGTCGAGCCGGTCCTCCCGCTTCGCGCGGCGCAGCCGCATGAGCAGCCCGGTCGCGGTGAAGAACCTGACCGGTATCGCGCGCATGCACGCGAGCCTGCCCAACGCGACCGCGAGATGGGTCTTGCCGATGCCGACGGGCCCGTAGAGCACGAGGTCCTCGCAACGGTCTATGAAGTCGAGCGTCTCGAGCTGCGCGCGTCCCCAGTCGGCGGGCATGCGCAGGTTGGACCAGTCGTATCCCTCGATGTCCTTCGCGTTCGGGAATCCCGCGGCCTTGAGGAGCCGGACCCGTTTCGACCGCTCCCTGGAGGCGATCTCCGCGTCGAGCCGGCTTTCCATCAGATCCGGCTGGACGGGCGTCGCCCGCTCGATGGCCTCGGCGAGCACGTCCCGGGTCAACGGCAGCCGTCTGGCCGTCTCCATGATCCTCCCGCATCTGGCGATGGTGTCGGCCCTGCGCCTGCGTGCCGTGTTCCGTCCGGTCGCGTCGTTCATCGTTCCGTCTCCTTTCCGCCGTTCCCGGTGATGAACCGGTCGTATCCGGCCAGGTCGGGCCCGTCGTCGGTGATGGCGCCGGCATCGGTGTCGCGTGCACGCAGGGCGAGGGTGACGAGCGTGGATTCGTCCAATGCCGAACCCGGCCCGTCGGCTATCGCCCAGCTCGCGGCCGCGACCGCGTTGCCGAAACCGGCGGCCGCGCATGCCGCGCCTATCGATCTGAGGCTCTGCGCGAGGCGTTTGGAATCGGCCTCGTCGAGCCATGCGCGCACGTCCTCGGGGAAATCGGGGCGTATCGACGATTCCCTCCAGGATCCGGGTTTGGCCGCGAGCACGGGCATGGCCAGTTCCGGATCCCGCAGCGTGGACTGGCTCCGTCCGTATACCCGGGGGCACCGCGCGACGATCTCCCCGGTACCGGGATCGGTGATCCGCACGCCGTCCCGGCGGATGGCGGCCAGGAGCGTCCTTCCGTGCAGCGCGGCGCCTGCGAGGTACCGGTTCGAGTCGATGTCTATCTGCCCGTACTTGTCGGCCCTGCGGCTCTCCCATCTGATCGGGTCGAACGTGGTGGAAGGCAGCGGCATCAGCGCCGCGCGATCCTCCCCGAACACGTCCCCGATGGCGGTGCCCCTGCGGTAATGCCTCGACGAGGCGGCCAGCGCATCGCATCTGTCGAGCATGATCCGTCCGAGCTGCGCGTGGGTCTCGGCCTCCAGCGGCGGGACCATGAGGTTGCGGCGGAGGAACCCGACCGCGTTCTCCACCGCGCCTTTCTCCCAACCGGAATAGGGGTCGCAGAACCTCGCGTCGATGCGGTGGTGCGCGAGGAACGCGTCGAACACCGCGGCGGGCGTCACCTCGCCCCTCGCGTTCCTGCGTCCCGCGCCGGTGGCGTTGTCCATGACGATCACGGGAGGGACGCCGCCGATGTGCTCGAACACCTCGACCAGCCCGTGGCACAGGCATTCCGCGTTCTCCCCGGGCAGGCTCGTCACGTACCGCATGTTCGAACGGGGGAACGTGACGACCAGGCAGTGGTCGTCCACGAGCTCGCCGGCGATGCGGGCCTTCGCCACACCGAAATCGATCTGCGCGACGCCGGGCGCCCAGACGAGCTCGCCGTACCCGTCGGAACCGCTCCGGTTCGCCTCGCGCCAGCGTCTCACGTACCCCGGCGTCGTCGTGTACTCGCCGTCGTAGCCGGTCTCCGCGCGGAGCCTGTCGTGCACGCGTCTGGCGGTATGGCGCTGCCTGCGCGGCAGCATGCGGTCGGCCTCGAGCCATTCGTCGACCAACGCCGCGTACGGGTCGATCTTGGAGCCCCGGCGCCTGTCCATGGGCGGTTTCGGGGTCATGTCGTCCATATCAGCGTATCTCGCGACCGTGGCGCGGTCCACGTCCGGTCTCCTCGCGATCTCCGACCTGGACACTCCCTGACGGTCCAGTCTCCTGATATCTTGCTGTTTGGGCATCGGTATCGCCATCGTCCTTTCCTTCCCGAGCGCCGCCGGCTGCAACCGGTGGATTCGTTTTCTGGTTACGTCTCGGGAATATACAGGCACGGCGGACCGGTGCCTGTCCTCGTCTGGGCGGTCATATGGTGCAGTTCCTGCTGGAAACCGGCAGCCCATACTGCGGAAAAATAGTGCAGAAATTGCTTAAGAAAAATTGAAGCAAAACACGCCCCTGGGGCGCGTGGGGATGACGGGCACCTCGTCGATGGGATTGTGGTCGGCGATCCGGTGTGCGACCGCCCACTGGTAGAAGACCTTCACGCAGGCGCGCGCGTTACGCTTGGCCTCAAGGTCCATGCTGCTTTGCAGGAAGAACGCGATCACCGCGTCGGCGTCCACCTGGTCGATGGGCCTGTCCACGATCCTGGAAAAGCGCGCGATCTGATACCATCTAGTTCTCAGAGTCTCCGGCGTGCGTCCGATCGCCAGCATGCTTGACAGCCATTGCTCGACGCTTTCGCCCCAGTCATCGCGTGGCCTGACATGCTCGCAGCCGTAGCTGTTCTTGTTTGTCCAGTTCCTTGTCATGATGCTCCCTTGCATAAGAAGAGAGAGGGAAGCGCAGTGGCTTCCCTCTCTGCGAAGAACGATGGTTATATAGTCGCCCGGGGCCGCCGGGCGGGGTCTTCAATTCTATGCGTGCGCCTCGGCGCGGGGAATCGGGAACATCTCTTCGACCGAATCAGGGTTCAAGTCTTCCATCAGCTCGGCCTCCCACATGACGAAATCCGCGATGGCGGTATCATCAGAGGCAAGGGTAACTGAAGCGCCTATGGCAGTGAGAGCTGGAACTGTTAATCGGACGGTCACTGGTTCAAGCCCAGTCGCAGGAGCCATCGAAAGCCTCGGTTCTCCGAGGCTTTTTTTTTCATCGTATTGGTGGCCAGACACGACACCCCATCATCAACCGGGAAATCCATGGCGAAGACCTCACCACTACTCACATCAGGCAGACAGGTCACTGTCAATTCACCGATGAGAGGCACGGTATTCCCAGTATCAGTTTGGGAATACCGCGCAAATCTTACATCGAGACCTTGGTCAGGGGCATGGCGGAGTCAATCGGGAAGTCGGGGGCGCTGGGGGCCACGCCGGCTTCGACCAGGTTCACGCCGAGCATGGCGACCATGGCACCGTTGTCGGTGCAGAGCTTGATTTGCGGGATACGGACGTCAACGCCGTAGTTCTCGCCGAATTCGAGCAGTTTGGCGCGCAGCTGCGAGTTGGCGGAGAAGCCGCCGCCCACGATCAGCGTGTTGGAATCGTACTGCCGGCAGCCGCGCATGGCCTTACGGGCCAGCACGGTGGCCACGGAATCGGCCAGGGATGCGCACACGTCGTCCACCGGAATCTCATGGCCGGCGGCCTGCTCGCTTTCCACCCAACGGGCCACGGCGGTCTTGACACCGGAGAAACTGAAATCATACGGGTGCGCGGCACCGGCCTTGCCTTGGGTCAGACCCATCGGCACCTTGATGGCGTGCGGGTCGCCGTTCTGACCATGGCGGTCGATGTGCGGGCCGCCCGGATACGGGAAGCCGAGCAGGCGGGCGACCTTGTCGAAGCACTCCCCCGCCGCGTCATCCAGCGTGGTGCCCACCACATCGATTTTGCGCGGCATGTCTTCCACGTGCAGCAGCGAGGTGTGGCCGCCGGAGACGATCAGAGCCAGCGTGTCCTTGGGGAACGGGCCGAACTGCAGCTGAGTGACGGCGATGTGCCCGATCACATGGTTGATGCCGTAAATCGGCTTGTTCGCAGCCCAGGCCAGCGCCTTGGCGCCGGACACGCCCACGGCCAGGCAACCGGCCAGTCCGGGACCGGCGGACACGGCGATGGCGTCCACATCCGCCAACGTCATGTTCGCGTCGACGAGCGCCTTGGACACGCATGGCACGAAGGCCTCGGCGTGCGCGCGGGAGGCGATTTCGGGGATCACGCCGCCGTATCGCGCGTGTTCCTCCATGGATGAGGCCACGACGTTGGAGAGCAGTTCGCGGCCGCGTACGATGGCGGCTGCGGTTTCGTCGCAGGTGGATTCAATACCCAGTACAACCGGTTCGCTCATCGTGCTTCTCCGTTCTTCTCCGTTTGCTTGCTGGTGATGTCTTCAATGTCCGCCGATGCCGTCTGCGGGGCGGCAAAGCCCACGACCCTAGGTTTCAGGTCCAAGCTCATGGTGTATGCGTCGATGCCTTCGGGCTGGTAGTAGCGTTTGCGCAATCCCATGCGTTCGAATCCGAACCGCTGATACAGGGCCAGCGCAGGGTCGTTATCCACACGCACTTCGAGCAGCATGCGCGAGGCGCCCTGACGTTTCGCCTCGTCGACCAGTACCTGAAGCAACGCAGCGGCGATGCCTTGCCGCTGGTATGCCTTGCCCACGCCGATGGTCATGAGCTCGGCGTCCTCGCCGTCGTACCAGAAGCCGGCGTAGCCGCGGACAACAGCCTGTTCCGCCTCTCCCAGCACATCCAGCAGATACGTGCGGGCCGGTGCGTCCAGTTCCTCTCGCACCATGTTCGCATTCCATGCGCCGCGGCCGAACAGTTCGCCTTCCAACTGTGCAATGGAACGAACCGCAAGATCACGACTTACGGCAGTGATGTCAACAATCATCGGACCACAACCCACTTCACGCCTTATCGGCACCGGCATGGCCGAGCACGTGCTTCAGTGGGTTCGGTACTTCGGCGTCCGGCCGGCGCAGGTACAACGGTTCGATCGGCACGACCTGGTCGCCGCGCAGTTCGCGGCTCAACGCGGTGGTCGCAAAGACGGCGAGCCCGGCTTTCCCGGCATCCAATACCGATCCGTCCACCACGGAGCCCAGCGCACGCAGTCCCTGCCAGACGGATGCGTATTTGGCCGCGCCGTGGCCGGTCACATCCACCACATAGCTGACGCCGTCGCGTTCGCCGTGTTCCGCGAGCGCCGCGTTCACCCGTTCGACGATATGCTCCGGGTAGTCGATATCCATCTCGATCCAGCGTCGTTCGGCGGCGTCCTCGTCCGGCAGGCTGATGCTGCCGTGGTTGAGCGAGAAGTACAGCTGCTTGCGGCGCGCATCGTTGACGCACAGCGTGACGTGGCGGTCGAGTTCGTGTTCCTTGGCCTCGGCGTCCGGGACGTCACCATCCGATTGGCGCGAACTCAAGCGCGGCACGTCGGCCAGGAAATCGATGCCGTCGAACATGGCGCTGTCACCCAGCACGAAGTTCATCATCTCGCCTTGCGGGTCGAGTACGTTCTGTCCGACGAGCTTGGCCCCGGTGGCGAAGGCCAACGCCTTGGCGGCCACGATGCCGGCGCGCAGGCCGGTGAATGGCGCCGGGCCGATGCCCACGACGATCTCCTCGATATCGGCAGGAGTCAGGCCGGCCTCCTCGACCGCGCGCGCGATATTGACCTGCAGTTTCTCCACATGGGTGCGCGAATCGGTCTCTACAATGGGCTCGCGCCCCACAATGCCGACCGTCGAGCCGAATGAGGTGTCAATCACCAACGTGCAACCCATGAATCCTCCTAGTCGTAAAGCCTCTAGAGAGTGTACATCGAGGAGTCTATGGGCGCATGGCTTATTGCAGGTCGAACGCGGCCCATCGCTTGCCGACTGGGACGAATGCGACGGTACGAGTGCCGTTGCTGGTGAGTTCGCCGTCTGATCCAGCGGATGCGACATCGGAGGAATCGAGAGGTCGATCGATATGGATTTCAAGTCGTTCTGGTGCCAAGGCGGTGGCCATTTGTTCGCCCCACTCCATAAGCACCACCGTGTTCTCGCCGGGGTCTTCAAGTTCTTCGTCCAATCCCAGCGATTCCAGCTCGTCCAACAAACGCCCGATGGCGTCCTGCCCCGGCGCATAGGCTGAGCCGCCCAGACGGTAGGCATCCACATGCACCAGATGAGCCGGAGTGCCGTCGGCGAAATGCCCGTCAAGTTCGCGGGCAATGGTGAATGTAGGAGACACGATGGGTTCGGTAATGTCCAGCCCCGCGCCGAAGCCCTGGGCGAATGTGGTTTTGCCGGCACCAAGAGGGCCTGAGAGCAGCAATACATCGCCGCCGTGTACCATTCCGGCCACGCGGCGGCCGAGCTCCTGCATGGCCTCGCTGGTGGGAGCCGCAATAGTGTGTTCGCTCATAAATACCCCTTTATCGACTTTTACCGACCTTTATGACTGATGTCTTCAATGCAGCGTTCCAGCGCATATACCGGGTCGCCGCCGTTCGTTTTGCTTTGCTCATCCGCCCAGGCGAGCATACGGATGCAATGCGCGAGTCCTGCCGAAGTCCAGCCGCCAAGTTGGCGCATCGCATTCTTCAGCACCCACGGATTGGTTTTCGCTTCGGCCTGTGAAATCGTGCCGGCCCGGACCGCCGAGGCTTTGGCAATGGTACGGAGCTTCATGGCCAACGCGCCGATCAGCGCGATGGGATCGGTCCCTTGTTCCACAGCTGCACGCATCATGACGATGGCTTCTGCGGTTTTGCCTTCCACGGCCTTGTCTGCCACGGCAAAACCGGTGACCTGCGGATTGGCGGTCAAATACTGGTTGACACGGTCGAGCCCCATCGGATTATCGTCAAAGTCGAAACACAATTGCTCGCACATGGCGGCGAGTTCGCCGGTTTTGCCGCCGAGCACGGATACCAGCTGCTGCGCGGCCATCGGTTCGACTCTACGACCGCGTTTCTCGAATTCTCCGAGTACGAAATTGAGTTGGGCATCCGGTTTCTTCAAATCCGGCACGTCCTCTTTGCGAGCGCCGGCTTTCACCAGTTGGTCGATGATCTTGCGCCCTTTGACGCCGCCCTCGTGCTGGCAGATCACCACGCTGGAGCCGTTCGGATCCTTGGCGGCCTGCTTGGTGTACGTCACCAGAGCTTCGGCGAGCTTTTCGTCGGCATTCTGCAGGTTGACGAGTTTGACCACGGCAACGTCGGAAAGCAACGATGGGCTGACGGCTTCATCGAAGGCATATTGGTCGGCCGATGTGGCGTCGAGCTCGATGAGTTCGGCGTCGGGTCGCGCCTTCAACGCTTGTGCGCACAGTGCCTTGGTGCGCGCGTCGTTCAAATACGAGTCGCCTCCGGGCACCACGGTTACCGGTACGTTCGCTGCTGTTTTCGCCATGCCCCCATCTCGCCACACAGGTTGGACAATGACCTGCCGGCATAACGGCCCGGCAGCACTCCGCGATTAGGCGTATGCCTCATCCAACAGGGCGTCGATATCCGCGAAACGCTTGGGAGCGGGACGCCATACCGGGTGACCGGCCGCGATGACCAGTGCCGGGTGTTCCAACGCGCGCAGGTCGTCCAGCGGATTGGCATTCAGCACAAGCAAATCAGCGGATTTGCCGACTTCCAAAGAACCGGTCTCGGCATCGACGCCGAGAATGGAGGCGTTGACGGCAGTGACTGCGTGCAGGGCCTCAGCCGGGCTGAAACCGGCGTATGCGACCAGCAGCTCCAGCTCACGCCATGTGGCGTACTGCGGCACGAATGTCATGCCTGTATCGGTGCCGACGCCTATCATCAATCCGGCCTCGTGCGCTTGACGGGCACCTGAAACCATGCCGCCGACCACATTCTTGGAATTCTCCAATTGGATGTCGGTGATGCCGGTCGCGTCCTGTCCAAGCAAGGTCAGGGGAAGGCCGGCGGAAAGTGTCGGAACCAGCGCCGAGTATCCGCGCAACGCATTCGGATTGTGCCGGAACATGCCGATCAATTCGTCGTCGAGCACGCTGCCGTGTTCGATGGTATCGACGCCGGCCAGCAGCGAACGCCGCACGCCTTCCGGGCTTTGCGCGTGCGCGCCGACAATAACACCGTACTGATGCGCCTCATCGCAAATCGCCCGCATCTGTTCCACGCTCATCTGCGGACTGCCGGCCTCGCCGATTTCCTGTGCATCGGTTACGCCGCCGGTCGCGGCGATTTTGATGGCGTTGACGCCAGCCTTGAGATTCTGCGCGACTGCGGTACGCGCCTCTTCCGGGATGCCGCTGGTCAGTGCGATAAGCGGGGCGCCATGGCCTTCGGGAATCGCCATCAGCGGTCCGGATGCCAAGATACGCGGTCCGAGGATTTGGCCTGCATCAATCTGATCGCGTAATGTCACGACTTCATATCCCACGTCGCCAAGCGTGCGGATCGTCGTAACGCCGGATTCCAGCAATGTTGTGGCGTTGTGTCTTACGGTTGCGGCCATGTACGGCTTGCCCAATGGCGAATGCGCGAATGTGGCGACCATACGTTGGCCTTTGGGCGTCGCCAGCTTCGGATTGAGCGGCTTGCCTTGGGAGAACAGATGGGTATGCGCATTGATCAGCCCCGGCATCACGATTTTGCCGGTGCCGTCAAGATAGTGGTATTCGGCTGGGATACTGGTTTCGATGCTGGGTGCAACCTGTTCGATACGTCCGTCGGCTCCGACCACGATCGTCATGTTACGCAGTATGGTTCCGGCTTTATCTCCGGTGACGATGGTGGCGTGGGCCAATGCGAATGGTTCGACTATCGGATTATGAGACAACATCATCGCCGGCACTCCTTCATGCAGCTGGTTGAACTGGTCTCAACTGTATCGCAGTTTTGCCGGCTGATGGTTTATGCCGCGCGGCCTATCGCATAGGTTCGGCTGGCTATTGCGATGGTTGCTGCACCGAATACCGCATTGGCTATTCGGCTTGCCGCCGCGTAAAGAGACGTCTCGTCTCCTCGCACCAGAGACTGAGGCGGACACGCCAAGCGGAACCGAAGCGCACGCCAGGCATTCCGGCCTCATAACGACGGACATGCTGGAGGCAACGGCTGACGAACACCAGTAGCATGCCGATACCGATTTCCACCGCCACAATCAGCACGGCACCCGTAACGCCGTCTTTCCATGGGATGACGGCCATCGTGCTGCCACCCAGCCACAACGCCACCCGTTCCATCACCAGCGTGCCCCATGACGATATCCACGCGAATACGCCGGCCAGCCATGGCTCGCACCATGCGCAGGCCAATGCCATCAATCCCGCCATCGTGGCCAATCCCACAAACGGCGACACCAACAGGTTCGCCGGCACGGACAGCAACGGCAACTCCGGTTCCATCAACACCTGAATCGGCAGGGTGAACAACTGCGCGGCCACGGTCATCGCCATCATTTCGGCGATGCCGTGCGGCATCGCTCGCTCAAAGGCACCGGCCAGCCGCTCCGCAAACAGCACGATACCCAGTACGGCGGCCGAAGACAAGGCGAATCCGTAGCTGGCCGACATATCCGGATTCACCGCCAATACACCGATTACCGTCCAGCACAGGGCGCTCAACGCTTGCGTACGCCGCCCCATCGCATACGTCAACGCACCTATCAATCCCATGATGAACGCGCGGGTGACCGAATCACTGGGGAACATCGCCAATGCCAGCAGCACATATACTCCAGAGACCAGCAACGCCGTCAGCCGCCGATCAAGCAGCATCCACATGCATAACCGGCGCACCAATCCCGCCACCAGTACAAAGTGGCCGCCGGATACGGCCATGAGGTGCATGATGCCGGACTGGCGGAACTGATTCTCCAACGTTTGCGCATACGTGCTGTTGACCGGCATCGGACCGGTCTCGCCGCCGATATAATCCTGGCCAAGCACACCCATCGTCAATCCCGGCACCAACACACGCCCCTGATCGGACAATTGTTCGGTCACGGTGAAAAACGCCTCCTGCACATGCGCAATCGCGGCGAGATGCCACGGCGGAGCCCGCACCTGTGCTACCGGCTGTTTTCCTTCCAAGAGCAGCCATAGTGGTATGCGTCCATATCGCGCTTGCTGCAATACGCCTGTCAGCAGATGGACCGCGCCTCGACGCAACTGCCCACAATACGATTCGTCGGCGTATACACGCACAGCGACCGTGGAACGTACATCCGTACCATCCACAGTGATGCCGCTCAGCCGTATGTCCGTCTGACAATCGTATGTGCGTTGGTCCGAAGCGATCACGGGCGTCGTCACCGTGGCCATGACTTCGTGGTATGAACTGGATTGGCGAGCTTGTGCGGAGGCAGGATCATGCCAGGCAATGGTGTCCGACGCGATTGCCGTCATACTGCCGATGCACGCCACCGCAACGCATACGGTCAATGTTCCCGTCCACCGGATCCGCAGGCGGAAAGACACCACGATCATCGCCGCCACGGCAGCACATGACGCCACTGTTATAGGCAATATTCGTGTGACAGGCCATTCCATGCCGATTATGGTGACGTCAATGCCAGCTCCGGCATCGGCCTTTGCCTGACCAGTGCCGAGTCCATCAGACATCCTCCATGCGAATAATGCGTGCGCTCCCAGACTCGCCGCCCACATCACTATGGCGATCGGCAGCATCCTCCAATCGCGGCTCCCCTGCTCGCGCAGTATCCAATCCCTGCTCATCCGACCGTCACCTGCCCTCGCATGGTCTCCAACGTCTTGGAGCCGATGCCTTTGACATCCAGCAGCTGATCGACTGATGTATACCCGCCAATCGCCGTGCGATGATCAATGATCCGCTGAGCGGTAACCGGCCCAATACCTTTGATGGATTGCAATTCCTCAGCGGTAGCCGTGTTGAGGTTGATGAGACCATGCGTGGAAGCGCCGGCATCGCTGCCGTCCGTCTGCATGTGCGGAGATTGCGTGGTATCCGATTCGGGGTTCGCTGTGGCATCGGAATGCTCCGACTGCTGCGGATCCGTGCGTTTCTCGTCCGTGGTGTTCTGCGATGGCATCGTCTGATCTCCAGCGGAGCCGCCCGTGGTCTGCATGGCGGTCGGTTGAGACAGCATGGCCATATTCATCGACTGTTGGACCAGCAATGCCAAGCTGATGCCAAGGGCGACGATCAGCAGCAATATCACGGCCAAGGCATGCCCAATGGTGAACGACAATCGCGGCTGATCCCGGGTGAGTCTGGCTGATTCGCCGACGGCATCGGCGGAACGTACGCCAATCAGATCCGATAACGCACGTTTGTCACGGGTCGCCTGCCGCAGGCCGCTCTGCGCCCTTTGGGGCGGGTGGCCGGCCGGACGGATCCGTGCATGGCCGGGAGGCGGCGGAGGCGTCGTGGGCCGTTCCACTCGCGGTTGGGGCATGGCTGCGCTCTGCCTGCTGAATGCGCGCAAACGGTTGGCGGCATGGTCTGCGCGATGGTTATGAGAAACGCCCATGCATCCACGCTGATGGATTCATGGGCGTTTGTCCAGCTGAAACGGGGTATGTGGTTCTAGCTTATGAAGTTATCCACAATTGAGGTGGGCGGTTGACGCTCCCCTCAGTCTCGCTACGCGAGCCAGCTCCCCTCAAAGAGGGGAGCTGGCTCGCAACAAGTCACTCCGCGGGAACGATGGAGACGATCTTCGGGGCCTTGACGATCACCTTGCGCGGCTCCTTGCCGCCAAGACGGTCGGCGACGGCGGCAAGCGCCTGCTTCTCGAGATCGGCCGGATCGATGTCGACCGGCACTTCGAGCTTGGCGCGCACCTTGCCCTTGATCTGCACCACGGCGGTCACGGTGTCGTGGCCCACGTAGCGTTCGTCGGCCACCGGCCACGGCTCGGCGGACAGGGATTCGGCGTGACCGAGCTTGCTCCACATCTCCTCGCAGATGTGCGGGGCAATCGGCGCGAGCATCAGGATCAGCGGCTCCACGGCGGCACGCGGCACAGCCTTCAGACCGGTCAGGTGGTTGTTGAGCACGATGAGCTTGGCGATGGCGGTGTTCGGGCGCATGCCTTCCATTTCCGCGGTCACTTCGGCAATCGTGTTGTTGAGCAGCTTCAGGGTCTTTTCGTCCGGCGTGTCCTCAGTCACATGGGCCTGGCCGGTGGTCTCATCGACCACATTGCGCCACAGACGCTGCAGGAAGCGCATGCCACCGACCACGTTGCGGGTGTTCCACGGGCGAGACTCGTCCAGCGGGCCCATGCTCATTTCGTACAGGCGGAAGGTGTCGGCACCGTAGTTCTCGTACATGTAGTCCGGGGTCACGATGTTCTTGAGGGACTTGCCCATCTTGCCGAACTCGCGGTTGGCATGTTCGCCGTTCCAGGTGAAGGTCGGCTCGCCGGAGGCGTCGGCCGGGCCTTCCACGACCTCGTCGGCCGGCACGTACTGGCCGCGGTCGTCGGTGTAGGCGTAGGCCTGGATCATGCCCTGGTTGAACAGCTTGTGGAACGGTTCGGCCGAGTCCACGTAGCCGAGGTCGAAGAGCACCTTGTGCCAGAAGCGGGAGTAGAGCAGGTGGAGCACAGCGTGTTCGACGCCGCCGATGTACAGGTCCACACCGCCTTCATCACCCGAGTACTTGTTGTGGTTCGGGCCCATCCAGTAGTCGAACTCGTCCTTCTCCACCATGTGCTTGGTGTCGGTCGGGTCGATGTAACGCATGTAGTACCAGCAGGAGCCGGCCCAGTTCGGCATGGTGTTGGTGTCGCGGTAGTAGGTCTTCTTGCCGTCGCCCAAGTCGAGCTCGACCTTGACCCAGTCCTCGTTGCGGCTCAACGGTGCCTCCGGGTTGGACTCGGCGTCCATCGGATCGAAGGTGCGCGGCTCATAGTCGGGCACGTCGGGCAGGTTGATCGGCAATGCGGAATCCGGCAGCAGGTGCGGGGTGCCGTCTTCGCCGTAGACGATCGGGAAGGGCTCGCCCCAGTAGCGCTGGCGGGAGAACAGCCAGTCGCGCAGACGGTAGCTTACGGTGCCCTTGCCCACGCCGGCGGATTCGAGCCAGGCGTTGACCTTGGCGATGGCGTCGTCCACGCGCAGGCCGTTAAGGCTCAGCGCGTCGCCCTTGGCTTCGGTGGCCTCGACGGAGGAGTTGATCACGATGCCGTCATGGGAGACGAACGGCGCCTTGCCCTCGTAGTTGGCCAAGTCGTCGCCGGAATCCGGCAGAGGCGTGACGGTGTAGATGACAGGCAGACCGAACTTCACGGCAAAGTCGTAATCGCGCTGGTCGCCACCAGGCACGGCCATAATGGCACCGGTGCCGTAGTCCATCAGCACGTAGTCGGCAGTAAACAGCGGGAGCTTCGCGCCGGTGATCGGGTTGGTGGCGTACAGGCCGGTGAACAGACCGGTCTTCTCACCGGCCTCGTTCACGCGGTCCTTGGCGGTCTTGGCTTCGGCGGCCAGACGGTAGGCCTTCACCGCCTCGACCGGGTTGGCATAGCCGCCCTTCCAGTCTTCGGGTACATCGGCCGGCCATTCGGCGGGCACGTTCTCCAGCAGGTGATGTTCCGGGGAAACCACGGCGAACGTGGTGCCGAACAGCGTGTCGGGACGGGTGGTGTAGATTTCCATGTCCTTGTCACCGTCGGCAGTGGCCACGATGAAGTGCACGGAGGCACCATGGGATTCACCGATCCAGTTGCGCTGCATGAGCTTGACCTTCTCAGGCCAGTTGATGCCGTCAAGATCGGCGATGAGGCGGTGGCCGTACTTGGTGATGCGCATGGACCACTGGCGTAGCTCACGCTGGAAGACCGGGAAGTTGCCACGCTCGGACTTACCTTCGGCGGTGACCTCTTCGTTGGCCAGCACGGTGCCCAGACCCGGGCACCAGTTGACCGGGGACTTGGAGATGTAGGCCAGGCGGAAGTCGTTCAAGATATCCTGCTGCTCGGCGTCAGTGAGGTCGGACCACTGCTTGCCATCGGACTCGTGGCCCGGAATGGCCTTTTCGCCGGATTCGAACTTGGCCACGAGCTCGGCGATCGGGCGTGCGGAGCCCTTGGAGCCGGACGGGTTGGTGGCGTCCTCGTCGTACCAGGAATCGTAGATGCGCGAGAAGATCCATTGGGTCCAGCGCACGTAGCCGGGGTCGATGGTGGCGAACGTACGACGGTTGTCGAAGCTCAGGCCCATACGGTGCAGCTGGCGGCTCATGTTGGCGATGTTCGCCTCAGTGGTCACGCGCGGGTGCTGGCCGGTCTGGACTGCGTACTGTTCGGCAGGCAGGCCGAAGGCGTCGTAACCCATGGCGTGCAGGACGTTCTCGCCCTTCATGCGGTGGTAGCGGCTCACCACGTCGGAGGCCAGGTAGCCCAGCGGGTGGCCGACGTGCAGGCCCTTGCCGGACGGGTAGGGAAACATGTCCATGGCGAAGTAGGCGGTGCGGCCTTCGGCGTTACGGCCCTTGCCGTCCTTCAAATCGCCGTTGACGTTGGCGGCCCAGAAGGTGCCTTGCTCGTCCCAAATCTTCTGCCACTTGTTTTCGATGTCCTGCGCCAGTGCGGCGTTGTAGCGGAAGTTGGGCTCTTCGGTTTGCGTGCTCTTCTCGTTGTCACTCATAAATCAGCAAGGTAGCCTCGCAACTGGACACGTCGTCAATCGTTATTCAGCATCCGAGACGATGGCTTTGGGGTCGCCGTTCAGCGAAACCGTGAGCTTTGTTTGGCTTGTGAACGTATCCTTGGCGGCCGTCCAGCTGCCATCCTCAACCATGTCTTCCAATGCTTCCGCGATTTTCTGCGCCAATTGGCTGGTGCCTTGACTCACGGCGATGCCATAACCGACCTCGCCCTTGTCCGCAATCACGTCCATATACTGGGGCCCGTTGGCCGCTTGAAGACCGGAAAGCACCGCCATATCGGAGGCTATGGCATCCGCCGACCCTACTTGCACGGCCGTGACGCACTGCGCATAACTGCTGCGCTCCTGAATCCGGGCCTGCGGGTGGTTGCCGCGGAAGATGCCGACTGTCTCGTCACCTTTCACTGCGCACACCGTGCCGTCGCCTACGTCACCCACCGAACCTGCGTCATTGGTGAATCGGCCACGCTCATCCGACCTGACCAGCAAACCGACGCTGGTCGTGAGGTATGGTCCGGCAAAATCAACGATCGCGCTGGACTCATCGGTGATAGGCCAAGAGGCGACGACCATGTCGACCTGTCCATTGTCCAGCATGGAGCGCCGGTTTTCGGGGCGAACCTGTTTGAAGACGATCTGCTTGTTCGCATAGCCGAGTTTGGCGGCCACGTATTTGGCGATGGTGATGTCGAAGCCCTGGTATGTGCCGTCATGCCATGCTCCCACCGATGGCTCGTCGGCTGCGACCCCAATGGCGATGGTGGGCCCCTCCGGCGCTCCGGAGACGGTGGTGACTTGAATTTGGCCGCAACCGGCCAGACCGGATAATAGCAATATCACGCCAAAGGCCGCGGCGAATCCTGCCATCAGTCGGGAGCGAAATCCGCGCCGCATCGGACGGCGAGCGCGGAGCATGCTACGGCTGGCGAACGATGACCAGTGGTGCATAACCGTCAAACGCCTTACTTGAACATGCGCGAACGCGTGAGGAACCAGGCAACCGCACCGGAGAGCACCATGGAAATCACGATAATGAGCATGAAACCCCACGGCTTGTCAGTGAACGGCATACCCATCATGCCGCCATCGAAGTTCATGCCGTACATCGAGAAGATCAGGGTCGGGATGGACAGTGTGATGGAGATGATGGTGAAGATGCGCATCACGTTGTTCAGGTTGTTGGACACGATCGAGGCGAAAGCGTCGGTCATGTTCGCAAGAACGCCGCTGTAAATGTTGGCCATCTCGATAGCCTGCTTGTTTTCGGTGATGACGTCGTCGAGCAGGTCCTCGTCGTCCGGGTATTGCTTGATGCGTTGCAGGGTGGTGAGCTTCTCCATCACGATTTCGTTCGATTTCAGCGATGTGGTGAAATACACCAAAGTCTTGCTCAGCTCCATGAGCATCACGATCTCGCGGTTCTGCATGGAGTGGCGCAGCTTCAGTTCAAGCTTGTCGCTTTCGCGGTCGATGATGCGCAGGTAACGCAGGTACATCGTGGCGTTGCGGTACAGGATCTGCAGGATGAAGCGCGAACGCATGAAGGTGTTGAAGCCTCGGATCGTGCCTTCCATGAATGGGTGGAGCACGGGCGTGTCCTGCATGCAGACGGTGATGATGAGGTTTTCGGTGACGATGATCGACAGCGGGATGGTCTCGTACCAGTCGCGTCCGCCACGCTCTTCCACGGTGGGAATGTCGACGATGATCATCGTGTAATCGTCTTCGACGTCTACACGTGAACGTTCCTCGTCATCCAAAGGGGCACGCAGGTCGGCCAGGTCGATGCCGGTTTGCGAGGCGACGGTGGCGAGCTCCACATCAGTGGGTTCGCTCAAACATAACCAGGAGCCGTTTTCCGGTTTCTCGATCTGCTCCACTTGGCCATTGATTGAGCTGAAGATTCTCAGCATGTCGTCTCACCCGCCTTCCGCGCTTTCTTACTGTTCTATCGCTGTACGGTTCCAAACCGAGATTAGTCTAGACCCACCGTTCGAATTTGCGAGCGGGGTTTCGCATAGCGACCATCACCAGACGATTGGCTGCCAACTTGGCATGTGCGGTCCTCGCAGATCGGTCGGCCCGTTCTCCCAGTCGGCGCTGTCGGCGATGGCGGGAGCCTTGTTGTATTCCTCCAACTCCCACAGGGGCTGTTCGATGGGGGTGCCGTTGACGCTGTGGCGCACTTTGAGCCGGCACCAACAGGCGTTGCGCATGCCGCCGAGTGCGTTCATGCCGTCCGGGTCAAGTTCGAGCAGGTTGGAGATGGTGGCGGTAATCCATGAGCCATGGGTGACGAGCATCAGCGTGGTGGGCGTGCTGTCTGAATAGGCGGAGTCGATGACCAGTGCGCGCACGGCATCGGCACCTCGCTGCCCCACGGCGGCACGGCTTTCCACACCATGCTTGGTTTCGCCCCCAGTGTGCTGTTTCCAAGAGGCGTAGTCGTCGGCTGCCACGGCTTTGATTTCGGCGCGGGTCATGCCTTCCCACTCGCCGAAGCTGCGTTCACGCAGTCGTTGGTCACAGGTGACTGGCAATCCCAAAATATCGGCGAAGGCGTGTGCGGTCTGTTGGGCACGGAACAGGTCGGAGGTCATCACCACCATGCGCCGGCCGGCGGCGGGAGCCTCCTCGAACTGGCGCGTATCAGTGCGTTCGGCGGCGTCAGGACCGGGCTGGGCGATGGCTTCGGGATGCTCGGCAAGTCGGTTCACCTTGGCCCAGTAATACCGTGAAGCGAGCGCGAATCCGGTCTGGTCAACCTGCCATTGGCCTACGATGTCGAGCGGCACATCGATCTGGCCTTGCAAGCGATGTTCGAGATTGTATTGCGTACGGCCATGACGCAGCATCATCACTTCATCGATCATCGGTTTTCGCCACCTCGTTCTCTTGCGGTTTGCCATACTCATCTCAGCACAACCCCTAGAATGGCGGCATGGAGATTTCTGAGTCGACTTGGGCGTTCATCGCCAAACACCGCCGTGAAGATGTGCGTGATGTGGCCTTGCACGCCAAGCATGATGGCGACGTGGATGTGCCGTTCGCGCTGGAGCAAATTGCCGGCTGGCAGCGCGCTTCACTCAAGCTACCTGACTGGGCGTCCCATGATGGGCTGATTTTCCCGCCGCAAGTCCCAATGGAACAATGTTCCAGCCAATTCACCGCACAGTACAAGGCTCGGCTGGCACAGCGATTGTTGGCCGAAGAAGCAGTCGACGACGACTCCCCGACATCCCTAGTCGATCTGACCGGCGGTTTCGGCGTCGACTTTTCTTACATGTCCCGAGTGTTCAATCGTGCCATATATGTGGAACAACAATCCATTTTATGTGATATCGCTCGCCATAATTTCCCGATACTCGGCCTTGACCACGCCGAAGTCATCAATGATGATTCAACAGCAGTGCTTGACACGCTTGGCCGAGTCTCCATGATCTTCCTCGATCCGGCCCGCCGTGACGATCATGGCTCGCGTACCTACGCGATTGCCGATTGCATGCCGGATGTGCTGACCCTGAAGGATATGCTGCTGGCCAAGGCACCGACGGTCATGGTCAAGCTCTCCCCCATGCTCGACTGGCATAAGACCGTCGCCGATTTCGCCGGCGCGGTACATGAGGTGCATATCGTCTCCACCGGGAATGAGTGCAAGGAATTGTTGCTGGTGTTGGGGCGCGGCCGTTACGCCTCACCGCTCGTGGTATGTGCTAATGACGAGCAGGTGCTGTCGTACAAGGCCGGCGATAACAGCGACAATCACACCACTATCAGCGATTCTGCCTTGGCTGCACGCAATACTTGCAATACCGAAGATTCCCTGTCTGAGGAAAGCGCGAACGACTTCGATTCCTCGCATTGGAAGTACCTTTACGAGCCCAACGCCTCAATCATGAAGGCCGGATGCTTTGATGTTCTCGAACAGCGCTTCGCCGTGCATCACATCAGCCCGAATAGCCACCTGTTCGTGGCGGCCGAACCTATTGCCGATTTTCCAGGCAGGTCATTCGCCATCAAATCCATCGCCACCATGAACAAGAAAGAACTGAAACAGCTATTGGCCGGCCTCACGCACGCCAACATCGCCGTACGCAATTTCCCCCTAACCGTGGCCCAGCTGCGCAAAAAACTCAAACTCAAGGACGGTGGTAGCACCTACCTCTTCGCCACCACCGACGCCCAAGGCCGTCACCTAGTACTGCGCACTAAAAAGCGAAAAAGTGGCTCCCTCTGACGAGGAAGCCACCAATACGTCAGCTAATCAGTCCTTGGCGATGGTCTTGCCGGCGGTCGGACCGGAGGCAAGGTCCTGGATCTCGGTGACTTCGAGAACCGGAATCACGGCCGGCTTCTTGGTGCCCTTTTCCTCGGCGACCTTGACCTGCTCGTTGTAGATGTCGTCGTCAACGTGCAGCACCACGTTGCCGCGGAAGCGGTAGCCCTGCTTCTTCTCGAGGTTGGCGAAAGCGATGACCAGCGGGGAACCGTTCTTGAGGTTCTCATAGTGCTGGCCGGCGGTGCGCTCGTGGTAGGCGATGTGCGTGTCGTCCAGCACGAACAGGGACATCTTCGGGCCGAGGTCCAGTTCGCCGTCCTTGGAGACGGTGGTGATCCAGCCAAGGTTGTTCTTGATGAATTCCTTGATTTCCGGAGTAATGACTGCCATGTCGAATCCTTTCATGATTGCTACGGATAACGTATCCTTACTCTTTCCAGAGTACCGGTTTCGAACGCGACTAGCCCGGATGTTCGCTGTGAGTAACCTCACCTTCGCACAGCTTTCATCCGGTTTTTGCCTGCTTGGCGATGCCATGCCCCGGTCGCGCACCAGCCACACACCTGTCACACACCCGACACCCATCGACCGGTCGATTTTGGCCGGTAGTTCCCGTAATCTGTGAGCCGAGAGAGCCACAAGTTTTCCTAACTGTCCTGAGGTGCACCATGGGTTTGGTCGAACGTTTCAGCAAGCTGCGCAGCCGCTGGTCCCGCAACTTTCCCCCGAATCTCGCCCGACTCATGTTGCTGGGCTGCGCTGCATTATGGGGTGGCAGCTATCTGCTCGCCAAATTCGCCATGGAGGCGATTCCGCCCCAATGGCTGATGGGTCTGCGCATGATCGGCGCCTGCCTGTGCATGCTGGCCTTGTTCCATAAGCACATCGTGCCGTATCTGACGCCGAAAATCATTGTGCCGGCGCTCGTGGTGGGCCTGACCTACTGGGGCACGATGGTCACCCAGACCATCGGCCTGCAGACCATTGAACCGGGCCGCAGCGCGTTCCTGACGGCCGCCTACTGCGTACTCACCCCGTTCGCCACGTGGATTATTTCAAAAAACCGCCCGAAGGCCATCAATCTGGTCGCCGGCGTGATCTGTCTAATCGGCGTCGGCTTCGTCTCGCTGAAGCCGGGCGGTTCGCTGTCGCTGAGTGCCGGCGACTGGCTGACCATCGCCACCGCGGTCATCTTCTCGTTCAATCTGACCTGCCTTGGTGTCTACACCAAACGCTTCGACCCTATCGCCGTCACTTTTGTGCAGTTCGGCGTTGCCGGCGTATTGTTCATCATCGGCGCGTTGTTCACCGAACCCATGCCGAACGCCAGCTGGCTGGCACCCTCAGTAGTGGCCAGCGTGCTCTATCTGTTCCTCGGCGCCACGATGAGTGCCCAGATCATGCAGAACATCGGTCTGGCTCACGTGCCTGCCTCGCAGGCGTCAATCATCATGTGTACGGAAAGTCTGTTCGCTGTCACGTTCTCCGCGCTGTTCTGGGGCGAGACAATCATGTGGAGTTCACTGGTGGGCTTTGCGCTGATCTTCGTCGCCGTGCTGATGTCGGTAATCAAGCCGACCAAACAGTCGCTGCACCGGAACTGACGATTCAGTTTCGGCCATGGATGGTCATGGGTTCTCCATTGCCCTGAACCGTTACGGTGAAGGCCGAGGCTCTTGAAGGCGTGCAATCGGAAATCGGACTTGGCATCGCCAAACTGCATTTCGAGTTGGGTGCCGGCAACGGCAGCTTCGCTTGGGCTGCATGACGTTCTGCTGAACGTCGTTTTCGCTCCAAGCGAACCAATTTCGGTTGTTCTTTGCGCTACTTTGCGCCACTTTGCGCTGATTCCCACTGCTCATCGGCACCATATTTTTGAGTCATTCCACATTCCGCTGGCTAGGTTTTGAAGGTCTCGTGTAGGCATCCTCTCGGTATCACCGAGCCTTAAGCAACCTTCCAGCCCGACACTTTACGGTCGTGTCTTGTGAAGAAGTTTTTCGAAGGTCTTTCCCTCTCATCCATCGTGGCGGGCACCCTTGCCGCCGTCACCTCATTCTTACTGGCATCGAAAATCGGTATCGCCGGCTCGGTAATCGGCGCGGCAGCCAGCTACATCGTCTCCGCGGTGGCCACCAAAATCTATCAAAACATACTCACCGCCTCCGGTGAGAAACTACAGTCGGCCTCGTCTTCCGGCAATGACGATGACACTACGGATAATAAGTCCGATAAGGCAGCCGAATCCGAGTCCGATACGACGATGACCGGCATGGTCAATACCGTTTCCACCGCGCGCAAGCCGCGCGAAGTCGTGTCCAATCGAGCGAACGGACGAACCTATTCGGTCAATGAACTGCGCAAGGCCCGCTCCCATAATTCGAAGCGCACCGCCATTATCGTCACGCTGGTATCCGGCCTGCTCGCCGTGGCAGTAACCGCCGGCATCGTCATGCTGGTCACGCAGGGCCGTGGCACGGACCATATCATCACTCCGTCCACCACGCCCACGCAAACCGACACCAAAACGCAGACCGACACGTCCAATCAGAATAACGGACTGCCGCAGCCGGGCATTACCGACGGTTCGAATGATTCCAACACCAAGGACTCCACATCCGGCTCGTCCAACGACGGCACCGATTCAAGCACGTCCGGCTCAACCGGCACCGACTCCTCAACCGATTCCAACACCAATGGATCCACCGATGGTTCGACCGGCACCGATTCCTCCACTAATTCGGGCACGACTGGCGGTTCCACCGGTTCCGGCACCACCGGAGGCACCACCGGCACCGGCAACGGTTCAACCGGATCGGGTTCAGGATCAGCCAATGGCTCCGGTTCCTCTTCCAGCTCCACGGGCGGATCATCCAGTTCAAACTCCGGTAATAGCGGTTCGAGCGGCTCCTCAACCGGTAGCAGCAGCGGAACCGGCATCAAATTCATTGGCTGACAATCGCCGACTCGATAGCAGCGATGGCGGCAATGCCAGTCAATGACGTGGGGCAATGAGAACATGGAACGTATGACTACCATCATCATGCATACCTCTGATGATAATCGTGGTCAGCTGTTTTTGGCTTTATTCCAAGGTTTTCCATTTTTGGGAAACCTGCCGATTACCCTCGTTTTTCACGAGGCACCTACAGGCACCCAAGAATAATCTCGACTGCCCCCACCGGCCGACCACCACCGGCCGGTCCATGATGCTCATTCGAGATCTCCCGCCGACGATAGGCGCCCGGACCCATACCGTCTATCCAAGGGGAAGCCAATGAAGGACACGGAGAACAGGCCGCAACCGAGAAAACGCAGGAAATGGGGATCGGTGATCGTCCGCAGGGACGCGGACGGCAACCCGACCAGTTTCCAGGCGCGGTACGTCAACCCGCTCGACCCGCCCAAGAAGGTCGGACGGAACTTCGGCCTGGAATACGAGACGGAGGCCTACAGGTGGCTCGACGAGGAGCGCTACCTCGTCACACTCCACAACAAAGGCATCAGGCAATGGGTTCATCCATCGCAGCGAGGCGCAAACACCATGCCCACATTCAGGGAATACTCCAAGGACTACTTCGACAAATACCGCAAACCGGACGGCAGCAAGCTATCCGGCCGGTCCAACCGATGCAACGGAATCGTACTGCGTCGGCTCAACGAGACGTTCGGAGACACCCCGGTCGACCGCATCACCCGGCAAATGGTAGACGAATGGTATGCAAACGCCAGAGACACGTTGACGGCATGGACGTTCGAACAGGCGGCGCGAACACTCAAACGAATCATGCTCGCCGCCGCGAACGAACAGGCGGATGGCACCCCGCCGCTCATCCCCGCGAGCCCGTGCCGGTACCGCGTCGTCAAACCGCAATCCAAACGACGTGACCAACCGCCGGTCACCGCCGACGAGATCAACAGGCTGGCCGAGCTCTTCCCCGACTACCAGCGGCTCGCGCTCTGGCTCTCCCTTCTGGCAGGCGGACTGCGCCTCGGCGAGGTATGCGCACTGCAACTCAGGGACATCGACCTGGAGAACCTGCAACTCCACGTCCGCCACTCCGTCAACCGCGGCCCCGACGACAGGGGCAAATACCAATTATGCGACCCCAAGACCAAAAGCAGCAAAAGGGTCGTGCCCATCCCGAAACCACTCGCCCCGCTCATCGAGGCCCATATCAGCCGGTTCTGCAAGGACCGCAAGCCCGACACCATGCTGTTTCACTCGCCTATGCTGGACGATTGGCTGCTCCCGCCCACGACCATCGAACGGACATTCCGCATGGCCCGCGAAAAGATCGGACGCCCCGACATCACCTTCCACTCGTTGCGCGCCACGCACGCCACCATGCTCGTCCTCGAGGGCGGGACCATGCGCGAGACGATGGACGACCTCGGACACACCAGCCTCACCGTCGCGGTGGACAGCTACCAACGGGTCGTCAGAGAACACCACCGCGACACCGTGGAACTCCTCGCCTACCGGTACATGCCATCGAACGATCCGACCGTAATCCGCACGGTCATCGATCAGAAGGAACGCCAGATCGACAAGCTCCGGGACGAAGTGGAAAGACTCAGGAAGATCCTGCTGGAACGGGATACCGGAATACCGACGGACCCGGACACCGTTTTACCGAAAAACCAAAACCGGTAAAGACCGGCATCAAACGGAACAGCCTCACACGTCTAAGTGTTGCAACAAGTACAGCGGCAACGCTTAAACGCGTGAGGCAGCCACGGTCGAAGCGCGAGGCAATGCCTTCAACCGACTGGATACCGCGATACCGGAACCGGTAAATACCGAAAAACCGAGATAACGGAACCAGTTTTCAGCCCTCGGAATCCATTACCGTACGACCCTTGCCGAAGAGATGGTCGACGGTATTAGTGTTGTGCATGAGGTAGTTTTAGGATCAGACACATTACGGACAAGATAATGAGTGGAATAAAAGAAACCTTTGGTTTAATTTCTGAAGCCATCAGCACTATGGCGGAAAGCGGCAGCGACTGGCCCTACACTTTGGCAGGAGCCCTTCTCCTTCTGACTGTTGTTGCGCACTGTGCCATTAAGATATCAACTTGGATTGGAGACAACGCATATTCAAGACAGCAGAAGCGTCTTTCAAGACTGTCATCTCTTCGCGAGGCAAAAAAGAGTCATCCTGATGTGCTTCTTGAAGCTGAAATCGACGCAGAGAAAGCAAAAGTGAACAGATACGATGCATGGTGCCGTTGGCGCCAAGAAAAAGCACAAAAACATCGGAATGAACTAATCGAGAATAAAACGTCTCGAAGAAGAGACAGCTTCTTTTTTACTCTTTTTTCTCTTCTGCTCCTTCTTATCCTATGGGCAATACCCTTCTTGCTCAAATGCTCGGGATTGCTTTCCCCTGAGGATGGCAGCGCTTTAAGCAATATTAAAGAGGAAAATTTACCAAGTGTGGTTTTCCTCTTAGCCTTTCTTGTCCTGCCGACAATCTGGATTCCTGTATATATCGTTGCTTACCGTTTATACCGGGCCATCAGAGAAGCAAATAACCCAATATCGATATGGGGGTTTTCCTGGATGTCGGCATCCATGTTGTTCTCGGCGATGATTGCAGTGTCAATTGAGACAGCCACGAAATATACGGCCAAACTTTTAGCCAGGGAGCTAATGCTAGTGGCAATCGCTGCCCTATTTGTTCCTCTAAGCTTTGCCGCGGGATATGTCATCGATTACATAATCGATAGATGGAGATTCGCTAATCGTCCGAACTTGGAAGATCATTATCATGATTCATTATCTTCTCGCCGGAATCGCTACATATTGGCCATCTTTAATTTTGTATTCTGTCTGTGCCTTTCCATCTTATTTGAAGTGTTTTATTTCGAATCGACTATAAATAATATCTACGTATTAGTAGTGTTTGTTGTTATCCTAAGCCTTGCGGCTTTCCTCTCAATCGTAGCTTCTCTCCTTTGTATTATTTCTTTCATCTGCGAGGATGAGTTTGCCCTGCACGGCCATCATGTGATCTTTCATAATGGACAGAAAAGAAAAGACAAAATAATAGGCTATGGTCTTTCAGCGAAAAGCACGTACTATCAGCCTTCAAGCCGGAGGAGGGAACTCATCTTTGAAGGATGGAATACGCAAGAAGACGGCCATGGCGTAAGCATAAGAAACGCGGATGATTTTGACGCGATGGTTCCAAAAGACAAATGCGGGGAAATCAAACTATATGCCCAGTGGAAATCAGCGACGAGATAGGATAAGGACCGCCGCCGACACCCGTAGGGGCCAGGGGTGAGCATCTCATCGCATACGAAGACCCTCGCCCCTGCGTATGGCCGACCGTGTATCCCCGACCATGAATGTTGCAACACTTAGACACCATGGAACATGCACGATCGGATAGAGACTACGGACCGGCTACCGGAACTGGTAAAAGCCGAAAGAACGAAATCCATTCTGCTTTCATTCTTTTACGCCCTATGCACGCCAAGCGCCATAACAATGTTTGCGATGAACTTATCGTATGACAGTAACGCCGATGGTTCATAGGCCACCCCGTCCTCGGGATTCGCAAACACAAGCCAGACGGCCTGGTACAAGCTCTTTCGACGGAGTCGGTCACAGAGCAGCAAAAAACGATCAAGGTACGACGCACCCTCGAAATCAGGGTCAATCGGAAAATGCGCTGACCGCACCCCACGTCCGACAATCCGACTGTCCGGACAATCGTGAACTATCATCACATAGCCCATGACCGGCGGAATACTGCTGGAACCGAGCAGATGCTCATCGAACGCCGTATGCGCGTCAAATGCCGAGCCAATTGATTCCTCCGCGCGGTTGTTGGCGTTGTTCCCGAAGGAACTGTTAATGCTCTTCAATTCGATAGCGCTCACGAGTTCGCCATTGTCAAGCGCCAGCAAGTCCCAGTTCTTGGTGGGACGGAACCAGCCCGGTAATGTGCACATGCGTCCTTGGTCATAGACCTCATCAGGATGGAATCCCGCATTAATGAGATCGTCACGAATGATAGCTGCAATCGGATCCAGGTGCTTTCCAGACGTGATTCCCTGCCGTGCTCCCTGATCGGAATGCCCTGCTGCAGCCTGTGCCTCGCGGGCGCGTTCGATTGAGTCGTACATGCCGAGAATCGCGTCCTCGATGTCAAATCTCATTCCGTGGCCTCCTTATAAGCCGCTTCGGCGAATTTCGTTGCCAAAGCCCTGTCCTTCTCGTTAAAGGCGCGTGAAAGTCCCAATTTGTTCGTGTCACTTATTTGGATATATTTCGGCATATGCACCAAGCGCAGGTACTGTGCCTGAAAGCGCAACGTTCCTCCACGCATCTTGACACCAAGCGCATCGATGAAACGACGTGTCGTATCGGCCATAAGCAGGCCGCCGAGAACCTCCAAATCCCACTCATCGGAAGTGATCCAGTAGCAGTTGTGATGCGGATACTTTCCATGCGACAGAATCGGATCGGGCTGAGCCGCCATATCCGGCATAAGTAGAAGGTCGCGGTCAAGCAGTCCAGGTGTGAGCTTGTCGATAGTGCGGTACCAGGCAGTTTTATTCTTTTTCGCGACGTACCGTCTCGACAGCCGTTCCTTGTTTGTTTCCAAATAGGTTTTGAGTCGTGGATATTTGTCGAGGTTGACCAAAGTTCCGTCGTCATTCCACGGGTTTACAAGCCAGCGTTGCCTATCGTCGTTCCCACGACGATGATCACGCATGTAGAAAATCGGCACCATACGATCAGACTCTACCAAATCATCGTCTTCAGTAAGGAAAACATCATCACAACCCGTGGCGATACCGATACCGAGTTTCACGCCGGCCTCTTCGAGTTTCGGCAACCTTTCACACGCCTGCGAAACGAATCTCACTAGGTCATGATTACCGAGCGGATACATCCTATCACCGGTCGGTTTATCAATCTCGAATGCTTCAAATCGCTCACCAACCAGATCCGGCTCGTCGTCCATCAGCCAGTCGAGGACCGCGGTGGCGTCGGCCTCGTTGAATTCCGGGGCGCAGTTCACGAATTTCAAATGATCGGCCGCCACACCCTTGCGAACCGTCGTGACCGCCGGATAGGCATCGACCTCATCATCGAAGGCATCAACGCCGTGCATGCGTACGAGAGACACGAGACCGCAATCCGTGCCCATACGGGATCTCAACAACGTGCCGTACTTGTTCTGCAGCCATCGGTCGGCGCAGATGAAGCATAGCGTTCCGCCGACCTTCAATGTATCGAGGCCTCGGTCGAAGAAACTCACGTACAGGTCGCATCCCGTCGTTACCGAAGAGAGTCGTTTGACGTAAAGCGACCTCTTCGTCCGGTCAATTTCAACAGCCCGGACGTATGGTGGATTCCCGACAATAAAATCAGCGGCAGGAACGTCATCAAGAATGAAATCGCCATGTACGATCCACTGCTCGCAAAGCTCCCGAGCCTGGATTGCGGGGCATCCTCTTGTCATCAATGCCTCGACGGCGGCCTTCCTTGCCGTCTCGATCGACGCGGAGTCTATGTCGTAGGCGCGGATCGCGTTCCCCAACGACGTCCAACCTTTGCCAACGGCAATTGCATCATCGGCCAGACGTCCGGCAATCACGGTCAGGAAAGCTCCGCACCCGCAGGATGGTTCGATGATCACCTTATCCGAAATGCCGGTGCCCGGCACATAGCCGGCCACGTCGAGAATCAGGTCGACAACCCATTTTTTCGTATAGACAACACCGTGGTGCGTAGATGCCATAATCCTCCTGAAATCAGATACTCCTCAGTATCACCTATTAGAAATCGACAACGAGTATCGGCACGACCCGTGAAACGCTGTTCTCAGCTGACCAAACACCGGAATCCCCAGCATCACTTCCGTGGGCGGGAGGCTATCCCTTAGCATGGCTGCGCGAGCGGAACAGAAAAGCTCTCCGCGCGGCGTCGCATCTCGAATTCAGATATAGTTTCAGTTCCGAACATCACGCCACTCTCTTTCTCCCTGATTCTCATTTCGTGGCCCAGGGCCTTCAGCCTAATGACCCATATGGTGCCTAGGACCTTTGTAATCAATCCCGGCACTCTTGACATCCCCGTCTTGCCAGGCAAGATTCTTCCGCAACGTGTCGCCGAATCTGTCCAGCAGATTCGTCCTGTTGCGGATCGGACCGGACGTGCGAAGGGCCTTGCTCTCCCTAATCGTGCGAATCGTTCCGATGTGCTTCGTGAGCTGGTCCCGGATGGCGTCGAGGCGTTCGGGAGCGAACATGCGCATGCGCGACAGTTCGTGCGCCACCTCGTCGGGCCAGTCCGACAGGGCATCCAGGTCGAACCGGCTCCAATCCTCCACCAGTCTGAGCTGCCGCAAAGCCGATGGCTTGCCGGTCGCAGTGTAGAACGGCTTGGCGAACCAGTCCCGGCCGTCCACGTCGAGCTCGCCGCTCCACAGGCTCGCTCCCGTGTCGTAGATTGGGGCCGGACGGACCTCAAGGGTCTCGATGTCGCGGATCAGACCGAAGTTGTTGTAATGCCGGTCGGTGTTGCGCATGAGGTAATCGACCACGAGCCAGTCGTCCGTGGCGTCGCGCACGGCGCGCTCGTCAGCTCCGCAGCCGGCGGCGGCATGGATCCACTGGTCATGCGAATTGAGTCCATTGGTGGTTTTGATGGATTGGAGCACCTGCCAGGCGGAGACCAGCTCCTCATGGCTGGTGAGCATATCCTCGCACGTGCAGACCAGACGGTTGCCGCTGCGCGCCAGCGAATACGGGACGGCGGGAACGCCCAGCCGCGCGCAGAGCTTCGAGGCGATGACCTCGTTCATCGGCTCCTGGCCAGTGCGACCCGACTTGACGAGCAGCCTCCTACCGGTGTTCTTGTTGATCGTCCAGCGTTTGGGAAGGTCGCCGCCCGTGGACACGTCGGGAGCGTTGAGGCTAATGTCATGCGACGAGGAATACGAGGTGAGCAGGATCTCGCCCAGCGCCTCGTCGAAGGGATTGTCGAAGAAGTTGACGTCCTTCCATTCGACCGGATCGTCCTCGCGCTTGACCCAGTACTGATCCGACAGGCTCAATCCGTAGGTCCTGTCGAGCAGTTCGCCGGTCGATGAGGCGCCGAGCGAATCGAGCACACGGCGGATACCATCTCGGGTGGAGGGAATGGCGCGGGACTTCCACCATTCATCGATCCTCCTGGCATACAGCGCGCTCTTGCCGTGCGTGGTGAACTCCAGGGGCAACCGCCTAGGATCGAGGACCTCGCCCGAGGAGCACGCGCGGCCAGACGCGGGCTCGTATTCGAACGCGAGGACCGGATGGTCCCCGCACATGATCAGCTTGCGCGGCATGCTTCCCTTCCTTTCCGACTCGGCGTTACAGAGAATAAATTCTACAGGCGAGAATCGAACGTGGGGGCGTCGCCGTCATCGCCGCCGGCTTCGTCGCCCTGCTCGTCGTCGTCGCGCTTGCGGTGGGACTGGGATTCCAAGGCCTTGTCGGCACGTGTGCGTATCAGCCCCGCATACTTGCCGGTGAGTTGCGGAATGGCAATCTCGTCCATGCAGTCGAAACCGTAACCATGATCGGAGTACTCGCTGTCGGCCCAGATAATGTTGCGGCGCGTAGTCTGATCGACGAGCAAGGCTTCGAGCACGTCCTCTCCGTGGCGTTCGATGAATTTCCCGATGATGTCAGCCATTAAGCCTCGCTTAGATATGGTTCTGAATAAGACTTCCCGATGGGCATCCTGGAATCAGCGCCCCATATGGCGTGCAGGGCCTTTGCGATCGGTCCCGATGCTCTTGCCATCCCCGTCTTGCCGGTCGAGGTTCTTCCGCAGCGTGTCGCCGAATCTGTCCAGCAGATCCGTTTTGCTGCGAATGGCGTCCGGCTTCCGACGCAATCCCTCGACCAGATCGATGAACGCGTGTTCCTCCTGTTCCACGCAGTCGAGGAACACGGAACAGAACGCCACGGGATCGCCGTCCACCTGCCAGGTCTCCAGACTGCGGGCATAGTCGCGCTTGGCGTCATACTTGATCGCCACGGGACGATAGCCGTGCTTCAGCAGCATGAAATTGAGCAGCTGGCGGCCGGTCCGCCCGTTGCCGTCCATGAACGGGTGGATGTTCTCGAACATCGCATGGAAGCCGGCGGTCCTGAGCAGCGGATGAGCGCCGCTCGCGTCCAGCCCGTCGATCAGGGCCCGCAGGTCGTCGCGGATCTCCAGCGGGTCGGCGGTCTTGACGCGGGTCGCGGTGATCCTTGCCAGATAACCGTAGGGGCGGAACGTGCCGCGGGCGAACGGCTGGAGGTCCAGCGCCGTCACCTCATGGACGCGCCGGACCAGTTCCTCATCCAGTCTCCTCCCCTCCCGGGCGTATTCGCGCACGTAGGCCATGCCGTCCGCGACGCCGCGCGCGGCGAACACGTACCGTGCCGGCGAATCCGACGGGACGAACTCGCCCTCCAAAACCAGGGACGTGTCCTCCAGGGTCAGCGTGGATCCCTCTATGGCGTTTGAATTGTAGGTGTAGCGCACCAGCCAGTCGCGGTCGTAATCCGCCAGCGCCATGTCCTCGACGCCGTCCAGGGGGTCCAGTGCGCGGGCACGGTCCTTCAGCGCGTCGATTCGTCGCAGGCGTTCGGCGATTCCCGGCTCGCGTTCAAGGCCGAGCAGTTCCTCGGGCAGTTCCTGTATGCGCTGCGATAGCTCGGGATTGGCCATCATGTCCCTCTTTTCGTGTTCCGGTTGCAAAGTCCATTATTCCAGCCGCGGTTCGTTCCGTCCTGCGGCCTGCATGTCATAGGGAGGCGCGCCGGCCGTCCCGGGTCGATTCGAACGCCGCGGCCACTTCTTCCGATACCGGCATGCGCATCGTCACCCGGCCGGTTTCCTGCGCGGCGGCACGTTTCATGGCTCGGCGTTCGGCCCTGGTGGGCCGTTCGAGAATCCACTCGGCGAACGCGCGGATAAGGATGGACGCGACGATCACGCCGATGGATCCCCAGAAGCACGGGACGAAGTCCGGCTTTGTATGGTCGGTCCAGAACCAGGCGATCAACGCGAGGATCAACGCCAGGCCGGCGGACAGGGCGGCGAGCTTGTGGAACACGAGGGCGAGCGTGCGGATGGGATGCGTGACCAGTCCCACCGCCAGCGCGACGACGACGAGCAGTGCGACGAAGCCGGCGGCGATGACGGCGACGCCCAGGTATATCGCGAGCATGTAGAGTCCGAACATGATCGGCCTTCCTTCCCTCTCCTATTCCGTTTCTTCGGGCATGTAGGTGTAGTCGACGGCGACGCCCTCCGCCTCAAGCAGCACGGCGGCCTCGCGCACGGCGGCGGCGCGGCGCTTCACGGATTCCTCGGCCCGGACCCAGTCGGGCAGCCCCTCGGGCAGGTCGGAGACGCGGGAGAACGAGAGCACGGCCCGCTCATCTCCCCTGTGCCGTTCCACGATGGCCACGACGGCGCGCCTGTGCTCGGCGAGATAGTGTTCAAGCATCTTCCTCATCCTCTCCGATGGTTGGATCCGGTATTTCTCCGACTCGTATTTCTTGACCATGTCCACGGTGAGGTTCGCAAGCACGGCCGCGTCGTGCTGGGTCATGCCGATGCGTTCGCGCGTCGCGCGCATCCACGCCTTGGCCTCGCTCCAATCCTCTTTTGCCATGGCCCCTCCTGGATATAAGAAAGCCGAATCCGCCTGCGCGAACCGTGATTATACTTTTAGTATAATCGAGGTTTTCTACAGGGCGGACCCGGCGTTTCCCGGGACGCGGCCGTGGCTGCGCCCCGGTTTCGTCACTCGGTCGGCATCGATGGATTATCGTCGGCCGTGGCCTTGCGCTGCTGGTCGAGCATCTGCTGCTGGATGAGCACGCTGTTGGTCTGTGCCGTGTACTGCTTCTGGGCCATGTCCATGCTTTCCTGGTGGCGTTGTCCCTCGACGTCGGCGAAGACGAGCCGCTGGATGTCCTGCGCGAGCTGCATGAGCTTGTCCTTTTCGAGGATGGACACCTTGACGCTGTTCCTGCCGCCGGCCTGGTTGACGAAGTCAAGCTGCGCGCTCATCGTGTTCGCGAGGTTCGCGGCCGCGACGAGGATCAGGACGAGCGCGACGGCCACGCTGCTGTCGAGGCATCCGAGTCCGATGAGCAGGAACACGACGCCCCAGACGAGGCTTCCGAGGTTGAACTTCGTGCTCGTGTCGACCGATGCGACGTTGCGCAACGGGATGGTCTTCGTGTCCACGCCGAGCGGGATCAGGCCGAACAGGGTGTTCGGGGTCGTGTATTGGATGCGGGTCGAGCTTGCGGCGATGCTGGTCTTGAGCCAGAAGATGATCACGCTGGGACTGAAACGGTCCCCGATGATGTTCTTCTCGCCTGGCGCGAACGTGAATTCGGTCATGGTCTGCTGTGTTTCGGCCATTGTCCGTTCTCTCCTTGTTTTTCTGTGTTGTTGGTTGGTTTCTGTCGGTTGACGGGAAGTTTGCGTGTCCGCCCAGTTTGAGGGCTTGTTCGATGCGGTGCAGCCGTAGGTCGAGTTCGTTCTGGCGTCGTGCGATCGCGAGGGCGATGCGCATGGTGCATGCGTGGTCGAGCATCGGATCGTCCGTGCGCTGGCCCGTGGTTTCGGATTTGTCCTCGTTCATGGGACTGTCGGCCTTTCTATGGGTGGGATGGTTCCACGAGCGTGAGTTCGGTGACGAGCCGATTGACGACGATGCCGGTCTCCCCCGTCGCGTAGGTGAATTCGGTCATTTCCTTTTCCTTTCCTTGTTGTCGTTGAAGTCGAATGCGATGCCCTTGTCCTTGTCGATGAGGATCGCGGCGTCGAACCCGCTGCCCTTCCTCGAGGTGAAGCCCTTGAGACTGACCTTCCGGCCGGCGAGCAGGCCGCGCATGGTCGTGTCGGTGATGGTCTTGCCGGCCACGGTCGTCCAGGCGCGCCAGCCGCATCCCTCCGTGGTCCTCCATGTACCGTCGGATTGTTTCTCGCGCCGGTTGGTGGAGCATTGGAACACCTTGCCCGTTTTGACGACGGGCTTGCCGCAGCGCGGGCAGCCGCCGAACGATTCCGTGTTCCGCGTCTTCGCCTGCACATGGTCCTGCCGGACGGTGGTCTGCGCGTCGGCCGGTATGCGCGCGGCGAGGTCGCGGAACTCCGTTTCGACCTGCGAGGCGTCCGCCTGTCCGTGTTCGACCTCCGAGAGGCGTCGTTCCATGTCGGCGGTCAATGCCACGTCCTTGAGCTTCGGGGCGACCACGTCGATCAGGGAACGGCCCTGGTCCGTGGAGCGCAGCTGTTTGCCCTTGCGGTCCACGTATCCGGTGCGGATCAGCTTCTCGATCACGTCGGCGCGCGTGGCCGGGGTGCCGATGCCTCCCGAGTGGGATTCGTCGTCGTCCAATGCGGCCTTGAGGTCCTTGTCCTCCACCCAGCGGCTGGCGTGTTCCATCGCGGCGAGCAGCGTCGCCTCGCTGAACGGCTTCGGCGGTTTCGTCTTTCCCTCGGACAATGTCGCGCCGCATTGCGGGACGGGCGCGATGGAGACCCCGGTGACGAGGTTCGCGGGGATGATGTTGCCCGCAGTCTCGTCATTGTCGTCCTGATCTTCCTGTGGCCCGTCATGTTCGATGGCGTGCCAGCCGAGGGAGACGGGCTGGTCGGAACGGCTGGTGAAACGGCATTCGCCTTCGGACAGGAGGCGGCCTTCGTCCGGATGCTTTTCGCACCAATGCGGGTCGATGTTCGCGACGACGTTCGTCACGTCGTGCACGTAGTCGTCGCCCACGGCCTCCCACATGCGGCGAGCAACACGGACGAGCACGAGGCGTTCGTCGCCGTCGAGTTCGTCGAGCGTCGCCTTGTCGGCCTGCATGGTGGGAAGGATGGCGGTGTGTCCGGCCACCTTCGCGTCGTTCACGGTCAGTTCGAGATGTGGCCGTTCAGGTTTCGCGTCCGGTTCGATGAAGCCGGTGACGAGGCGGTCGCCTTCGGTGAGGCCGCGCAGCGTGTCCAGGTCGTCGTGCGTGATGTACTGCGAGTCGGTGCGCGGATACGTCGCCAGTTTTTTCTCATACAGGGATTGCAAGGCGGTCAGGGTGCGGGCGGCGGTCAGGCCGTGCAGCCGGCTCATGTCCTTCTGCAATCCGGTCAGGTCGTACAGGCGGGGCGGCGCGTCGTGCTGCTGTTTGCGGTCGGCCTTGAAGATCGAGAAGACGAAGTCGTCCGAGTTGACGATCCGCAGCAGGGTTTCGGCGTCCTCCCGCTTGTCCAAACGTTCGCCGGACAGCTTCCATCCGTCCATCGGGGCGACGACCTTCCAGTACGGTCGGGCCACGTGGCCGGCGATTTGCCGGTCGCGGTCCACGATCATCGCGAGCGTGGGCGTCTGCACGCGGCCGACGGTGAACCTCGCGTTGTAGACGAGGCTGTAGGCGCGCGACGCGTTCATGCCGATGAGCCAGTCGGCCTTCGCGCGGATCATCGCCGAATCGGCGAGCCCCTGGTATTCCGTCTCGTCCTTCATGGACGCGAGGGCGTCGCGGATGGCGTCCTCCTCCAGGCTCGCGACCCATAGGCGTCGCATCGGCTTGGAGACGCCGGCATGCTTCACGATCCGACGGAAGATGGCCTCGCCCTCGCGGTCGGGGTCGCATGCGTCGACAAGCATGTCGACGTCGCCGCGGCGCATCAGTCCCGCGACGACCTTGTACTGGCGGTCTGCGCCCTTGTCCCGGCTGACCTTCCATTGCCAGTCGGGTGTCGGGTCGATGGGCAGCGTGTCGAGGCTCCACTTTCCCCAGTCGTGGTTCTTGTATTCGTCGGGCGCGGCCAGGTCGACGAGGTGTCCTTGCGCCCAGGTGACCAGGTCGTCGCCGACCTGCACATAGCCGTCATGCTTTTCCATGTGCCCGCCGACCGCCTGGGCGATGGCCTGGCCGACCGAATGCTTCTCGGCGATGATCAGTCGCATCTCGCATCACGTCCGATCATCAGTAGTTGCCGGATGCCCATGCGGGCCGTCCGTCGTCCGAGGTGTCGGGTTCGGCTGCGGGCTCCTGCGGGGCGGGCTCGTCGTCCGCCTCCTGGACGTCGGATCCGGTCGTCTCCGGATCCGTCGCGGCGTCGGCCGCCGGCGCGACGGTGGGTTCGGCGGAGACGGTTTTTCTTCCGGCCGGCGCGGCGACGAGTTCGCCCTTCGCGTCGAACGCGATGTTCTTCTCCGTTCCGGTCATCGCCAGCTTGTCCGCGATCATTGTTCGGCTCATGCCGGGGAACGCCTCCTCGAATTGCCTCGCCGCGTCGCGCAGCGCCTGCGCGCTTTTACGGAAGTTGTCGAGGCGGTTGTCGAACTTCTTCGCCGCCGTCTCCTTGCGTTTGAACGACTCGCGTTCGTCGCGCAGGAAGTCGTCCACGTAATCGGATGCCATGGTCCGTTTCCTTTCCAGTCTTGTTTTCATCGGTTCCCGGTTTTGATCCGGCTGGAACCATGGTCACGCGATTGGACACGCGCCGGTTTGGACAGTCGGGCTCCGCCAGGATCACACGCTTGTGATCCTGGCTTCGCCGGAAACGGAGCGCGGCCCTGGGCCGCGCGCTATCTTCGCCGACCCTTCCGGGATTTCCAGGCGTCAACGCCTGGAAGGGAACGGCCGACCCGGCCATGGTTCATCATCACAGCCCCGCGCCCGCGTCTTCGGAACTGCGTGTTCCATGCTCCGCTCCGGGAGGGTTTCGCCCGATTATCCCGAAGCGGGCACGGCCCACGCGTCCTCCACCGCGCGGCGGGACCGCGAGGCTGCCCCATGTCCGGCGAAAGGAAAACAGGAACGCCGGCGGGACACTAAGGAGTGGAACCATGCAGATGGAACCGATGGAATTGCAGCACGTCGTCTTCGAGACCGACGGGGGACGAATCGACGCGATGTGGAGCGACGTGCGTCTCCACGAGCACGACATCACCGACGGATGGCACTGCTACGCCGTCAGGGGCGGCGACGGCGGATGGCCGCCATGCAGCATCGAGAAAACAGTATGGGTCAACCACGCGGGCGACATCATCACGCCCGACGACCTCGACCCGCTGCTCGAAAGGAACGGGTGGATGCTCGTCATCAGGGACTGGTGGTTCACCGACGAACCGTTCGGGCGCGCAGAATGAAAGGAGACATGGACATGAAGGAGAAGAACAGGGCCGAGGAATGGTTCCGGGCCAAACACGACGAGCTCGCCGAAACGGCGCAGGCCAACCTCGCCGCACACGACTTGGAACCCGGACAGGAGGCCTACCATCTGGACAGCCTCCACTATGCGACCGCCGAACAGATGGAGGCCATATGCCCGACGGGCATCGACTTCGACCGGTACGCGACTCTGGCGAACGGCAGCGTCGGATACGACGAGGCCGACGCGCATTGGGCCGACGCGGCATGGTGGGACGAACAGGCGCGAACCATGTGGGACGAAGTCGACGACATCCCTGACGACGGCCTCTACTGGACAAGCGTCGAAGACTAAAACGTCATCGCCGTTCCCGGCCAAGTGACGCCCCGGGACCGATGCCGCCCGCATGACGCGGGCGGCGCCTCCGGCGGCCAGAGGACGACTACCGTCCTCTGGACTCCACGCGCCGGGAACCGTTCCCGGACCCGACAAGGCGTCGCCGTGGCACGGAGGCCACGTCTCGCCGACGGGAAACGGAGCACGGCACCAATGCCGCGCGCATCCCGAGGATTTTCTTTTGACCGGCCGGCTGACGCCTTGATCATAGCGGCACGCGGAACCCATCAACGCCCGCGCAGCGAAACCCGTGGTTTCGACGCGTTCTCATGACGGAACCCGCTACCACCGCTAGCGCTTTCGCTTGACCATCCGGTCAAAAGAAAAATATCCTAGAATGGAAGACAACGAAAACAAGGAGGCGGACATGCCGGTCATCAGCATGTTCTTCGGAATCATCATCACCATGAACGCGGACGACCATGTTCCGCCGCACATCCACGCCAGATACCAAGGCCACGAAGCGTCCTTCACCTTCGATGGCAACCTGCTCAAGGGAGACCTCCCGCGCAAGCAGCGCAAACTGGTCGAGGCATGGGTGCTGCTGCATGCCGAAGAGCTGGAAGCCGACTGGGAGCTGGCCTTCAACCTCGAGCACCCATTCAGAATCGACCCGCTACGCTGACAAGGAGGCAACGGACATGACCATCGACTATTCAATCAAAGTGACCCAATGCGAGCCCATGCCCGGCTACAAGCTCAAGGTCACCTGCTCCGACGGCGCGACCGGAATCTTCGACATGTCCCGATACATCGACCGCGGCATGTTCAAACCGCTCAAGGACCCGCAGACGTTCGACCGCGTGCGCCTCGCGTTCGGCGTGCCCTCATGGCCCGGCGACATCGACATCGCCGCGGAACGCGTCCGCTCCGACATGCAAATCATCTAGAAGCCCACGCGCATCCGCCCCGACCGTCATCAAGACGGCCGGGGCCTTTTCATGCCCGTATGCATGACGGACATGACGCGCCACCAACGACCCACCGGCCCCGCGATTTTTTCGCGGGGCCTTCTCGTTTCCCTGCTCCAAGTGTCCAAACCCATCGCCGTTTCCACGACGGACGATTGGCGTAAGACACCGGCCGTGCCCTCAAGGCCATGGGCGAAAGGAGCAAGGAGTGAACGCGATCATCCTTCACGGCATTGCGCAATCATGCCGTGCGAAATCACTCCCAATCAATGAAATTGATATGGGAGTAGCAAGTGACGTGAACGTATATACGTTCACTCGATTCGCACCGCGAATCGGCTTGCTCGGGAGACCCAGACCCCATGGTCGAGCAAGCTCTCCAGACCGCTTCGCGGCATCACGGACGTGCCGTCCGCACACCTCCACGGGAGGTGCGAAATGAGCTGGGCGAACAAGCGCCGACGCACCGTGCAGAAGCTCGTCACGTTCACTCCCGACGAGTGGGAACGCGTCAATTCGCTGCACAAAAAGGTGAACAAGTACACGACAAGATACCGTTCGTTCACCGTGTTCGCACGCAAAATGCTGACCGATGGCGAGATCCGCGTCACCGAGATCAGGCCGCTGACAGACCCCGAGCCGCTCGCCAGAGAGATCGGCCGCATCGGCGTGAACGTCAACCAGATCGCCCACTGGGCCAACGCGAACGAGCACATCACCGCCGAGCAGGTGGCCGAGCTCCGCGCGTCGTTCGACCGCATCGAGCGTCTGCTCGGCGACCTGTTCGCCAACAAACGCACCGCCGGGAAGGACGTGTGAGCATGGCCGTGGTCAAGCTCGGCAAGCCCGTGAAATCGAATCTCGGCGGCCCCAACGGGGCGATGGCGTACATCATCGACCCCGCCAAGACCGACGGCGGAAGACTGGTCAGCTCCAACTACGAGCGGACCGGAACGGACTACGACGCGCTGGCTGATCCAATGCTCGAAGACAACGAGAACTCACCCAAAGGCATCCAAAAGAACAGCCGTCTGGCGTACCACATCAAGCTGAGCTTCAGTCCCGATGACCCCGTGACGCCCGAGCGGGTGCACGAACTCGGTGTGGAGTTTGCGCACCGCATCACCAGTGATGAATACAAGTTCGTGGTCGCCACACACACCGACCGCCACCACCTGCACGACCACATCATGGTGTGCGCCGCCTCCCGATACGGGAAGCATCTGAAGGCGGAACTACCCAAGGACATCATCGAACAGTGGCGCGTCATCGCCAACGAGATCAGCGAGAGGGAGGGGCTAAGCGTCATCTTCAACCCCGCCACCGAGCGGGTCGCACGCAAAATGCGCGGCGACGAAACCACGCCGAACGAAGACCCGACGACACAGGCACGCGACCCCAAACATGTCGAAGAGACTTCCGAACCGGGCACGGCGGCGACGGCGCGAACGACGCGACGGGCCGAAAACGAGGAGCCGATGGAGCGTCGCTACGGCATGTCGATGGAGGAGATCTACGCGTCCGCGAAGGGCCTGGGCGTCAAGGACCAGCTCCGCATGCTGATCGACCTGACCCTGGCCGGCGCGGAGAACTTCGAGGACTGGAGGAACATGCTCGACGTGCAGGGCGTGGACGTGACGGTCCGAGGACAGCACTTCACGTTCACCATGAAGGACACCGGCTTCAAGGTCCGAGACACGAAACTCGGCTCGGCGTACGACATGACGAACATCATGGCCGGACTGCAAAGCACGCCCGTCATCCCCATCACGTTCAACCGTCGGCTCGTCGCCAAACAGACCAGGAAGACGGTCACCGTGTGGCTGCCCGGCACCCACCGGAAGAAAAAGATCACGTTCGACGCGAAGCGTCTCGTGGACGACGGCGGATCCACGCTGCGCGCGTTCCTGCCCCTCCACCGCGACCAGATCATCCTCGACCCGTCCAACCGGTACGCCGGCAAGACCACCACCCACGGCCTCTACCAGTGGTTCGGCGAACCCACAAGCCGGCTCGAACCACTGGCCTCGCCCGAACGGCTGCCCCTGCGCTACGGGGTAAGCCCCACCCAGCAGCGCTACTACCAGGCACAGGCGCGACGCCTCGACCGGCTCGCCGGCGAGGCGAAGGCGCTGAACGCGGCGATCCGCTGGACCAGGCTCGCGGGCGGCGACAGCGCCAAGGGACTCAAGCTGCTGCGCGGAAAGGTCCGCGAATCGCACGACGAACTCCAGGCCGCCGTCATCGCGTTGCATGACGCGATCCAACAGGGAGACCTCGACCTCGTGGCCGAGACGCGCGGCGAGATGGAACGTCGCGAGGCCCTGTGCGACCGGTACGAGGGCGAGCTGGCCGCCATCGAACGGGAGATCCACACGACCCGCGACCGCGAGCAAACGGAGACCGAGCAGCGCGAACAGCATCAGCACAAGCGTGGACGGTCCATCTGAACCGTCCCAGGAAACACCAACCGACAACAGAAAGGAAACCGCAATGCCAATCGAGGAACAGGCTGAGGAGAAGATCCAGAACGCCGTCCAGACCATCATCACCGGAGGCGCGAAGCTCATGCTCAGAATCCCCAAGGGCGTGGCCATGGCGCTGCTCCGTTCCGGCATGAAGCTCACCAAGACCGGCGTGCACGCCGCGGGCGAGGCCGTCAAGAACAAGATCGACAGCGGCGAGATGTCCGAGAAACGATTGCAAAGGAAGAAGGACGGCGACCTGCACGAGCTGCAACTCGACGACTCGACCATGCGCGAGGTACAGCACAGCCTCAAGACCGCCGGCATCGACTACCACCTCGAACGCACCGACCAAGGCCAGTTCATCCTGCACTTCGCCGGCAAGGACGAAGACCATGTCCGCCACGCAGTGCAACGCGCGTTCAAAGGCATGGGCCTGGACGTCACCGACGACGACTTCACCGTCGAGCAGACGGAACAGACCCGAAACGAGCCAGAACCCCCGGCGCGGGAGACCCCGGCCGAACCAGCCATGAAGCCCATGCCGACGCAGCGCATCGCCTGGGACTTCGTGGACCCGGAGGTCATGGAGATGGCCGCGAACAGCCTCGCCGCCCGGCATCCCGAACTCTCATGGGACAAGCTCATGGGCGACACAACATGCGACGAGCAGGCCGGCCGCGACTTCGCGGACCGGATCATCGGCAAGGCCGCCGCCGACCCGAGCCTGCGCGACGAGCTCGACACCATCCTGCGCGACGACTACGGGCAGGGCGCGCAAACCCAGGAGCAGACACGCAGGCAGACGATCGAGCCGAACCGGGAGAAGCCGGCACCGGAGCCGGAAAGCGAACCGGAACCCGCGCCGGACGAAGCCCGGACACCGGCCACGCGACAGCAGACGCAGGCCAGGGCAGACAATCCCAGGCCGGCCGGCAAGGAGCGGAAACCGAAGCCGATCCGGTCGAAAAAGGCACTGCTCGAACGGTTCAAGACCCGGCTCAACGAGAACCTCGCCGAACAAAAGAACCACATGCCACCCACCCAGAACAGGGACCGCACGCCCCGCAAGGGCCGCTGAAAGGAAACCATAATGAACCAGCAGGAACAGGCGACGCAACACGCCGCGATCTTCCAGGACACCATCAACGGAACCAACGACCCGACCCCATGGCCGGTGACCATGTGGGCCTCGTCCGGCGACACGATATGGACGGCCGGCACTGCAAGGACGGCCGGCGAGGACTCGGTGGGCATGATCTACGATCCCGGCGACACCATCGTGCACCGGAACACAATCGCCGGCGACGTGACCCGCGCCACCGAATCCTTCGCCATCAGACCGGCGGACGGGCAGAGCCCGATGGACGCGATGCTCGCGGGCATCGAACAATGGAACCACCGCCATCCCGACCGGTGGGACACCGTGGCCACGCCGGGCCAGTACCGCATGACGGATCCGACGACGGGCCGGCAGCTCCCTATGGGATGGAGCGCCAGCCTCGCCGCCGCCGCGTCCGCGGCGGGACGGCTCGACCCCGACCTGCTCCAGGCCAGCCTCATGCAGAACGCGGTCGAGCACGAGCCGCGCCCCTGCGTGTTCTTCCTGGAGGATAACGGGTACGACCTCATGGTCTTCTCCTGGCATCGGAACCAGCAGGGACTGTTCGACGCGATGAGCTTCAAACACCTGCAATACGACGACCTGAGCATGCAGGTCACCACCATCAGCCACAGCGAGGACATGAGCGAGTCCTTCCCCGCCAAGACCATGAGCGACGGCGAACTGCTCACACAAAGCCGCGTCTACCGGGACGAATACCAGCACTGGCGCGAACAGGACGGCGGACCCGTCGCCCAGGGCATGACCGGCCGCGTCATGCGCAGCGGACTGCTCAAACCGGGACTGGAGCAGAAGCCGCTGCTGAATCTGAACGACGGTCGACGCGCCCCGGACTGGGACGAGTTCACCGACCAGGCCGCCATATCCATCCTCCAGGGCCAACCCATCTCGCCGACGCCCGCGCTCCCCCAGCAGGAGCAGCCGGAGCGGGACACCGACCCCACAGCCGTGACACAGACGCCGGCCCGGACGGCCGCGGCGACGAAGCAGGTCTGGCCGAACGCGTGGGTGGCGAACAGGCTCGCGCACACCTATATATTGCATGCGAAGGACGGACGCGACTGGCCGAAGATGATCGTCGGACTCCCCCGCGGCACCGCCATCGATGGCAAGGACCTGACCGGCTGGGCGACCGACATGTTCATGAGCGCGAAGAACCAGAGGCAGAAGAACGAGGGACGGGCCGTCAACATCAGGTTCAGACCCGGCACCCCGGTCGAGCTGTTCACCGGCCGCGGAACGGAACGCCGCACCATGCAGGTCGACCCGCAGACGCTCGTCCAGGCGGTCATCGACGCGCAGAAACGCAACCGCGACGCCGAGAAGACGCTCGACACGGCATCGGTGGAGCTCGCCTCGAAGACCGTGGAGGAATCCTGGCCGCAGATCGAACGCATGCAGGGCCGGTTCACGGAATACCAGCGTGCCGGCACGTACAAGCCGTCCGTCGCAATGAAATGGGCGCGCAGACTCGTCGACCGGACCGCCGGAGAGGACGAGGGACGGTGGACCAACCGCCAACGCCGCCAGGCCGCCAGACTGCTCATCCAGGAACTCACCGGCACGCAGGATCCGACGCAGGCCAGGAGCAAAACAACGGATCGTCCGACCGTCGAACAGTACGTGCCGGAAGGCGGCAAAACGCCCGACGCCATAGGCGATGAGACACCCGCGCCGCCACGGAAAACAGAGACGGACATGGCGACGAAACAGCGGCAAGACCCCATCGTTCCCGCCTCGCAATCCCCGGCCGCCGGTCCGGAACGACGGCACACGGACCTGAAGTCAACGCTCGACCGGTTCCGCACCAGGCTCAAGAAGAACCTCGACGGACTCAACGCAGACCCGCCCACCGCCGGCACCGATCGTAACCGCGGGCAGCGGAAAACCTTATAAGAAAGGAGAGAACCATGGTGAGAAAACGCCTATACGCGAAGCAGACCGCCTCGGTCGAATACGAGCAGATCGACCTGTTCAGCCTTCTCGAGGAGGAGCAGCGACAGGTCGACAGGACGGCGGAACAGGTGCGCGGATACGAGATAACGGTGGGCCACGCCGCGGTGCAACGACTCCGCGCACGCGGCGCGGACGACGAGACGATAGCCGCCGTGGCGGCCGAATACCGGGAGAACCGGCTCCGTGGACTCGGCCGACGGGACGCGCGGATCGCCGCCGAGAACAAGCTCGGCGTCGGTGCCGCCACGCCCGGCGAAACCACGCCGCAACCTGTGGTAAAACGTTTCACACAATCCTCCGGCACGGAAAACAACACTGAAGAAAGGAACAATGATGGACGAGATGACATGGACCGACCCGCAGCTCAAGGCGCGCTACGAGAGGAACCTCAAGGCGATGGAACAGCGCCGGGCGGCGCATCCGGAACTGTTCAACAAGTGGGCGCTGCCGTACAAGGTGTTCACCCGCAGCAGCCTGCACGGGATCCAGAACATGCGCATCAACTGGCTGATGGACAACCATCCGCAGCGGTTCAGGGAGATGATGATGGCCAACGTGCTCGAGGAGCATCTGCGGGACATCGAGAGGCGGACGAGGGAACGCCAGGCGCAGATCATGGACCAGCTGATGGAGTCCAGGCACCTGCTCAACCGGACGGACTGCCTGAAGGCGGCACCCCAGATGACCGACCTGGACCGGCTCAACGGGATGAACGAGGCGCAAGCGGAGTCGATGAGCATGGCGATCCACGAGATCGTGGAAAGCTTCTAGCATCCCTCGACTCGCAACGCGCGCGTTCGCCCCGCGAACGCGCCGAAGCGAACATCGCCGCCATTCGGACACTCAAGACGCTCGATGGGAACGGCGACGAGCCTCTCTCCGCGGAGCAGACGGACACGCTGCGCGGATACTCGGGATGGGGCGGATGCGCGGACGCATTCTCCGACAAGCCCGAATGGGCCGACCTGAACGCCGAGATCCGCGAACTGCTCGACGACGATGAGTACACGCAGGCGCGCGCCTCCACACTGACCGCCTACTACACGCCCGGACCAGTGGTCAAGGCCATGTGGGACGCGCTCGACATCGGGTCCGCGCCCATCCAGGTGCTGGAACCCGGGTGCGGCACCGGCAATTTCATGGCCGGCATCCCCGAAAACATCAAAGCGAACGTGTCGGGCGTGGAACTCGATCCGATCAGCGCGCGCATCGCGGCCGCACTGAACCCGGACGCCACGATCCTCAACGCGGACCTCGCGGACTGCACCATCCATCCGGGATTCGACCTGACCATCGGCAACGTGCCCTATTCGGGCGACATCAGCCTCGACTACCGGACCACGGACGGCGGCACATCCCGCCTCCCCCTGCACGACTACTTCATCGAACGCTCGGTGGACGCGCTGCGGCCCGGCGGCGTCGCCATGCTGCTGACCAGCAGATACACGCTCGACAAACGCTCCGAGACCATGCGCGCCGACCTCGCGAGAAAGGCCGAGCTCGTCGGCGCAGTGCGCCTGCCGTCCTCGACGTTCGCCCGCCAGGCCGGCACCGAGGCCGTCACCGACGTGCTCGTTCTGCGCAGACGCGAACGGACGCTCGACCGCACGCCCGACGAGGCGTGGATCCACTCCAATCCGGTCGCCGTGCCCGGATACCAGGACGTGACCGTCAACGTCAACCAGGCGGTCGCCAACGACATGACCGCGCACGCGGTAGGCGACATCAGACCGGTGATCGGACGGTTCGGCGGCGACTTCGACGTCGTCTTCCAGGGCGACGCGGAACAGGTCGGCGAACGACTCCAAGAACTGCTCTCCACACAGATCACCCACGGCCCGGCGCTGTCGCTGGGCGAGGCGGAACCGGCCGGACGGGCGGAGATCACGGTCCGGCCGGACCATGTGGCACCGTTCGAATACTCCGTCGACCAGCGCGGAGTGGTCTGGTACGGCGACGGCACCACCGTCACCGAGATAGCCCACGGCCAGGGCGACGAGGCGCGACGCCTGCGCGGCATGATCCGCCTGCGAGACCTGGCGCGCGAGCTCCAACGGCTCGAACTCGACCCCGCCCGCGTAGACGACCCGGACGTGGAAGCCAAGCGCGCCGAACTCGACCGGGCATACGACCGGTTCACGAGCGAGTTCGGACGACTGTGCGACCGCGCCAACCAACGCGCCTACAGCGGCGAGGAATCCGGCTGCCATCTCGTCATGGCGTTGGAGGAGACCGACGAAAAGGGAAGGTTCGCCGGCAAGGCGAAATGCCTCTCGCAACGGACCATCAGCCCGGTGCCGCCCATGCCCGACCATGCCGACAGCCTGGACGACGCGCTGGACATCAGTCTCGACCGCGCCGGCGGGGTCGACCTGGAACTCATCGCGCGCCTGGCCGATACCACCGTCGAGGAGGCCGAGACCGGTCTGGGCGACCGCATCATCCGTGACCCGGACACCGGCGAGGTCATGCCCGCCGAGGACTACCTCGCCGGAGACGTGGGGACGAAGCTCGACCACGTCACGGCCATGGCCGAACACCTCAGACGCCGGGCGGCACGCGAGGCCATGACGGAGTTCGCGGCATCCACCTACGCGACATCGGAGGACATGCCCGCCATAGAGCAGGCACGCGAATGGATCGACACCGCGGGAACGGACGTGTGGCGCAGCCTCACGGACCCGTACGCCGCCGAATCCTACAGGGATCCGACGCCGGTCATCGAACGCATCAACGACGGACGGCACGGATGGACCATGGGCTGGAACCGCAACCCGGAACTCGTCCTCGCCCTCGTCTGGCGGGCGGTGGAGGAACTGCCCGAGCGCCACTCACGCGTCACCCTCGAACGATCCGACACCGGAGAGCGGAAGCCGTGGCACGCGCCGGCATGGCACCGATCGCACGGCACCAGCCCACTGTGGGACGCATTGTGCTGGACATGGCGCGACGGCGACGCGCCACAGCACTACGCGCCGATCCTCGCCGACCGGCGCATGCCCGTCAGGGACCTCGCCCTGTTCGTCCACAAGATCGCCCACACCGACCGGCTCGAAACCGCCGACAAGACCGCGATCCTCTCCAACCTGTTCGAGAGCTATTCGGCCCACGACAAGCATGGCAGCACGATATGGACGGACACGACCATCGGCGCGATGGTACGCCGTCTCATGCCCGGCACCGACGACCCCACGCGGCTCGCCGAACGGCTCGCCACCGACATGTCGGTCAGCGAATGGATCTGGGGCATCGCCCGCGACCTGCCCGACCTGCGCCAGGGAGCGGCACACGACGCCTACGGCGCGCCGCCACGTGCCATCGACGCGCGCCCCGACGACTACCAGGCGTTCCGCGCACGCCGCGAGGAACAGCTCGGACAATGGCGGGAGCAGCCGGAGCACGCCGAGGCCGCGCGCGCCGACCAGACGGACGCGGAACGGCTCGAACACGTGGCCGATCTGCTGGAACGCGTACAGCCCACCCCGCTGGAGACCGAGCAGATCAAGGCGCCGCTGGGGGCCCCGTGGATCCCCGCCAGGGACGTCCACGACTTCATGATGGAGACGTTCAACGTGCGCGGCCACGGGCTCACGCCCGGCAAGCTCTCCCAGTACTCGGTCGACTGGATCCCCCAGCTCGGACAATGGCGCGTCGGCTACTCGGGCGGCGGCGACATCGACTACAAGGCAGCAAGGACGTACGGCACCGAGGACCGCAACCCGTTCCAACTGCTGGAGGCGTGCCTGGACAACGCGCAGATCACCGTCACCAAGGACTCCCCCACGGAGACCACGGCGTCCGGCAAGCCCAAACGGGTCAAGGACCAGAAGGCCACGATGGCCGCCATCGAGAAGGCCAACGCGATCCGCGACGCGTGGAACCAATGGGTGTTCAAGGACCCCGACCGCGCGCAAAGGCTCACCGCCCTGTACAACCGCAGATTCAACGGCATGCGGCCCCGCCACGTCGACGGATCCTACCTGACCACGCCCGGCATCACCCACGGCGTCGCCCTGCGTCCGCATCAGAAGGACGCGGTGGCCCGCGCCCTGCGCAGCGACGAGGGCACCCTCATCGCGCACGTCGTCGGAGCCGGCAAGACGTTCGAGGGCGTCACACTCTCCCACGAGGCGAAACGTCTCGGCAAGGCGTCCAAGCCGATGCTCGTGGTCCCCAACCACCTCGTGGACCAGTGGGCCGGCGACGTGCTCAGGCTCTATCCGGCCAGCCGAATCCTCGTCATGGACAAGGACGCGCAACGCAACCCCGAATCGGTGAGACGCTTCTGGGGCCGGGTCGCCAACGGCGACTGGGATGCGGTGATCGTGCCGGAGAGCCGGTTCAGCCAGCTGCACGTCAGCAAGGAACGACGGCTGAGGAACATGCGCGCCCGCGTCGACGAGTTCGCCCAGGCCGTCGAGGCCGCCGCCAAGGCCAGGGGCGACAAGGACCCCACCGTCAAACGGCTGGAGGCGGCGCGCAAAAGCGCCGAGACCGCCATGCAGCGCCTGCGAGACGGCAAGGAGTCGCGCGACGACAAGGCACTGGCGGGCATCAAGTTCGAATCGCTTGGCGTGGACATGCTCATCGTCGACGAGGCCCACCACTTCAAGAACCTCGGCGTGCCCGTCGCCTCCGCCGACCTGGGCATGCAACTGTCGTCCGCCGCGAAATGCGAGGACCTGCTCGACAAATGCGAATGGCTGCGCGAGGCCGGGCACGGAGGCAACATCGCGTTCATGACCGGCACGCCGGTCTCCAACTCCATGAGCGAGCTGTACAACATGCAGCGCTACCTCGCGCCCGGAACCCTCAAGGCCCAGGGCCTCGACACGTTCGCCGCATGGGCTGGTGCCTACGGCCAGGTAGTACCCACCGTGGAACTGAAGCCCGAAGGCAACGGATTCCAGGTCAAGCAAAGGTTCGCGCGCTTCCAGAACCTGCCCGAACTGATGAACGCGGTGAAGCAGTTCACCGACATGATCACCAACGACGACATCCAGCTGCCGCTGCCCGAACTGGAGCAGGTGCCCGTCCCCGTGCCCATCACCGACCGCCAGAAGAAGGAGATGGAGGAGCTGTCCGACAGGGCCGACCTCGTGCGCGACGGCGACGTGCCGCCGGAGGTCGACAACCTCCTGCGGATCACTGGCGACGGGCGAAAGATCGCCCTCGACCCCAAGCTCCTCAAAGGCCACGAGAACGACCGCCCCCTGGAGAACGGCAAGATCCAGGCATGCGCCGAGAACGTCGCCCGGATCTGGCAGGAGGAGACGCCACGCCTGGGCACGCAGCTCATCTTCTGCGACTCGAGCACGCCCGCGTCGGGCGGATGGAACGCCTACCAGGACCTCAAGGACCGCCTCATCCAATTGGGCGTGCCCGCCGAGCAGATAGCGTTCGTGCACGACGCCGGCGACAACCCCGCCAGACGCGAGCAACTGTTCGCCAAAGTCAGATCCGGCGAGATCCGCGTGCTGATGGGAAGCACCCAGAAGCTCGGCACCGGCACCAACGTGCAGGAACGCCTCGCCGCGATCCACGACCTCGACTGCCCATGGAGGCCCGCCGACCTGGAACAGCGCCTCGGCCGAATCCAACGCCAGGGCAACACGTACGACCACGTGCGCGACTACCGGTACGTGACCGAGGGCACGTTCGACGCGTACAGCTACCAGACCGTGGAACGCAAGCAGCGCTTCATCAGCCAGCTCATGAGCTCGAAGAGCCCCGCCCGCGAGGCCGCGGACCTCGACGCCGACGTGGTGACCCTCGCCAACATCAAGGCGCTGGCCACCGGCGACCCCGACATCCAACGCCGCATGACATTGGAGAACGAGATCAACCAGCTGAAGCTCCTGCGCGCCTCATGGGCGCAGCAGAAGGCCGACACCCGCAGGGACATCAACCAGCAGCTCCAGCCACGCATCGAGGGGATCCGCCAGGCGATCCGCGAGAAGACCGACGACAAGCCGCTCGCGTCCAAGGCCCTGAACATCCACCAGACCGCACGCATGAACGGCAAGTGGGAGGGCATGACCATCAACGGCCGGCCGGTCGGCGACCGGCAGACCGCATGCAGGCTCCTCCACCAGGCCGCCCACCAGGCGCACGACGGGGACACGATCGCCGAATACGACGGACTGCCCGTCATCGCACGCAGGGCGGCCACCACTGGACGGATCACCCTGGCCGTCAAGGCCGTCCACGAGCACGAATCCGGTACCGAGATGCCCGGACCCTACCTGACCGGACCTTCCAGCATCGTCAGCCAGCTCGACCGGATCGTCAAGAACATGGCCACCGACCCCGGCAAGCTCACGGAACGGCTGGCGGACGCCGAAAGGGAACTCGCCGCCGCGCAGGAGACGCTGGCCGAACCATTCGCCCACGAGGACGAGTACCGGCAAAAACAGGCAGAACTCGAACGGCTGACGTCCAAACCCGACGAACCCCGGGAGACGGAAAGTAGAGACCAGGAAACCAAGGAAAGGAGCGCAGGAATGCCATTGACAACGGAAAACGCCAGACGACTGCTCGAACAGGACCACGACGTCACCGAAGTCACCCAGGGCGGCAACGCCATGGGCCACTACCTCGAAGCGAGGCTCACGGACGGACGCGCCGTGCAGATCGACTTCCACGACAACCCCGCATGGAAAGACACGGACCGTCTGGCCGGCCGGATCGAGGTGTCCTACGCCAACCGGCCACAGGCGGAATGGCAATACGACGACAACGACATGGCCGACCGCGAACACACCGTCATCGACCCGGCCGACCCAGCCGCCGGGAAAACACTCGCCAAGGCGGTGGAGGGCTGGGAACGCGCGGGCGGCCTACATACGGCCCGCGCAGCCGGGACGAGCCATCTGGCCGCGAACCAGCCGCCGGAGGAATACGCCTACCGGTGGCGGAAGCCCGGGGACCCCGACAGGCACATCGCATACCTGAGCACCGCCTTCGACCGCGACCAGGCGATGAAGGCGAGGGAGAACGCCGGATACGTCGTGACGAAGGTCGATGAGGATCCGGCCGTGCTCTACGAGCAGCACCGCAAGGCGTCCTGCATGCGCGCGAGCCACATCCTGGAACGATACGAATCCCCCGACCAGGACGCAGTCAGAATCCTCCACGGCATCGTGGGCGAGGTCAACGCGCACGACCCCGAGAACGACATCGCCACCTACCTCGCCTACCCATCCGACAAGGTGGTCCAGATCGCCGGAGACGGCCTCACCTCCGCGGACATCGCGGAGAAACGCGAGATGGGCGGATGGGACCCGCGAAAGGACCCGCTCATGCGCATCAACGCGCAGGGCGACTGGACGGGCATCACCCAACAACAGGCCGACCAGATCGTCTGGGACAACCGCGATGAGATCCTCACCCGCGCGTCATACGACAGTGAACTGTCCACGTGGACGCTCCACCAGCTTGACCAGTTGAAGGAGCCCCAGCCGACCCAAAGCCTGGACCGTGACCGGCCGGAACCGGATCACAAGGCGCCCGCACAGGCCGATTCCACGACGAAGCGTCACGGGCCAAGACTGTAGTCCTCTCTAGCCACGGGGTGGCGCGCTTTCCGCGCCACCCCGCATTCATTCCATACGAAGGAGCAGAAGACACGCATGACAACAGAAACAAACGACCAGCCGGAACCCATCATCTGGTTCGAGGGCACACTCATCAGCAGCCCACGGCAAAACAGAAGCGCGGAAGACTGGCTGCTTGAAACCATGGCCATGGGAACAGCCACGAGGAAAATCACCATCCACGCCAGCGGCAGGGAGCATTCGGAGAACATCCGCGACCACGCGCGCAAGGGATCCCGCCTCATGGTCAAAGGCACCGCGGGCGACGAAGGATCAGGCATCGACATCGAAGCCACAAGCCTCGCGTTCGATCCCAGCCATGACGAACCGGACGGGAATCGATGACACGGACCACCACCGTCAGCGGCATCAGACCGGACAAGGCCGGCGACGGCGAATGGATCGACATCAACGGCCACGTCGGCCGACTCATGTCCACGCTCATGGCAGACGGCCGGCCATTCAGCATCGACGTCACGCCGGGCGGCATGACCACCGTCACGCCCCTCCCACCCCCGAAGGACGCGGAAGCGGCCGGCGGCGACACCCAGGCCGAAACGGAGCCGGCCGACGGGAGGATCACCAGCAGGAAGACGCTGTACGACCGGTTCCGCGCCAGGCTCAAGGAGAACCTCGCCGAAAGAAAACAATAGAAAGGAACAATCATGGAACAAGCAAGAGGAATCATCGTCAAGACACTGACCATCCTCGCGGGATTCTGGATCGCCGACCTCGCGGCCGCCCGCGTCCAGGCCGGCCTCGCCGCCGGCGAAAGCATCGAACGGATCATGGACGGCATGACGACCATGCTCCAGCATCCGCTCGCCCTGGGATTCGACCGGACCAGCCTCCTATGCGGACTGGGCGGCGCGTGCGCCGTCGGCCTGTTCCACCTCTACCGGTGGAGCATGAAACGCAACTGGCGCGACGGCGAGGAATACGGCTCCGCACGCTGGTCCACCAGCCGGGAGATGGCCCCATACACCGACAACGACACCCGTCAGAACCTCCAGATGACGGCCACCGAGGGCCTGAGCCTCGACGCCCCGGCCACGCGCCGCAACCTCAACACCGCCGTGATCGGCGGATCCGGATCCGGCAAGACCGCCACCCACGTCATCCCCAACATCCTCAAGGGCAGCATGAACTACGCCTGCACCGACCCGAAGGGCGAGCTCTACGCGAAGACCGGCGGAGACTTGGAGAAGATGGGCTATACGGTCAAACAGCTCGACCTGGTGGACCTGACCAGCGAGACGAAATTCAACCCCATGCGCTACATCGACCCCACGAAACCCGACGTGGCGATCATGCGCCTGGTCACCAACATCATGGACAACACCAACGGCTCCACACCCAAGGAGCACCAGACCGACGACTTCTGGACCAAATCCGAACGCAGCCTGCTGACCGCGCTCACCGCGTTCGTCTACTACCTGCCCGACGACATCCTCAAGGACTGCCTGCACATCGACGCCGGCCAGACCCTCAACGCGGTCGCCGACATGCGCGACCTGCTCGAAGCCAGCGAACAGGACGAGACCAAGGAAAGCCAGGTCGACGCCGTCGCCCGGACCGCCACTGAAATATACGAGGAGACCCGCGCCGAATGGGAACGCGAGGACGCGGACCACGACGACCCGGACCTGCGCGAGGCATGGCGTCTCGCCCAGGGCCTGAAGTTCGCGGCCCGCCAGTACCGGCCCTTCACCCAGGGCGCGGGAGAGACCAAGAAGGGCATCATCATCAGCCTCGGCGTGCGTCTCGCCCCATTGACAGTCGGCCCGGTCCGGGAGATCCTCTCCGACGACGACCTCGGTATCGACCGGATCGGCGGATACGCGGACGAGCACAAGGGCGGATACAGGCATCCCAACGGGAAGACGGCCATCTTCCTCGCCCTGCCCGACGAGGACCCGACATTCAACTTTTTGGCCGCGATCTTCTACCAATGCCTGTTCGACAGCATCATCCGCCGCTGCCGCACCTACCCCGGCGAATGCCTCGCCACGCCATTGCACTGCTTCCTCGATGAGTTCGCCAACGTGGGACGCATCCCCAACTTCGACAAGCTCATCGCCACGATCCGCTCGCGCAAGGTCAGCGTCAGTATCATCCTCCAGACCATCGCCCAGCTCAAGACGATGTACAAGGACTCGTGGGAGACCATCGTAGGCAACTGTGACTCGGTGCTGTTCCTCGGCGGCAACGAGCAGTCCACCACTGAATGGCTCAGCAAGCTGCTCGGCAAGGAGACCATCGACATCTGTACCACCAGCGACTCGAAGGGCGTGTCCGGCAGCCATACCACCAACTACCAGCGCACCGGACGAGAACTCCTCACACCCGACGAGCTCGCGCAATTGGACAACGACAAATGCATCTACAACCTGCGAGGACTGCACCCGTTCCTCAGCCGCAAGGCATGGCCCGGAACCACCATCGCCAGACCGAAATCCACGCTCAGGCACTCCAAAGAATGGAAGGCAGCGGCATGAAGCCAATCACAACCCCGGATCGCTGCCGGGCAAGCCGGTGCCCCCGTCTGATGGCGTGGGCACGGACCATCCCGGCGAGGCTCCGCCCGTATTGGTGGAGGACGACGAGCCTCCCGAAGACGGGCGTCGTCCGGATCCGGAACCGGAACCGGAACTTCCTTGGGAATATGAGGGCGTTTGCCGCTGTGGAGCTGATTGGGATTGCGATGCCTGGGCCTGCTGCTGCGCGGCGGCAGCCGCGGCTGCTTCCTGTTCTGCCTTGGCCTTCGCCTCCGCGTCGGCCTTTTCCTTCGCCGTCTTCGATTCGTTGACCTCTTTCACGGCTTTCGCGATCGCGTCCACGTCACGGGTCTTGACCGCCTTCAGCAGGGTCTCCCGGGTCTTGTCGTCCGCCACCTTGCCGTCGGTCTGCTTGTACAGCGCGTTCGCGTCGTCCACGGTCTTGTCGAGTTTGCTGTCGGTGACGGCCTTGGCCGCGGTCTTGAGGTCGGTGAGACGGTTCTTGAGCTCTTTGGTCGTTCTGCGCAGCGCCGCAGTGGTCCTGTCCACGTCGGATGTGACGGCGTCGGGCGCGCAGGAACCCTTGATGGTGGACGTCTTTGCGTCCAGGAGCCGATTCAACGCATCAAGCGTCTTGGGATCCGCGACTTGGCCGCGACTGGTGTCCTTCAATAGTCTGGAGGCTTTGGCCGTGGTCCTGTCCAGGTCGGACTGGATGGTCTTGCGTGTCGCTTCGGCCGAGTCGCATGCGCTGATTGCGGTCTCATGCGCCTCTTGCCGCATGGCGGCGGCACGGCGGTTTTTGATTTGCAGTCCCATCCAGGACACGGCGATGAGGCTCGCGGTCATGACGATCGCGACGAGCGCTTTCCCGACCGGGAAGACGCGGCGCACCTTCAGATCGTCGGGGTCGGCCGAGTAGGTGACGGCCGACCCCGACGATTCTGCTTCCGGTATTGGAGGGATGTCCGCCGTATCCGATTCCAAGTCGGCGATTCGTTCGAGTGCGGCAAAATCGTCGTCGGCGTCCTTCAGGGCCTTCTCCGCGGAATCGTCGGGAGGAGGACCGAGGGAACGGATTATTCGCAATTCCGTCAGCCTTCTCCGCGGAATCGTCGGGAGGAGACTGCTCCGCCGGCGCAGACACGGGTTCCTGCCCCGGCTCGTCTTCCGGCGGCAGCGGCGCGGATGGTATGGCGACGCGACGGCGGCCGCGCATGGACGCGGGCGGCAGCGGCGCGGCACCGGCCGTGTCAAAGCCTTGCTCCTGCGCGGTATGCCACCATTCGGCGAGCTCCGGCCACGCGTGTGGATGTTCGGCGATTAGGCGCATCCATGGACGCCAACCGGGCTCGTTGGCCATGGCGTACAGCTGGTCGACCGTAAGCTTGGGGCTGAGAATCGGCTCACCCGTCTTCCTGTCGATCCTGGTCATTCCTCTCCGCCCTCGTCTTTGATGAGGACTGGCTGATCCTGTTCGTTTGCCTTCATCACTTTTGTTCCTCCGGTTTGCCTTCATGCACCCGGTATCCGCCTTCCAATGGGCCCTTGACCGCCGCGCATCGCCAGCCGTCGTCAGTGAGCGTGTAGTCAAGCACCCAGGATGCCTCCAGCCCGGTGGATACGGCGCATGTCGCCACCCGCCGCCCCGTGGACACGGGGAAGCCGGTGAACTCGGTCTCGGGCAATGGCTGCGGGGCTATGGATGATGCCGGTATGTCGAGGCCGGCGGCATCCGGCGTGAAGTATTCGCCTTCGAGTTGGCCTCGTTCGCCGCCCATGTAGACGCCGAGCGCTTTCGGCGCGAGGTCGGCGCACGGATCATCCTCCGTCGGCGTCGCCGGCTCGGTCTCTTCGTCTCCAGCCGTTTTTTGTCCGGGTTCGGTTTTCGTTCGCGGCCGGGCGACGGTGATTTGCGTGTCCTCCGCGGTTCCGTTGCCGGCGCATATCACCGCGACGTTTCCTCCCAGGATGAGGAGCGCGACCGCAAATCCCGTCGCGGCGATGATCCTGTTCCTCTTTGGTTCCATGCTTGGTTTTCCTTTCAGTGGATGTAGCGGACGCCATTTCCGGCTGCGGCCAGTTGGGAGGCGCTGATTTCGCGTGTGGATACGACGCCGAGGCCAAGCGCGTTGGACTCGCTGATCAGGATCGACCCGTCCCCGCGGACCTCCTCGACCATGGCGACATGCCCGTAGTCAGCGGACGCGCCCAATACTCCCGGTTGGAACACGATGACACTGCCGGCGGATGGGGAGCCGTCCACCGTGTAGCCGGCCGACGCCGCGGAACCTGCCCATGTGGCGGCGTTGCCCCACCCTGGTATCGGTTTTCCTATGTCGGCTCTTCTGGTCGCGGCCCACCAGGTGCACTGCCCCCATGGGTATCTCGTGTCCGGCGTGATGCCGGCCGTGGACACGATGCCGCCGGAGACCGTCAGTTTCGGTTCGAGGGAGCCGACCGTGCCACCCTCGGCGGTCCCCGTTGCGGTGTATTTGGTCGCTGCGAGTTCCTTGATCCGCCGCACATAGTTGATGGTTTCCTCGAAGGGCGGCACCATGCCGTATCTGAGCACGCTGCCGAGGCCGGCGTTGTACGCCGCGAGGGTCAGCTCCAACGTGTCGCCGGTCAGTTTCCCGGACTTCTTGGCCGTCTCGACCTGCGAGGCGAGATTGCACATGTAGTTGCCCTGGCTCCAGATCGCGTCGTGCGGGTTCCAGATGTCGGCCTTGCCGTCTCCGTCGCCGTCCTTGCCCGCGGATGCCCAGGTGGACGGCATGAACTGTGCGATGCCCTGCGCTCCGGCGGAGCTGCCGGCCTTCGGATTCCAATTGGACTCCTGGTCGATCTGGGCGGCGATGATGCTCGGCGTGACGACCTGGCAGATGGATCCGGCGCGGATCACGTCGGCCTCGTATTCCGCGGGAACGCCCGAGACCGTGGATTCGCTGGCGTTGGATCCGAGGAACGCGCCCATGACGGCCAGGAGCACGCCGAGCACCGCGAGCATGGCCGCGATGACGGGCAGGATGGGAAGGCTGATGGAGGCGGCTCCCGCGATGACGCGGGACGCGGCCATGCGCACGAAGTTCGCGGCGACGCGGGCGGCACGCACGGCGGCCTGTCCGGTGGCTTGAACGTCGCGCGCCGCCTTGACGGGCGCGCGGCGGTGCCGCCAGATGAATTTGGCCGACGAGTTGACACCTTTCACGCCAGCGCGTGCCGCTTTGAAGGTCAGGTCGCGTGTGGCGCTTCCCAGCTTGGACGCGAAATCGTCGTCAGCCACGGTGAGCCTCGCGCCGGCTTCGTCCATCCAGCCCATGCCGGTGGATCCCATCCGTTTGACGCTACGGCCGGCGTTCCCAAGGCCCGCGCCTATGTGCTTGCCGATCCGCTTGCTCGCTTTGCCTTTCGCGGCGAACTTGCCGATCTTCTCGCTGGGCTTCGCCTCGGACAGCGCCTTGGGTTTGCCGGCCGTCTTGCGCATTCCCTTGCCCGACCGCAGGGCGCGTTTGCCACGGTTCATGATGCGCCGCGCCTTGCCGGCCGTCCAGCCCACGCCGTGCATGGTGGAGGACATGCCGTACATGCCGGCGCGTCCCGCCATCTCGGCGGCGGTGTGGCCCATGGAATCGGCGATGTCGGCCCGGTCCGAGCCGAATTGCGCGGCGCTGGACACCACGCCGGTGGCCGCGCGTCCGATGCGGGCGCGTGTGCCTCCGGCGTGGTGGGCTTGGGTTCCGCTCATGCGTTTACTTTCCTTCCTGGAAGGTCGTGGAGTACAGCCGGTAGAGGTCGCCGCCCGCGGGGATGCGCCCGTCGAACGGCACGTAGGCGCTGCCGATCTTCATGAGTCCCTGGCCGGGCAGCACGCCGGTGAAGTACTGGCGCTGCTCCTCGCTCAGGGTCAGCAGCTCGCACAACGCGTCCGCGTCGGTGCTGTTCTGGCTCAGGAGCATGAGGAAATCGCTGTTGGACAGCATCTCTCGCGCGTCCTGGAGGTCGAGGATCTCCTCGACGTTCTGCGTGATGCCGGTCACGCCGAGCCCGTATTTGCGGGCGCGCTTGTAGATGTCCTTGAACTGGGCGGCGGCGTACTGGTTGGAGAAGAAGCGGTGGAACTCGTCGACGTACAGCCAGGTGCGCCGCCCGTTGGCCTTGTTGCGGATGACGCGGTTCCACACCTGGTCGATGACGACCATCATGCCGAACGTGCGCAGCTCGCCGGACAGGCCGGACACGTCGAACACGGTGAACCGATTGGACAGGTCCACGTTGGTCTGGCCGTTGAAGCCGCTCATGGAGCCGGTGATGTACGGGTTGAGCGCGTCGGCGAGGTACCGGCTCACCTGGTCGCCGCCCGCCTGCAATTCGTCGTGCAGGTCCTGCAATGTGGGCTGGACCACTCCCCCGCCCTGGTTGCGGTAACGCGTGTACAGGTTGCTGACGCACTGGTCGACGAGTCCCTTCTGGAGCGGGTCGAGGCCGTCGATGCCGCCGATGAGCGCGCCGATCATGGAGACCACGTTGTTGGTCTTGTCCTTGACGGGGTCGGAGGCCGAATCGTCCTCCAGGACGATGTCCATCGGGTTGACACGCGTGCCGGTGCCGGCGCTGATCTGGATGATCTGTCCGCCGAACGCGGCCGCGAGGGCGAGGTATTCGCGTTCCGGGTCGATGACGATCACCTCGTCGTCACGGTTGAGGAACATGCCGGCGATCTCCTGTTTGACGGTGAAGGATTTGCCGCCGCCGGACGTGCCGAGCACGAATCCGTTGGAGCTCATGTGGCTGCGCCGGTCCGCGAGGATCGGGTTGCCGCTCCGGGCGTTCGACCCGTAGAACAGGCCGTGCGGCTCGAACACCTCCTGCGTGGTGAACGGGATGAGGATGGCCGCGCTGTTCGTGGTCAGGGTCCGCTTCATGGGCAGGGGGTTGTTGCCCAGCGGCAGCTCGGCCGTCAGTCCCTCCATCTGCATGAACTTGAGGCTCTCGGCCGTGCAGGACTGCGCGTTGACCTTGGCTTTCACGTTCCTGCACGCGACCTCCAGCTCCTCCTGGCTTGCCGCGGACACGCCGATCACGATGATCGAGTCCACGAGCCTCTGGTTGGTGGAGCGCAGCTCGTCGCGCAGCTGGCCAAGCTGTTCCTGCTGGTCGGCGAGGTCGTCGGGAAGGTCGTCGGGGTCGAGGCCCTGCTTGCGGTTCTTGCGCCGCTGGTCCATGATCTGCATCTTGACCTCGGCGTTCTTGCGGCGCACGAGCGTCATGCTTTCGCCGCGGTCCATGGGCGCCAGGTGGATGCTCACGTCGACGCGGGCGCGCAGGCCGGTCAGGTCGTTGACCAGCTGGTCGGACAGTTCCGGCGGCAGACTGGACACCCACATGGTGCGGTGCAGGTATTTCGAGTCCAGGGATTCGATGTCCAGCTGGATGGGATTTCGCGCGTCGATGCTCCACGGGCACACGAGGTCCTTGGTGTCGGGCTTGCCGGGCTGATGCTCGAACCGGCGTTCGTCGAACCGGAACTCCTCGCCGGGCCGGAGCACCTCGGCCATGAGGCGCAGCCGGTGCTCGCGGTCGAGTCGGGTGGCCTTGCATGCGTCGATGGAGCGCATCTGGCTGACGAGGTTGTTGCACAACGCGTTGAGGGTCGCGACGGCGGCCTGCTCGTCGCTTTCGCGGACGGTGACGGTCAGGGTCTTGACGGTGCTGGTGTTGCGGCTGACGGATTCGAGTTTGCCTTGGGCGAGGCGGTTGTAGTCGAGCCGGTAGTGGTCGAGGCTGTCGCCGGTCTCGCCCATCATCACGTCGGCGAGGATCTCGCGTACGCCGCGTGAGCGCGTGTAGGAGGCGATCTGCACGTTTTGCCCGGCCTCGAAGCTGTTGATGAGCTTGGCCCACCGGTCGATGATCTCCATCTGATGGGATTCCGGGCTCAGCTGGTAGTTGATGTCCTGGAAGAGGATGGTGGCGCTCCACCGTCCGTCGCCCAGGCTGGCGATCCCGTTGCGCAGCATCGCGTCGTAGCCGATGAGCTGCTTGACGCCCTTCGGCAGACGCGTCGCCTTCTTTCTCCGCGCCTTCGCCCTGGCTTCGGCATCGTCTTCGTCCGGCGCGACCTGGGGTTTCTTCTTTCCGAACATTCCTCACCTTTCCTTGATCGTTGGTTTCGCGCCGGTGCGGTATGGTCTGCCCGGACCGTCGAGCAGATAGACCTCGCGCTGCGTGTAGTGGCGCAGGATGTATTTCAGGTATTTCTCGGGCATGAGGCCCTTTGGCCTCACCCATCCCCATATGGCCACGGGCAGGCCGGGCGGGAAGATCAGGTACATGGCGAGGTTGGGGTCCATGCCCAGCCCGAGCCACAGTCCGACGTATCCTCCCCCGCACACGATGGCGAGGATGACGGCGGCGAGGCACTGCCTCCAGCTCATCCCCATGAACACCTTCGACTCGATGGTGGTCAGTTCCCTGTAGACGGGCATCTGCAACGCCATGATGTTTGCTTCCTTTCGTGGATTGCGTTGTGTTTCATTCGCCGCCGAAGAGCTTCTTGGCGACGGAGTTGGCCGCCATGACGATGCCGATGAGCATGACGCTCGCCAGGAGCAGGCCGGTGAAGTTGTCCATCACCCAGCCGGAGAGGCTGTCGCCGTCCTTGAACTTGCTCGGGTTGAGCGTGCCGCCCACGAGCGTGCGGTACATGAGGATCGCCAGATACAGGGTCGCGCATTGGAACACCAGAGACGCGTACTGTTTGAAGTAGTTGATGCCCCACTGGCGGGTCTCCTCCTGGGCGATGAAAGCGATCGGCAGCGGGTTGAACGCGGTGAGCATGTATATCTGCACGAAGCGCAGGAGGATGACGACGGTGACGACGATGGTCGCGCCCTTGGAGACGAGGAACGGGATGAGCAGCAGGATCAGGCACGGTATCTGGCCCATCCAGCCGGCGGAGTCTATGGCGTCGCGCATGCTGTCGCCAAGGCCGAGGCCCGACGACGCGCCGGTGGTGGGTGCCGCCGAATGGATGCCGCCGAGCACGCTGTCGCCGATCTCGTCGATGGCCTGGAGCATGAGCTCGCTGTGCTGGGCCGCGGTGAACACGAGCGTGAGCTTGAACATCGCCATGGCGACGAGCTTGACGCCCAGCTCTCGGTCGCCGTCCGCCCGGGTGCTGACCCTGGCGAGTTCCAGGACGCACATGATCGCCAGTATCGTGCTGGCTATGGGTTTGACCGCCGAGCGGGCGACGGTCAGGCTCAGCTGGTACATGCCCGCGTTGTATTCGGCGGGGGTCTTCAGCAGGTCGGCCACGAGGTCGTCGCCGACGCCGGACCCTATCGAGTTGAGGATACCGACGATGAAATCGACCATGCGTGGCCTCCCGTCTACAGGGCGATGTTGGAGAACAGGGCCGCGGCCGCGATGATCAGGCCGCCGCCGACGACCTGCCAGACGCCCGACTGGGTGGCGGGGCCGTTCTGGTCCTTCAGTCCTCCGGCCAGGGTGATGACGCCCCACACGGCCCACAGGCCGCCGCCGATGATGGCGAACTGGCTGAAGAGCTGCAACGCGCTGGTGACGACGCTGCCGCTGTCTGCCGCGATGGTGATTCCGTACATGATGTTTTCCTTTCGATGTTTTGGATGACATGACCACGGTATGGCCGTCGAGAAGGCTCCGGTTTGGACGTTCCCGACGAACCCGAAGAGGCTCGGACGATGGTATGGAAAAGGGCCCGCCGACCGTTCGCCGGTGGGGCCGGGTCCCGCCGCCGCGCGCCGGGTTTCGAGTGCCATGGTTCCCGTCCGGCGTTCCGCGGGCCGCGGAACATGGAAACGGACGGCATCATGCGAAAGGAAGACGGACCGATCCGCCACAAGGAGATTTTCAAGGAGTCGGACGGTCCGGTGCGCAAGGGAAAGGGGTGGCCGGCCGGATCCGACCTCATTGGATCCGGCCTGCCACCCCGTTCTGGTTTCCATGGTGCGCGGGAAGGGGTTCCCGCGGCGTGCCCCCGCCGGGAGTCGAACCCGGCGCCGTCACAAAGGAGAAAACAAAGACGGTACCGGTGGGGGCTTGGGCGCGTCCGGGAAGGAAAGGATCTGGGCGCGCCCGTGGGCCGTGCGGCGGATCATGGGGAACGGTCCGCCGCACGGGCCCGGGGTCAGGTTCGTCGGATCACTCCTCCGAGCCCTCGGTGTCGGCCGGGGCCTTCGCCTTGCGGCGGCGGGAGACGGCCATGAGGGCCGCGCCTCCGCCGAGCACGACGACCGCGGCCAGCGCGATCAGCGCGATGCCCGCGCCGGTCTGGGCGAGGGTCCTGCGGTAGCCGTTCCAGTCGTCGGTGGCGGACTCCACCTTGGTGTCCGAGCAGTAGTCCTTGCCGTCGATGGTCACGACGTCATCGGACTTGCTCTCGGTCTCGGCCTCGGGCTTGGAGCCGGATTCGTCGTCCGAGGTGCCGTCACCGAACGGGGCCGACGTGTCGACCGGACATTCGGTCAACGGGGTGCCGGTGACCTTGGCTCGGTCGGTGTGGGTCTTGGTGACGCCCTTGAGCGTGCCGGTGACCTCGACGCTTTCGCCGGGCTTGAGCACCTTGGTGTCCCAGTCGGCCGGGTACTTGAGGTCCACGACCTCGCCGTCGCCGACGATGGTGGAGTCCTCGAGCTTGATGTCCTTGGTGCGGAACACCGCGCCCTGCTTCGTGTCGGGATCGGTCTTGCTCGTGTTCGTGATGGTGAACACGATCTCCGTGTCGCCGGAGACGGTCAAAGCGTCCTTCGAATTGTCGCGGTCGCCGTTCGGCCAGCCGGACTTGCGATCCCACTTCTGGACGTCGATGCTCGGGGTCATGTCCGGGGTGCGGGTCCACACGACGTTGGATTCGAGAGTCTTGTCGTTGTAGTGCTCCGTGAACTGATTCTCGTGGCGGTCGGTCACGGCGAGGCGCTTGCACTGGATGTAGGCGCGCCAGCCGGCCTCATGGGAGTCGTCGGACACGAGGGCCCTGTAGCGGTCGGTCGCTTCGATGGTGACGACGTTGCGGCCGTCGACGGTGGCCGCAGAGAGGGTGAAGAGGTCGCCGCCGAGCTTCGAGCTGTCGAAACCGGAGCCGGCGATCCTGTCGCCCTTGGACGCGAGGGCCTCGCCGCCTGAAAGCAGGTCGCGGGTCGCGTACACGGCCCATTGGCCGGTGTATTCGTCGAAGGCCGGATCGAGGGAGTCGACGATGTCCCACTTGTCGACCTGCGGGTAGGCGCGGTTGGCCGGCAGGATGGAGCTGTCGAGCTGGTAGAGGAAGCTGCGGCCCTTGTAGATGCTCTTGCCGTTGGCGGATGCGCCGCCGACCTTCACGGTCACGTCCTTGGCCGGGTTGATGGGCTTCAGGGGGTTCGTGACCTCGTTGGTGTCCTTGCGGATCTTGTTGAGCACCTGCGTGGCCTTGTTCTTCACGGTGTAGCCGTCGGTGACCTTGATGACGGTCATCGGCATGGTCACGGTGTACGTGTGGCCGAGGAGCGTCTGGTCGATGGCGGGCTGGGTGAGCGGGTCATGCTCGTCGGACTCGCTGTAGGTCTTGAGGTCTTCCGGCTGTGGGTCGCCCTTGACGGTCTCGCCCGTCGCGGGGATCTCGGTGTCGACCAGCTTGGCGTAGGCGTAGAGCGCGCCGTCCTTGTCCTGGATGTTGAACTTGTCGGTGACGTCCTTGCCGGTCTCGTCGGTGATCTCCACGTTGGTGGCGTCGAGTTTCAGGTACTCGTCGTCGTAGTCGTCGGTCATGCCGAGCCTCCAGACCTTGTAGGCCTGGTTGTCCTGCCTGGCGTCGAGGGTGACGCGGTAGTAGATCTCGTCTCCCAGCAGGGCGGTCTTGCCGTCGATGCTGATCGTCGGGTCCTTCTGCGTGTCCTTCTTGACGGGGTCGAGCTTCGGCGGGATGTTGAACACCTCGTTGCTCGGGGTCAGCGAGTTGTTGAGGGTCAGCACCCACTTGTTGCCGACCTTGTGGTCGGTGGGGGCGTCGTCGGCGACGGTTCCCTCGAAGCGGACCTGGAGGCGGGGGCTGGTGCCGGCGCGCCACTGGCTGATCGTCTCCTGGTCGGTGACGGTCAGGGTGAACATGTGCTTGGAATCATCCCACGTGGTCGTGTACTTCTTCTTGGACACCGGCTTGCCGGTGTTCAGGTCCATCATCTCCAGGGTCTGCTTGTCCGGTTTCAGATAGGCGTCGTAGGAGTCGGTGAAGCTCACGGACTTGACCTCGTAGGCGAGGTCGGCCGGCAGTTGCGGCTGGGTGTTGAGCTGGTATTCGACCTTCTGGCCGGGCTGGACGACTTTGCCGTCCACGCTCTCCTGGTCGCCGCCCTGGCTCGCCTCGGACACGACGTCCTTCTTGACCGGCGGGATGTAGCCGCAGATCTGCGGTTCGTTGGTCGGCTCGGTGTGGTTGTTCACGGTCTCGGAGCCGCCGTTGGTCAGGTTCTTGCCGTTCGGGGCGGTGCAGAAGGTGAGTTCGTCGCCCGCCTGCTTGCCGAAGTCCTTGCGGACCTGGGCCGCGCCCTTGCCGTCCGCGAAGTTGATCCTGCCGGGGATGAGGAGCGTGACCTGCTTCGGGTTCTTCAGTTTCTTCAATCCCTTGAGGTAGGAGGCCTTGGCGGTGGCGGTGGCCTTGGTGCCCTGGACGGTGATGTCGAACTGGTCGGTCACGTCCTTGCCGGTGTTGACGATGTCGCTCACGCTGCTTTCGCGGTCGGTGCCGGCCGTGGCCTCGTACACGCGGATGTTCTTGGTGTCGGCGTCGAAAATG
>PPYF01437312.1_pt1 | contig 237545 bp, 203 predicted proteins | sample 1559871 | NCBI WGS metagenome assembly PPYF01 (sample SAMN08240021, study PRJNA423297) | Human gut metagenome, whole genome shotgun sequencing project. | reverse complement strand
GAACAGGACTCGAACCTGCATGCCTCTCGACACACGCACCTGAAACGTGCGCGTCTACCAATTCCGCCACCTGGGCAAAGATTATTGTTCCAACATTTCAAAGAAACATGAGCGGAAAACGAGACTCGAACTCGCGACCCTAACCTTGGCAAGGTTATGCTCTACCAACTGAGCTATTTCCGCATTTTTTCGTTTGCGGTTGCAAAGGTAGGGATTTTCCGTAAACCTGCAAACATTCTGCCTACTTTTTTCACAGAAATCTGTTCACTTTGCACCTACCGCAAAACAATCATTTTGATTATCAACTCATTCGGTCACGATAATCTTCATAAGAAAATTGCTTGTATATTTCAGCTTTCCCCTCTTTTGTCCAAATGGCAATGGCAGGATGATGAATTCCGTTAAACATATTTGTCTTGACCATCGTATAATGAATCATATCTTCGAACACAATACGCTCTCCGATTTGCAACTCGTGATCGAAGCTCCACAGTCCCATATAATCACCGCTCAAACAGGAATTTCCTCCGAGACGATAAATATATTTTCCTTCATTTCCCATCTCTGCACCACGCACGGCAGGTTGATATGGCATTTCCAGACAATCCGGCATGTGGCAAGTGAAACTAACATTCAAAATAGCCGTCTTGATACCACGACTTTCCACAATATCCACCACTTCGGAAGTCAGCACTCCCGTCTGCCAGGTAAAGGCCGAACCGGGCTCCAGGATAATGCGCAAATGAGGATAGCGTGCTTTTAATCCTTGCAATAGTCTTATCAAATGTTCGGTATCATAATCCTTACGAGTCATCAGGTGTCCACCACCCAGATTCAACCATTTAATCTGTGGAAACCAATGGGCAAATTTAGCTTCAAGATGTTCCAATGTACGTTCCAGCTCATAAGAAGAAGATTCACAGTGACAATGACAATGAAAGCCTTCAATTCCCTGCGGCAATGTATCGGGCAGCAAATCGGCTGTTATCCCAAAACGTGTACCGGGTGCACATGGGTTATAAAGCTCCGTTTCCACTTCCGAATATTCAGGATTCACACGGATACCACAAGAAATGCCGCTTCCTTCTGCAACCACCATCGGATAGAAACGATCGAACTGCTGCATTGAATTGAAAGTGATATGACTGCTGCAACGCATTATTTCCGGGAAATCCTGTTCCGTATAAGCAGGAGAATATGTATGTGCCTTACTGCCGAATTCTTCCAGTGCCAGACGGGCTTCATACACTGAACTTGCCGTAGAATGATCTATATATTCACGGAATATAGGGAAAGAACGCCACATGGCAAATGACTTAAAAGCAAGAATGATCTCCACTCCCGCCCTGTCGGCTACGCTTTTTATCAAACACAAATTCTTTCTTAAAAGCTCTTCTTCCATGATATAACAAGGAGAAGGAAACTGATTAAAATCTATCATATATAAATTATTATCTAAAATAACGCCTTACGAACGTGGATGCAAAAATACAAATTCAAAAGCAAAGAGGGATTGTTTTATTTTTAATTAAGATATTGGTTTTCGCGAACTTTTTCTTATTTTTACACCTTTATAATCTATAAGTAGTTATATCATCCTAAATACCTGATTGAATATGAATAAAGATTTAAGAAAAGTAGTGATCCTGCTGGCACATCCAAACATGAAAGGATCTCAAGCAAACAAGGCATTAATTGATGCCGTTGGTGACATTGAAGGAGTAGCCGTATTCAACCTTTACGAATTATCGCCTGACATCGCTTTCAATGTAGACGAATGGAGTAAAATCATCTCTGATGCCTCTGCTATGATCTATCAGTTTCCTTTCTATTGGATGTCTGCACCGTCATTATTAAAGAAATGGCAGGATGAAGTCTTTACTTTCCTATCCAAGACTCCGGCAGTCGCCGGTAAACCGCTGACAGTGGTAACAACTACCGGGTCCGAATTCGATGCTTACCGCAGCGGAGGAAGGAATGGTTTCACTACGGACGAACTTTTACGCCCTTATCAGGGCAGTGCTATCCATTCAGGTATGGTGTGGCAGACTCCTATCGTTGTTTATGGAATGGGAACAGCGGATGCGGGAAAGAATATCGCTGAAGGAGCAAATACATACAGACAGCGGGTAGAGATGCTGGTCAATAGCAGTAACGCCGGAAATAATTGGTAAGACTATGAAAAGCGTAGCTTTAGATTAGATAAAGCTACGCTTTACAGATGCTAAAGCATAACTTTAGGTATGGTTTTAGGTATAGTCTTATTTCGGTATGAAAGCAACTTCTCCAACCTAGTTTTATCTCCGGAATTTGTTATCTTTAATCGGCAAGTTTAAAACTTACGGGAATAGCATATTTAACCTTCACCGGTTTATCCATCTGTGTCCCCGGTTTCCACTTCGGCATAAGCCTGATAACACGGATAGCTTCTTTATCCAAATAAGGATCAATGCTTTTGAGGATAGTCAGATTGGTTACAGAGCCATTCTTATCAACCACAACTCCTACAATCACCCTCCCCTGTATGCCATTTTTGCGAGCTATTTCCGGATACTGAATATTCTTCTTAATGAAATCAAGCATAGCGCGTACACCTCCTGGAAATTCCGGCATAACCTCCACCATATCATAAACCAGTTCTTCCACCTGTTCCCCAACCGTCTGATGAGTGTTGTCCTGCTTCATTGTCAATAATCCTTCGGGTAAAGGCGTTCTTTTTGCCTCTTTCCATTCCTTCTCATTGTCCGACAATCTAAATTCAGCCATCATCAAGACAGGTTTCCTGTTGATGGTCACCTCGTAAAAATAACGGTAACGTCCGGCTTTATTCGGATGCACATCCGGATAAAGCGAAGCCCTCATCTCCCGTTCTCTCTTATCCTGTATAACATAAGCTATGCTAACAAAAGCGGTATTCATAGGCAATTCCCGCCAGATCCCCTTTTCATCTTCAAAAGTAACATAATAACGTTCTCCACATTCTATTGTTCCACCGCTGTAGTTATTGAGAATGAATGTTACCTGTTCTGCAGCTGTAGAATAAACCGGATATTCGGGACGGATATAAATACCGTTTATATGGTTCACACCCACTTTTTGATTGATAATCGGCTCTGTCACACCACTAAATTGAAAAGCAGGCGAGTCCATAATCTTCTCCCGGAATTCTTTTTGTTTTTCGGGAGTATTCACAATCAGACGGATTTCTATATGTCGCAATCCTACACCATATCCCGTTACATTCCTTTTTATATTCTCATATCCCGACTCTTCCATTTTCTTATTTAACTCCTTCTGGATAGCGAGCAACTGGGTTTGCGAGTAATTACTACCACCCATAAGTTCCAGCCTGAAATTCTTACTTCCGGAAGCCTTTTCCAATATCTGCCGTGCTTTGACTGTATCTCCTGTGACCTGAAAAACAAGAGTAGCTTTATCAAAATAGATACCTTCAATAAAGTCGGGGCAGTTGGGAGTTTCCAAAGACAACCCGGCTATATGAGGTTCATTACCATAAACCTTACCCAGTGTATCCAATATTTCCATACCCTCCGACTGGTCATAGAACTGTTCTGTACTGTCATTTTCAGTTTTGCATGTTTCTACATGGTTTGTCTTGTTTATCCTACAGGATGAAAACAAACACAACAATAAGATAAAATAAAATTTATTCATTATCTTTTTCCTCCTGTTTTTCAGGTTTTTATCATTTACCAACAAAGATAATAATATTACGATTTCATGATACTAATAGATGCCCTAATAATTATACATCATGACAGAAATAATATTATTGCAGAAAAAGTGAGTCAGCACTGCTTATGAAAAGAAAAAGATACTCCGAAAAGAGTGACGCTATCCCACCAACATAGTGACGGTATATGCTTAGGATAGCGTCACTATTCCAGGCATATACCGTCACTATGTTTAAACCGGATATTCGGGCTGTTATTTCTAGTTTCCGCGCTGTGTAGGCAGGGTAAATTCTTGCGAATCACAAATCACTCCATTCTCGTCCGCCACTGCGACACGGAATGTCACTTCACCGTCTTTCAATTTTTCACCTGCGTGAATGGAAGCGGTATAACGGATGCCTTCACCCGGAAGAATTTCCTCCACCATCACAGAAGGAGAAATGCCGAGATGCTTCACCTTCCCCACCGTTTCTACCACAGGAACTACATTATAAACAGGATTTCTCCCTTCATTCATAATCTCAAAAATTATCTTGCTATTTTCTCCCGCATCAATCACATGACTGCGATTATCATCTATAAAACGGATCTTGCGCAACTTCAGTTGAGAAATAGGCTGCTGCACCGGCTGCTTCTTATATTTTTGCACACGGACTTCCCTCACTTCAGGAATATACGCATCTTCCTCTATTTGCTCTTGTCTCGGCGCCGTCAACGCGTTTCCAATAGCCGCACCGGCAATGGTTCCCACAATATTCCCAATAGCAGAACCACGGTAACCGCCCCTCCAGCCATGATTATTATCTCCGATAAGTCCGCCTATCGAACTTCCCAGACTACCTCCGATAGAAGCACCTGCCATGATAGCTCCCGGATTTCCCATACGCCCCGACGCACATCCACTCAAAATCAAAGCGGAAAGCAAAATTACTGTTAGTTGTTTCTTCATGAGTCTCTCTATTTAGTGTTATTATTTATTCTACCACTTTAAAACGAGCGAAACGTAATAATAGTTGTTTGTCTCCCGCATTTTTAAAATGAATAGTTGCTTTCGCATTGTCTCCCGTTCCTTCTACTTTAATCACTTCACCCAATCCGAAACGTTCGTGCTCTATCATCTGTCCGGCCTGTACTCCTGCTATCGATGCTGAAGTGGAAGAGGTTGCCTGTACACCGTTACTTGGGCTAACAGTACTAACTTTCTTCAAATTCCTCGGTACGCTGGGAGCAATGATCTGTGCTTTCGGACGTTCACGCTGTTCGGAAGATGTACTTCCGAAAGGGGCACGCGACGGAGAAGCTGAACGGGTGAATCCTCCTTCAATCTCTCTACGGAAACGTCCTGCACCTTCATCGACAGCCCGGCTCACTCCTGCCTCATGCGGCAGTTGCAAGTAATGAACATCGATATCACGCAAGAAACGACTGGGGCTTCCAAATTCCATCCTTCCATAACGGAAACGGGTTTTGGCAAAAGACAGATAACAATGTTCCTCCGCACGAGTAATAGCTACATAGAACAAACGACGTTCTTCTTCCAGTGCCCGGGGAGAATCTCCTACCATCCCACTGGGAAACAGGTTTTCTTCCAGACCGACCACAAATACATTCTTAAACTCCAATCCTTTAGCCGAATGAACTGTCATCAACGTTATCTTTTCCCCATCATCCGCCTTGTCGGAATCCTGATCGGTAAGCAATGCAATCTCCGAAAGGAAATCGGTAAGAGACACATTCGGGTTACCCTCCTCCTGCCGCAAAGCGCAGAAGTCATTCATTCCATTCACCAACTCTTCTATATTTTCCTGACGGCTTAGGTTCTCGGGGGATGTGTCCTGACAGACATCGTTGATAATGCCGGACTGACGGATGATATTCGTTCCTATTTCATAAGCGTTCTTATCTGCCTGATCGACAATGAAACTTTCTATCAATTCACGAAAGCCTTGCAGTTTCGCATGCGTTCCTTTATTTATATCCAGTCCGTAACTCAATGGTTCGCAGAGTGCCGCCCAAAGACTTACACCATGATCGGTAGCCGCCGATATAATCTTCCCGACTGTCGTATCTCCAATACCACGAGCCGGATAATTAATGATTCGCTTGAATGCTTCTTCATCATTCGGATTCACTACCAAACGGAAATAAGCAATCACATCTTTTATCTCTTTTCGCTGGTAGAACGAAAGTCCTCCATAAATCTTATAAGGTATACTCCGTTTCCGAAGAGCCTCTTCAAAAATACGGCTTTGTGCATTCGTACGATACAGGATAGCAAAATCAGCATATCCGTAGCGATACTCCCGTCGTAGCTCTGCAATCTTATTAGCTACAATATCTCCCTCTTCCACATCGCTATACGCCTGAAATACGCCGATAGGTTCCCCCTTTTCTTTCTCCGAAAACACGGCTTTCCGTATCTGGCGTTCATTCTTCTCAATCAAGCTGTTGGCAGCACAAACAATGGTTTGTGTGGAACGATAATTCTGTTCCAATTTAAAGACTTTCGTATTAGGGTAGATTTTCGTAAAATAGAGAATATTATCAATATCCGCCCCACGGAAAGAATAGATACTTTGCGCATCGTCTCCCACCACACAGACACGTTGATTCTCTTTAGTCAGTTGCAGGACAATGCTATGCTGCGCATAATTCGTATCCTGATACTCATCTACCAGCACATAACGGAACTGATCCCGGTAGCGTGCCAACACTTCCGGAAAGTCACGGAATAAAATATAGGTGTACACCAGTAAATCATCGAAATCCATTGCACCTGCCTGACGACATCTGTCCCAATAACGAGTATAGATATCACGGATAGCAGGCATCTTGGCAGCCATATCTCCTTCGTAAGCCTCTTTATTGGCAGCATACCCCGTGGGAGTGACCAGATGATTCTTGGCATTGGAGATACGTGCTTGTACCGCTCCCGGTTTATAAGTTTTCTCGTCCAATCCCATCTCTTTAATAATGGAACGGAGCAAACTCTTACTATCAGCCGTATCATAGATGGTGAACTGGGAAGTGAACCCGATAAATGTTGCTTCGGCACGAAGAATCCGTGAGAAGATGGAATGGAAAGTCCCCATCCACAAATAACGTGCCCGTTCCATACCTACCTGACGGGCAATACGCTCTTTCATCTCGCGCGCCGCCTTATTCGTAAAGGTCAGTGCAAGAATATTCCACGGATTGTAGCCGTTCTCCTGTTCCAGCAAGTAAGCGATTTTATAAGTCAATACGCGCGTCTTCCCCGAACCTGCACCGGCTATCACCAGCGAAGGACCGTCATTATAAGTCACTGCAGCACACTGACTCTCGTTCAATTCATCTATATAATTGGTATTCATAACAGCATTATAAAAACAATGTGGATTTTTAACAAACCCTTGGCATTCAAATTTGTTCTCAATACAAAAGTATAATATTCATTCGAGAATGAAGGTATTTTTATGAATTTTCATCACTAACTATTTTAACCTAACACCAAAAAGCAATGAAAAGAAGTATATTTTTATCGATTATTTTGAGTTTGTTTCTGGTCGCCTGCATTCCACAGGCAATGGCACAAAAGCAGAGCCGCCTGGAAAAGCTGCTAAGGTATCTGAACGATAATGACGCCGACAAATGGCAGAAAAACCGTGATAAGATAGATGACGAGACACAAACCTATTATGCCGAGGAACTGGCATTATTGGATGTGCTCAACGGATTGTGGAACGAGCAAAGCGAACAGGCTGCCACCAACTATTTCGGATGCTACGAAAGGGCAACGAAAGCTTATTTTCCCAATATCTGTGAAGAAGAGAAAATACAACTTTCCAACGTACAAAACAAAGCGGAACTGGCTGTTATCTCCATTCTGGAAGCTTCGAAAGATCAAATCCCTTTTAGCAAGACGTTGATGGACAGTATCCAGTCAAGCGGTTATCCGGGAGATTCTACCATCTTGCAAAAGGTACGGGACATCCGTGAAATGGCTTTACTGGAAGGTATGCTGAAAACACCTACGCTGAATATTTATCAAACGTACATCACGGAATATCCGAACGGCAAATTTATCTCTCAAATCAACACTGCGGAAAACAAACGGCTTTACCAGATTGTAAAGAGTAATCCGACATCAGCGAATTTCAAGGCATTTTTTGATAACGCCAACATGCAGAAATTCTTCACGGATAAAGACACGCGTCCATTCCTTCCGGAAGTTCGCGCGTTATACGATGATTTTCTGTTTCAAGGAATCGACAGCCTCCGGGAGAAAGGAAACGCAACAGCCATCCGGCAGATTATTGACGAGTATAAGCAATCACCTTACCTGACTTCCACAGCACGTACTCATCTGGACGACCTTGAATATCTTAGTGAAAAAGCTGATTTTGAGCTTTTAAAAGCTGCCATTGTCAATTCCGAATCTTTGAGTATGCTGCAGGATTTTCTTTGCACACACAGATACAAGGAATTTCGTGACCAGGCCAATGCACTACGGACACCGTTTATTCTGCAAACAATCATATCCACTCCTACTTCCGTGAAATACTATAATGGAGGACGATTGATTAAGTCTGCGGAAAATGACAGTACGGGAAATACCTCGACCACTTATTCGTATGATGATAAGGGGCAGCTCATTTCTACATTGTCGCTTACCGTAAAGAACGGTCAGCCAAGCAATGAAATACAAACGAACAGATTATACGATCCGCAAGGTCACTGCATCTTTGAAGTGCAAACGAATCCGAAAACCAAAACGGATCTCTACCGACGGACACGCCGTATCGGTACGGACGGAAGTATCGAGAGTGATTCGCTCAAGTATACAGATGGAAGAGTCATCATAAGTTCCTATAATAAACAGGGGTTATTGACCGAAACCAAAGAGTATAATAAGAATGGAGAACTTCAGGCGTACACCGCAAACAAATATGATGATAAAGGCAGATTGATTTCATCCCAACATCAAAACCTGCTTTTTGCCAATTCTTCGGATCAGATTATTTCACAAAAAGATGCTTATGAATACGATAAATACGGTTATCTGACACAAATCGTTTACCAACGGATTTTAGGCAATAACCAGAAAACATCGGGATGCCTGACCTGCCTGTACGATAAATACGGAAACCAGATCGATAGCAATTCTTATTATGAATATGATAATACGGGCCAATGGATCTGCCGGACCGACCGTGAGCATCCGAAAGAAGTGGAACGCATACAGTACATTTACAAATAAAGTAAGATGCTGTGAACATTTTGCAAAGGGCTTCTGTTATTATAGTATAACAAGCCGATTAAAACTTGTAACATTATGAATACTATATTAATGTCTTTAATTATGATGACCATGACTTACGAAATGCCTAAACTTCCTTACGCTAACAATGCGTTGGAACCTGTAATCAGTCAGCAAACAATAGATTTCCATTACGGAAAACATCTACAAACGTATGTAAATAATCTGAATAGCCTCGTGCCCGGAACAGAATATGAAGGTAAAACGGTAGAAGAAATCGTTGCAGCCGCACCGGATGGAGCTATATTCAATAACGCCGGACAAGTATTGAACCACAACCTGTACTTCCTGCAATTTGCCCCGAAACCTTCGAAGAAAGAACCGGCCGGTAAACTGGGAGAAGCCATCAAACGTGACTTTGGCAGCTTTGAAAACTTCAAGAAAGAATTCAATGCAGCAGCAGTCGGATTGTTTGGTTCAGGATGGGCTTGGCTATCCGTAGATAAAGACGGTAAACTGAAAATCACTAAAGAGGGGAACGGCAGCAATCCAGTACGTGCCGGTTTGAAACCACTTCTTGGATTTGACGTTTGGGAACACTCCTATTATCTGGATTACCAGAACCGCCGTGCCGACCACGTAAACGCCCTGTGGGATATCATCGACTGGGATGTGGTTGAAAAAAGAATGTAATCAAATTTACAAGCTAAACTATACTTATGGAAAAGGTCGTTGTGTTTTTCACAGCGACCTTTTTTACAGATTAAAAAGAACAGACTTTTATTGTATATCAGATGCATTAGTTGTATTTTTGCAACTCATAAAACAACATAACAAACAATTATGATACTGTATAAAAGAAAAAAAATACGATTTATTGTCTCCATTGCCGTACTCCTTTTCCTCCCCTTTTTTAGCAATGTTGGCAATGCTGCCACCACAGAAGAATCTGAGGAAGAAATCCTGTTTATCACCTCTTATAATTCTGACACTAAATATACCTACGATAACATCAGCACATTTATAGAGACCTACACCCAATTGGGAGGAAAATATTCGACCATGGTAGAAAATATGAATGCAACAGACTTAACGCAGGCGCATCAATGGAAAAAAACATTGACCGATATTCTGGACAAACATCCGAAAGCCAAATTAGTTATTCTCCTGGGTGGTGAAGCATGGAGCAGTTTCCTCCATCTCGAAGATGAAAAGTACAAGCAGCTTCCTGTTTTCTGTGCAATGGCATCACGCAACGGAATACGTATTCCGGAGGATTCGACCGACATCCGAAGCTATAATCCTGAAAGCATTAACTTAATGGAACGCATGAAGGAATATAACGTAAGATATTGTAGCACATACGAATATGACATTAAAAAAGATATTGAAATGATACAGGATTTCTATCCGGAAACAGAACACCTTGTATTTGTATCGGATAACACATACAACGGACTTGCCGAACTGGCATGGTTCAAGAAAAACCTGCAACATTTCCCACAGTTGTCTATCACCTACGTCGATGGCCGCATCCATACACTCGATATGGCTGCCAGTCAATTGCGCAATCTTCCCAGAAACACAGTCATGTTGCTTGGCATCTGGAGAATCGACAACCGGGGCATTACTTATATGAATAACTCCGTTTATGCTTTTTCCAAAGCCAATCCTCTCCTGCCTATGTTCAGCATGACTTCTACCGCAATAGGTTACTGGGCTATCGGAGGATATGTCCCGCAATATGAAGGAGTGGGAAAAAGCATGGGAGAATATGCCTACCGCTTTTTAGACCAGAAGGAAACTGATATCAGCAGTATCAATATCTTACCCAACAGATATAAATTTGATGCGAAGAAACTAAAGGAATGGGGATTTGAAAACAAGAAGTTACCTGTTAACTCAATGGTAATCAATCAGCCCATCCCGTTCTTTGTGGCCTATAAGACAGAAGTGCAATTCATCCTGATTATATTTCTCGTATTAGTAGGAAGTCTAATGATTTCGCTGTATTACTATTACCGGACTAAAATCCTGAAGAATCACCTTGAAAGAACTACGAAACAACTACGGGAAGATAAAAAGAAACTGGAAGAGTCTGAAGTCGAATTGCGTGATGCTAAAGAGCGCGCCGAAGAAGCTAACCAACTGAAAAGTGCCTTTGTTTCGAATATGAGCCACGAGATACGGACTCCGCTAAATGCTATTGTCGGTTTCTCCAGCCTGATTATCGGTTCGGTAGAGCAGAATAACGAACTGAAAGAATACGCAGATATTGTCCAGACCAACTCCAATCTGTTGCTCCAACTGATTAGTGATGTACTGGATATATCACGCCTGGAATCAGGAAAACTGCAATTCAACTATGAATGGTGTGAGCTGGTGAACCATTGCCAGAATATGATTACTCTGACCAACCGGAACAAGACAATGGATGTAGACATTAAACTGCAAATGCCTAAAGAGCCTTACATGCTCTACACAGATCCCTTGCGCCTGCAGCAGATTATTATCAATCTGCTGAACAATGCCTTGAAATTCACTCCTGCCGGAGGAAGCATTACGCTGGATTATGAAGTGGACGAAGAAAAGCAATGTATGCTGTTCTCGGTAACTGATACCGGCACCGGAATCCCCGAAGATAAACAGGAGCTGGTATTCCAACGTTTCGAAAAGCTGAACGAGTTCGTACAGGGTACAGGATTGGGACTGGCTATCTGCAAACTGACCATCCAATATATGGGAGGTGATATCTGGATTGACAAGAATTACAAAAATGGTGCCCGGTTTATCTTTTCTCATCCTATCAAAAAACAGGAATCAACAGAAAAATGAAAAAAAATCGAATGATTTAGTGTTTTTCTGTTTCTTTTTCACTTACTTTGCCCCCGTAAAGACAAAGGGGTGCCCCATGAGGGGCTGAGATTATACCCTAGGAACCTGAGGCAGTTAGTACTGACGTAGGGATTGTGTTTCTTCTTATCGCCTTTCCATTCAAGCACGCTCTTTGTATTTACTTTCAACTTATTTATTCTGATAGGACAATGAAAGTACAAGTGAACAACAAAGAGGTGGAAATTACTCCCGACTCTACCCTTACACAACTGACAGCACAGCTCGAACTTCCGGTTCAAGGCATTGCTATCGCCGTAAACAACAAAATGATTCCCCGTACCGAATGGGAGGGTTTCATATTGCATGAGAACGATAACCTGGTGATTATCAAAGCTGCTTGCGGAGGATAAGGGAATGGTCAGCCTACAATTTATCACGCATCAGACCGAACGGTATTCGTACCTCGAATCGGCACGTATGGCACTCGAAGGCGGGTGCAAATGGATCCAACTACGCATGAAAGAGGCTCCTCTCGAAGAAGTGGAGGCAGTAGCCCTGCAACTGAAACCGCTTTGTAAAGAGCACGAAGCAATCCTGGTTCTGGACGATCACGTTGAACTGGCGCGAAAGCTGGAAGTGGACGGTGTGCATCTGGGCAAAAAGGATATGCCTATCGACCAGGCCCGCCAAATTCTTGGAGAGGCTTTCATTATCGGCGGCACTGCAAATACATTCGAAGATGTTGTACAGCACTATCGTGCCGGAGCCGATTATCTTGGCATCGGTCCTTTCCGGTTTACTACCACTAAAAAGAATTTAAGCCCTGTACTGGGATTGGAAGGCTATTCCTCCATCCTTTCACAGATGAAAGAGGCGAATATCGAAGTCCCCGTAGTAGCGATTGGAGGAATCACTTATGAGGATATTCCTGCCATACTTCACACAGGAGTCAATGGAATAGCCCTGTCGGGAACCATTCTCGGAGCGGACAATCCGGTAGAAGAAACACGTAGAATCCTGAATCATGCGTAAAGCAATGATGTACAATCAGTAATTTAATTTATAATATATATAGAATGGAAAAGTTAGTAATTGCGGGACGCGAATTTAACTCCCGTCTTTTCCTGGGAACAGGAAAATTCAATTCCAATGAAGTAATGGAACAAGCTATTCTGGCTTCAGGCACGGAAATGGTTACTGTTGCCATGAAACGAATCGACATGGACAACAAAGAGGATGACATGCTGAAACATATTATTCATCCGAATATTCAGCTATTGCCCAATACTTCCGGTGTACGTAATGCAGAAGAGGCTGTTTTTGCAGCACAGTTGGCTCGTGAAGCCTTTGGAACAAACTGGCTGAAACTGGAAATTCACCCGGACCCACGCTATCTGCTCCCTGACTCTATCGAGACACTGAAAGCTACGGAAGAACTGGTAAAACTGGGTTTTATCGTGTTGCCTTATTGCCAGGCTGACCCTGTACTCTGCAAACGTCTGGAAGAAGCGGGCGCAGCTACCGTTATGCCGCTCGGTGCACCAATCGGTACCAATAAAGGATTGCAGACCAAAGAATTCCTGCAAATCATTATCGAACAGGCAGGTATCCCGGTAGTCGTAGATGCGGGTATCGGTGCACCCAGTCATGCTGCCGAAGCAATGGAACTGGGAGCTTCCGCTGTATTAGTTAATACCGCAATAGCCGTTGCCGGAAATCCGATAGAAATGGCAAAAGCATTCAAAGCGGCTACAGAAGCCGGAAGACAGGCTTACGAAGCAGGATTAGGATTACAAGCCGTCGACTTCGTGGCAGAAGCAAGTTCACCTCTAACGGCTTTTCTTGATTAAAAACGAATAAACTATGGAACAAAAAATAAAATTCCCCCGCTCGCAGAAAGTCTATTTACCCGGTAAACTTTATCCGAATATCCGTGTAGCGATGCGGAAAGTGGAACAAGTGCCCAGTGTCAGCTTTGAAGGCGAAGAAAAGATAGCAACACCGAACCCGGAGATATATGTATATGATACCAGCGGACCGTTCAGCGATGCAGATATGAGCATTGATCTTAAAAAAGGACTGCCCCGTATGCGTGAAGAATGGATTGTAGGCCGTGGTGATGTGGAACAACTTCCCGAAATTACTTCGGAATACGGACAAATGAGAAGGGACGATAAAAGTCTCGATCACTTACGTTTCGAGCACATCGCTCTGCCCTATCGCGCTAAAAAAGGAGAAGCAATCACTCAAATGGCATACGCCAAAAGAGGGATTATCACCCCTGAAATGGAATATGTAGCAATCCGCGAGAACATGAATTGCGAGGAATTGGGAATTAAGACCCACATTACTCCAGAATTTGTCCGTCAGGAGATTGCAGAAGGACGTGCTGTATTACCGGCCAATATCAACCACCCGGAAGCTGAACCGATGATTATCGGACGCAACTTCCTTGTGAAAATCAATACGAATATCGGAAATTCGGCTACTACCTCAAGCATAGATGAAGAAGTGGAGAAAGCATTGTGGAGCTGCAAATGGGGTGGCGATACCTTGATGGATCTTTCCACAGGAGAAAATATTCATGAAACACGCGAATGGATTATCCGTAATTGTCCCGTACCCGTCGGCACGGTTCCTATTTATCAGGCACTTGAAAAGGTGAACGGCATAGTGGAAGATCTCACCTGGGAAATCTACCGGGATACATTGATTGAACAATGTGAACAAGGTGTAGATTACTTCACCATTCATGCAGGGATCCGCCGCCATAATGTTCATCTTGCCGATAAGCGGTTGTGCGGTATTGTCAGCCGTGGAGGAAGCATAATGAGTAAATGGTGTCTCGTACACGATCAGGAAAGTTTCTTATACGATCACTTTGATGATATTTGTGATATCCTGGCACAATATGATGTAGCCGTTTCTTTAGGCGACGGACTTCGTCCGGGTTCTATCTACGATGCGAACGATGAAGCGCAGTTTGCCGAACTGGATACCATGGGAGAATTAGTGCTTCGTGCCTGGGATAAGAATGTTCAGGCATTTATTGAAGGCCCCGGACACGTTCCGATGCATAAAATCAAAGAGAACATGGAACGTCAGATTGAAAAATGCCATGACGCCCCATTCTATACACTCGGCCCGTTGGTGACGGATATTGCTCCCGGATACGACCATATCACTTCTGCTATCGGTGCCGCACAAATCGGATGGCTGGGTACGGCTATGCTTTGTTATGTCACTCCGAAAGAACACCTTGCCTTACCCGACAAAGAGGATGTACGCGTAGGAGTCATTACCTACAAGATAGCCGCTCATGCCGCTGACCTGGCAAAAGGACACCCGGGTGCACAGGTACGAGACAACGCATTGAGTAAAGCTCGCTATGAGTTCCGCTGGAAAGATCAGTTCGACCTGTCTCTCGACCCGGAGCGGGCGCAGACCTATTTCCGTGCAGGACATCATATCGATGGAGAATATTGTACGATGTGCGGACCTAATTTCTGTGCAATGAGATTGTCACGCGATTTAAAGAAAAGCGCTAAAACCAACAAATAATGAGTGGGGAGAAACAGAAAGTCAGCCCACTGACCGAACCTGCCCTCCCCTCATTTCAATTTTCAATTTTTAATTCTCAATTTAATAAGAATGTTCTCCGACGAATTAGAAAAAATATCCTGGGAAGAGACGACAAAAGCCATCTATTCCAAAACAGATGCCGACGTACGCCGTGCATTGGGTAAAAAAGAGCATCTGGATGTCAACGACTTTATGGCGCTGATTTCACCTGCCGCCACTCCTTATCTGGAAGTGATGGCACGCCTTAGTCAGAAATATACGATGGAACGGTTCGGTAAGACTATCTCCATGTTCGTACCGCTCTACCTGACTAATTCATGTACCAACTCCTGCGTCTATTGCGGTTTCCACATCAGCAATCCGATGAAGAGAACGATACTGACAGAGGAAGAGATTGTCAACGAATACAAAGCCATCAAACGACTGGCTCCTTTTGAAAATCTACTGCTCGTAACCGGTGAAAACCCTGCCGCAGCAGGTGTTCCCTACATTGCCCGGGCGCTGGATTTGGCAAAACCTTATTTCAGCAACCTGCAAATTGAAGTAATGCCCCTTAAAGCAGAAGAATATCAGGAACTGACTAATCATGGTCTGAATGGAGTGATCTGTTTTCAAGAGACTTACCATAAAGCAAATTACAAAACGTATCATCCGAGAGGCATGAAGTCTAAATTCGAATGGCGTGTAGACGGCTTCGACCGCATGGGACAGGCAGGTGTACATAAGATTGGCATGGGTGTCCTGATCGGCTTGGAGGAATGGCGGACAGACGTAACGATGATGGCTTATCATCTGCGTTATCTGCAGAAGCATTACTGGAAAACAAAATACAGCGTAAATTTCCCGCGTATGCGTCCGTCTGAAAATGGCGGATTCCAACCGAATGTAGTCATGAACGACCGGGAACTGGCTCAACTTACATTCGCGATGCGAATCTTCGACCACGACGTAGATATCTCCTATTCCACCCGTGAAAGTGCAGAAATCCGAAATCACATGGCAACGCTCGGTGTTACAACCATGAGTGCGGAGAGTAAAACTGAACCGGGAGGATATTACAGTTATCCTCAAACCCTGGAACAATTTCACGTAAGTGATGAGCGAAAGGCGGTTGAAGTGGAACGTGACTTGAAGAAACTGGGTCGCGAACCGGTTTGGAAGGATTGGGATCAGTCTTTTGATTTTAAAAGATAGGCAGATGCGATACGATAGACAAATCATACTTCCCGAAATCGGAGAAGAAGGTCAGAAGAAACTGCAGGAAGCCAAAGTGCTTATTGTAGGTGTGGGAGGGCTAGGCTCTCCCATCGCTCTCTACCTGGCAGGCGCCGGTGTGGGATGTCTCGGACTGGTAGATGACGATTTGGTAAGCATCACTAACCTGCAACGACAAGTTCTCTATTCCGAAAAAGAATTGGGTAAACCGAAAGCTATCTGTGCAGCGGAACGGCTCTCCGCTCTCAACAGCGAGATCAGAATACATCCCTACTCTACCAGGTTGACAAAAGAAAATGCTTATCATATCATTCAGGAATATGATATAGTAGTCGACGGCTGTGACAACTTTGCCACCCGTTACCTGATTAACGATATCTGCATAGAGCAGAAAAAGCCTTACGTATATGGTGCTATCTGCGGTTTTGAAGGACAGGTTTCTGTATTCAACTACGGAAACCAGAAAAAGAACTACCGGGATCTTTATCCTGACGAAGAAGAAATGCAACGGATGCCTCCTCCGCCTAAAGGTGTGATGGGAGTTACTCCTGCCATTGTAGGAAGTGTTGAAGCTACGGAAGTGCTGAAAATAATCTGTGATTTTGGAGATGTTTTAGCCGGCGAACTATGGACAATCGACCTGCGGACATGGCAATCTAACAAATTTTCACTATAAAGGTTGGTTTCTGACATAGTTAATTAGTAACTTTGCTAAGCAATCCAATTTTAACAAAAGAAATGAAACTAATTGTAGTTACCACCCCTACCTTCTTCGTCGAAGAAGATAAGATTATTACCGCTCTTTTCGAAGAGGGGCTGGATGTCCTACATCTTAGGAAGCCGGAAACTCCGGCTATGTATTCGGAACGGCTATTGACACTTATTCCGGATAAATATCACCGCCGTATCGTCACGCATGAACATTTCTATTTGAAAGAAGAATTTAATCTGATGGGTATCCACCTGAATGCACGTAATCCCAAAGAGCCGCATGATTATTATGGTCACATCAGCTGTTCGTGCCATTCAGTGGAGGAGGTAAAAAACAGAAAGCATTTTTACGACTATGTTTTTATGAGTCCTATTTATGATAGTATCTCTAAAGTGAATTACTATTCAACATACACTGCCGAAGAATTACGCGAAGCACAAAGAGCTAAGATTATCGACTCGAAAGTGATGGCATTGGGAGGTATCAATGAAGACAATTTATTGGAGATTAAAGATTTCGGTTTCGGAGGGGCTGTCGTTTTAGGAGATCTTTGGAACAAATTCGACGCCTGTCAAGATCAGAACTATTTAGCCGTAATCGAGCACTTTAAAAAGTTGAAAAAGCTATCAGATTAATAAAAAGCCGATAGTAAACTGACTGTACATTCCTATTGTATATCCAATAAAGGAAATGACTTTCTCAATCATAAAATAAAAAAGCCGCCGCGAATTGTCTTCCGCAACGGCTTTCTGTATTTTCGGTGTTTTCTTATCAGAACTTATATCCCACGATAATAGAGAAGTTCATGTTTTTAGGATTACCAACTTTTTCCACATCAACCAGACCAAATTGACCATCCAAGCCTGCAATGATTCTACCAAATTCCAATGCAACTCCTACACCAAGACCTGCATCAAAACGCTTCAAAGCATCATCACCAAAAGTGTCGACTTTACGTTCTGTGTCATTACCTAAGTCAAACTTTGTTTTACCGGCAATACCACAAGCAAAATAAGGACCTGCATTCACCACCAGATTAGTATTATCTGCTACATTGAAACGTGCAGCAGCCATTACTGGCAATTCCAAATACATTGCATTAATGCTATTGCCATCTTTCTTTGCACCTTTACTAGTTAAGAATAATGAAGGTTGCAGTGACCATGTATCAGTAAAAGCATATTCAAAACCTCCACCAAGTTTGAATCCAACCTTTGCATTCAGATCAAGATCACCGGTGTAATTACTAAAGTTCATACCTACTTTGGCATTCCAACCTGTAATTTGAGAGAAACCTGCCACTGAAATCAGTGCAAATAAAACAAACAAAACACTCTTCTTCATAATTTTAAAGTTTTAAATTAATACTAAAGGTTTCTATTGACCTCATTGTTTAACAATACAAATGTATAATTGTAATTTGTATTAAACAACTTTTTCGTTAACAAGTGCGCAATTTATAGAGATTATACATAAAAAAAGGGAATTCCCTATTTTTGAGAACTCCCTTTCCTAATTTGTTGATTTGTTTTCTTCTTATTAGAATGCGTAATGGAAACCAATTGAAAGATCTTCACTAGTAAGTTCAAGACCAAAAGAATCTCCAAGCGTATTTATATTTCTACGATATCCCAGGAAACCATACTTGGCAATGAAAGAGAAGTGATCGTTCAATTTAACAGCAATACCCGGTCTAAGTCCCACTTGTCCGGCTTTAGTAGTGTCTCCGTCTTTAACCTTCACGAAGCCGAGAGCAGCAGTTCCGTCCAGAAACAGGCGAACCGCACCGGTTTCACAGTAAGACCAACGAATGTATGGAGCAACAATTACTGAATTTTTTGTTAGTCCACCATTATAATTATGTGAATAATCCAATTCAGCACCTAATGCCCATCTTTCATTAAAGTTGTATCCAACTTCCGGAGCAACTTTAAAAGAAGTAGTGTTGCCTGTGCTGTTACGCCAAACGTTCAAAGATCCGCCTACGTAAATGTCTTGTGCTTTTACAGCGATAGTTGCTAACATTACAACTACCAATAATAAACCCTTTTTCATTTTCTTTGTTTTTTTAAATTAAACGTTAGACCCCAATTCGGTCGATTTCTGGGGTGCAAATGTAAAGCTGTTTTTATGATTAAACAAACATTTAGTTAGTTTTTTATAATAAATACCAAATAAATATTGGGTGGTAAACGGACATCAATACCCAACAGGCATAAAATAAAATAGACTGCAAATACTTTCACAAGTATTTACAGTCTATTTATCAGATAGTTAAGTACCTAACCAGCGTATTTGACTATCCTTCTATTGCTGCCTGCGCCGCAGCTAATTATCATTGCTTTTCAATAACTTCTATAATATTGTACAACTATTTGTTAGCAGCGTTTTTTCATTCAATTACTTCTCATCTATGGTTAAAGTTATACTTCTATTTTCCATTCAATCTGTTACCTTTGTCGCCATGAAAAAGATTATCAGACTATATCGCAGATGGTATTATCGCAAATTATATACGCGACTGGTTTTTGCATATCTAAAACATGAAAGCACCAGTAATGTCGCATATAGTTATGCAGAAGATGCTTTCCTTGCAATTACTGGTCGTTTATATTCTGATTTTCGCGACGAGTAATCGCTTTATATCTTGCTCCATCTTTTATTAGCACTTCTTCCTCAAGCGATGAAGCATGAGGAAGCAATACAGGTATTGTGAATTTTATCCTTGATACATTTTGGTACTTTTCTGCTGCTGCTTCATTGCCATTTCCGCCAATATTGAATATTCCGGCAACTGCTATACCGCCCTTAATGCCGCTAGAAGTACCTTCAGTGGTTTCTGTGGTCACAGCAACATCAAAATCAATATTTGATATATTTGCATAACCGTCAGGAGTTTTTATATGTGTTACTTTATTTCCTTCCGTATAGGGAGCAATAGTGGCAATATCTTTAACCGAATCCTGCGCTTCTTTCACTGCTTCTACAATGTCAGTTAATACCGTTTTTATAAAATCCTTCAGTTCCATAATATTTCGGTTTTATTCAATTACTTCATATTCTTTTATCTCCTTTGTCCACTTATCAAAATACAAAAGGCCTCCCACGTGTGAATAACGTCCATTGAGGGCGAAAAGAAAGGCTACAATCAACACAGAAACAAACAATAAAACTTTTATTACCTTTAATATATGAGGAAATGTAAATAGCTTATTTATATCCATTCATTTTCTTAGCTTTAATCAGTTCATCATAAATTATATGCCCAAATTCTCCTGCAAAATATTCTGCCCAATTTTGATAAGTTAAACAAACTCCAGTTTGGGGATCTTCATAATCCACCGTATTCCACATATCCTCCAACTCTGCATTTATATCAAAAGGATTATCGCCTAGAGCATTTACTACCTCATTTGAATAACAATTTATTAGAGTATCAATCCAATTTTGACAATCTGTACAAGCATCTTTATAGATTGCACTAAATGCAGCCTTCTTAAGGTCGTCCATCAATGGATCAGTCTCACAAAACGGGTATTCTCCATTCATTTCTTTTCCATTAAAACCTTAATCAGCCTTTCTTTCTCCGCAAGCAGTTCCTCTAAATGTTTCACCTTTTCCTCAAGCAAAACATTTTGGCCTACTGTCACATCGCTATTAATAGCTGCCACAGAACTATTACCATTGGCAATGGCGTTATGGCTTGCCTGTTGGTCATCAAAAAAGTAACTAACTGGCACTCCCAAAGCATTAGCTATCGTTTCAATAGTACTGATTTTAGCATCACTTCCATTGAGAACTGCATCAAGTGTAGTTCTCGCAATTTTAGTCCGACTATACAATTGAGCCTTGGTAATTTTTGCATCGGACATAGCTTGTTCAATCTTTCTAACATTCAGCATTTTACAAAAAATATGTAGCGTTTTAGATATTATTAACGTAGTATTTAAGCTACATTTATAGCGCAAACACTACATTTGCATTATAAAGTTAAACAATAAACCATAAACCTCAAAGAAAATGGCAGAAAATCAAGTAAAAGTACGTCCAGCTTTAACGGATTTGAAAGTAGGTGGAGAGATTACTTTCCCCATAGCGAAAACCAAAAGTGTGCGTGCCCAGGCGTCTGACCTCGGGTTAATTCTCGACCGCAAGTATCAAACAGAGACTGATCGCGAAAAACGCACCATAACAGTAACCCGATTAAAATAATCCATAAATAACAAAGAAGTAATGAGAAGTATACTAGAATCACTAAGAGATAAAGTTGAGAATGGTTCAATAACAATCAGAGAAGCGGCAATTGCACTACATAAAGCCGGTTGGACAAACTTCATCGACATAAATGCAACCAATGCGTTGCTTTTCAATCGTGAAAGAAATCACTAGATAAATACAATGTGTACGTAAAAAATTAAATTATGAATTTCAACAGAGTCACTAAACAAATCGTCGTTTTTGTAGCAGGCTTCATCATGTTCTTCTGCTTACTTGGTATAGCAGGTACCACTGATCGTACAGAACAAATAGTTTATGCTATGCCACAAGAGGCATACGAGGCTATATATCTGAAACTCGGTAATGGATGCACCGACCGCCAAATAGCCGATGAATATATGGCCAATAAACAATATTACGATGCATTGTCACAATAATCAAAGAAAGTAACACTCTATGTTCACACTTGATTTCACAGATAAATCTGTCACTTATGACACATTCATCCACGATGTTGCTACATCAGTGGTTCGAATGCTTGCTGACACACGCAACGATCCCGAAATGGTTAGCCAGCGACAAGCATACGCAATGTTCGGTCGCGGCAATGTGGATAGATGGCGCAAGCAGGGTAAGATAAATCCCTGTAAGCGCCCGGGCAAAGTTGAATATCGCACAGTAGAATTACGCGCTCTTCAACAGAAGAAACAAGATTATTTCAAGTGACAATCAGACCTGATAGTGTAATGGTAGCACATCAACTGAAAGTAGTAGTTCAAATCTGCTTCGGGTCACAAAAGCAAACTGTATTATAAACCTTTTAAATTATTAATTATGAGCAATGCTATTTCATTGGCTAAAGAATTGCAACAAATGAAAGCAATTGACGTAATACGCAATGAACGTGTACGTAGCCAGTTTATCAGCGTGTATAATTCCATTTGGAAAGAAGGAGGAGAAAACGTCTATGAACGTGAAGCTATTTACTTCAACCAGCAGTTACGCGACAAAGAAGAGTTGCGCTTATGCTCCGGAACATCTATCTTCTATGCGTTTATCGACCTTGCTGTCAAAGGTATCACATTGGCTCCTGGTGCGCAAGCACTGTGTTATCTTCTTACCCGTAATTGCAAAGTAGGAGTTGATTCAAACGGCAAAGAAGTTTGGGAAAAAGTATGCAGTCTCGCTATCTCCGGATATGGAGAGCTGGCACTGCGTGCAAAAGTTGGACAGATACGCCATGCCGACAATCCTGTTATTGTCTATGATGGAGATAGTTTTGAATATGGAGAGAAGAACGGAGTGAAGATTGTCAATTATATGTCTGCATTTCCTCGCAAAAGCGACCGTATTGTTGCTTGCTTTGTCAAAATCACACGTGCAGATGGGTCAATTGACTATTCTGTTATGACAGAAACCGACTGGAAACGGTTACAAGGTTATTCAGAGAAACAAAATTCCTATAAAGACCGCCGCACCGGAGAAACTGTAGTGAAAAGCAATGCACTCTACAATATCAATGGGCAGATTGATACCGGCTTCCTCATTGCCAAATGCATCAAACACGCTTTCAAGACTTATCCTAAAATCAATATCGGTAAAGGTTCCGTCATGGAATCCGACATCATTGATACCCCGCAAGGAGGTTTCGATCCTTACAGTGGAATCGATACCACACAACCCGAACCACAGGAAAAGCAAGAAGAGCAGCATTTCGCACCTCAACCTGATATGTCGGCAGGGGTAACTATTGACCCAGCAAGTCAAGGAGATAACGATGATACTTTCTAACCTTAATACATTGTACATATGTCTTCAGAATTAGCAATCATCAAGCAGGAAAATATACAGACCATAGTGTCTGCTGCCCCACAATCATATAATGACAATAAACTGTCATGTGAAAGATGTATCAGTGCCGGGCAATCCATACTCAATACCATTACAACTAATGGTGGAATGACTGACGAACTTGATAAAGAGGCAGCTCTTTTCATCGAAAAAGCACGTAAAACAGTCAAGAAGATGAACGAGAAACGTTCGCCTGTCACAAAACTTTTTGATGACATCCGTCGAGAGTTTACGGTAATAGAGAATGCTATTGACCCCACCAAAGTTGATACTATCCCCTATAAACTCCAACAATACCGTAACCAATATGCAGCAAAGAAACGTGCCGAAGAAGAAAAACGCCGTCAGGAAGAGTACAAACGTCAACAAGCGGAACAAGCCCGCGTAAAATTGAGACAAGACATTGAAGGGGATTTTAAGGCACAATTCCAAACATATCTCAATCAATCCATCAATTGGCTCACTACAAAGGATAACAGTGTTACGCTCGAGAACTATAACACAGTGTACAGTGAGGTAAAGAACTTTTCGGCTTCTCTTCCTGCTGACTGGTTACATAATCTTCATACTCTCATCCGTATACCTGCCAATATTTTGGTAGACGAGCTTCGACAATTTGAAACTGATACAAAGGAACGCCTTGGTAAGCAATTTACCGAACAATACACTGCAGAAATCCAAGACAACAAGGATTTCATTCTTGACCGTCTGCCCTCAAAGAAAGCAAACCTCGAACGTATGGCACAAGCTGATGCGGCCGAAGCTGCACGTGTCAAAGCTGAAATGGAAGAACGCCAACGCAAGGAAGCCGAAGAGCGAGAGGCAGAACGCAAACGCAAAGAAGAGGAAGAAAAGCAAAAGGCGGAAATGGCACGCCAGCAAGCTGAAATGAACGGATTATTTTCAGAACAGGCTTCTATGCAGAATTATCAGCCCAAAGTAAAAGTCACTCAAAAGATAGAGTTACTTAACCCTGAAGGTATCATGCCAATACTCTCAATGTGGTGGAGTAAAGAAGGGTGCACACTTTCGGTTGAAGAGTTGAGTAAGTTATTTAAAAAACAAATTACGTTCTGTGAAAAACTGGCTAACAAGGATAGTGTCTATATTGAAAATGAGAGTGTACAATATATTGACGATGTGAAAGCAAAGTAACCATGAGTCACAATCCCGATACATATTACAATCGTAGTGAGGTTAGTAACTCTGACCTCACCGAACTAAAAAACATTCTCCATCCTCGGATGCAATTCGGTGATAAAGAAGCTGCATTTCGTTTCGGTTCGTTGGTAGATGCAATTATTACCGAACCTGCACGAGTGGACTACTACCGCCTGACAGTAGATGATGAACAATATACCGAAGATGAGTTCCGGCATGCACAAGAAATGCTAAAGGCACTTCGCATGGAAGCACGCCGTGATGAGTTTCTTTTTAAAGTGCTTGGATATGCCGAAACACAGCGTTTCATGGTAAACACACAACAACAATTTACTTATTGTGGTTTCCCCTTTTCGCTTGATACACGATGTAAGTGGGATTGGTGGCTCGGTCTTTTCGGCGGTGATCTTAAAACCACATTTGCCTCAACACAACAACAGTTTGAAGAAGCGATTGACTTCTTCGATTGGGACAGGAGTCGTGCTTGGTATATGGACATTGCTGGTTCCAACCGTGATTTCATTTATGCTATCAGCAAAAAGAACTGCAAAGTATTCAAGAAGTTCATCAATCGGGATGATAAGGTCTACAACCGTGGACGTGAGAAATATGAAGAACTGGCTTTCCAGTACTGGTGTTTAACTCCACAAGACAATTAACAATGGATATATATTGCAAAATAACTCAATATGGATTAGTTCCTCTGTATAATACAGACCTCGAACTAAAGAAACACTTGAAGATTGGTAATGTAGTCAAGTGTAAGGTAAGCAATCCACGCAATTATGAGCACCACAAAAAGTTTTTCGCTTTGGTACGCCTTACTTTCGACAATTTGCCCCTGCCATTAGTCGAAAAGTGGCACATACATAATGAACAGGATATGCTTCGCCGATTCAAACGTGACCTTGGCTACTTCACTAACACTCTCAACGAATATGGTGAACATGAAATAGAGTATCTCAGTATATCGTTTGCCGCCATGGAACAACACGAATTTGAGAATTTCTATAACCAATGTATTGACCTTGTTCTCAACAAGTATATCAAAGGTATTGACAAAGATGATTTAATCACAGAAATAGAAGAATTCAAATGAAACCGCAAGTAGGACAATATCATTACATTCTACACGGACGAGGATTCCGTATATACCGCTATACAGAGGTGACAGATAGTTTTCAGTCATCATCTCCGGTACTTAGCGAGCCAATCTTCTACGACCGTGAAAAAGCAAAGAAACGTGTTTACGAACTTAATGGATGGAAATACAGCAATGAACGAACTCAAACATCATCTACGCGTTGAACCATACGACTATCAACGTGAAGGTATAGTTTATGGACTGGAACACCGCCGTCTTATTATCGGTGACGAACCGGGATTAGGAAAGACATTGCAAAGTATCGGCATTGTTGATACAGCCAATGCATATCCTTGTCTTGTCATCTGCCCATCCTCACTCAAAATCAACTGGCAACGCGAGTTCGAGAAATTCACGAATAAATCTGCGGTCGTTCTTGACAATGCTGTACGTACGACATGGAATTACCTATTATCTATGGGAGTGCATCAGGTAGCAGTGGTAAATTATGAAAGTTTGCGCAAATATTTTGTTTGGGACATCAAAGCGAAAAGTAAACAGTTCCGTCTCAAAGATGTTGTATTCTGTCCTCAAATACAGATGTTCAAATCAATCATCATCGACGAAAGCCATCGTGTGAAAGACCCGTCTGCACAGCAAACAATCTTTACCAAAGGTTTATCTGTTGGCAAGGAATGGATAATACTCCTGTCAGGTACCCCCGTTGTCAACCGTCCGGAAGATTTGATTGCACAACTTTCTATCATGAACAGATTAAACGACTTTGGCGGTCGCGGAAAATTCATAGCTGACTATTGCACTGACCCGAAAGACAAGGATGCGGAACCGGCTGTACCACTTTCCGAACTATCTCGGCAACTCTATGATACTTGCATGATACGCCGTGAAAAAGCAAAGGTACTTCCCCAGCTACCTGACAAAACACGAGTAGACCTATATGTCGATATATCCAACAGTGCCGAATATAATCTTGCAGCTTCCGATCTCGCTACATACCTACAAGAATATACAGAATGTACAGATTGGGAAATACGCCGCAAAATGCGTATGGAAGCACTTGTGAAGTTCATGACACTTCGTTCCTTGGCCACCAAAGGTAAAATTGCACAAGCCGTTGACTTTATCAAGACATTCCTTGACAGTGGCAAAAAACTGATTGTGTTCTGCTCGCTTCATGAGATTGTAGATGAACTGCAAAAGGTATTTCCGAAAGCCGTCACAGTTACAGGGCGTGATAGCGCAATAAACAAACAGGCTTCCGTGGATGCTTTCCAAAACAACCCCAATGTGCAACTCATCATCTGTTCCATTAAAGCAGCCGGCGTTGGCCTCACGCTCACAGCTTCTTCAAATGTAGCTTTCATTGAACTTGCATGGACATATGCAGACTGTTGCCAATGTGAAGACCGTGCACACCGTATAGGACAAAAGGACAATGTAACCTGTTATTATCTGCTTGGTCGTGGTACAATCGACCATACGATATATTCTCTTATTCACCGTAAGAAATCCATCGCATCCGAGATTATGAACTCTGACGATGATATTCCGACCGATGAAATGTATTTCAATGAATTGGTCAAATCATTCTTAACAGCATCAGGATAATGGAAGTATGCAAAACAGATATGCAGAAAATTATCAAATATCTTGATGATGCTGCAATAATGTATGACAATCATCCCGGACAACGTAATGTATGTCGCGCATGGGTAATAAGACAACTAATAAAAAAACTGAATAAAAAATTAGTAGTAACCAATAAATAAAGTAATATGAAAACCTGCTTCGATGTAATATTTGTGATTTTAAATGTCATCCTTTTTGCTATTAACTTTCATTGTACCTTAGAATCCAATTCATTTAAGTCATGTACCTATGCCATCTTAGGAATGACTTTTGCCATTGCAGCTATAATTCTGATCGTAACAAATAAATAACACTGAAATGAGCTTAGATGATTTTTTAGAAAAGTTTGAAGAAGCATTAGACCAATGCGACAGAGATGAAGACATCAATGTCTCTATACAAGTTCCACCTGGAACAAAATGTTGGGAAAACTCTTGGACTCAATTTGAAGTAAACTGCATCAGTACTGATGGAACTACAATTTATTTACAATGTTCATAGTTGAATAGATATGAAAAAAATAAAATTAAACAAGTTAAGAGACAAGGCGTATAGAATCGCTTGCGAACATGGCTTCCACGATCAAGAATTGAGTAATGAACATTTTCTTTGTCTTGTAATATCCGAACTCATGGAAGCTGTGGAAGCGGATAGAAAAGGAAGGCGTGCTAATGTTGATCGGTATAATAAGAAGATTGCTAACAGCCGCATTTGTCAAGGGTTAGACCCAGATATTCCCAAAGAGCGTGGTTACGAAGTCGCATACAATGAAACTATAAAAGGCTCAATTGAGGAAGAGTTAGCCGATGCTGTTATCCGCTTACTTGACCTTGCAGGACTTCGAGGAATAAGCCTTGAACTTGCCAACGGAGATATTGATGACTGTATTGAAGATATGGCAGAAGCCTGTAAAGGCGAAACTTTTACCGAATCAATCTATTTCATCTCTACACTTCCTGTTAGATATGACGGAATATTTGATTTTCCTACAGCCGTGAATGATATGATACTATCAATCTTCGGGCTTGCCAAGCATTTAGATATAGACCTGCTTTGGCACATTGAGCAGAAAATGAAGTATAACGAACTCCGTGAGAAGATGCACGGGAAGAAGTACTAACCCACAGAATAAATAAATGCTATGGATAAATTTTATATGGTATTTGTAGAAGGATGCGCCACACCTACCTACAAACATGAGAATTTGGAAAGCGCCGAAAATGAAGCGAAAAGACTTGCTACTCTTCTTAAGAAGAAAGCATACGTTTTATGTACAATAAAATCAGTTGAAGATACTCAGTACAAAATTGAGGATTGTAGACCTAACGGAAGTGATTTACCATTTTAATAAAAATACAGCAATGAAAAAAATTGAAATAGTTGAACACGTCATCAACAATACGACTATTAGTCGTTCACAAGCTATTCAAGCCGTAGATTGCGTTTTTGACGCTATTGAAAATTCTCTTTGTAGAGGTGAGAGTGTTTATATCCGTGGTTTTGCCACAATTAAGGCACACACCTCCAAAAGAAAGAAAGCACGGAATATTAGCAAGGGAACAACAGTTGTTATTCCAGCTCAACGCTCTGCCAAGCTCATCATTAGTAAACAACTTAAAGCTCGAATGAATTTATGATGCACACATGGTTTGAATGTAAAATCCGTTACGAAAGAGTAATGGAAAATGGAATGAACAAGAAAGTTACAGAACCTTATCTTGTCGATGCACTTAGCTTTACAGAAGCCGAAGCACGGATCATCGAAGAAATGACCCCATTTATCTCTGGAGAATTTACTATATCAGACATTAAACGTGCTAACTATAGCGAACTTTTCCCCAGTGACGAAGAAAGTGCCGACCGCTGGTTCAAATGCAAACTTATTTTCATCACGCTGGATGATAAAAGCGGTGCGGAAAAAAAGACTTCCACTCAAGTATTGATACAAGCTGCCGACTTGCGTGATGCAGTGAAAAAGCTGGATGTAGGAATGAAAGGAACCATGGCAGATTATCAAATTGCATCTGTTGCTGAAACCGCCATCATGGATGTTTACCCGTATTCTGCCGAAGAATCCATAACAGATACCATCAGCGAAAATGCCAACTCCCCTATTGTACGCAATTTCATTCAATCACTTCCTGAAGGTTGTAAGACAACAATAACAGTTGGAGGAAAGAAAGTCGTAGTCGACAAAACAGGAAAGGACACCATCGTTACACCTAAAAATGAAAACAGCCATGACATTGGAAGAGATGCTCTCAAAGGAAAGAAAACAAAAAAAGAAGCAAAAACATAACGATGAGGAACACCGCATACAATGCGCTTGTGTAAAATACTTCAATTTGAAGTATCCGAAGTTGAAAGGCCGACTATTCGCCGTACCAAATGGTGGTAGACGTGATGCTGTAACAGCATCAAAACTTAAAGCCGAGGGTGTAATAGCCGGTGTATCCGACCTGATCCTATTGAAAAGCAATCGTGATTACGGTGCGTTACTCATTGAAATGAAAAAGAAAGGTGGCTATCAATCCCCATCGCAAAAACAATGGCAAAAGATGATCTGTGAAAACAGAGAATACAAATATGTTGTATGCCATTCGCTAGATGATTTCATTCGTGAGGTGGATGAGTTTCTAAAAAATGCAGAATTATGGGACGAAATGTAAAAAAAGGGCTCGACTATTTTCCTTTTGACGTTGACTTTTTTCAGGACATAAAAATAAGGAAACTGATCAAGTACCAGCGTGGCAAGGCTGTCACTGTATATGCTCTCCTGCTTTGTCTTATCTATAAGAATGGGTATTACATGTTGTGGGACGAAGAGTTGCCCTTCATATTATCGGAACAAACCGGTTTTGAAGAAGCGTATATACAGGAGGTCGTCAAATGTTGCCTGGCACTAGGGTTGTTTTCTAAAGAACTCTTTGATAAGGAAAAAGTTCTCACTTCAATCGGAATACAAGAACGCTATAAACGAATATGTGATGATTGCAGAAGAAAGTGTGAATTTTCAGAGTTTAACCTTATTTCTTCCGAAGATAAACGCATTTCTTCGGAAGAAAAGCCCAAAAACTCCGCAGAAAGTACACAAATAAAAGAAAAGGAAAGAAAAGAAAAGAAAACTCCTCCTCAAACTCCCCCTAACGGGGTCGTTTCGTCGAATGGAGGAGGAGGAAGAATAACTTCGTCTCCTTCTTCTGAAAAATACTTTGATATTAAGGCAGAGTTGCGTGGTAAACCGGGGATAACAGAAAATGATGTATGGGAAGCTATGCGCCTTGCCGAAAATGGAAAAGAATCATCCATCGGCACGGGGCTCATCAAGCAATGGTTAGACGATCCTTCAATGTGTGACTTCTATATAATCATCCAAAATCTACAGAGAATGGAGCGTGAAGGACAAATAAGGGTGATGTCTCATGAAAACTACTTTGTGTATGTTTTTCTGCTAATGAATCTGACAAAATCCGATGCTGATTCAGTTCGCCTATATATCCAAGACCCGACACTGTTCGAAGAATGTAAAAAGCTGATTGCCGAAATTAAAAAAGGCGGCATCAACCAGCCCGGCAGATTCCTGCTCAAAAAGTTGAGAGAATGTCAAATGAGTATTAATAAACAAAATCTAAAATGAATAATATAAATCTACTATACGTCGATCTATTCTGTGGTGCCGGAGGAACGTCCACCGGAGTAGAATCAGCGAGAATAAATGGTGAACAGTGCGCCAAAGTGATTGCCTGCGTGAACCACGATGCTAATGCCATCGCCAGCCATGCAGCCAATCATCCGAATGCACTACACTTCACCGAGGATATTCGCACACTGGAACTTTCCCCGCTAATTGAACATCTTGCTAAATGGAAGGCACAATATCCGAGTGCGGCAGTTGTTCTTTGGGCGTCTTTGGAGTGTACTAATTTTAGCAAAGCAAAAGGTGGACAGCCACGTGATGCTGACAGTCGGACACTGGCAGAACATCTTTTTCGTTACATTGAAGCTATTAATCCAGATTATATCCAGATTGAAAATGTTGAGGAGTTTATGTCATGGGGTGATATGGACGAAAACGGAAAACCTATCAGTATGGATAAAGGTAGGCTTTATCAAAGATGGGTACGCAACGTAAGAAAGTATGGCTATAACTTTGATTTCCGCATTCTCAATGCTGCCGACTATGGTGCATATACTACTCGAAAACGCTTCTTTGGTATATTTGCCAAAAATGGATTACCGATAGTATTTCCGCAACCGACACACACATCCCGCAGTAAGTTATACCCAAAAGGAAGCGAAGTTCTAGACCGTCAACTACCTATCATTTTTGAAGAATACGAACGCCAAAAAGCAAATGGTGCTTTAGAGCCGTGGAAAGCAGTTAAAGATGTGCTTGATTTTTCAGATGAAGGTATTACCGTTTTCCGAGAAAAACCGCTTGCAGAAAAGACGCTTGAACGAATTTACGCTGGGTTGATTAAGTTTGTGGCTGGAGGAAAAGATGCCTTTTTGATTAAGTACAATTCGATGAATAAAGCCGGAAAGTATCAAGCACCGGGAATTGACGAACCGTGCCCGGTAGTATCAACTCAAAACCGTTTGGGCGTAGCGCAAGTTTGTTTCCTCTCAAAACAGTTCAGCGGGCACCCCGAAAGCAAAAATGTTTCTGTAGAAGAACCCGCCGGAGCAATTACCTGTAAAGACCACCATGCTTTTATTTCCGCCTATTATGGGGGAAAAGACCACAATAGCTCCGTTGAGGTTCCTGCGGCCACACTGACAACGAAAGATAGGCTTGCTTTCGTCTCTGCGCATTATGGCAACGGGTTCAATCGCTCAATAAACGAGCCTTCCGCAACCGTTACAACAAAAGATAGATTTTCCCTTGTTTCTCCGTTCTTCATGAACTACTATTCCGGTGGTGGGCAACATGGAAGTATCAACGAGCCTTGCCCGACTGTTACTACGGTTCCAAAGCAAAGGGTTGTTGCTCCCATATTCATTGACCAGCAATATGGAAATAGCAAGCCTTCTTCTGCTGAAAAACCTCTTGGCTGTATTACGGCCAATCCGAAATATAACCTTGTAAAATGCTGTCCGTGGATTATGAATACAAACTTTTCCAACGTTGGTAGTAGCATAGAAGAGCCCGCACAAACAGTCACTGCAAATAGAAAGTGGCACTACCTAATGAACCCTCAATTTAATAGTGCAGGTGGTTCCATTGATAACCCATGCTTCACTCTCATAGCACGTATGGATAAAATGCCGCCTTATTTGGTCGCAACCGAAACCGGACGTGTAGCAATCGAGATTTATGATACCGACAGTCCTATGACCAAAAAAATAAAAGAGTTCATGGCCTTATACGGGATAGTTGATATTAAAATGCGGATGCTACGCATACCAGAGCTAAAGCGTATTATGGGGTTTCCAGAAAACTATGTGTTAATCGGAACACAAGCCGACCAAAAGAAATTCATAGGAAATGCCGTAGAGGTTACAATGGCGCGAGTTCTTTGTGAAGCAGTCAGCAAGAAACTACGCGAATTGAGAAAAGTAGCAGCATAGAATTATAGTAAAACAAAGTAGTAATGAACAAGAATATAATCATAAAGAAAGAGAAACCTATCTGTCAATTAGAAGGGCTTCCGGGAGTAAAAAGACGTAAGGTTGATGCGTATCGTATCAATAATACAGGTGACATTGAGCCAACCCTCGAACTAGGATATGCATGCACTTCTGCTGGAGATAATGGAGCTATAAATGTTTGGAGGGATGATGTAGGAATAATTCATGGTGAATTAATGCGATACTGTGTAACTATTGAAAAAAGAACATTCACTAGCTATGCAGAAGCGGAAAAATGTGTTAATGTTTGGCTTGAAAGGATTAGCTAATAACAAAGAATAAAGGAGGCAAACTATGATTGGAGCAGAAATATATGCATACCGCATGAATTTCTCATGCAAAGAGAACAAATACAAGAACCCGTATTTAAAATCTATCAAGCTGAAACTTGTAGATTTGTTCAGACCTTATTATCGGCACTTTAGTAAGTTTGACGATGACCTTTATATCGGTATTTGTCAATACTTCATGCGTAAAGGCTTACCCCATGATTCTTTTTGGGGTGGTTCTAAACTCCGTATTACAAGCGGACTAAAAGAGGCAGATAAATACTTGTCCGATGCCTTATTCTCCTGCGATTATTTTCTCGCTGAAAGCCTGTATATAAACAACGATCATTTCAAGCTAATGGAGTGGCGAAAACAATTTGACATCTTTCAAGAGATGAAGATAGACGGGCTAAAGTTTTATCGCAATAGGACAGCTATCCCATTAGATAATTTTGAATCTTTCGACGACATAAAACGGTTGATATTTAACGGGAGAGGAAGATACGGAGAGCAGCATGATATGCTTGAATTCCCGTATAATGAATGCCATAAGACGGCAAAATACATTATAGGACGTGATGTGCTTGTTTATCCCAATTATTTCTATTACCACATATCCTACGGGATGCAAGATGATTTCGAAAACTTCAAACAAGGGAAAGGACATAGTTCTTGGGATATTTATATCAGAAGTGAGGATAACGAGAACTACATAGATTTTTGTTTGCGCATCTTCAACCGCTATGATGCAATATTGAAATTCGATACAGAGGTTATAGAGCAAACATCACAATACAGCAGTTATTACAAGATAATCAATTAGCGTAAAACTGAACAGAAATGAGCAAACTTAAACTAATAATTAGATGGGTACTACTCCCTTTGTGGCTCACCATATTTATTGTTTATTTACCAATATGGTATTTGCAAATGAGTTGGTACTATTTTAGCTTTCAGGATTATTGGGAAAGCTATCTTGTACTTTGGGATAGAGTAATGATAACTTTAAGATTAAAAACAAGATAGAAATGAGCATTAAGATAAGTAGGGAGGCGTATGAGAAACTAATCAAAGAAGATTTAGACTTTCTCAATGAACATTGTCCGGAGAGCTTGGAATTAAATCATATTAAAGCAATTATTCGCAGCTCCATCAACTGGAATTATCCGGAAAAGGCTAAGAGCGTGTGCCTTAAAGATAAAACAAAGATTTGCAATTTATGCCATGAGTGCGATGTAGATGTGATTAATCCGATTTATTAACCGATGTATAAAGAGGAATCGAAAGGAGAAGTAATATGCCAACAATACTAAAAGAAACTTACCCAACAGCAAAGAAAGAGCATATATGCGAATTTTGCGCCTGCAAGATACATATAGGACAAAAGTATATTCGTCAGACAAATGTCTATGATGGGACTAAGTACGACTTCATCACACATCAAGAATGTAAGGAAGTAGCTCGTAAATTGAGAATGTACGATGATTGTGATGATGAAGGTTTAGACGGTGAATCTTTTCGCGAAAACTTGGATTCATACGTATACGCCAATCATTACGATGATGAAGCGGATGACGTCTGTTCTGATTGGCAGTTGTCTCATTATGAGATAGCGAAGAAAGTATTGGAAGAACTTAAAACAGAAAATAGAAATGGAAATAGAGTTTGAAACAAAAGTCCTGCTATCAATAAAGACAACAGGACTAAAAAGAAGATGGCGGCGACCTACTCTTCCACTGTTACGCAGTACCATCGGCGCGACAAGGCTTAACTTCTCTGTTCGGAATGGGAAGAGGTGGACCCCTTGTGCAATAACCACCTTAATAAATCGTCAGCTCACAATCGTTTTGATTCCTGCTACAATAGATATAGCATCGATTATAAACTTTAGTACCTATTTTCCTGTGAAGGAAAACTTGATAGATCGTGCGCGACGATTTTTGCGCACAATCTACATTTCAAAATTGAATATAAAATCCATAATTTAAAATATTTGTTGTGGCCAGTAATATTACTGGTAATGCAAAAGTAATAATTAAAAAATCAAAATTATAGTATATGGCAAAAATTTATGTAGCAAGTAGTTGGAGAAACTCATATCAGCGAGATGTTGTATCGTTTCTCAGAAATGAAGGTCACGAAGTGTATGATTTTACGCATCCTAATGGTGATATGAGTTATGGCTTTTCGTGGTCGAGTATTGACCCTAACTGGAAGAATTGGAGTACTCAGCAATATCGGGAAGCTCTCAACCATCCGATTGCACAGAAAGGTTTTGATTTAGATTTCAATGCAATGAAGTGGGCTGATGTCTGTGTGATGGTTCTTCCTTGTGGTCGTTCTGCAAATACTGAAGCTGGATGGATGAAAGGAGCCGGCAAAAGGGTGATGGTGTATTCTCCAAAGGAGCAAGAACCGGAACTCATGTATAAGATATACGACTTCATAAGTGATAGTATGTTCCGAATCAATGACGAAATAAATAAGGTGTACTCTGAAAATCAAGATGCAAATACTTCGGGCAATTTAGAGGAAATGGAAGAACGTTTTTGCCTTGTACTGGAACACGCTACTTTGGGAAGTATGAGTCGCTCTAACTATGATTTAGAAACAATGAAATCTGTCATTGATGATGCACAGCAAAATCATTATTATGGGGTTGTTAAGTCTGATTTAGAACTGCTAATCAAAGATGGTGGTACAATTGAAGATTTGAAGGACTATATCAAACGATTAGAGTAAATCAAATAAGAAATGAAAAAAATACTACTAGTATGTGTTATTCTTGCTCTAACAGTAGGATGTAGCACAAAGAAAGTCCCATATGTGACTTTCAAGAGAGAATATAAAGAAAACCGCTTTACAAAACAATTTCAGGAAGCGGATTCGATGTTTAAAGAACAATACAAATATAAGAAATAATGGATGCAAAAACACTCTTTACCAAAGTTGTCCAGATGCGCAAAGCACAAAAAGAATATTTCAAATGTCGTACTCAAGCTAATTTACGAATTTGCAAAGCACTCGAAGCCGAGATTGACCGGGAGATTGAACGTGTTAATAGCATCATCCCTACTCCCAAACAACCGGAACAAAAGAATTTATTCACAGATTAAAACCAATAGATTATGAATTCAACAGTATTAAAAGAAATCATTGCGTTCCTCTTCGGACGCAAATATTATGCCAATATTGTAGCTACCAAAGGTACAACCAAACAAGAAATCTGTTCTTACATTTTTGCAACAAAAGAAGCCGCTAACCGGCATCGATTGGAAATCGAAACAACCTTATCGTTTACCTTTGTCGAAACAGTTACCTTTCGTTCGCGTCGAGTGCATCTCAATACGTCAGTAAAAAGTTAAACTACAAAAGCTAATCATTCATCATACTTTCGTACTATGATTATCAGTAAGTTAAAATTATGGTGGCAATCACTGCTGTATTATGTGATTGCCGACCCTGCCGACAACTCTATAACGCTTTCCAAACGCTTGTTCTTGCATATCAAGAATAATGCCAGGAAGAGCGATGTAGCACGTGTATTCGTTTTCCGTATTTCTGGAGACAATACATTCGGATTCATAATCAATCCAGTTATTGAACAAACAACCCAAATGTGCGATATTCAATACAACGACAAATACAAATGTATAGGATTTGAAACGCTCTGTCCGTCAGTCGGCCGCATCCTTTATGAATATGGACTATCCGATAACTGTCGAGTAAAATTGTCCATATCAGTTCAGAAAACTCCACAAGGAAAAACTTATTATAAATTCGACAAGCCAAATGCAAAGTATATTAGGAAACACCCGAAAAGCTGATATCACCTTTTACGCATCAGGAAGGATAGATATTAGTGCACGCGTCGCAAAACATCTCCAGCTCTCGCGCGGAGATGTTTTGGACATAATGATTGACCAAGATGAATTCTACCTTTATGTTAGACTTCGCTCACCAAACGGGAAGCATGAAGCGATGGTATTCCCCACAAATAAGGCAGGAAATCATTTCAGAACCTCATCAAGCAGACTTTGTACAGCAATTCTCCAAGAATGCAAAGTAACAGATAAAGCAAAATTATGTGTAGGAGAACCAACGGAAAACGAATACGGTAAACTATTACCAATTATCACTAAATACCTTTTGTAATATGATAAAAGAGATTAAGTACAATGGATATTCTGCAAATCCATCAGATTACGAATGTGCAGATGGTGACTTGTCAGTTGCAATGAATCTTATTCCTGAAGATGGAGTATTAAAAGGCATTCAAAAGCCTCAATGTTTATTCACTCTCCCACAAGGAAAAAAGGTGATATACATACACAATATCTCGATATATAAACATTACATAATCTACGATACAGAATCCAACACCTTACTATGGTTATCCTCTAATGACATTGATAAGCAGCCAAAAGATATAGTATCCATCTCCGGACGTGAACTTTATCAAGTCACATCACTAGGAAATACACTAATCATACTTACATCCGAAGGCATTATTTACACTCTCTACAAATCTGGAACATACGTACTCATGGGAAGTCGCCCTATATTTCCATCACTCTCCTTCCGATTAAGAGCATCAATGGGAAATTCGGATATGTTATCTGCAAGTTTCCCCGGATTTAGTCCGGCTATTATTCTTAATTCACTTATTCTCTCAATAGAAGCCAGCCAAGCTGTAAGAGATACTGTATTGGCATTTACCAATAAATATACCGCCGATGCCAAAACAGCAGGATTATTCCAATACCCATTCATGATAAGATATGCCTACCGTATGTATGACGGAACCCTCAACTACATTTCATCTCCAGTAAAAGTCTACCCATCATATGGCATACCTTATCTCATACATTATACAGGTTATGAAGTTAATAATGGTTTATACACCAAATTCAATATGGTTGTATCGTATGTTGCATCAAGATTATATTACGAGATAACAAATTTCGATGAAGTGAAAGAATCTGTAGCCGAATGGGGGGAATTGGTTAAGAGTATTGATATATTTATCACTCCCCCACTCTATACTGTTGATCAGGACAGTATGTGCAAATCAATCTCCCCATATGCCTATTGGGGACCAATGGGTGGTTCGTCCGCATCTTTAAGTTATTGCGCTAACTTCGGTAATGAGAATATCAACGGTAAATTAATATATCGGTGTCATAATGCAAGTGAATCAATAAATTCTAACCAACTTTTCTTTGGAATGTCAGGTAAATCACTTGTAGATAATGACTCTTCATTACCTTTCTACCTTATCTCTTCCATTGACGTAAAAAAAATACAATCAGGAGAGAACATTGTTTCTATTGAAAATGGGGCTCTCAATTCACTTGAGGCAAAAGAAGTAATGGAGGGTGACAGCAATTTAACCGGAACAATTGTTGCAAAGTATGCATTTCCATACAACGCACGCCTAAATCTGACCGGAGTAACTATTATCCCTCCGACATTCCCACTTGAATCTTGTTTTCAATATGCTAATGGAGAGTATGATAACGAAACTAAAAAAGCCGTTGAGAAAACATATTCCTATAAAGCATACATCTTCATTGAAGCCGAGAAACGAAAAGTTATGGTACAGTTTCTTTCCGGTATACCAATGAATATTGTTGATTCATACTTCTTTTATCCCAACATCAATGCAAAAGAGCTCATCATTGAGCGTATAGATAACAATGGAGTAAAATCCTATTCATATAGCAAATTACATAAACATGAAACACTTAACGGAGTATACGGAAGTATCAACACGAGTTTCTCTAGTACCCCCGATATGAGCCTCATTACTGATACAGAAATCGGAATCCCATATCTAAATAAAATATACACTTCTGATGTAAACGATCCTTTTTCATTTCCCGCTCTCGGAGTCTGCACTGTTGGAACAGGTACAATTATTGGACTCAGTTCAGCCGCAAAAGCTTTATCACAAGGCCAATTTGGTCAATTCCCTCTTTACTGTTTCTCTACTGATGGAATTTGGGCCCTCGAGGTTTCTTCTACCGGTTCCTATTCTGCCCGCCAGCCTATCACACGTGATGTATGCGTTAATTCCGATAGTATAACCCAGATTGATAATGCTGTACTATTTGCGACTGACCGTGGTATTATGCTTATTAGCGGTTCTACAAGCCAATGTGTTTCGGATATTTTGGACAGTGAATTGGCTTTCTCTATCAATTCTTTACCCCATTTGAATAAATTGGTTAATAATACAAGAGTTAATCCAACAGACTTTCAATTTCTAACTTTCCGCGAATTTCTAAAAACATGTAGGATGATTTACGACTATATACACCAACGTATCATCATTCACAACCCATCATGTACCTATGCCTACTTATATTCTATGGATAGTAAGCAATGGGGAATGATGCATAGTAACATCATGAGTGGTTTAAACTCCTATCCTGATGCACTTGCTATGACTTCAGATAATGATCTCGTTAATTTCTCACAGCCTGATGACACAATAGAACCTATTACTGCATTGGCTGTCACTCGTCCGTTCAAAATAGATGATCCAAACATGTTCAAAACGATAGACACCATCATACAACGCGGATATTTCAAGAGTAGCCATGTCTCACAAGTTCTGTATGGCTCAAATGATTTATTCAACTGGCATGCAGTATGGAGTAGTACCGATAAATATATGCGAGGTTTCCATGGCACACCATACAAAGCATTCCGACTTGTACTAATATGCAAACTAGACAAATCTGAAAGTTTGTTGGGGTTTACCGTCCAATTCACCCCCCGTATGCTTAATAAACCAAGATAACTTACATAGGTTAGTTTTTCATATTAAGGTTAAGAAAGATTGTTAGCAAAAGAGCCGGAATGCGTGATGCACTCCGGCTCTTCCTTCTATCAGAAAGGTTTCAACTTTCGTTTTATTTTGCCTTTTCTCGACATAAGCGATGTCTGTATCTTAGCTCTGATACTCATTATCTTCTCCTCCCAATTAGCCTTACTACTTGGATTCGTTATACTCATCCAATCTGCAAGTACCTTACAGATAAGATACTCGTGTATCAGATGTTTTAGTAGCTTCACCGTAGATAAAGAAAAATCCTCCGGTAAAGTGAGTACAATATGATATTCTTCGGGAGCTACAAGAATATCATCAAGAGCTTCCTGTTCGTCCGAGATTTCCTCTTTGGTATATGGATATAACATTTCCACACATTCTGCATGGGTAAGATTGAGTACACGTGTAACCCGATTCACATTACCACTTTGTCCAATGTCAAACACCTGATGCCGGGCATGTTCATTCTCCGTTTCCATAATATCACCTTCCACAAAGGAGTAGTTCTCTACGTCATAGAGTAACTCTGAACGTTTGAATGTCAGCGTTACTGTTTTTGTCTGCTGGAGTTTCTTACAACAATATCCCATGAGAATACATTAAGAATAAGTCGGTCTTTCAGGTCGGCTACGTTTATAAAGCGCACGCTTTACATTCTCTAAACTTATTGCCGAATGCTGTACGTATGAAGCTGCATCTTCCGGGTTGGTAATGGCAAACCAATCTCCCAAAGCCATATCTACAAGGTAGGCATGAATACCATTGCCCAACGCATCAGCCGAAGAGTTGTTATAGTTACTCGGCAACTCAAATGCAAGTTCTAATACACCATTATCATCAATTTCTTTTGCAATCAGATTGTTGCTTGTGCTTTTGTCTTCTGAAAGATACTCTCCAAGCAGACTCTTCAAAGACGAAAACGCATTTGCCAATGAACGACGGATTTGATAGCTGTTTTCCTCATCATCACTTGCTTGCATATTGGAGGCAGCTTCGTAATTCTTTTTACCCTCCGCTTCACGCGCTTGCCCGGTCAAGTATGCTTTGTTCTGAATATCATAAACAAGCTCCTTAACCTGTTGGGTCACTGTCAATGTTTTCTTGTTTTCTGCCATATTTTTATAATATTAAAAGTTAATAAATTAGTCATATGTAGGGCGTGTCGGTCTTTTCTTAAAAAAAACCTTGCGCATGATATCCTCCATATAGGTAGCAGCTTCCGTTGCATATCCGGTTGCTTCTTCTTTGTTGGTAAACGTGTACCACTTTGCCGTGATATTCATAACAAAAAATGAAAACAGGCTACGTTGCATACTTTCTGTTAGAGCTTTATCAAATGAACTTGATACCCCCAATGAAAGCTGATACACTCCAGCTTCCTCAACTTCATTAAGAAGTGTTTTTTTCAAACTATTACAGACTGTATTCTTACTCTCACTCCAGAAGCGTTCCAACATACTTTTATCCTCATCCGTTGTGAAGATACGATTGTATGCGAGTTCATCATCCATCTTCGCTCCGGTATAAGATGTGGTCTGTGCCACTTCTTCATATACACTTTCTTTATTGACGGTTAAAGCAATATCTGTCATAATTAAAAATTGAATAGATTACATGATACACCAACTCCAATATATGGTGTAAATTCCGGTACCCCTCTTAATGCTATTCCATATCCAATTTGAACACCAACACTCCAACGTTTCTTCCTCGACCTAGGATAGCAGTCGTTAATGGTTACCACTTCATGTTGCGAATGTAATACCAAGCTGTCAAGTTTCGGGTTATATCCGCTTACGTATGCCGTATATAAACTATCCTTGTATACCTTTTTGGTAATAGGAATAATCACATCTACACTATCCTCTGATACAGATTCATGGAAATTTTTCACGCTTTTCGGAAATTCTGATACGCTTTCCGGCAATTTTTGTACGTTTTCCGGCAATTTCGAGACTGCAGGAAGACGTTCAGTAACATATCGAATAATAAAGCTGTCTTTAGGAATGGGCTTATAAAATGGTATTGTATCAACATAGGTTGTTCTTGTTGTATCTCTTGTTTTCTGTTGCCTACTTGCAAAATGTACTACATTCATAAACAACGAAGCAAGAAATACAATCATAAACAACACTACTGCAATATTCTTAAGTTTTCCCATACTTGGTGACGTATTTGATTATTGCATTTACATGAGTTTTAATGATAGCTTGCTTCCCCTCATCTGAGTTGAGGAAAGCCACATCTTCTTTATTATCCTGAAAAAAGTTTTCCGTAAGAACAGCCGAACATTTGGTTTTTATCAAAATGTAAAAGTTCTCTTCCCAATCTGGATCTCCGTCCGAATTATCCCTACGGATTTTTTGTCCGGCAAAATTCCGTTCGGCTTCCTCGTATAACATAGTGGCCAATTCATCCGATTTTGTTTTACCTTTTGAAGTGTATGCCGACCAACCTCTTGCACTCATCCATTCGCCATTTCCCGCAGCATTGCAATGAATAGAAATAAGTAATACATTTGTTGCCCCATACCGTGCACAAATCTCATTCACACGTCTTGCTCGTTCTGCCAATGGCACGTCTATTGTCTCATGTACAATACGCTCTACATCATATCCTTTCGCACGCAGGGCTCGTTCCACAGATTCTGCGATCTCGCGTGCATAAAGGTATTCTCGTAATTTCCCATCAGGAGAACGTTTGCCCGGTGTATTTTCCCCGTGTCCATTATCTATTAATATTTTCATAATTAACTATTTAAACGTTGATAGAAATCCGTCTTTATATTGTCGTATGCAAGTTTCACATTGGTATAAGCACGTGCATTGTTTTCACCATCTTCATTGTAAATTTCACCTTCAACTACACTCACAACATCTTCCACCCAATTCTCATTACAATATTCCGACAAAGGTTTTCCATGATATATAAAAGGGTCAAAGCGGCTCTTTCGATCATCATGAATTACTTGTAACGATTTTCGTATCTTATTTACTGTCGCTTCACGATCAGCTATGTGATTCTCTATTCGAACCCGCTTTATCAACCTACAAACCTGTTCAATACTAAGGTCAAAAGCGAAGCCTGTCAAATTCCGGATACGCAGTAAGGTTTCAGGTTGAAGTCTTTCCATTAAGTTTCGTTGCAAACTCACATTGTCTTGTACTGTATCAAGCAATTGATTCAAACACTCCTGTTGTTCCAGAAGGCGGTTTATCATACTCTTAAACCATTTGAATAGTGCTATCATCATAGCTGCTGAAAGCAAAAGAAAAAATGCAGCACTCATAGCCATCATGCCATAGTCACTAATGCCTTTAGCCACCTCCGTTACATGTTGTACTTCCGTCATACGATAGTTCTCACTAATTGTCCTACACACGTTCCGGCCACTGTTAAGCCGAAATCTATCCAGTCCCAATTGCCTCCATGCGCTTTGTCCTTATACTCCAAAGCACCTGCAGTAAGCACACCTGCGTAAATTGCAGTAAACCAATCACCCGCAAAAACACCAATAATAAATCCGCCAATAAGGTGTTTCCACCTGTTGCTCATTCCGAGCCATTCAAGCAACTTTTTCATCACTTTTATGAATTTTGATTTTCAACAAAAGTAGTGTATGGGATGCAGATCTGTATGTTATCTTTTACCTACTGCAATTTTTTGTACAAAATAAAAGCCTGCTTAATTATCGTTTAAACAGGCTTTAAATTTAATCCGTAAACATATACACGGAAAGATCAACCTTTTCTATTTCGTCTGAAATTGTATCTCCATACATTGTAAGACACACCCGATAACGGTCAATACTTCTTTGAATCTGTTGCAAGGTAGGTTTCTCGGGATATTCCGAACTGGCAAAAGTTACCAGTTCCTCACCATTCTCACTGGTACCAACCACCCGGAAGTGATGACGTACAATCCAAGTTCCGTCCGGCTGTTGCTCGATAGGCTTAGCAATCCCACGCGGTAAGATATTTTTTTGATCCATGTTTTTTGATATGTTTAATTAGTTGTTTTCTATGGTTATATTTATTCTTCAATACAAACTTTTCAAAATGTCCTTCGATATAAACATACTCCCACCATTCAGGAAGTAACATCGCTGCAATTTTACGGCGGATATTGTACGTTGCAAAGTGTTTCATCAGACCATAATAAGAGTTCATTGTACTCACAAACTTCTCAACATACGCTTCTGCAAATCCGTTTTCAGCTATTTTATTAAATTTCCTGACAGCGTTATATGTGTTACCAACCACCCTGTTAGATACATAAATTCTACCAGGCAAAATGAACGCCCCAACAAACAAGACTCCTTTTTTATAATGCTGAAGATACAGTTTGCGTGGATGCAACCGTAAAAGGAGTTGTTCTTTCAGGAAGCCATCAAGAAGATGGACTCTGGACAATATTTCTTCCGGAGATTTCACCACGATACAAAAGTCATCAACAAAGCGTACATAATGCCTGAATCCTAATATCACCATTACATAATAATCGAAAACAGATGCCAAGAAGTTAGCTATGAGTTGCGACGGCAAGTTCCCGATAGCCACTCCCCTGTCAGGGTCATTATGAAACAGACTTTTATTACTGGGAAGTTTGTCCCACATGGAGACGGGAGAACGTCTGATACACTTATTTTGTGGACAATGAAAGATAGTAACGGCTAAAAGATAAAGCAAACATTCAATATCATCGCCTTTATAATTGTCCCTTACGAATATGTTCAGCATTTCCCATACCAACGATTTTGAGATAGACATGAAGAAACTGAACAGGTCATCTTTGAAAATGTACGCATCGGCAGTATAATTCTCACTGACCTCGACTATCATGTTATTCAGATAGTGCACGGCAGACAGACATCCCTCACCCTTCCGACAGTTCTTGGAGACGTTTCCTTGTTCCCGGAAGCGTTCCTCTAAAATCGGCTCGATACGAAGAGCGATCCAGTGATGGACAACGCGATCAATAAAAGCGGCGGCAAAAACTTCCCGATATACCGGGTAAGTCCGTATGAATACTTTTGAAAAGTCCGGTACATATTCACCGTAAATAATAGAATACCATAGCCGCACCAATGCAGACTGATAATCATTATAAAACTCAACACAATCCGTACTCGTTCTTTTCTGTCTGGCACAATCTTCGGATGCTTCGAAAATACTGCTAAGAAGTATGTCATAGATTATATTACCTGTTGCGGCGAGGGGACGAACCCGGTTCGCGTTCTGGCGGTTGTTCGTGTTGACGTTGCCGTTGTTGAAGTTCACGTTCCAACTGCTGGAAGCCGTTGCATCCGCTATCTTAGTCTTTCCCGGCTCATCACCGGGGGGATGCCCAATAAATAATTCTAATTGCTCACTCATAATCCCCTTGGCGATTATGACTCCGGCTTTGCGACTTGTTGCGATCCGTTAGCTTTTTGCCGTTGGAGATCTGCAACCGTTTTTTTGTACCAACCGGTACTTTGCTTACCGATGCTCTCTGCAAGCAGGCAGATTTCGGCAGTTTGAGTCAGGCTGGTCAAATGTCGTTCTTCACACACTCTTAGCAGTAATTTCAATGCATCAAACTCACACAAAAACTTCATCAGATAATCTGCACGGTGCTCAAGGTTCATATCTGTATTTGCATAACGGATATATTCGCAACAATGGACGGCAAGCATCATCAATTCCGTACCAAATTCATACCGGAACGCCTTGGGGAATTGTTGCCGGGCATCAATGATAAGGTTCAGAAGCTTATACATCGAATTTGATATAGGAAGGTCCTGTGTAAGTGCCATGTTAATTTTTCAATATTTTAATGTATGTATTAGAGGGCGCAAAGTTAATAACTGTAAAGCAATTAACACAATTTTAGCTCAAAAAAGTGAAACTGAAAAGCCCCTGCCGGGGCTTTTATTTAGCTAACTCTCTAAGGGATAAAGAATTAAAGGGATAAAGTGTTTATTGCGGCGAGGGGACGAACCCGGCCCGCGCCCTGGCGGTTGCCCGTGCCGACGATGCCGTAGCCGAAGTTCACGCCCCAACTGCTGGAAGCGTCATATTCGGTACTAGACCAATACCAGTCGTTTGTAAATATATTTTGATTACCAAACATAGAAGTTATGAGCTCATTGATTTCGGTTTTATACTTGGCCATAAGCATAAGTTCACCCAGTGCGGGCAGGTTCCACACGGTTGTATCTTCAATTCCGTCAGATTCAAGTGTACAGGCTTTATAGGTTCTGGCCGCTTCGGCGGCAGGGGCGCCGACAGTTCCCTGGGTATCCTTGACGCCTGCAAGGGTTTCTATTATAACATCGGTATTTTCCTTGCCGTCGAAGGTATCATAGAGTCCTTGGTTACCACTGCCGTAGTTTTTCAGGCCGCGCAGGTCGGTACCGTAGCCACCCCATTTGAACGTTTTGTTGCCGCCTGCGTCAACGCAGTCGCTTTTGGCGATAATGAACTGGTGGCATTCAGCACGAAGTCGGATGCCGATACGGATATACTTGGAGCGGTTATTCGCGCTCATGGAGTTCCATTCGGAAGCTGTGAAAAAGACTTGTCCACCGTCTTCAATCCGGAGCGTAGCCAAAGAAAGGTCAAGAAGCGTACCTGACCATTGCATATATTTGGCGATGTCGCTTGCGGGGGTGTTTTCATTTACAGTTGTAAAACCTATTGACTTTAAAGCTTCTATTTGGTCTTGTTTATTCAGGCGCAGAAGCATGGCGCTGGCGATATTTTTATCCATTTTATTGTATAATATTAAGTTAATACTATTCGGAAGCAACAGCTCTCACATGGAGAAGATTTGAATTTTTGTTTTGATTCGTAATACGCCCGGTATTCAGTTCGAACGCCCAGGCGGAGTTTACATCCCAAATTGTTGATGACCAGTAGTATTTATCAGTCATCAGCATACTGTCACTACTCCAAAAGGTACGCATCATCTCATTGATTTTATCCCGGTAGCGGTACATCAGAAGCATTTGGCCGGATGAAGGAAGGAACCAGTTGGATTCATCCTCGATACCGTCGCTTTCAAGGGTATAAGCACGGTATGCACGGGCGGCTTCGGCAGCTGGCGCACCGATTACACCGCTATTGTTCTGGTCTTTCAGGCCGGTGATAATCAGGTCGGTATCTTCCTCACCCGTGAAGCAGCCATACATGGCGCCCAGTCCTTTTTGATTCAGGCCGTCTATGGCTTTGCCCTGACCGCCCCAGTAGAAGGTGGTAGTCATGTCGGCATTATAGCACTCCTGAGCGGAAATTACGAAGGAGTGTCCGTGGGCACGGATACGAAGACCGCGTTTGATGTACAGTTGCTTATTAGCGAGCGTAAGGGAGTTCCATTCGGCAGCGGTAAAGTATGCCTTGGAGTTATCAGAAATACGGTTACAGGCAAGGGTAAGGTCAAGCAGGCCGGCGGCCCACTTGATACGTTGTCCAAATTCAGAGGCGCGGGAATTCTCGGTGATATCCGAGAATCCAACGGCGTTCAGTGCTGCCACTTGTGCCTGTTTGTTCAAGCGAAGCAGCGTGGCGCTTTGTTCATTCGTCATAGTTACTTGTTTATTAAATCATTAATATCCATATTGTCTTCAGCAAACCGTTCGAGATATTCCTCGTAGGTTTCGCCGTTATAATATTCAAGGACTTCATTGATGTTGTCCAGTGTTACGTTCTCGTAGTACGGTTCACCGCCGTAGGATTCGTTATTGAACCAGTTTATCAGGTCGATATAGGCATCGATGACGGTAAGGATGACAAGGCCGTCGATGCCGGATTCAAGGGATTCGATTTCATCCGTTTCACGGATAACTGTCAGTTCATACGTGCCGTTGACTACCGGTTTATCCTGTCTGTTACCGTCCTCATCCATACCGGCGACTCCATATTCGAGAATGGCAAGAAGCTCGGAGCCGTCAGCTTTCAGTGTCATGTTCGAGATACGGAGCATGGAAAGTTTACGGGATGCCGTTTGTGAAGCGAGCACGTCACGGAGCATTTGGATGGCATTAAGTTTCGGAGACGTTTCAAGACGCAACCGCCCGACGTTCGGCATAGATTCTATTTGCAGGCCGGACGGGGCGGAAAGGCCGGTATAGGTCAGTTCAGGAAGGCCGACAAAACGGAGGCTTGTCATTGTTGCTGGAAGAGAGATGTCATTAATCGGAGAAGTCTCTGCAAGAGTGATGTTCTCCAATACGCTATCCTCGGTGTGGATATGCTCAATGCGGGGACACTTGGAAGCATCAAGACTCTTTGCTCCGGTATTCCTGATATCAAGTGTGGTTAGGAACGGCAAGTCTCCGAGCATATATGCCGCCAGTTTATTGTAACCCATACTACGTTCGACATGATTTTCTCCACCTGTGATAAGGGTTTCCACAAGGCTCATGACCGAGAAATCGAAGTTATCACTAAGCGTCAATGCGGAGAGGTCTATACTGCTCATTCGGTCAGCTTGGTAGATGTACAGCAATGCGCCCTCATCTTTGGCAAAGTTGGTGAATGTGTAGCTTTGTCCGGCTTCGAGGTAACAACTCTCCGAGAGGTTGCCCGATGCGTCATTACCGACACCGAAGTAACCGGTTGCCGCTGCCGTAATGGTTATTGTCGCATCTGCACCACAAGCGATACGCCCGGACAGAACACCGCTGAAGAAGTCTCCGGTCTGATAGTAGCCGTCGCGGATGCGCCAACGTGTACGGATGAATGCCGGAAGCGAAGTCAGCCCAAGACCTTGCAGGGCGTAGAAGTAGATAGCATCTGAAGTGGCGGTGTACTGGATATACTTCCGGTAACCGTCGTAAGAACTGACCACTTTCGGCCATACCAACTGACGTTTGGTACAATAAAAATAGATAGCGCCATCCGGTGAGAAAGGTTTCATCATTTGACCGTCCACTTCTATTTGGCAGGAGCGCATCGCCGCGATGACCGTGCGCAGGTCTATGGTGTTTCCGTCGGCAAGCAACACCTCCTGCTGTTCCCTACAACACACCCAAAGGATGCTGTTCCATCCCGCAAACGGGTTAGTATATGTGTCCGTCGATGGCTTGCCGGGGTCTACTTCGGGGTCGGTGTCACAACCGCCGTCATTATCCTTGTCATTCACGCCGTCGGCATCATATATCTTGTTAAGGTACATGATGAGCGCATTTGGTGAATAGATACCCTTGGTTACGCTCGCCCCGCTCTCCAAGAACCACATCGGCTGCATATTCTTGGCCTGTTGGTCTTTGCCGCAGGCGTAATCGGTAAAGCCGTAGTAGCTCATCACCGATTTGGGATTAGCATGCAGATGTAGTTGGGTACGCCAGTTCTCTTGCCAGTCGGCATTATAGTCCTTGTCGCAAGTGTGGCAAAAACGCAACATATCATAGAGCTGGTAAGGTACTTTCTTCCCGAGCGCGTAATCGATGGCAAGCTGGTCGTTGTCCACCATGCACTCGAAGTAGTACGTCCATGCAGGGAACGTTTCGCCCGATATTTCCCCCTTGTCGATGAGTTTCTGCACCCAGCTTGACTTCATCGTACCGGGTTGCATCATTTCCTCGACGGAGGAGACACCGCGCCACCAGCACATCCCTTGGTACACAAGTAGTTCGAAACCCTCAATGGGGTTCAGTACGTCACCCTCAATGACCCATTTGCCACCTTCTTGATACATTGAACCGGTCGTATCCTTCCATGCGCCGTCAACGTAACGCATGAAGCGGTAGTCACGTCCGCAATACAAAGACAGCAGGTAGGGCATACCCGTATCAAGTCCATTGGTAGCCTTGAAGCGTTCCTCTATCTGGTCAAGCGTTTCCTCTGCATGGCCGAAGAACTCGACAAACGATGCGTCCTGGTAGTTCAGGCAACCGAGGTTATAGCCGGGAGTGTTCATGAAGCCGAGGGCGGTCTGCTCCCCTTTGTCCTCTTTCCAGTTACCGCGCGCCTCGAAATAAACATTCTGCAACGTGTCCGACGTGGAACGGAACACGCACACCGGGTGGTTGGCGGTCGAGTGGTTCATCTCCAAGTCTTCAATGTGTATATCACCCAGGTCATATGTGCCGTCAAAGAAGCGCTGTGCCGGAGTCAGGTAGTCGCCACCGAGCGAGCGGTAGGTGTAGTTCATCATGTCGCAAGTGCCGCAATCGTTCACACCGCTGGAATCCGAAAAGTCTATCTTTACTGTGATAATGTCCACAGGGATGGTATTCTCGCCTACACGCACTTTTTTCTGCTTGAAAAGCGCGTAGGCAAGCAGTGCGTCCGCGTTGGTGTAGTCCGGGAACAACGGAACAATCTCCTTCGCCTTGCCGAGATAGTAGCGGGGATTTTTCTTGCAACGTTTGGCAGATGTGGTTCCCTGCCTGCGTTTGCGTACGCTGCGTGCCACAAATGAACGCCACGGATGAATGGGATCGTAGTAGTAAAGGTCAACGGTGAAGTTGTCGCTTGTCGAAACACCGTTGTCAAACTCGTTGAAGCTCTCATCCGATGCAACCTCAACGATATAAGGAATGCCACGTGCGTAAAGTTCCGCCGCACTCGGGCGCAACATAGTCGTACCTTCAGCGGTCTGGGAAACAAGTACATTCTCAAACTCATATTCCTTGACCATTATTTCCGTGTCGGTAAGCCGAACAAGATAGTTCTTGTGTGCTTGCGCCCATTCGAAATAAGTGTTCCACGCACAGAGGTTATAGAGGTAAAGGTCGCCTTTCTCTCCATTGAATTTGATATTGCGATCTTGGAAAAGATTGCCGGAGCCGCCCACATAGCCGAGGGTCGCGACACGTTCGCCGTCAAGGTAGAGACATATCATTGAATACTTGATGCCTCCACGCTCAACGTATATGCTTGTAGGCTCTACGACAATAGCAGCGGTTATCTCCTTACCCTGCTCGTAGGAGCGTTCCTCACGCGACCTTATGCCGTTCTTACAGTAGATGCCCACCTTTGAGCCGGTCACATAGAAGCCCGCTCCGGAACTCTCGTCGTAACACTCCATCAGTTTTGCGTTCTTGTCCTTCACGTTCTTGGTCGCAAAGGTGAACTGTATAGCCCCGCCCGTAGCCTCCAACATCGAAGAACCGAACATATAATGATTGAGCTGTCCGGTTACATTTTCCGCGATGCGCAGACAATTCTTGCCGAGGAAGGTACCGAATCCATTGCTAGTGTAGTTTGCACCGGTCAGTTTCAACTCATAACCGTTCGACGTGATGCTATGGTCTGCTTCATCGTTGGAGCGTCCCGAAAAATCAAAGTCGTAGATAGTACCGGAGGTCAGTTCGGCATCGATAGCAGAACCGTCAATGGTAACAATAACATTGTCGCTCGATACATCACTGACAATGGCATTATAGGTTACCGCCGTACCGTCGGCATAACCTTTTATCTGCTGTGAAACAGAGTAACTGCGAGTATTGAGGGCGAGAAGCTGCGTGAATTGTGTACCATTGGCAAATATGGCGACATGCGACTGCGACTTGCCGGGGGCATAAACCGCGACATCGAGTTTCAGTGTATCATACAGGCGCACCGTGCCGCCGGTCGTGTCATCGTACCGTAACGACACTATCGGAGTTTCATTCCCATCTTCCACCACCATTACGGCAGTATAAATGGTATTACCTTTTGCACCGCTGGCTATGTCAGTTCCCTGTATACGGAGCGGGTAGCTGCCATGTGACAAGCCCAGTTCTGACGGATGAAGGGTAATGGAATGGGTGAAACTGTCATTGACGGCGGTTGTAGCAAGGAGATGCCATTCTCCATTAATCTTGATGTCCACCCGGACGGAAATGCCTTTGTCCGACTGGTTGTTGGCGAACTTGTACAGGGGGATGGTAACGCTTCCTGTTGTCGGGGTTACGGGCGTGTCCGGGCTGTATTGCAACACTTGCACGCAGGTACAGGTTATGTCAACGGCAGTAACCGAAATGTTCTTGCTTCCGGTATTCCCGGAATCGTCGGTAGCCACAAGCTTGAACTTGCGGGAACCCGCAGCAGTGAAGAACGAAGTGAAGTCAAGCTCGAACGTGTAATCGGTCAAATCACCGGAACTCGGTCTGTTGACACGTTCCGTCCACACGGTCAGACCACTGTCACGGTCAACTATCTCAAGCGTTTCAATGGAGTTCTCCGTTTCAATACCACCGCCGCTGGTCACGGAACGGACAGCCGCACGTCCCTTAATAGGTGAACCGTATGCCCCGTAGACGGGAGAGGATTCAAAAGCGATGGCCACAATAGTACCGCCACCGCCACTACCCCCGCCGGTACCGACAAGGAACTGCTTTTCCTCGCCAACCCCTTCACCCTTGGCATTGACCATTTGGATTTTGACAACACCCTCAGTCTCGGTGTCTAAAGAGAAGTCCACAGGGATGTAATCATATGCACCGCCAGTAGACAGTGCTTTGTCACCGCCCTCTTCAGGAGCATCACCAAGTTCTACTTTCGAACCTTCACCGCCAAAGTTTTTCCAAAGTACCACCTCATTAAAATCGGAAACGGCTCCCTGGAACTGCCGGGTTTCCATTTCATACTCGCCTATCTTATAGGTGATAATAAGCCCTGTTCTCTCACAGTTGATACCTGATTCCTGTTGATAGGACACTATAGCAGCTATAGCTGTTTCAAGAGTGTAGTAACCATTTGATAATGGTGCAATTTCATCTACTAACAACACTGCGTCTTTGCCCGTCGTGTCACTATCGGCTCCAAAATCTGTCCAATTGCTTTCATTATTCCAATCACTAGTATTTGTCCACTGTTTGGAAAGCCAACCACTTTCTGTAAAGAATGTCAGTATAATACCCGGTATTTGCAAGACTTCTGCATATTCAGAAGTAGCACACTTGTCAAGTACAGCAGAAAATGTTACTTTATCCGCAAATCCAAACAGTTTATTTGCATTAACAATGCCACGTGCTATTATCTGCTTATTATGAGTTATCAACGCATTCTCATTATCTGTAATATCTTGGGTCGCTTGGGCCATTTTCTCTTGCAATCTTGCCCCCTCATCACCGGGAAACGCTGTTGCACTTGTATGCCCAAGCGCAAGGTCTGAACCGATAGAGGTTAATTGAGTACCACTCCAACGATAACTTTTTCCATCCTCTGTACAAAGAAATACTTTCCCAGAGTAAGGTATACACCCATTATCATTTAGCGTTCCAAAATTTTCAGCATCCCTCCAATTTCCATAATATGTAGTAATCTGCCCTAGCTCTTCTATAATTGACGAATAGGCAAGAATAAAACAATGGTGTTCTTTGTCATAGACCACATTACACCCCTCATCTGTAGAACTTTTATCTATGGATTCGACAGTGATAGGGATGCCAATAACAATATCGTTAAATTCCAACACATCATCCACATAGGCCGGCAAATGCTGACTAGGTACTTTTCCGTCATCACCAAGAGGAGCAAGTCCCCCATGGGCTCCTTTCGTTTCTTTGAATGCGTTTAACTGCTCACCCACATTATTAGCCTTATTGTTCGCCTCATCTGCCGTATCTTCTACAACATCCATTCGTCCCTGCAAGGAATTGACACTATCATCATACGATTCATTCTTTTCCGCTATTTCAGTCACATCATTTTGTAACTGAGTAATATCATTCTGAAATTTTTCGACAATCTCATTATATTTTCCGTCATCAACGGAAGGGACTCCTCCTTCTTCCCCTGTGGGTACCCACTCTCCACCATCACCAACATATATCGGAGCAGGTAAAGTCGTACCAACAAGAGCCCACCAACCATTATGAGGAAACGGATGTGCTATTTTTAACTTCTCAATGGTGGTAAATAACCCTTTATTAGCAGATTTGATATTTTTTGCCTCAAGCCACCCCTCTACTTTTACGTTCCCTTTTAAATGGGTTTTACCTTGAATAGTTACATCACCACCTATTGCAGCATTACGACTAACAGAAACATCACCGTCTATTTGTGTTGATTTGATTGAACTCATATTAATACTGATTTAGCTAATTCGTTCAATGCAGAGCTTTTCTCCACATCCCCGAATGTTGTTAATACTAGTGCGGCAATTGTATACACTACCGCATCATAACATCGCTGACAAATCTCTATCGCACCATATTTGTCTATTTGAGGATAAGGAAGATAAACTGCACGACTGACTGTTGCATCCTGGCTCTTACAAGAATAAAATTCCAGTACTCTCCCTTCTGGTCGTATAGAAATAGCGCAAACAGGACGTTGGGTAGTGCCACGTATTCCTTTAAATCTAGAGGATTGCTTCTCATATTCAGGATCATCAACACTTATGGGATAAAATACGGCACGTTCCCAATCACTCATCTGAAAAACGACAAAGCGCATAAAATCTTCCGGCAACAACACGCAGCCGCTTTCATTCTTTTTCCAATACACCTCTTCTCCGAAATTATACCCGCCATCGAGCAAGTAAGGAGGTGCAGAACTGTGTACGCGTTTTACAGCCTCAATAATCTTTGATTTAATGATGTCGTTTAATGCAAGCGTGTCTACATCACCAATTTCTTTCAATACATCACTCGTTGTGTTTTGGTCAAGTGCTATACGAACATCTCCAGCTATCTCGTCAAGATGATATACCGTCATACGCTATTACTTTATTATTACAATCCTTCGAACTCTATTCCATGAGCTGCTGCTTGTTCCAGAATGGCTTTAGTAGAACGCATAGAAGTACGACTGATACCAAATTTGTCAGCAAGATAATCCTTAGCAGCTGCAATATCACTCACTTTGACCTTGCAAACAGTTTCATCATTCCCTGCCCCTACGTTATCTTCCGTCTCTCCGTTTTGCTCAACGTTCTCGTTGTTGTCCAATTCAGTCTTGTCTACATTCTCAGCAGCCGGAATTTCTTTCTGATTCTTTAAAGAAGTAACCTTTTGTTTGTCTGTCGCCTTTCTTTCAGCACTTTGCCCCTGTGAAGTTTGGAGTCTAAACAACTTTCCAAAGTTGTAATGTCTCTCTATTGACCTTTGTAAAATTTCATTATCTGTAGTAAATACACTACTACCATTTGACAAGGGAGTAAACGTTATATGAAAATTCTTTTTGCTTGGAAGCACAACATTAATACTAATATTGGTGTTCGCCATGTAAGTTTTAATAGTCATATTGTCGAATGAATTAAAAAGGGGATAGGACTTCTATCCCATCCCCCCGATTAATAATTTGATTTATTTATACTCTAATTAAGCAGTTTCTGAACTACTATCTTCTACTGTTGCAGGTGCCTTTGCAAGTCTCATACGCGCATGTGCCTTTGCATAACGCAGATATAAGCAACTTACTTCCTGAATCACTACTGCATCGGTACGACGAATACCCGCTTTCTTCAAGTCAAGCACATTGCGTGCCCAAGACACGTGGGTTTTCTTGGAAAGGTATTCCGGATCCATGGCAAAACCGCAATCACTCATACCATTCACATCAAATAATTCATGATGAATGGTAAGAACTTCTCCGAAGTCAGTATCCCAAGATTTAAATTTCAAGTTCCAAACCTCAACGGTATCTTTCAAACGAAATTTCTCACTCTTAATCTTGGAGAATGCCGAAAGCATATCACTTCCGCAGAATAAAATCTTACGCTTATTACCGATACCAGTACCGACAAAAAGGTCTTTGGTTATATCCACGAGATTTTCATCAGTAATCTCGGCACAGTTCTTTTCGCTGTTCCATTCACCAACCTCGATATCCTTTCCTGCCATCCACCAGATTCCCCCTGTAAACCAGGTATTCATACCGTCCTTGGCAACATGTTTGATAACCTGTTTAACGCCAAACAAGTAGGTATTCTCCATGGCAAGGCGCATATCATATACGCCATCTTCTTCAATATCGGAAAAGTTCCAATTCACTTCTTTGGCAGCAATCTTGTCAAAGGTAGACTGTTCTACCTGTATCATGAAGTTCTGACAGTACTGTGTTTCCGGCATAGGAATATTGTTGAAACGCCCAGTCTGCACATCCAGTTCACCACAGGCCTTTCCCATACGGACAAGAGTCGTTCCTTGCGGAATCTCTGGTAAAAGAATGGGTTGCTTGCTTGAATCATCCATTTTCCCATTTACTGCATAGACTGTCGGCAAATTAGTTGAACTATCCTTTCCGCACACACAAAGTTCAAGGTCAGGAACATTGCTGTCACTTTCTGAATATGCAGTCCCATCCGGTTTAGTAATAGCACTTACACCTACCACACGGATAGTGTCATCCAATGTGAACATATTCAGATCACTCACTGGCAAAGAAACACTTGCACCACCCGTCATTGCTTCCAATTTTTTATTAGTACTACACTTTATTTCGCGTGTACCCACACTATAGTACTTCACCTCAAAAGAATTAGTACTACTTGATTTCGCATAACGACTAATTTGATCAATAGGTGTCGCCATCGGACGAATTTTCACAATGCGCTTATCTACATCGCTTAAGTAAAAATTCGGGTCTCCATTTTCACGACCACCGGTTTCTGTGGCAATACCATCTGTTCCACCCGTACCGTCTGCACCGGCTGTCATTTTACCTGCATCTGGCAGGTTTGATGCGTCAGCCATCATGACACCGCTTGATGCACTCGTCACAAACGCTAATATCATTAGCGTAATGCGACAAAAGAAATTCATTACTTTCTTCATTGCTTGAAATTTTAATTGTTAATAAATGAATTGTGTATCTTTATTTGTTTATTGACCTACGTTTTTCGCCTCCACGTTCCCAAATATTTTGTGCACCATCATATCGACTTATTGCACCAAGATCTGGCATTTGTCGTGAGCCTGCATTACCACCTCCATTCTTTCCTGCAAGATTAGCAGTACCGTCACTCTTGCTCCCTTTGCGTAGTTTTTCCTCAATCTTACTATTACGTCCTTTCACTTCTCCCTCATGACTGGCTGTTTCTACATCGCTATCATGTTTGATAGCCTTGATAGCCATTTGAATACTATCACGAGTGAATTTACCAAGAAGTCCGTCCTTCATAATTCCAATCAGAAACTCCATTGCTTGATCTATTTCATCATCAGAAATACCTTCCTCCTGCTGCATTTGTTCAAGAGTAGAAAGAGTCGCATTAATGTTCTGCTGATACTGTTCTTCAAACTCCTTCTCTTTGGTTATTCGTTCCGCATACTCTTTGTTGGCAGCAGCAAGAGCTTCTTGCTTCTCTGGGTCTTCAAGTGCAGCTTTAAAATCATCACCAAATTTGCGTATCATACCGATGATTGGGTCCTCCCCTTTACGCCAATCAGTGAGAAATGCTGCACTACGTGGATTACTCGCAAAAAGATCGGAAAGTGCTTTTTCCCGTTCTTTATAGCCAGACAATTCTTTGTCCAAACCGTCGTATTCATCGTTAATTTGAGCGAATAATGCCTCGTCGTCGGCAAACTCTTTATCGGGATACTTTGCTTTCAATCGATCTGTGTATCGCTCGCGATTGCTCTTAACTTCCATATTATTAGGTATAATGTGAGAAAAATAAATTTTAGTCTTTATCTACAAAGCAAAAATAGCGAGGGAAAGAAGGATTCCACGTTTATCTTTTTACGCTCCAATCTATAACTTTGGAACATAGATAAATAGAAAAATGAAGCATAAAGGCGCTATAATGGAATACTCAAAGGAACGTATGGACGATTTAATGAGAGCATACGATGAATACATTTCATCATGCGACTATATCCGTATGTCCGAGGTATACAAAATAATAGTCAATATGCCCTCTCGCCGCTTTTGGGTTAGTGACATACGTGCTGCATTGATTATTTCTGCAATGATGAGAGGTAAAACAGATTTGAGCACAATGTGCCCATTGAAAAAAGAGATGTATGAAGAAATTTATAATCGGGTATTTAAGCTTCAAGAAGAATGTCCTGAATTAACTATTTCCGAACTGTGCGCCAAAGTTATTGCACAACCTGCTCCTAAATTCTACCTTACGCCAGGCAGTGCAAAAGTAATGGTATGTAAAGCAAGAAAACAATGGATACAAGAAAAATGGAAAAGATTACGGCTCTTGTAATTTCTACTATTGTTGTAGGTTTGTCATTTTTCAAAGTATGGGATTGGCAAACTGTAGGCATTTACGCAGGAAGTGATATTGCCGGACGTGTATTGTACCCATTTTTTCACGCAAACATTCTGCACGCTTCCCTTAATTCATGGTGTTTGCTTTCAATGGTTTTTATTTATGACATTGGAATATGGCGGTTAGTACTAGCTTACATAATTGCTGTTACGATTCCAGTTGACACTATTGAGTGTTTTATTGGTGAAATGACATCACCAACAGTAGGATTATCGGGAATAGTATTTGTTTTATTTGGCTCAATCTCGTTTGAAGTATTACGCAAACAATATTACCAGTTGTGGATGATATTCTATCTTACTGCAGGTTTCTTATTTCCACACACCAATGCAATATTACACCTATGGTGTTATATGTTAGGTTTCCTTGTGGCTCTGCTTAACAAGCCGATAATAAAAAAGTCACATGATTAAAGGTAATATAAACATAAAAGCCATTACCAATATACTAATAGAGAATGAACGCCGTAATTCAATTATTTATGCAAAATTTAATCCTATTACCGGCGAAGGTTCTGTAGGGGGACGTGTCAAATGTACCATTAGTGATTTTCCTATACGCAATCAATGGCTACCAAAGCGTGTAATGAAAATACCGCTTGTACGTCAACTTGTGGAAGCAGGTTCTATTGCCAAATTCCTTACGGATTACATGGGAGTAGAAGACAATCCGGATGATCGGCTGAAAGTTATAGAGCAATTTGTACGCATACGTAGCCGCGAGGACTTTCCATTTTGGGCAGCTACATTCGTTTATATCAAGAATAAAGGTGGTGGAGAAGATGTATTGTTCCGTCTTACAAGACCGCAACGTCGCTTTGTGGAACGGCTCGAAAAATTACGTATTGCAGGAAAGCCAATACGTATTATTCTACTAAAGGCGCGACAATGGGGCGGCTCTACCACTTCACAGCTTTATATGGCATGGTTGCAACTCCTTCACAAAATAGGACTGAATTCACTCATAATAGCACATCAAGGTGCAGGTTCCGATGAAATCAAAGATATGTTCGACAGGATGATTAAAAAATATCCAGTCGAAATGCTTCACAAGATTGATGAGCTTTACAATGAGAATGAGCCGAAACTTGTAGGAGTGGGTAAATCGGGTAGCATATACCGTGTTCCTCAACGAAACTGTAAAATTAAAATTGGTACAGCGGAACGCCCGGATAGTTGCCGAGGTGGAGATTATAACCTTGTACATCTTTCAGAAGTAGGAATATGGAAAGCAACGGAAGGTAAGAAACCAGAAGATATTGTGCGGTCGGCCTGTTCGGGTATTCTCCTAAAACCATACACTATGATTGTCTATGAGAGTACAGCGAATGGTACAGGAAATTTCTTTCACAGGGAATATACCGCAGCAAAGAAAGGGGATTCCCAGTTCGAAGCCATGTTCGTATCATGGTTCGACATAGAACAATACACGCTGGCTTTCAATTCGGATAAAGAAAAACAAGGTTTTGCAGAATGGCTCTATAAAAACCGTAACAATGAAAATACTAGTTCCGAACGTGAAGAATGCGGTAAGTATCTTTGGTGGTTATGGGAGAAAGGGGCTACACTCGAAGCTATCAACTGGTATATAGCCGAACGTAGGAAGTATAATGATCATGGACAAATGGCTGCCGAATTTCCGTCCGACGATATTGAAGCCTTTGTTCATTCAGGAGCGCGTGTGTTTGACAAATACAAGGTGGACGCAATGCGTGGTACCTGCAAGAAGCCTAAATATGTCGGCGAAGTCTACGCCGATGCAGACGAAGGCAAGAACGCTTTGCAGAACTTGCGTTTTGTGGAAGACAAACAGGGGTTGTTACATATTTGGGAACTTCCTGAAATAGATGAAAAGGAAGTTGTCACAGACCGCTACCTCACTGTTGTCGATGTGGGAGGCCGTTCCAATAAAGCCGACTTCTCTGTCATTGTCGTGTTCGATCGTCTATTCATGATTGACGGCGACAGGCCTGTCGTGGTTGCCCAATGGTATGGGCATTGCGACATCGACCAGCTTGCGTGGAAAGCGGCACAAATAGCAGCGTTTTATGACAACTCGCTCTTGGTAATAGAGAGCAACACGTTGGAAACTCATGATAAGGAGCGGCAAGTGGATGGTGACCAATCCGGATTTATTCTTAACCAAATAAAGGATATATATCCCAACCTGTATGCACGCAAACAGTCAGAAGAAGATGTACGCGAGGGATTACCTACAAAATACGGTTTTCACACCAACATTTCCACTAAACCGATGATTATATCAACATTAGTCAAAGTTATTCGTGAGAACCTGTACACAGAACGTGATGAACGTTGTTTAGATGAATATCTGTGTTATGAGAAAAAGCCGAACGGTGCTTTTGGCGCAATTACCGGTAAGCATGATGACTTATTAATGACAAGGGCTATCGGACTGCATATCTGCTTCTTTGAAATGGATACTCCCAAAATTGTACCTCGTGTTGGCCGATTTACTGTTAAGAGAAGAAAGAGAGCTGTTTCGGCAGCAACAATATAAAATTAAACATTTAATTTAATAAACTAATAAACAATGAACATTATCAGAAAATTACGTGCATCAATCCGTTTAAATGAAGCGGTAGTGCAAGCAGACAAAGCACATGAGGAAACAGGTGAACGTTATTACGTTATGCCCAATGGAAAAAGTGGTAAACTCATAATTATGGATAGATTCAACTTCCGCAAACTGAAACAGAAAGGTTATTTATCTCGTTCAACATTCGTGAATGATTTGGAACGTGAGTGTTTCTATTGTACTCCTTATAAAAATGGAAGCGGCGCATTACCTGAATTAATTGTTAAACTCAAGCGCAAAGAATATTTCACTTACCTTGATTCACTCAAAAAAAGAAAAAAGTAATGGGAAGTAGATATGATGCAAAACAGGGGATAGACGGCATTGTCACACTTACTAATGACCCTCTAGCTATTGACAATATCCGAAAAATAAAAGCTGGCGACCGAGTTGTGTGTAATGATGATGGAAATTCAGGAACAGTATTAGCAGTAGACGATGATAATTACGGTTGTACAGTACTATTCGATGATACATTAGAAACGTGGATAGAATGCGACCAATTGTCCAAAGAGTAATTTTCAAAACGGCGAATAGAGCAGGGTTCTATTCGCCGTTTTGAATTTAGCCTTGCATTGCCCCATGCAACTGATTTACAGCTTCCATATTTGCATTTTGTTGCGCTTGTTGGAGCAATTGAGGTGAAAGCCCGTCAGGAACTCTCCCCTGTGCGAGCTGTTCCTTTTGGCTCTTGATACTCTGTAACAGTTCATCGGCAAACGGGAAATCCCCATGCTCAAGCAACTGCTCTACGCTGATCGCTTGGGACTGGTACAACTGCATTAGCATATCATTAGCAAGATGCCTGTATGCCGGTGTTGAAGTACTTTCAGTAATGCTTAAGTCAAATTCTACATCCCGGATTTTCTTCGGGTCATATTCAATTTGCGCACCACTCCTACCAGCAATATTGAACACACGTTTCGTATCATAAAACTGCTGCATGTTCTTCACATCTTTGTATGCCCCGTCCACAACAAAGCAACTAAAACACTCAAGCAAATCTAGTAATGATTTTGTAGCATTCTCTGTCTGTTGATTGTAATGTGATGCACTTTCCCCCGAATATCCCGGCTTTCCCTGCAATGCACCAGTTACCCCCGAAATATCCTCAAAGAATTTCAATTGCATATTCAGTAGTTCGGCAATGCCTATGTTCGTGGAGTTGTTAGCTACCTGTTCCGGTACCTTGCCACTTTTGCTTGGTCTGTACACAATGACACCATTGAACTCCGTCCAGCTCTCTGCAATATCGTCAATGCTCACACCATCAGGCAAAGAATCTTCCGGCATCATCAATACACCTTTTGCGCTTGCCCTCATAATCCAGTCATAAAGCGTTATCAATCGATTGGTGTATCGTTGCTGGTCTATCACATCCGCCACGAATGAGTGTATTTCACCATCAATAAACGGATAAGCTTTGAAAACGTATGGATGACTGCCATGTTCGTAGGGCGTCTCCCCTTCCCTCAATATATCACCGAATGGAGATAGATAATAGAAATACCAATAATCATCTACAAACCAAGTAGCTTTTATCAACGGTACTTCTTCTTCAGGCATACCCACCTCCTTGGCCATACGCATACGTTCTTCGTTTTCAGCAAGTACTACTTGTGCATAATCTTCCTCATCTATCTTGAAAATGTCACCATTTTGGTAATCATGACAACGGTATCTCGGCTTCTGTTCCTTACGCCATATTTCTATTACCCTGCATCTTCCCGGCTCACTGGTAAAGAGAAAATCGTAATTTTCTAACCGACTATACCCAAATCGCTCTGCGTAAGTGGCTATATAATCCTTTCTTGCAGCCCACTTATAAATATCACGAAGCTCACGATATTCTTGCGGACTGGAAGCAAATTGCTCACACAGTTGCCCAAAAGATATATCATGTACTTCTCCAAGCACGGACACATCCCAACCTCTAAAATCCCTCATATTGTTATCAATGAAGAAATTGTTCGGCTGTACATAATCCGTCCAGCAATCTTCTTTACCATTACGCCAACCATATGATTTACGATGAACAATAAAGCCACTGATTAGAAATTCTTCCATACTTCGAGCGTACACATCGGGCATTCGGTTGAGTTGCATATTGCATTGTAATATAGTACTCATTGTTTCACCGAGCTTCTGTTCATCTCTATCACGTGCTGTACAAGTAGGTTCTTTACTTTGGCTGCGGTACACCCCCAATACACTGCGTACAAGCCGACGAATAAGATTATTTTTCAATGGCACATTACCTTGGCTCTTGATATATTCTTCTTCAGTCATGGATTTACCATCAACACAAATCATATCATCCCATTGAAAACCATAAGTATAGCGTTTATTGCGTTCCCGGTCTTTTCGAAAGTCCTCCATCTGATTCCAATAGTACTGCGCTTCCATTAGAATATCAAATGCTCTGCGACCACCATACCGCTTTGCAGAAGCAACGGTATCAATTTCAGATAGCTCATTCCGTTTCGGCGCAATTCGGCTCATTGGTAACAATTTTCCTTTGCCTTTATTATGCATATTTTCGTTGTTTAATGATTGCTTATAGTACAAAAGTAGTACCCAAAGCAATCATTTTAGGTTTAACTATTTACGTTCGTCTTGCTCCATCTCTAAAATGAATGTCCGCTTTAACTCATTAATCCTCTTTTCAAGTTCTTCTGCTTTTGAGGTATCTCCGATTTCCTTAGCAGTATCATAAGCTTTCTTTAGTTTTGAGTAAATACGTTCCATTTCTTTCATTTTTACATATTCAGGATCAATGATAATCTCGCTTATCAGTTCTGCTTTCTTCTCCAACGGTAAACTCAAATCACCTTTAATGGCGCTGAATTCACTCGCCTTTGCACGGTATGCATCCAAATAACCAAAGAACTTCTCATCCAGCCCCCTACCTACATTACGTTCATCGCCACCGCTCATCAACATTCGGTTGGCAAGCGGAACATAACGCCAATCAAAATCTTTTTCACCTGTTCCCACATTGATCAAATTACGAATTTGGTTGGTTACAGTGAAGAAGCCGCCGGTGTATTGTTTCAATAGATACTCAATGGCAGCAGGATTCAAGTCAATAGTACCTTTCCTATACTTGCTTCCTCCACTGACTTCGTTCAGTGTTTCAGAAAGGTTTACAAGGTCTTTATTCGCACTCTTATAGGCTTTCGTCCAATTCGGCATATATTTATTGTAGGGTGTATCTTTCCATATCGGACTACCGTACCAACTCTCGTTATTCGATACTTCCACCATCGGCTTGACGCTGCTTGGCCACAACGCTTTTGTCCCCTCCATCATATCTACGGGAAGCAATTGGCTCATCTGTGCCAATACATCGCTAACCTCCAATTTCTCGTTATGGAACAGGGAAGAACCGGTAAGTTCTCCCATCGCATACACAGCTCGGTACTCGATAGGCAAAGGAATCTTTATCCATGCGTTACCGGGCCCCTTGACAATGAGGTTCTGTCTGCGAGTATGTTCGGGTATGTCATAGTAGCTGTCATCGTCATCATCACCTCCAGCCGAAGCAAGTGCGGTAACAAGCATGGCTAAACCATACCATGATGCAACGACAGTACCCATTTTGCCGGGATGCCTCATCGCATACTTCAAGAAGTTTCCGAACGTTCCTTGCAGGGCGGCATTCCAAAAGATATATCCGGCTCGTCCTGCACCCGATACACCGGCTGCTACATTTCCCAACATGGTTTGTCCTTCAGCCCCCAAGAACTTATCACCTGCGCCTTTCTTGTTGAAGTTCACACTGATTTCCTTGGCATCCCAAATACTGCGGTCTATTGTCCGTCCCGCATTCCTGCTTGTTACAAAGGCGGCAAATCGAGCACGCATCTCTATACCTCGTCCCACTTCGCCTATCCAGGTAGCCATACATTCACGTACCACATGGGCAGGAATTTTTTCATTCGCCGCTTTCAGCATCTTCTTGATTTCTTTCTTATGCTCGTCAATGTCTGCCATTCTTGAAAATCCTGTCTCGCCACCGTTCATCATGAACTGATAAAACATTTTCTCTATTTCATCATTCATATCAAGCGTTCCCCTGCGGTATTTATCCAATAACATAACCATTCTTACAATAGGTAACTTCGCAAAGTTCATGTTATATTGAATAGCATATTTCGGACTTTCCTTAACCCACACCATAGAATTAGAATATACCATATCACGCAAGAAGTTACTTGCAATAAAGTCCGGCTGTAATGTGGTGTACAATGAGGACAGTGTTCTATTCACATCTCCAATGAGATGTACAAGCTGACCGATACTTCCGCTGATATCATTATCCGGGTTCGTCTGTCCGTTCAATGCTTGTGCAGCTCTCGGATTACCGTTGATGGTAATCACATAGTCTCTGCCGTTTCGCTTCACCACCACTTGATGCTGTCGCAAATTACGGTTCTCTACCACACGGTACGGAATGTTTACCGCATCCTTGCCGTGCTTGTAATTATCGGGGGCAGATTCAGCAAGCTGCTTCATCTTATCCTCAAATTCGTTCATCTTTCGCTCTACCTCTTCGGGACTATCGTTGATGTCAATATTGTCGGGGAATATCGGCTTCCATTCATCAGCAACCGCATCATACTGCAACCACAAATCACTCACACTAACAAGGTCGCTCGGATGGTTGAGGGCAAAGTTCAAGAACTTCTGCTTCACGAGTTTGTTGCGGTTTCCTTGCATAATGGCACTCTCGGCCATGGATTGTAGGTTGGCAAATGGATCATCTGCTTTAGAGCGTCTTCCCTCTGCTTTCTTGATAGGTGCATTGAACAGACTCTGCTTATGTGTAAGGTAAGCGTATGCTTCAGAACTCGTTTTTTCATCAAATCCACGCAAAGGGATATAAAACTCATACATATCTCTTACACTGTCGTAGGTTTCCTTGCTCATCATTCCGCATTCGTAGGACTTGGAAAGGACTGCCTTGCTGACGGCATTAACCTTGCTCCACAATGCGGTGGTGTCGCGTGCGTTTTCGTACTCATCTACCATAACCTGTGCTTCGGCTTCTGCATCTACAATCTCTTCCATACCTGTAAGGGCAGTAAGACCTGCATAATCACGCTTACGACACTCGTCGATAAAGTCCTGCAAGGTCTTTGTACTCTTCGGATGCTGCTTCTGATATTCCGCGAAGTCCTTTTGTGCATCACGCTCCGCCATTACTCTATTGCGTTCAAGACCGTGTTTAGCCATCATATAATCGGTCAGTTCCTCGCGCTCTGCTGTATTATGCGCAAGTTTGGCTACTTCTTCAAGCATTGGCTTGAACAATAGGTGCGCAAAGGCATCGGCTTCGGCTTTGTTCACACTTGATAAGCGGTTCTCACCTAAGTAGGCATTTTCAAATCCATCAACATCTTCCATTCGGGTATTCTTGCCGAGGATTGCGGTCATTGCTTCTTTCAAACCAAGCATACTATCTTGCAAGGCTTCCTGTGACTGATACATTCCACTCTTCACACGTTGTTCATATTTTGCTCGTGCCAAAGTACGCTCGTGTATTTCGGGATCACCGTCTCGGTTCAGTACATCATCGGTTGAGGTGTCGGCAAATTCGCCAACCCTCAACTTGTGCTGCATAGCAATGTCGGCAGCTTCTCCGAACAGGTTGCTGTGCTTACCCTCTTTCAGATTTTCATAACTACGCCAAAGGATATAACGGAGTTCATTATCCGTCAGAGTAACCCCTCTAAAATCGGAAAAGCCCAATTTGTCGAGCATTTCAAAGAAGAATTGTTTTATCCTCTGCCACCAACCGTTTTTACGTGCTTCCTCGAAATTAATGTGTTCGGCAAGTCCGGCAAGGTATTCTTCGGTAGCCTTGCGGAAATCCCAACCATTCTTTGTTGCAAGTTCTACAATTTTTCGGCGTACGTTTTCATCGGCATTGTTGAATATATTGTCGAGGAAAGTGTCAAAGTGAGTACCGAACATCTTGCGTAGTCCATAGTGAGCGACTGCTTCATGCAACAAAGTTTGTTCCACGTCAGCAAGGTTTGTATTGTTTGGTATCACAACGCTGATCTTTCCCGTACTCTTAGTGTAAAAGCCACGTGCACTTTTAGTCTTGCCTTTTAATCCGCTCACATTCGTGACCACCTCTACATTGTCAAGATGCAGTAATGCCGCCAGTTCTTTCACACGTTCTGTCATTTGCTTACGAAGTACTTTGGGGCTAATGTTGTTGGTACGTTCAATCTCTGCATTAAGGGCATTGATTTGAATATCAGTTACCGCACCTTCTTGTCTGCGCTGTGGTTCTCGTCCTGCTTTCTCTACCATTATATCAACCTCCGACGGTGTTAATAGTCGCTTCACGCGCATAGCACCTGTTATAATCCACGGATCAGTTTCGGGGTTAGGATTGGTACGGTAGCGGTATGCACCGTTTTCGGGAACACGTGGCAATCCTGCCAATGAATGTTGGAACTTGCCGCTTGGATTGATACCATAACTCATTGCTTCTTCCTGATAGTCCACATCATTAGCATATTCAACTTCTGCCCATACAAAATTAGCAGGGAACAACTCCTTATTACCGTTCTCGTCAATACGATTGAATTGTAATGCGTATGGAATCTCGCCCAAATGCCACCCTGGACGATAAGCAAGTTTTCCACTTCCGCCCTGCGTGCCTTTACCACCTGCTTTTACTTGATTGCGTCCCGTCTTGCTCTGTCCAGCAATAGGAGCAGCATCAGCATCGAGCCATACACCCACGGGCGTTGCAGCCCCGTCAGGATTAGCAACCATAGGAGGATAGAGTTCTCCGTTTTTCAAGACGAATACCTTATACCCTATGCCTGTTTTCTTCGGTGCAGCACTTTGACGGATGCGATAAAGCGTATCGCTGTCACGCAATAGTTCATCTTCATCTTCAGAAGTGAAAATATCAGAAGCAGCCTCTACTGTCTCATCCATTTCTGCATACTTGGCTTCTTTCTCTGCCATCTCCTTCTTCATCAGCTCGGAATATTCTTCCAACTGCGATTTCGCTTGTGCCAATTCTTCTTCATACTCAAAAGGTTTTCCCTCTCTTGACAGGAGTTCTTTCAATTCGGCCTCATTGTGTTTCTTGCTTCGCTCAGCGGCTTCCAATCTTTCGGTAAAGTTTTTTCCTGTAATCACATTGCCGGTAATATCCTCAATGGCATTACGGAGCAGATTTTGACGTACAGGAACATCCTCGATACCAAGTTCTGTACATGAATAAGTCATTTTTCTCTCAACGTCATTGAACAAAGTTGTACCATCACGCATGGTCTGTCTTGTCAATTTAGTTGTTACAATGAATGGGAAATTGCCTATCTGTATAGTCAGTTCTCGCTTTTGTTCCCCTGAAATATCACCGTCTTTCATCTGCTTCATTTCAGCAAGAACAGTCTTGTTGTGTTCCTTGAAGAAATCATCCATTGTATCAACAGAGGTAAAGCGATGTTTGCCGATTACAATCTCTTTGAATTGTTCATCGGGGAATGATACACGTACAGCCTCCAAGGATCGGCTGTTATCCTCAATGCGCTTTTCAGCATCTTTGATAAAGGCTTTTAACCTTGGCTTGGCATTATGGATGTAGGCTTGGTCTGTTTCCCATTGCTTTTTACGGCTTGCATACTTGCGTACATTCTTTTCCGCATTGTTTTTCAGCATAGCATACTCACTGCCGGAGAGTTGTGCTATAGTATCTCCAAACACATCTTCTTCCTCCTCAAGCACACGGTTGGTCATACTGTTCGACATCATCTGCTTGCCATTCATAATACTATCAGCAATGGCCCCCTTTGTTTTCAGGCGTTGGTAGGCGGTAACGTCCAGACTATCCTCTACACCGAAACGCAAGATACGTACAGGTTTATTCATATCCTTGTGCAGATTTCCCTGTCGCAAAATACGTCCGTTACGTTGGGTATAGTCCATTGGACGGTTAGGCGCATCCAAATGTATCAGCGTGTGCAAGCGTTCCTGAATGTTCACGCCTGTACCGAGTGTAAAGATCGAACCGAGAATCACACGCACCTCGCCACGGTTTACCTTTTCAAAGATTTCAAGTTTTTTCTTGACAGTCATTCCCGACCTCATTATTACAATCTCATCTGCAGGAACCCCCTCTGTAATCAGCTTATCCCTGATGTCATCATAAAGGTTGAAGCCACTCTGTTTGTTTTGGTAATTGTCGGCAAAAATGGCAACCGTACCTTTGTAATCGGCTGTTTCTTTCAGCGAGCGCAATGTTTGTCGAACGGCTTCATGAGTCTTACTGTTTACATCATCTTCAGCATCAGACTGTACCAATCGGGCATCCACGGCAGCGGCTTTGGCAATACCGTACATCGTGAGCGGGATGTGGCTGTTCTCTTTCTTCTCCTTTCCGCTCATCTGTTCATAATGTTCAAGTTCGTTCTTTACGAACTTCATGATGCTACGTAATGCGCGTGTCTGTGGCAGATAAAGGTCTTGCGCCTTTCCTCCCTCCATTTCGGGTATTTTGTCCTTTACGCCGCCGGCTTCTTTGGTTAGGACGGTATCGGACACTCCCGACCATATACGCACCAGTTCAGGCAGATTGACATACCCAGCAAAGCGGTTGTTCTCTTTGAACTTTCCACTTGTGGTGAACTCCAGCATCTGCTGAATGTTACCGAAGTTGCGCACAAAGTCATCAAAGTAATAGATACCGTACTCTTTCATCGTATCAGCGGGCATGAGATAGCGCATGAACGTCCAAATCTCTGCGGCGGTGTTGCTAATGGGTGTACCGGTTGCGAAGATTACGTTCCGTCCGTTGTTTTTTTCCAAGATAGCCTGTGTCTTCAGGAACACGCCTTGCGACTTCTTGCTGTATGACGGATCCACACCTTTAACTCCACGTTGCATGGCAGTGGCAAATCCGAGGTGCTTATACTCGTGCGCTTCATCTACAAGTAAAGCATCAATGCCCATATCGTCAAAGTTCTCCACATCGTCAGTTCGGCGGTCAAGCATTTCCATAGCTTTAACCTCTGCGTTCTGCAAAGCTACAGCACGTTTCTTTTCATCATTGGCGGTACGTTTCTTTGAAGCATTGTCTGCAAGTCCGGCAAGTTGCTCCTCCAATAATTCGATTTCCCGTTCAGCCTGTCGGGTAATCATATTTTTTCCGTCCGGGTCTTCTTCTTTCATCTTTTCAAGAATGAGCATCTTCTCCTCAATCTTGTCCTGCACGAAAGTCATTTCCCTTTCCTCGCTGTCGGGGATAAATTCAAAGGTAGACTGCGGAACAACAATCATATCCCAATCGTTGTAGCGTATCTTGGCATAAAAGTTCTTTCTGCCCTCTGCACTGCGGTCTGCTTCTTCAAGTGTCAGTATCTTGGCGTTGGGGTACAGTTCCTTGGCACTTGCAACGAATTGTCCAACGGTAGCATTCTGTACCACAATCATCGGTTTGCGTGCAGTCCCCAAACGGCGCATTTCCATTGCTGTAGAAATTAGAGTAAAGGTTTTCCCTGTTCCAACCTCATGGGCAAGCAACAAAGGCTGTTGTGTGCCTCTTACAATGGCTCTGCCTTGATGCGGACGCATCTTTAATTTATGCGAAGCACCACCAAAATATTCCGGTACAAACTCATCGGGTATGCTCATCGGCACAAAATTATTGAACGTGTCATTGTAGATACGCTCAATCAATGCCGACATTTCAGAGTCGCTCTGCATCTTCTGCCTTGCCCAATCCTTGAAATCCTGACGGATTTCATCAATCTTGGCAGCACAAGCCTGTGTAGCCTCTTTGTCGGTAATAGTTTCAGTAGTGCCGTCATAACGCTTCTTGGTGGTGGAAACGGTGATGCTTCTGTTCTGAATGGCAGCTTCAATGAGAGTATGCCCCATAATGGTACGGTTAAGCATTTCGCTGGTTACCCCCATTGCACGGTTCTTCTCATAATCGGTGAAGTATGGTTCTTTCATAAACCAAGTACCGCCCACGGCTGTAAACCGTACGTCAACCTCCGTGCGTTCCTTTACAAAATCCTCATACAGTTTCGGGTCAATCCAAGAGCTTCCGAGGGTGAAGTCAATCAAGTGAGCAGGGATTTCCATGGGCATCTTCTCCTGCAATGCCTTGATGTTGCGGTTAAATTCCCCATTTTCGTTGTTTTCCTCTGCTTGACGCAGTTTTTCACGAATATTTCCGCTCAAGTAGTGATACGATGCTTCCATCTGTCGGGTTACAGGGTTCTCGAAACCGTAACCGCTCTCGATGATTTCTTTTTTCACATCCTCGATACCTGTACCAAGTTGTTCGGCGATGTACGGTATATCTACACGACCGAATTTGAAGATACTTGCAATAATACCGTCCTTGACATTGGCAGGAGTGGGTTCTTTCTCTTTTTCAACAACACGTTTGCTGAATACATCGGTCTTGTCAAATTTCTGTATCCGGTTTCCTTTTTCATCTGCCGTTTCTTCAAACTTTTCAAGAGCGTATACATTAGCATAGTCCACATCATTTCGGAGAAACGCAATGGCGGTGTTCTTGTTGAAGTGTCCGTATGTGCCAACAAAATCATCGTATACTTTGTTGAGTTTGTCAAGCAACGGTTTAAGTCCCTCATCGCTTTCATTCGCAGTCTGATAGGAAAGGACTTCCGCAAGAGCTTCCTTGATAGCGGTGTATGCCTCAAAGCATTCCACTTTCGTATGTCCCTTTACCTTGTTGGCATTCACTTCGAGAGGTTGTGCGCTTGCAGTTGAGTTGATGTATAGTTTTCCGTCTTTGACAAACACTTCGCCAATCTTCTTGCCGGGCATTACATCGGTGGCAAGCTCGGTATTGCGCTCACCAAATTCCTCTGCACGGAATGAGCGGACAAATTCAGCCAACATTTCTTCCTGTTTCTTATTCTGTTTAGGATATAAGCCTTTGCTGGTCGGGCGGAAAGTATCGCCTTTCTCAAATGCAAAGTGCATTTCACCTGCCATGTTTTCGGGGTGTTCAATGAAATAGCGGTTGTAGTCCATTGAAAGCTGCTTAATGACTGGTATCTCATTACCTTTAACCTTGCGTGTTTCCCCGGTATCGTACTCTGCCATGCGCTCTCCGCTCACATCACTTACATCAATGGCATGGACAGACTTCTGCCCGTTCACACGCTTGCGGATAACGACAATGTCAGAAGTTACTCCCGTGCCGCCAAAAGTCTTGTTGTGCATACGGAAAGCCCCCACGAAGTCTGCGCCTCCCTCGCTCACAATCCAATCACGGAGTTTCTTGCTGTTGTCAAGCGTACCGTTGGACGTGATGAAGATACCCAAACCACCTTCACGCAGTTTACGCACATTTTTTGCAATACAGAAATCGTGTATATTGTGGAATTTCTTCGACAGATCTTTGTCGCCGGTGGCGTCATTCACACGAAGTCCGGTAACGAACGGAACATTAGTAATGGCCAAGTCCACACTTCCATTAGGAATACGTGTCTGCTCAAAACCCTGTATCTCTACTTTGGCATCAGGATAAAGGAGTGAGAGAATGCCGCCCGAAGTCCCGTCAATCTCAATAGCATGGATGTCGCTGTGCTCGCTGATATTTGTAGGCATCTGCCCCAAAATGTTGCCGATACCTGCAGAACCTTCAAGAATGTTGCCTCCCTTGAAACCCATTTGTTCGGCAATGTCCCAAAGAGTATCTACAACGTATGCCGGAGTGTAATAAGCACTGTTTGCACTCATTACAGCCTCTTGGTATGCCTTTTCGCCAAGCAACTCACGGAGTTTCTTCGCAATAGGATTGGGAACATACGATGTACCCTCGTTGAAAGCCTTACCCAATCCGCCCCAACCGCTGAACTTTCGGAGGGTCTGCATTTGCTTTTCGGTAGCCTGTTCACCGCTTTCAAGCAACTGCTTTGCCAACTCAATAGCCTTGATATTGGCTTCGATACGTGCATCTACCGATGTAGGGGCATGGTCTTTGCCACGTTCCGAATGGTGGTTGCGGGTATTCTTTTTTTCTTCTACGGAATCTGAAAGTCGAGGTCGCACAGTCCTATCGACTGCATTGCCTGTTCTTTCTCCTCTGTTGTCAGTTGCTCGACTGCTTTGTTGTTTACTTCCGCTACCTGTTTCAGTGCTTCTTGATAATCCTTGTTCGTGTCGATTATCGTTGGCTGGCATTCCTTCGGAGCGTTCTGCATCAGTTCTCTGTAATCCATTTTCGTTGATTTTATCGTTCTTTATTAGACCGTCAAACAAACCTAACTCATTTGACTGCTGTAAATTTACAGTTTTTTTCTCACTCTTCTTGCGCGTTGAACGAGTTTTCTTTATACGTTCCTGTGCAACTTCAACCTCCCCCGCCACTTCCGCCTCTTTCGTTACTGTTTCAGCGGTGGCGAGTGCATCAATGCCGGACTTGTCAAAGTTGGCCACGTCGAACTTCTGCACCTCATCGTAAGAGGTCATGTCAGTATTAAATCCGTTTTCTGACACCTCAGGCAAATCTCTCGCACCATTGTAAAATGCTTTAAGGTACGGACGTATGGAATCACCCAAGTCTGCAATCATAGCCTTTGCATATTCTGCAAACTTCCGTGAGCCTTTCTCTAAATGGTAAACAGCCATTTCTGTGCCAATGGCAAGTATTTCAGGGTCAATACCGATATTCATTTGACCGAGTAACTTCTTACGCATACGCTCACGAAGTTCCGCATAACGCTCATCAGTAACAAGACGGTTACCACTCGCTTCAGTCTTTTTCTGTGAATTGTCTTGTTGCTGCTTACTCCTCATATCGTTGATAAGAGTTCGAGCTTCATTAGCAAACTTGTCTGCACTATCTTTGGTCAGGAAAATAATATTTCCTTCATGATAAACGTCTCCACCACGCTTCTCTCCTAAATCCATCACAGCCTGCTTTTCCGCGTCAATCATCTTCATCAAAGTACGAACAGAATATCTGTTATCCATTTCCTTATCAACAACGAAATCTGTCCTTTTGTCATGAATTTCATCCTTTGCCTTGCGATCAAGTTCTCGGGTCTTAATTTTATTTTCAAGCGGAACACCAACTGCATCCAAAACTTCTTGCATGCCATTCTGCGGATTGCGAAGAATGCCTAACATTTCCTCCGGGCTGTTGGTTGTCTGACGAAAACGTGCATCACCAATAGGTATGGGACCGCTCACATCATCTCGAGTCAAAGTCGTATATCCGGTTTCCTTATCAACAGAAACAGAGTATTGCCATACAGGGGTGTAATCCTGTTTTTCATCCTTTGCTGGTGCTTTGGGTTCAGTATACAGCACATCACCATCATTTACAGCCTGTATATCCAACATTGATATGGGAGGTTGTCCTTGTGCATCTACTGCGTATTCTGCTAATCGTTTGGCATCCTCTTCGCTACGCATCATAAAGCCGTGTTTTTCCCTGTCCCACCAACCTTTCATTTCTTTGGCGAACATACTTACATGCTTTTGAACTTCCTTGCGCAATTCCGATGGGAACTCAACAAGTTGCATATCTAACACCTTACCTCGCTTGGTGGTGTACTGCGCCGGAGTAATGGTGTACGGAGCATCAGTCGGTGCAGTCGCTTCTTCACTGGAAGCGTCTTGTTCCAACTTGCGTTGTTCGGTAAAAAGGTCGTTAATTTCAGAAATAATACGAGCCTCATCAAAAATGTCGCTACGGTTGTGCGCTGCTTCTTGTTCCTTGTGCAATTCTTCAATACGGGACTTGACTTCTGAAAGTCTGTTGCCTTGCGTGCCGGAACTCTGCCCCTCGATCGTCTTTACAGACTTGTATTCCGAAAAAGCCTTGGTCTTGCGATGGCTGCTCTCTATCCACTTCTCGAACTCCTCCAAGTTAACGCCCGTCAGCATCGTCTTGTGCTTCTTCGCCCAATTTCTGTCATAATTAGCAAAGTAAGCTGCTTCAGCATCGTCAGCCTCATTGAAGCCCAGCATAACCTTGTGTTCGTCAAACGTGCCGTCCTCGTTATATTGGTCAACCACAAACACCTTGCGACCATTCCACCCGTCAATATCATCAGAGAGGAACACGTCTATATGGTCGCCGTCTACACCTTCCGTGCCACGAATATAGCCATAGGTGTTCTGCATGGTCGTTTCCCATTTGTTGCCCTCTGTGTCTATTCCACTACGAACGGATCCTTTCGGGTTCTCAATGGTGATATTGAATGTACCAACCTGCACATGACCTTTCTTATAATTGCCGGCTTCTTTCTGTTTCTCCGTAGGAGTAGTATCGGTTTCTTTCTCTGCCACTGCAACGACATTGGCTAAAGACGAAGATGCATCAATATAATTAACAACATCCAATAAATCTCCGAATGTTTGACCGTCATACTCATAAGTACTACCTGTATAATTACCTTTCGTATCGGGTGCATCAACTTTTATAACTTTATGAGTACCATCAACAATAATTGTCTGTTTATAAGTATCGCCATACTTTCCGCTTTCAACCCAATCATCTTCTTGAACTTCAATGCGTCTTGCTATTTTTGCACTAAGTTGATTGTCAGTATCACCAGAAGATAGCATTTCTTCTGGTGATAAAGAAGGTTCTATTTCGCTTTGTTCACCAATGCTTTCAGTTCTTCCTGTATCATCGATTGTCCCATTTCCGTCCTCAACTCGTTCTCTTGGCGCAAGATCTCCATTGCTTCCTTGCTGCCCTCGTTGGCTTGTTGCAGTATCGCCAACCAATACATTGCTTCGCTGTTGTCCATTGTAATCTAAATTTAATACTTCTTTAATAGCCTGTACGAGCGTCCGAGGGGTATTGTCCGGCTGTTCGAACAGAGTTTCTTCCTGTGTACCTTGTATAAGGTCATAAATCTTGCCGAATGTGTTTTGAATGAAGCTTTGGCTTTCACCTTTATACATTGCGGCCAAATGCAAGACAAAGTTACTGAAATTATCAGCAGGGAGATAACCTTCCCCTGTAACATCATCCATTTGATACTGGCGTTTCCAGTTTTCTACAGCAATACGTGCTTCCTTGAAATTCTTTGCCTCTGCAAACATTTTATCTTGGGACAAAGCATAGTAAGCACGAACGGAATTCTGTATCTCATCTACCATTCGTTCACTGTTCGGACTGTCATAATCACGGAAAGCAGTGGCAAGAATAGCCTTTTGTGCTTTTACCGGCAATACGTTGAACATTTCCTCCAACTGTGTGCTGCCGTCCTTGAAGATGCTTTGATACATGATACCACGCAAATCATTCTTGGATTCAGGAGTTAGGTTGCCCTTGCTGTCAAACGCACTCTTGTATTGTGTGTGACTGATGAAACCTCTTTGACTCATCCATTTCAGAACATTTGCACCATTGGCATCCACAAGTCCGGCAAACGACATTTCATCATCCGAAGTCCTAAGCAACAGGTTGGCAAACGAACGCATTTCGGTTCCCATGCGCTGCAAGGTGTTTTTAGGTTTGATACGTTCAACACCTCCACTTTCTGTGTCTTGTGCAACAAACTGACCAAGATTGAGGGCTTCTGTATCGTCCACATGAAGCATATTTACCAACACCGGGCTTTGTATGGGCGCAATGTCCTCGGCACGCAGTCCAAACTCTTCCGCATGGTCTTTCAGGTATTGTCTATATGCTTCGGCCTGTTCCGAATGACTTTCCCACATCAGGCGCAAGGCATCACTACGGTTGTTTCCCTGTATTACTTCACCACGTTCGTTTACGGTCGGCGCACCGGTGTAAGCGGTAATACTTGATGTGATTTCTTCCGGACGAATGTTCTCGGCGATTTTCCGTGCAGACAATACGCTTGCTTCGTCATTGCGTTCCTTTGGTTGCGCTTCATCAATAAAATGCAGAGGATTGCGCACACCTTGTATATGACTCGGTTGCAACAATGACGCATCAATCACAGTCACATTGCCGGGAGCCACTACATCATTGCTAAATTTCACATTCACCTCTTTGCCTTGTACAGCCTGTAATGGTTCTTGTCTGTCAACCTTATGGCCGTTTACACGTCTATATCCTCTTGCACGAGCATCTTTAGGAACATCTTCCACTATATCGGGAACTCCGTTAAGTGCTTCACGCTCCTTGCGTTCTGCTTCCTCACGCTCTGCACGTAATTTTTCTTCTTCCGCCTTGCGCAATGCGGCAGCTTCATCGGCAATGCGTCTGCGCTCCGCATCTGCTTCCATTTTTCTGCGGTTGGCAGTGCCGGCTATCTTTTGCCAAATGGACAATTCCTGTTTGGCTGCATCAATTGCCGCTTTGCGTTCCTTTTCAGCTGCGATCTTCTCTGCAATAGTGTTTCCACCAGCAGATTTCGTTTTCTCGACTTTCTTCAATACTGCTTCCTTGTCCGCAACCATTCCGTCAGCCACGGACTGGGCCATAGCTTCGTCTCCCTCTGTTTGCTCAACAATAGCATCCCAAGCAACATCCGGGGTTTCCGCCTGTTCATAGATAGGATTACCTTGTTCATCTTTAGGGATTCGTTCTAATACAGACGCTTGCAGCTGCTGTTCCCCCAGAGAACTTTCTGCCACTTCCGAATTATCATTCACACTTGAATCGGCAATCTCAACAAGTTGCCCATTGTGTTCTATCAGCATGGAATCAAGCTCTTCACGGGTAAACATATTCACACGCTTACCATTCAAGGCATCTTCCGTATAAACTTCATATAGTCCATCGGCATCCACATCGGCGGTGATGTTACCACGAATACCTATACCATTTTCATCACGGAGCGTCACAAGGTCATTCATTGCATATTGCGGTCGGTCTGCTTCCTGCTCTTCCTGCTGCAAAGCAAGGTTTTCTTCAGCTCTCTGTTGCTCAAACTCTGCGATTCGTGCAATGTTAGATGCATCCACAAACTGTTGGATAGCCTCTTTTGCTATAGGGAATACATTTGTTCCGTCTGTCACATTGATAGTTCCGTCGCCATTGTCTATGATTCCGTTCTCATCTGAAACTATTGTGACCTGTATTTGCGAACCGCCTTCACCGGCAATGGTATAGGTTTCGCCCGGATTGAATGTGACAACACCATCAATCTTATCCGCAGCTTCACGTGCAAATTGTTCTCTGATAGATTGTGCAACCAACTCCTTCTGCTCGTATGGGTCTTGTACATCATCAATAGACAATATAGCATCGGGAGATACTTGTTCAAGCCCACCTGTGTCCGCATCACGAACAATGATGCTATTGTCAGAATCAGTCACACTTACACCGCTACCATCTGCATATGGTACAAGAGTCCCACTAAGAACATACACCTTGCGTTCATCCTGCTTCATGGTTGCCCCCTGTATCATACCTGTCTTGCGGTTCACACGTGCATCTATCATCGAATTGCTCTGTTCCACCCGTCCGTCTATATCATCACGTACACGTTGAATCATGCCATTGTAAACCTGCTTGGCATTGATATAGTCGATAACAGAAGACTTATCCTCATCACTCCATTGCTCATTCCCGTTCACAAACTCCAATGCGGCAATCGGATTCTCTTCAATCATCGCAAACATATTCTCATCTGCAAGGTCTGCCACTTGTGTTCGATGGTATTCGTACAGGTTCTTCGCATCGTTCATTTCCTGCGAGGAAGTGACGTTGTATCCGTCAAGATAACTGTCATTTGCCTGTTGTTCGCTTTCACTTTGAACACCGCCACGGGACCGGGCCATAGAAGCAAGATTGAATCCACGCAAATTCAACGAACGTTCCATATAATTCAGTACGGCTGCTTTCTCATCAGCGGTAAAATCTTTATCACCGGCAACAAGTTCCGCAACTTCACCGATATTCTCATTGGTAGTAAGGTCAAGTGTTGCCTTCAACGGCTCCCATACTTCTTTACCTAGTAATTCATTCACTTTTGCATCTGCTTTGTTCACGCCATGCTTCATGGATGCATAATTTGCGGCAGACAAGGTATGTTTTCCTGCTCCCATCAACCCCATAGAGAGTGCCATTCCACCCCAAATATCACCGTGAAATTGTCCAGTTGCAAATAAGTTAGTACGTGTGCCGTCCGGATTCTGCTGATAAGCATCATCAAGACTAAGCATTGTGCGCCACAATTGACCGTAGTATTCTTCAGATACTTCACCAACATAATCACTGACACCCATTTTATTGAACATCTGATGAGTTTGTCCCATTATGCTATTCAATGCACCGGCATCTGCCTTTGAGAGTACACCTCCCAATCGCTTTGCCCCTAGAACATTGGCGAGTTTACTCATATTACCAAGTGTAAAAATAGGATCAAGGTGCGCACCGAACATTTCCGAATAATTCTCAATGATAGCATTGGCTTCACCTTGCCATATTGCACTTCCCCAGGTCTTATCATTGGAGAAATCATAGTTACCGTTTTCATCAACAACCACATCACCTAGCTTCCGGTCAATGATGTCAGAGACCGTTTTTCCTGCTTGTATGGTGTTTGTCATCGCCGGAGCACGTACAAGCAAATCATCTGCGGTTGTCCCAAGTGCTTTGATAGTCCAATCTGCTGCGTACTGTCCTAACCCTCTGACACCATTCTCTTTAATATAGGATTTAAATCCCTGTTGAGCCATTTTTTCAGCCGTTTCTTTACCTATGACCTTTGCGGCGACTTTAGTGCTTCCTTTTGAGAATGTAGACAAACCGTTGAATCCGCCACCAGTCAAAATGAAATCCAACATAAATGAAGGCATATATCCAGTCATGACACCGGCTCTGTTCCAAAAGTCGGCATTTCCCCCGTATCTTTCCTCTGCCTGTTGTTTCTCATGGATTGCACCCATCATCATATCATGGGATTCACGCTCGCCCTCTGTGGCATTATCACCTTTGAGTTTGTCGGAATTCATCATGGTCATGGCATCCACCATATCACCCATACCGAAATCCCACGTGCGTACATCACCCATAGTACGACCAAAACCACGCCAAAAGCCTACATCAACCCCATTTTCACGGTCTTTCTGTTCTTCAAGGTTCTTGATGAGCTCTTCTGTTTCTCTAATGGCTACTCTCAATGCGCTGTTTTCCTTGTCTGATTGCTGGCGCGGTGTGTAAGTGGCTGCTCCCAATATGGCAGCGAGCGGCGCTTTGTTCTTTTCCGTTTCTTCTACCCATTCCTTATGCACTTCGGAGGCTCTTTCCGCTTGCTTAGCTTTTAACTCCTGCAAACGGAGATTAGCCTTGCGTAACTGTCCGCCGATTGACATATCGGCAGCTTGTCGGTACCGGAAACTCTCGATGTCAGCAAGAGGTTTACTAGTAGTCTTGTTACCAAGTGGAGTAATATATGTTTTTTCCAGTTTCCCATTTTCAGGATTAAACTGCATTTTACCCTCTTTAGTTTGCAATCCGGGATTCAACCCGTATTCTTGTATATTGTCTACACGTTCATTTGCGTCTTGTATCTGTGTTTCCACATTCTGCATCATACGGTTTGTACCGGCAATCATCTCTGCTTTTTCTTGTTCAGTAGGTTGCCACACCTGTTCCGTTTGTACGGCAGGTTCCGGTACGGGTGTTTGAATCTTTCCGAAGCCTATATTATTCTCAAACTCTTCAAACGGTTCCATCTCATAACCATCTTTCACAAGAGCATCATAAGCTGCCCTGCGTTTTGTAGAATCCGATAAGTTCTTGCGGAAATCTTCTTCACTCTCCATGTCGTAACCATCAGAAACAAACGTATCGTATAGTTTCTTTATTTTATCCTCATTTTCAGGCATAATGTTTCATTTATGATGTTGGACTTTTCTTTTTATTACTGCTGTTATCTCCGGCTGTTGGACTTTTCTTCTTATTCGATGCCGTTTCAACTTCACCGGCAAGTTGGCTGATGGGTTTTGGAGTAGAGACATTCTTTTCTTTTGCCCCCATTACATCATTTTCTGTGGTTTTCACATATTGGTGAGTCTTAATACCTAACCGTTTAGCCTCACGCTGCACCGCTCTCTCATAATCTTCTTTCGTATCATAGTAAGTGGTCTTACCATCGATAGTAAGTGTCATCCTCTTCTTATTGCCGCCACTACCGCCACGGTTATAATACCCAGCTCTAGCATTGGATGCGGAAGCAGAAGCGCGCGAAGCAACTGCCTTAGCCTTCTCTGTATCAACCTTAGCCTTTGCAAGATCATCAGCATATTCGGCCTCCACTCTTTTACGTTCTGCATCAGCTTCGGTCGCTGATATTTTATTGTTCTGGAGCTTAACGTTGAGGTCGAACATCTGTTTATCTCGTTTTTCCTTTGCGTCCGCAATACCATCTGCTCTTTTCTCGCGTGCCAACTGATGTCTCCAGTTGCGATCATCTCTCGCTTTTGCATCATCAGCCTGCATAGCACCAAATAAGCCGTTCAAATAAGCCCGGGAATTCTCATTACGTTCTTTCATTAATCGGTCATACCTAACCTGTAGCCTTTCCGAAGCTGTGTTTTTTCCACTGTACATATTCGGCGCACCCTGTGTTGTAAAGTACAGATTGGAGAGAGCAGATATACCATCACCAATTGCAGCAAAAATTTGGTCACGTTTCTGCTTTTTCTTCTCTTTAGCAAGTTCTTCGTCAGTTGGTGGAGTATAAGGATTAAGTTTCTTGAACAGTTCAGCGTATGAAAGGGCACCACCGTCCGAGCCTTCTTGCTTGGTCGGAGGTGGCGGTGTAGTAGTTGTGTCAGGTTTAGGTGCGGTAACAACAGGAGCCGCAGCCGCTTTTTGTTCCGCCCATTCCTGTGTACCCTTTACAGGTGGAGATGCAGAAGAACCGTCTTGTTGCTGTTCGTGCCATTCTTTAGAACCTTTCGGAGAAGGTGTGCCACCTCCATTACCTAATATATCATCATATGTTGCCATTAGTTACCTCCACATTAAAATGGCATTTTGCTTGCCGCACTCGTTACTCCTTGTACGGCTCCGGCTATCGCTTCTGCCTTACCTTTTTCTAACTGATTGAGTTGCTCAACAAAAGCATTGTCATTCTGCATATAGGTGGCCTCGATGTTATCTTTGCGTGCATCAGCCTGTGATGCAATCTGTGATGTTGCATCAGCAAGAGCCTTACTGTTTGCTTCCTTCGCTGCTGCTACACTTTCATCAGTACCACCCATTACAGCCTGTACACCTGCTGCCTGCCTATTACGGTTCTTGATACTCTCTTCCGTCTGCGTGAGAATACGTTGCGCATCGGCTCGTTGCGTATAATCCTCATTGTACCTGCGATCATACCAATTTTGGTTCTTCTGTCGCTGCGCCTCAACGTTGCTCTTAATTTTCTTCATTGCTTTCGATGCAGAGATACCGCCAAATATGCTACCTGCCGCTCCTATAGCACTTCCAATTAATCCCATAAGACCTTTGTTTTAATTATTAAAAGTTATACCTCATTTGCGAAAGTAAGCCCTTATCTTCGCAACATCATTTTATCTTTTTACACTAATAATCATTATGGTATGGCAAAAGGGAAAAAGACAGGAGGACGACAAAAAGGAACACCTAACAAAATAACAGCATTGGCCAAAGGCATGATTGAAAAATGGCTTGAAACTCACAATACGATACCTGAAGGGGATATGTCACCGCTAATAATGCAAGACTTTTTAGAACTTGATCCTAAAGACCGAGTGAAGGTTTCTATGGAGTTCATTAAAATAATTATGCCGAGAAACATCAGCATTGATGATAACGAAATTCACCTTACCATTGAAGATAAGCTGGTCGAGCTTGCCGGAGATGAAGAGGAAGAATAATCTATTTCTCTCTACTTTAGACGTAAGAAGCTCCTCTGGGGGAGAATTATAATACAGTTTTGCTTGGAAGCGATGTCCGAAAGGATGTCGCTTTTCTTCATAAAAACAAAAACCTACAAAGAAAAAGTTCCTTGTAGGTTCGGATAAATCAGAAGCCCTTTCCTTTCTGCCGCTGATATACTACCGTCTGATTCTTATCAAGATTGACGATTTTAAACATCACCATAGAACGGTTAGGAATATCTGGGGGCAACATTGTCACAAGTCGTGCTATAACATCGTCCACGTTGTTGAATCCTACATCAGTCAACTCTGCAACTTTCTGCCCATTGTGGTAAGCCGCCCCATTTACCATATATCGGAATGATAATCTAAAATGCGTATCTTCCTGCTTCTGCTCGCGAACAGATGTCTTACCGGAGAAGAAGATGAAATCAACCACTTTCTCGTTTAATTCCCAAGCAGGTGAATAATCTATCTTTATATAACCCCGTGTTACCTTATGTCCAGCAGCATGATTCATCGCAAATGCAACCTCATCAATTGAAGCTCTCACGTCATTCTGTGCCACAGTACCCCACGTATGCCGGAATGTATAAACCGAATACCGTTCTTCTTTGGCCATTCCCATGGCCTCACATATTTGCCTAATTCCACTGTTAACATTAGAACCAAAACTGTCAGATGTAGTCATACGCTGATAGAAATTGAACAGACGATCGTCATCCCCCTTCGTATTGAGGTATTTATCGAAGAGCGGTTGAATAATTGCCGGCACGCGCATTTCCATATATGCACCGTCGGCACGAAACTTCTTTGTCTTGGCGCGCTGATAGTGAATGATGCCATTCCGATAATCCTGCTTTTTCAAATTGTATAGATCAACTGTGTTGATTCCTGCCAAACAAAGCACCATCATGGCTATATCACGTCCAAACTCCGTCTGTGGATATTTCATCTTACTTTCCGGCAGAGGAAATGAAAAGAATTCCCGACACGCTTCGGGTGTAATGGCTAGTTTTTCTGCACGATCTGCCGAAGGAATCTCCACTTTCACCCATGGATTAGTCTTTATACGAATAATCCCATTATCATAGTCGTTATACTCCAGAATAGCAGCTTTAAATACCTGTCGCATACAGATAGGATACATCTCCTTAGCTCGGTGTGTCTGTTCAAGCGACTTAATCCACCTATTCATCAAGTGCGATGTGAGGTGTGAGAACATTATCTGCGTTGTTCCTAAAAAACGCTCCAAATGTTGCAATGCCAGCTGATAGTTCTTAGCATTACGTTGTTGACCGTTGTCAATCATTCGGTTGATATGCTTTCGTGCATAATCTGAAAAACAAACATCATCATTCCCACTTGCAAGGAACTCGACTACCTCCTTGACTGTCCAATGCTCAATATTTTTGCTGTTAAGCCTCTCTGCATATTCCAATATTCTCTGTGAACAGAATTGCAGGACATACGGGTCTTTAATCTCATTAGTTTTGGTAAGTTCCTTCTTCGTCACCATCTTGTCTGTCTTAATGAACGCAGAGCTTCGATGATGAGTCACCCGGATATACACCGGATAAAATCCGTCAGCCCGTGCCGTTCTCACTACTGCTTTCAATGTTGCCATTTTATATTCATTTTATAATTAAACATTCTGTTTGGGTGTACTGTGTTCCAAAGCGATTATTCCGTGTTTCAATGTGATTGGGGCAAAACGTCCGTAACTTATTGACTATACGGAGAAAGCATTTGTACAACACTTGTACAACACTGTTGTCAAAACTGCATAACTATTGTACAACATTTGCGTTTATTCTACTCATTTTTTGTGCAAAATGCACGTACATCTTAAAAATACAATAGGCGGTAAGCCTTTGTAAATGAAAAGCATACCGCCTAATTAACTGAATATCAGCTATACCGCCTTTATCCCTCGATTGCAGCCTGCGCCGCCGCCAATCTGGCAATCGGCACTCTGAATGGAGAACAACTAACGTAGTTCAAACCTACCCGGTGACAGAACTTCACTGAAGAAGGCTCACCACCATGTTCACCACAAATACCACATTTCAGATCCGGACGGATAGCACGGCCCTTTTCTGTAGCCATACGTACCAACTGTCCCACACCATTCTGATCGAGAACCTGGAACGGGTCTACTTTCAAAATCTTCTTTTCCAGATAAACAGGAAGGAAAGAAGCTATATCATCACGAGAATAACCGAAGGTCATCTGCGTTAAGTCATTTGTACCGAATGAGAAGAACTCGGCAGAAGAAGCGATACGGTCGGCAGTCAAAGCGGCACGCGGAATTTCAATCATTGTACCCACTTTGAAGTCAATGCTATCTCCTACTTCCTCAAACAACTTCTTAGCTTCCGCACGGATTACATTTTCCTGCTCCTTGAATTCATACAAGATACCAGTTAATGGAACCATGATTTCCGGATGAGTTTCCACTCCTTCTTTCTTCAATTCGAGTGCAGCACCCAAGATGGCACGTGTCTGCATCTGTGTAATTTCAGGATAAGTATTTCCCAGACGGCAACCACGGTGACCCAACATCGGGTTATGCTCACACAATGATTCTACACGTTGCTGGATATATTGCAGGCTCACACCCATAGTATCTGCCATTTCCTGCTGTCCCTTCAAATCGTGAGGAACGAACTCATGCAAAGGAGGATCGAGCAAACGAACCGTTACCGGACAACCAGCCATTGCTTTAAAGATACCCTTAAAGTCTTCTTGTTGATATGGAAGAATCTTAGCCAATGCTTTACGACGTCCTTCCGCATTTTCCGCCAAAATCATTTCACGCATTGCCTTGATCTTTTCACCTTCGAAGAACATGTGTTCCGTACGGCAAAGCCCAATACCTACTGCACCGAAGTTACGAGCCACTTCCGCATCATGAGGAGTATCTGCATTCGTACGTACCTGCAGACGAGTATACTTATCAGCCAGCGTCATTAATTCGGCAAAGTCACCGGAAAGTTCTGCAGCCTGTGTTTCTACCTTACCATTATAAACTACACCTGTACTTCCGTTCAGAGAGATATAATCGCCTTCTTTCAACACAACACCGTCAATTTCTACGGTACGGTTTTTATAATCGATATTCAATGCACCTGCACCTGATACACAACATTTACCCATACCACGAGCCACAACAGCAGCATGAGAAGTCATACCGCCACGAGCCGTAAGAATACCTTCGGCAACTGCCATACCGGCCAAGTCTTCCGGAGAAGTTTCGATACGAACCATTACCACACGTTTACCGGCAGCATGCCATTCAGCAGCGTCGTCAGCAAAGAACACCACCTGACCGGTTGCAGCACCCGGAGAAGCCGGAAGACCACGAGTCAACACTTTGGCTTTCTTCAAAGCATCCTTATCGAATACAGGGTGAAGCAATTCATCGAGTTTATTCGGTTCCACGCGCATCAAAGCAGTCTTTTCGTCAATCATGCCCTGACGGAGCAAATCCATAGCGATCTTCACCATAGCAGCACCTGTACGCTTACCGTTACGTGTCTGAAGGAACCAGAGTTTACCTTCTTGTACGGTGAACTCCATGTCCTGCATATCTTTATAATGATTTTCCAGTTTAGTCTGGAGAGCATCTAATTCTTTATAGATTTCCGGCATTGCCTCTTCCATGGAAGGGAACTTCGCTGCGCGAACATCTTCGGTCACACCAGCCAATACAGCCCAACGTTGAGAACCAATCTTGGTGATCTGTTGCGGAGTACGGATACCGGCCACTACGTCTTCACCTTGTGCGTTAATCAGATATTCACCATTGAAAAGGTCTTCACCCGTACCGGCATCACGTGAGAAACAAACACCAGTAGCCGAAGTTTCACCCATATTACCGAACACCATAGCCTGTACATTGACAGCTGTACCCCATTCATCAGGTATACTTTCCATCTTACGGTAAAGGATAGCGCGTTCATTCATCCATGAATCAAATACGGCACATATAGCTCCCCAAAGTTGTTCGTATGCACCAGTCGGGAAATCTTTTCCGGTCTGTTCCTTTACGGCAGCTTTAAATTTCTTTACGAGTTCCTGCAAGTCTTCCACTTTCAACTCGTTATCCAGTTCTACCCCTTTCTCTTTTTTCACCTCTTCGATGATTGCTTCGAAGGGGTCGATATCTTCTTTATTGGTAGGCTTCATGCCCAATACTACGTCACCGTACATCTGCACAAAACGACGATAAGAGTCCCATGCAAAGCGTGCATTACCTGTCTTACGGATAATACCTTCTACCACTTCGTCATTCAATCCCAAGTTCAGAATCGTATCCATCATACCCGGCATAGATGCGCGCGCACCGGAACGTACAGACACCAACAAAGGATTTTCAACGTCACCGAATTTAGATTTCATCAACGTTTCCACGTGAGTGATTGCTTTTACCACTTCATCTTTCAGCAGCTCAACCACTTTATCACGTCCTAACGTATTGTATTCCGTACAAACATCTGTAGTTATTGTGAATCCGGGAGGGACAGGAATTCCGATTAAATTCATTTCTGCAAGGTTGGCTCCCTTACCACCGAGCAAATTCTTCATGTCAGCCTTTCCTTCTGCCTGACCATTACCAAAGGTATAAACTCTTTTTTTATCCATAATATTGTGTTTAAAGTTACATTATGATTTTTTTCTGTTCGCAAATCTAAGGATATTTCGCAAACTTGAAAACTTTTTGCGAAAAAACTTTCTATCAAAATGCAATTTCGACATTACAATCCGGAATATTTCTGTATACCCGAATTTTTTCCAAAAAAAATACCTACTTTTGCAAAGTAATTATTAGACTGGTGTAAAAGTGGCAAGAAAGAAAAAAGAGCTTCCCTTATTGGAGAAGGTAACAATCATGGATGTGGCTGCCGAAGGAAAAGCCATCGCAAAAGTAAACGACCTGGTGATTTTTGTTCCCTATGTAGTGCCGGGTGATGTCGTAGACCTGCAAATCAAGCGTAAAAAGAATAAATATGCCGAAGCTGAAGCGGTGAAGTTTCACGAGCTGTCGCCCAATCGCGCTGTTCCTTTCTGCCAACACTATGGCGTATGCGGTGGCTGCAAGTGGCAAGTGCTCCCCTATTCGGAGCAGATCAGATATAAGCAAAAGCAAGTGGAAGATAATTTGAGACGTATCGGGAAAATCGAACTTCCCGAAATTTCTCCGATTCTCGGTTCTGACAAGACGGAATTCTACAGGAACAAACTGGAATTCACCTTCTCAAATAAACGCTGGTTGACAAACGAAGAAGTTCGTCAGGATGTGAAGTATGACCAGATGAATGCGGTGGGTTTCCACATTCCGGGAGCCTTTGACAAGGTGCTGGCTATTGAGAAATGCTGGTTACAGGATGATATATCCAACCGTATCCGCAACGCTGTACGTGACTACGCTTACGAACACGATTACTCTTTCATCAATCTGCGCACACAGGAAGGTATGCTGCGGAATATGATTGTACGCACCTCTTCAACTGGCGAACTGATGGTAATCGTCATTTGCAAGATTACAGAAGATCACGAAATGGAACTGTTCAAGCAGTTACTCCAGTTCGTAGCGGACTCTTTCCCTGAAATCACTTCTCTTCTATACATTATTAATAATAAGTGCAACGACACAATCAATGATTTGGATGTGCATGTATTTAAAGGGAAAGATCACATCTTTGAAGAAATGGAGGGACTGCGTTTCAAAGTAGGACCGAAATCATTCTATCAGACCAACTCGGAACAGGCTTATAACTTATATAAAGTAGCCCGTGAATTTGCCGGATTAACAGGCAACGAACTGGTATATGACCTCTATACAGGAACGGGAACAATCGCCAACTTCGTATCACGCCAGGCTCGCCAGGTAATCGGTATCGAATATGTGCCGGAAGCTATCGAAGACGCAAAGGTAAATGCAGAAATCAATGATATCAAGAATGCATTGTTTTATGCCGGTGATATGAAGGATATACTGACGCAGGATTTCATCAATCAGCATGGACGCCCGGATGTAATCATTACTGATCCTCCTCGTGCCGGTATGCACCAGGATGTAGTTGATGTCATCTTGTTTGCCGAACCGAAACGGATTGTGTATGTAAGTTGTAATCCTGCTACTCAAGCACGGGATTTGCAATTACTCGATGAGAAATACAAGGTGAAAGCCATTCAACCGGTAGATATGTTCCCTCACACCCACCACGTAGAAAATGTGGTGTTGCTGGAACTTCGATAATCCGTGGTGATAATAGAATTTCAAAAGAAAAAAGAAATGGGAAAAAGACCTAGAAGAACTCCTGCTGAAAAAGCACGTGCTCAATATACCAATTATGCAGTGAAAGAACCCATGGAACTAATGGAGTTCCTGGCTGCCAAGATGCCGGACGCAAGTCGTACGAAATTAAAATCGTTGTTAAGCAAACGGGTTGTATTTGTTGATAATGTGATAACCACACAATTCAACTTTCCTCTTGAAGCGGGCATGAAAGTGCAAATCAGCAAACAAAAGGGAAAAAAAGAATTTAATAACAGACTGCTGAAAATCGTGTATGAAGACGCATATATCATTGTTGTCGAAAAGATGCAAGGACTTTTATCAGTCAATACAGAAAGACAGAAAGAGCGCACAGCCTATACAATACTTAACGAATACGTGCAACGTTCCGGACGTCAATTCCGTGTGTTTATCGTTCATCGCCTGGACAGGGACACTTCCGGCCTGATGATGTTTGCTAAAGACGAAAAAACACAGCGGACACTACGTGATAACTGGCACGATATCGTGACTGACCGTCGATATGTAGCTGTGGTGGAGGGAAGTATGGAAAAAGATTATGATACAGTCGTTTCCTGGCTGACTGATAAAACGCTTTATGTAAGTTCCAGTGAATATGATGACGGTGGATCAAAATCTATTACCCACTATAAGACCATCAAACGTGCCAACGGATATTCTCTGTTGGAACTCGATTTGGAAACCGGCCGAAAGAATCAGATTCGTGTACACATGCAAGATTTAGGACATCCTATTATCGGTGATGGAAGATATGGAAGAGAAGATGCTCCCAACCCTATCGGACGACTGGCACTCCATGCTTTCAAACTTTGTTTCTACCATCCGGTAACGGGAGATTTGATGGAGTTCGAGACGCCTTATCCGGCGGAGTTTAAGAAGTTGTTTCTGAAAAAATAAAGAAAATACGTTCAAAAAGAAAAGGAGTTAAATCAATTGATTTAACTCCTTTTCTTTTAAAATCATATCTTATTCTATTGCATCTGCAACTCAATATAATCAATATATTCTCCATCAAGATACAAGTCACCTTGCAAATAACGTCCTCTAACACGAACGCCTCTTATCTCACGTAAGGCAAAATCACGTCCATAATCAAGGTACAATGTGCCATAATCAACCCACCACCGAAAAGGCAAATCACCTGCAGGTCTACCATCATAATCATAAACCTGATAGTCTATTCCCAGTCCATTATTATCTAAGCGAATACCACTTTCTATCGGATTATAATCAGAACCGAACCACAAATCACCCACCCAGGTGCGTCCCATCAAATCATCATAAATATCTTCATCGTCTTCACACGAAGTAAAGCCAACCAATAAAGTCAGCATCATCAAGATACCTGCATATCTCTTTATCATTTTCATAATTCTCTAGTTTATTGCGTTTATTAATACAAAATTAGCATTTTATATTTACTATACATCACAAGCCACAAGTTTTTTGTACCTTTGCAAAGATAATATTAAATTTTCCACATGAAACTTCTTTGGCTTGATTTAAATAGTTCGTACGCTCATTCTTCGCTGGCATTGCCAGCCTTACATGCCCAGATAGCAAATAATACAGACATTGAATGGTGTACGGTCTCCGCCACTATCAATGAAAATACCGGTAGTGTCGTCAATCAAATCTACCGCCATCAACCGGACATCATTGCAGCTACCAACTGGCTATTTAATCACGAGCAACTCCTGCACATCGTTTCACGCGCAAAAGCGTTACTACCTCACTGCTGTGTTATACTCGGAGGTCCCGAGTTTTTAGGAGATAATGAAGCTTTCTTATATAAGAACAAATTTGTAAGCGGAGTGTTTCGCGGAGAAGGCGAAGAAGTATTTCCTTTATGGTTAAAAGTGTGGAATCAGCCAAGAAAAGAATGGAAATCAATCACAGGACTCTGCTATCTGGATGAATCGGAAGCATACCATGACAACGGGCTCGCCCGTGTCATGAACTTTTCCGAATTAGTCCCTCCTGAAGAGAGCCGTTTCTTCAATTGGAGCAAACCCTTTGTGCAATTAGAAACTACCCGCGGATGTTTTAACACCTGTGCCTTTTGTGTCAGTGGAGGTGAAAAACCGGTTCGCACCCTATCTCTTGAAGCAACCCGGAAACGTCTTGACGTGATACACCAACACGGAATCAAGAATGTACGGGTACTGGACCGCACTTTCAATTACAACAACAAACGGGCAAAAGAATTACTAAATCTATTCCGCGAATACCCGGATATCTGTTTTCATCTGGAAATTCATCCTGCACTCCTTTCCGATGAACTCAAACAGGAATTAGCCACCCTTCCTAAAGGACTGCTGCACCTGGAAGCCGGAATCCAAAGCCTTCGGGAAAACGTGCTTGAACAAAGCCGGAGAATAGGCAAGCTCTCCGATGCTTTGGCCGGACTCAAGTATCTATGTTCCCTTGAAAACATGGAAACCCATGCCGACTTAATAGCAGGGCTCCCACTCTACCATCTATCAGAAATTTTCGATGATGTCCGTACTTTAGCAGAGTATGGCGCAGGAGAAATCCAACTGGAATCCCTCAAATTACTTCCGGGCACCGAAATGAAAAGAAGAGCGGACGAATTAGGTATACAGTACTCTCCACTCCCTCCATACGAAGTTCTTCAAACTCGTGAGATCACCGTAGATGAATTACAGACAGCACATTATCTGTCCCGCCTGTTAGACGGTTTCTATAATACCCCAACTTGGCGAAGCATCACACGGATACTCATTCTCGAAAACCCTCATTTTATACATGAGTTACTCGATCATTTAGTTCAAACAGATGTGATTGACACCCCTCTTAGCCTGGAAAAAAGAGGATTAATCCTCTATGACTTCTGCAAGAATCATTATCCCGACTACCTGACACAAGTCAGCATTGCATGGATAGAAGCGGGTATGTCATTAAAAAAAGCTCCGGCAGAAAAAGTAAGAACCAAAAGACAGCTACCACCTGAAAACTGGGAAATAGAATACGGAGCATATCGCGAGAATCTACGATTATGTTTCCTTCCCACCGATGAAGAAGGACATGGTTACTGGTTTGGTTTTGAGTCGGAGATTCAGAAGATACAACCGGTTTTCAAGGCTAAAAAACTATCATAAATAAAAGAAAAGTATTCTCATATTATGTGAAATTATTATTAGTCGCTGATCGTTTAGAGCAGCATTTCCTGTTTTCCACCGTCCATACAATAAACTTTACTAGCACAGTGTATGGACATTCGAAAATATCAATTCAATATTTTTTGCCTATTATTGTTCCCCTTATCCGCAACAGGACAAGAATGGAACAAACAGGATTCATTGAGACTTCAGCAAATGCTGGAATCCGGTCAGGAGATCAAGATAAATAGAAAGTTTATCGAAAAAGTAGAGCAAAACATGTACTCTCGAAAACCATTTGTAGATTTTGATCCCACACTACCGACTTTAAAATCTTCCATGATTTTTTCGAAACCTTCCATTCGCACTTATCAGACATTCCTAAAACCGGGTTCCACCTTTTTACCCACTTACTCCTGGTTAAGAATAAACAAGAATCTTGTGCTGCACAGTAAAAGTAATTTTGCAGAAAATTCCAGTTGCTTTCATATCCAAAGCCAAATAGAATATAATTTATCTCCCAAATGGTCTCTCAACATATATGGCGTACAAAACCTTGATACCCGAAAACACCGGGGCCTCCCTTCCGAAGTGGAACCCACCCAATTGGGTAGTAATGTTGTTCTCAAAATAAGTAAAAACTGGAAAATAAAAACAGGGGTACAATACCAATACAATGTCCTCCGCAAAAGATGGGAATGGATACCTCAAATTAGTGTTTCATACGAATGGTAACCCGTGCCGACAATCAGGAATCGAAAAGTTTTAGAAAACAAGAAAGCATATTTTCCATTTATTCTCGTACCTTTGTCATACGATTAAATATGCTATCATAATGAAGAACTTTATCAAGGGATTCCGGTTTACCCCCTCTAATTATCCGGCAGAAGTAGAAGCAAAAATACAGAAATACAGAAAGCAAGGTTATAAACTTCCACCGCGCAAAGTACTCCGTACTCCCGAGCAACTGGAAGGTATCCGGGAAAGTGCCAAAATCAATACGGCACTGCTGGACTATATTTCAGAGAATATCCGGGAAGGCATGTCCACCGAAGAAATTGATGTGCTAGTGTATGATTTCACTACCAGTCACGGTGCCATCCCTGCCCCACTCAACTACGAAGGCTTTCCCAAAAGTGTCTGTACTAGCATCAACGATGTAGTGTGTCACGGAATACCCAATAAAAATGAGATTCTGAAAAGCGGAGATATTATCAATGTAGATGTTTCCACCATTTACAAAGGATATTTTTCCGATGCATCCCGTATGTTTATGATTGGAGACGTCAACCCTGATATGCAAAAGTTAGTACAGGTAACCAAAGAATGTATGGAAATAGGAATTGCTGCCGCACAACCCTGGAAACAGCTGGGTGATGTAGGCGCCGCCATCCAGGAACATGCAGAAAAGAACGGATTCAGCGTAGTCCGTGATCTCTGCGGACATGGTGTAGGGATGCAATTCCATGAAGAACCGGACGTAGAACATTTCGGACGCCGGGGCACAGGCATGATGATTGTGCCGGGCATGACCTTCACCATCGAACCCATGATTAATATGGGAACCTACGAAGTGTTTGTAGATGATGCCGACGGATGGACTGTCTGTACCGACGACGGACTGCCTTCCGCCCAATGGGAAAATATGATTCTGATTACTGAAACCGGAAACGAAATTCTGACATATTAATGGAACTGATTCTACTTATTGTTATTGCCGTGTTAATGATAGTCCTACTTGTATTATCACTAACCAAAGGCAACAATCAAACTCAAGCAGAACAATTACAAATAGCCTTGCGCCAGCAAATGCAGGAAAACCGGGAAGAACTGAACCGCAGCATCCGGGAACTTCGCATGGAAATGACGCAAACGCTGAACCAGAATATGCAACAGCTCCAAGATGTTCTGCACAAGAATATGATGACTACCGGAGAACTGCAACGACAGAAATTCGACATGATGGCCCGCCAGCAGGAAGCATTACTGAAATCCACCGAGAAACGACTGGATGATATGCGCCTGATGGTGGAAGAAAAGCTCCAGAAAACCCTGAATGAACGTATCGGCCAATCATTCGAAATCGTCCGTTCGCAACTTGAGAACGTGCAAAAAGGACTGGGAGAAATGAAATCTCTTGCTCAAGATGTCGGCGGACTAAAAAAGGTATTGAGCAACGTAAAGATGAGAGGAACGTTCGGCGAAGTCCAACTGGGTGCACTCTTAGAACAAATGATGAGCCCCGAACAGTACGACGCCAATGTCAAAACCAAAAAGAGCGGAACCGAATTTGTAGAATTTGCCATCAAACTTCCGGGAAAAGATGACGCCAACAGCACCGTCTACCTCCCCATCGACGCCAAATTTCCGAAAGATGTATACGAACAATATTATGACGCATTCGAAGCGGGAGACGCAGCATTGATGGAATCGTCTGGCAAGCAATTGGAAAATACAATCAAAAAGATGGCAAAAGACATCCATGATAAATATGTAGACCCGCCTTTTACCACAGATTTTGCCATCATGTTCCTCCCGTTTGAAAGCATATATGCCGAAGTAATCCGACGTACCAGTCTCATCGAAACACTCCAAAAGGAGTATAAGATTGTAGTTACAGGTCCGACAACATTAGGCGCCATCCTCAACAGTCTCCAGATGGGATTCCGCACACTTGCTATCCAAAAACGTACCGGAGAAGTCTGGACCGTATTGGGAGCTGTCAAAACAGAATTCAGTAAATTCGGAGGGTTACTTGAAAAAGTACAAAAGAACTTGCAAAGCGCTGGTGACCAACTCGAAGAAGTCATGGGAAAACGAACACGTGCCATCGAACGCAAACTGCGGCAAGTGGAACAGTTGCCACACGAAGAAAGCCAAAAGATTCTCCCTATTGACGTAGAGGACGATTTGACAGATTACTAACTGATATTATTTAGGCACGGATTACACGATAAACACGGAAAGAAAATAAACTTATCCGTGCAATTCGTATAATCCGTGCCTAAAAAATCAAAGAAAGTGTTTCGACACACCTCGACACTAAACAGAAAATGCTCTACAACATTTCCATATCACATCAATCCGCATAACTCCGCAAAGCCAAATTCTTCACCCAAAGAACGAAGATACCCGTCAGAATCAGATTCAATACCAGAGTAAGCACTGAAATAACCAATGCCGGACCACCCAAGTTATATCCCAATGCAATGAAAATGATTCCGGCCCCTACCTCACCACGGGTAAACATACCGATGGAAAGAGCCAGTCGCTCACTTAATTTCCGGTCACGATAGAAGAACATCGGACAAAGTTTTCCTATATTCGACAATAAAGAGACAATCACCACATGAAACATAATCATTCCCCACGACATCATCTCCTGCGATCCCGTTACAGAATAAGAACCTGCATGAGTCTCCGCAAAGTTCACTCCGATAAAATGCGGCATACTCATTCCCACCAGAAACATGAAGAAAAATGAAATCCCGGTAGACACCTTTCGTTCCACAGGTGTGTCATGTTCCTTATGTTTCATAATCATACCCAGAACAAATGCCGGCAACAGGACTTCAATATGAATACTTCCCTCGTCCCCATACAATTCTTTACTCCCCAGATACAGTATTTGAGTAGCCAGAAATATAATCACTGAATAAAAGAGGATAGCCTTCCAATCCTGACGCCAATCATACTTATTCAATCTTTGCCAGCCGATCGACAAAAACAAGAACACAATCACCACCACAATAATCAACTGCCAGCGCAGCCCGATCATCATAATCTGAAGAGGAATCATTAAAAGAATCGTATCCAAGTCATCGAAAATTGCCAATACCTGTATCTTCTTATAAATCCAACTGGACTTCAGTCCGATAGCCGCCAACATCGTAAACAGAATACCGGCTGATGTAGGTGCAGCAAAACGGCTTAACAATAAATTCTCCTTCCACGCTTCCCAACTATTCCAAAACTCGGGCGGAAGCAAAATAAACACATAATAAATGGCAATCATAAACCACGGTAAAGCAGCCGTAGCCATTGCAATAAAATAATCTTGAGCGTAACTTTTCCACCGCGTTTTATCAAGGACGAACTCACGGCCTACATTAATCATTATAAAACTAAGACATACATAGAGTAGTACATTCGATATGGATTTAACAGCTCCATACCCATCTCCTGCCATCATCGGCAGGAATTGCGAAACCACGAGCCCCAACATCAGGAAGCCCGAAAAAGACAGAACTTTTCTCATATTTATAGTTGTTTGTTGCTAAAAAGTAATTGCCAAGGAAAGCTCTGCAGACAGAAGGCAATCACCTGGTGTATTAAAAACTAACCGCAAGTCAATTTGTTCAGAACATATCTCTGAAAAATTGCTTGCGGCAGTATTTTTAATCCAGCTTCAGTACGGCGAGGAAGGCTTTTTGCGGCACTTCCACGTTACCGATTTGTTTCATTCGTTTTTTACCTTTTTTCTGCTTTTCAAGCAGTTTACGTTTACGGCTCACGTCACCACCATAACACTTCGCTGTCACATCCTTACGAACAGCCTTAATCGTTTCACGGGAAATAATCTTAGCCCCGATAGCTGCCTGAATGGCAATATCAAACTGCTGCCGCGGAATAAGCTCTTTCAGTTTCTCACACATCCGGCGTCCCATATCGTAAGCATTGTCAATATGCGTCAAAGTAGAAAGTGCATCCACAGGCTCACCGTTCAACAAAATATCCAGCTTCACCAGCTTCGAAGTACGGAAACCATTCGGATGATAATCAAACGACGCATACCCTTTAGAAATACTCTTCAACTTATCATAAAAGTCAATCACAATTTCTCCCAAAGGCATATTGTAATAGATTTCCACCCGGTTACCGGAGATATATTCCTGTTTAATCAATTCACCGCGTTTACCCAGACAAAGCGTCATAATCGAACCGATATAATCAGTCGTTGTAATAATAGATGCTTTGATATACGGCTCCTCGATATGGTCAATCATCGTCGGGTCGGGCATACCACCGGGGTTGTGCACCTCCTTCATATTGCCCTGCTTATCATATATATGGTAGGACACGTTCGGTACCGTAGTAATCACATTCATATCAAACTCACGATCCAGGCGCTCCTGCACAATCTCCATGTGGAGCAATCCGAGGAAACCGCAACGGAAACCAAAACCCAAAGCCAATGAAGACTCCGGCTGGAAAGTCAACGACGCATCATTCAGCTGCAACTTTTCCAAAGACGCGCGAAGATCTTCGAAATCTTCCGCCTCAATCGGGTACACTCCGGCAAACACCATCGGCTTCACCTCCTCAAACCCGGCAATAGCCTTGTCACACGGACGGGCAATATGTGTAATGGTATCTCCCACCTTCACCTCTTTGGAAGTTTTGATACCGGAAATTATATATCCTACATCCCCCGTACGAAGTTCGTTACGAGGCACCATATCCATTTTCAACACCCCTATTTCATCGGCATCATACTCTTTTCCCGTATTGAAAAACTTCACCTTGTCGCCCTTGCGAATCGTGCCGTTTTCAATCTTGAAATAAGCTATAATTCCACGAAAAGAGTTGAATACAGAGTCGAAAATCAAAGCCTGCAACGGCGCCTCTTCATTCCCTTCGGGATGAGGAATACGTTCAATCACAGCAGCCAGTATCTCTTCCACTCCCATACCCGTTTTACCGGATGCACGGATTACCTCCTCGCGCTTGCAACCCAACAGTTCAACGATTTCGTCCTCCACTTCTTCGGGATTGGCGCTCGCCATATCGCATTTATTGATAACCGGAATAATCTCAAGGTCGTGTTCAATGGCCATATACAGATTCGAGATCGTCTGCGCCTGCACTCCCTGCGAAGCATCGACAATCAGCAATGCCCCTTCACATGCAGCGATAGAACGTGACACCTCATACGAAAAGTCCACGTGTCCCGGAGTATCAATCAGGTTAAGGACATACTTCTCCCCCTGATAAGTATATTCCATCTGGATCGCATGGCTCTTGATAGTGATCCCTCTTTCTTTTTCCAGATCCATATTATCAAGCATCTGCCCTGAAGTCACCTGAATGGTGTTAGTAAACTCCAACAGACGGTCGGCCAACGTTGACTTACCGTGGTCAATATGAGCAATAATGCAAAAGTTGCGAATATTCTTCATTCTGAATTCTTATTATTTTAGCTTTTTGGTGTGCAAAGATACGTAAATGGCGGAATAAAAAAAAATGCGTTGATAACATTATGATCATGTACCAACGCATTTTTTTATTGCTTAAGTGAGTTACTCGCTTAGATCAATTTGATGAAGAGTTCACCTTCAACTTCTTCCACAGAGACTTTGTCTTCTCTCAATAACCAGCCAAGGCCGAGGAACAGATCTTTGTCAACCAATTTAGTTGCTTTTTTAAGCTGCTTGGCAGTCATTCCTTCTGTTTCGTTCAGTGCATTCCAGATAGTACCTGCAATTACACCAGCTTTTTCTTTCAACATTTGCTTTGCAATTTTAGTTAGACATGCTTAAAATCATCCGGTCAAAAAGACTTTCAGATTTTATTTCGGGGACAAAGATAGTTATTTTTATGTTATATAACACTTTATTGAGCACTTTTTTATCGTTTTTGTAATAAAAAAGCATTTTTTCTTTCATTTAGGATGCTTTTCGAGATATTCAGACCAAATTCTTGCCGCTTCTTCCACCATTTTAGCGCAAGGACGCTTGCTATAATATTGAGCAGTACGCTCTTCCGGAATCGTTGAAACGGGATCTTTTTTCTTTAATCCCAACAATTCGCCACAAATCAGCGAGCCGTTACGCTTCTTAAATTCAGCCGCCAGTTCTTGCACCACCGCATAATTGGCAGCTTTTCCTTCCCGGTCTGTCGCTTCCGTAGCGCCGGTTTCCAGGCCCGCCACCAAAAACATGCCGCAGGCAGCTCCACACGTTTCACGCATTCGTCCTATCCCCCCACCAAAGGAAGCACCCATACGCAACGCCTGTTCCTGTGTAAATCCATACATATCCGCAAAGGCCGCTACTACCGACTGTGAACAGTTATATCCGCTCTTAAAAAGCTCCACTGCTTTCTGTATTCTATCTTCCATAAACTATTTTGCATTTTTATTTCGCACAAAAATATAAAAAAGTATCTTTGCATCAGATAGGGCGTAAAGATTAAAATCAAAAAAAAGAAAATATGAACAAAACTATTTCATATAAAGAATCGACAGCCATTGCCATCCAAGCTATGATAAGCGCAGCCAGAAAGGATGAATATGCTGACAGGAAAAGAAAAAGTGGTTTTCCCCAAAACAGAAAGAAACGTGATGTCACTCTCAAAGATGTACGTGAATGGAACAAGAGAAGAAATTATAAAGAGGATGCAGGAATTGCCGTCAATGCAATGATGGCGTCAGCTATCAACGACCCCTATGTGGACCTGAATCCACCCTCCAAATTCTAAGAGATAAAACAATGGCTACAACATTCGATATTCAACTCCCTCATTACCCGCGTGGATTTCATTTAATCACGCGTGATATCATTTCACAACTACCAGCACTTCCCGAAAGTGGCCTACTGGTAATCTTTATCAAACACACCTCTGCCGGACTAACTATCAACGAAAATGCAGACCCGGACGTACGGCATGACTTCCAGACATTCTTTAATAAACTGGTTCCCGACGGTGCCCCCTATTTCATCCATACCCTCGAAGGCCCCGACGATATGAGCGCCCATATAAAAGCCTCCCTGATAGGAAGCTCGGTCACTATCCCCATCAAGAATCACCGCCTGAACCTGGGAACATGGCAAGGTGTCTACCTCTGCGAATTTCGCGACGGAGGAGACACCCGTAAATTGAGTATTACTATCCTATAATATTTCCAACGCCATCGGACAATGATCGGAATGTACGGCCTCATTCAGGATATACGCACGTTTCAACAGCGGGCGTACCGGCTCACTAACCATGCAATAGTCAATTCTCCAACCCTTATTTTTGGCACGCGAATTAAAACGATAGCTCCACCAGGTATATTCCTGTTTTTCGGGACAAAGCGTACGGAAAGAATCCACATACCCCGCAGACAGGAAACGTGTCATCCACTCCCGTTCTTCAGGAAGGAAACCACTGTTTGTTGCATTCCGGACAGGATCATGAATGTCGATCGGCTCATGGCAGATATTATAATCACCACAAAGAATCAAATTGGGACGGGACTTCTGCAACTCCATCACATACTTTTGAAAATCTTCCAGCCACACCATTTTAAAAGCCTGGCGTTCGTCCCCGCTCGTTCCCGAAGGGTGATAAACACTGACTACCGATAAGTCTCCGAAATCCGCCCGGATAAAACGTCCTTCATTATCATAAGCCTCCATTCCCATCCCATATTCCACATGGTCCGGTTCCTGCTTGGTAAGTATGGCCACTCCACTGTATCCTTTCTTCTGCGCCGAATACAAATAAGACTTGTAACCCAACGCTTCAAACACCTCTCCCGGATACTGGTCCGGTTGCAGTTTCGTCTCTTGCAGACAAAGAATATCAGGATTCTCCTGCGCCAGCCATTCCGGCAAACCTTTAGATACGGCGGCACGTAGTCCGTTCACATTATAAGTAATAATCTTCATCGATCTATATGTATTGATTTATATTCATTTTATGAAAACAAAAGCATGATATTCAGTACCGAAACAATAATGGCAATCGAATACAACACAAACGTGCTCCAACGACTATTGACATAATCTCCCATCACCTTTCGGGAAGACGTCAGTCCCACCTGCAAAAATACCGTGAAAGGTAATTGAATACTAAGTATCATCTGCGAAATAATCAATCCTTTGAAAGGATCTCCAATAAAGAAAATCAGCAATAAGGCAATTCCCAGAGATAAAAGGACTCCTACCTGCGAATGGCTGTCTTTGATATGATACGATTCACCGAAAATACCCGCAAAGATGGAACCTGCCGCCATTCCGCTCGTAATGGTGGATGAAATACCCGCCATCAGCAATGCCAGTGCAAATACGATGGCAGCATTACTTCCCAACAAAGGTTCGAGCAATGACTTAGCCTGTTGCAGTTCCTCTACCTGAATACCGCTTTTAAAGAAAGTAGCGGCAGCCAGAAGAATCATGGCACTGTTAATCGCCCAGCCGACAATCATAGAGAAAAGAGTATCAAACAACTCATATTTCAAAACCTTCTTAATAGAAGCATCATCTTTCTTATTATATTCGTGACTCTGTATCACCTCCGAATGAAGAAACAGATTATGAGGCATCACTACCGCTCCCAACACACTCATGATAATCAGCATACTTCCTTTCGGAAAAGAAGGAGTCACCCACCCTGCTGTCGCAGCCGGCCAGTCTATTTCCACCAGAAACAGTTCGTAGATAAACGAAAGCCCGATAACGGAGACAAATGCAATGATGGAACGCTCTATCTTTTTATACGAATTAGTGAAAAGCATGATAGAGACAAAAAGCGTAGTCAACACAGCTCCCCATATAATAGGAATATCAAAGAGCATTTCCAACGCAATGGCACCTCCCAGAATTTCCGCTAAAGAAGTAGAAATCGACGCCAATACCGCCGTACCAAGAATAGGTCGCGACACCCATTTGGGAGTGTATTTAGTGGCCGCCTCCGAAAGGCAAAGTCCGGTAACAATCCCCAGGTGGGCAACGTTGTGCTGAAGCACAATCAGCATAATAGTAGACAATGTAACCACCCAAAGTAAGGAATAGCCAAATTCGGAACCGGCGGCGAAGTTAGAAGCCCAGTTTCCCGGATCAATAAATCCTACCGTAACCAGAAGCCCCGGACCAATATATTTAAAAACATCCAGTCCACCCAGATAGCGTTTATGATCTTTGCGTTTTAAGTCTTGAAAAATATTCTTCATTTTTGCATAATAGTTTTAACCTTACAAATATACTTATAAATAACGAGTGAAGGTCAATTTTAGTTCAAAATACCGACAAGTAAGTAAACAACGCCCGGCCCCCTATGGATTCCCGCAAAAAAAAGACCCTCGACAAAATAAATTGCCGAAGGTCTTGAAAAATATCAAATTTTACAAAAATAAAAGAAGTCGATTAATATCCCATCTCATGTAATGCACGACACAATTGGTCAGGACATGAAGTCGGTCTGCCACCACAATGCACTCCTTCAAGTTTTGCGATAACATCCGCTACCTTCATTCCTCTCACAAGGCGGGAAATACCTTGAAGGTTACCATTACATCCTCCCCAGAAAGCAACTTCTTTCACCACTCCATCTTCCACATTCAGTTCGATGTTGGTGCTGCAAGTTCCCTGGGTTCTATACACATATTCCATAACCTTGTCTTATTCTCCCTCTTCCGGCTGCATATTGGTATAAACAGTCTGCACGTCGTCAAATTCTTCCAAACGTTCGATCATCTTATCCAATGTTTCGCGCTGTTCCGGAGTCACCTCTTTCATGTCGTTCGGGATATAAGTGAAGTCTCCACCGACATCTTCAAAGCCACACTCCTCCAGGTGTTTCTGAATAGCGGCATAGCTCTTGGGATTACCATAGATAGTGATTGTTCCTTCTTCATCATCCTCTTCGTATTCATCTTCCACATCATAATCGATCAGATCCAGAATCAGTTCTTCCATATCCAATCCGTCTTTCTTCTTGAAAGTGAATACACATTTGTGGTCGAACAGGAACGCGAGAGATCCCATTGTACCGAGATTACCGCCAAACTTATTAAATACCGAACGAACGTCAGCCACCGTACGGGTTGTGTTATCTGTCAGCGTATCCACAAATACAGCAATACCGTGAGGACCGTATCCTTCGTAAGTCATGCTCTTGTAGTCGCTCTGGTCTTTACCCATTGCGTTTTTGATAGCACGTTCAATATTATCCTTCGGCATATTTTCACGCTTACAAGTAGCGATCACCGAACGCAAAGTCGGGTTATTTTCAGGTTCCGGACCGCCTGCCTTTACAGCTATCGCGATTTGTTTACCCAGTCTTGTAAATGTTTTAGCCATGTGGCCCCATCTTTTCAGTTTAGCGGCCTTTCTATATTCAAATGCTCTTCCCATTGGTTTATATTTTTAGATTGAAATTTTAAGTTTATCTAAGTTTGGCACCCAGCTTATCTTCCAAGTTCTTCACCAGTTTCGACATGATCTTATCAATCATCTTATCATTCAAAGTCTGGCTCTCATCCTGAAGCAGGAAGCTCACCGCATACGACTTCTTGCCTGCTTCCAGATTCTTACCTTCGTACACGTCGAAGAGTTCCACTTCTTTCAACAGCTTCTTCTCTGTTTCGTAAGCAATCTTTTCGATTTCGGCAAACTGCACATTCTTGTCAAGCAACAATGCCAGGTCACGTTTCACAGCAGGGAACTTGGAGATTTCCTTGTAGCTGATCTTCACAGAACGGATAGCTTTCATCAGCTCCTTCCAGTTCAAGTCGGCAAAATACACTTCATTGTCGATATCAAATGCTTTCAACAGCTTCTTAGTCACGATACCGAAGGAAGCAAGACGCTTACCACCCTTCGTATTGATAGAAAGTGCGGCAGCAAAAATATCGTCCGTCAGATTACCGACAACCAGATTGTGCAAATCCAGTCCCAGACGCTTCAATATATTTTCTACATAAGCCTTCAATTCATATACCGAACTGTTCTCATCTGCATGTGCCCATGAATTGGAAACCTTCTTACCGGTTACCCACAAGCCCAAGTGATAATCTTCCGAGTAAGGAGCCAATACCTTCTCTTCATTCTTCTTGTCAGCATCGAAATGATAGCAATTACCGAATTCGAAGAACTTCAAATCAGCATTCTTACGATTTGCATTATGAGCAATACTTTCCAGTCCACCGAACAGCAAAGTCTGACGCATAGCGTTCAAATCCGCACTCAACGGATTCAATAACATCACCAGGTGGTTGGACGGATAAGTCTCCATGCCATCATAGTAAGCAGCACGCGTCAATGAGTTGTTCAGGATCTCATTAAATCCGCAGCCCACCAATTGCTCTGCAATCAGGTTCTGCAATTTATTCGATTTATCATGTTCACCTTTGGTAGTCAGGCTGGAGTTCAGTGTAGTCGGGATTTCAACATTGTTATATCCGTAGATACGAAGAATATCTTCAATCACGTCACAATCACGCTGCACGTCTACACGATAAGGAGGAACAGCTAATGTCAGCCCTTCCGCCGTTTCATTAGTGATCTTCATTTCCAGGCTGGTCACAATGCTCTTGATCGTCTCTACCGGAATTACTTTTCCTACCAAAGAATGTACTTTCTCATAAGCCAGATCAACTATAAAATCGGGTGCAGGAGTAGTGAACACGTCTTTTATTTCAGAAGAAATCGTACCGCCAGCCAGTTCTTTAACCATCAAAGCAGCCAGTTTCAAGCAGTATATCACACTGTTCGGATCGATACCGCGTTCGAAACGGAAAGAAGCATCCGTATTCAAGCCATGACGGCGGGCTGTCTTACGCACCCATGTAGGATGGAAATAAGCACTTTCAATGAATACATCTGTCGTAGCTTCCGTAGAACCGGAGTCCAGTCCGCCGAATACACCGGCAATACACATGGCCTCTTCCTTGTTACAAATCATCAGGTCGCGTTCGTTCAATTTACGTTCCACCTCATCCAGCGTAACGAACGGAGTTCCTTCCGGCATTGTCTTTACAATTACTTCATTGCCTTTTATCTTTCCGGCATCGAAGCAGTGCAACGGCTGACCGAAAGCATGAACGATATAATTAGTAATATCCACTACATTATTAATAGGACGCACCCCGATCAGACGCAATTTGTTTTGCAGCCATTCCGGGCTTTCCTTCACAGTGACACCTTTCACCGTAACACCGGCATAATGCGGACAAGCTTCGCTGTTTTCCACCTTCACTTCAATATTCAAGTCATGGTTTTCCACTTTAAAACCGTCTACCGACGGACGTTGCAAAGTAGCCTGTTTGCCGTTCTGAATCAGATAAGCGTACAAGTCACGAGCCACCCCATAGTGAGAGCAAGCGTCCGCACGGTTAGGCGTAATGTCCACTTCAAGCACATAGTCGCTCTTGATATTATAATAATCCTTGGCAAGCGTACCCGGAACAGCATTTTCCGGCAATACGATAATACCTGCATGATCCGTACCGATACCGATTTCGTCTTCGGCACAAATCATACCAGTAGATTCCACCCCACGGATTTTTGATTTCTTGATGGTAAAACATTCGTCACCGTCATAAAGTTTTGTACCTAAAGTAGCTACCACCACTTTCTGTCCGGCAGCCACATTCGGGGCACCACAAACAATCTGTACCGGTTCACCGTCTCCCAGATTGACAGTAGTAATATGCAAATGGTCAGAATTAGGATGTTCCGTGCAGGTCAGCACTTCACCGATCACCAGTCCTTCCAAACCACCTTTAATGGTTTGCACTTCTTCTACACCACCTGTTTCCAAGCCGATAGAAGTCAACGCAGCAGCCGTTTCATCGGGCGTCAGGTCGAAGTTGACATACTCTTTCAGCCAGTTATAAGAGATATTCATATATTTAATTTTTTATTGTTTCTCAAAAAGATTTGCAAAGTTAATAAGATTTTTCGGTTGACCGAGAAGGTTAGATAAAAAAGTTTATAGTTGATAGTTACCATGCGGAATAACATACAGATAGAAGAAATGTTGCGCAGAGCATTTTCACTATCAGTTATCAACTATTAACTAAAATGGTAACGGTCCATCTCCCGGTGCTCCGAATGGATTCTCCGTCTGCGGTGCAAAATCAGGTGCGGGAGGAGGTATGGAACCAGCATTACCTGTATTCATTTTCGATCCTAACATAGCTCCTGCAGGCTCGCCCGGCATCGGGATCACCATATCGTCCTCCGGATTAGAGAAACGGGTAAACTCACCCTTAAAGCGGAGCAACACCTCGCCTACCGCACCGTTACGATGCTTGGCGATTACAATTTCCGCCATACCGCGCAAGTCATTACCACGATCATCCTGAAATATCTTATAGTATTCCGGACGGTGGATAAAGCACACCATATCGGCATCCTGCTCGATGGCTCCCGATTCACGAAGGTCACTCAACTGCGGTCGTTTACCGTCAATACCTTCACGACTTTCCACACCACGATTCAACTGTGACAGTGCGATAATCGGAATACTCAACTCTTTCGCCAATCCTTTCAACGAACGGGAAATGGTACTAACCTCTTCCTGACGGCTACCAAACGCCATCCCACTCGCATTCATCAACTGAAGGTAGTCAATGATGATGATTCGCACCCCATGTTCGCGTACCAAACGACGCGCTTTGGTTCGAAGTTCAAACACAGACAGAGACGGCGTATCATCCACGTAAAGCGGTGCATCCATCAGATTCTTCAGTTTATAGTCCAGTTGTTGCCATTCATAATTTGCCAACTGCCCGCTTTTGATTTTCTCGCTCGGAATCTCGCAGACATTCGCAATCAAACGGTTCACCAACTGAACGTTACTCATTTCAAGAGAGAACAACGCCACCGGGTTCCGGTAATCCACCGCAATATTCTTAGCCATTGAAAGAACGAAAGCAGTCTTACCCATAGCAGGACGGGCAGCTATAATAATAAGGTCGGAATTCTGCCAACCCGAAGTCATCTTATCAAGTTTCGTGAAACCACTCTCCAGACCACTCAAACCATCGGTTCGAGCCGCAGCTTTCTGAATTAGTTTATAGGCTTCGTCAATCACCGGATTGATCTGCGTATAATCTTTTTTCATATTCTGCTGTGAGATCTCGAAAAGCTTACCTTCCGCTTCCTGCATCAAGTCGTCCACATCCAACGTTTCATCAAACGCTTTACTCTGAATATTACTCGTAAACGTTATCAGCTCACGCGCCAGCGATTTCTGTGCAATAATACGGGCATGGTATTCAATATGTGCGGATGAAGCCACCTTACTACTCAATTGAGTAATATAGAAGGGACCTCCCACCTCTTCCAAGTCTCCGCGTTTACTAAGTTGTTCCTTTACAGTCAGAATATCCACCGGTTTCTGGTTCACCGCAAGATCGACGATAGCAGAATAAATCAACTGATGCCGGCGTTCGTAAAATGATTCGGGACGAAGAATTTCACTCACCAATGAATAAGCGTCCTTTTCAATCATTAAAGCTCCCAAAACTGCTTCTTCCAGTTCAGGCGCCTGCGGCTGAATACGACCATAATCATTTACCGGTTGTATTTTAGTAGACTTTGAATTGCGGGTATTTCTTTTCTGTTCGGCCATCGAGATATTTACTATTTTACGATTTACTATTTATTATTTTACGACTGGACAGACTCTATTATCACATTTATCACGGAATTCTTCCAGTCGAGACGACAAAGATAGAATATAATCACGAAGAATGAATAAGGAAAAATGAAGATTTTAGTAACTTTGCTCCCGATTCACATTATCCAGCTATGATTAATTGTAATGTGAAGCACTGTAAATAGTAAATAGTAAAATAGTAAATAGAAATATGATTGCTTTTCCCAATATCAAAATAAACCTGGGACTTTCCATCACGGAAAAACGCCCGGACGGATACCACAATCTGGAAACAGTTTTCTATCCGGTGGCTCTGGAAGACGCACTGGAAATCCGTACCTCCCCTAACGCTGACCGAAAATTCACTCTCCACCAACATGGAATGGAAATAGCCGGTAACCCTGAAGACAATCTGGTAGTAAAAGCCTATTTATTGATGGATAAGGAATTTCATCTCCCTCCTATCGAAATCCACTTATACAAGCACATCCCTTCAGGAGCCGGACTGGGAGGAGGATCATCGGATGCCGCTTTCATACTAAAGTTGCTCAACGATCATTATCAGCTGGGAGTATCCGAAGAACAATTGGAAGTATACGCTGCCACTTTGGGAGCAGACTGCGCTTTCTTTATCAAAAACAGACCGATATTTGCCGAGGGAATTGGAAACATCTTCTCCCCGGTCGAACTTTCATTAAACGGCTACCAAATCATGATTATAAAACCGAATGTTTTTGTTTCCACCCGGGAAGCCTTTTCAAACATTCATCCCCATCGTCCGAAATATCCGGTTAGGGAGGCAATCCAGCGTCCTGTACAAGAATGGAAGGATACGTTAATCAATGATTTCGAAGCAAGTGTATTCCCGCAACATCCCGTCATTGGAGAAATCAAAGAAGAACTCTATCATCAAGGAGCAATCTACGCATCCATGAGCGGCTCCGGCTCATCCGTATTCGGGCTGTTTGCTCCCGGATTCGTCTTACCGGAAATTGATTGGGGAACTGATGTATTCTGCTTCAAAGGTACATTAAACAAATAAATCTCACTAACAATTATGTTTTGACTATTTTTTCAAAATCCCAACATGGCAGCGGGGTGTATATTGAGTACCCGGCAAAGCAAGCGAGCTATTTTTAAAGTAGGTTCCGAGCGACCCGAAATATAATCATTCACGCGTGAAGGGCTAACCCCTATTTCACTGGCAAGCTGTTTTTGTGTCATCCCCTTTTCTTCAAGGGACAATTCTATCAATTCTGCTACGGTTGGTTTTTCTATAGGAAAATGTTCCTTCTCATACGCAATCACTATATCAGACATAACAGAAAGCTCCACCATGCTCTTGTCATTTGCAGGAGTGCTGTCGTCCACCAAAGGCAGAAGTTCTTCGACTCTTGCCAATGCAAATTCGTATTGTTCTTTCGTTATTTTAGTCATATCTATTATATTATATAGTTGAACAATCTATTTTATCATACTCTTTATGAGTTCCCACCCAACGGACAAAAATGTATCCCACCGTAAATTTAACAACCACTACCAGCCGATAGTTGTTCCCTCTGATATTAAAAACATAGTGTTGATTGCCCACATAATCAGTCGATAGAAAATCCGCTTTTATATCAGACAAATTCCGCCATTCTGCTTTTTCCGCTATATCATACCAACGTTCTAAAGCAACACGTGAATCTTCACACCCTTTCGTCTCGTAGAAATCTTTCAATTTCTTATGTGATACTACTCTCATATCTTATTCATTTGATACAAAATTACAAAATAATTTTGGATAACAAAAGAATTAGTGCTAAATATTTTATAAAACAGAACATCCATGCTGGGCGTACCAAAAAACGGTACCACGACTCACGTCGTAGTACCGTCACAACACAAACACAAAATAAAACACGACAAAACTACTATGCAATCTTTCCTGTCTATGCCGGGGAGGCATAAGTACTATCTACGTATATTCGCATACTCATAAACAGCTTCAGGTCGATTAGCATCAATTAAACAAATCGCATGCACGATTTGTTTAAACTTTTATGTTATTTAAAACAAGTTTCTCTTTTATTGAATCCCTCTTTCACGGAGTTTCAGCTGCCAGTTCCATGCAGAGCGTAAAGTATCTTCTAAAGTTTCTACGGCTTTCCAACCCAGCTCTTTATTAGCAAAATCCGGGTTAGCCCAAACTTTTTCAATGTCACCCGCACGACGTCCGACAATCTGATAATTCAATTTTACGCCAGTGGCTTTTTCAAAGCCATTTATTAATTCCAATACAGAAACACCACGTCCTGTACCAATATTAAATACTTCTACTTTTTCTTTTTGTTTCTTTTCCAAGATACGACGGATAGCAATCACGTGTGCTTTAGCCAAGTCAACGACATTGATAAAGTCACGGATACAAGAACCGTCCGGTGTATCATAATCGTCACCAAACACGCTAAGTTTCTCACGGATACCGATGGCTGTCTGGGTCAGATATGGAATCAGGTTTTGAGGAACCCCGTTAGGCAGTTCACCCAGCAATGCAGTAGGATGCGCGCCAATCGGGTTGAAATAGCGCAACATGATCGCATTGATCGGAGCACCTGAAGCTACCGTATCACGAATAATCTCTTCATTGATCTGTTTGGTATTTCCATAAGGTGATTCCGCTTTCTTGATCGGAGCTTTTTCCGTTACCGGCAGCTCGTCCGGCTGACCGTATACTGTACAAGAAGAAGAGAACACAATACCTTCTACTCCATGTTTTGGCATCAGTTCGAGAAGGTTAATCAAAGAAACCAGGTTATTACGGTAGTAAAGCAACGGTTTTTGTACCGACTCTCCTACTGCTTTGCTAGCTGCAAAGTGAATGATTGCCTTAATTCCTTTATATTTTGCAAATACTGCATCCAGACCGGCAAAGTCCAAACAGTCCAGCTTTTCAAAAACTGGGCGAATACCGGAAACTTTCTCTATATTGTCAACAACGTCGGCACTTGAATTTGATAAATTATCGATGATGATTACTTCATATCCACTGTTTTGTAGTTCTACAACAGTATGAGACCCAATGTATCCTGTCCCGCCTGTTACTAAAATTCTTTCTTTCATATACTTTATAAAAAATGGTTAGTTTCTCGGCTTATTATTGTTTGAGTTACAAATGTATGGAAATAAAATGGAATTGCAATAATCTGCCATAAATTTATTTGCTGAAAAGTAATTAAGGTACGATTTGGTAGCATTTAGGTATAAAAAGAATTGGAAACTCTAACCTGTATGTCGCCACACAGCAGAGCTTCCAATCCCCTATTTAATTATCAACTGTAAATCCTTACACCACGCCGGAGAATCCCATGAATGCCATAGCAAGCAAACCGGCGGTAATCAAAGCAATCGGAGTTCCTTGCATTCCTTTCGGAACTTTCACGAGACTCATCTGTTCGCGCAATCCGGCAAAAAGCACCAGTGCCAGACCGAAGCCGATAGCTGTAGAAAACGCGTACACAACACCTGTCAGCAGGTCATAGTCTTTCTGAATCACCAGGATAGCGACACCAAGAATACAACAGTTCGTTGTAATCAGCGGCAAGAACACACCCAACGCCTGATACAGAGCCGGAGACACCTTTTTCAGGATGATTTCCACCATCTGCACCAATCCGGCAATCACCAGGATAAATGTAATCGTCTGCAGGTATCCCAGTCCGAAAACATCCAGTACAAACTTCTGAATCAGGAAAGTGACGATGGTAGCGATGGTCAACACGAAAGCAACCGCAGCGCTCATACCCATCGCAGTTTCCACCTTCTTGGATACGCCCAGGAACGGACAGATACCCAGGAACTGCGACAACACGATGTTGTTTACAAAGATTGCCGAAATAAATATCAATATATATTCCATATTCTTTTCTTATTTAATTGAATTAGGCTTTCTTGAAACTGTTAATCAACGCAATGAGGTATCCCAAAGCGATGAAAGCGCCCGGAGCCAATACAAACACCAACATTCCATATTCTTCCGGCATGATGGTCAAATCGAAGATTTTACCGGTTCCCAAAAACTCGCGGACAGCACCCAGTAAAGTCAGGGCGATGGTAAAGCCAAGCCCCATACCGATACCGTCGAACATAGAAGCAACTGCGTTATTCTTGGCAGCGAAGGCTTCGGCACGTCCCAGTACAATACAGTTCACTACAATCAACGGAATGAAAAGACCGAGTGTAGCATACAGTCCCGGCACGTAAGCCTGCATCACCATTTGAAGCAAGGTCACGAAGGATGCGATCACCACAATAAACGATGGGATACGCACCATGTCCGGAATCAGGTTCTTTATTAAAGAAATCACCACATTCGAGCAGATCAATACGAACATGGTAGCCAGTCCCATACCCATACCATTGATAGCCGATGATGTAGTACCCAATGTAGGACACATACCGAGCAGGAGTACAAACGTAGGATTCTCTTTGATAATCCCGTTCATCATTACTTTAAAGTTATTCATATCTGTCTCCTTTCTTATTTAGCACTGACTGAATCAGTTAGTTCAACTTTGATCGTAGCTCCCGTAGCAGCGTCAGCAGCATCTGCGTCCGCGCCTTTCGCTTTTTGAGAAGCACCGGTTACACCATTCACTTCCCCGCCTTCGGCCTTATAGGCCTGATAAGCAGCATTCACGGCATTCAAGAAAGCGCGTGAAGTAATGGTAGAAGCTGTGATGGCATCCACTGCTCCCCCATCTTTACTGACGGTCAACGGAGCTTCACCCGGATTCATACCCAAAATAGATTTCGTACTCTCTTCGTGAGATACTGCCTTTTCTCCTTTCGCAGGATCATACGCTCCGAACCATTTGTCGGCTTTAGAGCCCAATCCCGGAGTTTCCGTGTGAGCCAACAGAGAGTAGTTATAGATTTTTCCTTCGGCATTAAAGCCTACCAGCACTTTCAGTTCACCGCCAAATCCCATTGATTTAGCTTCAACAGCCGTACCTACAAGCTCTTCACCGTTCTTAGCCGGATAAACGATAAAGTCAACATTCTTCTTTCCATCTTTCTCACTGAAGATCGTATCGCTTTCCGCTACCGGATTATTGGTAAATTCGGGAAGAACCTTTTTCAAGGCCTCGTTCAGTGTCTTCGCGTTCGCTTCGGCAATGGGGCCTTTTGTCAGTTCATTTACATAAGCCAGCAACGCAACGGAAATAGCAGTCACTCCCGTAAGTACCAGCAACATATTCTTTAAAGATGATTCTAACTTTTTCATTTCTTCTTCGCTACCTCCCCAAAGCGTTTTGGTTTACAATAGGTGTTAATCAGCGGAGTGAACGCATTCATAATCAGGATGGCGAACGACATACCTTCGGGATAGGCGCCGAACAGACGGATAACTACCGTCAGCAGACCGATACATACACCATAGATCAGCATCCCTTTCTTACTCATCGGAGAAGTCACATAGTCGGTTGCCATAAAGACAGCACCCAGCATCAGACCACCGGAAAGCAACTGCAATACCGGAGAAACGTATTTTTCCGGATCTGCCAGGTGCATGATGCCTGCAAAGACAAACACAGTAGCCAGGATAGACACAGGAATATGCCAGGTGATGATTTTCTTCCAGAGCATATAAACGAGTCCGATCAGCAGAGCCAGCGCACTCACTTCACCCAAGCATCCGCCATTCTGTCCGATCAGCAAGGTCAATGCGTCCGGAATCTGGCTTAAAGCGGCAGTGTCACCGTAAATGGCTTGCTTCATCAAGGCCAGCGGAGTGGCACCGGTGGTAGCATCCGTATAAGCGGTCAACTGTCCGACTACCGGCCAGCTGGTCATCTGCACCGGGAAAGAAAGCAGCAGGAATACGCGGCCTGCCAATGCCGGGTTGAAAGGATTGCAGCCTAATCCGCCGAAAGACATCTTACCTACACCGATAGCAAACAGTGCACCGAGGATGATAATCCAGATAGGCAAGTTAGACGGTAAATTAAATGCCAGCAACACACCTGTGATGATGGCAGAGCCGTCGCAGATGGTGGTGGTCGGTTTCTTCATTAAATATTTTCCGATCGCCCATTCGAAGAACAAACAAGCCGCAACGGAAGTAGCCGTGACAATCAGGGCACCCAGTCCGAAGAAATAGAGAGACACCAGAAAAGCCGGAATCAGTGCAATTAGCACGCCATACATATTTTTCTGTACGCTGTCTCCGCCATGAACGTGGGGCGATAGTGATACGATTAATTTATTTTCCATATTCGTTATTTTTTAGCTTGACGTGCACGAATCATAGCTCCTACTTTGCCTTTACCCAGACGACAATAGTCGAGCAGCGGACGGTTGGCAGGACAAGTGAACTGGCAAGAGCCGCACTCAATACAATCCATGATTCTTTCTTTTTCCATTGTTTCAAAATCTCCGTTTTCAGACAAGGCTCCGAGTAAGTACGGTTCCAGTCCCATCGGACAGGCACTCACGCACTTTGCGCAACGGATGCAGGTTTGAGCTTCACCACGTTTGGCTTCCTTCCGGTTCATAATCAGGATGCCGGAACTGCCCTTCGCAGTAGGAACCTCGATATTTACGAGCGCCTTACCCATCATCGGACCGCCACCGATCACCTTACCCGTATCTTCGGGCAGACCACCGCAAGCGTCAATCAACTGTTTCATCGGTGTACCGATACGGGCCAGGAAGTTGGACGGCTTCGCAACCGACTTTCCCGTCACGGTAATCACCCGTTCAAACAACGGTTTATTCTTCTGCACAGCTTCATAAACGGCAAACGCCGTTCCCACGTTTTGCACGACTGCTCCCGTAGAGATAGGCAACGCACCGCTCGCCACCTGACGTTTGGTGATCGCATCGATCAGCTGCTTTTCACCTCCTTGCGGATATTTCACCTTCAAGGGAACGACTTCGATGCCTGCATAGCTGGAAGCTACTTTAGTCATCAGTTCGATAGCATCGGGCTTATTATTTTCGATTCCGATAAATGCCTTGTTCACTTTCACCGCTTTCATCAGGATAGAAACGCCTACCATGATTTCTTCCGCGTGTTCCAGCATCAGCTGATGGTCGGCAGTCAAATAAGGTTCACACTCTACAGCATTGATAATCACACATTCAGCCTTAAAAGAAGGAGGAGGACAAAGTTTCACCTGTGTAGGGAAACAAGCACCGCCCAGACCAACGATTCCGGCATCGGCAATTTTCTTCACGATCTCTTCTGCCGGAAGTTCACATTCCTTCACCAGTGTGGCGCTACGGTCGATTGTTTCTTCCCATTCGTCGCCTTCCACATCGATAAAGATAGCAGGTTTCGCATAACCGCTGGCATCGACAATAGTATCAATCTTCGCCACTTTACCACTGACCGAAGAGTGAATTGCTGCCGAAACAAAGCCGGCAGGTTCAGCAATTTTAGTGCCTACCTTTACCACATCCCCTTTCGCTACAACCGGTTTTGCAGGCGCACCAATGTGCTGCCCCAGCAAAATAACAGCCTTTGCAGGAACTTCCGCTGTGATAATAGGTTGATGTGCCGACAATTTATTTTCGTGTGGATGAACTCCACCAATTGAAAATGTCTTTAACATACAGTTCTGTATTTTATTCTGTTATTATTCTGTTACTTTCGGAGCTTCTGTAGCCTTTTCAGCAGGAGTTTCCACTTTTGCCGCCGGTGCAGGAGTTTCCACCGCTTCTTTAGAAACAGCAGCCGGTTTTGGAGCAGCCGGAGCTTCTTCTTTCGGTTTCCTCGGCGGGAAATTCAATTCGATAATGGTATTCTGCGGACAGACTTCCACACATTTCCGGCAAGATTTGCACTTGTGCGGATCGATGTAAGCCAAGTTGTTCTCCAACGTGATAGCTTCGAACGGACAAGTCTTCACGCATTTGCCACAGCCGATACAACTCACCGTACAAGCCTTGCGTGCCACAGCTCCCTTGTCTTTATTCACACAAGAGATATACACACGGCGTGATTTCTTTCCTTGCGGACGGATTTCGATGATCGCCTTCGGACAAGCCTTCACACAGGCACCGCAAGCGGTACATTTCGCTTCATCCACTTCCGGAAGTCCTGTTTCAGGATTCATGTGGATGGCATCGAACTGGCAGGCAGCCACACAGTCACCACACCCCAGACATCCGTAACTACAACCCGTTTCCCCACCATAGAGCGAAGCGGCAATAGCGCAACTCTTCGCACCGTCGTACTGATTAATACGCGGACGATTCATACACGTTCCGTTACATCTTACCACTGCTACCATCGGTTCAGCTTCTCCGGCTGCAAGCCCTAGGATATCAGCAATTTGTGCCATGACAGGCTGTCCGCCTACGGGGCAGAATTTACCATCCAGCGAACCGGCTTTGACGCAAGCGTCGGCAAAGCCGCTACAACCGGGATAGCCACATCCACCACAATTAGCCTGGGGAAGCACTTCTCCCACCTGGGCAATCCGCGGGTCTTCATACACGGCAAATTTCTTGGAAGCCACATAAAGAATAGCGGCCAGCACGAGCGCTATAGCTCCCAATGAAATCACTGCAATCAGAATCAAATTCATAATGTTTTTAGTTATTTATTGGTTTTATAGTAAATGAAAATTGTTGTTTGAGTCGCGTTTTGTTAAGCCATAAAACGAAATAATAAGGTATAAGGACAGCCAGAGAAAGAAGAGCCGCATACAGTTCATTCTCTATCAATGCCATCAAAAGAAACAACGAAAATATAAGAAGTACGAAAGGAAGTACGAAAGCCAACACTACCGCCATCATGCCCATCGACGTTTCGCCGACCACCATCACCTTCTCTCCCACCTGATAGGAAGAAGCTGCGGTATCTATGATATCTATGATTTTGTCCTTACTATCCGCCGAGGAACAATGCCCCTTTGCGCTACATGCCGCACAAGCCGATGTCTGGACAATCCTCACCGACAGATGAGAACCCTGTATGTTTTCCACAATACCTAGATGCTTTATAGTATTATTCGTCATTTTGCAAACTCCGCATTACAAATCGCGGCAAATTTAATCATTATTTGTGAACTACGAAGCATTCCTCAAACTTTTTCTACCTAATAAAATGTTATTTTTTGTGTTTTCGTTATCGCACACGGAAAAGGTATGGCTACCATTTGATATTTCCCAAGAATGACAAATAGACATCCTAAACAAAAAAATCCCGGCCGTTTTTATTTATTCAGCCGGGATTTTCTATCAATTATTTCACGGATTACTCCACTATCCTCTTCTTGTAGTAGCGCAGATACATTCTCACCAACGTATTCAAAATCAGTTCAATCTCCTCTTCGTTGTAGGCATTCAAACAGAGATTCATTACTTTTATATAATCGTTCAATGGGAGATTTAGCCCTTTTTTATGCCATTCAAAACATCATGTCCCATACCCAGGGTCTCGCATACATACTCATTTTTCAATTTCGCACGTTTAAGCAACTCATTAATATAAGCTCCCAAATCACTGCAACAAACCGTTTTCTTTTTCATCTTTGTTTTTTGTTGTTAAATACACACTTTAATAATTAAATATTTTAACTTTTATCCTCACATATCAGGGTAGAGTCTATTTTGTTATTACTACCTTCATGCCGTGTTTTTGAAACACACTCATATTTTTTGCAAAAATAAACATTTTAACTTATAACAAAAAGAAAATGATGTCAAACAACTACAGAATGTCCTATTTTATGCCACCTATCGCTCCCATCAAAGACAAACAAGGCCGACTGATGACTCCTCCCACGCTTATCCCCTTCTGCGAAGTCTCCATCGAACAAGTTTTCCAAATGATTACTTGCAATGAGAATCTCAAAACCCTGACCGCACAAGTACGGAATGCCACAGATATACGAGCCGCCAAAGCATCATTGCTTCCGTATGTGACCCCTTGCGGCACATTCACCCGCCGTAGCTGTAAGGATTTCGTCTCCCCGTCTCATCTGGTGATAGTAGATGTGGACGGTCTCCACTCTTATCAGGAAGCAGTAGAAATGCGACGTATGCTCTATGACGACCCTCTCCTACAACCTGTACTCACCTTTATCAGCCCCAGCGGACTGGGTGTAAAGGCATTTGTTCCTTGCCATTATTCCTCCACGACAAATGATACAAAAAATATCACAGAAAACATGAGTTGGGCGATGCGGTACGTAGAGACGGCATACAATACGGTAACAGCGGTTTCTTCCGAAACGAAATCCAAAGTAGATTTCTCCGGCAAAGACCTCGTGAGATCCTGTTTCCTTAGTTACGACCCGGAAGCATTGTTCAGAACCAAGTAAACGAGAATAATTAAACATTATTTTATAAAAATCAAAACATGACCGATATTGAATCTTTATGCCGCCTCACCGAAGCAGTCGAAGCGGCAGGAGCGGACATTGCTCCCACTTATCTTGAATACGTACAATTGTCATTCGCCATCGCAACGGATTGCGGTGAAGCAGGACGTGACTTTTTTCATCGCCTGTGCCGGGTGTCTCCCAAGTATCAGCGCGAACATGCCGAACGGGTATTCTCCAACGCACTCCACACCCAACGTGGAGAAGTGCACTTGGGCACCGCTTTCCACCTGGCCGAAGCGACGGGAGTAAGCATCTGCATAGAAGAAATGCCCAAACATCCCACAGGTACAAAAGGTACAGCAGGTACAGCACGCAAATTTCCCCCACACACGGGCGCGTATAATAAGGTAGGGAATGACAATATCTCCGAAGAAAGAGAAGGGGAAGAAGAACTATTGCCGGGCAGTGAACCGCAACATCAATTGCCCACTTTTCCGAAAAACAACTGGCCGGAATTCTTGCAACGTATCATAAAAGCCGGGAGCAGCCCAATACAACACGACATCATGTTATTGGGAGCGCTCACTGCCCTGGGTGCCTGTATGTCGCGCCACGTGCGATGCCTATATGGCGGCAAATACCATCACCCCAGCCTCCAATGTTTCGTAGTGGCTCCTTCGGCTTCCGGCAAAGGTATCCTTTCCTACATCCGCTTACTCGTGGAACCTATCCACGACGAGATCCGCAAAGAAGTGACCATACAGATGAAAGCATACAAAAAAGAGAAAGCCGAGTACGATGCAATGGGAAAAGAACGAACCAAAAAGGAGGCTCCACAAATGCCCCCTAACAGGATGTTCCTCATTTCGGGCAACAACACCGGTACGGGTATCCTACAAAACATCATGGACTCCGACGGAACCGGACTTATCTGCGAAGCGGAAGCGGACACCCTTTCCACCGCCATCGGATCGGATCACGGTCATTGGAGCGATACCCTGCGCAAAGCGTTCGACCACGACCGCTTGTCCTACAACCGCCGCACCGACCAGGAATACCGGGAAGTGAAGAAAAGCTATCTTTCCGTCCTGATTTCGGGTACGCCGTCGCAGGTGCAAACTTTCATTCCGACGGCAGAAGACGGATCATACTCCCGCCAATTATATTATTACATGTGCGGAATCAGTAAATGGATCAGCCAATTTATGGACAACGAGATAGATTGGGAGGAGATATTCACCGCTATGGGACTGGAATGGAAAGAAAAGTTGAGCGTGATAAAAACACACGGCATTCATACCCTGCAACTTACGGATGAACAAAAAGAAGAAATCGACACCGTCTTTTCCGACTTGTTTGAACGCTCCAGTGTAGCTAATGGAAGGGAAATGTATAGTTTTGTGGCACGTCTAGCCGTCAATCTATGCAGAATCATGTCGGAAGTAGCCGTATTGCGTGCCCTCGAAAGCCCGCAGCCCTACGACTTCAAGACCTCTCCCACCTCTCCTTTCACACCGGACAAGGAAATTCCTACGGACAACCGCAAAGATGACATCATCACTCGTTGGGATGTATCCATTTCACAGGAAGACTTTCATGCTGTGCTTAGTCTTGCGGAACCTCTCTACTGTCATGCCACGCATATTCTATCGTTCCTCCCCAATACAGAAATCAGCCACCGTCCTAATGCCGATCGTGATTATCTCTTCCAGAAACTGGGTGATGAATTTACTCGTACACAGTTACTGGAAGAAGCAGTTGCCATGGGAATTAAAGAAAACACAGCCCTCACTTGGCTGAAGCGTCTCACCAAACACGGAAAATTAATCAGTATGGACGGTAAAGGGTTGTATACGCGTGCGTGTGTGTATGAGTGAACCGGAAAAAGTGTACCTACTGTACCCGTTTTATTTACGGATGCAGTAGTCATTTCAATTACCACATCCGTTTTGACTGAAACAATCGTTTGTCCTGCATAAAGCATCGCTTTAGGAGGTGTAAAACTAAGCTTTAGACATCGTAAAGCGGTGCTTTATACACCATAAAGCGACGCTTTATTTAAGGCTCTCCTAAAGCATCCACAATAACTCTCACCTCCAACGGTGTGAATGAGCGTCGCTTTGATTCGTAGCCTAAGTCGTACAGGCGTTGCAGAAGTCCGGGGCACAAAGAGATCCATTTCTTCATCTTTCGATAGGCAGCGATGTCAGTTAGTTGCGGAGAATAGAGTTGCGCCAGTTCCATGCGCCCGTAAGCACGTATTTTAAATTCACTCATGATGGATATATTTCTGATTTACTGTTACAAAAATAACAAAAAACGACTATATAACCAACGTTTTTCCATTGAATAACCGACTATAATGACAAATAACCGACCGCTACCAGACACAACCGTGCACAGCTGATTTCCGGGAGATCCGGAGTAGTATTTTTGTATCGTCGAAAGGGAAAAGAATCCCCGGACAATATGTTTAACCCTTTAATTTATTGTTTTATGATTCGTTACAAAATTTATCAGAACCAGCAGAAGAAAGGCTTGAATGCGGGTAAGTGGTTCGCCCGTGCAGTAAGCGACGAGACGTTTGATTTGGCAAAGCTTGCCGAACACATGTCGAAGCACAATTCACCGTATTCCGGTGGTGTCATCAAAGGTGTGCTTTCGGATATGGTAGATTGCATCAAGGAATTGTTGCTAGACGGCAAGTGTGTGAAAATTGATGATCTTGCCATTTTTGGTGTGGGTATTCGCAGTAAGGCAGCCGATACGCTGGAAGAGTTCTCGTTGGAAAAGAATATTAGCGGCATGCGTCTGAAAGCCCGTGCCACCGGTAATCTGTCGACCAATAATCTGAAACTCGACAGTCAGTTGAAACAGCAGGCGGAATATCAGAAACCGACAACTGCCGGAGGAGGTTCTGATTCGGGTGACAACCCTGATCCGAAACCGGATGGAGGTGGTGAAGCGCCTGACCCAGCTGCCTAAAAGATTCACCACTGACTACACAGATTTCCACAGATTATATTGAATTGGTAGTTGCTAAAGTAGTCGATTATTTATCTGTGTGAGTCTGTGTAGATCTGTGGTAAACCTATGGCAAACCTACAGTAAATCTGTGGTAAAAGAAAACTATTATTAATTTATTTAAAACCTGTTATTGTATGAGTAAATCATCATCTCCCCGCTCTGTATGGAGCTTAGTCCTCAAAATCGTTATCACTGTAGCCACCGCCATCGGAGGTGTGTTCGGAATACAAAGTTGCATGTAATCCCATGCGGACTATTACATTAATTATCATTCATTGCAGTGCCACGCCGGAAGGAAAGTCCCTTTCGGCGGAGGCTTGCCGACAGGATCATATCTTGCACCGTGGTTTCCGTGATATTGGCTATCATTTCTACATTACTCGTGATGGGGAGATTCACCGGGGACGTGCGTTAGAAAAGGTCGGGGCACACTGCCGTAATCATAACACCCATTCGATAGGTGTTTGTTATGAGGGAGGACTGGATGCGAACGGGAAACCGAAAGATACGCGTACATTGGAGCAAAAAGGAGCTTTGCTTGCTTTGTTGAGGGAGTTGAAAAGGCAGTTTCCGAAAGCACTGGTCGTGGGACACCGGGATTTGAATCCAATGAAAGGATGTCCGTGCTTTGATGCGGTGAAAGAGTATTCCCAAATAATTTCTTATCAAAAATAGCTCCTTTTAGATTTCCACCACAGCTTATTGTATAAAAAAATATCAACGATCTTCACAGACAGTTGGTATTTTTGGAAATCATATTAGTGTTAACACTAATATGAAGAGCGAGATTAGGACAATACCACTATATTGCTCCTAATCTACTAAATGTAGGGATTCATGTTTGTCACATGAATCTAGGGACCTACATTTTTCCATCTCATTGTAAATATTCAATTATAACATAACGTATTAAAAAGCACTTTCAGTACTTCCTATTCATTCCATCTGTTTTTCATCGTTTAACGAGCATAAGCTCCATCTTTAGCCTCAAAGATGACAGATGGTTCAATCACTTCCACAGTATGCCATGCACCCTTAGGTATCTGACAACCATACTTGGTTTCTGTAGGATTGAGATGGATACGCTGTACTTCTCGATACTCAACCTTACGAGCTACATCTTGTACATTTACCCCCTTCTGAAAATCATCCGTATCCTTCTCATACGAAACTACTTCCTCATAAATTACTTCGTCCAACTTACCACACAGGCAGATTACTGTTTCGGTAGTATCTTCATGTCGATGGATAGGCACCTTAGTTTCTGGCAACAATGCGTTTAGCATACGTTGACTGGTATCGGCAGATGAAGTGCGTAGGTCGAAGTTCTGACGCAAACGTGGATTCTCCATAGCTTGCTCAAATAACTTATCTAAAAATTCTTTATCAAATTCCATAATCGTTATTGTTTCAATGATATGAGATATTCTTCATGTAAATGATAGTATTTTTTCATAAACAATATGTATACGATAGCCAATACTGCTAATACACCCACCAGATATAACCAATGAGCAAACACTGTATCGGGACAGAGATAAATAAATCCAAGAGAAATCACTAACTGCATAACCGTATACAGCAATGCAACTTTTACATGACCTACTTTCAACTCATTAGCCATAATCTGATAAGTATGCTTACGATGCGCCTCACCCAAATTTTCGTGCAACATAATACGATGTACAATGGTCAGACAGCCATCCACGCCATATACTAACAAGAATATCAGCCAGGTAATATCCGTTGTCTTGATCATCACATTACCTAACAGAAACAGTATGATAAAAGCGATGCCGATAGAGCCGACATCACCGGCAAAGCATTTCGCATTACCTTTCGGACGGAAATTGAAAATACAAAACACTAATGAAGCAAGAACCGTTGATATAATCAAACTCTGTTCTACAAAAATACCATTCGTATTCACCAGAGCCAACGGAATCAATACAGCCAAAGAGTATCCTGCTGTGATACCATTGATTCCATCCATGAAGTTGATCACATTCGTGGCACCGACATAGACTATCAGTGCCAGTAATATTATCCACCACATTGACCAATGCAATATGCCGAGCTGATAGAATGCCATCGCGGCAGCTGCAAACTGAGCGACCAATCTTACTAAGTCCGGCAATGAATGGATGTCATCTACAAAGCTGATGCCTGCCACAAGCGTCAGGCCTGCCAGAAACCAGGGATATTGAAATCCGAAGAAAGCGCTCCAAATCCAGATACCAATTAAAAAGATTATACCTCCGCCACGCAATACAATCGTAGAGTGCGATGAGCGTTCGTTAGGTTTGTCGATAATGTTAAAGTGGTCAGCCACCTTGAAATAGCATAACTCTAATGCCAATAGAATCACAAAAATAATTCCGTAAGTCAAGTATGCATCCATAATCATTCTACTGCTTAAAACTTCTAATAGTGTCCATCAATCCATCCTTCGCTCTTACCGGCATCCGCGTAATGCCAAGAGCAGCCTTGATCTTGGCATTACTCACTACATAGTTTTCTGTGAGTTTCCGCATTCTAAGAGGATTGAGTGGAAGATGAAACCAACCACCAACTTTTGCAACGCCGTTCATCAGACCTTTCGGAATGTGCCATATATGGACTTTCTTACCAAGAGCCTCACAAATAACTTGAATGAGTTCATTAGTTGAAAGAGCTTCATCGTCTCCCATATGGTAAATACCTGAAGGTACATTCTTAGTTAAAAATCCGTCAATTACTACACAAAGATTTCCAATACTGGTAAACGACCGGCGATTCTCAAAAGCACCAAGAGGCCATGGAATCCCCTTATTCACTACTCCATAAAGAAGATTGAGGTTACCCTTGTTTCCAGGACCGTGGATCATACAAGGGCGTATAATGTACACATTCTTCCCTTTTACAAGAGAGTCGCCATCATCAAAATTGTGATAAGGACGTTTAAGAGCTTCAGGGGCAAAATGCCCGATTATATAATCCTCCGCTTTAATTTTACTCTCTCCATAAGGACCTACGGGAGTGGGAACGCATTCTTCTGTAAGGCATTTGCCTTCCACTTTGTCAGAAGCACTCTTTACGGTAGAGAAAAATATAAACTTCTTTGCAGATTCATTGGAAAGAAACCAATCAAAAATACGCTGAGTAAGACCTGTATTTACCTTGAAATATACATCCGCCGCACTCTTGTTCCGAGTGTCATGTGCCTTACCAGCAAGATGGATAACAGCATCAATCTGCGGCAAATCAATGCCACCCAGATCATCCCATGAGAAAGTCTTTACTATACCGTCCTTCTCTGGAGCCACAATGTCCAGACCATATATTGTATTCTCAGGCGAAAGCGCTTTCACTAAATTTGAGCCGACGAAACCGTGGACTCCGGTAATGAGGATATTCATTTGATAAATTATTTTATGTTATTCTATTATTTCTTCCAGTACTGATATCCTATACTCCTAAATAGAACTGAATTAAATTCTTATTCTTATGCAAAAAATAATCACCTCATTGGTTTCCTCGCTATAAATTACTTATCCGTCGTCCTTCTTGCTCCATCCACGCAGAAATCCACCTGTCCAATACTGGCACTATCTCGCATTTGAAGTCATTATTTCTGGGAACAAAACCCTCAAGTTTTGGCCATGCTTCTACAAGAGAATAAGTTCCGTCAATAATATATCCGCCATCGCTAAGTTTCTTAACGAGTTCTATTTGATGATTATCGGCCATTTCATTGAATTCATGCAGACGAGCCATGGCTATCACTTTTTTGCCTGCTTTAATACTGTTAAAAAGAGCACCACTACCTGCATGAGAAATCACAACAGAAGCATTCTTGATATATTTCTTGAACTCATTTTCACCGGTAAAGCGTATGGTCGTAAACTTATCGGTCTCGAAGTCGGTATTTCCGATCTGCGCTACAATTTCTTCCGTAATTCCATATTTCCCAATAAGCATCTCTACTTCCTGTAAACAACGAAGAAAACCATTAGGCTGTGTTCCTACTGTTACAAAAATCATATTCTTGTCCTCCTTATACTAAGGTTCCATAATACTCTGCATGTCCCTTATAAACATCAACCATTTCGGGCCACTGGACTATAACCTTGTCTGCAAAGCGTTCTACGATCTTACCTGAAATAGTTTTGTTATACACTTTGGCGCGAGTCTCAATGTACACAAAATGGGAACCATGAAACTTCGCAATAAAACAAAGTGGCACTGCAATATTACTTCCTGTAGAGATAATCACTTTCGGACGATACTTCTTCCATATCGCATGACACTGCTTGAAGAGCTTCCAATAGGCAGACAGATAACTCGCATGAGTCAATTTACGATCTTTATCCTTAGTAAGTTCATCACGTTTATCCGCAAACGCCATCGCAAACTCAATCGCTTTTACATCTTTAAGTGACGGTATTCCTTTATTTGCGCGTTTATTATCGGTGAGTATAACAGAATCGTACTTGCTAAAGAGCTCCTTCAAAGCCATCAGCTGAGCAAAATGCCCTCCTTCATTACAGGCAAAAATTACTATATTATTCAATTTTACCATATGTCACCATTTATCTATTCTTTATTTAATGCATTCACATTCTCAGCCTCTATCAATTCATAATCCTTATAATATAAATAACAGCTCCCTATCATATCAATGCAATATTGTACCAATTCTTTACTCGTATATAATTTACAAATAAAAGGAAAGCAGACGTTGTACGGATTTGTTCCTGCGTATCTGTCTGCATAACGTTCCGGCTCATTCTCAGGATCACATACACTATTATATGCATTTACATAAAACTCATGCCTACCTTCGGAATCAATAATAGTATGATTACATATTCCCGGATTACCCACTTTCCACTCTCGCTCAATTGTAATCCATTCACCGGCCTTCACTAGAAAAGATGAAAGTTCGTCATTCAAGTCATCATAGTTCTCAAGACCAATATTGACATCACAGTGTCTCCTCCGACAAAGTAAATGGAAATAGAGTTCTTTTGAATCAGGAGCAGGTTTTGATATCCCGAAAGAATTGGCAGAACCAGAATACATATCTGTTTTCTGACCTGTAGATGAGCCAAAATTACACCATGACCCTTGAATACTAAACCATGTAATAGCTTTTGGGTATGACAACATAGCTTCTTTCATATCTTCGGGTAGAAAGAACTTGATTCTATCTTTGAAATAAGTTAACGGATACTTTGCCAAAGAAAACTGCTGTCTCATATTTGAGGCTTCTTTGAGTAAACTTTTGCAGTTTATCATCAACACATTGCGTTTTTCTCCTGTTGGGTCTGGTACAAATGAATACATCATCCCTTCAGAACCATTATGGACATCTTGAAATTCCGAAACTTCACAAGACAAGTCATTGGAATATGGCTTATAATGCTTTACATTACGGTCATACTCAAAAAACACTTGTCCTTGTACTACTTTTTCGCAATCATTAAATTGCACTTTCCCTTGTTTGAAAAGAGTATAATTCTCGGGCTTCACTCTTCTACCATTCCGATATATAACCACTTCTGACAAATCCGCAAACTGATCTTCACACTGATATGTATTTTTACCATTGATAGCTGTCTTCAAAGCCTTAGTTTTAACTCTTGTCGTCTCAATCAGCATTCTATTCTTCCGCATATATTGCTTTATATCAGGAGAATTATCAATATTTGTGATATCATAATAATTACAAACAAACGACTTTGAATAAGCGTCAGGTACTTGAGAAAAATCACACTTTAACAGTCCAGCCTTGCTTTCAATAATACCTTTATAAGTTTTGGAAGCCGATATTGCCTCCTGATAAGTATCGTAAAGATGAGATAAAATTTCCACATAGCCTGAAGGTCCCTTGCTTTCATCACCTATTCTGATATAATTATAATAACGTCCAGTTTTCTTAGACTTTAGTCCAAAACAAATTGTTATTTTTTGCGAATCAAAATTTTCCGGAACATTCCTTACGTAGACCTCCTTAATATACCTATTTACTTCTTTATTATCTGAATATGGCTTTACCCCCTTTTGTATAGCATACAAAGGAAACAGACACAACAACACTATTGCAAAAAACAAAAACGTAAATACCTGTTGCATCAACAAACTATTTCGTCTGATTTTTTTCCCTATAAAAAACATATCTATATATCTACCTAAAAACATTGTGTATGTTTGATTTTCAATACACTCTCAACACTTAACATGTGCATATTCTTCTGATATTTCATTTATTCTTACTTTGCTTCCCATATCCAAAAGAACTTCTGAAGTAAGATAATCCATAAATCCGCCGAGTGAAGTAAAAGTAAGTTCTCCAAAATATATTTTTTCATTTACTTCGTATAGGTCAACACGAAGTATAGGGAACTCTTCAGATAACTTAGATGCAACTTCAAGCATACGTTCAAAACACTTTGGTTTAGGAAGAATTTCTTTACCTTGTCTGTAATGCTCCGTAAATACGGACCACTCCGGATGATAATTCCAATCCAAATCATAGACTCCGGTATCAGCCCCTTCCTTTCCTCTGTTCCAAGCACACCATATACAATATGGTTTACCATTGAGACACCAAACCTTATAATCAATTAGCGAAGAGGTATTGATAGACTGTTTATTAATATCAAGAAGCTCCTCCGCTATGACACAAGGCTGAATTCTGGCATAATGAGGTTCACCCGTAACATCACCATATTTAATTGATACAAGTCTATCATAAGTATCTATAACAGTAGCTTTATCAAGCTTATCTTTATCACGACATATAAGAATATCACCACAACCGTTATTCACTTTTAAGACGAACTGATTGGGAAGCCTGTCCCAATCTATATCACTTGCCTTGTCCCATCGACCATAAAGTTTTACCAGTGTATCTCCAAGTCCTAAAGACTGCACATATTCTCTAACCTTATATTTATCAGCTAAGTCAGCCCATCGGCTAGTATCACCATAAAACTTGTTCCAATTAATCTTTTCGTTAATATCGGTAGGATGCTCATAATTCGGCATCTTATGAAACTTGTAGAAGTACTTCAACCGAGCCACTTGTATAGGCTTTAATAAATGAAGTTTACAAAACAAAGCTACAACTGCAAGAATGACTTTCTTCTTCATAACAGTATATTATAAAATATTGATATCTTTCAATAAGTCTTTTGTAATGACAGTCTTTATACTATAATCGTAAATCTGTTGTACATCCAATCAAGAGATTAGCGCAACTCATCCTATCTTATATTACTCGTTTTTAAAATTTTATCATAGCACCCTATTAATTCTTTTTTTATAGCCTCAGGCTGATAGTCCCGACTTATTCTGTAACTAGCTTCACCATACTTCTGCCTAAGCTCTTCACTTTCAGCCATCATTTTCATAGCCAGATATATCTCTTTATCATTTCCGGGAGTGACAAACACCCCACTCACACAATCTTGCACAATAGAAGGAATCCCTCCTACATTAGTGGTTATGACAGGTTTATGATATGATTCAGCCTCAAGAATGGAAATAGGTACACCTTCAATAAATGAAGGAAGAATGTAAACATCCGCCAAATTCAATAAATATTGTTTCTTCTCTTTATCAACCCACCCCTCAAATCTTACTAATGTTTCTATTCCCAGCTCTTTGATAATTGAAAGAAGTCTATCTGTCTCCCCGTTCCCCCCTATATGCAAAACTATCCTATTTTGAAGTTCCTGCTTATGATCTCCTATCGCCTTCAAAACATTGAAAATACCTTTGTTATCACAAATTAGTCCAAGGAATAGAAAATGTACAACTCCATTCTTTTCAACATTCTCAATATTTGGTTCTCTTATCACATTTTTGATAGTCACAATATGCCTACATCCGATACTCTGGAAATAATTATTCCATTCACCGGAAAGGCACACGACACAATCTACTTTTGCTAAGATAGCATCCACTTTTTTAATATTCGAGAGTCTGAATTCTTTAAAGCCACCTCCGTGACAATGAAAAACTACTTTTTTCCCCATCATCTTTGCAATCTTTATTGCATAGTTCTTTCGCCAAAAGCTAGTACCAGAAGCAGAATGAATATGTACAATCTCAATTTTTCGATCAGTGAAAAGTTTCCAAATGAGCAACAAATATCCACTGACAGCATACCATACTTTCTGCACATTGTTCAATTCACCTGCAGCAGTCCTGACAAACTTGAAAGGATGAATAAAAGTAGAATAAGTATTGAGTACACTAGCAATGCCTCCTTTGGGGATCTTGTAATCCATTCCCACAAACAGAACTTTCTCAAATATCCTTGATTCAGACATACTGTTTATTCATTAAAGTATTCCACATATTTTCTTGCACACTCAGCAATTGTATAAGGACTGTTGTCCTTCATGCTCATTGTATTTGCCTTAATTGAATCATAATTATCAATGGCTTTTATTAAAGCATTCTTGTAATCTTCCAAACTATGAGATTTACTGAGAAAGCCATTTACACCATCTTTAATCAAATCCACAGCTCCGCACACCGGAGTACTCACAGCTGGAAGTCCCGCAAGACTTGCTTCAAGAAGTGTGATTGGCATTCCTTCAAAATTTGAGGATAGACAAAAAATACCGGCATTTAGCATATAATCAGCCACATTTTTTCGAGGTCCGACAAAGTGAATCCTATTACACGCCATTGATACTATCGACTGTCCTTCCGGAGTATTAAATCCTGCACCCACGACAATCAGATCAATGTTGTAACCCTCTTGTACCAGTATGTTCACTGATTCAATCAGAAGCTTCTGATTTTTTACCGGATGACATCTCGCAACATGAATCAGTAAGAGGGAGGAAGCGTTGTTTTTAAGCAGATTCATCTCATTGCTTACCGCTCCAAATAAATCTGTAGAAACTATTGGAGCTCGTCCATTAGTTATACAACGTATAGGGGTGCGCGAATAAAATGCCTTAAAATCAGCATAGTTCTTTTCTGAGAGACAAGACAATTTAAAACGGCCCAATCTTCCCAAAATATTGCAATACAACCTCAGCAGTCCCTTATCGTAACCATTATGCAAATCACTATGTACGGAAAAATACACTTTCTTCGAAAAAGAAAGCAATCCTATAGCCAATGCACTATATTTAAGGGTAGGAATCATATGTACATGAATCACATCAGGATTGAATGCTTTGAGAGCAGTATATACCCTCCACTGACTAGACAACTTGAGGCCATTCGGAAGCCCTAAATTCACATAATGTACACTATCAGAAATCTCCGATCTAAAAAAATTCCTAACTTCCGTTTCCTTCTTATCATCCAGAATAGTAACAAGATATGTTTCGTTTTCTTTAGCTAACTGATTACTTAAATCGACAACAAAGCGTTCTGCACCTCCACCGGCTAAGAATGTTATGAGTTCTACTATTTTCATTATTACTTTGTTTCTATTTTCTTTGCAGGACTACCCCCGACAATCACAAAAAGCTCAATATCTTTGGTAACCACAGATCCTGCCACAATCACCGCATCAGTTCCAATATTTACTGGCTCTACAATACACACACGAGAATTTATGATTGCATAATCTCCAATGATTGCTGATTTGCCGCTGTTTGTTCCAATATTCACATACTCATAAATAGTGACATTACCTATATATATCACAACAATAATAATCAAGATATTTCAACAATAAAAAAAAGGTAAATGCGTCTTTATACCCCCATTCTTTATCTTTTAATCAACCATCGATTTTGAATGTACTCAGGATGTTTATTCTCTCCAATTACTCTACAAGGATTTCCTACAGCAGTACTATTCGAATAAACATCTTTCGTTACTATTGAACCTGCACCAATCAATGAGTTCTCGCCAATATGTACACCTTCTATCAAACAAGTCATAGGACCAATATATACATTATTGCCAATAATTGCTTGATTACCCTCATTTGTGCCTATATTACTCATCTGAGACAAATTAACATTATTTCCAATAATGCACCTAATACTAACACACATGCTCATTGCATGCCCTAAATACAAACCATAGCCGATCTTAGATCCGGCATGAACACGACAATCATACTTAAGTTTATAATGTTCATGACGCAATTTACATATAGGATAGAAACAGCCACGATAACTTGCAAATCTCAACCAAAACAAATGTTTAAGTGCCCTATCACGAAATGACTTTAACCATATCACCCCAAGACTATCGACTCGTCCATAAATCCTAAAATAATCACTTTTCAGGAGTTCAAGACAGTCTCTGTAACTTGTGGGAATAGGAATATCTATTTCGCTCCCGTTTCTAGTTTTATAGTGTTCAAATTTCATAGCAATTTAGTTTTTTAAAATCCTCTTCGCTAAAACAGCAGCCACATTCACCATTTTACTCGCTAACGGATAACGTTTACCAAGTACGTCAACAACAATCACTCCTTTGTAAGAATTCAAAGTATGAAATGACTGACTCAATTCGAAATGAGGTGATGTCATTCTTCTAACTTCCCTAAAGACCCATTTTCCATCAACAAAAGAGGTTTCTTGCAAAGAGATAGCATGACCATAATTAGTATTACTCTCTTGTGCAGGACGATACACCTTTCCATTAACTTTGAAAAAATATCCAGCCATTCGAGCAATACGCTCTGGAAAAATGCTACTCGTCACATATACAAACTGTTGCTTCGTGTCACTCCACTCATATTGGTCAAGCTGAAAGCCATTTGCATATTCGGCTTGTGTTGTAAATAATTGAGGTTTCCCAAACAAATCTGTAAATACAGCATCTGTTAATGGTTTGTCAGACAATTCATGAATCAATGTCATGTCGTCATTTATAGGATTATACTCGTAGATATTAAGTACACCATCTTCACTGTTTTCTGGATAAACATATATTTTATCATCTTTACGATATATAATAGGAAAACTCAGATGTCCTGGACGTTCCAATATCACTTTCTTCTCTATAACGTAATTGTTCCTCCTGTCAATCACTAACTTCGAGATTCTTCCCTTAGAAATCTTCTTTGTCACTTCCTCCACCAATACTATGATAGTATCATCAGTTACATCAAGAATAAACGGATCGGCAAACCAAGAATTGGGGAAATTATGAGTTACAAGAGTTAGTTTAAGTTTATCACCTCTAACAATACCTTCAAAAGTATTATCCAAGAAACCGATTTCCCAATGAAGAGAAGTCAGCTCTTTATACAATTTCCGCAATGCATTCATAAATAATAGAATTTACAATCGATTCCTAAGTGTTGTTTTGAGTTCTCTAAATAAACTATGCCAAAATGGCTTTTGGTCTTCTTTAAAGTAGGTAATAAAGCATGTTGTACGTCGATAATTTCGCCACCACTCTTTCAATGAGAACTCACGTTTCAGCATGCACTTAAAATAATATATTTCCGGCATTAAATAAGTAGTGCTAACAGTGGACACCGACAACTCTTTTTGCCAATCACCTCCAGAGTAATACAAATAGTAAATATATGGAATATTCATACCAGCCGATGTTTGGCAAATTGCATTTCCATCATTTCTGAAATTTGTTTCTGTAAAATAGTTCTTACCCGTTGACTTTTCTTTCAAAAACTCAATGCTGAAGGTTCCTGAATAGCCAACCCTTTTAATAAACTCTTTAGCCTTACTAAGTGTATCTAAGAACTCTGGTTCAACCTGATCAAATTTCAAAAAGAAAGTATTATCTATTCCGTTAGGACGATCAATATGTGTACGCCCTGAGATAATTATATGTTTTCCATTATCCATTGAGCAACCCAAAAACTGAAATTCAAAATCCTTTATTATAAACTTTTGAATCTGTATAATCGGACAATGCTCAGAATTCGTTAAAAACTCCTCCAATTCTTCTCTTCTCTTACAAATTTTAATATTTTTTTTGCTTCCCTCCACACTTGAAATAGCCTTGGTTATACATGGAAACTCAATATCTGCAGGCACTTCCCTATCGGATACCATCCATGTACGAGGAACATCAAGCCCAACCTCTCTTGCAAGATCAGACATATATTCTTTACGCATTTTACGTTCCAAACTTCCTGGCATATTTGTTACTGGAAGTATAAAAAATGGACTTAGTCGTTGAACAGAAGAATCAAGTACAGAAGATACGTTATCATACGATGAATACACTATCGCCTTGTTTTTTGTATCAGAAAAATGTTTTAGCATTTCATCAACCACTTGTTCTGGTGATGAGCATACCCAACCTTCTATTACGTACCTACTTTTAAGTACAAAGCTGTTTATATTTTCGCCAACTATAAGCACATAAGAGTTGAGCCCTTTTTGGCCGAGACTCTCAACTATACCAAGAGTATTATGGTGGTCTGCACCAATTACCAAAACTTTATTCTTCATCTGACTCTATTTATTATATATTTCAACATGTTCTTTAGCAATTACATTCCATGACCCTTTTCCTAATCTTGCACTCTCAGCTATATTCTCACTCATCTGCTGAAGAAAAACAGGATTATCAAGATATGATTGTATTGCATTGGCAAGGGTATCTACATCCTTAGGAGGAACAATAATTCCTGTCTTACCATCATCAATCATCTCAGGTAACCCACCTACATTGGTAGCAATTACAGGAGTATTCAGGGCAAATGATGAATATACTACTCCACTCTGTGTTGCATCAGTATAAGGACACACTGTAAATAATGCACCACGGATTAGATCAGCAAGTTCATCAAGCTCTATAAATCGATTAAGAATCTTTACATAATCATATTTCTCATACTCTGAAGCATCGAAATACATTTCTCCACTACCTGCAACAATGACTTTTACATTAGGATGGATTTTATGCACCCTCTCCATCGCCCGAAAAAGATATTCTACCCCCTTATATGGAGAAATACGTCCAAAGAAAAGTACATAATTCTCCTTTTTCTTGTTTACATCTCCATACATACGAAGCATATCATAATATCCTAAATGCGATGTGAATATTCTATCTTTAGGCACATTGTATCCTTTTGAGAATACATCCACTTCGGCTTTATTGAGAACAATAAACTTCTTGACATACCACTTTATAATCGAACGACGAATATCCTCTTTCCTATCACCTTCCCCTGTATGAGGCTTTCCGTCATGAATTGTAACGACTAATTTATTTCTAAAGAACCACAATGGCACAAAATGGAATAATGATGGTGTTTCAATATATTGAATTATATCATAGTTACCCTTTTTAAAAAAGGACAAAACATTCATCGCTACCATAAAACTACTCCAACCAAAGCGGCCTACTGGTTCGTTTGCTATGTAAATATTCTCAATAGGGACATAAGAAGAAAATATTTTCAGCTCAGAATAAGCTGTTAACGGGAATATGCCTCTTTTAGGAATAATCTGATTAATATTGAACACTGTAGATTTTAAAGAGCGGGGGGTCATAGAATATAACACAGTCACATCATGACCTTGTGCTATTAGTGCTTTTATCAGTGGAAAATCACAATCACCAAAGCACGTACGAGAATAATAAAGTATTTTCATATTTAGACTCTTAGCCTATTTCTAGTGAAATGATAATCTGCACAAGGAATAATCGTCAATAGCATCATATATGGATTAAGATAGTTTGACTCTAAAAGTCCCATTACGAACAAGATAATTATACACATCCTCGATACAAGGTTCGTATTACGAAAAAGTATTATATAAAAAAGACCGTATAGCAAAGTACCAATATAACCAAGAGATAGTAGAATAGTTTGTACACCATTAGCGTAAAAAATGAAATTTCCGTCATACATCTCTATTCCAAATCTGTTTCGTGCATCAGGAATACCAATAATCTGTTCATCAAAGGTTAGCTGATCAAACATTAAATAACCTCCGACAACTCGAGTAAAACCACTCGCTCCTTCAGTAGAGAATTCTTCAGTTCGTAAAAGCATCTCTTGTCCCATTTCACTTCCAACATACATATATATTAAAGCAATAGTTAATGGAACGAACAACATAATCATTATAAAACGTCTAATAATATTCGCATTCCAAAATATGCTGAACATTTTCACAGCAAAGAGAATTACCAGTCCGACCATTCCGGAACCAGACTTCAAAGCTACGAGAGAGAAGATGATAAGAATGCCCTCCTTATTCAACCACTTTTCCTGTTTATTAGTTTCAAACCATATCAAAGCCAGATAGCTCACATAGTAATAAGCCATATATGATGGTTCAAGGAATATCGAACATGGACGCGGACCTGACATCTGATGGGTAACAAGTTCTGCATACGACATCCCCTCATAAGTAAATGCACCTGTGAGATTTGGTACAAAACAAAATACATGAGAACCTGTGGCTAATTTCAAAGAAAACTGCACCCAAAACAAAGCAGCCGAAATCAGAACCACCCATCGCATATATCTCTTAAGCAACTGAAAATCAAAAGATAGTACACCTCCTATAAGGGCAAGAAAGAATAAAAAGAAAAGCCATCCACCCGGAGGAATCAGAGTCCATAATTCAAAATGGTGATGATATATCCATATCAGACAAATATACACAAACAAAAGCCAGAATATAATAGGAACCACCTTAATTTTAAAATTGTTTCTGACTATAATATATGTTGACAAAAACAATATTAAAGTGTATCCTAAACCAACTGGAAATGGAATCTTATACCAAGCCAGTATCGGCAACAACGCAAGAATCATCATAGATACTTTGCGAAGCCATGGCTTACAGTTGCTTTGTATATTTATACAAGCAGAAATCATCGTTATTTTTTTAATTGATTGAGAACCTGAATCATCATATTTGAATAACTTTGGTAATACCTTACAGCAAAAGCCTTCTCCTTAACAGCATCAAAAGATAAAATAGCATCCATAACAGTAGATGCTGATGTAGGAGAATAATCCTGACCAGATATAAAAACTCGATACTTCAATAAATCAGCTGCACTCAGAATATGATAAATCTTACTCGATTCTCCATTAGTCCATTGACCGTCAATCTTCGGAATTCCGTAATTGTCAAAACAATAGAACGGGACACCATTAGCTATAGATGTCACAATCGGATGCATATTGTTTCCTACATACCCTTTCGAATACTTAATCAAAGCATACCATTCTAAAGGTGATATAGTATCACCTGCTGTGTATTGAATATCGCCAAAGGCAGACGCATCAGCATAAGGCAGTTTTACACATACAAGACCATTTTTATTAGCCAATTCTTGGAATTCATTAATCCAAGCCTGATTCACAGATTTCTCTCCCTTAAAACTGACTAGAATATAGTTTTCAGGAATATTGAATTTCTTAATTATTTCTTCTTTAAAAGGTACCAAATGAGATGCATTGTGATTAAAGGCAAAGACAGGATCAGGTGTAACTTCTGGAATCATTTCTCCATCAGTAAGATATGCCACCATCTTTTGGGTCCAATCATCACGAACAGACATATAGCGAAATCCCAAAATGGACTGCTTCATCCGAGACTTAGTTCTACCCTTTATGAAATAGTACATTGAATCCTGAGATGAACCGGATATTACCGCAATCGGAACCGGATGATCCAAATATCTATTGAATGCCCCCCAAAAACTGTTTGGATACATTCTGTCACTAGTAGGATGCCCAATATATATGATTCTCTTACAAGGGAAATGAATACGTTCACGCAAAGGATGATGCTGAATAACAGCATCGCTACCAATAATTACAGCCTCAATTCTTTCCTTTTCAATTACTTTTGCTACTTGCTTATCTGTTTCGCAAAGTTCTGTCATTGGATAGTATTGTTTTCTTATACGTACATATAAATCTCTAACCTTTAGCAGAGACCGTTTCTCGTAATCTTTACTGAAATCCTTAGGAATCCAATTTATCACTATAGGCTCATCACCCTGTTTCTTGATATATTCGACAGTAGAAAGGAGCTGCAAAAATGCGCCAAAGTTACAAGCTGCATGATATGCTAATAATCCTATTTTCATTTTATCGCTTTAGAAGATGCTGAATTTTTGATTTAATATGCTCTCGTTGACCCTCATCAAATGCAAATCTGAACATTAATACAGCAAAGAGCAAACAGTATATTGAACATACAATTACAAGCTTCAAGAAAGAATTAGACATCACAAAGTGAGGAATCATCGCAACAATAACAGGAATAACTATGATTATCATAGTTGGTTGGATAACATTCTGAATATATTCTTTGACACTCATACCTGTCAATTTATTCGCCATAAACAATCTTACACACAAAGAAATGAGTTCCAGTATCACAAAAGCTATAGTTGTATAATATACAGAATACCCCATCTTTAAAATGAAATAGGCTATAGGAACATTCATTAGTAGAAGACTTCCCATAATTATCTGATAATTACGAATTTTTCCTGTTGCCTGAATAGCAGCCATAATTCCCACTGAGTATTGATATGTTATAGATAAAAGAAGGATGTACTGAGCCAGCTTCAATGTAAATGGTGGGATATCATCTTTTAGCCAAAGAGTCAAAACTTCGTTCATCTCCATGATGAAAGGAACGGCAAAGAACGCAAGAGCAAGTACAGAGAACTTTGATGAGATAAATGATATACGAAAAAGTCTATTTCTATCATTCATTCCTTCACTTTTCATTAACTGAGGATTAATAGCCTTTTGAAATGTAGCAGAAAAATGTCCAAGAGCACCATTTATCTGATTCGCAACCCCATATGCTGCATTTGCTATTGTACCTAAAAAAATATTTATAATAACTGCAACACCTTGATTCCTTCCAATCATTGCAAGACCTGCAAAAAGATTCCATCCAGTAAAGCCTACCATCTCCTTGATTATGAATTTTCCTCGATATGTATTTAATTGTATACAATAGTCTTTGTAAGCATACCGGCACCACCCATATTTCATAAAAAAAGTCAAAACAGAAATAAAGGCGACACAAGCACCATAGTAAATCAGCTTATCCCCAGAAATATACGCAATAGAAAGCGCAACAGCAAGCATCAGTGCAGAATCAATTAACTCTATGACAGAAAAAGGCAACATATCCTCTTTCGCATTGACCAAAGCATCAAATGGAACTGATACAATCTTTGCAAAGGTGCTAAAAATAAGGAGTTGATAAATAATCTTTGCACACCACACTCGCTCTGGAATAATATTGAGTCTATCAATCGCAAATAACCCAATAGTCTCAAAAGCAACAACAACCAGCAAGCCTAGGAGTAAATGTAAAAGAAAACTTGTGTTATAAATAGAATTAATTTTTTCTTCATTTTTCTCTCCCATCGCAACAGACATAAATCGTTGGGTAGAGACAGTCATTGAATTATTCAAAAATGAAAGCATCGCCACAACTCCTGCCACAAGATTGTATAAACCATAGTCACTCGCTCCCAAGGCATTCAACACCAACGGAATAGAAACGAAAGCAATTGCCAAGGACAGGATAACCTTAACATAAAGTACGATTGTATTAAATATTACTCTTGTTGATGTTTGCATACTTTTTAATATAAATGCGAAGTATCATCTTTAAAGTGATAGCCATACTGATAACCTTTACGTTCCCTTTTACCTATGACTTTTGCGGGGACTCCACCGACAATTGTATATGGTGGAACATCCTTTGTCACAACAGCTCCGGAAGCTACTACAGCTCCTTCGCCGACCTTAACTCCAGGAAGTATTATTGAACGACTACAAATCCAAGCATATTCTCCAATTTCGGTAAGTGCTCCTTTACCACAAAAATATTTATCGTTATAATCGTGATTAAGCGACCAGATAACAGCCTCATATGCAATAACAGCATTTTTACGAATTATAAGACCTTTTCTTGCATCCAAAAGACATTTAGGACCGATATTAACCCCATCCTCAATAATTAAACCTTTAGGATTCCTCACTGTGAATCCAAAGTAAAAATGAACATTCTTTGAAGCCTTTACGCCACTCCATCGAATGAAAAGATTTCTGATAGTTTTACTTGGAAGACTTGGTATAAATCTCTCAATTAATGTGCTTTTAAGTCCATTTATTCCTCCTCGAATATTATTGTATATATTCCTAGCTAACTGTTTCATATATAGTATTTCTTATATTCTCTATATTTAGAATTGTCATGTTTGTATAGCAACTATCTTACAAAGTTCTATATAGTATTGAGTCCCAAAATGCTTGGAGAGATTCTTCACAAAATCTAACTTCAATTTTGTACTTGAAATAAAATCTTGCACAATTCATTGCTATACATATTTTTTAAGCTTTTAACGAAGATATTTCTTTTAATCCAGAGCCTGTTGAGTACTTACAAAATATATAAAAACAAATGGAATATACAGAGGAGTAACCAAATAATTTTATTAATTGCAGAAAAAGACTATTTTAATCTCTACCGAAGATATCGCGTGTATACACTTTCTTTTCTACATCACTTAAACACTCATCAAAACGATTAGCAATAATAGCCTTGCATAATTCTTTAAAACGAGTAAGATCGTTAACAACTTTGGAACCAAAGAAGTTTTCTCCATTGCTAAGAGTAGGTTCGTAAATAATCACTTCTGCCCCTTTTGCTTTAATACGCTTCATAATCCCCTGAATAGCGCTCTGCCGGAAATTATCCGAATTAGACTTCATAGTCAAACGATACACTCCTATGGTGACAGGCTCCTTCTGGCCGTCGTAAAGCTGGTTGGTACTATAGTCGTACCAACCAGCTTTACGGAGGACAGCATCTGCAATATAGTCTTTACGAGTACGGTTAGACTCAACGATAGCGGACATCATATTCTGGGGGACATCAGCATAATTGGCAAGGAGCTGCTTGGTATCTTTCGGCAAGCAATAGCCACCATAGCCGAATGAAGGATTGTTATAATGTGTACCGATGCGTGGGTCAAGACCTACACCTTCGATGATAGCTTTAGAGTCAAGACCTTTCACCTCGGCATAGGTGTCGAGTTCGTTAAAATAGCTTACTCGGAGAGCAAGATAGGTATTGGCGAATAGCTTCACAGCTTCGGCTTCTTTCATACCCATAAAAAGCGTGTCGATGTTTTCCTTGACAGCCCCTTCCTGCAAAAGGGTGGCAAATGTCCTAGCTGCTTCCTGTAACATAGTGACATCCGTGACAGACCGGATCGCCTTGTTTTCTTCAGCAAACTCCGGACGGTCGATGATCTTCGGATAACCTACGATGATACGGCTCGGATAAAGGTTGTCATAAAGAGCCTTGCTTTCACGAAGGAACTCCGGTGAGAACAGCAGGTTGAACTTCTTGACTCCTTTCTGGGCATATTTTACATAAAGGTTACGGGTATAGCCCACCGGAATTGTCGATTTGATGACCATTACGGCATCGGGATTCACTTCAAGCACAAGATTGATAACTTCCTCCACACGACTCGTATCGAAATAATTCTTCACAGGATCGTAGTTTGTAGGAGCGGCTATTACCACAAAGTCGGCATCAGCATAGGCTGACCTCCCGTCCAAAGTGGCAACAAGATCAAGCGGCTTTTCAGCCAGATACTTCTCGATATAATCATCCTGGATAGGGGAAACCTTGTTGTTCAGTTTCTCCACCTTTTCCGGGATTACATCCACGGCAGTTACATGATGATGTTGTGATAGCAGTGTCGCTATGCTCAGTCCCACATAGCCAGTTCCGGCTACTGCGACCCGAATCTCTTTGAAATCACGCATATTATGTTTGATTTGGTTTTATCAATAGCAGTTTATTTACCCTCCCGACTTGTATGTTTCTCTCCATAACCATAGCCATAACCGTAACGCTTGCCATAGCCATAATACTTGCCGTATTTACCATAACCATAATAATAGCCGTACTTCTTTTTCTGAAGATCCAAGCCGTTAATGGCGATACAGAGGTTAGGCAGTTTGTTGTTTTCCATAAGCTCATTGATCAAAGTAAACTCTGCCTTACGGGTATAATCGGCACGGCATACGTATACCGACAAATCAGCAGTACGCCCTATCAGCAAGGTATCAGTTACCATACCCACGGGGGCCGTATCCAGAATCACATAGTCAAAATTAGCCTTCAACGTTTCGATAGCTTTTTCCAAGCCGTCACGGGCCAATAATTCCGTTGGATTGGGAGGAACTGATCCGCCCGGAAGAATAAACAGATTCTTGTTTATATCGGAAGGCTGTACCAAATCCATCAGATTCTTTGTCGGATTGGTCAGAAACTGGGTAATACCATGTTCCTTTCGGGAAATATTAAAAACCTTATTCAAGCCAGGCTTGCGAATGTCAAGACCAACTATCACAACTTTTTTACCTAATAAAGAAAGACTGATGGCCAAATTGGATGATACGAAAGACTTACCTTCACCACTGATGGTAGAAGTCACCAGAATCACATTCTTGCCATTTTCAAGCATAAACTGAAGATTGGTACGTACATTACGGAATGTCTCACTCATCAGGTTATTCTGATTCTCAAATACAGCTATAGAACCGGACTTTTCATCCGCCAACGGGATATCGCCAATAACAGGAAGAGAAGTTAGTTTTTCAACATCAGCACGGCCCTCAATCTTGAATTTGGTCAAGCCAATCAGATAAATGATACCTACCGGAAATCCTACTCCTAATACCAAGGCGGCAAGATAGATCATCATCCTCTTAGGAGAAACCGGATTGTCGTCTGCTAACGCTTCATCAATAATCTTGGCATTGTTTGCTGTAGCTGCCAAAGTGATGGCATTCTCTTCACGTTTTTGAAGTAACATCAAATAAAGACCGGCCTTAATTTCCTGCTGCCGGGCGATACTTACGAACTGACGTTCCTGGGTCGGAGCGTCATTAATACGACGGGAATAGCGGTTCGCTTCACGGGCAAGGTCTTCTTTGGTTATCTGCAATCCTTTCAATGTAGCATCCAGCGTAGCCTGTACATTGCTCCGCATCGCACGGATGCTAGTATCCAAATTTATGATCGTCGGATTATTCTCGGTTGATGTACGGAGCAAGCGCTTTCTTTCAACCAACATCTCATTATATCTGTCTATTGCACCAGCTGATGCTGCATCCTGTAATCCAATATTACTTGGCAAGACCTCATATTCATTACCTTGCATATAGCGTTGCAAATCCATCACCAAATTGATTTGAGTCTGGTTTTCCACACGCTTCTTTTCATATTCAGCATTACCGGTTAAGGCTATTTGCGCCTCACTGCTCAAATCTGTAATTCCGGCGCTACGCTTGAAGTTCTCCAAGTCTTGTTCGGTACTTCCAAGTTCCTTGGAAATAATGCCGATACGTTCGTCGATGAATTCTGCGGTTTTTTGGGCTACCTCATTCTTGTCATTATTGGCATTGATATTGTACATCTCAAGGAGTTTGTTGATGAAGTCCTTGCCACGCCGGGTATTTGAGTTCTTTAACGAAAGAACAGCTACAGAAGTAGTTTTTGATGTAGGGGCTATCGACAAGGACTGGATATATCCTTTGGCCACAGACATCGGCCGGTTTATAAAAGCTTTTATATGACGCTCTTTACTTTCCTCCTTAGCCTGATTGGTCGTCAATGTATCCTTGCTTTCAAAAAAGGCGACCGTCCCCTCATCGGTCGGAAAAACAGCAGGTAATTGATCGAATTGTTTCCGATACTCTTTGTCTTTCACTGTTATCAACGCATCCATCCCACCATTGGGAAATAAAGTCATCTCCACTTCCATTGGTGCAGACAATTTTTCCGCCTCTTGTGGAGTCAAGCTCACCACTACGGGCGAGGTACGGTAAAGTTCCCTATTAGGAAACTCATCTTCATCCTTATAAGTCACAAACAGTCCCAGATTGTTGACCACTTCACGGGCAAGAGACTTTGATTTCAATACCTCGATTTCATTGTCTACATTGTTCGACGAGGAAACGAAACCGTCCAGTCCCATCTTTTCCAGTTCGGAGGACATGCTCGCACCACCGCCTTTCTTGTCATCCTTGATCAAGACTGTAGCGGATATATTATAGACAGGAGTGGCCAGACGCAGGTAACCCCATGCGCAGGCGATACAGATTATTACAGAAACCACAAACCAGGGCCAGTGGATCAGGTAACGGAAAAGGATTTCCTGAATATTCACCAGCTCTTCCGGTTGCTCACCCCGGTTCTCTCTTTTTTCCTCAATCATATCTATATTACTATTTGAAGATTGTTACTAATAAACTTGCCAATGATACCAGAATAGAAGTAGCGGAGAACCACAAGCTGGTACTATTACCTATATCAGAGTTACGAGCTTTTGCTTTATTAGGAGTCACATAGACTATATCATTCTGCTGTAACCAATAATAAGGAGAAAGAATTGTCTCCGCCTTGTTTAAATCCAATGTCACAATTTCCTGTTTGCCATCAGCACCTTCACGAATCAGTTTTACATTGTCACGAACTCCCCAGACCGTCATGTCACCGGCCATGGCAAGAGCTTCCAACAAGTTGACTTTCTCGTTGTTGATAGTAAATGTACCTGGACGGGCAACCTCACCTAATACAGAAATTTTATAGTTTACCATACGGACAGTAACTATCGGAGTCTCCTTTATGTAAGGTTTCAGTTTGTCTATTATCAGTTGTTCAGCTTCTCTTTTCGTCAATCCACCCACTTTCAATTCACCCAGAACAGGAAAATTGATCTTGCCTTCATTATCAACCAAATAAGGTTGTAAGACAGGCTGGGTAGTCAATTGGGTGCTGGCAGTAGCCGCATTAGCAGGAGTTGCCACCGTCAAGTTAAACGGAACTGCAAGTTCCGGACTAGTACATGAGACTACGATAGTAAGTAAGTCTTTAGGCATTATCTTGGCATCATATAAATTTTCCTGTTGATTGGTGTCCTTTACAACTCCCGCATCCTGCAAATAAGGTACTTTCTTATAGGACTGACAGGAAGCAAACAGAAATACCGCTATCAGACAGGAAAACAAACTTCCATACAAGCTTCGTACATTCAAATGCGTGCGCAATGATTTATTCATAATAAATGATAATTTATTTATAGAATCTTTTGTTGATTATTCCCTATTTATTCTTTATCCAGTACTTCAAATCGCGGAGAATTTTTTGATTTGAACTCCGGAACTATTTTCTTCATCAACCGCACGGTATCCATGATCTTTACCGCACGCGACAACCTTTCAAACTCTGCATAAGTATCAAGAATATCAGCATATTCATACCGACGAACTTTGGCGATCATGATTTTCTTATTCTCTGTTGGGATCGTATTTTCTTTATCGCTCAATACCTCTTCATAAAGCTTCTCACCCGGACGTAATCCCGTGAATTCTATTTTGATGTCTTCACCCGGACGATAGCCAGCCAATTCGATCATACGAGTCGCTAGATCAACGATCTTGACTGCTTTTCCCATCTCAAAAACAAAGATCTCATTGCCCTCACCCATTGTGGCGGCCTCCATTACCAAACGGCAAGCTTCGGGAATGGTCATGAAGAAACGAATAATATCAGGGTGAGTAACAGTCACCGGCCCACCATTCTCTATCTGTTCTTTAAAACGAGGAATGACAGAACCGTTACTACCCAATACATTACCAAAGCGAGTGGTGATAAATTTTGTATGACCTTTCACTTTTCCTTCACGGATAGCGCATCCCAGACTTTGAACATAGATTTCTGCCAAACGTTTGGAACAACCCATTACATTAGTAGGATTTACAGCTTTATCCGTAGACACCATAATCATTTTTTCTGCATCATATTCCACAGCCATGTCAGCCACCTGACGAGAACCGGTTACATTGACAAGCACAGCCTCACAAGGATTTTCCTCCATCAAAGGCACATGTTTATAAGCAGCAGCATGAAAAACAATTTGAGGATGATACAATTCGAATACCATACGAACGCGTTCCTTCACACGCACATCACCAATCACCGGAACAAAATCTATATTCGGATATTTTTTCTCAAACTCAAGACGGACATTATGCAAAGGTGTTTCTGCAGAGTCGAACATGATAAGTTTCTGAATTCCCATCTGCACTAATTGACGGCAAAGTTCACTACCAATACTGCCTGCCGCACCAGTCACCAACACCACTTTTCCCCTGAATTCTTCTGCAACCTGACGAAGGTTGATATTAATTTCGGCACGACCCAACAAATCCTCAATCTTAATAGGACGTACCCACTGATGAAAGTTTCCGTCAGAGTCCGCTTCACTGATAGTAGGAGCTATCAATGTTTTAAGTTCATTGTTTTTACAATATTCCAGAAGTCGTTTTTCTTCCAGGCGGGTATCTTCATAACAGGCAAACAGAATCCCCTTAATTCCGCGCTTCCGCATGATATAATCAACATCCGATTCATTTTCAAAGTAATAAATGGGAAGATCTGCCAATCGGCGTCGGCTGTTATTTTTACCATATACATAAAAACCGGCTACTTTATAATGTGCACTATCCCTAAGACGTAACTTCAAGGCTACACTCTCTTCATTAGTACCATAAATAAGAATACGTGTGTTCTTTTTATTCACCCAATCCAATAAAAAATCATAGACGATTATCAATGATACACGGAAGGTCGTCAAGATCACTAAAGTCAATAAACCATCAAATAGAAGATAGGATATTTTATAATTATATGGCAATTGGGTCTCATATATAACTCCAAAAGAAATAATGACCAAACAGGCAATTTTAAATAAAACGGCACACATGATACGCCAAAGTTCACGTGCCTGTGAGAAACGAATTGTATTACGATAAGTATGGAATAATAAAGAGCCCGCAACACTTGCCACCAAAGAAACGCAAGCAAATTTACAGAGCATCCAGTCGGTCATTGGAACATGCGCCATATAATGAATTACCGCATAAGCGACCAACGAACATAATACAGAAATTGCCGTGTCAATACCTAAAATAACCCAATAACTGAAATAATTTTTGCGGACATATTGCACTATGTCCTTCAATGTTTTTTCCATTATAGTATAAATGAATAAAATAATATTTCGAAATTTGATTTATCTGATTGATTATGATCAGTACAAGGACTATGACTACGATTTCCATGTTGGTGTAGCCCAACAAAGAATCCCTTCATCTTTCGATACGTACATACATTTCTACACTATATCTTTTGTAAAGATATAATTCATAATACTTTATGGATTTTTATTTTTGAGAGAGGTCATCGATAAATATATCCACTGTTTGGTTACCGATGTCAGATAGACTGCCTGCTATTTTACAGACTTTCATTACATTTTTGCAGTAAAATCCCCATACCCCTATAAAATAGATTGATTACTCAATCACGTAAATCCCCATTTTCAGATACCGGCTCTACACACCCAGCCGGTATATCTACACATGCACACCCTAACATTGTCAATCGAACAGCAACTTTCGATTTCCCATTCACATGTACTAATTCCCCTTCCAATCCTGCCAATGGTCCCTTGATTACCCGTATTTTCTCTCCCGGAGCCAATGGCGATGTACTCATGCTAATCGTCTCATCCGAGTAATCGAGCATAAACTTAAATCGCAACATTTGTTGATCAGGAATAACAGCCGGAGTACTCTCCCCACGTAATACCATGTAACGGCTGATAGAAGATAAAGTCAGGACTTCTTTTTGTTCTTGCAGATCAACGTGAACGAAAATCATCATCGGAAGCAGTACCCGGTCGACAATTTTACGGCGGTCGCTCCATTGATGGACTTCTTGTTGAATTGGAAGGAAATTTTCGATCCCCATTTTCGTAAGCCGCTCACCCGTTTTTTTCTCGTGACAAATACGTACGATTGCCACCAACCAACGTTTTGAGCGCGCTACGCTTCTGCCAATCACATCTGTTGGCAGAAGATTTCGATCGTCATTTTTCTTAATGATCATGTATTTTTACCCCTCATTTTTCCATACCCCTTAGGCAATGGATTGAATTCGGTGACAAAGATAGATAAAATTATAAATAGTAAACAAGAAAAAACGCTTTCTTTTTTTACATACAAATAGAAATATACAGTTAAGACTATCTTGGACGTGAAAAATCCGCTATCACATTGGTTCTATTTTACCACCCATATTTTGTACAACATCCCTAAACAAATCAGGCGCGGAAATTCCGCGCCTGATTTCTATTCTTTCGATTTACTTACCACTTATAATTGATACCGAAGCTAAGCAATTCTTTCAACTGGAAGAAGCTGTCTCCTTCAGTCGGTTTCGAGCTATCGTCAAAACGGGTATGTATATAGAGCTTGGTAGAAAGATAACGGTTCAAAACGAAGTTGAATGTATTTTCCCATTCTACACGTGCCCAATGATAGTTGGTCAGATAATTGAGACGAGACTCTAAAGTTACTGCAGAGATGATGGTCCAGTTCAATGTGGATTGCAACTGGGAACCAAAGTCGTTTTTAGAGCATTTTCCTTTGTCTAAGCCAAACTTTGTTTCGTCTACTTCAGAATTACCGATATAACGCAAGTTATAAGTCAACGGCGCCATAAACACAGAAAGATTAAATTTCTTCTTACTCAATTTATAATCCATACCGACACTGACCGCCAAATCTGCCGGAGACATGAAAGATGAAACCAATTCTTCGCTGTTAGCTTTATATCCATTGAAAAACTGTGTCTTAAACTCGGACGAAATGGTATAATACCAATTCTTGAAAGCTCTCAAACCTAATTTATTATACAAACGAAATTGGTCTGTATTGAACAGATATTTATGGTATTCATCTGACGGAGTGGAAGTCATACCTACTTTAGCTTCCAGCTGGTTCTCAAACAGCACCTTTTCATTGTCATTATAGTTGGCAAAAATCTGAAAAGTGGCTAATCCGGAGAAGTTACTTTCACCTCCCTTATACCAGTTATCCGAAAGGTGGTTCTGGCTAATCTGCAACGATCCGTTACCTCCGGTCACCCACCAGTTCGGCCGACTAATCTTCATATTGGCTTTCCCTACATTATCATCCATATTTTCCGGTTGAAACAGATGAATAACGTTTGCTTTGGGAGATATTTTCGGCTTCACATCGTGACGGAATACATCACGACTCATGATGCGGTCTTCTGTAGTGACAACCAAGTTCGGACGTTCCAAATAAAGATCCATCAATGCACTGTTCACTATTTTCTCGGCACGCTGGGTTTTGGTAAATGCCAGGGTATCATAAGGCAGAAGTTCCGCTGTCAGTTGAGGAGTGGTGTCCCATTGCATAGGCTTCCATTCCAATTTCGAATATTGTGCCATCGGAGCATAATAATATGCCAATGGTGTGAACAGACGAAAATAATCGGGATCAGACGGAATATAACGTGGCGGCACAGACAGATCGTTCAAATAATCTAATTGCGCGACATACTTATTATATAAATAAGAAACGGTATCCAGTTTCGGAGTCGGCCCCGACATATTCAGTTTGAGCATCAAATATTTCTGAAGCTCCGCCGAAAGCGTATCTGCTTTCACGACTCTGGCTTTTGCCACAACTGTTGAAGATTTAACCGTTTTGGCAGGTTTAATCGCTTCAGGAGCAGGCTGCAGAGAGTCAGTCGGAAGTGGAGAGGGATCGACAGATTCCTGTGCAAAAAGCGATAACGATAAGATTGACAGAATAAACGCTGAACATAAAGTAGTAATTCTCATCATATTTGTCTATGGTTTAGAGTGCAAAGCTACATTATTTTGTTCAGAAATCATAGGATTCTTTTAAAATTGCATTTTTTAATAAAATTGTGGAGACGAAAGACTGTAATCTTCCTCTTTTTTTTATAATTTTGCGGTTTTTAAGTTCGTAAGAATACTACTAAGTAAACAATTATTAAAACAGTTATAGCTGTGGGAGAAACAAAGTATATTTTCGTCACCGGTGGTGTTGCCTCTTCTTTAGGAAAAGGGATCATCTCATCATCCATCGGTAAGTTGCTGCAAGCAAGAGGTTATAATGTAACCATCCAGAAGTTTGACCCGTATATCAACATCGACCCGGGAACATTGAATCCTTATGAGCACGGAGAGTGCTATGTAACCGTAGACGGACACGAAGCCGACCTCGACTTGGGACACTATGAGCGATTCCTGGGTATACAAACGACAAAGGCGAACAACATTACTACGGGACGTATCTACAAGAGCGTCATTGACAAGGAACGTCGTGGAGATTATCTGGGTAAAACGATCCAGGTGATTCCTCACATCACAGACGAGATCAAACGGAATGTAAAACTGCTTGGTAATAAATACAAGTTTGATTTTGTGATTACTGAAATCGGTGGTACGGTAGGTGACATCGAATCACTCCCCTACCTCGAAAGTATCCGTCAGTTGAAATGGGAACTCGGTAAGAACGCTCTTTGCGTACACTTGACCTATGTTCCTTATCTTGCTGCTGCCGGAGAATTGAAAACAAAACCGACGCAACATTCTGTAAAGGAACTCCAAAGTGTAGGTATTCAGCCGGATGTACTGGTACTGCGTGCCGAGCATCCGCTAAGTGACGGATTGCGTAAGAAAGTGGCACAATTCTGTAATGTAGACGATAAAGCCGTTGTGCAGTCTATCGACGCGGAAACAATTTACGAAGTACCTATCCTGATGCAAGCGCAAGGGCTGGACAGCACTATCCTCGAAAAGATGGGACTGCCGGTAGGAGAAACTCCGGGACTCGGTCCATGGCGTAAATTCCTGGAACGTCGTCACGCTGCAGAGACAAAAGAACCGATCAATATTGCACTAGTTGGAAAATACGATTTGCAGGATGCTTACAAATCTATCCGTGAAGCTTTATCGCAAGCGGGTACTTACAATGACCGCAAAGTGGAAGTTCATTTCGTAAACAGCGAGAAGCTGACAGACGAAAATGTATGTGAAGCTCTGAAAGGTATGGCGGGCGTAATGATTGGTCCGGGATTCGGTCAACGGGGTATCGACGGCAAGTTTGTCGCTATCAAATATACACGTACACATGACATTCCGACTTTCGGTATTTGTCTGGGTATGCAATGTATTGCTATTGAGTTTGCCCGCAACGTACTGGGATACACTGATGCCAACTCACGTGAAATGGATGAAAAGACTCCGCACAACGTGATTGATATCATGGAAGAACAGAAAGCAATCACCAATATGGGTGGTACGATGCGTCTGGGCGCTTACGAATGTGTATTGCAGAAAGGTTCGAAAGCATATCAGGCTTACGGACAGGAACATATTCAGGAACGTCACCGCCATCGCTATGAGTTCAACAATGATTATAAAGAGCGATATGAAGCTGCCGGCATGAAATGTGTAGGTATCAACCCTGAATCGGATCTGGTAGAAATCGTTGAAATCCCGACTTTGAAATGGTTTGTCGGCACACAGTTCCATCCGGAATATGGCAGTACGGTACTGAACCCTCATCCGTTGTTCGTTGCATTTGTGAAAGCTGCCATCGAAAACGAAAAAGCAACGGTGAACGGCTAACGATACGTGGTAAACAACCGGTAGTTTGTAATTTATATAATTTGTAATTAAAATAAGAATGGATAAAAACACCATCACAGGTCTCGTTCTGATAGGTATATTATTGGTAGGATTCAGTTTTTTGAGCCGTCCAAGCGAGGAACAGATAGCTGCGCAAAAGAAATACTACGATTCTATTGCCGTGGTACAGCAGCAGGAGGAAGCGTTGAAGGCTAAAACGGAAGCTGCACTGGCTAACAGTCAAAAAGAGGTGGCATCGGCTGCCGATTCTTCTGCTTTGTTTTTCAATGCCTTGCATGGAACCGACTCTAAAATCAGCATCCAGAATAATGTAGCGGAAATCACTTTCACAACCAAAGGCGGACGTGTCTATTCAGCCATGCTGAAAGATTATATGGCACAAGACAAAAAGACGCCGGTCATGTTGTTCGACGGTGACGATGCTTCGATGAACTTCAACTTTTACAACAAGGCAGGAGCCATCCAGACCAAAGATTATTTCTTTGAAGCTGTGAACAAGACGGACAGTAGTGTTACAATGCGCCTGGCTGCGGATAGCGCAAGCTATATCGATTTCATCTATACGCTGAAACCGGATAGCTACCTGATGAACTTTGAAATCAAAGCGACAGGCATGGAAGACAAGTTGGCTAGTACTAAGTATGTGGACATCGACTGGTCACAACGTGCCCGCCAACTGGAAAAAGGATTCACTTATGAGAATCGTCTGTCGGAACTGACTTATAAAGTAACAGGTGACAATGTAGACAACTTGTCTGCTGCCAAAGATGACAGTCAGGATTTGCCGGGACGCATTGATTGGGTAGCTTTCAAGAATCAGTTCTTCTCGTCTGTATTTATCGCTGAACAGGATTTCGACAAGGTTTCCGTTAAGTCAAAAATGGAACAACAGGGAAGCGGATATATCAAAGATTATTCTGCTGAAATGAATACTTTCTTTGATCCGTCAGGCAAAGAACCGACAGAGATGTACTTCTACTTCGGTCCGAACCACTTCAAGACGCTGAAAGCGCTGGATAAAGGACGTGACGAGAAATGGGAGCTTCACCGACTGGTTTACCTGGGTTGGCCGCTGATTCGCTGGATTAACCAGTTTATCACGATCAACGTATTCGACTGGTTGTCCGGCTGGGGATTGAGCATGGGTATCGTTCTGTTGATTCTGACTATTATGGTGAAAGTGCTGGTTTATCCGGCTACCTGGAAAACGTACATGTCTTCTGCCAAGATGCGTGTATTGAAACCGAAAATTGATGAAATCAGCAAGAAATATCCCAAGCAGGAAGATGCAATGAAGAAACAGCAGGAGGTGATGAGCCTTTACAGCCAATACGGGGTAAGCCCGATGGGTGGCTGTCTGCCGATGTTATTGCAGTTCCCTATCCTGATGGCTTTGTTTATGTTCGTGCCGAGTGCTATCGAACTGCGTCAACAGAGTTTCTTGTGGGCGGACGACCTTTCTACTTATGACGCTATCATCACATTCCCGTTCCATATCCCGTTCCTTGGCAATCACCTTAGCTTGTTCTGCTTGCTGATGACGTTGACAAACATCTTGAACACAAAGTACACAATGTCTATGCAGGATACCGGAGCGCAGCCACAAATGGCGGCTATGAAATGGATGATGTATCTGATGCCGATTATGTTCTTGTTCGTCTTGAACGATTATCCGTCAGGTTTGAACTATTACTACTTCGTGTCAACGCTGATTAGTGTGGGTACTATGATTCTGCTTCGTAGAACGACTGACGAAACTAAATTGTTGGCTATTCTTGAAGCGAAAAAGAAAGACCCGAAACAAATGAAAAAGACCGGATTTGCTGCTCGCCTGGAGGCGATGCAAAAGCAACAAGAGCAATTGCAGCAGCAAAGACAGAATAAAAAATAAGGAGTAATTCCTGAATCATATTCTAAGAAAGCCGGACATCCTATTTTGGTTGCCCGGCTTTCTTTCTCTAAAAAATAAAATAGGATGAAAACTAAATATTCTTATAAACAAATCTGGACAATCTCCTACCCTATCCTAATCAGTCTGATTATGGAACAGATGATTGGTATGACGGACACTGCTTTTCTGGGACGTGTCGGAGAAATCGAATTAGGTGCTTCCGCCATTGCAGGTGTATATTACCTTGCCATTTTCATGATGGCATTCGGTTTCAGCATCGGTGCCCAGATATTAATTGCGCGTCGCAATGGAGAAGGAAACTACAAGGAAATCGGACCCATTTTTTATCAGGGCATATATTTCCTGCTTGCCATGGCAGTGATTTTATTCACGTTCTCCATCGTATTCTCACCATATATCCTCAAGAATATCATTTCGTCTCCTCACATTTACGATGCAGCCGAGAGTTATATTCATTGGCGTGTGTACGGGTTCTTCTTCTCTTTTGTCATGGTGATGTTCCGCGCCTTCTTTGTAGGTACGACGCAGACCAAGACGCTGACTTTGAACTCTATTGTGATGGTACTTTCGAATGTGGTATTCAATTATATCCTGATTTTCGGAAAATTCGGTTTCCCGCAATTGGGAATTGCCGGTGCCGCTATCGGCTCTTCGCTGGCTGAAATGGTATCGGTGATTTTCTTTATTATCTATACCTGGAAACGGATTGACTGCAGGAAGTATGCATTGAATATACTGCCTAAGTTCCAAGGGAAAACACTGAAACGAATACTGAATGTTTCTGTGTGGACAATGATTCAGAACTTTGTTTCTTTGTCTACCTGGTTTATGTTCTTTCTATTTGTGGAACATTTGGGAGAGCGCTCTTTGGCAATCGCGAACATTATCCGAAACGTGTCGGGAATCCCGTTTATGATTGCAATGGCATTTGCATCCACCTGTGGTTCATTGGTCAGCAATCTGATCGGTGCAGGTGAACAGGATTGTGTACGGGGTACTATCAGGCAGCACATTCGCATTGGATATATATTTGTATTGCCAATTCTGATATTCTTCTGTCTATTTCCGGATCTGATCCTACGTATTTATACAGATATGCCGGATTTGAGAGCAGCATCCGTGCCTTCACTATGGGTATTGTGTTCTGCCTATCTGGTGCTGGTGCCTGCCAATGTTTATTTCCAATCGGTATCAGGTACAGGGAATACGCGGACTGCACTGGCTATGGAACTTTGTGTATTGGCTATCTACGTCACATACTCTGCATATTTCATCATGTACCTGCGGATGGACGTCGCATTTGCCTGGACAACGGAATGCGTATATGGTATTTTCACGCTGATGTTCTGCTACTGGTATATGAAGAAAGGAAACTGGCAGAAAAAGAAGATTTAAATCCTTTTTTCACTATCTTCGCAAGAAAATAAACATTTTATAAAATATATGAGACAAGCTAATTTAATTATGATGTCGGCAGCAATGTTGTTAGCTGCCTGCGGAGGAACCAAAGACGCAGGCAAGACAGATCAGGTGCTTATCGAGAAATCGGATATTAAGATCGAAGGGAAGCGCATGACTCCCGAAGCACTTTGGGCTATGGGACGTATCGGCGGATTCGCCGTATCGCCCGACGGAAAGAAAATTGCGTATACGGTAGCGTATTACAGCGTACCGGAAAACAAGAGTAACCGCGAAGTTTTCGTGATGAACGCAGATGGAAGCGAAAATCAACAAATCACTCATACCCCGTATCAGGAAAATGAGGTGACTTGGATTAAGGGAGGCACTAAACTGGCATTCTTAAGTAATGACAACGGAAGCAGCCAGCTTTATGAAATGAATCCGGATGGTAGCGGGCGCAAGCAGCTGACCAACTACGACGGAGATATTGAAGGATATTCCATCTCACCGGATGGCAAAAAACTGCTGTTTATTTCACAAGTAAAGACGAAAGAAAGCACTGTTGATAAGTATCCGGACCTGCCGAAAGCTACCGGTATCATCGTTACCGACCTGATGTACAAACATTGGGATGAATGGGTGACGACCGCTCCGCATCCTTTTGTTGCCGACTTTGATGGTAACGGCATTTCCAATATCGTGGATATTCTGAACGACGAACCGTATGAAAGTCCGATGAAGCCTTGGGGTGGCATTGAGCAACTTGCCTGGAATATGACTTCGGACAAAGTGGCTTACACTTGCCGTAAAAAGACAGGACTGGAATATGCGATTTCTACCAACTCTGATATTTATATCTATGACTTGAATACTAAGAAAACAGAAAATATTACTGAAGAGAACAAAGGATATGATACCAACCCACAATACTCACCGGACGGCAAGTATATTGCCTGGCAGAGCATGGAACGTGACGGATACGAAGCTGATCTGAACCGTCTGTTCATCATGAACCTGGAAACTGGCGAGAAGCGTTTTGTGAGTAAGGCATTCGAATCGAATGTGGATGCTTTTGTCTGGGGAGCAGATGCTAAAGTGATCTATTTCACAGGTGTATGGCATGGAGAATCACAAATTTATGCGCTTGACCTGGCAAATGATTCGGTAAAGGCTATTACTTCAGGAATGTATGATTACGAAGGGGTAGCTCTTTTCGGAGATAAGCTGATTGCGAAACGTCATTCAATGAGTATGGGGGATGAGATTTACTCTGTGGCACTGGATGGTTCTACCACTCAACTGACACAGGAGAACAAACAAATCTATGACCAGTTGGAAATGGGTAAAGTGGAAGGTCGCTGGATGAAAACAACAGATGGTAAACAGATGTTGACATGGGTGATTTATCCTCCACAGTTTGATCCGAACAAGAAATATCCGACTTTACTGTTCTGCGAAGGAGGTCCGCAGAGTCCGGTAAGCCAGTTCTGGTCTTATCGCTGGAACTTCCAGATTATGGCAGCTAATGATTATATCATCGTTGCTCCGAACCGTCGCGGTTTGCCGGGATTCGGTGTGGAATGGAACGAACAGATTAGTGGTGACTACGGTGGCCAGTGTATGAAGGATTATTTCACTGCTATCGATGAAATGGCAAAAGAGCCGTATGTGGACAAAGATCGTCTGGGATGCGTAGGCGCCAGTTTCGGAGGATTCTCCGTATATTGGTTGGCCGGACATCACGACAAACGGTTCAAAGCGTTCATTGCTCATGATGGTATCTTCAACATGGAAATGCAGTATCTGGAAACTGAAGAAAAATGGTTTGCCAACTGGGATATGGGAGGCGCATACTGGGAAAAACAGAATCCGGTGGCACAGCGTACGTTTGCCAACTCTCCTCACCTATTCGTAGAGAAATGGGATACTCCTATTCTCTGTATTCATGGAGAAAAAGACTACCGTATCCTGGCTAATCAGGCAATGGCTGCTTTTGATGCTGCCGTGATGCGTGGTGTTCCTGCAGAGTTGCTGATTTATCCGGATGAAAACCACTGGGTATTGAAGCCACAGAATGGAGTGTTATGGCAGCGCACATTCTTTGAATGGTTGGACAAATGGGTGAAGAAAGCTCCGTCTAAATAAAATTTTACGTTAATTACATAGTAGAATAAACATAGTAAACTAAAAGAAGCCCCTGTTCTCAATCTTTTGAGTTCAGGGGCTTCTCCATTGCATTCATCAAAATCGGCTAAAATTATAAAAAAGTTCGCTAAATTTACTCCGAATAAATATTTTCAATTTCTACAATATACATCTTATGGAAACCTCCATGAGCACCACCGTACCACTTTTCTATTGATTCTTTATCCAGAAAACATTCCGGTTTGATAGTGTCAGCATAAAGTTTCTTACATTCCAGACTCAAACGTGCCTGCTCGAACAGGACATTTCCTTTTTCTGTAAATAAAGGTTTCAATCCGGTTTCTTTTACTTTATCTATATTACGTCCCGACTTGGAGCCACAAACAGCGTGAATTTTCTTATTTTCTTCTCCTAAGAAAGAAAGTGTCAGGTAATCGTTCTTCTCTACAAACTCGTATGTATACCGTTCGGGACGGATAAAAACGAAAGCAACCGGTTTATTCCACAACCAGCCGATGCCACCCCAACTTGCTGTCATCGTGTTAAACTTCTCTTTTGTTCCGGCTGTAACCAGCATCCACTCTTTTCCGATCGCTTCGAAAAAGTTTTCTTTCAAATCTTTTACTTCTAATTTCTTCATCTCTTTATTCGTAAATATGTATTCATAATTAGTTTATATAATAATTTAGGCACGGATTACACAGATTAACACGGTTACTTTGCAACAATAACAACACTAAAAACCGTGAAATCCGTACCTAGAAAAATAACGATTAATTCATGGCAGGTACTTATCTAATTATTTCTGTTTATTCAATTTCACAATCTCTCCCAAATAGGGAATCTTCACCGGAATCTTCCGTTTCTTAGCCTCTGTTGCGAAGACTTTCGGGGGATCATGCAAAGGCTCGTCAGACAAATCGAATGTGCCATAATGCATGGGAATGGTAAGCCCAGCATGCATTTCCTCGGCGGCAGTCAATGATTCGTAAGGCGATATATGATTGGGACGCATAAACCAGCGAGGTTTGTATGCCCCGATGCCTAACAAAGCATAATCCGGTGCTCCGAACAGATCGGGAATCTCACGGAAGTGACTGGAATATCCTGTGTCACCACTATAATAAAGAGAAATTCCATTTCCTTGCAGCATGAAAGCTCCCCACAGTCGCTGGCCACCATCACGTACGGAACGTTTGCTCCAGTGTTGTGCCGGTAGAAAAGTAATCTTCAATCCCTCATCTTCCATTTGTTGATACCATCCGGCTTCAATCACTTTCATTTCGGGAAACCATCCCTGAATCAGCTCACCGGTTCCCAAGCCGCAAAAGAGTTTCATTTGCGGGTTATTCTTCAGTAAACGGGCTATACTCTGTTTATCCAAATGATCGAAATGGTCATGGCTGACAAGTAGATAATCAACCCCTGTAAATATGTCAGGATTAGCGGGAAACTCGCTCTGTCTCTTCACAAAAGGAATACTACCGAACACAGGATCGAACATGATTCGTTTACCTGCTAACTGGAGAAAGAAAGAATTATGTCCGAGCCATATCAGGGAATCTCCTACCACCGCATCCAATGAACGGAGATAACAAACTTTTGGATCCCATTTCACCGTTTTCTTCTCTTTGCGTTGGGGATTGGGCGAAAGACGCCATTTCAGTACACTCCCCATCCCCGGACGGAAGCGATGCTGCCGATTAAAAAAACGCCCGCGCACCATCGGATTTCCTCTCCAATAAGGGTTGACTGTCGCTAAACGTTCGTTTCTCCTAAAACATATATGTTCACCCATTTTTATTTCCTGAATACGTATTTACAAACTTACTAAAAATTTCTCGATTTACGATGAATTAGAGTAAACAAAAAATGTACCCCGGACACACTATCGGGGTACATTTACTTATAAAGGAATAAATATTATCCTTTTTTAATAGAATGAGACTTCGTTAAGAGCAGTGCAAGCCATACAAAGGCAGTTGCCAGCCAAGAGCTGAAAGATTAATAATCATTATGACTGCACCCAATATCCATAGAATCAATAGCGACCATTTCAAACCCGTTCCCATCGGTGACCAATGGAATAATTGCCGCAAGATAGTATACAAGAAAGCTCCTAACGGAATGCCGATGAGGGCAACTCCGGCAATCGTACCTAGCAGTGTCATCATTGGAGATACGGAAGCAACCGGCATCCAGTCGATGGCAGGCAGCATCTCGTAAAGCAGTGCTCCTCCGCTAACTGCCACGGCAATTGCTGCAAACACCAGTGCTACCAGTACAACGGCCAGTACGAACAAGACAGGGCAGCAGAGAATGACAAGAGCTACCAGAAATATTTTAAAGAGAACAGCAGCAATGGAAACAAATACATCGCCTATCTTTTGAAGAAAGGTACGAGGTTTGCCGGAGTTCATATAGTTGTTAACTCCGTCCGCTACACGTTCGAAACCGTCTGTCACTGTTTTGCCAATATTCTCAATGGTCACTGCTTCTCCACGCATACTCAATTTTTCCGCGGCAGTACGGGCTTCCGGAATAACGATCCATCCGATAATATAAAGTATAATCATCGGGCAATAAGGTACAAATACCAGGATAATCATCAATATACGCACTAATGTGATATCCCAACCGAAGTAAGCTGCCAACCCTGCCGCTACGCCTCCCAACAATTTATTATCCGGATCACGAAACCAGCGGCGTTGAGCAGCGGTTTGCGTACTGCCTTGATTAGCGGACGATGTTTGTTCCGTTCTTTTCTGTGAGTCCATATCCTCATCAGCAATTCCAAAGTCTTCCGGTTTGCCGACACGAGCGATAATTTCTTCTACATCCGAAACTGTGATGACCTGTTTTCCTTCAGTTACTTTCTCTGCAAACAGTTCGGCAATACGCATCTCAATATCGTTTACGATCTCTTCCGCACCCTCCTGTTTACGAAAGTAATGCTTCAAATTAGACAGATAATTATCTAACAATCGGTAGGCATCGTCATCTATATGATAGACAATTCCTCCTAAATTTATGGTCAATGTCTTTTTCATTTTTATTTCTTCTTTTTCGGATTATCTATTGGCTATATGATTCACTGTATCGTTAAGTTCTTTCCAGGAAATTTCCAGCTCTCCCAAAAAGACTTCTCCTTGTTCAGTGAGTTTATAGTATTTACGGGGAGGTCCCTGGGTAGATTCTACCCACTCATAACTTAACAGGTCATCATTTTTCAGACGGGTAAGCAATGGATACAAGGTGCCTTCCACTACAATCAGTTGGGCTTCTTTCAATTTCTGAATAATATCAGAAGCATAAGCGGGCTCCTTGTGCAACAAAAGCATGATACAATATTCAAGCATGCCTTTCCTCATCTGTGATTTTACATTGTCTACTTTCATTATTCACTTCTTTTAGATGCACAAATATATGCATTACTTTAGTACCTTGCATTGCAAAGTACTATAAATTAATAATAATTAAAACATTAGAGACTCTCCACCTTATTATAAAAAGAAATAATGGCTATATTTGTGCCCATTAAACCAAGAATAGATAATAGATATGTTTACAATTCGAAAAGCAACAGTAGCCGATTGCGAGCTTATTCATAAGATGGCAAAGGAGGTATTCCCCGCCACCTACAAGGAAATTTTATCTCCCGAACAACTGGATTATATGATGGACTGGATGTATGCTCCTTCCAATGTACGCAAACAAATGGAGGAAGAAGGACATGTGTACTCCATTGCTTATAAGGAGAATGAACCATGCGGATACGTTTCCATTCAACAACAGGAAAAGGATGTATTCCATCTTCAGAAGATATATGTCCTCCCCCGTTTTCAGGGCACGCATTGCGGCAGTTTTTTATTCAAGGAAGCAATCAAGTGTATCAAAGAAATACACCCGGAACCTTGTTTGATGGAGCTCAACGTAAATCGTAATAATAAGGCTTTGCAGTTTTACGAGCACATGGGAATGAGAAAGTTGCGGGAAGGTGATTTCCCGATTGGTAACGGGTATTATATGAATGATTATATTATGGGACTAGATATTTGATATACAAAAATGCCCCGGAACAAATATTATAAATGTTCCGGGGCATTTTGGTTATTTAGTTAATGACAGGATTTTATTTCGCTACACGTTCCAACCATTTTACCATTGAAAGCATTACAATCATGGAAGCACCAGTTGCTCCTACAAATACCAACCAACAAGCCCAAATAGGCACAGTTGTATAAAGAATACCACCGATAAACAACAGTGAGTTACCCACAGCTGTTGCAGCCAACCAGCAACCTTGCATCAGCCCCTGCAAATGAGGAGGAGCTACTTTAGATACAAATGATAATCCCAGAGGAGAGATGAACAGTTCGGCAACCGTAAGAATGAAATACAGGCCGATCATAATCCACGGAGTCACACGAATAGCATTGATTTCAGCAGCACTCATAGTACCCAACACCTCTTTCGAAGGCAATGTAAATGAGAATACCATTAAGAATACATACGCTAACGCGGCAATACCCATACCAATGGCAATCTTCATCGGAGTAGAAGGTTCTTTACCATTCTTTTTCATTGAACCGAACATCCACATGATAAAGGGAGTCAGGAATACAACGAAGAACGGATTAACGCTCTGGAATATTTCAGCTCCCTTGATCTGCGTAAAACCTAAGTCAATATTAATCACACTCAAGTCCACATAGTCACGGGCGAAATAGGTCAAAGAATAACCATTCTGATGGAAAGATAACCAGAAGAAAATAACAACACCGAATACTGCAAACAAAGCATAGATGCGCTGTTTTATTTCAGTAGCGCTCATTTGGATTTCTTCCTTGTTCACAGTCGCAGTCCCTTTACCAGTTTCCATTTTAGTCGCAGGATCCGGGAAACGTTTCTTATTTGCCATATAAATAATCAGCGAAACAAGCATAGCACCAATAGCAGCCATAAAAGCATACTGGAAACCACGGTTAAACACGTCAAGATAGCTATTCACAAACATACCCATATCGGTTACAGGAGTTCCATCGAGAACAGCAGTCTTAGCCAAAGTTGTCAGATTCTCCATTGCCTGTGGAGCCATATCATTTCCTTTTTCTAAATATTGATGGCACAATTCAGGTAAAGTAGCATCATAATCGAAGTTGTTCACCTTCAACCACCAGTTGCGCACACCAATAGCAATAAACGGTGCAAAAACAGCTCCAATATTGATAAACATATAAAATATCTGGAAACCGGCATCACGAAGATTGGAATATTTGGGATCATCGTACATCTGACCGACCAAAGCCTGAAGATTTCCTTTAAATAAACCATTACCAAAAGCAATCACCAAAAGCCCGAAACAGGTTAATCCCAAGTAAAGAGCCATACTAGGAACAGGAGTCGGAGTTGGAATGGCAATAATCAAATAACCGACAGCCATTAATATCAGCCCTACTAAAATAGTGCCTTTGAAATTTTTCGTCTTATCAGCAATAACACCTCCCGCCAAAGCTAAAATATAAATGGAAGCATAAAACGCGGAATAAATGTATCCGGTAGTTGTCTCGGACAATCCAAATTTCGCTGAAATAAACAATGTCAAAATCGCCATCATAATATAGAAGCCAAAACGCTCTCCCATATTAGCTAAAGCTGCAGCAATCAGACCTTTAGGGTGTTTACTGAACATAGATATAAGTTTTTAGAATTAATAATTGATTGATTTAAATAAATATTTCTTGCAAATATATACTTTTTCTCGAGTTTTTGCACAATGATTTGTTAAACTACTCCTCAAATAAACGACAAATTTCCGCCCTGGATTCACGAATCAAATCTTCCGGAGCTATTTTTATCTGAAGTCCCCGTACACCGGCACTTACATAAATATACGGAAATTGTTGGCTGGTTTCATGAATATAAGTAGGAAAATGCTTTTTCATACCGATCGGCGAACAACCTCCCCGGATATATCCGGTAAGTGGCAGAAGTTCTTTTACGGGAATCAACTCACACTTCTTGTTACCCGAAGCTTTAGCTGCCAGTTTCAAATCAACTTCATGTTCTCCCGGAATGACACAGACAAAATATCCGCTTTTATCGCCGTGCAGAACAAGCGTTTTAAAGACCTGCTCGATATTCTCTCCTAAACTTGCTGCCACATGAACAGCACTCAAGTCGTTTTCATCTACTTCGTAGGGAATTAATTCATAGGCTATCTTAGCTTTATCTAACAGCCGTACGGCATTTGTTTTATTGATTTTCATTTTCGTTGTATTTATAAGTTCTATATCTGATAAATAAAGAATATGATATGATAAGTGCCAACTCATCGAAGATTGTCCGATAAGTTGGCACTCTATGATTTAAATTAGAGACCCAGCTCTTCGCGAAGAAACTTAGGTGTATATCCTTTAGGGCTCTTCGCAACTTCTTCCGGTGTTCCGTAACTAAGGAGTTCTCCCCCGCCCTTACCACCTTCAGGGCCCATATCGATAATATAATCCGCCATTTTAATCACATCCAGATTGTGCTCGATGACGATAACAGTATTACCTTTATCTACAAGCTTATTCAATACTCCCATCAATACACGGATATCTTCAAAATGAAGTCCGGTAGTCGGTTCGTCAAGGATATAAAGAGTTTTGCCCGTATCTCTTTTTGATAGCTCCGTTGCCAGTTTCACACGCTGGCTTTCTCCACCGGAAAGAGTGGTAGAAGATTGTCCCAGTTTTATATATCCGAGTCCGACATCCTGCAAGACTTTAATCTTATTCAAGATTTGCGGCACATTTTCAAAGAATTCCACAGCACGGTTGATCGTCATGTCAAGTACATCGGCAATTGATTTTCCCTTGAAACGTACTTCCAGTGTTTCCCGGTTATAACGTTTACCGTGACAAACCTCACAAGGCACATATACATCAGGAAGAAAATTCATTTCAATCGTCTTATAACCATTTCCCGTACATGCTTCACAACGCCCACCTGCAACATTAAAGGAGAAACGTCCCGGTTTATAACCGCGAATCTTAGCTTCCGGCAGACCCACAAACAGGTTACGGATATCAGAAAACACACCGGTATAAGTCGCAGGATTGGAGCGTGGCGTACGTCCCAAAGGTGATTGATCCACATCTACTACCTTATCTATATTTTCCAACCCTTCAATCGAATCGTATTCCAAAGGATCTTGTAAAGAACGATAGAATTTCTGTGAAAGAATCGGCTGCAAAGTTTCATTAATCAAGGTGGATTTTCCACTTCCTGATACACCAGTTACGCAAATCAGTTTACCCAACGGAAATTCAACATCTACATTCTTCAGGTTATTCCCCTTCGCTCCTTTCAGCCAGATAGATTTCCCATTTCCTTTTCTACGCTTGGCAGGGATTTCTATCTTCATCTTGCCATTCAGATATTGCGAAGTCATTGTATCTGTATTCAGCATCTCCTGCGGGGTTCCGGCGAAAACGACTTCGCCTCCGAGACGTCCGGCTTTCGGACCCATATCGATGACATAGTCGGCAGCTAACATCATATCCTTATCATGTTCCACTACAATCACGGAGTTCCCCATGTCGCGGAGTTCTTTCAACGAGTTGATAAGACGCAGATTATCACGCTGATGCAGACCGATACTCGGCTCGTCGAGAATATAAAGTACATTCACTAATTGCGAACCAATCTGTGTAGCCAAGCGGATACGCTGACTCTCACCACCGGAAAGACTAACAGAGCTACGATTCAATGCCAGATAATCCAGACCCACGTCCAGCAAGAACTTCAAACGTGTGCGAATCTCTTTCAGAATCTCCACCGATATTTTCTTCTGCTTATCGGACAGGAACTCATCCACCTTCATCAACCAGTCGTACAACTCGTTGATGTCCATATTCGCCAACTCATTGATATTCTTATCATGGATACGAAAATGCAAAGCTTCTTTATTCAAACGAGCCCCTTTACATTCGGGACAAACCGTTGTTTTGGCAAATTGTTCCGCCCATTTCTGTGCTGTTGCAGAAGCATCCTTTTCCTGCAACATCTGAATATACTTCACCACTCCTTCGTAAGTAACAAAGTAATCGGAGGAAGTACCGATCAGCGAACTCTTGATTTTAATCCGTTCGTCAGAACCGTACAATACTTCATCAATCGCATCGTCCGGCAACTCCTTTATCGGAGTTTTCAGTGTTGCGTCGTACTTCTCGAGCAAAGCACCGATTTGCCAGAAAATCATCGCATTCTTATATTTTCCCAAAGGTGCTATCGCTCCTTCATAAATAGAAAGTTCACGATCAGGAATCACTTTGTCCACATCAATCTGATTGACTACTCCCAATCCCTTACACTTCGGACATGCCCCTTGCGGTGAATTGAATGAGAAGTTATGCGGAGCCGGTTCACGATAAGACAATCCGGTGACAGGACACATGAGCCGTTTACTATAATGACGAATACTTTCAGACTGGGCATCCAGAATCATCATCAACCCATCTCCCTGGCGCATAGCGGTTGCCACACTCTGTTTCAAGCGCCGGTCATCTTTCTCCGCTACCACTAATTTATCAATAACCACTTCTACATCGTGATTTTTATAGCGGTCGAGTTTCATGCCATGCGTTATTTCACGCACTTCACCGTCCACCCGTACATACAGGTATCCTTTTTTACGTATTTGTTCGAAAAGTTCCCTGTAATGTCCCTTACGTGAACGAACTAGCGGAGCCAGCAGATATATTTTCTTTCCTTTATAATCTTTCAGAATCAAGTCCAGAATCTGCTCTTCGGTATATTTCACCATCTCCTCACCCGACAGATACGAATAAGCCACTCCCGCACGGGCATACAGCAAACGGAGATAATCATATATCTCCGTAGTCGTTCCTACGGTAGAACGGGGATTTTTATTCGTTGTTTTCTGTTCAATGGAGATAACCGGACTCAAACCTGTTATCTTATCGACATCCGGACGTTCCAGATTGCCCAAGAAGTTACGGGCATACGCTGAAAAAGTTTCGATATAACGACGCTGTCCTTCGGCAAAAATCGTATCGAAGGCTAAAGAAGATTTTCCACTACCACTCAATCCGGTGATAACAGTCAAACTGTTACGGGGAATTTCGGCATCAATATCCTTTAAATTGTGCACGCGCGCACCGTACACATTAATATATTCTGTTTCCTGCATATTCATATCCTTCCATAAATGTTGCAAAATTAATGTTTCCGCCCGAAATATGCTCCTAAAAAAGCACAATATTATTTTCTTAACTCAAATCTTATGAAGATATAGGGCATTATTTGTACCTTTGTTCCTTGATTTCAAGAACCAATAGTTATAATTTGATGAAACCGATAAACCGTATATTCTTATTTCTGCTTTTTATAAGCGTTTCATATGCTATCAGTTATGCACAAGAAAACCAATCATATTTCTTGCATACCATCGAAAAAGGACAAAGTTTATACTCCATCTCCAAGATGTATAATGTCACTACATCAGACATCATACGTCTGAATCCGGGCTGTGACGAAAAGATCTATGCCGGACAGACAATCAAAATTCCTACGGGAAAAGAGAGTCAGAAGGGAGAAACATTCCATACGATTCAAGCCGGAGAAACACTATACAAACTGACAACCATGTATAATGTATCCGCCAAAGATATTTGTGAAGCAAACCCCGGTTTGAGTGCCGAAAATTTCCGCATCGGACAGGTCATCCTGATTCCACAGAAAAAAGAAGAGCAAACTGCTACTGCAACTCAAACGCCTACCGAACAGACCACCATTCAAGGTCCTGTTGTTCCGAAATGCAAGGATATGCATAAGGTAAAACGCAAAGAGACTATTTTTAGCGTGAGCCGTGAATATGGAATCAGCGAGCAGGAGTTAATTGCAGCTAACCCGGAACTGAAAAAAGGCATGAAAAAGGGACAATTCCTTTGCATCCCTTACCCGGCAGCAACGACCGTGCAACCTACACAGAAGGAAGATCCTTACGCTATTCCTCCCAGCAATAGCGAGCTTTTCCGCAAAAGTAAAGAGACTCCCCAAAAGCTGTCTACCATTAAAGCAGCCTTATTGTTGCCTTTCCAGGAAGACAAACGCATGGTGGAATACTACGAAGGTTTCCTGATGGCAGTAGACAGTCTGAAACGTACAGGTATTTCTCTTGATCTATATGTATATGATTGTGGAAAAGATGTTTCTACATTAAATACGATTCTTGCCAAGAACGAGATGAAAAGTATGAATATCATCTTCGGTCCGATGCACCAAAATCAAATAAAACCATTGTCCGACTTCGCAGAGAAGAACGACATACGCCTGGTGATTCCTTTCTCTCAAAAAGGAGAAGAGGTATTCAACAACCCGGCTGTTTATCAGATCAACACGCCTCAATCTTACTTATATTCAGAGGTTTATGAACACTTCACCCGTCAATTCCCCAATGCAAACGTTATCTTCATAGAACCGGCGAGCGTTGATAAGGAGAAAGCGGAATTTATCAGCGGCTTGAAACAAGAGTTGAAAAGTAAAGGAATTCCAATGAGAACCGTCAGTGAAAGCGCAACGAAAGAAACGTTGAAAGCAGCGCTCCGCAGTGATAAAGAAAACATCTTTATTCCGACATCAGGCAACAATGTCTTACTAATTAAGATACTTCCTCAACTGACGCTGTTAGTCAGAGAGAATCCTGCAGAGAATATTCATCTGTTCGGCTATCCGGAATGGCAGACCTATACCAGAGATCATCTGGAAAACTTCTTTGAATTGGATGTATATTTCTATTCTTCATTCTATACGAATACGTTGTTCCCGGCAGCTGTGCAGTTTACCAATGCTTACCATAAATGGTATAGCAAAGATTTGGCAAGCAAATACCCTAATTACGCAATGCTGGGTTTTGACACCGGCTTCTTCTTCCTGAAAGGATTATCGCTTTATGGCTCGGAACTGGAAAACAATCTGCCTAAAATGAACCTGACTCCTATCCAGACCGGATTCAAATTCGAGCGTGTAAACAACTGGGGAGGATTTATTAATAAAAAGGTGTTCTTCATACGTTTCACTAAGAATTTTGAATTAGTAAAACTTGACTTCGAATAATACGAAAATGATAAAGATAAAACCATTTTTGATCGCAACACTCCTACTTACAGGATTTGCCTTTCCTGCTGTCGCTCAAATCGGAGAAGCACGAAGCAATTTATCGGTAGGTATCAATGGAGGTGTCAATTTAAACAGTGTTTCTTTTACTTCTAGTATCAAGCAAAATAGCCTGATGGGAATTACCGGAGGTTTGACAGCACGTTATATATCCGAGAAGTATTTTGCCATGATTTGTGGCGCACAGGTCGAGTTGAATGTCTCGCAACGAGGCTGGGACCAATTATTTGAAACAATATCACTGGACGCCAACGGATATGAAGTCACTTCGAAGGACCCTACTAAAACTTACACTCGCAAAATGACTTATATAGATATTCCTTTCCTCGCTCACCTTGCTTTCGGACGAGACAGAGGATTGCAATTCTTTGTCCATGCAGGTCCTCAAATCAGCTTTCTAATCAGTGAATCGGAAACAATAAAAGGTATTGATATGAATAGCTTATCTGATACACAGAAAGCCCTGTACGGAGTTAAGATTCAAAATAAGTTTGACTATGGTATTGCTGGTGGCGGTGGTGTAGAACTTAGGACAAAGAAAGCTGGTAGCTTCATCGTTGAAGGCCGTTATTACTTTGCCCTGTCTGATTTCTACAGCACTACTAAAAAAGATTATTTCGCCCGTGCAGCGCATGGAACCATTACCATAAAGCTCACATATTTATTTGATTTGAAGAAATAACCCCTCTTTCAAGGAGGAAGAGATTAAAACCTCTTATTTATAAACAAAATCCCATTCATAACGAACTAAAAAATCCCCACTAACTCTAAACGAATTAGCGGGGATTTCTATTTCTGGGGACTTTAGTCCTTTTTATCGCAATCTATCCGCAGCTTTTACCATCACCTCATCCCGTCCGATAGCACGGATAGCCAGTATATTCAGGATGATAGAAACAAGCGGCAAACACAATGCCCAGCCTATACGGAACATATTTTCATCATTCTTCAATGCAAAATAAAAAGCAAGGGCAGCAATGTAATAACCTACCAATAATAAGCTATTGAAAATTGTCATGCGAATCTGCAACATACGGTTCTTATACAAAAAGATAGTAGCCACAGCCACGATGGTGCTAACCATCAGAATTCCGAATAAGCCCCATGTAGACTGAATAGCACCGTTTACTTCCAATCCTAATGCCTTAAAAGGATGTTCTCCCATTGCGTCAATGAAGTAACCCATCGGCAAACACATGGCTGTAATCAGCAATCCTACAACAATCAATAAATAAACAGTTTGAATTCGTTGAATCATAAGTATTCTAAATAGTAGTTGAGTTAAACAATAATAGCCAAGCAATAAGGAGCAGGGATAATCATCCCACTTACTACTTGACTATCAAATTCTTCGTCAGAAAATAAATTACTGAAGTTTTTCTTTCTCCTTAGCTGGATTTCTATAATATATTTTCCCTTCGATGTATTCTTGCGTAGCAATCAAGTCCGGTTTCGGCAATTTCTCATAATAACGAGAAATTTCGATTTGCTCTCTATTTTCAAACACTTCTTCCAAATTGTCATTGTAAGAAGCAAACTCTGCCAGTTTCTTAGAAAGATCGTTTTTGATTTCTACACTGATCTGATTAGCACGCTTACCAATAATGGCAACTGTTTCATAAACATTACCTGTATCAGCACAGAGTTCCATCATATCACGGGTTACTGTTGTAGCAGGAGCATTCGTTTTTTTGTAGTCCATAAATCTATTTAAATTTAGTCTTTAATTACTTTCTGTGATTCATTGAATATCTTCTCGGCTTCTTTCAAATATTTACTTTCAGGAAATTCATTCTTAAAAGCGTAATATTCATCAATCGTTTCGCGGTAACGATCCATCTTCTTGTCTTCAACGCTATAGATAGCCATTTCGTGTCTTGCACGCAGAACCAAAATGGAAAGTTCTTCACGATAATCAGTATAAGGATAATCCTTCAATGCATTTTGAGCTGTGATTACACATGACTCATAGTTATTGCCTAAATAATTACCCAGATTATAATATAGCCTTGCTGAATAAAGCTCTTTCAAAACCAGCTTATCCTGTAAAGCAAAAATCATATCCTGTGCTTCCTGCTTCTTTGTGCTGTTCGGGAAATACTCCATGAACATCTGCAACTGCTGGATAGCCTGATAAGTGCTTGACTGATCTAAACGTGGTTCCGGAGTATCCAGGAATAAAGCCTTACCCGCATGGAAACGTGCCAGTTCAGTAAAAGTGCCACGAGGATATGTATTGAAATAGGTGATAAATGTCTGGGCAGCTGTCTGATAATCTTTCTGGTTATAGTAGCTCATTCCCAACATATACAAAGATTCTTCCGCTTTATCGGTTCCTTTCAGAATGGTTATCAACTCATTCAGCAACGTAGCTGAACGATTATACTGTCCCTTCGCAAAATAGTTTTTGGCGGCTTCGTACTTGTATTCGTAATCGGTGCTTTTCAGCAATTTATTATACTCCCCACATGATGTAAGAGTAGCCGCCGCAAGCAAAGTTATAATGATATTTTTCTTCATCCTATTTAAAAATAATGCGCAAAGTTACTTATTCGCTGGGAATTTAGCAATTAATCTGTGTTTTTTAATACATAAAAGGCGTTAAACATCGACAAAAGGAGAGAAAATGACGTCGAAATACAAACGACAAACTATAAACAGCAGATTATAAACGAATCACAATAGTGACGGTATGTGTTCAGGATAGTGACGGTATCGTTGGCATATACCGTCGCTATCTTCACCGGATAGCGTCACTATATTTATAGTAAAAATGGTAAGCAATTGCGCTGTCCTTGAATTGGATAACACAACTGTTTACCGTTCATTATTTATTGCTCACTGTTATATTTACAGCTTATACAAGTCACTTGCAGCCAATAGATCGACTTTCTTTTCTTTCAATACCTCGATACACTTATCCAGGTTGCTGGGGCGAATCACTACGTTTGCAATATGGTTATTGGCAAACGAATACATATATTCAATAAATACGCCCTCTTCTGATAAATATCCCAGCACTTTTGCCAAAGCACCTGGTATATTGGGACAGCTTATACCTACTACATCAGTCACATTCACTGCAAAATGATTATCTTTTAAAGCTTTGTATGCTCTATCCGGATCGGATACAATTCCACGCAAAATACCAAAATCAGCATTTTCGGCAATGCACAAGGCAGAAAGATTGATATTTTCTTTCGCCAGCACTTCGGTCACTTCCGTCAAACGGCCTGACTTATTTTCCAAAAAAATAGAAAGTTGTTTTGCTACCATTATCGTAAAGTTTTAAGTATTAAATCTTTCTGTTATCAATTACACGTTTCGCTTTACCTACGCTGCGTTCAATGCTGCGAGGCTCTACCAGTTTCACGTTGACTCCCAGTCCGAGTACGCTTTGCAAACGTCCTCCCAGTTTCTTCTTCAAAGCCAGCATTTTGTTGATCTCATCCGAATAGAATTCCGGACGTACTTCAACCTGGAGTTCCATTGTATCGGTATTATTTTCACGACCTACTATCAACAAATAATGCGGTTCAAACTCTTCCATTTCAAGAATGACTGATTCAATCTGCGTCGGGAATACATTCACACCGCGGATAATCAACATATCATCACTACGTCCCAAAATACGATCCATACGTACCAATGTACGGCCACAGGAACATTTATCATGATGCAAAGCCGTCAAATCACGCGTACGGTAACGGAGCAACGGCATACCCTCTTTGGTCAGATGGGTAAATACCAGTTCGCCCGTTTGACCGGGCTCAACCGGTTGCAACGTATTCGGATCGATGATTTCCGGGAAGTAATGGTCTTCATTCAAGTGAGTCCCGTGCTGACATTCGCACTCGTACCCGACACCCGGTCCGGCAATCTCACTCAAGCCATAAATATCGTATGCTTTGATTCCCAACTTTTCTTCTATCTCATGACGCATATTTTCCGTCCAGGGTTCTGCACCGAAAGCACCGACTTTCAGTTGGAATTCTTCACGCGGCAAACCGGAATCTTTGATTGCATCTGCCAGATAAAGCGCATAGGAAGGAGTACAACAAAGCACTGTCGATCCGAAATCATGCATCAAGGTTATCTGTTTTTCCGTGTTACCACTGGACATCGGAATAACAGAAGCACCGATATTTTCGGCTCCTGCATGTGCTCCCAATCCGCCCGTGAACAGTCCGTACCCATAAGATACCTGAAAAATATCAGAACGCCCCGCTCCATAAGCGGTAAACGCACGCGATATACATTCCGCCCATGTAGACAAGTCCTTACGGGTATATCCGACAACCGTCGGTTTTCCGGTTGTTCCGGAAGAAGCATGAATACGTACAATTTGGCTCATCGGCACGGCACAAAGTCCGAACGGATAATTATCTCTTAAATCATGTTTCGTGGTAAACGGTAGTTTTACAATATCATCAATACTATTGATGTCATCGGGAGTAATCCCCATTTCCTGCATCTTCTTTCGATAGAAAGGCGTGTTGTGATAAACGTAATCTACAATTTTCTTGAGTCGTATGCTTTGAATCTTGCGAAGACTTTCGCGGTCCATACACTCAATGCTCTCATTCCAAATCATGTGTTTCTGGTATTACTAGTTGTATGAATCTGTTTTTTGATATTAATATGTTGCAAAGTAAAGGATTTATTTGGAAAAATGATTTGTTATCTCGATTATTTTACCGAATATTGCTCCACTTTTTAGGATTTAACTATGAATTATGAACTAACATCAGCTTATAAACCTACCGGAGATCAGCCGGAAGCTATAGCACAACTTACTGAAGGGGTCCTTCAGGGAGTTCCCGCACAGACTTTATTGGGAGTGACCGGGTCGGGAAAAACATTTACCATTGCCAATGTGATCGCCAATATCAATAAACCCACCTTGATTTTGAGCCATAACAAAACACTGGCTGCCCAGCTCTACAGTGAGTTTAAAGGTTTTTTCCCAAACAATGCGGTAGAATATTACGTTTCTTACTATGATTATTACCAGCCGGAAGCTTATCTGCCGAACAGTGATACATATATAGAGAAAGATCTCGCCATCAATGACGAAATCGACAAGCTCCGACTCTCTGCCACTTCCGCCCTACTCTCCGGAAGAAAAGACGTGGTAGTGGTTTCTTCCGTATCTTGTATCTACGGTATGGGAAATCCTTCGGACTTCTACAAAAATGTCATCGAAATAGAACGGGGACGGATGATGGACCGCAATGTGTTTCTACGTCGTTTGGTAGACAGTTTGTATGTCCGCAATGATATCGACTTGAACCGTGGAAATTTCCGGGTCAAGGGCGACACGGTGGATATTTATCTGGCTTATACCGACAACCTGCTCCGCGTCACCTTCTGGGGGGATGAAATTGACGGCATCGAAGAGGTAGACCCTATCACAGGAGTCACTATCGCACCATTTGACGCCTATAAGATTTATCCGGCCAACCTGTTCATGACTACCAAAGAGGCTACTCTCCGTGCTATTCATGAAATAGAGGATGATTTGACCAAGCAAGTAGCTTTCTTCGAATCTATCGGCAAGGAATACGAGGCCAAACGATTGTATGAGCGAGTAACTTACGATATGGAAATGATCCGGGAATTGGGGCATTGTTCCGGAATTGAGAATTATTCCCGTTATTTCGACGGCCGTGCTGCCGGTACCCGCCCCTATTGTTTGCTCGATTTCTTTCCGGATGATTTCCTGATCGTTATCGACGAAAGCCACGTGAGCGTACCCCAAATCCGTGCAATGTATGGAGGAGACCGTGCGCGAAAAATCAATCTTGTGGAATATGGTTTCCGGTTGCCTGCCGCTATGGACAACCGTCCGCTGAAATTTGAAGAGTTCCAGGAGATGGCAAAACAAGTAATCTACGTCAGTGCTACACCGGCGGATTATGAATTGATTCAGTCGGAAGGAATTGTCGTGGAACAGGTGATTCGTCCTACCGGTCTGCTTGATCCTATCATCGAAGTACGTCCGAGTCTCAATCAGATTGACGATTTAATGGAAGAAATCCAGCTCCGTATTGAAAAGGAAGAACGCGTACTCGTCACTACACTAACCAAACGAATGGCAGAAGAGCTGGCAGAATATCTTCTTAATAATAATGTAAGATGTACCTATATCCATAGTGATGTCGACACACTGGAACGTGTGAAGATTATGGATGATCTCCGGCAAGGAGTTTATGACGTACTTATCGGGGTCAACCTGCTTCGTGAGGGTCTCGACCTTCCGGAAGTGTCTCTCGTCGCTATTCTCGATGCAGACAAAGAAGGATTCCTCCGCTCCCACCGTTCGTTGACACAAACTGCGGGACGTGCCGCGCGTAATGTGAACGGTAAGGTAATCATGTATGCTGATAAGATGACGGATAGTATGAAACTGACGATTGATGAAACGAACCGTCGCCGCGAAAAGCAGTTGGCATACAATGAGGCAAACGGAATTACCCCGCAACAGATTAAAAAGGCCAGAAACTTGTCTGTATTCGGTAATGCAAAAGAGGCAGATGAGCTGTTGAAAGAAAGACATGCTTATGTAGAACCTTCTACTCCGAATATCGCAGCAGATCCGATAGTGCAGTATATGAGTAAAGCGCAGATGGAAAAGAGTATCGAGCGTACCCGCAAACTGATGCAGGAAGCAGCCAAGAAACTTGAATTTATCGAAGCCGCACAATATCGTGACGAATTATTGAAACTGGAGGACTTGATGAAAGAGAAATGGGGATAAAATTTCCCCTTTGTTCACCTATTATAGCCTGATTGCTAAGGGCTGAAACTCTTAACAAACCTGTAACTTCGCATTTAGTCTATTAATTAGTGTTATAAAAACACCAATTAAGGGCTGATAATTTGCAAAGTTACCGGAATCCCGTATCTTTGCGCTGTGTTTTTCATAGTATTAGATTTAAGGTTAACAAAGGTTGGAGCAAGGCGTTGCTCCTTTTTTTATGTCTATACGTCACCTTCAATGAAAAATATAAAATTGAAAAGACATAATGTACCACTCTCTAAAGCATAAATTAAGGAGGATTGCAGATATAGACTGATCGTTCATTACGACTGAATCTATTCATGCAATCCTCCCATTTCTTATAGTTGGATTATTCCTACTTCAAGCGATGATAAATCAAAGAGCCTTCTCTATGGCATTTTTAATCAACGGTTCCATAATATCATACCCTTCGCTCGTTGGGTGAACTCCATCTTTAGTATATTGAGGATTCAAGGCCTGATTTTCGTCAACCACCATTGCCTTGTAATAATTAACAAACGGAATTTTATTTGCTCTTGCATAAGCCTCTATCCGGTCATTTAAAGATTTTATTTTCTGCGGAACATCTTTTATTTCCATTCTCCACTTAAATGCAGCAGCAGGCAATACGGAAGTCAAAATTACTTTTATTTTATTTGCTTTTGCCAGTTCCGCCATAGAAACAATGTTTCCGAATGTATAATCTTCATTATACGCTTGTGTATTTTCAGCGACATCATTTGTTCCAGCATTAATCACCACTAAAGCAGGAGAAAGATTAATCACATCTTCCCGGAACCGTAACAAGAATTGATAGGAAGTCTGCCCACTGATTCCACGGCCAATGTAACCATTTGATTTGAAAAAATCCGGATGAGTCCTTACCCATCCTTCCGTAATGGAATTTCCCATAAAAATAACCCGTTTGTCTTTCTTTGTCGCTTGTGGAAGTGCAGCATTTTCTTTTGAATAACGACGTAGATTAGCAAAATCATTTTTCTGCGCATAGCTTTCTCCTATCGAGAAACTCAAGCAAACAACAGCCAATAATATCCATTGGCCCCATCTTCTTTTATCCATGTTTATATTAAGTATTAGTAATATTATATTTCATGCAAAGATAAAAAGAAAAGCGATGCACCATACTTTGTACGGGCATTTTTTGTGCATTTCCATGCCATAATGTGCTGATAAATGTCAGACGCGAGAGATTTTTTCTACATATTTGTTATTGTTTTCAGGTTTCCAGCAAAAATACGCCATACGCTGGGAGCTTCTAAATTCATCGGTTCTTTTCAGTTGGTTTCGGTTCTAAATAGTCATATACGTTCGCATATTAATAACCTGTCTTTGGGGAAGCAAAAGTTAGAGGCTTCATTTGCCTGAAACGAAGCCTCTGAATGTATCAAACAGAGGCTCTGCCGCATGGGTTTAGAGCCTCCATTTAGGGAATAAAAAGCGCCTTTTTGCCGAACGCATAGTGGAACACTCTCCAAAGGCAGATAACTCACTATATGACAACTGGTTACGCCTTCCTAAAAAGCCCCCTTGAACACTTACCGGTATTATTATAAATATATAAATAATAAACTATATATATTAAAATGTATAGTTCGATTTTTCTATTTTTGAATCTTTATAACGCAAATCGCATGTGCTAAAATTTATTTGTAGCTTTGCTTTTTTCGAATCTTTGCATTGTGTTTTTCATAGTATTAGATTTAAGGTTAACAAAGGTTGGAGCAAGGCGTTGCTCCTTTTTTTATGTCTATATGCTTGATTTCCTAAAAAAGAATGGTATTTTTGTAAAGTCACAATTATTATCCGAAACATGAAACGCAAACTACTTTATACCACTCTAATAATAGCTATTCTGTGTGTAATCAGCATACTTGTATGTAACAGGACGATCAAGAAACACACAGTCTCCAAACTATATACGGAAGTAAATACTATCCCCTCCAACAATGTAGGATTACTTCTCGGAACTTCTCCCAAGTTGAAAAATGGAAATAACAATTTATATTTCGATTATCGAATTCTTGCAACAGTAGAGTTATATAAAGCCGGGAAAATTAAATATATCCTCATCAGCGGCGATAACCGTAAAGAGGATTACAATGAACCGGAAGAAATGAAGAAAGCACTCATACAAAAAGGTATTCCTGAAAAATTCATTTATTTAGATTATGCCGGATTCCGGACTCTCGACTCTGTTGTACGTGCCAAAGAAGTGTTTGGACAGAATCGTCTGACCATCATCTCACAACGTTTCCATAACGAACGAGCGATCTATCTTGCAGAGAAAAATGGAATAGACGCCATCGGGTACAACGCCCCAAATGTAAATGCTTATGCCGGACTGAAAACTAACATCCGGGAATTACTTGCAAGAGTCAAAATGTTTATAGATTTAGGTATAGATAAACAACCTCATTTCTTGGGAGAGAAAATAATAATTGAATAAGCGAGATACCTCCGATGCATGGAAGTGAGTTTAACATATTCTGAATAAAAAGTGATATACGTTTCTTTATTCCCAAATATAGCTCTACCTTTACTGAAAAATCAGAATATGGCAAAGATTACAGTTCAGAAAACAGATGTTACTATCCTAAAAATCAACGATACAGATTACATTTCCTTAACCGACATAGCTAAATACAAGACGACAGATGCCAATGCTGTTATTGCCAACTGGCTACGTAATAGAATGACCATTGAATATTTAGGATTATGGGAGATATTGTACAACCCCCATTTTAAACCCCTCGAATTCGAGGGGTTTAAAAAAGAAGCAGGACTAAATGCGTTTACTCTTTCCCCTCAAAAATGGATAGAAACCACCTGTGCTATTGGAATTATATCCAAATCAGGACGATATGGAGGCACTTTTGCTCACAAAGACATTGCATTCAAATTTGCAAGTTGGATTTCCGTTGAATTTGAATTATACATAGTAAAAGAATTCCAACGTCTCAAAGAGCAAGAGCAAGCTCAACTTGGTTGGTCGGCAAAGCGAGAATTATCTAAAATTAATTACCATATTCATACTGATGCAATCAAACAGCATCTTATCCCTCAAAAAATCACTTCACAGCAAACATCTATGATTTATGCCAGCGAAGCTGATGTCCTTAATGTAGCCATGTTTGGAATGACAGCCTTAGAATGGCGGGATACACACCCTAATTTAAAAGGAAATATCCGCGATTATGCCTCAATCAACGAACTTATCTGCTTATCAAATATGGAAAACTTAAATGCAGTTTTCATAAACGAAGGTTTGACACAAAAGGATAGACTCATCAAATTAAATCAAATAGCAATTCAACAAATGAGCATATTAGAAGATATTAAAAATAAAAAGTTTTTGAAATAATTTATGGAACAACAAATTCAACTCAACGATCACAACAAGCAGGAATACCCTCCTATGCATACAGCAGAGCATTTACTCAATGCCACCATGGTGAAAACCTTTGGCTGCCCACGTTCTCGCAATGCCCACATCGAAAGAAAAAAAAGCAAATGTGACTATATACTTTCGTCATGTCCGACAGCGGAACAAATCCAGTCTATTGAAGATAGAGTGAACGAGGTAATCAGTCAGAACCTACCTGTGACTGTTGAGTTTATGACTCATGAACAGGCCAAAGATATTGTAGATTTAAGTAAGCTACCTGCCGATGCAAGCGAAACTCTTCGCATTGTCCGCATTGGAGATTATGATGCCTGCGCCTGCATCGGATTGCATGTATCCCATACTTCTGAAGTGGGTACCTTCAAAATCATTAGTTATGATTATGACGAAGAAAGGCAAACACTAAGAATAAGGTTCAAACTGATCGAGAAGAAGTAAACAGGTTATCAAATTAATATCTATCTTATATAAAATAAATAAAAACAGGATACATTTTGTCATTTATATTGCAAAAATGACATTATAAAAATGACAAATAGACAATTTTAGTCTCTAAAATCTCTTGGCATAAGGTTTGCATTTATAGAAGCGAACAACGGTTCGAGAGCGGACGATGGAAGGCGGGATAACCGATACCATCGGAAGTGAAAATGCCGAAGTTCTAAATTTATTAATTGAATGTTTAACTTAAAGATAGGAGACTAAAATTATGATGCCTGTTAGAAGAACTCAAAGTTGGTTACCAAGTATCTTTAATGATTTCTTTGATAACGATTGGATGGTAAAAGCAAATGCTACTGCACCTGCAATTAATGTTTTGGAAACAGAAAAAGAGTACAAAGTGGAATTGGCTGCTCCTGGTATGACGAAGGATGATTTCAATGTTCGCATTGATGAAGACAACAACCTCGTTATCAGCATGGAGAAGAAGACTGAAAACAAGGAGGAAAAGAAAGACGGTCGCTATCTGCGTCGCGAATTCTCATACTCTAAGTTCCAGCAAACAATGATTCTACCGGACAATGTGGACAAAGAAAAAATTGCTGCATCCGTAGAACATGGTGTTTTAAACATCGAACTTCCGAAACTCTCTGAAGAAGAAGTGAAGAAGCCAAATCGGCAAATCGAAATAAAGTAATACGGTAACCACTTGCTGTTCACCGGAAACGGTGATAAGAAGTAATAAAACAGCTCTTTCCCTGAAAGGGAAACGAGCTGTTTTTATATTATTATCCTTAGTTATTCTTCCGATAACTAATCACTGCCCAACTATTAAACACTACTGCAAAAAACAACAATACTCCAAACTGTGGCAGTAAATCAAAGAAACCACTCCCCTTTAAATACACCATTCGCATCACTTCCATAAAATACCTCAAAGGATTGAGCCTGGTAATTAGTTGAGCCCATTCCGGCATACTGCTAATGGGAGTAAACAAACCACTCATCAAAATTACAACCAACAAACAGAACCACATAACAAACATAGACTGTTGCATCGTTGCCGAGTAGTTGGAAATAACAAGTCCGAAACCGGACATTACCAGAACGAAAAGAACTGCGAAAAAGTAAATCAATAGAAAATGACCGACCGGCACTATGCCATAAATTAACCAGGCTAATATGAAACATACAGTCAGCACCACAAAACCAATCAACCAGTAAGGCAGGAGCTTTGCCAAAATAAAGATAAACTTCGGAACCGGCGTCACATTGATTTGCTCAATCGTTCCTACTTCCTTCTCGCTAACTATATTCAATGCAGGCAAGAAACCACAAATCAAAGTTAATAACATGACCATCAATGCCGGAATCATATAGAGTTTATAGTTCAGATTCGGATTAAACAACCCCTGTGTATCAATGCCTATCGAAGGGAAAGCACCGGAGACTGTAGCAGTTGCAGGATATTCCGAACGCAGCTCGGCTGCATAATCATTAATAATAGAAGATAGATAAGAACTCCCCAGCCCTCCTTTTGTCCCATTCACAGCATTGGCTGCTATCAGTATGTGGGTATCTTCTCCATTCATCCAATCCCGTTCCAGATGCCGCGGAATTTCCATCACAATATCCGCCGTTCCAATTTCAATATTCCGTAGGCCTTCTTCATACGAAGCCGGCACTTCCACCAGACGGAAATAGGTAGAGGCGGCAATCTTATTGACTAAACGTTGTGAAATAGCCGAATGGTCATTATCCACAATATTCAGCTGTATATTCTTGATTTCCAGGTTTACCGCCCAAGGCATCAACAGCATAATCATGCATGGAAATACAAGAATCAATTTCGGAAGAAACGAATTGCGAAGCAATTGTTTAAACTCTTTTTCTATCAGGAACTTTATCATAAATAATTCTTCCATTTATCAATCTGCCCATTAGCACACTGTATACTATTCATACAACCAATTGGCATATCGACATATTATTCCAATCTATACTTAAATTTCTTGATACTGATCGTAATAAGTACCGTCGCCATCAATAACAAGATACCAATCTCTTTATACACCAATGCAACTGGTACTCCTTCAATCATCAGTTTACGCACAGCCTGTATATACCAACGTGCCGGAAGTATATCCGAGATCCATTGAAGTATCACCGGCATACTCTCTATAGGGAAAATCATGCCCGATAAAAGCATTGTGGGCATCATCAGCATCAATCCGGAAACCAGCATGGCCGCAACCTGTGTACGTGTGACTGATGAAATCAATAAGCCCAATGCCAAGGATACGAAGATAAACAGCAAAGATACCGTGATTAACCAGAACAAACTTCCTACCACCGGAACATCCAACACAAAGACCGAAAGCAAAAGGATCGTTATCAGATTGACGAACGACAGCACAAAATAAGGTACAGCCTTTGCCAAAATAATAAATAGCGGCTTCACAGGTGAAACCAATAATACTTCCATCGTGCCTGTTTCTTTCTCACGAACAATGGAAATCGAGGTCATCATGGCGCAAATCAGCATCAGGATCAAGCCCATCACTCCCGGAACAAAGTTATAAGCACTCTTCATCTGCGGGTTGTAGAGCAATTTGATATCAGGAGTCAGGCGGGCAGCCGACATATTCGGGGGAATCATCTCCTGGCCTACCATAGAAACGATTCCTGTCGCATAATTAACTTGCGAAGTCGACATATTGGGATCTGTTGCATCTACTATCAGCTGTACACGAGCATCACCCGTATAGAGATCATCCGCAAACCGTTCGCTAAAGACAATCGCCATATCAACTTCATTCTTTAGGAAAGCAGCTTCCATTTCCTGGGGCGAATGAAAACGTGCAGTAACGGTGAAATACTCACTGGCATCCAAACGATCAATTATTTTTCGCGTTACCACATCATTAGAAGGATCGAGCACCGCCAACCGAACATTCTTCACTTCCGTGCTGATAGCAAAACCGAATAGAATAATTTGCACAACAGGCATCCCCAACAAAATCAGCATGGTTCGCCGGTCACGGAAAATATGATAAAACTCTTTCTTTATAAAAGCTATAAACTGTCTCATAATCAATCTGCTTTGCGCACCGCACCGCGGGCTAATTTCTGAAAAACGTCATCCATCGTTTCCGCACCGAATTGTTGTTTCAGACGGGCAGGTGTATCAAGTGCTTTTATCTGACCGTCCACCATGATAGATATCCGGTTGCAATATTCTGCTTCATCCATATAATGGGTAGTGACAAACACGGTAATACCCTGATCAGCTGCCTGATAGATCAATTTCCAGAACTGTCTTCTCGTAGCAGGATCTACTCCACCGGTCGGCTCATCCAGAAAAACGATTCTCGGTTCATGGAATATTGATACTGAAAAAGCCAATTTCTGTTTCCATCCCACCGGAAGGCTCTTCACCAGAGTATCCCGTTCGGCAGTAAGCTCCAAACGATCCAACAATTCTTCCGTCTTCCGTTCTATGTCTTGTTCCTTCATGCCATAAATTCCGGCAAACAGACGGATATTCTCCCACACTTTCAGATCTTCATATAGCGAAAACTTTTGGCTCATATATCCGATATGTTTCTTAACTTGTTCGGCCTCCCGGTAAATATCATATCCTGCCACCTTTCCGATGCCTGATGTCGGTTTACTTAATCCGCAAAGCATACGCATAGCTGTCGTCTTTCCTGCTCCATTAGCACCCAGAAAGCCAAATATCTCGCCCCGGTTCACCTGAAAGGAGATATGATCTACTGCGGTAAAATTTCCAAAACATTTTGTCAACTGTTCCACCTCAATGACCGGAGCTACTTCATGCTTCACTTCCTCCCGCTCCAAGGAAGGAGGGCAAAGGATAGACGCAAATTGATGAAGAATACGTTCGGGAGTATCAATGCCATGAATCTGTCCATGATTGATGAAAGCAATCCGGTCACATTGCCGGGCCTCATCCATGATGGGAGTAGAAACAACAATGGTAATACCCTGTTCCCGTAAGTTTCGGAGCATTTGCCAGAATTCCTTACGTGACACGGGATCTACTCCGGTAGTAGGTTCATCCAGGAATAAAATATTCGGTTTATGAATCAAAGCACAGCTCAATGCCAGTTTCTGCTTCATACCACCTGACAAAGCCCCTGCCCTTCTTTTCCTGAACGGTTCTATCTGTTGGTAGATATCTTTAATTAAATCATAATTCTCCTGAACTGTCGTATGGAACACGGTAGCAAAAAACTCCAGATTCTCTTCTACCGAAAGATCCTGGTAAAGTGAAAAACGACCGGGCATATATCCCACTTTCGTACGAATCTGTTTATAATCCGTTACCACATCCAGCCCGGCAACCATGGCCGTTCCTTTATCCGCCAGCAACAAAGTAGTCAGAATACGGAATAAGGAACTCTTACCGGCACCATCAGGCCCTATCAGACCAAAGATTTCTCCTCGTTCCACAACGAAAGAAACGTCTTTCAGCGCCTCCACTGTTCCATAGTTCTTGCCGACTTCTTTCACAACCACTATGGGTTCTCCCTTTGCCATTCCCTTGCGTTTAATTTTTAATCTTCAATTTTTAATTTTTCAATGTCACTCCTCCGTACATACCAATCTTCAATGCTCCGTCATTCTTCACGGCAATTTTCACTGCATATACCAAATTAGCACGTTCGTTTTTCGTCAAAATCGTTTTGGGAGTGAACTCCGAACGGTCGGAAATCCATGTCACTACCCCCGGATAAGCTTTCTGCTCCGAGTTTCCATAATCAGCATACACAGTTACCTCATCTCCCAGTTTCACTTGCGACAACTGTTCGGAGGTGATGTAAGCCCTCAAATACATGCGATCCACTTCAGCCACTTTAAACAGCGGTTTACCTATCGCCGCCAATTCACCGGCTTCTGCATATTTTGCCAATACTGTACCTTCGATAGGCGACTGGACATGACATTTAGCTAACTGATCCTCCATCTGTGCAACCTGTATGGCAACCGAATTTCCTTGTTCTATCAGGCTATTTGTACTATTCTGCAATGATGATTCCTGTGCGACAAGCTGCCTTTCAAGCAATTTGACTTGTGCATCCCAGTCGTCCAACTGTTTCTGATTCGCCGCTCCAGCAGCAAGCAGGTTTTCCACGCGTTTCTTTTCACGTTCAGCTGTTGCTATTTGCTGTTTGGTAGCAGCTATCTGTTTAGCAAGATCCGGACGTTGGCTTTCCACTGATTTCATACTGGCCTCCAGTTGTAATTTCTTCAAATACAATTGCACCGTATCCACCAGTCCAATCTCCTCACCTGCTTTCAGTCTTGTCCCCTCTTCTACCTCCAGTCGCAACAACTTTCCGGCAGCTTCGGCAGAGACTATCACTTCTGTGGCTTCAAACGTGCCGGTTGCATCATAGCTGGGTATTCCCTTACCACAAGCAGCCAACATTATCAATGCCACTCCAACCATTCCTATCTTTGTCATTCGTTCCATATCTAAAGAAGTTATATTAATCATTCGTAGTATATTTCAATTGATAAATTCCCATTAACCGTTGAATTTCATGCAACGCTTTCGACTGACGTGCCAAACTCTCATTGGTCAATTCCCGAAGCATCTCGGTCACCGTCAATGTTCCATTCGCCACTTTGGCTTCTGCCGATTTGCGGATATTGGTACGCAAACGGATAATCTCATCATCATCCTGCATTTGCTTTTCCAATGATTGGATAGCCTGATCCTGTTGTGTCATCTCCAATCTTGTATTAAAAAGAAATACATCCCGGTTATTATCCAATTGCCGGCGTTTATTTTCAATTACCTTCCGGTCATTCTTTAAGGTGTACAAACTACCGAAATTCCATGAAAGGCGAACACCCGCAATATAGTAAGGAGAAAATTCATTTTTCAGCATATTCAGTCCGGGGTTTCCATAGGCTCCCTGCACAAACAATCCGAACTGTGGAAGATGACGTACATTCAAAGCTTTCTCCTGTACTTGTAATCCGACTCCTTGCGCATTAAACAAAGACAATTCCGGACGACGAATCTCACTGACAGCCGAAATCTCATCTTGAGGAACAGGTTTCTCCAAAACCGTTTCCTGCGACAACTTCTCTCCTACCAGAAGTGAAAGCATCTTCAAATATGCCATACGCGACGAAACCAGTTCAACTCTTTTCTGCTTTGTGTTCAACTGCTCCACTTTCACAGCATCCAAATCGGCCTGATTGGCAATGCCATTTTCCACGTAGGCAGTAATCTGGCGATAATTTCTCTCCAGTTCATCTTGCAACAATGCATTCTGTTTCAGTTGCTCGTCCAACAAAAGAATCCCAAAATAAAGGTCATTTACACGACTATTTAGCGCATACATATCCACATTCAGTTTTTCTTTCTCTATCTCCGCTTCCGCAGTCGTTTGTTTCTTCTGCGTCCGGATTCCTCCACCATCCCAGATTTTCTGTTGTAACTCCAACATCACCTGATACTGATCTTTCGGCAGTCCTTTCAAATCCACTCCGGGAAGCTTCACCGGAATTTCCGTTACCTCACTCTGATAAGAAGCTTTAGCCGAAAGGGCAAACTGTGGCAAATATCCTTTTGCCGCATTCTCAAGATTATATTCCTTTGTTTTCTCCACCAAGCCATACTGATGTACCAACGGATAATTTTCCTGCGTCTTCCGTTGACATTCTTCCAACGTTATCTGCGCATTTATTCCCGATACAAACAATAAAAAGGAGAAACTGAAAACCATTCTTTTCATACACATCATTTCTTTAATTTCTTCAAAAGACAAAGATAGAGGTTTCAAAGATACGTTCACATTCCGATAGTTAGTAAAAATGTCCCAATAGTTCGATAAAGAGAAAGAATAAAGGCTATTTGCTGATTTTTATTATCTTTGGCGGAAAAACAGATAGAAATGGAAAAGAAAATACCATTGAACATAGGTCTCGAAATCTTAGTAAATCCGGATGTCGTCCGATTTAACGAATTTCGTTTTATATCTCCGCATTTCGGATTCGTAAACAGCTTCGCCAAAATAGAATCCAATCTTATCACAGTGGATCAACCTTACCGTATCAAAGAGGGACGTATCGCAGTCATCAAACAGGGATATGCACGCGTATTAATCAACCTGATAGAAGAAACTTTTCAGCCGGACAAGCTATTAGTAATTGTTCCGAATTCCATTCTTCAGATTATAGAAGTCTCTCCGGATTTTGATATGCAGATGGTAGGCATGGACGCAGAATTTCTTTCTATAGCCGGAAAAGACAATTTTTTCACTCATCTTTCACAGTTACAGAAAAATCTCATATTATCTCTGACCTCACATGAATACGATTTGTTTAAGAGCTACTTTGCTTTAATATGGAATATATTACAAGAACCAACGTTCCGACGGGAAGCTATTCAATATCTACTAATCAGTCTTTTGTGCAATATAGAATATCTTGTCAAAAACAACAATCAAAAAGAACAGAGCTGTCAGACACATCAGGAAGAGATTTTCCAGCGTTTCATTTCTTTAGTCAATGCTTATAGCAAGAAAGAACGTAATGTTAGTTTTTATGCGGATAAGCTATGTCTCACTCCTCGTTATCTTAATACGATCATCCGCCAAACCAGTCAACAAACAGTAATGGACTGGATAAACCAGTCCATTATATTAGAAGCTAAAGTATTGCTAAAACATAGCAATCTGCTTGTTTATCAAATTTCTGATGAATTGAACTTCCCTAATCCTTCTTTTTTCTCGAAGTTCTTTAAGCGAATGACAGGAATGACACCACATGAATATCAATTCTCGAAATAAATTTTATTTCGAGAATTCCTTAATTCTTTGCTCTTCTTCCAGCTTGCAGATCAATAATGTGTTATCTTTCTCTGCAATGATATATCCATCCAAGCCTTGAATAACTACTCGTTTTTCTTCGCTGGCATGCACAATACAATTTTTACTTTCATACAAACGGATATCGGTTCCTACGGTTGCATTTCCAGACTTATCCTGTGGAAGCAAACCGCGAAGTGCTCCCCATGTACCCAGATCTGACCAGCCAAAAGAAGCGGGAAGTACATAAATCTCCTGCGCTTTCTCCATCACTGCATAGTCGATAGAAATGCTTTCGCAAGTAGGGAATAACTTCTTGATTGTTTCATTCTCTTTCTCTGTATAGAAATCGGGGAAAATGCGATCGAAAATTTGTGCGATGCCCGGAGCATATACACGCATCACGGAAGTAATAGTACGCACATTCCATACAAAGATTCCCGCATTCCAGAAGAAATTGCCTTCTGTCAGATACTTTTCGGCAGTTTCTTTATCCGGTTTTTCCTTAAAAGCATCTACTGTATAAATCTCTTTATCTGTCTGGAGCTGATCGGCAGCAGCAATATATCCGTATCCGGTTTCCGGACGAGTTGGCCGGATACCTATCGTTACAATAGCGCTGCCATCATCTGTGAAACGAAGGGCTTTCTCCATCACTCTACGGAATTCTCCCGTATCAATGACTAATGCATCCGAAGGAGTTACTACAATGTTAGCATTCGGATGTTTTTTCTTAATCTTCCAGCAAGCAAAAGCAATGCAGGGTGCAGTATTGCGCGCACAAGGCTCCGCCAAAATATTACTTTCCGGAATTTCCGGCAACTGCTCCCGAACAATATCAATGTATTTTTCAGAAGTTACGACCCACATATTTTCCCTGGGGCAAACACCGTCGAAACGATCTGCCGTCAACTGAATCAGCGACCGGCCACATCCCATTACATCAATAAATTGTTTAGGACATTCCGGAGTGCTCATCGGCCAAAAGCGACTCCCTATGCCACCAGCCATTATTACAACATGATTATCCATACCTGTTATTCTCCTGTTAAAAAAATATTCTTTAAAATAGGTGTGCAAGGTACTTCAAAATGTCCAAATCTACAAGAAAAACAGAACACTTTTGTCATAATTCGGTAGAATCTAGCATCCTGACAACCCCCTCTTCCACTTTTGTCTGCCTTCCTCTGCTTTTCTGATTCACATTACTTCTCCGATTTCCAACTGAAATGTAGGCTTTCGGTTCGTGCCTTCATTGCTAATATTCGCAATTCTTCCACTTTTTGAGGATTCTCTTTCAGCAAATCATATTGCTCCCCTATGTCATCCGGAAGATAATATAACTCTTCTTTCAACTTCTCCGGTTTCGACATATTTAATCGAACCAGTTTCCACCCATCTTTCAGAATCGACTGCTTCCCTCCCTGTTCATAAAACTCATAGTATATATATTCATGGCTATGAGATACTTCACCGTTTCCTGTCAACAAAGGCAAATAAGAGATACCATCAATCCCTTTCACCATATCAGCTCCGACAAGTTCGGTTACAGTCGGTAAGAAATCCCAAAATGTGGTAATATGTTCCACCGTTCTCTTCTTTTTTATCATCTTTGGCCAACTGACAATAAACGGTGCCCGTACTCCTCCTTCATACAAGTCTCTTTTATATCCACGATATGGTCCATTGCTATCAAAAAAATCCGGTTCATGCCCACCGACACAATGCACTCCATTATCAGATGAAAAAATAATAATCGTATTTTCCAGAATGCCTTTTTCCTTCAGCAACTGAATGATCTGCCCTACATTCTTATCTATTTCGCTCACCATGGATGCATACGCCGCTTTCGGTTTCATTTGCGTTTTAAACCCCTTCTGCTTATTGTTGATATATGGCGTTTCCGGAAAAGCATCTTCATATTGACTCAAGTCCGGATAATCCAAATCCGCATGGGGAGGTGTTATAGCAAAATAAGCAAAAAAGGGATGTCCGGCATTTTTCCGGATAAAATCCAATCCTTTCTCCATTATCAAAAAATGACTGTACACTTTTTTATTCAACATCACTTTGTCTTCATTCTCATACAAATATTCCGGGTAGTAACGATGAGCTGCACCCTGACTCAAGTAACCGAAGAAATAATCAAACCCTTTTCTAACAGGACTTCCCGTTGTATGAGGCCCTCCTAATCCCCATTTACCAACGCACATAGTGGCATATCCCTTTCTTTTCAAAATTTCCGCTACCGTCACCTCATCGGAAGGTAAATGCAGATCAAAAAATCCTTCTTCTGATTTTATTCCTTTATTTCCACGAATATACGCATGTCCAGTATGTTTTCCCGTCAATAAGCTACAACGGGAAGGAGCACTCACAGTAGAACCTGAATAATGATTAGTAAACAGCACCCCCTTTTCTGCCAACTTATCTATGTTCGGCGTTTTTATCTTCTTTTGGCCATAGCAACCCAAATCACCGATTCCCATATCATCAGCCAGGACAAATATAATATTGGGATTTTCGCTATTCTTTTGTGCCGCAATTTCCACAAAAGTAGAAACCAGCAATGTGCCCATTAATAATATAGATTTATTCATCATGTGTTGCTGTATTTATTAATCACCAATATATCCCAAAGACTTCAAGAAAGTCACAGTCTCAACCATTGTTTTCTCAAAATACTCTTTATGCTGCGAATTGAAAAATCCATGTTTCTGTCCTGTATATAAGAATAAATCACATCGGGCACCCACAGCTTCCATCTTCTCCTTAAATTTCTGTGCTGTTTCCACTGAAATAATATTATCTTCTGTACCTAGAAAGAAAATAGTAGGAGGAGCATTTTTCTTTATATTGTGGATGGGAGAAAAGTCTTCATAATAATCTTTCACCCTATTAAATCCATACCCTTCGAGACTATTATCAACAACCGGATTAAACAAAATCAAAGCTTTAGGAACCGATGAAACAGAAAGATCATCTTTCGGATGATTAATATTACCGCAAAATGCAGTCGCAGCCGCTAAATGTCCGCCTGCTGATCCACCTCCCGCCAATATTTTTTCAGGATCAATACATAAGGATATTGCATTTTTCTTTAAAAAACGCATGGCTGATTTTGCATCCATCAATGCTTCCTTGGGAGTAGTTCCGGCATTATTTTTGGTACGATAATCAGCTAGTACAACTGTAATTCCATACTTCGTCAAATACTTTGCTTGCGGCTCAAACTGCTTTGGGGAACCTGAATTCCAACCTCCCCCGAAAAAGAAAACAATGGCTGGATTGTTTAGCTTCTTTGTTCCTTCAGAATTATAAATATATAATTTACCCGTAGGATAATCAAGATATGTCAGAACTGTATCCGCCTTGATATTAGTCCGATCCTCTTTCTCTTCATAACTACATGCCCAGAGACTTTCACTAACAATAAATACCCCAACAAATAAACATATACTTCTCAAAAGGTATTTACTAATTTTCCCTTCCATAATTATATCTATTTTATTAATTACGTTCTACCATTAGAGTTGGCAGAAATCCTCCTCATTTCCCCCTGAACCTCCAATACAAGATCTTCACGGGCTTCTAAAGATTTGCCCATAAAAGCATTTACATATTCATGACTATCCAACCCTTCAGGCACAGAAACACCCACCAGTTTGCCTAAGGATGCGATTAAGTCCACCGGACTGACCAAAGCATCCGACACTACCGGAGAAATCTTGCCTTTCCAATACACAAAAAATGGGACATGGTTGTTATCATCAACCGAGCTGCGATAACTGGAAAAAACAATCAATGTATTATCCAGCATCTCTCTATCCGCCAGGCAAGATAACAACTTTCCAATATATTCATCTATTTCTTCATGGGTAGAAGACACAGCCGTTCCTCCCAAACCATAATACAAGAAAAAAGGTTCTTTCTTGAATTGTGAAATAAGATTCATTGCCTCATATATAGAACAATCCGGCAGGTTCATGTCGACCTCACCACCCGAATAATCAAATCCCATTTGCCGGGCAGATTCTTCAGCCATTTGTTCAACCTCCGAATGCCAACTACCGATAGCCGCAGTCTTATATCCCACTTTCTTCATCATTTCAGGTAAAGTAATTGTTTCTTCCTCCACCGCCTTCTTCCATGGACATTTTCCTGTCATCAAAGCATATTGACCGGAGACTGAATTGGATGAAACAGAATATCCATGGGTAAAACAAACTCCTTCTTGTGCCAGCTTATCGATATTGGGAGTGGTAGAAACAGAATCCTGACCATACACCCCAATATCAACATAGCTTAAACTATCTGCCATAATAACCAATAAATTTGGTTTTACTACTATACTATCCGAAGAAGTACATCCTACAAATAGTACCATACAAACTAACAGATAAACATTCTTCATACCTTTATTCTTTAAAAAACTAATGCTCTTTTTATCACTTTTCACCTATTACCATTCTTCATAACGTAAATCCTTCAATGGATCCTGTCTGCGAATCAATGTTTCCTCTACTTCATATTTTTTCCCAGATTTTGTATAGCGATACTTCAATGAAATCTCCAGATTCTCTCCTGAATCATTAAACGTGCCGCTGCCTTCAGTTATCTCAATGCCACCATCAGCCGTTTCCACTTTTACCTTATGATCGCTTTGAAATGTCATCTTTACCTTTTCATTAGTAGCAATAGCATTATTACCTACCCCTTGACGTAGCAATACATTTTTTGCTAACGTACTTACTTCACGCGTGTCATTTTTAGACAAATCAGTCTTGCCATACGACTCTGTGCTCACTATTCCACCAGAGGCATCCAGTTCACTGACTTTACCTTTTATATAATACGTTCCGTGATATGTACTTATGTATTTGACAGCTACAATACTATAATCCTGTCCTTCCAATATTTTATCCAACGAACTGGATTTCACTCTGAATGGCAAGGCATAATGAGTTTCTGTACAAGCTACATCCTCATAAAAAGTATTGGTGAAAGTAATAGCGACATCTGCAACCGCCAATGTATTTTTAGAAACTCGGAATAGATTATTATCCGACAATGTATAATACTCTTTCGGAAGAACTTCCAACCCTGTCCCAGTCAACAAAGCCGGATCAATTTCAAATTCTGCCCAGTCATTCATATCTACCTCTCTCTTCCCTCCAATAGCCACTCCCACTCTGATTTGCATATCTCTATCGGCTATCACTGTTCTCAATGGTTTTTGAGAAGCGAAATAAGCAGTAGAATAGTTGTAGTCTTTCGTATAGTCCTCATAACAAGATGACATGAGTATTACACACAAAACACAATATAGTATATTTATCTTTTTCATATTACAGTCTTTTTAGGATTCTTATTTCCAACCCAGATTATTAACCAAATTAGGATTCTTCACACATTCGTAATAAGGAAGTGGAGAATAATAGTAACGAATACCATCAAATTTGCGATCTTCCACTTTTTGAGAAGTGTAAATCAAATCATCGCCTTCTTTTGTCACCACCACTCCTTTCACTGCTTCATTCAGAGGCAACAGCCATCTGCGCATATCATAATACCGCTGATTTTCAAAAGCCAGTTCTAAACGTCTCTCATTCTGTATCAATATTCGGAAAGACTCTTTACTGGCAGCCATCTCATCCAGGTACTTCGTATCGGTAATTCCTCCGGAAGTCTGACGAATCGTTTTGATTACCTGATAAGCAGTAAACTTACAGATACCGTCCGGATCTTTCCCTTTAGGTCCCCAAGCCTCATTGGCTGCTTCTGCATAATTCAGAAAGACTTCCGCTTTACGAAAAATCGGATAATAATGCTGTGCATTTGTAGAAGCCAAAGGATCTAACATTGCCTCATTCTTTGACAGGAATTTAGCCAGATAATATCCCGACCGGGAAGCAAAAGGATCATAAAACTGTGAATCTTTACCGCCATAAACAACATCTACCGGCAATCCCGTCTTACCATATACAGCACCTTGATAATAAATATTCAAATAGAAACGATTGTCTCTCCCATCATACGGATTTTCCGGATCATAAGCTGAATTTTGAGTATCAGAGATAGGATAACCGGTCGTTTTCATAGGAAAAGCATCCACCAGATTCTGCGAGGGAACCGTATTAGCTTTACCTAAATAATAAGGAGCGAAATGTTTATTTTCCAAATCTCTGGAATTAAAATAAGTACGGAAAAGGAACTCGGCAGGCGTTGTATTACCAGCATCTGCCAAGTCAGTTGCTTTCAAACCATAGAAGTTACCAAAACCATCCATTTTCAATACTTCATCCGCAATCATAGCGGCAGCTGCCCACTTTTCAGTATAAGCTGCAACATCCTTCACCGTAAAATCCCCCATTTCATTTATCTTTGTCAAGGCGTCCGGTTGAAAAGCCGGACTTGCAGCATATAATGCTGTTCTGCTTTTCAAAGCAGCAGCAGCTAATTGAGTGGCACGCCCTACTTCAGTAACTCCAAGCACAGGATCATCTCCTGAATATTGTGCCGGTAAACATTCAATTGCCATATCGCAATCAGCCATGATCTGTTCTGCACATTTCTGATAGGTATCACGTTCAAACGAGGTCAGGTTTGCAGCTTCCTCTTCAGTTATGAGATGTAAAGCAAGCGGATAACCAAGCGCCTTTCCATCATCGGTTTTTCCTCCATACTGTTGTAACATTCTGAATCCCCAAAACGCACGTAAAAAATAAGCTTCACCTTTCAAGCGCTTCTTATAAGCAGCATCTTTATCAGCATCAATCTTATCATATTTTGTTTCGTCACCCAGTCCGTTCTCCAGAAAGCTATTTATATATTGCAACTGTTGATAACAAGTACTCCAAATTCCCAACGGATTATCTATCGCAGAATATTTACCCGTAGTCAATTTGTATACAGAAGAACTGTACAGACTGGTCAACGCATTGTCTGTTGCTGCATCCAAGAAATTATTACCATAATTATCCGGTCGGTTAGGAATAGCACGATATGCATTATTCAGCACTCCCTGGGCCACTTCCGATACAGTCCAGATATATTTCGGTTCCCATTCATTATTCGTCTTTTCATCCCATACATCACTACAAGAACTTAATGTTCCCAAAAGCAATGGAAGTATATATATCAATCTAACCTTTTTCATAATTCAGTTCTATTAAGTTACTCAAAATGTTACAGTTACTCCACCTGTCAATGTCCGGTAGACAGGATAATTATTAATTCCTGCATTTATCAACTCCGGATCCAAGTCCTTTTCTTTAGATAAGGAAAACAAATTTGTACCACGACCAAATATCTTTATCTTCTTTGCCAAAGCATTTTCTTTCTTATTGGTAATGGTATAGCTAAGCTCCACATTCTTCAGCCGGAAATAAGAACCATTCCCTAACCAAAAACTGGAATTAACGAAATTATTTTCACCTTCCGTAGTAGTAAGCCGGGGATAAGTTCCATTCGGGTTGTTTTCCGGATGCCATCTGTCTAAAGCCAGTACTGAATATTTGCCCTCTCCCTTATTTTGATAATAAGCATTGTTCTTCCATACGTTCAAACCTAGTTCGGCGGTACCTAAAATATATAATCCCCAGTTCTTATACTGTAAATTGGCATCTATACCCAACACCGTTCTCGGATACGAATTTCCCAGCATTTTTTTGTCCCGCGCATCTACTACACCATCATTATTCAAGTCAACATAAGCTATATCACCATCCTGATAGTTCCCTAACAATTGAGGTATATTTCTTCCTAAAGACACGTCTTTACCAAACAATCCCAACGCCTGATACCCCATCATTGCATCGGTCGGTTTACCCACAGTTTTTAAATATGAATCCGGGAAATTCACTTCATCCCATTTCAACAGTTTATTTTTAGACCATGTAATATTGACACCAACCTGATAGGAGAAGTCACCATTCCGGTCATTCCACTGTACATAAGCATCAATACCATTATTGCGTACCTTACCAATATTATGATAGCTGACGAAGTTACCTAATACATCAGCATAAGCACTACCTTGAATTCCGATAATGTTATCGCGCAATTCATTGAAATAATTGATTTCCGCTTTCAGACGATTTCTCAAGAAAAATCCTTCCACACCGATATTCCATTCTGTAGAACGCTCCCACTTTAAGTTTTTATTACCCAAACGTAGAAGTTGAGTGGTATGATAAGTAGATTTATTCTGCTCACCTAAAGACAAATTATCTCCATTCTGCCAAGCAGTTTTATACAACAAGAAATCGGTGCTTCTATCATACCCGAGAATACCCATACTTGCTTTTACTTTCAAGAAATTAATAGCATCACAATCTATTAGAAAAGCTTCATTCGAAAGAATCCAACCGGCTCCAATGGCACCAGATAAAAAATACCGGTTCCCTTTCTCGAAACGATTACTTCCCATTAATGCCCAATCTCCTTCGAACACATATTTGTTATCGAAACCATAGTTCAAACGTAATGTGGTATTGGTATTCTTCACATCCTGTGCATCTCCCTTCACTTCATCCTGATAATAATGATAAGCCAGCATCGCTGCCACATCATGTTTTCCAAAACGATTGGAATAACCGACATTAGCACGCCAACCCAACGTCCGACGAGTTTCTTCTCCTAACCTGGACTGGTCATCCTGCAAATTCAGTTGCTTCATCTGACGAAACTCCGGTTCTCCATTAATCATGTTGATAGCATACGTAGGATATACATTTACCTGTCCCTGCCGGAAATAATTATAGTTATCAAAAGTCATAAATGCACTTGCACGTAGTCCTTTCACAAATTTATCCAATGTGAAATCCAGTCCTATATTAGTCTGACTAGTCACATATCTTTCGGAAGTGAACCCTCCATATTCCATATTAGCAAACAAGTTTTCCGGCTGACGAATACTTGCTCCGAAAAAAGGAACACCTTTCGCATCCGGTTCCAACCCCAAAGCATCTGATGAAATAGTCAGAGGATATTCATTCGGACGCAATGTCGACAAGTTAGAAAATGTAGTACTTCCATCTACACTACTCCAATCACGTAATTCAAGACGTGCTGCCGCATCTGCAACGACACTCAAGTAATCAGTTATTTTTATATCCAGATTTCCACGTACATTCAACCGATTCAGATCAGGACGATCTCCAATCTTTTCAAAACCATTTCCACCTACATAATTGACAATCATAGAGTATCTCACTTTATTGTTTCCTCCATTCAAATCAACCATAGCCTTCCGATACATACTTTGTTTTTGTAGAAAGTAATCATAGTAATCTACATTCGGATATAATAAGTCATTCACTCCCGAAGAGTTCTTATATCCATTCAACTGATCGGATGAATAAAAATCCGGCATACCATCATTCCGCCGAGCTTCATTATACAAGGTTGCATAATCATAAGAATTCAGAAACTTAGGCAACCTGGTAGTCAACATCACACCAGCCTCTACAGATGCGCGAATCACCCGTTTGTTAGCTTCTCCCCTCCTGGTAGTCACAACAAGAACGCCATTGGCAGCACGGGCACCATAAAGAATCTTAGCTGTAGCATCTTTTAGCACATCGATCGTTTCCACCTCTTCAGGAATTATATCGTCCATGCTGCGTTCTATCCCGTCCACAATTACGATAGCATCATTATTCGTGTATCCGTGTAATCCGCGTACATAAAGAGTGGCAGTATTATTTCCCAAACCATTCACATTAGAGCGTACCACCAATCCGGGAACACGTCCCTGCAAAGTATTCGACAACGAGAAATCAGGATAAGTCGATAAATCTTCTCCCGTAGTACTTCCAATAGCACCGACCAAATTCTTTTGATAGGTCACTCCCCCATCCGGACGTTCTATTTTATATTTTCCGGAAGCTAGCATTTCCGTCTTCTTCATTTTTAGTACCTTAGGAAACTGCTCCTTTGCCAAATCAACAATTATATCTTCATATCCCAGTGCCTCAACCAGAATAATCCCATTCGCCCTTGACTGGATGGAGACCTTACCTTCTTTATCGGTGTAGTGCGTAATCGCACCCTCACTGGTAATAATCTCTGCATCCTTTATCGGCCGATTGTCCTCATCAACAATCGTTGTGTTGATATTCACAATCAACGCAGCTTTCGTTGTCTTTGCCCTTTTAGCATTCCTCTTATTCTGGGCATTACAGGGAGTGCTCAAACCCATCCCCCAAGACAACATCAAACAACTTGTATATAATATATATTTATTCATTGCTCTATTTTTTAATGATCCTAAAAAACTAATTTACCAGCCAGGATTCTGTACTAAATTATTCAATGACGCAGCATCATTCATGGAGAACGGATACCAATAATTCTTCATTTCAAATATGCGTTCTTCAGGAACCACATCTATCACTTTAAAAGTAAATTCCAATGTACTCTTATCCTTTACGTTAGCATGATTCGCATTCTTAGGTGTAGCTTGTATTCCCTTAATCGGATATTGTTCCGAGAAAAGTTCGTGGGCAACCATCCAGCGACGAATATCCCACCAGCGATGATCTTCAAACATCAGTTCCACTGCACGTTCACGACGGATGGCCTGCCTGAAGGCTTTTTCATCATTATAAATAACACTTGGCACATTTCCTATCCCAATCCTGTTACGAATCACATTTAAAGCTTCCAAAGCAGAATAGTCACATCCTTCCACCTTTGCCGTAGCGCTTCCCGTTGCTTCGAAAGAAGCCTCTGCCAAATCAAGATAAACCTGTGACACACGAATAAACACCGTAATTACCCGGTTCAGACCATACAATTTCTTCCATTGATCTTCTCCTTCCCAAATGAACTTCTTACACAAATATCCGGTCTGCTGACGCTTGTTGGTAAAATTATTATTTACAACCGTTTTATACATGTTACCATCCACATACGTCGTTATATATTGGGCAGCTCCACTCGCATTAGCTCCCCATTTATTCCCCGGATACAGAATATTATTATAAAAACGAGGATCCCGCTTCTCATAAGGTTTCTGGTCATTATATTTAGCATTGGGATGTGAGATTGGATAATATAATCCGTCATCACCTTGCTTTTCATACATATCTACCATATTTTGCGTCGGAGCATTATAAGACGCAGCATCATTCCCTGTTCCCTGTGCATATTCTGATGACAACCAAAAAGCGCGTACATATCTGGTAAAAGCTTCATTCGCATTATAATTGGCTCCGGGAGTATTTTGTTTTCGATTATACCATAAATATTCCGGCTGTGTGTAAGGAGGCACTTTCCAATAAAAAATATCAGTATATTCGTCTTTCGACATCAAACGATTTTCCGTTTCCGGATGATTCTTTATGTATTTTAATACTGCATTAGCAGATTGAGCAGCTAACTTCGCTCTCTCCTTATCATACTCCATTACTTGCACAGATGCCAAATCGTTTTGCATCAACGGACTTGCATCATACAATTGCGACATTGATTTAAAAGCCATAGCAGCAATCTTATTAGGACGTCCGGTATTGTTATCATCCCATACATCCGGAAGCATACTGATCGCCTTTTCAATGTCAGTCATCATCCAGGCGTGCGACTCATGATAAGTTTTACGAGGTAAATCTTCATCACCATCTCCTACGAAAAGCTGATCAAAAATAGGCATTCCTCCATATCTTTTTATCAATTGGAAATAAAACCAAGCTCTTAAAAAGTGCGACTGTCCCAACAGTTCATTTCTTTGCCCTTCCGAGAGCCCAGGAACCAAGTCAATATCACGAATAACCCGGTTAACTATTCGTAACCCTTTATATGCTTTCCAAATCGACGTACCGTTTCCGTTACTACCATTCCCTATTTCAAAATCCGTACCATCTTTGGACAGCCAATTCCCCGAATTCACCACTTTCGATTCTGCAGAATTAAAGAGAGATGCAAATTCATCGGAGATCGCTCCAATATGAGTACGCCCGTTATTGCAATTCTGATAAGAGTGAAAATTATCCAGGAAATTATAGGCCCTGTCCATAAATCCTCTCATGGAAGTATAATCCTTATATACATCGTCTTCGGATAATCCCATATCAGGAGATTTATCCAGAAAATCCTCACAACCGGAAAAAACATTCAGTATTCCCAAAGTCAGTATCCCAACTATTATATTTCTTATTTTCATGTTTCTGACAGTTTAGTATTTCTAAAATGAAAGTCTTACTCCTACATTATATCTTCGTACAATAGGATAAACAGTGCTACTTGATGTCTCTGGGTCTCTTCTATCGTCCACACTCGAAATAGTAAAGAGATTATTCCCATTCACATATAGCTGACAACTGGTGATATTCATTTTCTTAATCCACTCTTTCGGGAAAGCATAATTCACCTCCAAATTCTTCAATCGCAGATAAGAATGGTTAGTATAACTATACGTACTACCCACTGTATGATAATCATTGACCAAATGTACCGAAGGACGGGTAATTCCACCAACATTCGCATCATCTGAAGTCCAGCGACTTTGTGTATCAGGTTGGGCTTTTATATTACCTTTCGGAAAATCCCATAAATAATCAGCAATCTGTTCTTTATACACACCAGTAGCAGCATAGAATAAGGCATTAATCCCAAATCCTTTATAACTAACTCCTAACGTCAAGCCATAAGTAGTCAAGGGATAATTCAGATTAGCAACAGGTGCCATATCCTTTTCATTAATGACTCCATCTCCATTATAATCAAGGTAAATCAAATCTCCCGGAATCAGTTTATTCTGTGAACCGTTCGTGATACCGCTTTGCGTATAATTAAAAATATCATCTATGGATCCGAAGTTACCCGAAACCAGATACTTGTTCTGGTATCCGATCGGTTTACCAGCAGCCTTCAGGTAATCATCCAGACGATTTGGATCATCTTTAAAAACAACCCGGTTTTCACTGGTAGAGAAATTAAATTTGGCAAAATAGGAAAAATCCTTTCCCACCTTATCATTCCAGCCCAGTTCTAATTCCAACCCATGATTTTTTGTTTTACCTATGTTGACAGAAGGAAGCCCGGCTCCCATCCAGGGAGCAGAAGAATTGCGGGACATTAAAATACCGGTACGATCTTCTTTGAATAAATCAATCGAAGCTGTCAACTTTCTAAACAAGGTCATCTCGATACCTAAATTCTGTTTTACAGCTGTTTCCCAAGTGGCATCATGATAAGCCAGACTGCCTTCTGTATACAAAGGACCATAAGACACATTCTGGTTTTTACCAAAAGTTACATTATCACCCGATTCAAAAAGCTGAATATAATTAAAACGAGGAGCTCCCTTATCACTACCTACTTCTCCATAAGAATAACGAACCTTCAAATTAGTCAGCCATGCTTCCTGAATCTTCTTCATAAAAGGTTCTTCAGAGATTCTCCAACCGACAGAGAAAGAAGGGAAAAAACCAAAACGCTTACCCGGAGCAAACTTTTCCGAACCGGTATATGCTGCATTCACTTCCATTAAATAACGTTCTTTCCAATTATAGGTGACACGTCCCACCCAATCTTCTTCATAAGAAGCAAACGACATTTTACTATTATTACTGGAGTCTGTACTATCTGTTATTTTCCGGTTAAAAACTGCCAATGCTGTCACATTATGGTCATTAAAACTCCTCTGATAGTTCAAGGCGACCTCATAATACAGTTTACGACCGTAATTTCTAAAATTATCATTGCTAGCTCCTACCGGACGTTCTTCCTCTACCTGCCAGTCAGGGAAACGTTCTTCTCTGACCATCGGGTAATCAATCGTTCCATCGGCATTCACAATCGGACTCGAATAATCATATTCCCGATAATAACGGATAATACCATTCTTTGAAGCAGCCGAATCATCTATTCCGTACATACGGGCTCTAAAGATACTAGATTGTCTTTCCGAATATGTATTATATGAAACTGTGGCCTTGACAGACAAACCTTTTGTTATCATATCCAAGTCTTGCTTCAAAATAAAGTCATAAAAGCCCTGAAAGGATTTATAACTTCTCTGACCCTGATTATTCATTTGAGCCACAATATTACCATCTCCCTGCAAATCAGCTCCCCATTCTCCATCGGAATATTTGATAGGAAATAAATTGGTGGGTGTCTGAATGAAAGGATTGAATATATAAGAGTCACCATTACCGGCATCACGATATCCCGGTTGATTTCGATATCCCATCTTTCCTGCAATGTTCACTGATAATAAAGTAGATTTCGTTAACCTAAAATCGAAATTTGTACGCCAGTTATATCTCTTATAATAAAAACGAGGATCGAATTCATCCTGTTTCTTTGTATTATATATATCACCATCATTCAACATACCGATAGAAGCAAAATAAGACATGCGCTCCGTACCTCCGGTGATATTCAGATTGTAATTCTGCTGAAATCCAAAATTACCCACCATTTCGCTCCACCAATCCACTTGGGGAAAATAATCATTATAAGGTCCATAGTTACCCGTTGCATAAGCATGTTGCCAGGCTGCAATGGTTGATTCTGGAATAACCTTATCCCACATTCCATCATTAGCGGCTGCTTCATTGTACATTTTCATAGCTGTGGGATAATCAGCCCATTCCAATTTTGTGGTAGGTTGCTTAAAACCAAAGTTAGCAGAGAAATTCACCACAGGCTTCTTATTACTTCCACGTTTGGTAGTCAGAAGAATGACTCCATTTGCTCCCTTTACACCGTAAACAGCAGTCGCAGAAGCATCTTTCAACACCGATATAGACTGAATTTCATTCACATCTACATCATTAAAGTCACGCTCCATTCCATCTACCAGCACTAACGGAGAAGCATTTCCCCAAGTCGCCTTACCACGAATAAACAAATCAGCTGCATCCGCACCCGGTTTTGAAGAGGTGTTGATAGCCGTCACACCGGGCATCTGTCCCTGTAAAGCTTCAGATACGGAAGTCACGCTACCCACTCTCAATAGATCTTCTCCTTTAGTTGTCGCGATGGCTCCCACACTGGATGCCTTCTTTTGTTGTCCATAACCTACAACTACAACTTCTTCTATCTGCTGCAGGCTTTCAGACATAATCACTCTAGACAAATTCAGATTAGGTTTTACTACGATTTCTACATCTTTATAACCGATAAACGAGAATATCAATACCTGATTCTTCTGGACATTAATAGTAAAATTACCATCCACATCAGTTATAACCCCATTAGTTGTTCCTTTTACAGAAACATTCACGCCAATCAACGGCTCATTCAGAACCTCATCCCACACTTGCCCTTTCACGGTAATTTGCTGGGCATATCCGGTGGCAACCGAACATACAATTAGCAGCAAAGCAAGTAGATACTTGACTTTCATGTTTTTCATATAAGATAAATTAAAGTATTATTTCTCAAAGGCGAACTTCCAATTTTCATTGGTTGTTCTCGCTTTTTTCATTATTTTCTCAAGTTCCTGTACTTTCTGTGGATACTGATTCAAGACATTAGCATTCTCTCCCGGATCAGCATTCAGATTATACAGTTCATAATGTTCTTTCTGCGGATTATTAACCTGTAAGTGCAATAACTTCCAGCCATCTTTTATTACAGCTTGTTTGCCTCCCTGTTCATGGAATTCAAAATACAAATAATCGTGTTGTTTCTGTTTCCCTTTACCTGTCAGTGTCGGCAAATATGAAAGACCATCTATATTGGCAGGAGCAGGAGCGCCTATCAATTCACACATTGTCGGCATAAAATCCCAAAAAGCAGAAACCTGGAAAGAAACACTTCCTGCAGGAATCACTCCCGGCCATTTCACAATAAAAGGCGTACGTATGCCCCCCTCATACAAATCGCGTTTCATCCCCCGGAATGGGCCATTACTATCAAAATACCTCGGATCATGCCCTCCTTCTTTATGTGTTCCATTATCAGAAGTAAAGATGATAATCGTATTGTCAAGTACTCCCTTGTCAGCCAACAAATCAATGACCCGCTGCACATCACGGTCCAACCGTGTCACCATGGCTGCAAAAGTTGCTCTAGGTTTTTCCTGCGGACGATATCCTTTCCCTGGATAAGGTACTTCTTCAAACTTACCATCATAATCAAAAAGCTCATTATTCGGGACAATAATATCCGCATGAGGAATGGTAGGAGTTAGATACACAAAGAAAGGTTTGTCCGCATTCTTATCTATAAACTCTAAAGCTTTATCCATAATCATATCATGCGAATATACCTTATGATTCAGCATAACCGGAGTGTTATTCTCAAATAATTGTACCGGATAATAATTATGTGCATTTCCCTGCCCTAGATATCCGAAGAAATAATCAAATCCCTGTTTATTAGGATGCCCTTCGGCAGAAGGACCTCCCAGCCCCCACTTGCCTACACAAGCAGTCACATAGTTCTTTGTTTTAAACATTTCTCCTATAGTAATCTCTTCATCTGCCAGATTCAAGTCATACGAACGGCCGTCTTCCGCCTTATATCCTTTATTACCCCTTATATAAGAGTGGCCGGTATGTTTACCAGTCAAAAGCACACATCGGGAAGGTGCGCTGACCGTAGATCCTGAATAGTGTTGAGTAAACTTCATCCCTTGTGCAGCCAAGGCATCAATAGCCGGAGTTTTAATCCGGTTCTGACCGTAGCAGCCCAAATCGCCGATTCCCAAATCGTCAGCCATAATAAATACAACATTGGGAGTTTTAGATGGAGAATCCTGCTTTTGGGCTTGTCCGGAAATTAAAGGAAGCATCAGTGTACCGGATGCCAATAATAGTTTGTTCATAATATCCATTTGTGATTTCATTCTTTCTGTAAAATTAAAGTTAAACACTTGCTTTTTCTAAGGCAAAAATAGAGCAATACATACATAAACAAGGGAGAAATTTAAGTCATTTGCCGGGTAAAAAACAGTCAAGAATGGCTTTTAACACGTATTCCGTTCTTTTTTTACCTTTTCTTTGGAAAAAGAAAATTACTTCGCACTTAAATATTTCAAACGCCAGTCAGTAACACTACATTTTTGTAGAATATCCGACTCTTGCAAATTAAAATGAACTCCTAAGTTCGACTCTTGCAAATAGGTAATATCATTCAAAATCAAAAGAGATTCAGCACCACTTCCAGCGATCTGTAAAGCCTCTTTCATCAAGGGGACAGGATTCACCTTTCCCATTCTACTTAAGGCTACAATCGCCCGACTTCTCACAAAGGCTTGTGTATCCACAGTCAACAGTTCCAATTCCTTATACAAGGATACCGCTTCTCCACCAAAAGACGCACACACTGTAGCACCCCAATAACGTTCTACCGGATCAGAAGAGTTCAGTGCTTTGCTAATAGCAGGTTTAGCATCTTTAAAAGAAGCCATTTCCAAATCAGCAATGTCAGAATAGATTTTTATCTTATCTTTCTTCTTTTTACCGAAGCCTGTCGGATTTTGACTTCCCTGTTCGAGCCATACACACTCTGGATAAAATCCGAGATCATTCTCTTCCAGTAATTTTCCTTTTAGTAATATTCTCAAATTCTCCAAGGTTGAGCGATACACAGGAACAGTTGCCAAGTTTTTTGTCTCATACGGATCTACTGACAAGTCATACAGCTCCTCCGCTCCTTGCGGCTCAAAAAATCTTTTTTGAATCTCATTCAACATACCTTTTGCATACAATTCCTTCCATTCTCTGAAAGCAGCCTGCTTATACCGATAAAAGGCATACAACGACTTGGAATGATAAGGTTGAAAATTGCGCGAGTATTTAAATCTCCCTTTACGCACAGTTCTATTGAATGCATACAGTTCATCAAAACGATCTCCGTATCCATATACTTCATCACGGTCATTCAACTGTTTCAGTGAAATATCTTCTCCCAGAAACGGTGTACCGTCTATTCCTTCAGGAACAGTTATACCAGCTAAATGAAGCAATGTTGGTCCCAAATCCATAAAACTAACAAAGCCATCGACACGCTGCCCCACTTTCACCGGAAGAAATTCCCTCCATTTCCGGGGAACATATACCACTAAAGGAACTTGTAACCCTCCCTCTGTTGTATATCCTTTCGTTCCGGGCAAAGATCCTCCATTATCTCCAAAGTAAAAGACAAATGTATTATCCAGCTCACCATCTGTTTTCAACATTTCTATCAGTTCACCCAAGGCAGTATCTGAATCCTGAATCCGATCATAAAAAGTTGCATAAGTATATCGAAATAATTCAGTATCCGGATGATAAGGATGAATAGTTACAGAAGCTGGATTATTATGTACGGGCACTTCTTTCACAGCATTCTTTTTAAACTGCAATTTCCCTTCATGTGTAACTGCATTTGTATAAACATGGAAAAAGGGCTTCCTTTTGTCCGGCCGGTTTCTCCATTCGCCTATTTTCCCTTCCACTACATCCCATGCCGTTTTATCTAAAAAACAGTTATAATCCGTTTTTGTCGCATTTGAAGTATGATAACCGGCTTTTCGCAAATAAGAAGGAAACATATTCAGTCCCTCCGGCATGGGCATCTTTTGAAGTTTCCGATGAAAGCTGACTCCCAAACGAGGAGCATAACATCCTGTAATTAAGGTAGAACGGGCAGCAGAACTCACCGGAGCATTACAATAAGCATTATTAAACACTATTCCTTCTGCAGCCAACTTTTCTACATTAGGAGTAGCAACCCCCTCTTTCCCATCATTATACAAACTCAAATAATGTTTGGAAATATCCTCTGCCATGAACCAGACAAAGTTCGGACGTTCGTGGGGAGCTTCTTTTGCGTATGACATAGACGATGTCACACAACATGCAGCATAAATAAAGCCCACCCTTTTTATTCTTCTATTATTGAACATACTTTCTGAATAAGTTATACTATTCCACATTCAACTCCCAAATAGCCGGTTGTAATAAAGGAGAGGTCAATCGTATCTTCACCTTACCCTGCCCGGTCACTTTTACATATCCTAACAACTTACCATTCTTGCACCGTTGTTTATTATCACGATAATTGTCAGCCACATTATGGTCACCACTTTCCAATCCTAATAAATCGGCCTCTCCCTCAATCTTACATGTAATCTGATTGTCAGCCAATACTACCGGTATATTATTTTCATCCACAACCTGAATCATCAGATGCAGCACCTCTCCCACCTTTATATCCTGTGTTTTATCCATTGACGTCCGAATAGCATAAGGCAATCCACTCGACTGGATTTTATCTTTCGCAACCATATTCCCTTGGTTATAAGCAACTACTTCCAAGGTGCCGGGAGTGTAAGGAATATCCCAATAAATAATGGCAGTACTATCATCATACGGTTTGCGTTCTCCTACCTTTTTGCCATTCAACAATAGTTCTGCTTCTTCACAATTTGTGTATGCTACTACACGAATAATATCTCCTGGCTCATAATTCCAGACAGCTGAAGCATTGGCAGAGGGTTTCTTCTTTGCACTCTCTATCTTATGCGTTCCTACATAAACCGTAGGTGACTCCAGCCACAAGGCACGGCGAAAATATCCATTCGGTTTTATATTTCCAGCCAAATCAATCATTCCGGTAGTGAATCCCCTGGAAGGCCACGGTCCTGCTTCTCCTAAATAGTCGAAACCTGTCCAGATAAACTGTCCAAAAATAAAATCATTGTCACGCACAGCTTTCCAGGCATTCAGGTCGTGCCTTGTCTCACTGCCATACAATATCCGGTTAGGATACTTCTCATGATCGATCTGATACCGGTTTTCCGTATAATTATAGCCTACCACATCCAGTGCTGCCGGATAATCTGTTTCATTAGACATTACAGCACCCGCTAAAGCAGCAGTAACCGGACGTGACAAATCATGTTTCTTGGCTTCTTCCACAAGCTCTTTGGCAATATCTCCTAAACGCTCCGCCCGAGGCTGCTCTTTCCGATAGCCTCTCACGTGTTGTTGTCCAATCTCCGCCTGATCCAGTACCGGGTGAGAGTATGGATCATTCGGATAATCAACCTCATTGCCTATGCTCCACATGATAATTGACGGATGATTCCGATCTCTGCGAATCATATCCGCTAAATCCTTTTTACTCCATTCCCGGAAATAAGAAGCCGATCCCTGGAAACCGGGTTTACCTTTATTCCATCCGGTAATCCATTTCTTTTTAGCATATTCCCATTCGTCAAAAGCTTCATCCTTGATCAATATTCCTAATTCATCACAAAGCTCGTACACACAAGTTGCCTGGGGATTGTGACTCATCCGGACAGCATTACATCCAATCTCTTTCAACTGTAACAAACGGCGGCGCCAAACCTCTTTTGGAACTGCTACTCCCAAACATCCGGCATCATGATGAATACAGACACCTTTCACTTTCATCAACTTGCCATTCAGTGCAAATCCCTTATTCGGATCAAATGTCAGCGAACGTATTCCCGCCTGTGTCTCCGTCCGGTCAATTACCTTTCCCCCTTTGGACAATGTCGTCTTGATGGTATAAAGATATGGATTTTCCAGACTCCACAGCTTAGGTTGCGCCACAGAAATAGTCAGCTCTTTCTTAACCATTTCATCAGCCTTCAATGAATAGTCCCGGCTTCCGGCTCCTACTTTTTTTCCATCACGGTCAAATACTTCATGTAACACTTTAACCGTTACCGGCATTTTATCCGTATTCTCCACTTCCGCCTGAACAGATAAAACAGCATTCTTCTGATTCACCTTTGCCGAATAACTCACTCCCCACAATCCGATATGTACCGGATTTGCATAAACCAAATAAACGTCCCGATAGATGCCTGATCCGGTATACCACCTTGAATCGGCATCCTGTGAATGGTCTACTCTCACTGCCAGCACATTCCTCCCACCGAAATTCAGATAAGGAGTCAGGTCATACATAAAAGAAACATACCCGTTGGGACGTTTTCCAATCCATTTACCATTAATAAAAACTTCGCTATTGTTATAAACTCCTTCAAAATAAACATATACCTTATTTCCTTCCTTATTTTTGGGAATATCTAAATCTTTCCTATACCACCCTATTCCACCCGGTAAATATCCGGTACAGCTAGCCAAACTCGGGCTTGCCACCGATTCCACACTCCAATCATGAGGCAATTCAAGTTTCCTCCATTCAGAATGATCGAAAAACTCGGCTCCGCCATATTTAATATCCCCTAAGTTGAAATACCAATCCACATTTATCAATTCACGATTTCCAAATCCCTGCCCCCAGCCATTCAAAACTCCCCATAAAGCCAGGAATACAATGGTCATTCTAAGTTTTATCATATCAACTAATTTTATTATATGTCATTTATTATTTTTCAGCTACATAATCAGGATTTGGTTGGGTAGGTATCGGTGCCCGAGTCTGTCGAAGCCAATCCATCAACTTTGTATATAGCTCTTTTTTCTTATCAGAGTGAGTCTGTGACAAATCATGCTCTTCACTTAAATCATTTTTCAGATTAAACAGTTCAACCGATTTATCCTCATAATAATAAATTAATTTCCAGTCGCCCGAACGAATGCTGGAATAAGGAGTAGCTCTCCAATTTTTCCCGCTTTTTTTATAGGATTGTAAATAAGCGGGGAAATGCCAATATAAATCACGACCATATTCATTTTTCTGCAAAAGAGAAAATAAATCTTTTCCATCCAAGTCGGAAGCAGGTCTTCCATTAGCAATATTCACAAAAGTAGGATAGAAATCAACTCCTGTCACCGGAATAGAAGAAGTGGTTCCGGGAGTTACTTTATCAGGCCATCTAATAATCAGGGGAACTCGTGTTCCCCCTTCATACGGTGCCCCTTTCCCTTCTCTCAACGGATAATTATCTGTTACAGGCTCCGAGCCACCATTGTCCGAAAAGAAAACAACAATTGTATTGTTGGCAATCCCTAACGAATCAATAGCATGACATACCCGGCCGACATTTTGATCCAAACTCTCTATCATAGCCGCATATACTGGATTTGTATGATATTTACCTCTTGTTTTTTTCTCATACTTCTCAATCAAATGTTGAGGAGCCCTTAGAGGAGTATGTACAGCATGATGAGCCAAATACAAAAAGAACGGTCCTTTTTTATATTCTCCCATGAAACCGATAGCCTCACTTGTCAATCTGTCTGTCAGGTATTCACCCGGTATTCCTTCCTCCAATCCCAAATGACATTTATTTTTTGTAGGATTACAATAAGGATAAAAATAAGAATAAGGAGTCCCTGCCCTTTCACCGGCAATATTAAAAACAAAGCCTTGTGATAAAGGCCCGGTACCTTCTTTGTCATCCCCTAAATGCCATTTACCTACATGTCCACATTGGTATCCACACTTTTGAAGTGCCTCCGCCATAGTGATAAAATCTGCGCGAACATCTTCCGTGTTCAGAATCGGAATCAATTTACGTTTTGTTTTGTCTCCCCTGGCAGAAGGACTTACCGTAAAAATGCCATGACGCGGCGTGTACATTCCTGTCATCAGACAAGCCCGGCTAGGTGCAGAGTTTGCAGCCGAAGCATACGCATTCGTAAAAAGCATTCCCTGCGAAGCGAGACGATCAATATTAGGAGTCTCATAATAATCACTTCCCATCACTCCTAAATCAGTCCATCCCAAATCATCCGCCATTATAAAAACAATATTAGGCTGTTTTTCTTCTGCCTCCATCTCTTGAGAATATATTCCCAAGACTATGGCTATTGAATATATTGTGTTCTTCATCATTCCTTTTTTTGACTCTTCATCCCTTTATTGCAAATAAAACTGGAAATAAGTAATCGAACGAACCGGTAATGTCAATGAAAAATTACTGTCATCTATTTTCTGTGCATTTCCTTGTACACCTTCCACAGGAGTATCATCTGTCCACTGCATATATTCCACCTCGCCATCAATCATTCCGGTCTTGAGACCAAATACATAATCCTGATAAGCTTTTGCCGTAGCAATATCATCTTTATTGCACATATTAATGACATAGACACTTATTGTATTCCCTTTTCTGAAAGCACGTGTCTGCAACTTATATTTTTCCTTTGTATCACGTCCGTCGTGATCGTCCATTACAATCGGACGAGCATCCTTAATAGGAACAGAAATAATTCTCATCAAATTCCCCCGTAAATCCCCCGTACGCTTATAGCTCCACCACATAAATCCATCCATACCCAAATCTGTCTGATCCCATAAGGTACAAATAGCAGTCTCCGCATAATCCAGCATATCATTTTCACCGTCTTTTGCATCCCAATGTGGCTCTGTAGCCCAAAATGGACGGTCGCCAATCAAAGACAGCTCGAACTTCAAAGCATCAAAGATTTCACGATGTTTCGGATAATAATGCATTCCATAAATGTCAAGACAGTCTCCTCTATTCTCCGCAACAAACTGTTTCATCCAGCAGTTATCCACATCTCCCATAGGCTGATAACGATCCGGACCTGCTATTAACGGCATCTTAAAACCTTTCTCTATAGCTAAAGCTTTTAATTTATCTACTATCTGTATATGTTTTTTAGGAGTAATCTTTCCTTCATTGAAATTTTCTTCATTATCTATACCTAATACATCTATAATAATATTTTTCTCCTTCATATAAGAAAGAAAGTCGGCCAGCATAATGGCATATTGTTCCGGGATTACCCCATTGCTATCCTTCACCCAATCTGGAAAAGACTCTTTTGCATTCAATTTTTTGCTTGCAAAAATGATAAATTCATTATTTCCACGAGCCTTTTTCGCCCGGTTTATAGAGTTAATCAGTTTGGCATAGTACCCTTCTGAATCATCCACAACACCGGCAGACGGATGAGTCGGTCTGTCCGAACTTCCCAAAACCGGTATTCTAACACCGTTCATTCCATCTAAGACAAAAAAATCATTAGCAGCCTTATCAGACCCTACTCCTCCCAAATTACCTTTCAAATCAAGAAAAAAATCTTTTATCACCTTTCCATAGTACTGTTCAGGATAAATTGTTGCATCTGTTTCCGGTTCGGGATCAGGGTCGGGTTCGGAAAGTATATGCATAATCACTGTATAAACCTGTTTAGCCCCACCTACAGTCACTATAAAACGCTCCTCGGTCTGCCATTGGGCAAGACGGATTTTAGGATCAGGATATATGCTGGCCTCCTCTTTCAACTGATATTCAACATCAGTTATAGCATTGAGATTTTTAATGCCCTGAAAAGAAATCTGGCAAGCGTCTTCATCTATATTCCCTTCTAAAACTTCATTATTTACCTTTACCTTAAAAGAAGTGATTAGCCCGGTCAAGTCTTCCTTATTATCATCTGCACAAGAAAGTACTAACATACTCAAAGCAATCAGGCTAATAAATGAGAATAAGTTCCGTAATTTATGGCTATGTTTTTCCATGATGTATATGATTAATAGTTATCTGCTACAAAAGTAGACCTTCCATCAATCATACACTGGATAAAATTTAGTCAAAGAGAGGGCAAAAATCTGTCAAAATCCGATTCTCTGTGCTTCCAGGTACTTTGTTGGGGACATTCCTTTCTCTTTCTTAAATATCAAACTAAAATATTTCGGATCAGTAAAACCAACCATATAGGCTACATCGGCCACCTGTAAATCCGGTCGTTGCAACAAAAGCATACAAGCTTTTTTGATCCGGATATCACGAATAAATTCATTAGGCGACATTCCTGTCAATGATTTTAATTTCCGGTAAAGGGTGGACTGCGTCATGTTCATCATATCACAAAATACATCATTCGAAAATTCACTATCCTCCATTTGTTGTTCGACTACTGAAATAGCTCTATCCAAAAATTCCCGGTCAAGTATGGACAAGCCCAGTTCCTGAACATCCAGTGTATCTTGCTGCTGGAATCTTTGAACCAGTAATTTCCGGTTTGCTATCAGAGCCTTAATCTGTGCAGTGAGCAGTACCATCTCTACCGGCTTGGTAATATAAGCATCCGCTCCTGCATCATATCCTTCCAAATGATATTCAGCCTGCGTTTTAGCAGTAAGCATTACAATAGGCAGGTGATTCAAAGTAATATCATTTCTTATTACCCGACAGAGCTCGATTCCGTTCATTTCAGGCATCACATAGTCAGTTATGACAAGATCGATATTCTCATTTTCTTTCAACAGTTCAAGAGCTTCTTTTCCATTAACAGCTGTACTCACTTTAAATAATTTACCCAGCACTTTAGTCATGACAGTCAGTAAATCCACATCATCTTCCACCAAAAGCAAATGGGTCCGTTCATCATTCATGCCTTCCGCCTTCACTTCAAGTTCAGAAAATGGTACTACTTCCTCTTTTATATTTTCATTTTCCACTCTCCCAGCCTCTTCATCAATCTGATCGTCAGTATAGTTATCTTTATCTGAAGGAATCATGACTGTAAAAACAGTTGTCTCATTTAATACACTCTGTACAGAAATCGTTCCATGATGTAACTCTACCAAATCCTTTGTCAATGAAAGTCCGATTCCTGTCCCTTTCGTTTTAAATTTACGATAATCTCCTTCATAAAAACGTTTGAATAATAACGGTAATTTACTTTCCGGAATTCCATCTCCCGTATTTTCTACCTTGAGCATAAAATATCTTCGATCATTCTGAACCACCTGTGACAAGGATATAGAAACCATTCCATCCTGATAGTTATATTTCAGAGCATTGGATAACAGATTATAAATTATCTTATCCAACTTATCAACATCAAAATAGGCCATTATAACGTCCTGTTCCGTTTGGAAATTCAAAGTAATGTTCTTTGATTGCAGTAAAGGATAAAAGTTCTCCTCGCACAGTTCTTTTACAAATGTCACAATATTATTATAACTTACCTTCAACTTCAAATTACCACTCTCCACTTTACGGAACTCCATAATTTGTTGTAGAAGCCGTTGGAGACGTTTCAGGTTTAATTTCATAATATTTAAAGTTTGCCCGTCCGCCTGTCCGTCCTGCTTTAAGCTCTCAATCGAGCACTGCATCACGCTAAGCGGAGTAAACAATTCATGCGATATATTTGTAAAGAACTTCAATTTAGCCTGGTTCACCTCTTCAGACTTCTTATGCTCGATTTGTTCTATCTTCAACGCATTCTGTAACAGAATACGTTTTCTTATAATACGAAAAGCCGTATAAGCAATTACACCCATCACAAAAATATAAATCACGTAAGCCCACCAGGTGAGCCATGGAGGAGGCAAAATCGTTAACATCATCTCTACCGGTTCTGACCAAACACTATTCTCATTGCACGATCTGACCTGAAATACATACTCTCCTGTATTCAAGTTATTATATGATATATGCCGGTTATTAGCATCTACATAGATCCAGTCTTTATCCACTCCTTTCAAACGATATGCATAACGATTCGCTTGCGGATTTGTATAAGAAAGGCTGCTAAAACTTAATTGAACATTATTCTGATTGTAAGCTAATAAGAGTTCTTTCGTATATGGTGGCAAAAGACACTTCTCTATCTCTCCTTTATCAATTAACTCCTGCAAGGGCACATTCATAATAGAAACATCTACAATAGCTGTATGGGGAACAATAGAATCTATCACATTCTGACTGGGGATATAACAATCAATGCCATTATATCCGCCAAATAATATTTCTGAATCGGATAATCTCAAAGATGACGACTTCATAAATTGGGTATTACCCAACCCTTCACTTTGTGTGTAGAGCTTGGCATAATCTTCCTGATCCAGACTCATGCAAACCAAACCTTTCCCTGTAGCCAGCCATAAATTGCAATGGTTATCCTCCACTATTGAATAGATGGCGTTGTCTGAAAACATATGAATAGTTTCCAGCATTTCAAAACGATCAGCCTTCTCATCATATCGGCTTAATCCTCCTCCTTGTGTACCAATCCATAACTGACCATTGGAATCCTGATAGAAACAAAGCACATTATCATAATTCAACTTACCATTTGCCAAATTATAGCCAGTTAATTCACCGTCCACAGATAAATGAAAAGCGCCATAGTTTTTTGTACCGATCCAAATACCTTTTTTATCGCAAAGCAGTGTTTGCACACATTCATGATTGATAGTATCATTTAGTATTTCTACCGGTTGCACCAGAAATTTCCGGCTATTCACTGTATTTCCAATAAAAAGCCCTTGTTCTGTTGCGATCCATACTCGCCCAACCGTATCTTGTGACAGTGCATTGATATTCCTCAATGAAGGATACTCATCTCTCAATCTCATCAACGACACAGGTTTCGCCTCGTCGCATTCAACTACATATACTCCATCGTAACGGGTTCCTAACCATATACTGCCAGTTCTCCGATGTTTTATTATAGCTTGAACCGCATTTCCCTCTCTACTAATATCTTTTAAAACTTCCAGTTCTTTATATGAATACTGTTTTCCTGTTTTTTTATCCCATAGCAATAATATATCAGAACGCGCACCTACCCACACCATCGACGATTCATCCTCATACAAAGCTGTTATTATCCCATTCCCAGCTGTACCCGCAGACAAAACATCATGCCTAAAAGCTACTTTCCGCTTCACTACTTTATTGACTCCTCCTCCCAAAGCAGAAGCCCATAATATATTTTTACCATCGCTATAAATTGTCCAAATTTCATCTCCACCCAATTCCTCTGCATCATACACAGTAAAAGAATTTGTTGCGTCCAAATCTGTAAGCACGGCCAACCCTTTAGCCGTAGCAACCCATATTTCATTATTATGAGGATCATAGATCAATTTGTACAACACAGCACTCGGCAACGCACCGCTTTGCCCGGACGATGGATAAAATTTATATAAAGAGGAATGAGGGTCAAAAGGATTTTCCAAACGAATCATCCCCTCATTATCCCATGTGGAGACCCATATACGATGATTTCCATCTTCCACAAAATCCGTCACTTTCAATCCTTTATCCTGGCATATCGGATCATAAGTAGCCACCTCCATCGTTTTTATATTTAGCGTAAAAAAGCCACTTCCCCATGTTCCTACCCAAATATATCCTCTCGAATCCTCATACAAAGAACGCACATAACCTTTTCTTAGTAATTCAAAATTTGATGTGGATTTATCATATATAAAAAGACCTGTTGTTGTTCCTAAAAGAACATCTCCTTTTTGGGTTATCAATATGCTCTTTATTTTATTCAAAATTTGGGGATCTGTATTTACCGAAACTGTTTGTCCTGTCACAGGATTAAAAATAACCACTTCTTTAGCAGTCACTACCCACATTTTTCCATCATGATCCTTCTCAATCAGTAAAATATGATTAGAAATAAAAAGAGAAGGAGATAAATAATCGGAACGGTAGGTTTTAAACTGGTACCCATCATACCGACACAACCCATTTGTTGTACCGAACCACATAAAACCCATATTGTCTTGTAGTACACAGGTCACCTCATTACTTGCCAAGCCGGAATTAACATTCAAATTGGTTACATCAATTTTAGTCAGATTAGGGTTGGCAGCAGAAAAAGATAAGGTTATTAATAAAAATAACAGAGTAAGAACTGCGTTTTTCATACTTTACAAATTTAATCGTCAAACTCCTTTTCATCTAATTAAGTATCGGCAAATATAAAATATTATTTTAAATTTCAGTCTATCCAGACCTATTGAATAAAAATTCTCCATTGGATAGCAATTAAAAGTTATCCAATGGAGAAGTGTATTTTTAGTCAATTTTACCCCCACAATCCTATATCCTTTGCCATGAAAAATACCTCCACCTATATTTGCTTAAATAACATATCCAAAGAAATATACAAATGAATCAGCCATCACATAATTCAGGATTACCTACCATAATAAAAACAGAATTTATGATGATATATATAAGTTGATTCAAGATATCTCGCAAGAAGAAAAAAACAAAATTCACTTCGTCCTATATTTTCCTCTATTCATCAACTATCAAATAGCAACATATTGACTTGAAAAAATGGTATACAAATCCTGTCAATACTATTACTTCACCTAAATGCATTACGCGGACTTTCGGTTTATATGGAACTATCTAGTTTTATTTCCAAAGAATTAATTTTCATATTAATCACTGATTATCAATAAATAGCCTAATGAGTTTCCAATTCTTGGAACAAGACAAACCCATCTACTCAAAAGGACAAAAGGACAAAAAGACTATATGGTACTTTCAAAGTTTGTGAAGAGACGATTAAAGATGATTGATAGGTGAATAATTTCGTAAAAGCTCGATAGTCTTTCCTTATAAGTTGTTTATTATTATTCCCGATATATTAAACAATTCACCAGATATCTTCACTACAAAGGACAAAATATAAGTCGCGTAAAATTCAATATTAAGATACGTAAGGTCAGTCACATTTCAAACCTCCTAATTGATTATAAATCAATCACATCTCACTTAATACATAAAAAAAGAAAGTAAAACAGTCACATCTGTCCTTTTGTCCTTTTGAAAATCTATGGGAGATTTGAAAAAAACATCTCATAGATCGTATTCAAACATTGGGATGATTCAGAACAAACATCCCAGTATTTATAATCAATAAAAAACGGCAGACAACAAAAAATGCTGTCTCCCGTTTTGAGCTGTATATTATCTAGTGATAATATCATTTCAAATATCAACGATCTTCACAGACAGTTGATATAATAGAAATCACATCGGATTTACACCGACATGAGGGCGTTAATCAGGAATACACCGCCGTATATTTCCTGACCACAAATGTAGGGGCTTCATGTGTGTAGCATGAAGTTAGGGACCTACATGTTCCATCTCACTTTTGTGTAAAGTATTAAAAGTACTCTATGACATTATTAACTTAAAAAAATCTTGGTCATCAATGGATTTTACCTATGCATTCTGTATTGAAATTCATTGACTGCTATATAGGATTTACTCTTCCTTGGTATGAGATTGTTCTCCATATCCATAACCGTAGCCATATCGCTTACCATAGCCATAATACTTGCCATATTTACCATAACCATAATAATAACCATACTTTCTTCTCTTCAAATCCAAACCATTTATTACAGTACACAGGCTAGGCAATTTATTGTTTACAGCAAGTTCATTAATCAAAGTGTACTCGTTTTTATGAGTATAGTCTGCACGACAGACATAAACAGATAGATCAGCCACACGCCCAATCAGCAAGGTATCAGTTACCATACCAACAGGAGCGGTATCCAAAATCACATAATCAAAATTCTTCTTGAGCGTTTCAATTGCTTTATCCAATCCATCACGGGCCAGTAATTCTGTTGGATTAGGAGGAACTGTTCCACCAGGAAGAATATAGAGATTCTTACTGACATCGGAAAGCTGTACCAAATCCATCAAGTTATTTTCCGGATTAGCCAAATATTGAGTTATACCAATTTCTTTTCTCGGAATATTAAAAACTTTATTCAAACCCGGTTTACGAATATCAAGACCAACGATTACTACTTTCTTCCCTAATAAAGAAAGACTAATAGCAAGATTAGCAGAGATAAAAGATTTACCTTCACCGCTGACTGTAGAAGTAACCAAAATCACCTTCTTATCATTTTCAAGCATAAACTGAAGATTCGTTCGAATATTACGGAAGGTTTCACTCATCAGATTATTTTGATTCTCAAATACAGCAATAGCTCCCTGTTTTTCATCAGTCAATGGGATATCACCAACAATAGGTAAACTCGTGAGCTTTTCTACATCAGAACGACCTTCAATCCTAAACTTAGTCAAATTGATTAAATAAATGACACCTACAGGAATTCCGACACCTAGAACTAAAGCAATTAAATAAATCATCTTACCTTTAGGTGATACAGGAATTTCATCAGCAATAGCATCATCAATTATTTTAGCATTGTTAGCTGTAGCAGCTAAAGTAATAGCATTCTCTTCACGTTTCTGGAGAAGCAACAGATACAATCCAGACTTGATCTCTTGCTGACGAGCAATACTCACAAACTGACGCTCCTGTCCCGGAGCCTCATTGATACGGCGAGAAAAACGACTAGCCTCACGATCCAAATCTGCTTTTGTTATCAGTAGTCCCTGTAAAGTACGGTCAAGAGTAACATCCACATTCATCTTCATCGCACGAATACTTGTATCCAGATTTATAATTGTAGGATTGTTTTCTGTAGAAGTGCGCAACAGACGTTTACGTTCCACCAGCATTTCGTTATAACGATCAATTTGAGCTACGAGTCCGGCATCCTGCAGACCAATATTACCAGGAAGTACCTCATATTCATTTCCTCTCATATATCTACGCAAATCCTCTACCAAATTGATTTGCGTTTGGTTCTCTACACGTTTCTTTTCATACTCCGCATTTCCTGTCAAAGCTATTTGAGCTTCACTTGTCAAATCCGTAATACCAGCATTTCGTTTAAAAGTCTCCAAACTTTCTTCAGTACTTCCTAACTCTTTTGATATAATACCAATACGCTCATCAATAAACTCCGCTGTCTTTTGAGCAATTTCATTCTTATCATTATTCGTATTGATATTATACATTTCCAAAAGCTTATTAATAAAATCCTGCCCACGTCGTAAGCTGGAATTCTTCAATGATATAACCGCAACAGAAGTTGTTTTCGAAGTAGGCTCGATAGTCATACTTTTACAATACCATCTTGCTACACGCAAAGGATTATTTATAGTCGCTGTTATATTACGAACTTTTTTCTCCAAATCAACATCTTCAGTTCCCTTAGAAATCAAAGAATCGGGACTCATGAAAAAAGCTAATGTTCCCCTTGCGGTAGGGAAAACTGCAGGTAATTTATCAAAATGCTTTTGGAATTCATCGTCTCCCACCTTTACATTTACATCCAAACTTCCTTGTGGCTGTAAAGCCATCTCCACAATCATAGGATCATCCAATAATTCAGCCTCTTGTGGAATCAGATTAACTTGCACAGGAGATGTCTTATACATATCCTGTGCCGGAAATTCATCTTCATCTTTATAAGATATATATAAATTCAAATCTATAACAACTTCTTTCGCAATAGTCTTAGAACGAAGTACTTCAATCTCATTATCGATATTTTGAGAAGAAGAGATTAAACCATCCAAACCTAAATTTTCCAATTCTGATGCCATACCTGCTCCTCCCCCTTTTTTATCATCTTTTATCAGCACTGTAGCTGATATATTATATACCGGAGTAGCCATACGCAAATACAACCATGCCCCTAGCAAAAAGACAACAACTGTACCAACAAACCAAGGCCAATGAATCAAATATTTAAACAGAATTTCCTGAAAATCTATTTTCTCTTCATTCGCTTCCTGTTCCACATTATATACTTTTTTTTCTTTCATCTCTTAAGACGTTACTTTAAGATATTAAACAATAAACTGGCAAGTGATACCAAAATAGAAGTCGCAGAAAACCATAAACTAGTACTATTACCGATATCAGAGTTACGAGCTTTCGCCTTATTCGGAGTCACATAAATAATATCGTTCTGTTGTAACCAGTAATAAGGAGAAAGAATAGTTTCAGCCTTGTTCAAATCCAGAGTAATAATCTGTTGCTTCCCGCTTGAATCTTCACGAATGAGTCTTACATTGTCACGAAGTCCATAAACAGTCATATCACCTGCCATAGCAAGTGCCTCTAATAAATTAACCTTTTCATTAGAAATTGTAAATGTACCCGGACGAGTCACCTCACCAATCACTGATATTTTATAATTTACCATACGCACTGTTACAATTGGAGTTTCTGTAATATATGGCTTCAATTTATCGACAATCATCTGTTCCGCTTGTTTCTTTGTCAATCCTCCCAACTTCAATTCTCCCAATACAGGAAAATTAATTTTTCCTTCATTATCTACCAGATAAGGTTGCAGCATTGGTTGTGCCGTGGTAAAGGTTGAATTACTAGAGGCTATACCGCTGGGACTAGCAATTGTCAAATTGAATGGTAAAGCCAATTCCGGACTGGTGCAAGACACTACAATTGTCAACAAATCCTTTGGCATAATTTTAGCGTCATACAAATTCTCCTGTTGAGTTGCTTGTTCCACAACTTCCACATCCTGTAAATAAGGAACTTTTTTATACGATTGGCAAGCTACCAACAAAAAAGGTAACAACAACAATCCCAACTTCTTATTAAGTCTTCTCATAAATCTATTTTATTTATTTTATTACAATTAATTACCTAACTTTTATTAATACGCCTCCTTTTCTCCGTGAATTGCATTATACACTGTCTTGTACATAATATAGAGATCTAATAAAAATGTCCAATGCTCAATATACCAGATATCACGCATCACACGACCTTCCATCTGCCAAAGTTCTTTTGTCTCACCACGATAGCCTGTTACCTGTGCCCAGCCTGTTATACCCGGTTTAACAAAATGACGAACCATAAACTTGTTGATTAATTGAGAATATTCTTGAGTATGCTTTAGCATATGAGGACGTGGGCCAACAATAGACATATCGCCTTTAAACACATTAATAAATTGTGGAAGCTCATCAATGCTAGTCTTTCTTATAATCTCCCCTATCCTAGTTTTACGTGGATCATGCTCTGTAGCCTGAAGAGTATCACATTGAGTATTCACTCTCATTGAACGGAATTTATAACACCAGAATTCCTTTCCATCTTCACCGCTACGCTTCTGTTTAAAAAAGATAGGTCCCGGAGAACTCATCTTTATAGCAACTCCAACAATAATATAAATAAATGGGAAAATAGTACATAAAAATAATGTAGAACACACTATATCAAAAGTACGTTTTACTATACGGTTCTCAAGCAACTCTAAAGGTTCACGACGAATAGATAAAACAGGAACATTTCCCAACATTTCAAAATGCATCCGACGTTTCAAATAGTTGCGAACATTCGGAACACTAAAAAAACGAACTAAATGGTTCTCACAATAATTAATAATGGGAACAATTTCAGCACTACGAGCGGAAGGAAGACTACAATAAAGCTGATCTACTCGGCCCACATTCTGCTCCAAAAAGTTGTTTACCTCTTGAGGATGCCCTAAATATGAAACATCGCTTGGATAACGGTCTGAAGGAAAATCCTCAAAATATCCAAGAACACGATAACCCGAAGTGGGATCATCTGTCATTGCGTGATAAAGCTCCTGCATGTTCTCATGACTTCCAATCAATATCACTTTACGAACATTTCCTCCTTGCTTACGATAAAGTTCCAAGAAGTAACGAAAAGCCAAACGATAGCTTACTATTACCAATATCAGAACAATATAAAACAAACCAAAAAGCCGGGAATGAGAAAACTCAAAATGAAAAAGTAATAAAATACAGACTGAAAGCAATACAAAAGGAACCATGTTACGTAAAACACGGACCATGATTTGTTCAGGACGGACTACCGAACGATGAAGAATAACTCCGGAGTGCATATTACAAAGTAGATAACATAAAGTTATCAAAGCCATACCTTGAAGGATGGAACCACAATTCTCGCACCAAAAGCGGTTACCAAAAAACTGTTCAAATCCCCATAAAAGCAGGTTCAGCAAAATAAGATCCCCCAAAAGGACACAAGATTTTAGGACTTTGTTAAAACGTTGGACTTCCTGCATATGTTTTTAGTTATGATTGATATAAATTAGTCATAATACCACCTATGTGCACGACAGTGAAAAAATACCGTACCAGAATACTCTACCATATACTATTCAAAATTCTTATCTAATATGACAGCAATATTATTCTCTATTCATCGACTCTTGCATGTAGAGCCTCTTTACAAATTTCAAATCATGAGAAACCATTATTTTTATAAGTTCTTCAAAAGATGTCTTCCGAGGATTCCAACCAAGTAAAGTTCTTGCTTTTGTAGGGTCACCCAATAATTGTTCAACTTCTGCAGGGCGAAAATATTTAGGATCGACTTCCACCAAAACTCTCCCAGTGGCCCCATCAATCCCCTTCTCATTTACCCCCTTGCCTTCCCAACAAAGATTAACACCTGTTTCTTTAAATGCTAACGTAGTAAATTCACGTACTGTATGATACTCTCCTGTAGCAATTACAAAATCTTCAGGTACATCATGTTGGAGAATCAACCACATACATTCTACATAATCTTTAGCATATCCCCAGTCACGAAGAGAATCAAGGTTACCCAAATAAAGTTTGTCTTGTAAACCTTGAGCAATACGTGCAGCCGCCAACGTAATTTTACGAGTTACAAAAGTTTCACCTCTCCGCTCACTTTCGTGATTGAACAGGATTCCATTTACCGCAAACATTCCATAACTTTCACGATAATTCTTGGTAATCCAAAAACCATACTGTTTAGCCACTCCATATGGAGAACGGGGATAAAAAGGTGTTGTTTCCTTTTGAGGAACTTCCTGAACCAAACCAAATAATTCAGAAGTCGAAGCCTGGTAAATTTTAGTCTTCTTTTCCATACCCAAAATACGAACCGCTTCCAACATACGAAGTGTACCAATAGCATCAGCCTCAGCTGTATATTCGGGAACATCAAAAGATACTTTTACATGACTTTGAGCTGCCAAGTTATAGATCTCATCTGGTTGGACTTGCTGAATAATACGAATTAAAGAACTACTATCTGTTATATCACCATAATGGAGATTTACCAAACGGTCTTTTTTCATATCACGTACCCATTCGTCTAAATAAAGATGTTCGATACGACTTGTATTGAATGATGAAGAACGGCGAAGAATACCGTGGACCTCATAACCTTTTTCTATTAAAAATTCTGCCAGAAATGAACCATCTTGTCCTGTAATACCTGAAATTAATGCTATTTTTTTCATAAAATATTCTCTATTAATTATGATCCATAATCATTCCATTTTTCTCTTTTAAAATATTCCACAAGAATAAAACATTTCCTATAATATACCTACGCCACATTCTTTTCGGTTCTTTCAATAAACGATATGCCCATTCTAATCCGTTTCTCTGCCACCATTGAGGAGCCCGCTGCACAGTTCCTGCAAAAAAATCGAATACAGCTCCAATTGTACCTATATGACAATGAACATTAAGTTCATTCAAATGCTCATAAGCCCATTTTTCTTGCTTGGGTGCAGTCATACCAATCCAAAGCAGATCAGGATTAGCCATATTTACTGCATTTATCATTTCTCGATTTTCTTCCTCTGTAAAACTCGATTTGTAAGGAGGAGAATAAGTCTTAACTTGAATATTGGGATAGACAGTCTTCACTTTTTCACACACCAAAGACAATGTTTTCTTACTACTTCCCAAAAAGAAGCATACTCCCCCTTTCTGATTTAATTTATTCATTTCATATTGAAACAAATCCCATCCGGCTGTACGTTCTATTTTTTCACCCCGTAGAAATTTAAAAGCAAGCACCATACTGATACCATCCGGAATCAATGCTCCTCCTTTTAATAATGCTTCTTGAAAAAGCGGATCTTTCAAGGCAGTGTTATACGAATGCGCATTAATCGTATTAATCAGCAACTTGCCTTCGGGTAATGACGATAAATCCTTCTGATTCTTCAGAAGAATAATTGTTTTAAGACAAAGTTTCATATATATTAAATAAGAAATTATCTGAGTCTGAGGACTTTCGAAATGTGCTATTAAGTAAAAAAGATGATATTCGCCTCAGTTTAAAGTGGAATTAAAATGAAAAGTATTACCTTCCTATACAATAATAAGTAACCCCTTTTTCCATCATTTCTACCGGGTCATATATATTACGTCCATCAATGATTATAGGGCTATTCATTGTACGCTTCAAAACACCCCAACTTGGCAAGCGAAATTGTTTCCATTCCGTTAACAACAATAAAGCATCGGCATTTAATACTGCATCATACATATCTTTCGCATAAGTAACTCCTTCACCGACACGGCGTTTACATTCATCCATTGCTACAGGGTCAAATACCTGAACTTTACAACCAGCTTTAATTAGCTGATTAATAGTGATTAACGCTGTTGCTTCACGCATATCATCAGTTTCTGGTTTAAATGCTAATCCCCAAATTGCAATAACTTTCCCATGAAGTTCACCATTGTAATGCTTACAAAGTTTATTAAACACAATATGTTTTTGATTTTCATTTACTTCTTCTACAGCTTTCAACACTCTCATTTCATAGCCTCTATTTTCAGCAGTCTTAACTAGAGCTTTCACATCTTTAGGGAAACAACTACCGCCATATCCACACCCAGGATATAAAAATTTACTACCAATACGTGTATCTGCTCCAATACCTTTTCGCACCATGTTCACATCTGCCCCTACTAATTCACACAAGTTCGCTATATCATTCATAAATGAAATACGTGTAGCTAACATACTATTTGCTGCATACTTTATCATTTCTGCAGAAGGTATATCCGTAAAGATTACTCGGAAATTATTCAGCATAACAGGGCGATACAAACGACTCATAAGCTCCTTCGCCTTTTCGGACTCTATTCCCACTACCACACGATCTGGTCTCATGAAATCCTGAATAGCAGCACCTTCCTTCAGAAATTCCGGATTTGAAGCTACATCAAACTCAATATCAACTCCTCTTTTCTCTAACTCTTCGTGAATAGCCTTTTTTACCTTTTGAGCTGTACCTACAGGTACGGTGGATTTGGTGACAAGCAATACATATTTGTTTATATTACGCCCTACAGTACGTGCTACTTCCAGAACATAAGTTAAGTCTGCGCTTCCATCTTCATCCGGAGGCGTTCCCACAGCACTAAAAACGATGTCTACATTATCCAAACAAGTTTTTAAATCTGTTGTAAAGTTTAGTCTACCTTCCCTGTGATTACGTAATACCATTTCATCTAACCCAGGTTCATAGATTGGAATTTGACCATCTAACAGGCTTTTGATTTTCTCTTCGTTAACATCGACACACGTTACATTTACCCCCATTTCAGCGAAGCAAGTTCCACTTACTAAGCCAACATATCCAGTTCCTACAACTGCTATATTCATAATTAAAAATTTTAGATAACAATGATTATTTTAAAGGATTTTTCTCTGACTTATACCATTGTATGAATTTTGCGACCCCATCGTGTAATGTAACCATTGGTTCATAGCCAATTTCCCTTTTCAACATGGAGGTATCAGCATTAGTCTGATACACATCTCCAGGCTGCATGGGTAAGAATATTTTTTCAGCTTCATGGCCCATGGCAGATTCTATTTCATGGATAAAATCCATCAATTTTACTGGATGTGAACATCCTATATTGTATATTTTATATGCTACTCCATTCGAGCTTTTCTGTGTTACCGGAACATGATCCAGTGTCCGTATTGTACCTTCAACAATATCATCAATATATGTAAAATCACGAATCATATTTCCATTATTGAAAACCTTTATCTGTTCTCCATTTGAAATAGCTCTAGCAAATAACATAGGAGCCATATCAGGACGTCCCCATGGACCATAAACAGTAAAGAAACGAAGTCCAGTCACAGCAAGACCATACAGTTTACTATAACTATGCGCCATCAATTCATTACTTTTTTTAGTTGCAGCATACAAACTAACTGGAGTATCCACTTTGTCTTCCTCAGAATACGGTACTTTCGAATTTAGACCATATACGGAACTAGAAGATGCAAACACCAAATGTTTCACCTCATAATGACGACAACATTCCAATACATTCAAGAAACCAGCCAAATTACTTTGTAAATAAGCATATGGATTTGTAATAGAATATCTCACTCCAGCTTGCGCAGCTAAGTTTACAACCTTTTCAAAGTGTTCCCTTTCAAAAAGTTCTTCCATGGCATGCCGGTCATCAATAGACATCCGTATAAATCTACAAGTCTCATACCTAGAGCTTTGTATCGGTTGATTCCATACAAATTCATCATTCAACATGACACCCATTTCCGATAATCGGCCATATTTCAATCGGACGTCATAATAGTTGTTTATACTATCAATTCCCACTACCTCATCGCCTCTAGATGCCAATACACCCATTAATTTAGACCCAATAAAGCCTGCAGCACCTGTTACTAAAATTTTCATAAATCACAAATTGTTTAATCTATCAATTCTATCATTCTTGCTTTCATTTCAGAGTAACATGCAAATCTATATTTACATATAAAAGGCTGTCGCTCGTCTGTAATGACAGCAAGTATGTCAGTATTCAGTACAGGGAGAATAATCTCTCTACTAAATATTTCACCAATAAGTATGTAGGATTTATAATACCTGACAATTATTTCAATTAACTTGTAAACTTTACATTAAATAAGAAATCATACTCTTCTTTTAGTTTCTCCAATACAATTTCATCCGTATAGTTTGATAAAACTCGATTATAAGAATTATATGAAAACTGTTCTATCAAATCATTATCTATAATGTACTTTATTTTATTTACGAAGCATTTCACATCTAATTTCTCAACAATAAGTGAATCATTTTCTATAACACTTCTATTAAATCCTTGTGAAGTCGTTATAGGAATCAATCCCCACGCCATAGCTTCAGTTAAAGCATTAGAATGGCCTTCTCGTGGCTCTTTTGACGGAAAAATATAAAAACTTTTATCTACTAAATGTTTTTTCAATTCTTTATGATTACAAGCAGGAAGAATATTTATACGAGATTCTAAGTTACTTTCTTTAATTTTATTTTTAATATAATCTGTATAGAATTGACTTTCGCTATTTCCAATAATTTCTAAATAAACATTATTATACTCTTTCGCCAATAGAATAAAAGTATTAATAACAATATCGGTATTCTTCGTTTTAGATAATCGTCCAAAATACATCAAATTAATTTTATCTTTCGGCTTTTGAGGATACTGCTGAGGGTAAAAATCACCTTGAACATAATTAGGGTAATAGAAGATTCTCTTATTGGTATCTATTTTCTTTATTAGAGAAAAATTTTCTTTCCCTTGAGAAAATATTTCGTCACTTCTCCTTATAGCTCTTTTAAAAAAGAATTTATATAGGAAATGCCCTTCTTCATAATATTTATTAGCACCTCCACCTCTCATTTCATAAATGACTTTATAATGAAGTACTTTAGCAATGGCGATTAATAAATATTCAAAATATATCATTATACCATAAAAGCCAGCAATATGAACTATAGCTCCCTTTCTTTGTCCATTTATTAAAGTCTTTGCAAACAAAAAAATATTTGAGATTATTTTAAATAACAACTCAATAGAATTAATTAATGAATGATCATTAACCCTTATATATTTAGGGATTAGAACAATATCATAATTGAGTTTTTTCAATAGAGCAAGAGTTCTTCTATTACCTACTTCCCCGCCTCCGAATGGTATTTTACTCCAATCCCCAAAATTTGCAAAAAAATAAATACGATTTTTCACTTAGTACTACACTATTTATACTTAATAATTTTAGCAGGAACCCCACCCACAATACAATTATCAGGAATGTCATCAATCACCACAGCTCCTGCAGCAATAGTTACATTACTACCAATTCTAACCGGACCAAGTATTGTCGCACCAGTTCCTACATAACAATTATCTCCCATAATAATTGTACCTTTTTCACCTGGCCTTTTTTTACCAAATAAAACTAGAGGCAATAAAGTACAATTATCTCCTCCCCTAACCATTATATCAACACGCCTAAATCCAGGATGCATTATTTGTAATCCTGCTCCCAAAGTATTTGGGAATATGCAGATATTCGTTTTTACTACATACCTTCTATACATGATAAAATAATAGCTATATTGCAAAAAATTATACCAATGTCTATTATTTAAATAATATTCGTAATAGCGTAGTAATCTTAGATATCGATGAATTATATAATTCTCACTATATGTTATTTTTTGTAGAAACGGATAACATAAAGGATTACGTTTTTTATCTTCTTTAAGATAACGTTTAAGTTCTAACCTACTCTGTATCATTGTGACTAAATGCATTAAAATAACCTTCTGCACAATGACGCATGGAGAAATTATTCTCAAAATATTCTTCTAAATGAATTCTGTTAAAATACTTTTCATCATCAAATGCTCTTTTCAAAGTATAATAAAAGTCATCTGCACCAAAACTTTTAGAAACATATCCATTAGATTCACTATTGATTACATCAGGTATTCCACCTGCTGGTGTACATATTGGTATAACGCCACAAGAGATCGCTTCCAATAATGAAATTGGGAGTCCTTCAAATAAAGATGATAACACAAAAAAATCAGCCTGTAACAGATAATCACCAACATTATTTTTTGCACCTAGCCAATATATTCCTTTTTGCGCATTATTGAGAATATGTATATTTTCTTCCGAATCATACGCTGTACCAATTAATATCAAAATACCATGATTTCCCTCATTTAAGAAACGGTTGAATGTATCTACTAACAACTTTTGATTCTTTGCTTTAGCACACCGAGCTACATGTACGAAGATCTTATCATCATCATGTATCCTTAGCTCATTCAACTCAATAGTCACTTTATCATAATCAGTTGTTTGCTGGAGTCTTGATCGCCCATTCACTATGTTTATAGCGTTATCCATATTGTATAGTTTCTTATATGAATCAAGACACAACTGCGAGATAGTCACCGGCTGCACTTTCTTTTTATAAAACCATTTATATATGAATTTTAGATTTTTATTGATTAAACATCTCTCAGCAAGATTATGTATAGTATGAAAATATCTTATACCAGGCAATAATATTGCGGGTAAAAATAATGTAATCAGATTTGCATGAGAATGTACTATATCAGGCTTTTCTTCTTTTATAATTTTCAAGATACGCCAGATTGATTTTACCCCTAATCCACTCTTACACTTTAGATTTATATATTTTATTCTAGCACTAATCTCATTCTTATAATATGAGTTTTCCAAAATTGAGTCATCATCTGTAGTACATAAGACTAATTCATTATTTCTAGATAATTCATTAGATAGGTCTATTACTAACCTTTCAGCTCCAGCAGCTGCAGTAGAATAATGTAGTTCCAATATTTTCATATTATTATATCACAAGTTATCAATAGATTAAACAAAAGGAAGTTATGCGTCAATAACATCGTTATTCTATTAAATTTCGTTTGTACAAAAAGTATCACACTCCAATAGACTCTTTTAAAGCATCCAAATACCCATGTCCAAACTTCAAATCTGGTTCTACATAATTTCCCTCTGCCCATTCATTCCAAGATCTCAAAAATAGAATTTTATGTTCGTCCTGTTTCTTTGAAATTATCTCTAATGCTGTTTTTATATGTTCTTCAAAAAGAGCAGGAGTAGAATCAGTATAAATTACTGCACGACGCCCTCCTCGTGGTGATCTATCCCAATTAGGAATGATTGATGGATATACATCTTCCCGATAATCATAAGATGTATAAAAATTAGAAATAATATCACTATATTTATATTTATCAAGAGGGGTATAATTAGGAAAAACTTGACGTAACTTATGCTGAAGTAACTTACTCCAACGTCCCTTACATTGTTCCTCCGCATGCCACAAATTTGAAGGAGCTAATGCGTCAAAACCTAAATCAAAGATCTTTTGATACCTATTAACAGCTGCATTTTGGAGCCCGACAAAATGTATTCCTGACAGTCCATTTTTTTTTGCTAAATTCTGCCATATATTAATAAAGTGTTTTGCATCAGGCAAAGCTTCGGGATCGTATATCAAAAACATAGGTTTTCCATCCACAGCGATATATCTTTTATCCTTAAACGCAGGTAATACATTATCAAAATGCTGTACAATATCCTCATCACCAGGATATTCTTGTATCATCAAATCTAAATTCTTATGTTTTTGGGCATCACTATTCCACGTCCTACGCGTCCAACTATGATTAGCCCATCCCAAACAAAATGGGAAATCAGGTTTTCCTGACGATAAAACTTCATTAAAAGGACGTTCAAGTATCTGTTTACCATTACCAAACCAATAATGCCAATACATAAATCCCTCTATCCCTGCCTCACGTGCCATATCCGCTTGCGCTTCTCTAACCTCAGGCATCCTTAAATCATAGTAGCCTAAATCCGCAGGAACTCGTGGCTGATAATGTCCTTTAAACAAGGGTTTAGCTTTTCCTACATTTGTCCACTCCGTAAAACCCTTTCCCCACCATTCGTCATTTTCCTTAATTGGATGAAATTGAGGGAGGTAAAATGCAATAACTCTTGCTTTTGTAATCATATCTTATATATTAACACTTAATAAATTTCAGTAAAATAATAATATATACATATTTCTGATAAACTAAATAGCTTACTCAAATCAATGTTTTCTACCTATAAATATTTTCGACTCCATTAATAATAGCGTATAGAAAATAATAAAATATTTCATATAACCATATTCTCCTGTAATAGCCGAATAAGCAATGTAATAAACAGCTAATGTAATCACAAACAATGTTACATTAACATTCTTGTTCATTCTATATACCCCCCTAAATAACCAAACAAATGTAATGACCCACACACACAAGCCTACTATACCACTATTACAAAGTACAACGAAAATAAGAGACTCGAAAGCTAATAAAACAGGGTGAAGATCATGAATAGACATGTAATAACCACACCATTCATATCCCTTTCCAAAAATTAAACAATCCTGTATTTCCCTGAAGCAACCATTCAGTTGCTCCATACGCATATCAATAGAAGAACCTTCCACATTCGTTTGGCGACTATCTTTAATAAAAATTGAATCTATCGTTGCTGATAATTCTGGTATATTTTCAATAATAATATAACCAATAAATCCTATAACAGCGACATATATCATCGGTTTAATTCGACGTAACATTAATAGATAAAAGAAAACAGTCAGAAACATGGCACCTATCGGAGTACGGATGCCACAAAGAAAAATACAAACAACAATAAAAAACATCAATAAATATACAAATAATGGTTTTATTTTATCTTTCAAAGAATAAAGGTATACCATTGCTAAGCCTAAAAATAGACCGAAAATCATAGGGTGAGTGAACACCGATGATATTTTGATAATAAGCCGAGCCATTTGCTCACCAAATTGAGCCTCACGCAATTCTGCATTATTAATCTGTGCCATAAAATAGACATAAGGATTTAATCCATTCAAGGTCAACAAGAAAATTCCATATATAACGATGACAATAATTACAATAACCATACAGTTTCTACTATATCTAATGATTTTAGGATCATATCTAGACACATTCCACATAACTATTGGTAATACTAAATTAGTCATCATATTTGCACGCCATGAATTCAATGCAATATCTGTTGGAACAAACTCCTGAAAAGGCATCATAATAAGCATCATAACATAGAAAAAAATAAATGGATAGAATGGACGCAAATCCAACCTAACTTTACCGTGATGTTTATAATAATCTATGACAAAAGCAATAAGAAGTAAAATATTCGCAAAATTCCAGCTCAGAGAAATCCCTAAAAAATTTATATTAAAATATGGAACCAAAAAAAAGTAAGCAAGATACAAAACCAGACCTATTCGCAACTTTACGAAAAAAGCCACAAGAATGATAATGGTTAACCAAGATTGAATAAATGCCATAGAGCGGATATTGTAATATAGGCTAAAATTAGTCCAAGCTTTTATATTTTGTAACTATTCTCTCTACTATAGCATCTGCTTCCTTTTCACTGATATCATTTATCATGGCTGTACTATCATAAATGCCATTTGCTTCAAATGCTCCTTGAAATTTATAACTATATGCTAACCCAAACAATGGTACTCCTGTATACATAGCTGCAAAATTAGCATGCATACGTGTACCAATAAAAAACTTCATTTGAGATATAATAAACTTTATTTGGGGCGAAATCAAATCTTGATCAATAAGTATAATATTGCTCTTATCATGCAATTTAGAATAGACATCACGTGCAGCTTCCAAATCGTCATTTGCAACTTCTACTTTCTGATAATTATATGAATGAGGTATTAAATAAATCGCAATATTCTTCTGTTGGAAATAAACAATAAGTTTATTTATGAGATATGGATACGTAGAGAATTGCCCTGAAAGAGTTCTAAATTTATTGCTATAAGCCAATCCGCTTATATTAATACCTATTGCATTAGCCTTAATTTCAATGTTAAAAGGTTCCGGTTTCATATAGTATGACAAATCCCTCGTTTGTTCATACTTCAATCCCATTGCCTCCAAATCAGAAGCATATTTATCATCACGAACAAAAATTTGACTAGCGTAACAAAGTATACGGTCAGCTATAACTTTATTCTTGCTCTCTCTAAATGGTCCTAATGTTTGAGGAAGAATAATAACAGGAATATTAAATTTCATTGCTAAATTGATATCAGGCAACCGATTGAGAAAAGAGGTAGTATTATAAATATCTGAAAAGCCATCTCCTCCATTAATTGCAGCAACGTACTCGACTTGCTTTATCATTCGTCCTAAATTAGTAAAAGGTAAACAAATATGCAAATATTTAACCAACAAAGCTTCTACAAAAAAAACATTAACCGTTAAATATTCCCATTTCACACCTGCTATATCAATCTTTTGAATATTAGTTCCCCTATTTTTTGATTTAAAAAGATTTTTCACAAAACGAAAATTTAGAATTTTCGTCTCCTTTGATAACAATTCTCTCTCATTCAAGAAAGAAAGTGAGCCATAGCTTAAAGCTGCTGTTCCTCTATTATTATCTCTAAAATTAAGTCCTGAAATGATAATATATGGTTTCATTATATTTTTATTTAACAATTTTATAAACAATTCGAATTATAAGCATATGAAATCTAAGCATGAATGGAGATAATGTCATGATTTTCTTATATAATATATTATTCCCCATTTTTGATAATATATTATTAAACTTTTTTTCTAGCGATGCTTTATCTTTGGCCATTATAGTATGTCCTTGAGCTTCTATATAGTCTTCCACAGAAGAATCTATTAGCCGCAATAACGACTTATTTTTCATTTCTTCAATAAAAGCTAATCCCTTCTCTGTATTGATTAAAAACATTGTATGACCTATTTTGTCACTAATTTTATATTTTCCCAACCAAGGATCTGCTAATGATACATCCGCCTTATAGCTAATATCTTCTTTGCACATGAGGCAACGTTTGGGACGGAATAATTTTGACTGATGCATTAATCTCCAAGGATTAGTATAATTATTTTTATATATTTTTTTACCATCAAACAATTCTATTTGTATCCCACTTGGCCACCCATTTCCCCTATATTGCATATTAATCACCTGACTTTTATCAATACCCATATACCGATAACAAAGCCATGTTCCCTCAAGAGTAGTTTGTCCTGAACAACAGAATGATATAATAAAATTATTAATATTATTCCTATCCAACACGGACCGTATTCCTTGAACTTGACAAGGCATACAAGTCACTATAATACCATTTTTAATACTCGATATATTCTCTTTTAAAAAAGAGAATATATCGATATCTTGATAAACACTACCACAGATATTTATTTCATTAAAGTCATATATCAATTTTGGAATATAGCCGCACTTTTCTTTATCATAAACAAAAGTCATAGAGGTATCATATTCAGACGTTGAAAGGAGATATTTAATGATAGATGTTCCTATACCGCCCGAAGATGCTTTATAACGAATAAGGTCATCTGTCGAATATCCGATATAATAAGCTAATGCTTTATTTATATTAGAATTTTCTCTCATATCTCTTATTAAATTTATTCTTGATATATGTTATAAAAAACGTGCGTTCATCCTTAAACATTCCACTGAAAAATATAAAGATACATGTAGCTACCAATGACACTAAGGAAAGTATTATAAAACGTTCTAATCCTTGCGTCATGAAACTAATTATAATATATGGAGATATCAATGAAAATATAGAAACCAATATAACCCTTACTATAACATCCTTAAAAAATATTCGTATAGACAACCCTATAATCCTATGTAGCATTATTAAACGAACAACAAGGCAAAGAATAGAAATAAAAATAGTTGCATAATAGCAATATGCTGGCTCAAATCCCATTTTAAAAAGACCATATGAAAGCGGAAATGCCATCAAAGCTAATCCTCCCACAATTATTTGGTAATTCCGTATGTTGCCAGTGGCTAACATTGCAGTAAATAAAGTATTTGAGAGAGATTGACATAACATATATATCAAAGATAACTGTACAAAAATAACTGTATATTTTGGTGTATTTTTCAGCCAACATGCAAGAATATATTCTGTTTCGAAAAGAATGGGTATTACCATAATCAACAAAAGATAAAAAGAATAACGCGAACCAGTCATTACAAGTTTCATCATATATTCTCTATTTCCAGATGCATAAGATTTTGTTATTTGCGGATTAAGTGCCATGACAAAATTGCTTACAAACTGATTTAAAGCATTATCAACTTGTGTCGTAATTCCTCTAGCCGCATTAACTGCTACACCAAAGAATATATTTAAAAGAATATTAATTCCATAGTTAGTCAAAACGACCGATGAGGACCCAATTATATTCCAGCCAGAGAATCCTAAAATTTGTTTATAATAAAAACGTTCTTTTACTAATTTGAATTTACATTCAATAAAATTTTTCGAACAATACACCCCATAAATTATACGAATAGCTAAAGAAACCAGCAACATTAAAGCTCCATATATTATCAACTTATCAAAAGTGGATAATATCAATAGATAAACGATGAGTAATTTCAGAATAGACTCTATTAAAGTGATATAAGCAAAAGCAGCCATCCGTTCATGTGCAATTATAGTTGAATTATATGGGATGCTAATAATATTAACAACAAATGTTATTAATGAAAACTGAAACACCCAGTTAGCAGCCGTTAATCTTGATATAGGGATATTCATTTGATTATTCAAAAAATATACACCTACGCTCTCTGCAAGTACGATTATTACGAGTGCTATAATTATATGTATTAATACAGCTGTCGAGAAAATCTCCTGACTATGATTTTCATCTTTTTTTCCTAATTCATATGTAATGAAGCGTTGTGTAGACGATGTTAATGTAGCACTAATTAAAGCGAACATTCCAACAAATCCACCTACAACATTATAAATTCCAAAATCATTTATACCTAGAACTTCTAAAATCACACGTGAAGTATACAAACTTATGGCCATTGTAATGAATGTCCGAATATAAAGAAGTAATGTATTCTTCGCTATACGTTTAGAATTATTTTGTGTAATATTTTCAGTCAAAATAAAAAATTATCCGTTAATTATTAATGTTTATAGAAAACTTTAATAATTCATTTTACCAATATAAAAATGCTCTTATTAAAGAGATTTATCATCTCTATCATTGTCTTTTTGATAATCACCACTTGTCACATTATCCATCCAGTTCTGATTATCCAAATACCATCTAACAGTTTTCTCTATCCCCTCTTCAAACTGCAAACTTGGCTCCCAACCTAATTCATTCTTTAATTTATTCGAATCAATTGCATAACGCAAATCATGTCCTTTACGGTCTGTTACATAAGTAATCAAATGATCTGAAGTACCCTCCGGATTACCTAACAAACGATCAACTGTCTTTATAATAACTTTTATCAGATCAATATTCGTCCATTCATTAAAACCACCAATATTATAGGTATCAGCCGTGTTTCCGTTGTGGAAAATCAAATCTATCGCCCTAGCATGGTCCACAACATACAACCAATCTCTTACATTTTCTCCCTTACCATACACAGGCAAGGGTTTGCCCTGACGGATATTATTTATAAACAATGGGATCAGTTTCTCTGGAAATTGATAAGGACCATAATTATTGGAGCAGTTTGTTACAATGGTAGGCATACCATAAGTATCATGAAAAGCCCTCACAAAATGATCACTACCTGCCTTGCTAGCTGAATAAGGACTATGGGGCTGGTATTTAGTCTCCTCCGTAAAGAATGTACCATTGAATTCCAAAGCACCATAAACCTCATCTGTAGAAATATGATAAAAACGCTTACCTTCATAACATTCAGGAAGCATCTCCCAAGTCAGTTTTGCAGCTTGGAGCAGAGAGAGAGTCCCCATCACATTCGTTTGAGCAAATGTAAACGGATCTTTTATACTACGGTCTACATGACTTTCAGCAGCCAAGTGAATAACTCCATCAATACGATACTGTTTGAAGAGTTCCAACATTTTATCAAAGTCACAAATATCAGCCTTTACAAAGGTATAATTAGGCTGATTCTCGATATCTTTCAGGTTAGCCAGATTACCGGCATAAGTCAGTTTATCCAGATTGATAATATGATATTCAGGATATTTATTGACGAACAAACGTACAACGTGTGATCCGATGAAGCCTGCTCCACCTGTAATCAGTATATTTCGTGCAAAATTCATGTCTATTTTAATAATCAGATTGTTGTTTCAATTCATTTATACATTTCTGCAGAGAGTCTTTCCAATAAGGAACAGTGATTCCAAAAGTAGATTTCACCTTTGTTTTATCCAGTACAGAGAAATGAGGACGCTTTACCTTACTGGGAAATTCATCGCTGTGACAAGGTTGAATATCACACACATTGCCACTCAAGTCACAGATTTCCTTCGCAAAGTCATACCATGAACACACGCCTTCATTACTAAAATGGTAGATACCTTCTTTATAAAGTTGATTCTCCTCAATCACTTGATAGATAACAGATGCCAAGTCTCCGGCATAAGTGGGAGTACCAACCTGATCAAAGACTACTTTCAGGGTATCTTTATCAGATGTGAGCTGTCGCATCGTTTTTACGAAATTCTTCCCATAAGGGGAATAAAGCCAGGCGGTACGAAAGATAAGATAATGACAGCCGATTTCCTGTATGCTATGCTCACCGGCCAGCTTTGTTTTACCATACACACCCAAAGGATTAGTTTCCCAATCTTCCCGACAAGGGACATTTCTGTCTCCCTGAAAAACATAATCAGTAGAGACATGTATTAAGGTAGCATCAGTTTCTTTAGCTACAACAGCCAGATTCTCCACAGCCTTATTATTCAATAAATCAGCAGTCGCGAAATCGTCTTCCGCCTTGTCTACATTGGTATAGGCAGCACAATTAACGATGACATGAATTTGGTTGTCATTGACCATTTTACGGATAGAATCACGGCTGGTTATATCCAACTCTGCCACATCGGTAAAAATATATTGGTTGGAGCTGGTTGACGACACACGGCGCATCTCATTACCAAGCTGACCGTTAGCTCCTGTCACTAGAATATTCATTGAGCTTAATACAGATTTTCGTTATAATCAAATAACCAGCCGGCTTCTTCCAGACATTCGTGATGTTGGTCTTTCCCAGAAAGGATTATTTTATCAGCAGGAACCTTCCAGTCGATTTTCAATGCAGGATCATCCCAAGCCAGGGCACCTTCACATTGGGGAGCATAAAAGTTGTCACATTTATATTGAAAGATAACCTCTTCCGTCAGGACAACAAAGCCATGGGCAAATCCACGCGGAATAAAGAACTGACGGTGGTTTTCTTCAGTCAATTCCACTGATACATGCTCTCCAAATGTTGGTGAGCCTTTACGAATATCGACAGCCACATCAAGGACAGAGCCTTTAATGACACGTACCAGTTTACTCTGGGCATAAGGTGGTTTCTGAAAATGAAGACCACGTAAAACACCATAGCTGGATTTACTTTCATTATCCTGGACAAAATCTACCTTACGAACCTTTTCTGTAAATTCACGTTGAGAGAAAGATTCGAAAAAGTAACCACGGTCATCTTTAAAAAGGCGGGGTTCAATGATAACAACGCCTTCTATAGCAGTTTTGATTATTTCCACTGTGATTAGTGTTTATTAGTTATTTAGATTACCGGAAAGGAATATGGTATTATTCCAGTCCCAGTTCATTTATTACTTTTAAAAGGTACTGGCCATATTGATTCTTTAGCATGGGCTTGGCCAGTTCACGCATTTTATCCGCTGTTATCCAGCCATGACGCAAGGCAATACCTTCAAGACACGCTACTTTCAATCCCTGACGCTTTTCAATCACTTCAATAAAAGTACTGGCTTCGGAAAGAGAATCGTGCGTGCCGGTATCAAGCCAGGCAAAACCACGACCTAATAGTTGGACCTTTAATTGGTGGTCATTGAGAAATTCCTGATTAACGGTAGTGATTTCTAACTCTCCACGGGGAGAGGGTTGTATATGTTTGGCTACATCCACCACTCTATTGGGGTAGAAATAGAGTCCCACTACAGCATAGTTAGATTTTGGATTTTCTGGTTTTTCTTCAATACTCAAAACATTCCCATCCTTGTCAAAGTCAGCAACTCCATAACGTTCGGGATCGGCAACCCAATAACCGAACACGGTTGCTTTCTGCTCTTCCTCGACTGTACGGACAGCCTCCTGCAACATGCGGGTAAAACTTTGGCCATAGAAGATATTATCACCTAATACCAGGCAGACGGAATCATTGCCGATGAAGTCTTCACCGATAATAAAGGCTTGTGCCAGACCGTCCGGAGAGGGTTGTTCGGCATATTCAAACCGTACTCCATAGTCGGAGCCATCACCCAAGAGACGCTTGAAGCCCGGAAGATCATAAGGAGTGGAAATAATCAGGATCTCACGGATTCCAGCCAACATAAGGACTGAAATCGGATAATAAATCATGGGTTTGTCAAAGACAGGAAGCAACTGCTTACTCACTCCTTTGGTGATAGGATACAGACGAGTGCCTGAACCACCGGCTAAAACGATTCCTTTCATAAAAGCTTATTTCAATTTTAGAAAATAAGTAAGCTGTTTTGAGATGGACACAAAGTAGCTTTTATTCTGTGTTTATTTAAAAAGTTCCACATACCCAACCGGCATATCCGCACAAGCACACCCCAACATATTTAACCGGACAGCAATCTTACTCCTGCCATCCACCATAACAAGCTCTCCTACAAGACCAGTCAAAGGACCTTTGACAACACGTACTTTTTCACCACGTGATAAAGGAGCGCTATTCATACAGATTGCCTCTTCGGAATAATCGAGCATAAAACGGAAACGGGCCATTTGTTCATCAGGAATGATAGTCGGACTGCTCTCACCGCGCATTACCATATACC